>Ga0210408_10000004_pt1 | contig 411559 bp, 378 predicted proteins | sample IncBWH4MmetaG_FD_155471 | JGI IMG/M metagenome (GOLD analysis project Ga0210408, IMG submission 155471) | Forest soil microbial communities from Barre Woods Harvard Forest LTER site, Petersham, Massachusetts, United States - Inc-BW-H-4-M | ecosystem: Environmental > Terrestrial > Soil >...
CGAGGGCCTCGATTACCGCGAGATCGCCGAGGCGACCGAGGTGCCGATCGGCACCGTCATGTCGCGGCTGGCTCGTGCGCGCGGCCGGCTGATCGCGACTGTCGGAGGTAAAGAAGCAGACTGAGCGAGCCCTACGCGTTGTTTCATTGGTTGAGCCGGAAAAGCGCTCGCAACGACAGCAGAAAACCTAGCGATATTATGGTGGGCCCGGGAGGACTCGAACCTCCAACCAAGCGGTTATGAGCCGCTAGCTCTGACCATTGAGCTACGGGCCCGCGCCGGCCACGCGCGGCGTGGCAGGACGTGGCGACGATGACATTATAGTAGAAGCGTCTTTGCGAGATAGTAGGAGCGTCTTTGCGAGCGAAGCGAAGCAATCCAGCTCTTTGCCGGGAATTCTGGGTTGCTTCGTCGCGCAGCTTGTCATCGGGCCGGCCACGTTGGGCCGGACCCGTCGGCTGCTCGCAATGACGTCGGCCCTAGCCCCGCCGGCTGAGCAAAAACACCGCCTGTTCGCCGAACAGATTCCAGAACCACCACGGCATTTTCAGCCGCATCCGGCGGCCCCAGGCGTTGAGCGCCACCGCCTGCTCCATCTTGGCGCCGACGGCGTGGCAGAGCTGGCGGAAATCCTTGATGCTGCAGAAGTGGATGTTCGGCGTCTCCCACCACGCATAGGGCAGATTGTCGGTCTGCGGCATGTGGCCGCCGAACGCGATCTGCAGCCGTATCTTCCAATGGCCGAAGTTCGGAAACGACACGATGCCGTGGCGGCCGATGCGCAGCATATGCTCGAGTACCACGCGCGGCTGGCGGGTGGCCTGCAGCGTCTGCGACAGGATGACGAAGTCGAAGGCGTCGTCGGGATAGTTGGCAAGGTCGGTGTCGGCGTCGCCCTGCACCACGGCGAGGCCCTTGGCGACGCATTCGTTGACGCCCTCGCGCGACAATTCGATGCCGCGGCCGTCGACGCCGCGGGTTTCCAGCAAACGCAGCAATTCGCCGTCGCCGCAGCCGACGTCGAGCACGCGCGCGCCGCGCTCCACCATGTCGGCGACCGCGAGCAAGTCGACGCGCGAGCCGCCCGGCCCGCGCGCGGCTTCCGCCATGGTCAGATCGTGTTTGACGCGCGACAGCATCGTTACTCCGTGCTCAAGCCGCGCGCCTTGGCGGCGCCTTTGAGGAAGCCGCGCACGATGGCGAACAATTCCGGCTCGTCGAGCAGGAAGGCGTCGTGGCCCTTGTCGGTCGTGATCTCGGCAAACGATACGCGCGCGCCCGCGGCATTGAGCGCGTGCACGATGGCGCGCGATTCCGACGTCGGGAACAGCCAGTCGCTGGTGAACGAGATGACGCAGAACCGCGTCGGCGCGCCGCGGAAGCCATTGGCGACGACGCCGTCGTAGTCGGCGGCGAGATCGAAATAGTCCATCGCGCGCGTCAGATAGAGATAGGAATTGGCGTCGAACCGCTCGACGAAAGTGATGCCCTGGTGGCGCAGATAGGATTCGACCTGGAAGTCGGCGTCGAACGAGAAGGTCGGATTGTCGCGGTCCTGGAAGCGGCGGCCGAATTTTCGGTGCAGCGCGGCATCCGAGAGATACGTGATGTGCGCGCCCATGCGCGCCACCGCGAGCCCGCGCCGCGGATTTAAGCCTTCGGCGAAATAGCGGCCGCCGCGCCAGTCCGGATCCGCCATCACCGCCTGGCGGCCGACCTCGTGGAAGGCGATATTCTGCGCCGAATGCCGGGTCGCGCCGGCGATCGGCAGCGCCGCGAACACGCGCTGCGGATAGCTCGCCGCCCATTGCAGCACTTGCATCGCGCCCATGGAGCCGCCGGCAACCGCGAACAGCGAATCGATGCCGAGATGGTCGAGCAGCATGGCTTGCGCGCGCACCATGTCGCGCACGGTGATGACCGGAAAATCGAGGCCCCACGGCATGTCGGTCGCCGGATTGGTCGAGGCCGGGCCGGACGAGCCCATGCAGCCGCCGACCACGTTCGGGCAGATGACGAAATAGCGCTCGGTGTCGATCGGCAGCCCAGGGCCGACCATGGTCTCCCACCAGCCTGTCTTGCCGGTCACCGGATGGGTGTTGAGCACGTGCTGGTCGCCGGTGAGCGCGTGGCAGACCAGGACGGCGTTGCTGCGCGCGGCATTGAGCGCGCCGTAAGTCTGGTAGGCGATCTGCAGCGGGCCGAAATCGACGCCGGCGTCGAGCTTGAGCGGCTTGCTCGGAGCAAACCGCACCACCGGCGAATGCGGCGTGTCCGCTTCGCGCGTGCGGTCGGCAAGATCGAGCGTGGCGCTGGCCTCGGCCATGAGCGTTTCCCGGGAGTTGGCGCCTGCCGGCGCCCATCGCCCGTTACCGGGCGGTCAAAGGGGCGTAAATAGGCCGCTTCCGCTCGGAGTCAATGTTTTCTTTGCTTTCCGGCGTGACGGCACTATCAATCGGGCCGATTGCCGGGTCAAAACCATGCCGAAGCCGCCACGCCACAAGTCACCTGCGCTCGCCGATCTGCGGCGCGAGATTGATCGCATCGATGAGGCGATGCACGAGCTCCTGCTCGAGCGTGGCGAGATCATCGACACCTTGATCGCGGTGAAGAACACCCAAGAAGTCGGCTCGGCGTTCCGCCCCGCCCGCGAAGCCGACATGATGCGGCGCCTGGTGAAACGCCATCGCGGCAACCTGCCGCTCGATACCGCGGAAAGCATCTGGCGCGTCATCATCTCGACCTTCACCTTTGTCCAGGCGCCGTTCGCGGTGCATGCCGACTTGTCGGCTGGCGACGCCATGATGCGCGATTCGGCGCGCTTCCATTTCGGCTTCACGGTGCCGTTCGTGCCGCACGCCGGCGCGTCGAGCGTGGTCGCGGCGGTCTCCGAATCCAAGGGCGATCTCGGCCTGGTGCCGGCCTTCGCCACCGCCGGCGCCGGCCCCTGGTGGGCCGCGCTCGAATTCGATGCCGCGCCGAAAATCATCGCCCGGCTGCCGTTCGTCGAGCGGGTTAATCACCCCGCGGCCATGCCGGTATTCGTGGTGTCCCGCGTCGCCGCCGACGCCATGGTGACCGAGACCGAGGTCTGGAGCGTGCGGGTGTCGGGCTGGAAGGCGTCCTCGGTCGGCACCATAGCGGAATTCGCCGACGTCATCGCCGTGCCCGACCGCGCCTTCGATGGCGCCGCGCTATTGGTCTCGGTGGAGCGCGGCGGCATCAAGGCGGTCTCCGATGCCCTGGTCGGGATCGGTGCCTCGATCCGCTCCACGGCCCTCGTCGGCAGTCACGCGACCCGCTATACGGTGCCGTAAAAACCCCTCCCCCGCTTGCGGGGGAGGAAGCCAAGCGAAGCGAAGGCGGAGGGGGCAAGTGTTTGACGCTTGCGCAAGCGGCGATGCCGCGGGCCCCCTCCCTACCCTCCCCCGCAAGCGGGGGAGGGAGGAGAAGTGAAGATAATGTCTGCCCTGCGTCCAAAGCCGCGTCCCGGCCTGCTCGATATCGCGCCCTATGTGCCCGGTAAGAGCAGCGCGCCCGGCGTGGCCAAAGTGTTCAAGCTGTCGTCGAACGAGACGCCGCTCGGGCCGAGCCCGAAGGCGATCGCAGCCTATCAGGCTGCCGGCGCCCATCTCGAGGACTACCCGGACGGCTCGGCCAGCGATTTGCGCGAGGCCATCGGCCGCGCCTTCGGCCTCGACCCCGACCGCATCGTCTGCGGCGCCGGCTCCGACGATTTCCTGCATCTGCTGGCGCAGGCGTATCTCGTCGACGGCGACGAGGCGATCTACACCAAGCACGGCTTCCTGATCTTTCCGATCGCCACGCTCGCCGCCGGCGCGCGGCCGGTGGTGGTGCCGGAAACCGATTACACCGCCGATGTCGACGCCATCCTCGCCGCGGTGACGGGCAAGACCAAGATCGTCTTCCTCGCCAACCCGAACAACCCGACCGGCACGGCGGTGCCGTTCGACGAGGTCAAGCGGCTGCATCGGGGCTTGCCGCCGCACGTGCTCTTGGTGCTCGACGGCGCCTATGCGGAATATGTCCGGCGCAACGATTACGAAGCCGGCATCGAGCTCGTGGCGACGTCGGAGAACGTCGTCATGCTGCGCACGTTCTCGAAAATCCACGGCCTCGCCGCGCTGCGGCTCGGCTGGATGTTCGCGCCGGCCCACATCGTCGACGCGGTCAACCGCATTCGCGGGCCCTTCAACGTCAACGGGCCGGCGATCGTGGCCGGCATCGCCGCGATCGAGGACCTCGAGCACCAGGAGCGCTCGCGCGAGCACAATACGCGCTGGCTCAACTGGCTGATGGAAGAGATCGGCAAGCTCGGCCTGAAGGTGACGCCGAGCGTGGCCAATTTCGTGCTGATCCATTTTCCGGGAGTCAAGGGCCGCACCGCCGAGGAGGCCAACGCCTTCCTGACGAAGCGCGGGCTCATTCTGCGCCAGACCACGGCCTACAAGCTGCCGCACGCGCTACGCATGAGCGTCGGCACCGAGGAAGCCAATCGGCTCGTGGTCGCGGCGCTGAAGGATTTTTTGGGACGGCAGTGATGGCTTCGCCAGTCCTCTTCAACCGCCTGGCGCTGATCGGAGTCGGCCTGATCGGCGGCTCGATCGCGCGCGCCGCGCGCGCTCTCGGCATCGTGCGCGAGATCGTGGCGACGTCGCGCTCGGAGCCGACGCGGCAACGCATCCGCGAACTCGGCCTCGCCGACGCGGTCGTGGACACCAGCGCCGCCGCCGTCAAGGACGCCGACCTGGTGATGGTCAGCGTTCCGATCGGCGCCTGCGGCGCGGTGGCGAAAGACATCGGCCCGCACCTCAAGCCTGGCGCGACCGTCTCCGACGTCGGCTCGGTCAAGGCGGCGGTGGTGCGCGACATGGCGCCCCACATCCCGGCCGGCGTTCATTTCATCCCCGGCCATCCGGTCGCCGGCACCGAAGATTCCGGACCGGATTCGGGCTTCGCCGAACTGTTCATCAACCGCTGGTGCATCCTCACGCCGGCGAAGGACGTCGAGGCGGCCGCGGTCGAGCGGCTGGTGCAATTCTGGAAGGCATTCGGCTCAAGCGTCGAGATCATGTCGCCGGAGCATCACGACCTGGTGCTTGCGGTGACGAGCCATGTGCCGCACCTGATCGCCTACAACATCGTCGGCACCGCGTTCGATTTGCGCCACGTCACCGAGTCGGAAATCCTGAAATATTCCGCCGGCGGCTTTCGCGATTTCACCCGCATTGCGGCGTCCGATCCGACCATGTGGCGCGACATTTTCATGAACAACAAGGAAGCGGTGCTGGAAGTGCTCGGCCGCTTCAACGAGGATCTCTCGACCTTGACGCGCGCCGTGCGCAACGGCGACGCCGACACGTTATACAATGTCTTCGCCGAGCGCCGCGCCATCCGCCGCGGCATGATCCAGTTCAATCTCGACGCGCCGGCGCCGGATTTTCGCGAGCCGGACGGCAAGCCGAAAGCCGAGCCGCTGCCGCGGCCTTACGCGGCGTTGGACGACGACTGATCGCGTTTCCCGGGCGCAGTGCAGCACGTAGCGCGTAGCGCGGAGTGATGCGCTGCAGACCCGGGATCGTCACAAACTCAGAGTCCAGAGCGATCCCGGATCAGCGGTGCACCGCTGCGCTTCGCTTCGCGCTGCACCGCATCCGGGAAACATGCCGAGAAATTAGCTGCGCGCCTTGACGGTGAGCGCTTCATTCACCGTGGCGCGCAGCGCCGCGAGCGTGAAGGGCTTGGTGATCACGTCGTGGATCAGGGCGTCGAGGCCCTGGGCGCGCTCGCGCTGATCGGCATAGCCCGTCATCAAGAGAATGGTAACGTTGGGGAAATCGCGCGCCACGTTGAGCGCGAGCGCGATGCCGTCCATGATCGGCATGCGCACGTCGGTGAGCAACAGATCGAAATGCCCCTCCTCCCGCGCCAACACGTCGAGCGCTTCGCTGCCGTCGGCCGCGGTCTTGACCGCGTGGCCGTCCATGGTCAGCGCCCGCGCGCACATGGCGCATAAAACTTCTTCGTCCTCGGCGATGAGGATGCGCGCCATGTCACCGTGTCCCGATGATGTCGTGGCGGGTGACGAAACGCACCAGCACGTCGCGCCCGTCGGTCGGCGGCGAGGCGAGACGGCTGCGGAACGACACCGCGTCGCCTGGCGGCAAGGTCGCGCGCGGCGCCACCGCGGTCCAGGAATAGACTTCCTCGTTGGCTGCGTTGCGGACCACGAATTTGAGCCGCGGCACGTCGACGATCTTGCGCGTGTTGTTGACGACGCTGCCTTCGACCACCAGGATCGGCACGCCCTCGTGCTGCTCGGTGGTCGTGGTGACGCTGTCGAGCGCCAGCCCGCGCACGTTCACCGGCAAGCCCAGCATCGCGTAGAACGACGCGGTCTGCGGCAGGATGCGCACGACGTCGCCGCGCCAGCCGACCAGGATGGCGTCGACGATCAGCAGGGCGAGAATGCCGCTCTGCAGGTTCGACAGCGGCCAGTGCAACGACGGCCGCCCGAAGCGGCGCTTCTGGCGCCGCGCCGCATAGGTCTCGATGTCCTCGAGCGGCTCGGCGTCCGGTTCCGCGGCGGCAGGCTCGACCTCGACCGGCGGCCGCCCATCATCGAGATCAACCGGCGCTATGGAGGGAGCCTCGACTTCGACCGCAGCGCCCGGTGCCTCGGCGTCGATCTCGACCACGGCCGGCTCGGCGGCGGGCAGCTCGTCCGGCGCCGCCCAGGTGACGTCGTCGGCAACCGGCGCATCGGCCGGCTGCGGCTCTTCGGCAAAAGCGTCGGCGGGGGCTAAAGCCTCTTGCGGCTCGGGCGCGGGCCCGATCGCCTCGGCCGCCGCCAGGAGCTTGACGGCGCGGCTCGGCGCCGCGCGCCACACCGTGCGACAGCGCACGCAGCGCACCTGGCGCCCGTTCGGCTCCAGGCTTGCCAGCTCGACATCGTAGGATGTAGCGCAGGTCGGGCAGACGATCAGCATCGGCGAATCAGCACCGTCGGCGGCTTTGCGGCGACCGTAGCACCCGATTTGTTAACGGATTGGAAACCAAGCCCGCCCGGCCCGGTGTTAGATTTGCGGGACGGGCGAATCGGGTGACGACCCGCCCCGGCATTGCGGAGGACGGCGTGATCCGCTTCGAAAATGTCGGCTTGCGCTATGGGCGGGGCCCCGAGATTTTGCGCGACCTGACCTTCCGCATCGATGCCAAATCGTTCCAGTTCCTCACCGGCCCCTCGGGCGCCGGCAAGACCTCGCTGTTGCGCATGCTGTTCCTGTCGCTCAAGCCGACCCGGGGCCTAGTCACCATGTTCGACCAGGATGCGGCGACGCTGTCCAAGGACGGCCGCGCCACCTTGCGCCGCCGCATCGGCCTGGTGTTCCAGGATTTTCGCCTGCTCGACCACATGACCACCTACGAGAACGTGGCGCTGCCGCTGCGCGTCATCGGCAAGGACGAAGCCGAGTACCGGGCCGAGGTGGTCGAGCTGTTGCAATGGGTCGGGCTCGGCGACCGCATGGGCGCGCTGCCGCCGATCCTCTCCGGCGGCGAGAAGCAGCGCGCGGCGATTGCGCGCGCCGTGATCGCGCGGCCGCAGCTCCTGCTCGCCGACGAGCCAACAGGAAATGTCGATCCCAATCTCGGCCAGCGCCTGCTGCGGCTGTTCATCGAGCTCAACAAATCAGGCACCTCCGTCGTCATCGCCACCCACGATATCGCCTTGATGGACGAGTTCGATGCGCGCCGCCTGGTGCTGCATGAAGGACGGCTGCATGTCTACGATTAGACCGCTCGAGACCATGGCCGAGCCGTGGGACGAGATCGACGCCGACGCGGCGCTCGACCGCGCGCCGCGCGGCGCGGCTTCCATCGTGCCGTCGAGCTCGATCGCCGGCCGCTCGCTGGTCGCCGTCGTCGCCATCATGACGTTCCTGGCCGCGCTGACCACCGGCGCGGCGATGCTGGTGGTGAGCGCCGCCAACGATTGGCAAGCCGACGTCGGCCGCGAGGTCACCATCCAGGTCCGCCCCGCCGCCGGGCGCGACATCGAGGCCGATGTCAACAAAGCCGTCGCCGCCGCGCGCGCCGCCCAAGGCATCGCCGAGGTCCGCGCCTATTCGAAACAGGAATCCGAAAAGCTGGTCGAGCCGTGGCTCGGCGGCGGCCTGCACCTCGACGATCTGCCGATCCCGCGCCTGATCGTCATCAAGCTCGCGTCCGGCACGGCGCCGAACTTTGCCGCGCTGCGCCAGGCGCTGGCGAACCAGGTGCCGACCGCGAGCCTCGACGATCATCGCGGCTGGATGGAGCGGATGCGTACCATGGCCGGCACCGCGGTGATCTGCGGGCTCGCGGTGCTCGGCCTGGTCATCGCCGTGACCATGCTGTCGGTCACCTTTGCCACCAGAGGCGCCATGGCCACCAACCGGCCGATCGTCGAAGTGCTGCACTATGTCGGCGCCACCGACAGTTTTATCGCCAGCCAATTCCAGCATCATTTTCTCCTGCTCGGCCTCAAGGGCGGCGCCATCGGCGGCGGCGTGGCGATCATCCTGTTCGGCTGCGCCGAAGCGGCACGCGCCTGGCTCGCCGGCACGCCCTCGGGCGACGAGGCGGCGGCGCTGTTCGGCAATCTCTCCATCGGCGTCAAAGGCTATGTGGCCATCGTCATCCAGATCATGGTCATGGCCGTGGTGACGGCCCTGGTCTCCCGCCACACGGTGAACCGGACCCTGGAGACCATCGATTGAATGCGGCTATGATCGGCATCGCCCGCAGGCCGACGCGGGCCGCCGCGGCAAAATTCGGCGCGAGGGAGAGCGATGCCGAGCCTTAAGACCGCCGTCAGACGGCGGCGCCTCACGTCGGTGACCGTCAAGCTCGCCGTTCTCGGTGTCCTCGCGCTCGCGCTCGGCTTCGCCGGCTTCGTGTGGCTGTTGCCGGGCCAGGAAGTAGCCCTCGATCGCAACGCCGACGGCATCGTGGTGCTGACCGGCGGCACCTCGCGCGTCGCCGACGCGCTCGAACTGCTCGCCTCCGGCCGCGGCAAGCGCCTGCTGATCACCGGCGTCAATCCCGGCACCACGACCGGCGACATCGCCCGCCAGACCGTCGACTACGGCCGCCTGCTCAACTGCTGCGTCGATCTCGATTATTCCGCGCTCAACACGCTCGGCAACGCGATCCAGGCGCGGCGCTGGGCGATCGCGCACGATTTCAAGTCGCTCATCGTGGTGACCTCGGCCTACCACATGCCGCGCGCGCTCGCCGAGCTCGCCCATCAGCTTCCCGACGCCGCGCTGATCCCGTTCCCGGTGGTGTCCGACCGGCTGCGCATCGAGCCGTGGTGGTCGAACAGCGAAACCACGAAGCTGGTGCTGTCGGAATATCTCAAATATCTTTTCGCCAAGCTGCGCATGCGGTTCGACACCGTGGCCGGCGGCGACGACATGCGCCGCGTTGCCGCGGCGCGCGGTTTATAACAGCGCGACTGGCAGCTCTCAGACAGGTCCGCCGTGGCCCGATCAACGTCCCTTCTGATCCGCTCGCTGCTGTTCAACGCGCTGTTCTACGCCAACCTCACCGTTCACATGGTGGTAGCGCTGCCGACTTTTTTCCTCCCGTCCCGGGTTCTGCTCGCCTTCATCCGCTCCTACGCCAGAACCAGCCTTTGGCTGCTACGCATCGTCTGCGGCATCAAGGTCGAGTGGCGCGGCGTCGAAAAGATTCCGCGCGGCGCCTGCATCATTGCCTGCAAGCACCAATCGGCCTGGGAGACCTTCGCGCTCTACGCCGTGCTGCGCGATCCGGCCTATATCCTCAAGCGCGAATTGATGTGGATTCCGCTGTTCGGCTGGTACACCTGGAAGGCGGGCCTCATTCCGGTCAATCGCGAAGCCGGATTGGCGGCGCTGTCGCGCATGACTGCGCGGGCGCGGCTGGAGCTCGCCCGCGCGCGCCAGATCGTGATTTTCCCGGAAGGCACGCGAAGGCCGCCCGGCGCCGAGCCGGCCTACAAACCCGGCATCGCTTATCTCTACAGCAAGGCCGACGTCGCTTGCGTGCCGCTGGCGCTCAATTCCGGCCTGTTCTGGCCGCGCCGCTCATGGCGCCGCATTCCCGGCACCATTGTGGTCGAGGCCCTCGACCCGATCCCGCCCGGCCTCGACCGCAAGATCTTTTCCGAGCGGCTGCAGAGCGTTCTTGAAGCAGCAACCGCGCGGCTGGGCGTGGAATCAGGGATCAGGGATCAGTCATCAGGGATCAAGGATCTGGGATCGACTCATCTTGATACCTGATGACTGATCTCTGATTCCTGGCCTCCCTTGAGGCCGTCCGCGATCCGATGCAAATCGGTCTCGCGGTAGCCGAGCGCTTCCAGCGCCCGCACCGTCTCGATGACGTAATCGCGGTTTTGTCCGGAGCGGCCGTGGCCTTGCCGCACATAGTGCACGCTCTGCTCGACCGAGAGCCGGCCGGCATATTGCACGTGGCCGCGGTCGACGACGTAGGTCAGCGCCCGCACCTGGCGGCGCGCCGCGTCCTCGAGCTCGATCCGCCGCACCGTCTCGACATAGACGCTGGTGACCTGCTCGCGATCGCGCAGATAGGCGATGGTTTTGTCGCGCTTGAAGGCGGCGACGCGCAAGGCAATGCCGCGGCACATGCCGCCGCGGTCGAGGCCCAGGACCAGCCCCGGCTTCTCCGGCGTGCCGCGATGGACGAAGGAAAAGACGCACAGTGCCCGGTGCAGCCCGATGAGCCGCGCCGGCACCCGTTCGACGACGTCGAAACCCGGCCGCCACATCAGCGAGCCGTAGCCGAACACCCACAGATCGCCGGTCTCGTGGTCGTTGATTGCGTCCATGCCGCGCGCTAACTCCTTAACGGCCCGCTCGCCTAACAGGCCGCCGCGGGCGGCACAATGGCGCGGGCCCGGTATGTTGGATTTGATAGTCTGTTGGCTTTGATAGTCTTGGAAATGCCGCACCGGACGGGCGAATAGGAACCATGGCAGGCGAATCTCCGCTCAACATGATGCGGCCGCAACGCCCGCGCTCGCGCCGCGGTGCCGGCGCTGCCGCCCCGGCGCGCCGCCGGCTATGGCCGGTGGTGCTGCCGGTCGGCGTCGTCATTGGTCTTGCCGTCGTCTGGTGCGCGCTGTGGTATTACGCCTCCGGCGTCGCCGACCGCACCATGTCCGGCTGGATCGCGCGCGAAGCCGCCGCCGGCCGGGCCTATAGCTGCGGCAACCAGACCATCACGGGCTTCCCGTTCCGCTTCGAAGCCGATTGCGCGCCGGCCGGCGCCACCATCACCAGCACCCAGCCGCCGTTCGCCGTGACCGCCAAGGGCGTCGGCGTCGCCGCGCAGGTCTATCATCCGACGACGCTGGTCGGCGAAATCGCCGGCCCCCTCACCGTCGCCGAGCCCGGCCAGCCGCCGCGTTTCGTCGCCAATTGGGCGCGCGCGCAGGGCAGCGTCAGCGGGCTGCCGCCCAATCCCGACAGCGTCTCCGTCGCGCTCGATCACGCGCGGGTCGATCAGATCGCCGCCGGCAACGGCAGCACGCTATTTGCCGCCGACAGCGCCGAATTCCGCGGCCGCATCGTCGGCGGCTCGGCCGCCAACAATCCGGTGATCGATGCGCTGTTGAAATTCAGCGCGGCAACGACGCCGACGCTGCATCCGCTGCTCGGCGAGCCGTTGCAAGGCGACGTCGACGTGGTGTTCCGCGGTTTCAAGGATCTGGCGCCAAAGCCCTTGTCGCAACGCTTTCGCGAGATGCAGGCGTCGGGCGGCAATATCGAGATCACGCGGCTGCGGCTCGAGCGCTCCGACGCCATCATCGTCGGCGCCGGCACGCTCACCGTGAACGCCAACGGCAAGCTCAACGGCCTCATCCGCGTCGGCATCGCGGGGCTGGAGAACATCGTGCCGAAACTCGGCATCGAGCGCCTGATCGGACGCGGCCTCGACAAGCTCAACGGCGGCTCCGGTCAGGCCCAGCAAGGCCTCAACGCGCTCGACCGGCTGATGCCGGGCTTGAGCGGCGTGGTGCGCGACAGCGCCACCGCCAGCGTCATCGACAGCCTCAACAAAATGGGCCAGCCGACCGAGATCGACAAAAAGCCGGCCATCGTGCTGCCGCTGAATTTCTCCGACGGTTTTGTCTCGCTCGGCATGCTGCCGCTCGGCGAGGTGCCGCCGTTGTTTTGATGCGATGCCGTCATTGCGAGGAGCGAAGCGACGAAGCAATCCAGAGCGGCGGCGCGGAACTGGATTGCTTCGCTCCGCTCGCAATGACGAAGAGTCAGCGCTTGCGCGAAGCGTGCCAGCCGACCGACGCGTCGGGCACGGCATCGGTCGAGGCGAAATAGGGTTTGAGATCGAGGAGCGGCGTGCCGTCGATGCAATCGAGCCCGACCACATAAAGCTTGTTGCCCTCGATGCGCTCAAGCCGCGTCACCGCAGCCGCGATCGGATTGGGCCGCACCGGCGAGCGCAGCGCGAACGTGCCGCGCTGCTCGGCATAGTGACGCGGCGATTGCAGCACCAGATCGCGCCGCGCCTTGTCCATCCAATAGAGCACCAGCACGTGGCTCACCGTCTCCAGGCCTTGCAAACCTGCGGCCCAGCGCGCATCGAGCTCGATGGTGCACACCTCTTCGGTCTCGCGGCCGTTCTTCGGGCACGCCTCGCGGGTCTGCCACGGCGTGCGGATGCGGCCGATGAAATAAAGCGCGGCGTCGAATTCGGCCGGCAGCGCGACGGCGACCTCGCCCTCGCGAATGCCGGTCCGATCGCCGTCCGTTTGGTCGGTTTTGGCTGATTGGCTCATGATCTCAAGCTTGCCACGGGGATCGCCGGGTCGGCTAGGGCGTGGTCCCATAAAGCGCCGGGAATATCCCGCAATCGGGGCGAAAGCGGGCGCCGCGCGACCATCGCAAATCGATCGCTTTTGATCCTTAGCGGCGCTTCGCAGTCGCCAATGACCGCACCGCGAGATTACGGTCCATATTGTGGCGCAGGCATCTGATTGAAATCGGTGCTCTCGTCGGTCACGCATTTAAAGCTTGTCGCAAGGGCGGGGTTGCCGCTGCCCTTGTACTGCGCGATCTGGGGATAGACGCACAGCGGGCGCTGCATGGCGACGCCGAGTTGCGGCGCGTCGTTGGTGTACTTGGTGGCAATCACCGCGGCGGGCGCGACACCGTGCTCAACCCAGTCGGTGAGCGCGCTCAACAGGTCGTGCTGCGGATCGAAGCTCGGTGCCGGCTGTTGGATCATGCCGCCGAATGCGTTGGGGCCCGGGCCGGCCTGGCAGTGCCACATTCCCGGCGCCATGAACAGGCGAGCGAATTGCTGTGTCCGCATCAAGCTCTTGGGTGAGCTGCTGCCGAACATGGTCTGCGCCAGGGCGTCGAAATAGTTGATCGTGCTCGGTGAAGGGATCAACGGATCGGCCCAGCCGGCATAGAGGATCAATTTTCCACCGTGGTTGGCGAACGGCCGCAAGTCCGTGCTGGTCGCGTTGAGGTCGGGCGCAAGCACCTGGTCGACGGTGGCGACGTTTTGATTGAAGTCGAACGTTTGCCACTGCCAGGTGAGGCCAAAGACCCATTTGAACAGGCTGTCGAACGACGGCTCGTTGAGATTTTCGTTGAACGCCAAGCCGAGCGCGTCGGGATTGCTGGTCTCCGAGCCGGGCATGTTGCCCGGATTGATGACGGCGCCATTGCTCGGGTTGACCGATCCCCCGTAATAGACCTTCATCGCCGCCACCTGATCGGCAGTCAGGCAGTTCGGCGCATCGAGACCGCCCGGACACACGAGCTTCGCTGGATCGAACTTGCAATTGCGCGGATCGGTCAGGAAAGGATCACTGCCGACCCCGCCGTCCTGCCCGTGGCACTGCGCCAGCACTGCCTGGTTGACCACGTCGAGCTTGGTTGCCGGAATGTAGCCGGTCGGCGGGATGTGGGTCGCGCGATATTGCGCCACGGTCACCGTGTGCAGATGCGTGCGGTTGAAGGCGGGCGCGCCGGCCAGAATGCCGTCGTAATCATCGGGAAAGCGCTGCGCTTCCATCAGTGCCTGCTGGCCGCCGGTCGAGCAGCCGGCGAAGTACGAGCGGTTCGCTTGATTGCCATAGAACGTCAGGATCAGCGCTTGGGCGAACGTGGTCATCAGATGCGTGGCGCGCCAGCCGAAATCCTTCCACTTCTCCGGATGACCGACCAACGCGTCCGCGCTGACGCCATCCGCCGGCGACGTACCCATGTCGGTGTTGGCGGTGGCAAAGCCGTTGTTGATGCCAGCGGCAAGCTCGCTCTGGAAGAAACCGCCCGCATAGCCGCCGTTGCCGGTGCCGAGATAGCGGCCGTTGTAGCGCTGGGTCGGCATCCAGACCTGCACGTTGATGTTGGAATCCGAGGTCGACTTGATGGTCGCGCTCACCTGGCACGAGGGCGGCAGGTTGGTGAAGGCGAGGTGCCACACGTCGGGCGCCACATAGGGGCCGCCCGGCACCGATACCGCCGCGCTAATTGTCGTATTGGGAAAGGCGAACGACAGCAGGCTCTCGCAGCTTGTCGGCGTGCCGGCCGCAGCGGGTGGCGCGAACGCAAGCCAGACGGCCGGCATGGCGCAAAAGATGCGGAAGTCGCGCGCGCCAAAGCGCGCAGTGGCGGTGGTCAGACAATGTCGTGTGTTGCTCGGCTTCACGTCTGCCTCCTTGAATTCCGATACCCTCGGTTGCTGCGGGCACGATCTCCCTGTCCGACCCCACGTCTGTGCGCGGGTCGGCAACGGTATTCTGATGCTCTTGAACTTGCCGTCGCAGCGGATTGCGGCGGGCGGGCGCCCCCTGCGTGTGAAATCGCCAAGGGCCCCCAATGTACTACGTCCGGCTGCTAAAACGTCGCAGGGGCCGGTCGGGTTCCATACCTCGGCGCGCGGGATTCATCGCTCGCTAACCACCGGCCGAAGAAAGCTCCTCGATCGTCACCAACACGCAAAGTCCGCTCTGGCACACATGCGAGCAACCAACAAAGAGTTGGAGTTGCCTCTTCATGGGTGCTTGGGGAACCGGCCTCTACGCGGGCGATTTCGCGCTCGATCTTCGCGCCGTGGTCGCTGCGGTGTCGCGCGTGCCGCTCGATGAAGACGAGATGGTAAAGGCGATCTGCGCTACCGAGAAATCGGCCGCCGAAAATTCCGCCGACGAGGATCATGCCATCTTCTGGCTCGTGCTGGCCGATCAGTGCGAGAAGCGCGGCATTTTCAGCGCGCGCGTGCGTGACACGGCGCTCGAGGTCATCGACGCCGGCAAGGACGCCGCGATGATGCAGAAACTCGGCATGAAGCCGCCCGATCTGCGCAAGCGCGCGGCGAAATTGGCGGAACTGCGCGAGCGTCTGGTCGCCCAGCCCACGGCGTCGAAGCCGCGCAAGACCATGACAGCGCCGGTGCCCTACGTGTTCGAGGTCGGCGGCGTCTACGCCTACCCGACGCTGCGCGGCGACGTGATCAATCCTTACCTCAGTCCGAAGCGCTTCGACCGCTCCGCATGGCACCCCGACGGCTTCGGGCTGATGCTCGTCATCGGGCGCGGCAGCGTGTTCGATTATCTGCCCTGGTACCACGCGCTCATTTCGCGTGAAGCCTTTGCCGCGATTCCGGATCGCACGCAGCTCCTCGGCGAGAACCGCTGGAGCTTGCCGGTCTACGGAAGTTGCAACCCGGCGCATTTTCGCAAGCTCGAGCTCGAGCAGATCGGCGTCTTCCCGATCGATCCGGCGCGCGTCGACTACTTCTTTCCCCATCTTGCTCTCGGAACGGTCTACGCGGTCAGCGATATCTCCATCGCCAACGCCATGGAGATCAAGTCGCGGCCGGAGCCGGGCCATCATTGGCGGCGACCCGACGGCAAGCTTGAACGGATCGTCTATCCGCCGCGGCCGACGATTGCGGAATTGGCGGGCGATCTTGGGATTGGTCCCAACGGGCCCTTGCCAGGGCGATTATGATGACGTGATCGCTGGCGGGCGAAGCAGGCTCCAGCGTTAGGGAGCTTCGCGGCTGGAAATAATGGGCTTCGACGGTTCAGCGCGGATCGTCATAGGCTCCGCGAGAGACGCGGCCTTCAGCCACGATGCCGCCATCTGCAAAAAAATCTCGCGATCGGCGTCGGTCGTGGCCGACTTTGCCCACCCCATGCACTCAGCGGCGTAATCTCGATATTCTTTGGCTGTTGTCACAACACGCCCCACAGCGTGGGCAAAATCTCAATATTTGCGAAAATACCACATCCAACAGATGTAATAAACGTCCGATACCGTACAGAATGGGCGTTTTTAACAAAGTCCACAATCGCCCTTGCCAGGTGGGCGGTTAATCGCATAAAGATATCTTTATATCTAATCGAAAGGGCGGCTGCCCATGGACACCGAGCCCCTCGCCTTTCCGGCGCTGACCACCATGCTCAAAGCCGCGGGCGAAGCCACGCGCTTGCGCATCCTGGCGCTGATCGCCGAGGCCGAATTGACGGTCTCCGATCTCACCGAGATTTTGCGCCAGTCGCAGCCTCGCCTGTCGCGGCATCTGCGCCTCCTCGCCGAGGCCGGCCTGGTCGAGCGCTTCCGCGAAGGCTCGTGGGCGTTCTTCCGTCTGCGCGAGCGCGGCAGCGCAGCCGACATCGCGCGCGCCATGATTACCCGCCTCGATGCCAACGATCCGGTGATCGCCCGCGACCGCGAGCGGCTTGCCGCGGTGCGCACCGCGCGCGCCACCGCGGCGCAGAATTATTTCCGCCGCCACGCGGCCGAGTGGGATCGCATCAGAAAACTTCATGTCGCCGATACCGCAGTGGAAGCGGCAATCCGCACTGCGCTCGCCGACAAGCCGATCCGCGCGCTGCTCGATCTCGGCACCGGCACCGGCCGCATGCTGGAACTGTTCGCCAATGACATCGAGCGCGGCCTCGGCCTCGATCTGTCGCTCGACATGCTGGCGCTGGCGCGCGCCCGGCTCGACCGCGCCGGCTTGAAGAATTGCAGCGTGCGGCAAGGCGACATCTACGACCTGGCGCTGCCGCGGGATTCCTTCGACGTCGTCATCGTTCATCAGGTGCTGCACTTCCTCGACGACAGCGCGCGCGCCATCCGCGAAGCGGTACGGGTGCTCCGCCCGGGCGGACGGCTGCTGGTCGTCGACTTCGCGCCGCATGACCTTGAATTTTTGCGCGAGGAGCACGCCCATCGCCGGCTCGGCTTTGCGCCCGAGGCGGTGACGCAATGGCTCGAAGCCGCCGGCCTCGACATCGTGCGCCAAGAGACGCTGCCGCCCGGGCCGCACGGCAAGATCGCGGTCTCGCTCTGGCTCGCCCGCGATCCGCGCATCGTGCTGGCCACGCCGAAGACGCGCGAGGTCGCCTGATGGACGCGCCCCGCGCCAGCCGCTTTGTCGGCACCGGCACGCGCGGCATCCGCGTGTCCTTCGAATTTTTTCCGCCCAAGACCGCGGAGATGGAACTGGCGCTGTGGGAGGCGGTCACCCGGCTGGCGCCGCTTAAGCCGAATTTCGTTTCCGTCACCTATGGCGCCGGCGGCTCGACCCGCGAGCGCACCCACGCGACGGTGAAACGCATCCTCGCCGAGACCATGTTGACGCCGGCGGCGCATCTGACGTGCGTCGCGGCGACCTGCGCCGAGATCGATGCGGTGATCGGCGCCTATGCGCAAGCCGGCGTGCGCCACATCGTGGCGCTGCGCGGCGATCCGGTCGGCGGCGCCGGCGAAAAGTACGCGCCGCATCCCGACGGCTACCGCAATGCCGCCGATCTCGTTGCCGGCATCAAGCGTCTCGTCGATCTCGAAGTGTCGGTGTCGGCCTATACGGAAAAGCATCCGGACAGCCCTTCGGTCGCAGCCGACATCGACATGCTCAAGGCCAAGGTCGATGCCGGCGCCACGCGCGCGATCACCCAGTTCTTCTTCGAGAACGATCTTTATTTCCGCTATCTCGACAGGGTGCGCGCCGCGGGTATCGACATCCCGATCGTGCCCGGAATCCTGCCGGTGCAAAATTTCAAGACGACCAAAACCTTTGCCGCGCGCTGCGGCGCCTCGGTGCCGGCCTGGCTCGCCGACCGCTTCGAAGGCCTCGACGACGATGCCGCCACCCGCAAGCTGATCGCCGCCGCGGTCGCCGCCGAGCAGGTGCTCGATCTGGTCGATCACGGCGTCACCGACTTTCACTTCTACACCATGAACCGCGCCGACCTCGTCTACGCGATCTGCCACCTGCTCGGGCTGCGGCCGAGCAACGCGGCCGGCATCGGCACCCACGTTCCAGCGGAGAAGGAGCGCGCGTAAATCCATGGTCGCGTCCGCGTCAAAAAAATCGCCAACCGAAACCACGCTGCGCCGGCTCGCTGCCGAGCGCATCCTGGTGCTCGACGGCGCCATGGGCACCATGATCCAGGCGCTCAGCCTCGACGAGCAAGGCTATCGCGGCGCGCGCTTCGATGCCTGGAACCGTGAAGTGCGCGGCAACAACGACCTGCTCAATCTCAGCCGGCCGGACGCCGTGCGCGCCATCCACCTCGCCTATTTCCGCGCCGGCGCCGACATCGTCTCGACCAACACGTTCTCCTCGACGCGCATCGCGCAAGCCGATTACGCCATGGCGGAGATTGCCTACGAATTGAACCTGGAAGGCGCGCGGCTGGCCCGCGACGCCGCGCGCGCCGCGCAAGACGAGGACGGCAAGCAGAGGTTCGTTGCCGGCGCCATCGGCCCGACCAATCGTACCGCCTCGATCTCGCCCGACGTTTTGAATCCAAGCTTCCGTTCGGTTACCTTCGACGAATTGCGCACCGCCTATGCGGAACAGGTGCGCGGCCTCATTGACGGCGGCGTCGATGCGCTCTTGATCGAGACCATCTTCGACACGCTCAACGCCAAAGCCGCCATCTTCGCCATCGCCGAGGAGCTCGACGCCCGCGGCATCGCTCTGCCGGTGATGATCTCCGGCACCATCACCGACCGCTCCGGCCGGCTGCTCTCCGGCCAGACGCCGGAAGCATTCTGGACTGCGATCGCGCACGCGGCGCCATTGTCGGTCGGCTTCAACTGCGCGCTCGGCGCGAGACAAATGCGCGCGCATCTGGCCGAGCTCGGCCGCGTCGCCGACACGCTGATCTGCGCCTATCCGAACGCCGGCCTGCCCAACGAATTCGGTCATTACGACGAAGGCCCCGACGCCATGGCGGCGCTGATCGGCGAGTTCGCCGACTCGGGCCTCATCAACATCGTCGGCGGCTGCTGTGGCACCACGCCGGACCACATCCGCGCCATCGCCCGCGCGGTGGCCGGCAAGACGCCGCGCGCGGTGCCGGACATCGCGCCGCGGCTGCGGCTGTCCGGCCTCGAAGCCTTCACGCTGACGGCGGAGATTCCCTTCGTCAATGTCGGCGAGCGCACCAACGTCACCGGCTCGGCGCGGTTTCGCAAGCTGATCACCGCCGGCGATTACACCGCGGCGCTCGCGGTGGCGCGCGACCAGGTCGAGAACGGCGCGCAAATCATCGACGTCAACATGGACGAGGGACTGCTCGATTCCGAAAACGCCATGATCACGTTCCTCAACCTGGTCGCGGCCGAGCCCGACATCGCCCGCGTGCCGGTGATGATCGATTCGTCGAAATTCTCGGTGATCGAGGCCGGCTTGAAATGCGTGCAGGGCAAGGCCGTGGTCAATTCGATCTCGATGAAGGAGGGCGAGGACGCCTTCATTGCGCACGCGCGCCTGGTGCGCCGTCACGGCTCAGCCGTCGTGGTCATGGCGTTCGACGAATCGGGCCAGGCCGACACGCTCGAACGCAAGACCAAAATTTGCGCGCGCGCCTACGACATTTTGGTCAATCGCGTCGGCTTTCCGCCGCAGGATATTATTTTCGATCCAAACATTTTTGCCGTCGCCACCGGCATGGAGGAGCACAACGGCTACGGCGTCGCCTATATCGAGGCGGCGCGCTGGATCCGGGCGAACCTTCCGCACGCCCATGTCTCCGGCGGCGTCTCGAATTTTTCGTTCTCGTTCCGCGGCAACGAAGCGGTGCGCGAGGCGATGCATTCGGTATTCCTCTATCACGCCATCGCGGCCGGCATGGATATGGGCATCGTCAATGCCGGCCAGATGGCGGTGTACGACGATCTCGATCCGGAGCTGCGCGAGGCCTGCGAGGACGTGGTGCTCAACCGCCGCGCCGACGCCGCCGAGCGCTTATTGGCGCTCGCCGAACGCCACCGCGGCCACGGCAAGGAAAAGAAGGAAGCCGATCTCGCCTGGCGCGAATGGCCGGTGGAGAAGCGGCTGTCGCACGCGCTGGTGCACGGCATCACCGACTTCATCGAGGTCGACACCGAAGAGGCACGCCGCAACGCGCCGCGGCCGCTCGCGGTCATCGAAGGCCCGCTGATGGACGGCATGAACGTGGTCGGCGATCTGTTCGGCACCGGCCGGATGTTTCTGCCGCAGGTGGTCAAGTCGGCGCGCGTCATGAAGCAGGCCGTCGCCTATCTGATGCCGTATATGGAAGCCGACAAGGACGGCCGCGAGCATAAATCGTCGAACGGCAAGATCGTGCTCGCCACCGTCAAGGGCGACGTCCACGACATCGGCAAGAACATCGTCGGCGTCGTGCTCCAGTGCAACAACTACGACGTGGTCGATCTCGGCGTGATGACGCCGGCGGACAAGATCTTGGACGCCGCGATCGCCGAGCAGGCCGATATCATCGGGCTAAGCGGCCTGATCACGCCGTCGCTCGATGAAATGTGTCACGTCGCAGCCGAGATGGAACGCAAAGGCTTCGACATGCCGCTGTTGATCGGCGGCGCCACCACCAGCCGCGTGCATACCGCGGTCAAAATCCATCCCCACTACCGGCGCGGCCAGACTGTTTACGTCAATGACGCCAGCCGCGCCGTCGGCGTCGTCTCCTCGCTGTTGTCGCGCGATGCCAAAGAGCGCTACGTCAACGACGTGCGCGCCGAATATGCCCGCATCGCCACGGCGCACGCGCGCGGCGAGGAGAACAAGCAGCGGCTGCCGCTCAATGACGCGCGCGGCAATGCGCTCAAGCTCAACTGGTCCGGCAATTACCGGCCGCCGGCGCCGCGCGTGATCGGCACGCAACAACTCGCCGATCTGCCGATCACCGAGCTCGTCGCGCTCATCGACTGGTCGCCGTTCTTCGCCACCTGGGAGCTCAACGGCAAATATCCCGCGATCCTCGACGACAAGACGGTCGGCGAAGCGGCGAAGAGCCTGTTTGCCGATGCGCAGGAGATGCTGCGCCAGATCGTTGCCGAGCGCTGGTTCCGCGCCAATGCGGTGATCGGGCTGTGGCCGGCGAACAGCGAGGGCGACGACATTCTGGTTTTCGACGATGAGGCGCGCAGCAAGCCGATCGCGACGCTGCACACGCTGCGCCAGCAGCTCGCGCGCCGCGAAGGCCGCGCCAATGTGGCGCTCGCCGATTTCGTCGCGCCGCGGGCCAGCGGGCTCCCCGATTACATCGGAGCGTTTGCGGTGACCGCCGGCATCGGCGAAGAGGCGATCGTCGAGCGCTTCAAGCACGCCAACGACGATTATTCGGCGATCATGGCCAAGGCACTGGCCGACCGCCTTGCCGAAGCCGGCGCCGAGCGCCTGCATCAGCGCGTGCGCAAGGAGTTTTGGGCCTACGCGGCCGACGAGACGCTGTCGAGCAGCGACCTGATCGCCGAAAAATATCGCGGCATCCGCCCGGCGCCGGGCTATCCGGCGCAGCCCGACCACACCGAGAAGGCGACCCTGTTCAAGCTGCTCGACGGCGAGCGCGCCATCGGCGTGCGGCTGACCGAAAGCTTCGCCATGTGGCCCGGCGCCTCGGTCTGCGGCCTCTATTTCAGCCATCCCGAGAGCTATTATTTCGGCGTCGGCAAGATCGAGCGCGACCAGGTCGAGGATTACGCCCGGCGTAAAGGCTTGACGCTCGAGCAAACCGAAAAATGGCTGGCGCCGATCCTCAACTACGATCCGCTGGCGCGGGTGCGCAGCGCCGCGGAGTAATTACCCGTCATTCCGGGGCGCCGCGCAGCGGCGAACCCGGAATCCATATTCGCTGACCTGTGAATATGGATTCCGGACTTGCCGCTTTGCGGCAATCCGGAATGACGCCAATTTGCTAACTTACTTGCGCCCGATCGCCCGCTCCACAAACAGCGCCGCCTCCAGCGCCGCGCGGTCGCGGCCGAAGCGGCCGACGATTTGGATGCCGAGCGGTAAATTGCCCTCGAACAATCCCGGCACGTTGACGCACGGCGTCCCCATCAGGGTCCACAGCCGGTTGAACATCGGATTGCCGGTCGAGCCCAGGCCATGCGGCGCCGCGCCAGGCGCCGATGGCGTCAGGATCACGTCGTGCTCTGCCATGGTGTCGGCCAGCACCTGGCGGGCGCGGCGCGCGGTGCGGCGCGCGGCGTCGTAGGTGTCGGCGGTGATGGCGGTGGCGGCATCGAGTGACTCACGCAATTGTTTGCCGAGCTGGTCGCGATGGCGATCGTATTCGAAGCTGCGGGCGAGCAGCGTTTCGTATTCCTGAATGACGATTTGCGCGGCGTAGGCTTCTTCCAGGATCGGCGGCAGCGTGACATCCACGACCTTGGCGCCGGCCGCCGCCGCGCTGCGTGCCGCGCTTTCGAGCGCCTGCTGCATCGCGGCGCTCGCTTGCGGCCACAAATGGCTGCGCACCAGCGCGATGCGCGGCGGCGCAAGCGTCGCGCGATCGACGCGCAGGTCGCGGCCGGTGATCGCCGCGGTGACGAACGCGACGTCGGCAACGCCGGCGCCGAACACGCCGGCGGTGTCGAGATGCCAGGCGACGTCCTTGACGCCGGCGGTCGGGATCAGCCGGTACGACGGCTTGAAGCCGGCGATGCCGCAGAACGACGCCGGCCGGATCACCGAGCCCGCGGTCTGGCTGCCGAATGCGATCGGCAGCATGCCGGCGGCGATTGCCGCGCACGAGCCGGACGACGAGCCGCCCGGCGTGTGGGCGAGATTGTGCGGGTTGCGCGTCGCCGCCGGCACCATGGTGGCGAATTCCGTGGTCACGGTCTTGCCGATGACGATGCCGCCGGCGCGCCGCGTCAGCGCCACCGTGGCCGCATCGGCGCGCGGCTGGAAGCCGGCATAGATCGGCGAGCCGTATTCGGTCGGAAAATCGGCGGTATCGAAAATGTCCTTAAAACCGACCGGCAGGCCGCGCAGCGGCGTCGCGACAAGTTTTGGATTCTCAGCCGCGCGGCGCGCCGCGACCAGGTCGAGCACGACGAAGGCATGAACCTCCTTCTCGCGCGCGGTGATTGCCTCGGCGCAGATGTCGACGACCGCGCGCGGCGTAAGTTCGCCGGCTTCGATGCGGCGGGCGAGATCGAGGGCGGACAGCATCTCAGGCATCGGGGTGGCAGGCATCAGGGATCAGCTATCAGGTATCAAGACGGGGCGAAAGCTGATCCTTGATGCCTGATTCCTGATTTTCTGATCCCTGATTGCTTGATCCCTGATTGCCTGATCCCTGATCCCCGTCATGGTTAACGCATTCCTGCGCGCGCGCCGACGCAACATCATTGAGCAGTCCTTAACAGAATTGCTCGCATTCTAGCGCGCATGACGCGTGGAGTTCGTTGGTATCTCGCCGGCTCCTTCATTCTCGTCGCGCTGATCGCTCTTGCCGGCTGCAGTCATTATATGCTGGCCGAGCGCGAGCCATGGCGGCACGACGCCGAGATCGCGTGCCTGAATTCCGGCGCGGTGAAAGAAACGCCCGGACGCGTGCGCATCTCCGCCATCAGCGGCCCGGGCGCCTGCGGCGCCGATTATCCGCTGCGCGTGACGGAGCTGGGCGAAAGCGGCCCGCTCGGCTACAACGACGAGCCGCCGGTGCCGCCCGGCGCGATCCCCAATGCATCGATGCCGCAGCGTTGGCCGGGGCGCGAGCCGAGCGCGGCGCCGTCATCGCCCGTCAGTTCGCAACAGCTGCCGCCGCTGCCGTCGAGCGCGCCGCAATCCTACCCATCACAGCCCTACCCGCAACAGCCATATCCGAGACCGTCGTATCCGCAGCAGCCCTACCCACAGCAGGCCTACCCGCCGCCGGCAACACCGGTCGGTCAGCCATTGTCGCTCAATCCGCCCGGCCTGGCGCCGCCCGAAGACGACGAGGATTTGAACGTCCCGGGCGGCCCGCCGCATCCTTATTACGGCGGCCCCGCTGCGCCCTACACGCCGGCGCCGCCGAACGTCGCGCCGCCGTTGCCGCCGCTCGGACCGCCGCGCGCGCCCTTGGTCACCGGCGCGGCCGGACCGGTGGAAGTGAAACCGGCGGCGACGCTCGCCTGCCCGATCGTCTCCATGCTCGATCAGTGGATCGGCGCCGCGGTGCAGCCGGCGGCGCTGAAATGGTTCCGCCAGCCGGTGGTGGAGATCAAACAAATCTCCGCCTATTCCTGCCGCGGCATGAACGGCAATCCGAACGCGCATATTTCCGAGCACGCCTTCGGCAATGCGCTCGACATCGCCGAGTTCACGCTCGCCGACGGCCACAAAATCACGGTGCAATACGGCTGGCGCGGCACGCCGGAGGAGCAAGGCTTTCTGCACGACGTGCAGGCCGCGGCGTGCGAGGATTTCACCACCGTGCTGGCGCCAGGCGCCAACGTCTATCACTACAATCACATCCACGTCGATCTGATGCGGCACTATAACGGCCGCCACATCTGCGAGCCGACCGCGATTCCAGGCGAGGTCGTCGCCGAACGCGCCCGCGCACGCTACGCCGCACAACACGGCGAGCCCGCGGTTACCGGCTCGATCGCGACAAAACCGCGCTACCGGCGCGCGCTCGGCTATTCGCGAGAAGATGACGACGGCCGGCCGGAAGCGGTGCCGGGGGACGACTAACTCCTCCTTCTCCCCGCGTGCGGGGAGAAGGTCGGGATGAGGGGGCCTCTCCGCTGGGCTGAGAATATTTCTGCGAAGCTCAGAATCGCGGCAACGCCCCCTCACCCTCGCTTCGCTCGACCTCTCCCCGCGCGGCGGGGAGAGGTTAATTGGGCATCCGCAGCACGGGCTTGATCGCAATGCCGTCGGAAGACTCCTGCGCGGCGCGATTGATATCGGCGAAATCGTAGAACTTTATCATCCGTTCGATCGGAAATTTGCCGGCCATGATCAAGTCGACAAGCTTTGGAATGAATTCTTGCGGCACGCTGTCGCCCTGCACCACGCCGCGGACCACGCGGCCTTGCTGCAGGAACGGCATTTCGAACGACACTTCGCTGCCTTTGCGGGCGCTGCCGAGCAGCACGCAAGTGCCCGCCGGCATCAGGGCTTCGATGGCCTCGCGAAACACTGCCGGCACGGCCGAGGTTTCCAGGGAGTAGCGCAGACCGCCGCCGCCGATCTTGCGGATCTCGCCGACCACGTCGGCGCAAGCGTTGTGGTTGATCGTATGGGTGGCGCCAAGCTCGCGGGCGAGCGCCAGGCGCCAGTCGTGAACATCCACCACAATGATCGGATCGCAGCTGGCGATTTTCGCCGCCATCAGCCCGGATAACCCGACCGCGCCGACGCCGAATATGGCGATGCTCTCGCCGGCCGTGGGCTTCATGACGTTGAGCACGGCGCCGGCGCCGGTCTGGCCGCTGCAGGCGAGCGGGCCCAATAATTCAAGCGGCGCGTCGTTGCGCACTTTGACGGTGTAGCGCTCCTGGCTCAGCGCGAATGTGCCGAACGAGGATTGCTGGAAGAACGCGCTGTAAACCGGCGCGCCGTCTTTCGCCAGCAAGGTCGAGCCGTCGGCGCGCGTGCCGCCCGACTTCAAGCGGCGGCCGTGCACGCAATAGTTCTGCCGCTCTTGCCGGCAATTGGCGCAGGCGCCGCACCACGGATACGACATCACCACATGGTCGCCGGGTGCAAGGCCGCGCACCGCATTGCCGGCCGCATGCACGACGCCGGCGCCTTCGTGGCCGTAAACGGCCGGGTACGGGCTGTCGAAATAGCCGTCGCGGCCGTGCAGATCGGTCTGGCACATGCCGCTGGCCACGACGCGGACGATCACCTCGTCCGGCCGCGGCTCGCACAGCTCCACGGTCTCGATGGCGAAAGGGCCCGACCTTTCGCGGACGACGGCGGCTTTGATTTGCATGGTCTGTTACCGCTGTTAGAAAAATGGATATTGAGCGCGTTCTGCCTCGGCAACAATGGGAGACTTTATCTGCACTGATCGTGGTGCGGCCTTGATCGCTTGGATGCTGGGTTGTTCGTGTTGATGATCTTGTCAAGGGCGGCGCAAAGCGCCGCCGCCTCCGGCGGTCTAGACCCTTAGATCATCACCACGAACAGAAACGCTGTCCAAGCGATCAAGGCCGCTTTCTAGGCCTTTCAAACATCGCCCTTTCTGACGGTTGCCGCGGCAACGCCCATCAATTCGCGCTCTTCTCCATATGCGCCAGCACCGCAGCCGTCGGCCAGCAATCGACCTTCAGCCCGTTGCGCTTCTGATAGGCGCCAAGCGCCGAGCGGGTCAGCATGCCGGCCTTGCCGTCGATCTTGTCGTGGTAGAAGCCGCGCGCGGTGAGGATGCGCTGCATCTTGTCGAGATCGGCGGTCGGCAGCTGCGCGACCTTGCTCCACGGCGTCTCGAACGGCCGCGGGTCGATCATGCGGTCGGCGAGATGGCCGACGAACAGCACGTAGAGATCGGAGAAATTATATTCCTTGATGGCGAAATAATTCCTGGTGGCGAGAAATGACGGGCCGTAAAGCCCGGCCGGTTGCAAGAGCGACGCGGTCTCGGCGCGTTCGGCCGCCGAGAGCACACGCCCGTAGGCCGGCACATAACCGCGCTTGAGCCATTCGCCGATCGGCAGCGTGTTGTCCGGCACGCCGATGGTGCAATCGACAGCGGCCGGCGGATGCACCTCGTAGGCCCAGCGCAGACCGCGCTGCCAGCCTTTGCCTTCCAATTGCTTGGCCGCGGACGCCAGTGCATCGGGCACCGAGGTCCAGATGTTGCGGCGGCCGTCGCCGTCGAAATCGACGGCGTATTTGACATAGTCCGACGGCATGAATTGCGTGAGCCCCATGGCGCCGGCCCACGAGCTGGTCATGTCGGCGAGCTTGACCTCCCCCTCGTCGAGGATTTTCAGCGCCTGCAAAAATTCGTCGAGAAACTTTTCCTTGCGCTTGCCGAGATAGGCCTGCGTCGCCAGCACGCGGATGGCGTTGCGCTTGTCGCGGGCTTGGCCGTAATCGGTTTCGCGGCCGAAGATGGCGAGCACGATGGTCGGCGGCACGCCGAATTGCTTTTCGATCGCGGTGAGCGTGTCGCGATACTGATCGAACAGCTTGCGGCCTTTGGCGGCGAGGCCGTCGAACGTCGGCTCTTTCAGATAGTCCGCGGGCGTCAGCACGAATTCCGCCTGCCCGCCCGACGGCCGCTCCGGCCGGCCCGGCAAGACGAGATCGGGCAGCGACAAATCCGGCTCGAGCCCGCGCGTCGCCAGATCGAAAGTCGCGCGCGACACCCCGAGTTGTTGCGCCTGTGGCCACAGCCCTTGCAGCCAAGCCTGGAACGCCGCGTCCGCGAATGCCGGCGTCGAACACGCGAACAGCAAAAATACTGCGGCAGTAAAAATGCGGCGGCTCACGCATACGAACCCCCTCTCCCCAGAGGGGAGAGGGTTGGGGTGAGGGGGTTCCGACGGTGAGGCCCGAGCCCCCTCACCCCGGCCCTCTCCCCTCTGGGGAGAGGGGGATTTCATCGCACCGCCAGGATGAACAGGCGCGGGAAGCGCAGCAGCACCTTGCCGTCATGGCGCGGCTTGTAAGCGCCGATGATCTTTTTGGTATAGGCGGCGAGAAATTTTTCGCGGTCGGCGGCGGAAAGCGGCGACAGGAACGGCTGCAGCGACGAGCCCTTGAACCATTCGGTGATCGCTTGCGGCGACGCCATCACGTGGTTGTAGACGCTGTGCCAGATGTCGATGTGGGAGGCGACCGGCTTGAGCAGGTCGTAAAAGGCTTCCGGCGACGGCAGGTCGTCGCGCGCGGCGGCCTTGATCTCCGGATGATCGCGCCAGGGCCCCTCCTCGCCGACCTCGCGCTGAAAAACCAGCGCCGGCTCGCGCGTATTGTCGGGCATCTGGATCGCCAGAACGCCGCCCTTCGCCATGCCTTCGAGCAGCCGGCGCATGATCGCCGGATGGTCCGGCAGCCACTGCATCACCGCATTGCCGAAAATGAGGTCGGTGCGCGGATCCGGCTGCCAGGTAGCGATATCGGCCTCGACGAAGCTGCACTGCGGCAGCCGCTGGCGCGCCTTCTTGAGCATGTCGGGCGAGGAATCGAGGCCAACGATTTCCGATTGCGGAAAGCGCTCGACCAGAAGCTCGGTCGAGTTGCCCGGCCCGCAGCCGAGATCGACGATGAGCCGCGGCCGCTGCAGCGGCACCTGCGCCACCAGGTCGCGCGGCGGCCGGGTGCGGTCATCCTCGAATTTGAGATACTGCGTCGCGCTCCAGTCTTCCATCGCCTGCGCTGCCTCGTCTTCGATTCGGAAGGCGAATTCATAGCACCGCGGGCGCGCCGCTGCCTGCATGATTTGGCGGCAACCGAACCTTAACTAGGGCGTCTATTCAAAAAATTTAGGTCGGTGAGGTAGTTTGCCATGTTCGCTTCACCCCCCGAAAACGGACATGCGGCCGCAATGCGATATGTGTCGCTATGGGCCAGGAGCTGCCTCGTGCACCGCAGCAAACAGGGTGCTATTCGATAACCTCGTCGGCAATCGCGAGGACGCCCGACGGTATAGTGAGCCCGAGCGCCTTTGCGGTCTTGAGATTGATGATCAGTTCAAATTTTGACACTCGCTTAACCGGCAGATCTGCGGGCTTCTCGCCCTTGAGAACCCGACCGACATAGCTTGCCATTCGACCTTCGCTTCGATGAAACGTCGATGTCCAAAAGGCGACATTCGTCGCCCTTGGTTCTGATCGACGTTCCAGCCCGTCTACTGTGATCGAGAAATGTCGCCTCCCTTGTAGAGAGCGCGACAAAGTAGTCTAGTCACCGTGTTCAGCCGGGAGAATGAAAATGCGTAAATTTGTCCTGATAGCAGCAACCGTTGTCGGTGCTGCGGTGCTTTCTGCCTCCCCGATCTCGATCGATTGGGCAGCGAACAAAGGCCTGTCCGTGTCTCAGGATAAGGCGACTGCGGAGGTCGGAAGACCCGCGACACCTGGAAGCGTAGCTGGCGTTAATCGGCGACATGATCGGCGTGCGGTTCGGCGCTGCGCTGCAGGCGTGACCTGCCCCCACTAGGCGGCGACTGACTGCCACCGAGGCCCGGACGATCGACTTTGCGGCCTGCATTGGAGCTTTGCCAGCAGCAAAGTCCGCCAATGGGATGGTCCGGTCTTGCTTTTGCCCGCCGGTAGTAAGCCGGTAGTAAATAGTTAGCATCTGTCACCCGACCATTGTGCACCACAACAAATGATCCGGCTGAAAGGTCGTGATGGGTCATGAGCGGACATGACGCCGTCAAACTGAGATGTCCGCTTGCCCGCAAAACCGGACATGCTCCACGCATTTATGCGGACACGTGCTAGGGCCTCGCCTGCCGCGGCGGTGGCGGCGGCGGCGTGGTGTTTTGAAAGCTCGGCCGCGCGGCGAGCCGCGCGTAATAGTCAGCCAGCGGTTTTGCCGCGGCGATCGCGGCTGCGCTTTCCGGGAATTTCTGCAGATAGAACAGGATCGGCATCACGTTGATGTCGGCGAAGGTGAAGCTGTCGCCGGCGAGGTAGCCGCCGTTGGCGACCGCGCGATCGAGCAGGCCGATCTCGTCGCTAAGCGCCGGCAGCACCGCGTCGATCGCCTTGCGATCGGGCTGGCCGTCATCGGTCTTCGGGAAGATGTAGGCGAACAGATAGGTGCGGATCATGGTCCCGTCCATCCGGGTATTGACCAGCGACACCCATTGCTCGGTGAGCGCGGCGTGGCGCGGGTCGGTCGGGATCAGTTTCGGCCCCGGGAACGTCAGATCGAGATAGGTGGCGATCGCCTTCGACTCGCACAGCTCGAAATCGCCGTGGCGCATCACCGGGATCTTGCCGAACGGATGGATCGCCGCGACGTCGGGCGAATGCGGCGCCGCCGGCTTGAGCTCGTAGGGGATGGCTTTCTCCTCGCAGACCATGCGGGCGGTGCGCACATAGGTCGACGGCGCGAAGCCGATGATTTCGACGTTCGGCATATCGTTGTCCTCCATCAATACTAAACCAATAGGTTAAGTTTAGGGCGGCGCCAGCGAATCTGTCAAGCGAGTTGCCCCGAGCGCGACCAGTGCCGCCGACGCGCGCGAAATAAACTACGTCGCGGCCGCGTGCGGCTCGGGCGACGCTGCATCGCCGGCCGCGGACGCGGCATGATGGTCGGCCGCGAAAACCAGATACACCGCCGGCACCACGAACAACGTGAACAGCGTGCCGATCGAGAGCCCCGAGGCGATCACGATGCCCATCTGAAAGCGCGACACCGCGCCGGCGCCGGTCGCGGTGACCAGCGGGATGACGCCGAGCACCATGGCGGCGGTCGTCATCAGGATCGGGCGCAGCCGGATGCCGGCGGCTTGCTCGACCGCCTCCCGCCTTGAGCGGCCCTGCTGCTGCAAGTGGTTGGCGAATTGCACGATCAGAATGCCGTGCTTTGAGATCAGGCCCATCAGCGTCACCAGCCCGACCTCGGTGTAGATGTTGAGCGACATGCCGCCGAAGCCGAGCGCAACGAAGACCAGCGCGCCGGCGATCGACATTGGCACCGAAACCAGAATGATCACCGGATCGCGGAAGCTCTCGAACAAGGCGGCGAGCGCCAGAAAGATGATGATCAGCGCGAAGCCGAACGTGGCGATGAAGCCCGACGTCTCCTGGACGTATTGCCGGCTCAAGCCCCCGTAATCGACGGAGTAACCTTCAGGCAGCGTGCGCGCCGCGAGATCCTGCAAGAATTTGAGCGCGTCGCCCTGCGCCACGCCGGGCATGGCGACGCCGACGATCTGGGCGCTGTTGAGCTGCTGAAAGTGATTGAGCGATTCCGGCACCGTCTTGGTCGAGACGGTGGCGATGGTCGACAGCGGCACCAGCGCGCCGTCTGCCGTGCGGATGTAATAATCGAGCAGTTGCTGCGGATTGAGCCGGTAGCGCTGCTGCACCTGCGGGATCACCTTGTAGGAGCGCCCGCTCATGCTGAAATAATTGACGAAGCCGCCGCCGAGCAGCGCCGAGAGCGAACTGCCGACGTCGCTCATGCGCAGCCCGAGCTGCGCGGACTTGTCGCGATCGATGATCACGTCGGATTGGGGATTGTCGATCTTGAGATCGCAGTCGAGGAAGATGAACATGCCGCTCGCCAGCGACTGCTGCAAAAATTGCTGCGCCACGGTGTTGAGGCGCTCGAACGGCTCGGTGGTGACGAGGACAAACTGGATCGGCAGGCCGAAGCTTCCCGGCAGTGCCGGCGGCTGAAAGACGGCGATGCGGACACCGGCGACCTTGCCGACCTCCTGCTGGATGACGGGTTGCAGCGTATTGGTGGTTTGCGCGCGCTGATCCCAGGGTTTGAGCACCATGCCGGCGATCGACTGGCCGGGCACGTCGAGCTGGAAGACGTGCTCGGTCTCCGGATGCGAGGCGAATATCTTGTAGACCTGGCGCGAATACATCTGGCGCTGCTGCAAGGTAGCGTTGGGCGCGGCGACCGATTGGGTGATGACGACGCCCTGGTCCTCGGTCGGCGCCAGCTCGGTCTTGGCGCTGGCGAACAGGAAATAGATGCTCAACAGCACGATGGCGGCGAACACCAGCGTCACCGGCAACGTATTCAGGCTGCCGTGCAGGCGGCGTTCGTAATAGCCGCGCAACCGGTAGAATTGCTGATCGATGAAATAAGTCAGCCGGCCCTCCCAGCCGCCGCGCTCCGGATCGGGCGCCTTGAGCAGCTGCGAGCACAACATCGGCGACAGGCTCAGCGCCACGATGCCCGATATGGTGACGGCGCCGACCAGCGCGAAGGCAAATTCCGCAAACAGCGCGCCGGTGAGCCCGCTCTGGAAGCCGATCGGCACGTAGACCGCCGCCAGCACCACGGTCATGGCGATGATCGGGCCGCCGAGCTCGCGCGCCGCCTGGATGGCAGCATCCAGCGGCGCCATGCCTTCCTCGAGATGGCGGCTGACGTTTTCCACGACGATGATGGCGTCGTCGACCACGAGCCCGATGGCGAGAACCAGTGCCAGAAGCGTCAACAGGTTGATCGAATAGCCCAGCATCAGCAGAATGATGAGCGTGCCGATCAGCGACAGCGGAATGGCGACCGTTGGGATGATCGAGGCGCGGATGGAACCTAAGAAAATGAACACCACCAAGGTCACGATGATCAGCGCCTCGGCGAGGCTGCGGATCACCTCGTTGATGGCGCTGTGCACGAATTCGGTTGAATCGTAGATGATCTCGCCGTTGAGCCCCTGCGGCAGCAGCGCCTGGATTTCGGGAAAGACTTTGTGGATGCCGGCGATGACGTCGAGCAGATTGGCCGCCGGCGCCACCAGGATGCCGATATAGACCGCCTGCTTGCCGTCGAACCCGACTTCCGACTCGTAATCCTCGGCGCCGAGCGTGACATTGGCGACGTCCTTGAGCCGCACGATGGCGCCGCCGCTCTGCTTGATCACCAGATTGCGGAACTCTTCGGCCGAATGCAGGCTGGTCGAGGCCGCCAGGTTGACCTGCACCATCTGGCCCTTGGTGTTGCCGATGCCGGATATGTAATCGTTGGCGGTGAGCGCCTGGCTGACGTCGGTCGCGGTGAGCCCGAAAGCGGCGAGCTGTTGCGGATCGAGCCAGGCGCGCAGCGCGAACACCTTCTGGCCGAGCAGCTCCGCGGTCTGCACGCCCGGCACCGCCTGCAGCTTCGGCTGCACCACGCGCGACAAGTAATCGGTGATCTGGTTCGGCGCCAAAGTGTCGCTGTTGAACCCGATATACATGGCGTCGATGGTCTGGCCGATCTTCACCGTAAGCGTCGGCTGCTGCGTGCCGGGCGGCAGCTGGTTGAGCACGGAGGCGACCTTGGTGTTGATCTCGGTGAGCGCCTTGTCGGGTTCGTAATTGAGTCGCAGCGTCACCGTGATGGTGCTGACGCTGTTCTGGCTGAGCGAGTTCATGTAGTCGATGCCGTTGGCCTGCGCGATGGCGTTTTCCAACGGCGTGGTGATGAAGCCCGCGACCACGTCGGGATCGGCGCCGTAATAGATCGTGGTCACGGTGACGATGGCGTTTTGGGTGCGCGGGAATTGCAGGATCGGCAGCACCGCATAGGCCCGCAAGCCGAGCACCAGGATCAACAGGCTGACCACCGAAGCGAGCACCGGCCGGCGGATGAAAATGTCGGTGAAGTGCACGGCGCCGCCTATTTTAGTTTGCGCATGATCTTTTCCGAAAACCGGTATCCACTTTTCGGGATCATGCGCTACCGATCGAGCGGCACGTTGGGCGCCGCGTCCGCCGTCGGCGTCACCGAATTGTCGATCAGCACCGTCGAGCCGTTGTGCAGCTTGAGCTGGCCCGAGGTGACGATCATGTCGCCTTCGCTGACGCCTTTAAGGATGGCGACCTGATCGCCGCGGGTCGAGCCGGTGGTGACGAAACTCTGCCGCGCCACCAGTTGCGGCTTGCCGTCAGTGCCGGCGCCCTTGCTGTCGACGATATAGACGGTGTCGCCATAGGGGCTGAATGCGATCGCGGTCTGCGGCAGGGTGATCAGGTTCTGCGGCGCGCCGGTCGGGATATCGACCGTGGCATACATGCCGGGGATGAGCTTGTGGTCGGCGTTCTTGAGCGTGGCGCGGATCTGCACGTTGCGGCTCGAGGCATCGACCTTGGGATTGATCGCCGAAATCTCGCCGGTAAAGGTCTGGTCCTTGTAGGCGTCGACGTTCACCGTGATCGACTGGCCCAAGCGCACCTGGTCGACGACCTGTTGCGGCACGAAGAAATCGAGAAAGATCGGATCGAGCGCCTGCAAGGTGACGATTGCCGTGCCGGCGCCGAGATATTGGCCGAGATCGACCTGGCGCAGGCCGAGGTGCCCGGCAAACGGCGCGCGCAAGAATTTCTTGTCGAGGATGGCCTGCTGCTGCGCCACCTGCGCCTTGGCGTTCTTCAAATTCGCCGCATCGGTATCGAGGGTGGCTTGGCTGACCGCCTGGAGCTTGAACTGCTTCTGGTCGCGGTCGTAGGTGATCGCGTTGAGTTCGGCGGTGGCCTGCAGCGATTCGAGTTTTGCCACGTCGTCGTCGGCGCGCAGTTTTAGGAGCAGCGTACCCTGCTCGACGTCGTCGCCGGAATTGAACGCGATCGAATCGACGACACCGGAGACTTCCAGCGACAGATCGGCGCCCTTCACCGCGCGCAGGCTGCCGACCGCGGTGATCTTCGGCTGCCATTCGCTCACAGTCGCCTTGCTCGCCGTGACCGTCTGCGGCGGCTGCGCCATCGCGCTCATGAATTTCTTGATCATTGCCGCCTTGAACGCCTGGAATCCGAAGATGCCGCCGAACACGATGGCGACCGCCGCCAGCATGATCACCATGCGCTTTGTCATGGCCCGATCCCCTTCGCTGCCGGCGTGCCGGGAACGGTGTTCGGCGCGGCGACCGCCGCCGGATCGGGATCGGGCGTGTATGGATTGGGCGCGATGTCGGCGCGGTTCCACCAGCCGCCGCCGAGCGCCTGGAACAGCGCCGCGGTATCGGCATAGCGCGCGGCTTGCGCCTGCACCACGGCGAGCCGCGCCTGCTGATAACTGTGCTGCGCGTTGAGCAGCGTGATGTAGGTGATGGCGCCGAGCTTGTATTGGCCGCGGGCGAGGTCGAGCGTGTCGGACGCGGCGCGCAACGCGGCGCGTTGCGCTTTCAACGTCGCGGCGTCGAGCTGCAGCGCCCGCAGCGCGTCGGCGACGTTCTGGAACGCCGTCAGCACGGTGCTGCGATATTGCGCGCCGGCTTGTTCATAAGCCGCTTCCGCGGCGCGCTGCTGGTGCAACAGCGTGAAGCCGTGGAAAATCGGCTGCGTGCCGCTCGCCACCGCGCTCCAGATGATCGCGTTCGGCGTGAACAGAGCCGCGGTGGTGACGGCGGCACTGCCGTAGCTGCCGGTCAGCGTGAACTGCGGCAGCCTATTGGCGATGGCGACGCCGATCTGGGCGCTGGCCTGATGCAACTGTGCCTGCGCGGCACGCACGTCGGGGCGCTGCTCGACGAGCTGCGACGGCAGGCTCAGCGGCAGACCGGCCGGCAACCGCAGCGACGCCAGCGTCAGACGATCGTTGCGCGCATCGTTGGGGAAGCGGCCGATCAGCGCCAGCAGCACGTGACGCTGCTGCTCGAGCTGCTTCTGCAGCGGCGGCAAGGTCGCCTGCGCGGTCGCCACTTCCGATTGCTGGGTGAGCACGTCGGTACGCGAGGCGGCGCCGCCTTCGAATTGATGGCGCACGACTTCGAGCTGGTCGATCTCCGACTTGATGATGTCGCGCGTGGCGTCGATCTGGCCGCGCAGCGAGGCTTCCTGCACCGCCGCCGTCACCACGTTCGAGGTCAAGGTCAGATAAGTCGCCTCGAGCTGGAAGCGTTGATAGTCGGATTGCGCCGCCTGCGCCTCGATCAGCCGGCGCTGGCCGCCGAACACGTCGGGCGCATAAGAGACGTTCACCGTCGACTGGAACAGATTGAAGATGAACGGCGGACCGACGCCGCCGAATTCGGACGGCGAGAATTGCTGACGCTCGGCCGACGCATTGGCGTCGAGCTGCGGCATCAGCTTGCCCTCCGCGGCGTAGAGATTTTCCTTGGCCTGCCACAGCGCCGCCTGCGCCGCCTGAAGGCTCGGATTGGCTTGCAAGGCTTCGGCGATCAAACCGTCGAGCTCCCTGGAGTGAAAAACCTTCCACCATTCGCCGGGAATATCGCGGCCGATGTCGAACTTTTGCGCAGCGCCGCCGGCGATATCGATCGAGGCCGTGGTCGCGGGCCTGCCCTCGGGCGTATAGCCGGATACCGGCGGCGCCGGCGGCACCGCGAAATCCGGCCCCACCGCACACGCCGACAGCGCCAATAACGACAACGCCGCGCCCGCGGCCTTCGACGCAAAACCGCCGAAACTACGCACGCCGAAAGCCTTTTGCGCGAGCGCCGACGGGCGCTTGCGGGCAAGCCACCGACCGACATGCAACTGACCGAACAAGACCGCGTCCTTTACCCGGAACGGGGCAGCCTAGTTATTTACTATCCGGTTAGTCAATAACTTGACATTTACCATATTCGGCGCCTAGCTGGCGCCATGACAGAGGTCTTGGAAGCGCGGACGGAGACCCGGCGGCGGCGCAAGGCCGAGCGCCCGCAGGAGATTCTGGAGGCCGCCTTCGTCGAATTTTCCCGCAATGGCTACGCCATGACCACGCTCGACCAGATCGCCGAGCGCGCCGGCGTCACCAAGGGCACGATCTACGTCTATTTCGAGAACAAGGAGCACCTGTTCATCTCCATGGTGCGCGAGGTCACCAAGGCCACCCTCGACACCGTGCACGAGATGCTCGAGACCCACGAAGGCACGACCGCCGATCTGTTGCGCGCGCAATTCAGCTTCATCTACCAGCACATCGTCGAGGACCGCCGCCGCCGCGAAGTGTTGCGCATGCTGATCGCCGAAGCGCCGCGCCTGCCCGAGCTCGCCGACCGTTATCACCAGGAAATTTTGCGCCCCTGCCTCGACATGCTGCGCCAGGCGATCCGGCGCGGCATCGACCGCGGCGAGTTCCGAAAATCCGCGATCGTCGACCTGCCGCAAATCGTCATCGCGCCGATTGCGCTGGTCGATCTGTGGATGATGATGTTCGACGACCGCCAGCCGCTGGACATGAAGGCCTATTTCAACGCCCATCTCGATCTGGTGCTCAACGGCCTGTTGGCGAAGTGAGAATGCCAAGTGGGACTGCCAAGTGGAACCGCCAAGTGAACTGCCAAGTTAAACGGCCATGACCCATCGATTGACAACGGCTCGATCCGCGATCCGGCGGCCTTCCGCCATCGCTATTCTTGCAGCTGCGCTGATGGTGCTGACGGTGGCGCCGCCCGCTGCCGCGGCGGCGACGCAAGCAAAGCCTGTGCACCCTACCGAGGCGGCGGCGCCGCGCGACGCCGGCGATCCGATCATGGCGATCGTGTCGATCAAGAGCCAGCAGGTGACGATCTACGACGCCGACGGCTGGATTTTTCGCGCGCCGGTTTCGACCGGCATCAAGGGCCGCGAGACCCCGGCCGGCGTCTTCGCCGTCGTGGAGAAGGACAAGGACCACCACTCCAACCTCTACGACGACGCCTGGATGCCGAACATGGAGCGCATCACCTGGTCGGGCATCGCGTTGCACGGCGGGCCGCTGCCTGGCTACGCGGCCTCGCACGGCTGCATCCGCATGCCCTATGACTTTGCTGAAAAACTGTTCGGCAAGACCCAGGTCGGCATGCGCGTGATCATCGCGCCGGGCGATGCGGAGCCGGTGGCGTTTTCCGATCCGAAATTGTTCGTGCCGAATGCGGATGCGCTTGCCGCCGCGCCGGCGCACGCCGAAGCGCTGGCGCGCGAGGCCGCCGACGCCGCCAAGGCGGCCGACGAGGCCAAGACTGCCGCCACCGCTGCGACGCGCGAGGCGGCGGCGCAGGCTGCGACGCTGCGCAAGCTGGAAATGCTCAAAACTCGCGCCGACGCCGAGCTCGCCTTCGCCGAGAAGCTGCTGGCCGCCGCCAAGACGGACCAGGACAAGGCGCGCACCGAGGACGCGAGACAGAAGGTCGCCGCCAAGGCCGCCGACCTCGGCGCGCAGCTCGACGCCGCCAAGGCCGACGCGCAGTCGAAGCACGACGCCGCCGCGGCGGCGCAGACCGCCGCCAAGGCGGCCGAGGCGAAGCGGGCCGAAACGGCGGCGGCGGCGCGCGACGCAAAACTCGCGCTCGAGCCGGTTTCGGTCTTCATCAGCCGCAAGACCAAGAAGCTCTATGTGCGGCGCGGCTTCCAGGCCACCATCGAGGTTCCGGTCACGATCCGCGATCCCGACAAGCCGATCGGCACCCACATCTTCACCGCCATGGCGCGCACCGACGCCGGCCTGCGCTGGACCGCGGTCACCATCGACGACGGCGACGACGCCAAGGACGCGCTCGACCGCGTCAGCATCCCGCAAGACGTGCTCGACCGCATCGCGCCGACGGCGGTGCCGCGATCCTCGCTCATCATCTCCGACGAGCCGCCGAACCGCGAGCAGAACTATCGCACCGAGTTCGTCGTCGTGCTCAACAACCAGCCGCAGGGCGGGCTGGCCATCCGCAAGCCCGCAAGCGACATCGTCGCGCGCGGCAACGACTACTGGGGCGGCTACGGTTACGGCTATGCGCGCCAGTACGGCGGCGCCTATGGCGGCACGTCCTATTATTATCCGCGCTGGTGAAAACGCGGCGCGCGGCGCGTGAGGCTGTGCGACGCGCGGAAAGCGTAGCTTCCCGAAACGCTTGGGTGGGCACGGCGCTTCGTGCCTTTGCCCACCCCACGCTTGCCGCGCGTATTACGGCGTATCGCCGTACATGGCCTTGAGCTGGCCATGGGCGAAGGCGAGAGCCGGCGGCATATCCATCTTGCCGCCCATGATTTCGATATAGGCGCCGGATTTGCTGGCGCGGGCCGACTTCATCGCGGCATCGAGTTCGCCGAGCGTGCTCACACGAGCCGTGAACCAGTCGGCGCAACCGAGCGCCTTGGGCAGTTCGGCGTAGTTCCAGGGCGCGAGGTCGTTGTAGGTCCAGTTCGGATTTTCCTCCAACGCACGCTCGATGAGGTAACCGCTGTTGTTGAGCACGAAGACAATGACGTTTGCTCCGAACCGTCCCATCGAGCCGATGTCGTTCGCAGTCAGTTGATGCGAGCCTTCGCCCGTGATCAGAATGGTGCGCCGGCTCGGGTCGGCAATCGCGACACCGAACGCGGCCGGCGTCGCCCAGCCGATCGAGCCCCACAGAACTTGCGCTTCCACCCGCACGCCGTCCGGAAAGATCGTCGGCGTCACGCCGAGGCTCGAGCTCCCGGTCTCGAGAACGACCGTGTCGCCTGAGCGCAGGAATGCCGCGTAGCGCGGATAAAGCGCCGCCATCGTGATCTTGTCGGATTGCTTGCCGTTGACGGGCGCAAGCCCCTGCGGTTTTCCCCGGTATGGCGCCGACGACGGCTTGAGCTTGGCCAGCTCGGACAGGATGTCCGCAAGCCGGACATTGGCGATCACTTCGTCGCCGATCCTGACGTCGTCGAGGCCGACGGTGATAAACCGCGACAGATCGAGGCGGCCGGAATAGGCGGCCGTGGTGATGTCGTTCAAATTGACACCGCCCAGATCGAGGACGACATCGGCGCCTTCGACGATCTGCCGTGTTTTCGGCTCCGACGTCGCGCCGGCATACATGCCGGCAAACTGCGGATGCCCCTCGTCGATCATGCATTTTTCCATAAGCGTCGTGACGAAAGGACAGCCCAGTGCTTCGATCGCCTTCTGTGCCTGCTTTTGCAAGCCAAGCCGCGAAACCGTGAAGGCTGGAAACGCGACGACGGATTTTGCCTTGTCGAGACGCTCGGCGATGACCGCCATCGCCTTTTGCAACGCCGCTGCGTTCGATCGCGGCACGATCGGCTTCACGTCAGCCGACGCGACCGGGGATAGCGCATAGTCCGACGGCACGGCGATATAGGCCGGCTGATTGTTGCGGCGCGCCTCGGCGATGACGCGCTCCATTTCGACGACGCAGTTCTCCGGATTGATGACCGCGTGACAGCACGCCGCGCGGGCGGACAGCGCAACGAAATTGCCGAATACGCCGTCGCCGAGCGTGTGATGGGCGATCTTGCGGACGCGCTGGTTCTGATAGGAGGGCATTCCGACGACGTGAAAAACCAGCGATCGTTCCGACTTGGCGCCCATGACGCCGTTTATGGCCGAGAGCTCGCCGACCCCATAGGTCGTCGCCAACATCGCCGCGCCCCGGATGCGCGCATAGCCGTCGGCGGCGTAAGACGCATTCAACTCGTTGGAACAACCGATCCACTTCACCTTCGTGCTACCGTCGACCGCGTCGCAGATCGGAAACACATAATCGCCGGCAACGCCAAAGCAGTGCTCGATGCCTTCTTTCGCAAGTCGATCGACGATGTAATCGGCGACGCTCATCGCCTTTACCGTTCCTGACGACGCGTCGGACTGTCGAACTGGCTTATTCATGACGTTCTCCTTTACCTCTTGAGCTATACGGGGAACCTGGAGGTGAGACACAATTTGGCAACTTGGAATTCGGCGGTCTATTGCGCGCTGGTCGCACGCAATACGCTCATTGTTGCGCTGCGCTGAACCTTGGCTTACAGGCCTGCGCAAAAACGCAACTGCGCTCCCGAGCTGAGTCCAGGGACTCGTTTCCCGAGTTCCATTGCAAGGAAGGCACATGCCGGCACTGGCCGCGCAAATGGCCCGCACGTCCGGCCTGTCGTATCCGGACGCAAGCGAGGCTGAGATGTCGACTTGGAAGTGATGTAGCTACTCGGGTAACAGTTTGAGCTTGTCCGCCATGCGGCTTAGCTCGGGAAGCGAACGGGCCTTCATCTTGTGCATCAGGCGGCTGCGATGCACCTTCACGGTAGCTTCGGCAATGCCGATATCGCCCGCAATTTGTTTGCTAAGGCGGCCGTGCGCGACCTGAACCATGATCTCGCGCTCCCTTGGGCTCAGCGACTCGAAGCGTTCCCGCAGCGCGGCCAAAGCTTTTTGATTCTCCCGCCGGGCGCGATCACGAGAGAGGCCAACCTGAATAGCGTCGAGGAGCTCCTGATCACGGAACGGCTTCGTAAGGAACTCAATGGCACCACCCTTCATCGCTTGCACCGACATCGGAATGTCGCCGTGGCCTGTGATGAAGATGATTGGGAGTTCCCTGTTCGCCGCGGCAAGCTCGCGCTGAAGATCAAGACCGCTCTGCCCCGGCAGCCTGACGTCGAGGACCAGGCAGGTGGGGCCATCCGGCGGATCGGACTTGAGAAAGTCGGAAATGGACGCAAATAGCTGAGCATCCTGCCCGAGCGATCGCAATAGACGCCCAACCGATGCGCGAAGGTCCGGATCGTCATCAATGACCAGGACGGTAGAGTTTGCCTCGGGCATCGCTCCTACTCATGATTAAAGGAGCAAGGAAATGAGCCTTCGTCTCGGCTTGCAAGTTCTAGCGTGGCCATGTGGTTTGTAGGCTAGTCCCAATCTGAAGACACGAACAGTCCCATCCAGCGCCACACGACACGAGCATCATAGACAAAGGTTTACGCGCGGTGACATTTCTCGATGGGACTCTTGGCGCGCAGCTTGCTTAATTCGGCGCCTGGCATAAGCCAAAGTTTACGGGCCACTGGCATTGCCCCCGCGGTATCTTTGGTGGAATTCGCATGTGGACGCGACCACATCGTTGGGCGCCGCCAGCATGGCGGTTCGAGCGAACTGCCGGAAGCCTATGCCGAAAACATCATTGGTCTCGGTCGTTGAGGATGATCGGTTCTTTCGCGAGTCGATGCGAAGACTCTTGAGATCATTGGCCTATACCGCCGAGGCTTTTGCATCGGCGGCCGATTTCCTCGCGTCCCCCCGTCTCGTCGAAACGGCCTGCCTAATCGCCGACGTAAACATGCCTGCAATGACCGGAATCGAACTCCACCGACATCTCATCGAAGCCGGGCGCGCGATTCCGACAATTCTCGTGACCGCTTACCCCAATGACGTCGACCGGGCCCGCGCCCTGAACGCTGGGGTCGTTTGTTATCTTGCCAAGCCAATTGATGAAACGCTCCTGACACGGTGCCTTCGCGAGGCTCTCGGATTTGAAGAGGATTCATGAACTCTCTCCCGCGCTCGGCAAGGTGAACAGGAATATGGCGCCGCGCGGTCTTTTCGTTTCAGCCCAGAGCCGGCCCCCCTGGGCGTTGATGATGGATCGGCAGATTGACAGGCCCATCCCGACGCCGTTGGACTTCGTCGTGTAGAAAGGCTCGAAAACACGATCCAGATGGTCTGGCTCAATACCCGGCCCGGAATCGCGAATCGCCACAAGGACCTCGTCCGCCGGGTTTTGTTCGGTGCTGATCAGCAACAGTCGTGCCCGCGCCTCAACGGGAGCCATTGCTTCAACCGCGTTTAGGACCAAGTTCAGGACGACTTGCTGTAACTGAACTCGGTCCCCATAAGCGGCAAGCGGCCCTTCCGCGAAACGGGTTCGCACCGAGACTTCATTCTCCGTTATTGCACTTCGCGCCAATAACAGCACTTCATTGATCGCCTCGTTAAGATCAAAGTGCCCCTTTCGCGGAGGTGCCTTCTTGATGTGCTCACGGATCCGGTCGATGATGTCTCCGGCGCGATCGGCATCGGACACGACGCACTCAAGCGCTTGTTTGACTTCGTCCAGGTTTGGCGGCTGGTGATCTAAAAAATTCAGGGCCGCGCGCGCATTGTTGCGTGCACTGCCAATAGGCTGCGTGATTTCGTGAGCCAGCGAGGCGGCCAGTTCTCCCATCATGCTCAGGCGGTTCATGTGCGCGAGATCTGATTCGAGTTGGCGTATCCTCTCGTGCTCCTCTTGCGCCCGGATGAGTGCCGTCACATCGGTGCCGGTGCCGCGATAGCCGCGGAATTGTCCCTCGGCGTCAAACACGGGCGTGCCGCTGGCCTTCACGTACATCGGAGTGCCGTTGCCGCTCAACCCGCGATATACGAAGTCACGGAACGGTTGGCGCGAATCGAGGGTTGCCCGGACAAGCCGCCACTTCTCGGGGTCCGTTTCAAGGTCGAGAGCGTGATCCCAGCACGCCGTGCCGATTCGATCGGCCGCGCGTGAACCAAACGCATTCTCGGTCAGCAGCGTAAACTTGTAATCCGGACCGATCTCCCAGAACCAATCGGAGGCGGTTTCGGCGTAGTCGCGAAACTTCCCTTCGCTCTCCCGCAGTGCTTGCTCTGCGCACTTGAGCTCTTCAATATCCAGAGTCGCCCCGACCCACAGCAGTAGCGTTCCATCGCTTGCCCGGAGCGGTTCGTTGCGAGTGAGGAACCAGCGGTAGTCTCCTTGAGCGCTACGAACGCGATAACTATGCTCACCCCCCTCGCCCATGCGCAGAAGGTTTGACCAGTGTTTGCGTGCTTCTTCTTGGTCGTCCGGGTGCAACAACGGGACCCAGTCGTCCCACTGTGCGCCAATGTCGATGCCGAAACGAAGGGGATGATCTTTCGGAACACCAAGGTAATCCGCAGTTCGTTTATTTACGAAGGTGAGGCCGCCGGACGGAGCCGCGTACCAGGTATACGCCGGAAGCACATTTAGAATGGCTTGCAGCTGTGCCGCGAATTCAGCATTGCCCTCCGGCCCAGCTCGCCACACCAGCGCCGGAATCGTCTCCACCAGCAAACGAAGCTCTTGCTCGCGGCTCGAAAGTGCCTCCTCAGCTCCGCCACCCTTCTTTGACATAAATCGCTCCATGGCCGACCCACAGATTCAGACCTGGGTTTGTCGGAGACGTCATGTCGCAGAGGATCGCTGACGCCTCGGCAAAGGTAGCGCGATCATTTTACCCCCTGCCCCGGGTGACGGACAACGCTCGCCGCCGTTACTGCGCCAGGCACATATTTCGGCACCTCGCTGGGCTCGATAATCGTCGCCATGGCCTCGTCTCCCGACCTTCTTAGGACGGCGCCGCCGGCGCCAGAGACCTCGTCGCTTTAGCCGGGGTGCCCCGGATGAACCTGGAATTTGGGGCCGATCGTAGCGATTTTCCAGGCTTGCCGTAAGGCGCGGCCAGTCGGTGGGGGACATCAGAGCTTCCCGAAACGCTTTGGTGGGCACGGCGCTGAGCGCCTCTGCTCACCCTACACTTACTAACAACGATGCAGGCGCCGCCAGCGCCCCGGACTGCAACCCTCACTTTTCGAGAAAACGCGAGCGAAATGGCTTTGATCGGCAAAACCGCAACTTTGCGCGATGTCTGCGAGTTGCAGGCCGGCGTCGCCTAAAAGCTCCTTGGCGCGCTCGACGCGTCTTTTCATCAGCCAGCGGTGCGGCGAGAAACCGGACTCGCGTTTGAAAGCGCGGCTGAAATAGCTGCTCGACAATCCGCACTGATCCGCGACTTCGGAGATCGAAGGGTCGGCGCCCAAGTTGGCATCGATGAATTGGTAAGCGCGCCGCAACTGCCAAGGCGCCAAGCCGCCGCGAGCGAAGCGCTTGATCGGGAGACCGCCATAGACGCGCACGGTATGAGCAAAAAAAGCGAGCGCGATATACTCGCAAAACATCGCAGAGCCGTCGCCGGGACGGGCCATCGCGCCGGCGAGCGCCTGGGCGAACCCGTACATGACCAGGTCCCGCCCGCCGAATTGCCGTGCATGAAGTCCTTTGACCGTCGGAATCCCCGCTTCGTCCGCCATCTCATCGAGGGCGGCCTGCGGGACATAGAAACGCAGCGAGTCGAATTGTGTATCAAGGCCGACTGTCGGATTGTCGCTCAGATCAAACAGAAATACGTCGCCCAGACTCGCAAGCGGCAAAGTCTTGCGTTTCCCTGCCGTCCAGAGGTCTGAGAAGAACGGCGCGCTCAGCGGAACGTGAAATGAAAATGCCGCTTCCGGCGGTACCGCCATGGACCGGCCACGCATCGGCTGATCGCTGCGCATGCGCGAGAAGGCGACCTGAGCCCGCGGCCGCCGGCCCGCCACCAGCGTTGGCGGGCGATCTATCCGGAAACGCCTAGCCAGAACTTCGTCAACTGCAGCCGTGCTCATGACTGCCTCCGCCTCCGGTTGGCGGTCACACCATGCGCCAACCAGCGGGCACCGCCTTCGGGGCCGGATTTTACAAAACGGGCAGGTTTATACCATCCCCCACGCCGGCCGCGTGGCAAATTTTGACGGTCAAATTCACGCGACGGAGAACGCTATGTCAAAGCGGACCAGCATCGTTTTCGCTCACGGCCTGTGGGCCGACGGCTCATGCTTCAGCAAATTGATCCCGACGCTACAGGCCGAGGGCCACGAAGTGATGGCATCGCAGCACGGCCTCGACTCGCTCGCGAGCGACGTCGCCGCCGTGAAGGCTTGCCTGGCCCGGGTCACGAGCCCGGCGATCCTCGTCGGACACTCCTATGGCGGCACCCTCATCACCCACGCCGGGACCGATCCCCGCGTTGCCGGGCTCGTCTATATCGCGGCGCTGGCGCCGGATGCCGACGAGACCTCGCAGAGCCAGCAGGCCAAGTTCCCGGTGACCGATGTGTTCGCGCACATCGAGGTGACGGACGGGCGCATCTGGCTCAAGCCCAGCGGCGTCCCCTATTTCGCGGGAGACCTGCCCGAGGCGGAGCAGAAGCTCGTCTACGCAACGCAGGGCGTGCCGGTGCCGGACCTGTTCACCCAGAAAGTCGAAGGCACGGCATGGAAGACCAAGCCAAGCTGGTACATCGTCGCCAAGAACGACCGCACCGTCCACCCCGATCTGGAACGCTTCGTGGCGAAACGCATGGGCGCTACCACCTATGAAGCCGACTCGAGCCATGTCCCGATGCTGTCCAATCCCGGCCTCGTGATCGACGTGATCCGTGCCGCCGCCAAAGCCGTGACATCGTCGCAGCGCGTAGCCTGATCGCGCTGCCGACGTTCCTATGAACAAAAGAAGATCACTTCGCCGTCCCGCTCTGTCGAGGTCTAGGGGGTGAACCATGGCTAAAGCCGATTCAGCGGCGCCGGTGCGTGTAATCGAGGAAACACCTGCGTACTGGAAGGTCGTGTTCGACTATCCGCCTTTCAACATCCTGGACGCGACGATCTTTGACAGCCTGCAGAATCTGCTTGTTCGGATGGATGCCAGTCAGAGTCTCCGCGTCGTCGTGTTCGAGAGCGCGATTCCCGACTTCTATCTCGCCCACTTTGATTTGACCGGTAAGACGGGGAACATCACCACGGCCGTCGGGCCTTCCGGCCTGCCGATTCTGCTGGATACGTTCGTGCGTATCACCAAGTCCCCGGTAGTCAGTATCGCAAAGATCCGAGGCTGCGTCCGCGGCGGCAGCAGTGAGTTCGTCCTCGCTTGTGACATGCGTTTTGCGTCGCGCGAAAATACGCAACTCGGCCAACCCGAAGTCGGGGTCGGAGTACATCCTGGCGGCGGCGGCACCGAACGCCTCCCACATCTGGTCGGCCGCGGCCGCGCGCTCGAAATCATTCTCGGCGCGAACGACTTCGACGGCGACACGGCGGAACGGTACGGATACGTCAACCGGGCGCTTCCAGACTCCGAGTTGGACGACTTTGTCGATGCGCTCGCGCGCCGGATCGCCTCCTTCGATCGGCGTGCCATCACAGCAGCAAAGACTCTCGTCAACCAGGTCTCGCTGCCGTCGGCCGACCGGCTCCTCGACGCCATTACCTCCTTCGAGAACGCGCTGACGTGGCCTGAGACGCAGCGGCGGGTTCAGGCTGTGTTGAAGCTCGGGCTTCAGCAGGATGCGGATTTCGAGAAACGGTGGCCGGAGGTGCTCGGCTTGCTCCTTGAGACTTAGCGATGGATTGGCGGATTACGCTACGCTAATCCGCCCTACGGGCTAAGAGCGCAACATGACCCAGGTCAAGTCCCAAACGATTGCAGTTGAGCACATCAGGATTTCGTCGGGACGGCCTTTCGCCGAAGTCGGCAGCAAGCTCGAAGGCACAGTCCCGAAGCTTGATACAGGCATCGCCGAGGCGCTCGGCAGCGGCGATCAGGAACGCGCGAAGGATTACGAAGAGAACGGACCAAAACTGTCGATCTTTGGCGAACGCGATCATGGCGCCTTGCTGCAGATTGCGGGCAAACAGCGTAACGCGGTGCAATATGACATCGGCAATCCCCTCACCGCTTCAAAGATGACCCGCCATCAACTTCCCGCCGCTCTGTACGCGCCGCTGCGCGTGGTGCTGTTCGAGGACGAGCAAGGCAAAGGAATTTTTGAATACGATATGCCATCGTCGTTCTTTGGCCAGTATGGCGATGAGCGCGTGACGGAGGTCGGGCGCTATCTCGACGCCACCCTGGAAGCTGTTTTGCGCAATGCCGCCGAGTGATGGCGGCGAACAGGCGCGCCGGGGCGCCTTGGAGGCGGCGGCGAAACCGGCGATACTCTCCCGACAATTCATCGGAGATGACGCATGGCAGACCGCTGGACGTGGCCCGCCGCTTTTCACGGCCGGCAAATGGCGGTGAGCGGCGGCACGCAGTATGTCCGCCTTGGCGGCCAAGGCCCGGCGGTGCTGTTGCTGCACGGATTTGGCGATACCGGCGACATGTGGATACCGCTCGCCGAGATCCTGGTGCAAGACCACACCGTCATCGTCCCCGACTTGCGCGGCATGGGCCTGTCGTCGCATCAGGATGACAGTTACGAAAAGACCGCTCAGGCGCGCGACCTCGCCGGCATTCTGGACGAACTCGGCGTGCAGAACGTCGCGCTTGTCACCCACGACATCGGCAACATGGTCGGCTACGCGCTGGCGGCGCTCTATCCCGCGCGGGTGACGCGATGGGTCGTCATGGATGCGCCGCTTCCCGGAATCGGCCACTGGGACGATCAGCTGAAAAATCCAAAAGTCTGGCACTTCAACTTCCGCGGACCGGACGTGGAGCGCCTCGTGGCCGGACGCGAGCGCATCCTGCTCGATCGCTTTTATAATGAGCTATCGGCAACGCCAGCCAGCATCGACGAAGAGATTCGCGATCACTACGCCGCGTTATACGCCCGGCCCGGCGCCATTCACGATGCTTTCAGCGGACAGTTTGCGGCCTTTGCCCAGGACGCGATCGACAATCAGACGCTGCTGGACAAAGGCAAGCTGACGCTTCCCGTGCTTGCCATCGGCGGCGACCATTCCTATGGCGGCCAGCTGGCGACGGAAGTCGGCTTTGCTGCCGCCGACGTTCGCAGCGCGGTCATCGGCAATTCGGGCCACTGGATCATGGAGGAACAACCGCAGCAGGCGATCGCCGTCATCGTCCCCTTCCTGGAAGGAAAAAATAGCGCGTAGGGCGCGTGCGCCGTTGCAGGATGCGCTGCGCACCCGCCCTGCTTTGGCCGGTCATCGGCGGGCGCGCGCTTTGACTAGATCGAGGGATGGCGCCGGCGAATCTCGGCAATACAGTCGCGGTATTGGCGATTGTAATTGTCGATCGCCTGCACATTGAAGAGCATCTGCTTTTGCCGGGTGTCGGGATCGGGGGTCCCCGCGTCCGCATCCAGCTCGAACTGCTTTTCGATAAGCACCGACATTGCGTCGGTATTATCGGCAATAACGCGCCACAAATCGTCGTCGGTCAGGCGTGAACTACGCACGGTTACCCTCACACTTTACGTCACCCGCAGTCATTCTGCGGTGCCAAGGCTAAAAACTGCTTAATGGCGTTTTTTGGGGGCGGTGGCCGCGTTTGCGTCCGCGCGCGGATCCAAAAATGCCGTCATCTGCGCACCAGGTTGCCGCCGTGGAGGCAATCATGGCGGAGCCGGCAGCCGAACCGATCCCGCCCGATTTTGCCGAAGCCTTCGCCTATGCGGTGCTGGTCTATGAGATCTGGACGCCTGAGGAACCGGGGCGTTTGATCCAGATCGGGTCACGGTCTTATTCGATCATCGAGGTATGCCGGTTCGTGGATCAATTCGCCGATCGGCTGCCCGAGCGGGTCTACCTTAAACTGCGCTCGTACCTGCGCGACGATCCGGACGGCAAACTTAAAGCCGACCTTGCAGCCGACCCTTCGTATGCGACGGCGGTCCGATGTCTGCGCGGAATGATGCAACGTCGCACCGAGGTCCATAAGCAGCGAGGCGGCACGGAAGGGTAAGCCGCGCGGCACGCTCGCTTCATCGCGTCATGGCGCCGCTCAAAGCGGCATGCAGTACCAGGCGTTGGAAGCGGTAGCGCAATAGCCCACGGTTATTGCTGTTCCCCGATCGACGCGGGCTGCAGCTTCCAGCGCCTCATCGGAGAGCTCATAGCTCATGAGGGCTGCGTCAATTTTGTCAAAGTCGGCGGGATCATTTTTCATGGCGACCTCCGAAGATTCCGAGCCCCTTATTTGGAGCATCTTGGAAGGCTTTCCGCATGTGCGCTTCGTCACACAGCGTCAGCGTGTGTTCGCCGCCGTTTGGCCGCGCCAAGCCGCGCCTCGCCCGCGGAGTTCCAATCCCCCCGGCCGATGCCCTGCTCGGGTTCCGTAATTCGACCAAATGTTCCGGCTGATAAAAATCTCCAAATGTACGGAACCGTACCGGTGGCGAGACCGTTGCGATTCGATAGGCGTCTTCCCTTCGGCAAAACAGAGCGCCTTTAAGAGAGCGAAATCGTCCTTCGGCCGCCAGGCTTTGTCGCTTGGCAGTGAACGCCGCGCTCGCATCAACGCAGATCGATCCGCACGCGGTCATCGTTCTCGTGGGATTTGACCGAATTGACGACGCCGCCCGCGGACGGCCAAGCACGATCTTGGCCGCGGGCGAACGACAGGATTTCGCAGCCAACTCGAGGGAGGACCACGAATGAGTCCGCTGACCGAACACGATCAGAGCAAGAAGTCCGCCGATAAAAGCGCTGCGACCGCCAACAAGGCTTTTGCAACAGTCGAACAATCAACCCGAGCCGTTGAACAGAGCTATTCCGTCTCGTTGGAAAACATCCGCGCCTTCAACCTCAAGATGATCGACATGGCCCGGGCCAACGTCGAGGCGGCTCTCGATCTCTCGCGGCACATTGCGACGGCCAAGGCGCCATCGGATATCGTCGAGCTTTGGACGACGCATGCGCACAAGCAATTCGAGATGCTGAACGAACAGAGCAAGGAGCTGGCGGCGCTTGCTCACAAGATGGCCGGAGAAAGCGCCGAGACGATGACGCGCAGCGTCAATCAGGTCTTCCAAAAAGCCTCTTGATCCGCCGCAATGCCAAGGGCTCGAAAAAAATGGGAGAACGTCCATGAAAACGCGGCATGATCAACAAAAGCCCGCTCAGGGCCGCGAGCTTCTGGAATCCATCGGGCGGGAAATCAGGACAAATATCGACCTTGCGGAGCCGATCCCGGATCGACTCAATGAACTCATCGAACAGCTTGTGCTGCGGATCGACGAGCGCGAGAAAGAACGCGAGGAAGTCTGATCGCGCCGACCGTTTGAGCGTCCTCTATTCGCCGACCGCGAAAGGAGTCCACCATGCCTTTCGACCGATGTAACGACGACACCTGCCCGAAGTGCCGCAAGCCAATCAGGCAGACGAGCGTGGAGCGACATCCAACGCGCCGCGATCTTGCAATTCATAATTTCCAGTGCGCAAACTGCGGTACCGTCAGAACTAAAGTTCTTTTCCACAGACCGGCCAAGCCCTCGCTGAAACTGGTCGGCTAGCGCGGTCGAAACAGACGCGCGGCGAGTCTGTCCATTTGCGGCCGGCAACAACGATCTGCTTGTCGGGCGCGCCCGGCACATCCGGCAGACGCTGAATTAGGTGGCACGGATACGAGCAAAAAACTCTTTGACCTTGCTTTCGAGATCATTAGCCCGATCTGAGAGCCGGGCCGTCCAACCGGTAATTTCATTGACGGCGGTCACGCTCTGCTTCGTTGAATTCTGCACCGATTGCATTTCGCCCGAAGCGCGAGCGGTGTTATGCATCGCAGTCTGAATGCTGGCCGCGATCTCGCCCGTGGCGGCAGCCTGTGCCTCCACGGCAGAGGCAATCTCCCTTGCAACGTCGGTGAGATTGGTAATGCTGCGGGCAATCGACGAAATCTCGTTGACCGAACTCTTGGTAGCGTTCTGAATAGCAGTGATCTGTTGTGAGATATCCTCGGTGGCACGCGAGGTCTGATTGGCGAGCGCCTTCACTTCTGCCGCAACCACCGCGAATCCCTTGCCCGCGTCACCGGCACGCGCTGCCTCGATCGTAGCATTGAGTGCAAGCAAATTCGTTTGTGCGGCTATTTGGGAAATAAGGCTGACGACGGAACCGATCCGCTCCGCCGCCTCGTACAGCGATTGGATGGTCCGATTGGTACGCTCGGCGTCGCTTACTGCGGAACGCGCCATGTCGAGTCCGCGATCTGCGTTTTCGCTGATGGCGGCAATCGACGAGGACAGTTCCTCGGTCGAAGCGACAACGACATCAGCCGTGCGCGTCGTTTCTATCGAGACAGAGGTCGCGGACTCCATGCGCGTGAGAGTGTCATCGGCAACCCGTCGCATGGTGGATGTGGCGTCCGAGAGCGAGCCGGAGGATTCCTTGATGGCGTCGATCACTTCCCCGATCGTATCGTTGAACTCGACGATCGCAGTGTCGACGATCTTCTGCCGCATTTGCCGCTCGGAGCGGGCCTCGTCGAGGTAGATTGTCAGCGTCATGGCGATGTCGAACATAATCGCGCGACAGATGATGTTTGATCGTTCGGCCGCAGCGGTCGTCAAAAAGCGATGTTTTCGCATAAGCGCAGCTAGAATAGCTGTCAGCACAACGGTTCCCGCGCTGATGCGCGCTCGACCTTCGATACCGAAAGTCCGATAGACTTGCGCCGTTCGATTGCAGGTTTCGATGTAATGGGCATCAAATTTCCCAGTAAACAGCACTTGGAACTGCGCCAATTCAGTCCGCTTGAAGTCCTCCTTATGTTGCACGTAAATCGGCCCAAGGGTCGGCAGCTTTGTTGCACTGGCGATGAATTGGTCGATTGCGGAGGGCAGCACACACTGAGCCAATTGCCCTATGGCTCGCAAAGCTTCGCATGACCGCTCATCAAGCTCATAGAGCGCGAGGCGGGCTGCAAAATTCGATGGCAACAGAGGCGCCACGAGGAGGAAACCCACGATTGGCAGGCACAACATGGTAACGGCATTCTGAATATAAGGCGCGGCAGTTTAGGAAATATTAACGTTCGCCCGTTGCCAAACGGCGTGGTCAAGCCCTCAATTCTATCCCTCGATCTCGAACTTGCGAAAAGATACCTGGCCGCCTTGGTCAAAGCGGTCTTCCCAGTTGCTGCGGATAAAACCTGGAATCTTGGGGTTGTCGTCGGCCGTAACACGATCGTTGTTGAGGTCGTCGAGCAAGGTGAAAAGCCCGCCGCCGACGCGCGGGCGGCGTAATTTCACGATGGGTCCATCCATCCCCTCGGGTGCGCCGATCCGGCCCCGCGCGGCGATCAATTTGCGATCGATCCACCACTCGACGCGGTCGCCGGCGCGGTCGTAGCGGATCTCATAAAGATGCCAATCCCCCATCCGTGTCGGCACGGTCTCGCCCAAGATCGAATAGGCCGGATAGGGACCGAGCTCTTTGCGCTTGAAGGTCAACCGCTCATAGAGCGGCCTGATCCGGTCGTTCGAGACGAAAAAGTCGAACACCATGCCGGTTTCGGGATCGATGACCACCAGCGCGCCAGTGGCGAGACGCGGGTCGCCGGGCTCGAGACCGAATGTATTGTGTTCGGTTCCGAAGGTGCGCACGGCCATTTCGGCGCGCACCGTGAAGCCGCGGCTCTCTTCGAGGTCGAAAGCAGTGGTCGACAGCATCAGCGCTTTCACGTGGTTCGGATGCGAGGTCGAAAAACGCGGCAAATCGATCGTCAGCGTATTCTCGGGGGAGCCTGGAGCGCGCACCACGGTCGCTGCGTCCCAAAAATCGTAGTCCGCCGATCGGAACTTCAGCCAGCGCGGCGAAGGCCATCCGCCGGCGCTGAAATCGTCATAGACCAGCGTTTCCCCGGGTGCAGGACGCATGACCGGAGCCATTGCGGATTGGGCCGGGGAAGATTGAGCCAAAACCTTGACGGCGACCGTGCTCATTGCGAGCCCAGCTAAACCGGATATCAATTGCCGGCGGGAAGGCGTGTGGTCCAAGTCATGCTCGATCAATTCTTTCACGGCGCTCCTCCAGCACGTTCGATCTTTTTACCCTACGCCTCGAGACGCAGATGAACCGGGATATTTTCCAGGCGGCTCCCGAACTGACGTCAATTATTGGCGCCTTCCGGTATTCCCGCAAGACAGACATGGGACGCGAAACTTGGTATTGCAGGGTGCCGGCTATTGTGGAGAAATGGCCTCCTCTGAGCGAAGACTTCGCACCAAGGCGAAGCGACGCGGAGGGAGGCGATTTTTATGGCTATCCACCTTTCCGTGCGGTCTCCCTCGGCTTAGACGCGCCTATACGCAGCACGACTTTGCGCAACACAAGGGAGCGACCCATGCTGAGAATCAGTCTACGTTCTGCTTTTCATGATTTGACCGGACGATGGACGTTCAATGCCGCAGCACTCGCCGCTTTCGTCTTGCTCGGCGCATCGAATGTTCATGCACAAGGCCTTCCGCCGCTCGACAAGGTCCTCAACCCGGCCGAAACCGCGCTCATTCTTGTCGACTTCCAATATCCGTTCACGAACCCGGCCGGCGCCAATTATCGCAATGTGCAGAAGGAGCTGGATGAGAAGCATCTGCTCGATCGCACCGTCGATCTGGTCAAGAAGGCGCGCAGCCTGGGCATCACGGTGGTCCATATCACCGAAGGCTACACCCACGATTACCGCGAACTCGACCCGACCAATCCCGGCGGTTTCCATCGCGGCCAGATTTTGCGCCAAGCCTGGAAGGTCGGCACCAAGGAAACCTCGTATTACGAACCGCTGCAACCCGGCGAAGGCGACAAGGATTTGTTCCTGCCGCCGCGGATTCAAACCACCGCGTTCGGCGGCACCGGTCTCGATCAGATGTTGCGTGCCAAGGGGATCAAGAACGTCGCCGTCGCCGGCTTCACCACCGATGTCTGCGTCTATGCCACGGTCACCAACGCCTATGACCTGGGATATCACGTCTACGCGCTGCGCGATGCCATGGCCGGTTATTTTCCCGAGCAGTCCGAGCAGATGCTGAAGAACACATATCCGATGTGGTCGAAAGTCATAAGCAACGACGACTTTCTCGGCATGTTCGGGCTCGAGCGGCGGACGGAGCGCTGAGTCCTTGCCGGCGCGCGATCAATGCCCAATCTCATGTTCGGCGGCGACTGAGCTCCAGTTGCAACGCCGACAACTGATATTGGGTTTGGTCGCGCTGCCGGCCCTGGCCGCTTCCGCCGCGGTCGCCGCGGATCGATCCGCATTGGCGGTGGTCGATCTGGCGAGCGTCGTCAAAACCTGGGATGCCGCCGAATTCACCTTCCAGCTCGACGGCGAAGAGTTGCCCGGTATCCTGATCAAGCTTGCCGACGAGCGGTGGTACGCATCGAGCATGATCTGCCCGCATGCCAAATGCACCGCCCGGTATTTCAACGACGTCAATGTGGCGCGGGACACCTTCGATGTTGATGTGAAAAATCCCGTGCTCGGCTGCCCGTGCCATTTTAGCGTGTTCGACGTCGCCGACGGCGGCAAGGTCATTCACGGACCGGCGCCAAACCCACCACTACAACTCACCGCCGTCGCGCGAGAGGGAAAAGTGATCGTCAGCCGGTAATCCGATCGGGCCGGACCGCGCCCACTGGATTAATGTCGCCGCCGCGGCGTCCGGATCACGGCAGCTCGTCAAAGAAGAGATAGAGGGCGGCGATCTTGCCGTCCCGGGCGATGATGAAATCGGTTCCGGCGTAAGCCGGCGGCTTGCTAGGGCTGTGGCCTTGATCACGCCCGCGATGCGGTTGATCTCGTCGCGGCCGCGATAAATGCCGTTGGGCTCGTCGAAAACGGCGTCTTCGTGGAAAATCTCGTCGATCGCTGCGCGTCGACGCACGGGATCAATCTCTCCGAACACGTCATGGAGGTTGCGAAGCAATAAGGTCGATACAGCGTAGGACATCTTTTCCTCACGGCTGTGACGTGTTGCGACAGACGTCAACGCGTAAAGCGGTACTTGTTGGCATCTAGCCGTCGCATAACATGACAACGCCCACAACCATGATTGGACAGGCCATGATCGCCGCTCTATCCATTCGGCGAACCTATCGAGCGACAAACGCGAGGCCAACATGACTGACACACCTGAATACACGCCGCCGGAAGTCTGGGTCTGGGAGAAGGACGACAGTCCCAATTGGCGCTATAGCCACACCAACCGCCCCGTCGCAGGCGCGACGCATGAGAAGGAGCTGGCGCGTGGAAAGCATCCGCTTCAGCTCTATTCATTGGGGACGCCTAACGGCGTCAAGGTTACGATCATGCTGGAGGAATTGCTGGCCGCCGGTCATAGCGGAGCGGAATATGACGCTTGGCTGATCCGGATCGGTGAGGGCGCCCAGTTTGGTAGCGGATTTGTCGGGGTGAACCCGAACTCCAAAATTCCGGCGCTCATGGACTATAGCGAGCAGCCGCCGCGACGCGTGTTCGAATCCGGCGCGATCCTGCTCTACCTTGCGGATAAATTCGGCGCCTTCCTGCCAAAGGATCGCGGCAAGCGCACTGAGGCGCTGAACTGGCTATTTTGGCAGATGGGTTCAACGCCCTATCTCGGCGGCGGCTTCGGGCATTTCTATGCCTATGCTCCGGTGAAGATCAAATACGCCATTGATCGCTTTACAATGGAGGTGAAACGTCAGCTCGACGTGCTCGACCGGCAGCTTGCGGACAATCAATTCATCGCCGGCGACGAATATACGATCGCCGATATGGCGATCTGGCCGTGGTACGGCAACGGCATGTTGAACGGCGCCTCCTACAACGACCCGCGTACTTTCCTGCAGACGCACGAATATAAAAACCTGGCACGCTGGACAAAAGAAATCGGTGAGCGCCCGGCCGTCAAGCGCGGGCGAATGGTCAACCGCACCAGCGGACCGCCAGAAGAACAATTGCACGAGCGCCATGACGCCGGCGATTTCGAGACAAAGACCGGACAAGATCGACGCGCGCCGGCAACCTCATCGTAATCCCAGCCTCACTTCTATTGCGTGCTGACGAAGCAATCGAATGAGAAAGCGAATGTCGGCTTTTGGGACTAAATCGACATCGACACTCCCTCCCATTCGACAACGATCCCGGCATGGGATGGCGCAAGTCGGCTTAGCTCATTAGTATTTCGCAAGGGCTGGACCGCGGGAAAGACCATGGAGGCTATCGGCAAGATCGAGACTGTTGATGTTCATCCCGCCGAACATTCACGGCCTTCCATCGCTGTCCACAAATTCGGCGACCTACCCCCTCTTACAGGGCTGCGTTTCTTCGCGGCCTTTTTTGTCTTCGTGGGCCACGCCACCCCCATGATGCTCAAGTTTACGTCCGGCCCGCAACCCGTGATCAACGTTACAAATTGCCTTATCGAAGTTGGCATGGAATTGTTCTTCGTGCTGAGCGGATTCGTGATTCATTACAACTACGCGGATGTCGGTCGCCTTCCAAACTCGCAAAATCTTGCAAGGTTTTACATCGCCCGCTTTGCGCGGATCTATCCGCTTTACGTTCTTTTTCTCGCACTCCAGCATGTCTTACATGGCGGCGATTTACGCGCGACTGCGTTTTTCCTCGGCATGACGCAAAGCTGGGTCTTTGTCCTAGTCGGGGGCGTCCCCTTACTTAGCCATTTGAGCGCAACCCATACCTGGTCGATCAGCACGGAATGGTTTTTCTATTGCTTGTATCCCGTCGTCGCATTGCTCCTTGCAATGACGCGACATCGTCTGACCGCGGCGCTTCTGACAGTGGCCTCGGCATTGCTCGGTCTCGTCCTGGTCGTGTCGCTCTTCTTGCACCATCAGGAGGTCGACGCCTTTGCCCAGGCTGCTTGGGGTCCACCTGGGGCCGCCTTCTGGGGATGGCTGATCGCCATATCGCCGGTTGGACGGTTGCCGCCATTTTTGATCGGGGTCGCCACCGCCCATATTTTCATGACCAGATATGGCCGACCGGTTAGCGAGTCGGAACGGCGCCTCGGAGCAGTTCTTCTGACCTTGGCGTTGGCTTGTACTGTCTTGATGTGTGGCGCCCAGAGCGTCGGAACCCGCTACGTCAGTTCGATTGCACTGTTTGTCTATTCGCTGTCCATTGCCGTTATCATCTTTTGTTGCGCCCGTTATCAATCCCTATTTTCGCGCATCCTCGCGGCACCGTTGCTCATCGTCTGCGGCGATGCGAGCTACTCTATTTATATGTTTCACTTATCGGTTCTCGAGGTGACCAAGGTTCCAGAAATCTTACCCTGGACGTGGTACAATGTTTTCTACGTCAGCGTTCATTATGCTGCAGCAGCGCTGATTACGATCGTCTTCTCGATAGTCATGTATCGGGTCTTCGAAGCTCCGGTCCGGGTCGCGACGCGCGTATCGCTGGGGCGCTTCATAGGTTCAGGGGCGAGCCGCGCCGATCGTTGTTTTCCGGTCGCCTTGTGCGTGGGGATACCGGTCGCGTTCGGCATTATCGGCTGGATGATCAGCTTCTTCCACTGGTTCATCGGCTCAAGGTAGGGCTTCGCTCCACGCTCCGTTCTCTATCGCGCTCCGAAAAAACTCGGGCGCCCGGGCGCGCCGCGAGAACGGAAGGCGCTTGCCGTGAAAGTCCGCGGCAGCTGCCGCGAGCAACTCCCTCTCCCCAGAGGGGAGAGGGTTGGGGTGAGGGGGTTCGGACGCTTCAGATTTATCTCTGATGTCCGAACCCCCTCATCCTGTCCTTCTCCCCCATCAGCGCGTTTACGCGCGTCTTCGACGCGCTATGGGGGAGAAGGGACGCAGCGTACCGGCCGCGATCTGATCCAAACAGCTAGATTCCGCCTGCTTCGGCGTCCCAGTCTCATATGCACCGAATGCAGGACCGGGCCGTTGCATGGCCGCTTGCCGGGGTGCATCATCCGCCAAATTGCATTGCCAGGGCGCGATTCACCGGCGCCACCAGGGAGCGACCCCCATGCACGACATCGTCATTCGCGGCGGCACCATCATTGACGGCACCGGCAAGGCGCCGTTCTCGGGCGACGTGGCGGTCGCCGGCGGCCGCATTGCCGCGGTCGGCGGCAAGCTCGGCCCCGGCAAGCGCGAGATCGACGCCAAGGGCCTGATGGTCACGCCCGGCTGGGTCGACGTGCACACCCATTATGACGGCCAGGCGATGTGGGATCCGATGATCTCGCCGTCGTCCTGGCACGGCGTCACCACGGTGATGTTCGGCAATTGCGGCGTCGGCTTCGCGCCGGTGAAGAAGGAGCACCGCGGCGCGCTGATGGATCTGATGGAAGGCGTCGAGGAAATCCCCAATCCGGTGCTGGCCGCGGGCCTGACCTGGGATTGGGAGAGCTTTCCGCAATTCATGGACGCGCTGGAGCGCCACGAGCGCGTCATCGACATTTGCGCGCAGGCCGCGCACCTGCCGACCCGCGTCTATGTCATGGGCGACCGCGCCATCCGCCGCGAGCCGGCGACGCCGGACGACATCGCCGAGATGCGCAAGCTCACCGTCGAGGCGCTGCGCTCGGGCGCCTTCGGCTTCACCACCTCGCGCACCGATTCACACAAGACCCCGGACGGGGAGCTGGTGCCGTCGCGCGACGCCGACGACCATGAACTGCTCGGCATCGGCGAGGCGCTCGGCATCACCGGCACCGGTGCCTTCGGCATGAACTCCGACTTCGACGACGAGGAATTCGAGCTGCGCTGGATCCGCAAGCAGGCGCGCGCCAGCGGCCGCCCGGTCTGGTTCCTGCTGACCGACCGCTACAACGACCCGCAGCGCTGGCGCCGCCTGATCGGCGCGGTGCACGGCATGCGCGCCGAGGGCTTGCCGGTGACGGCGCAGATGGCCGGCCGCCCGATCGGCGTGATGATGGGCATCGGCACCGCGCTCAATCCGTTCACGGTGCGGCCGAGCTACAAGAAGCTCGAGAGCCTGCCGATCGAGGAGCAGCGCAAGCGGCTGCGCGATCCGGAAATGCGGCGGCAAATTCTCGCCGAGACGCCGTCGGCGGCCGAGATCGCCAAGCTCGCCCAGTTCCGCCAGGTGGTCGCCAAGGATTTCGAAAAATTCTTCACCATGGGCAATCCGCCGGACTACGAGCCGGGGCCGGAGAAGAGCGTGGCGGCGATCGCCAAGCGTGAAGGCAGGAGCTGCGAGGAAGTGGCCTACGACTACATGCTCGGCGAGGCGCAGTACCTCTATTTCCCGGTGGTGAACTATGTCACCGGCGACCACGCCCCGATCCTGGAAATGCTCAACGACCCGGCCTGCCTGCTCGGCCTGAGCGATGGCGGCGCGCACTGCACCTCGATCGTCGATTCCGGCGTGCCGACCTTCATGCTGACCCATTGGAGCCGCGACCGCGTTCGCGGGCCGAAACTGCCGGTGGAAATGCTGGTCAAGCGCCAGACCAGCGAGACCGCCGGCTTCTTCGGGCTGTCGGACCGCGGCCGGCTGGCGCCCGGGCTGCGCGCCGATATCAACCTGATCGACTACGGGCGCCTGCAGGTGCAAAAGCCGGAACTCGTTCACGACATGCCGGCCAACGGCCGCCGCTTCGTGCAAAAAGTCGACGGCTACGAGGCAACCTTCGTCGCCGGCATGCCGATCTACGAGCGCGGCGAGCATACCGGCGCCATGCCGGGCCGCCTGGTGCGCGACGGCCATGTCGGCGAGGCTTTGCACGCCGCGGAGTGACGCGCGGCAAGATTAAAAGCGCGCGTCATACGCATAATAGCGGGGATGATTCTCCGCGCAGTCATTGAACCCCTCGGCAAGCCGGCCGATTGTGGTGCGTCGAACGACGGGGGAAACGAATGTCTGTACCGCCACTTGATTATTTCGATGCCGGGTTCCCCGGCGCCAGCCAGACCGTGCGGATCACGACGCTGCACGACGCCAAGGTGTTTGCGCGCCGCTGGGTGATCAGGGACAAGGACCCGGCCTTGAAGACGCTGCTGCGCCACATGGAAAAGGCCAACAGTTCCGCGACTGCGGACATTGCCATCCGCCAGTTGAAGCAGGCGCTGGCGTGCCGGGGAATGCTGGTCGCGGCAGATCCGCTGCACAACGATCATTGACGCGCGCGCCGGTTCCGTCGCCGCGTCGGCGGCGGCGCTTTTTGCGAAAATATTCCTCGCGGGCCGCGGTGGTATTATTGCCTTTCGTGCTTATATCCGTGTTACGCTTAAGTGCGCTCATTGGGCGCCGCGTGATCTCGATTTTGGAAACCTGTGCGATGGCCGACTTCGATTACAGTGCCGCGGCTGAACTGTATTCCACGCGCCGGCGCATGCCGCGGCGCCAGCCGCTCGGCTACCGGCGCTTCGCGCAGGCCGCGCAGGCCATCCGTTTCGCCATCGAAGATCTCGAACCGGAGCTTCTGGTCGGCGCCTTCCTCGAAGTCGGCGAGGAGAGGTTCGACAGCGGCGGCATAAGGCAATTGTACGACAGCGCCGAATATCCCTTGGCGCGCCGCGTCGTGCATTCATGACCGACAAGCCCATCGATCTCGATCAGCATCGCGGCATGTCGGCGCAAAAAGCCACCGGTCTGCGCCGCTTGCTGGCCGAAGTCGAAGCCAATGAAAGATCGTTGCGGCTGCGCCAGGATGAATTGGAAAACCAGCTGCTGGCGTCGCCGGCGGCGAATTGGCACGATGCCGCCGAGAAGGCGCGCTACCTTCTGAATCTGTTCGCTTCGTCATCGACGGCCCAGGACCCGCGGCGCCAGAAGCTGATCGCGGCCGTGCTGGCCGACTTCAGGCGGCTTGCCGGCGAAAGCTAGCGGACTTTATCAATAAACCGATTCCCGGCGGCACGTCCTAACAGAAGCGTTAAGAATAGCGTGGCAGAGTGCCCACCGGGCCGCATTCCATTGCGCGCGGTGCGCCGCAGAAGGCCCGGCAATGCTTCACGAACCGATATTTTGTCCGCTGCATAAAAGGAACGCCCGATGCGAAAGATGCTCCCGGATACGATGTTCAGCGACCCCGAACGCAGCCGGCTCACCATGCTGCGCACCTGGGTGCTCGACAACGCGGTCACCGAGATCGAGATGAGCGAGAAGCAATTCTGGAATTTTGCCCACCTTCAGCCGGTGGCGGAGAAACCGTGGGTGACATTCATGGGCCGCATCATCAGCGTCCCCGACATGCCGGTCGCGGCGCAGAAGCACCTCGGAATTTTCGACAGCCGCAATCCCGCCGCCATATGACGGCGCCGACGGGCGCTCGCAGCGGCGTCAGAAATCCGCCGCCGCCAGCTCATAGGAGCCTTTGCGGCTACGCGTATACGCCTTCTTGGCCGCCGCGTGGATCGCCGGCCGGCAGCGGTCGAAAGCCGCAAGCAAGGCCGCCTCGTCGCGCGTCAGCGCCGGCTGCAGCCGCTTGAGCGCATCCTCGGTGACATAGAACGACCATTCCATCGCGCCGTCATGGCCCCAGAACCGCACGGCACGCCGCGTCGGATCGAAAAACCGGCTTTGATTGGGAAAATCGAGCATGCTCCCTGGCCGTGACTTTTAATCGGCGCTGGAAATCCAGCATTTGCGCAAGCCTTCGGCGTCGCGCGCCCACCAATAATCGCCTTCCGGATTATGTCCGGACACGTTGAACGTTTTCAGATGCCGTTTCACCGCGACCAAGGCTTCCTCGCGGGTGGAGTAGCCGCGGCCGACTTCGCTCGCCGGCGCCGACACCGTGTTCCTGAGCTCGAGAATCTTGAACATCGTCGGCCTCCTGTCCGGAGCTATCGAGGCTCGTTGCGCGGCGGCGCGCTTGCCGTCAGTCACTGTCGAAATGCGGGTTCGCCGAAGAGACCAGGTCGCTTTCCGAGACCACGCGCTCGTGGGCCTCGTTTTTGCTCTTGACGCGATATTGCGGGTCGCCGCCGCCGTCGGTCGGCCGCAGGCTGACGATCTGGTAGCGGCCCGACGCCGCCGACCGCGCCGTCGAGGTGATGAGATCGACGGCCTGGCCGATCTTGAATTTGTGCATGGCGTCTGTCATCGCGGATACTCCGTCAGCATCAGAAGCGGCACGCGTTGCATCACCGGCGCGGACGCCGCCGACGAAACCGTCAGGCCTTTTTGCCCAGGCGAAACAACTGAAAGCCCTGGCCGTTGATCGCGGTCTCGATCACCTGGCGCGACAGATTATACGGCGGATCCTGGTCCGGCGCGACCGCGCCGACCACATGCCACGGCCTGAACTGGCTCGGCAGTTGCGTGCCGGCCAGATCGCCGCCGAACGCGCGCAGCTCGACGTTCTTATCGGACTTGAAGATGAAGATACGCATGGACCGGCCTCCGCTCGCCGCAATGTCATTGTCGTTCTCGAAAGTGTCGACGGCCATGGCTCATCTCCGGCGGAATTGGTTGCGCTGCGGCGGACGGCTGATCGTTCCGGCGCGTTCGTCCTTGTGGCGGAAGATCAACCGCCCTTTTTCCAGGTCGTAGGGCGAGACTTCGACCGTCACCCGGTCGCCGGCCAGCGTCTTGATGCGGTTCTTTTTCATCCGGCCCGCCGTATAGGCGACGAGCTGATGGCCGTTGTCGAGCTGAATGCGGAAGCGCGCGTCGGGCAGGATTTCGGTGACCAGGCCCTCGAACTCCAAAAGCTCTTCTTTTGCCACGTTACGATCCTTTCGATTGGCCGGTCCAACGCGCCGCGCGCTGCTCGCGATCGCGCCGCGGCGGGGCATTGCGCTGCAGGAAGCCGACGGCTTCGATGCCGCCTGTGCTTGCAGCTACGGTCTCGCTTGGTTGATGGCGGCGGCCTTGCTTATGGGAATTGTTTTGGTGCCAGTGCCGATCCTTGCCATGGGACGGCGGCCGGGTGGCGGCGTGCTTGGCCGGCGCCGGCTCGGGACGCCGCGGATCGGCGCGGCGGTCGCTCAACGGAATCGACAAGCGGATCAGCTTTTCGATGTCGCGCAGGAATGCCACCTCCTCGCCGTCGCACAGCGAGATGGCGACGCCCGCGGCGCCGGCGCGCGCGGTGCGGCCGATGCGATGCACATAGGTCTCCGGCACGTTCGGCAGGTCGTAATTGACGACGTGGCTGATGCCGTCGACGTCGATGCCGCGCGCGGCGATGTCGGTGGCGACCAGCGTCCTGACCTCGCCGTTGCGGAACGCCGCGAGCACGCGCTCGCGCTGGCCTTGCGATTTGTTGCCGTGGATCGCCTCGGCGGCGATGCCGGCGCGGACCAGGCTGCGCACCACTTTGTCGGCGCCGTGCTTGGTCCGGGTGAAGACCAGCGCCCGGTCGATGGTCTCCTGGCGCAGCACGTCGACGAGCGTCGCCGCCTTGGCGGCGCGGTCGACGCGAATGACGCGCTGCTCGACCTTTTCCACCGTGGTGGCGGCCGGTATGACCGAAATTCTGGCCGGGTCGCGCAGCATCTGCGCGGCAAGCTCGGCGATGGCGCGCGGCATGGTCGCGGAGAACATGAGCGTCTGCCGCTCTTTCGGCAGCTTGGCGACGATTTTGCGGATGTCGTGGATGAAACCCATGTCGAGCATGCGATCGGCTTCGTCGAGCACGAAGAATTCGACGTCGCCGAGGCGGAGCGCATTGCTCTGCACCAGATCGAGCAGCCGGCCCGGCGTGGCGACCAGGATGTCGACGCCGTTGAGCAGCGAGCGAACCTGGGCGCCCATCGACACGCCGCCGATGGCCAGCGCGGATTTCAGATGCAGATGGCGGCCATAGGCGCGAAAGCTGTCGAGGATCTGGCCGGACAATTCGCGTGTCGGGCTGAGCACGAGAACGCGGCAGCTCTTGCGCGCCGGCTGGCGCGGATGAGCGGCAAGCTGATGCAGGATCGGCAGCGCGAAGGCCGCGGTCTTGCCGGTTCCGGTCTGGGCGATGCCGATCACGTCACGGCCCGACATCATCGTCGGAATGGTCTGGGCCTGGATCGGGGTTGGCGTGAGGTACTTTTCCTCGGCGAGGGCACGGATGATGGAGTCGTTGAGTCCGAAGTCAGTAAAGGAGGTCAATGAAGAAGCCTTTTGATATACGCGCTTGCACGACCGCTGCGCGATGCGCCACGGCCGCATTTGCGGGTGGAAACGAGACACCCCGCGCGATCTGGGTTGTCAGTGAACTGAAAAGTGCGAGCCAGAAGCCGTAAACACCAAGCGTCTAACGGGATCCCGTACACGCGGCTCGCCGCCGGCCTACAAGGCCGCACCCATCATATGCACTATAGATGTGTTCGTTTCAAGGCCGGCAGTAGCGGGGTGCCGTCAAGCGTTAACCCTTGCGCGTCTTCTCGGCCGCCTCTTTGGCCAGGCGCAGCGCCTTCAATTGCGCCATTCTTTCGCGAATCACCTTGCCGCTGGCCTGATATTCCATCATGGCCTTGGCGCCTTCCTTGGCGCGCTCTTCCTTCTTGAAACTGGCCTCAGCGCGGGCGCGAGCTTCGCTCGACCGGGCCTCGCTGGCTTTGGTTGCCAATATCCTCTCCTTGGTTGCGAATCGGCGCTGCGATTATCCCTGAGCGCCGGCGAACAATGCAAACTGAATGTTTGATTCAACAGCTGGGTATATAGGTATTGATCACGGAAAATGAAGGCCATCGCGACGCCCTCGGCGGACAAATCACCTGCGCACGCGTGAGCCAGCGCATTGACCAGCGGCGCCGATGGTATTACCTTTTTTAAAATGGTAATACCGAGGCGACCATGATCACAACCGTCACCTCCAAAGGACAAGTCACGATTCCCAAAGGCGTGCGCAAGGCTGCCGGAATCAAACCCGGCGACAAAGTCGTCGTGCGCGCCACGGCATCGGGCGGCGTCTATGTTGGCCATCCGGATAAGGCTTCCGAATACGAGGAAAGACTACGCGCATTGGCCAAGCGCCGGGTCATTCGCGGTGGCATGACCACCGACGAATTCATGGAATTCAGCCGGGGCGAACCGACCAAGTTTCGCCGCCGCAAGAAATGACTCTCGTCGATACCAACGTGCTGCTGGATATCCTGTCCGATGATCCGCGCTGGTCGGCGTGGTCGGTTCGGCTGCTCGCTGAGCGCTCCGCGTTGGGGCCGGTCGCCATCAACGACGCGATCTATGCCGAACTGTCCGCGCGCATGGATGACCAAGCTCAGCTCGATCACGTCCTGGGCGATCTGGCCGTGAGCTTCGAGCGGGTGCCCATGCGCGCGCTTTTCCTCGCCGGTCAAAGCTATCGCCGCTACCGGTCTTCCGGCGGTATTCGCACCGGCGTGCTGCCCGACTTCTTCATCGGCGCCCATGCGCACGCCGTCGGGTGCCCCATCCTTACCCGTGATGTAAGGCGGTATCGGACTTACTTCCCTGGCGTGGAATTAATCACACCGGAAGTGCGATGAAGTCCGAAAGCGGTCACCTCACCGCGTGAACTTCTTGTATTTGATCCGATGCGGGATGATCGTATCGGTGCCCAGCCGGCGCATCTTGTCCTTCTCGTAGTCCTGGAAATTACCCTCGAACCATTCGACGTGGCTGTCGCCTTCGAAGGCCAGAATGTGGGTGGCGATGCGGTCGAGGAACCAGCGGTCGTGGCTGATGATCACGGCGCAGCCGGCGAAATCCTCCAGCGCCTCTTCGAGCGCGCGCAGCGTGTCAACGTCGAGATCGTTGGTCGGCTCGTCGAGCAGCAGCACGTTGGCGCCGGATTTGAGCATCTTGGCCAGATGCACGCGGTTGCGCTCGCCGCCGGACAGCGAGCCGACTTTCTTCTGCTGGTCAGCGCCCTTGAAGTTGAACGCCGAGCAATAGCCGCGCGAGTTCACCTCGCGCTTGCCGAGCTGCAGCTGGTCGAGGCCGCCGGAAATCTCCTCCCACACGTTCTTCTTGCCGTCGAGCGAGTCGCGCGACTGGTCGACATAGCCGAGATGCACCGACTCGCCGATCTTGATGGTGCCGTTGTCGGGCTTCTCCTGGCCGGTGATCATGCGGAACAAGGTGGTCTTGCCGGCGCCGTTCGGCCCGATGATGCCGACGATGCCGCCCGGCGGCAGCTTGAAGGTGAGATCGTCGATCAGGAGATTGTCGCCGAAAGCTTTATTGAGATTCTCGAAATCGACCACGTTCTGGCCGAGCCGCTCGGCGACCGGGATGACGATCTGCGCGGTCTGGGTCTGCTTCTCGCCGGCCTTGCGCAACAGCTCTTCGTAGCGCTCGTAGCGCGCTTTGGATTTGGCCTGGCGGGCGCGCGGCGAAGACGCAATCCATTCCTGCTCGCGAGCGAGAGTCCGTTGATGCGCCTCTTCTTCGCGGCCCTCCTGGGCAAGCCGCTTCTGCTTCTGCACCAGCCACAAGGAATAGTTGCCCTCGTAGGGAATGCCGCGGCCGCGGTCGAGCTCGAGAATCCAGCCGGTGACGTTGTCGAGGAAGTAGCGGTCGTGGGTGACGATCAGGATCGCGCCCGGATAGTTGCGCAAATGGCCTTCGAGCCACAGCACCGATTCGGCGTCGAGGTGATTTGTGGGCTCGTCGAGCAACAAAAGCTCGGGCTGTTCCAGCAGCAGCCGGCACAGCGCGACGCGGCGCCGCTCGCCGCCGGAGAGTTTTGGCACCTCGGCATCGTCGGCCGGGCAGCGCAATGCATCCATCGCCTGATCGACCTTGGAATCGAGATCCCACAGCCCCTTGGCCTCGATCTCGTCCTGCAGCTTGGTCATCTCGTCGGCGGTCTCGTCGGAATAATTGGTCGCCAGCTCGTTGTAGCGGTCGACGATCGCCTTCTGCGGCGCGACGCCCTCCATGACGTTGTCGCGCACCGACTTGTCGGCGTCGAGCTGCGGTTCCTGGGGCAGGTAGCCGACGCGGGCGCCCTCGGCGACCCAGGCCTCGCCGGTAAATTCGGTGTCGAGGCCGGCCATGATGCGCAGCAGCGTCGACTTGCCGGAGCCGTTGACGCCGAGCACGCCGATCTTGGCGTCGGGGTAGAACGACAGATTGATGTTCTCCAGGATCTTCCGGTTGCCCGGATAGACCTTGGACAGACCCTGCATGTGATAGACGAATTGACGGGCCATCAGCGCCCTGCCCTCTTGCTCGGCGCCGCCGCAAAGGCGCTCATTTCGGGGAAATCTGGCGCTGATGTAGCGACCTGACGCGTCGACGGCAAGGACCGGCTGCGCGCAAAGCGCGCAGCAGCGGGCTTAACTTGCCACCACCGGCACCGCCGACCGGCCCGGTTTCCGTCCCCGCATTAAAGCTTCGTAAGCCCTGGGTCACAAAAGGAACTTCGACCCGCCGAAATCACGACAAATTTTAATGATTTCTGCGCGACAATGGTTATGTCAAACGCGCGTTTGAAATTGGAACCGGCGTTTAACTATAACGGTTAACCATAGGTTCCGGCGAGCACGCGATCGAGCGGGTGGCGCCTTGCCCAGAAGAGCCACCGCAAGGCCAATGGGAGCGGTTCATGTGGCGTGATTTCTCCAATGCGCTGCGCGAGGCGTGGCGCGCTTCGGGCGAACCTTGCAGCGCCTACCGGCCGGACCTGCATTACATGCGCGGCCCCGGTCCGAAATGGCATGCCAAGTATGACGGCCTGCTGACCCACACCTCGCCGCCCACCGCGCCGGCCCTGCACGAAACCGCCGACAATCACGCCTAGTCGTCATTCCGGGGCGCGCGAAGCGCGAGCCCGGAATCCATAGCCACCGTCGGAGCAGGACTTGCACCGACTGTGATTATGGAGTCCGGGTTCCTCGCGGAGCCTGTCATCGGGCCGGCCACTTCGGGCCGGACCCGTTGGCTCGGCCCCGGAATGACGGATACCTTCTTTTCCCTGCCGGCATGCTCTAGAACCACCTCCGGGTTCTTACACGGGGTGGAAGCGTCATGGCGGTTCGCTGCGCAATTCTCGACGATTACCAGAACGTGGTGCTCAAGGTCGCCGACTGGTCGAAGGTCAAGGGCGACGTCGACATCACGGTCTTCAATGAGCATCTCGGCGGGCCCGACAAGGTCATCGCCGCGCTTAAGGGTTTTCAGATCGTCGTCGCCATGCGCGAGCGCACCGGCTTTCCGCGCCAGGTGATCGAGGCGCTGCCCGACCTGAAACTCCTCATCACCACCGGCATGCGCAATGCCTCGATCGACACCGAGGCGGCCAAGGAACGCGGTGTCACGGTCTGCGGCACCGGCTCGTTCGGCTCGCCGACGTCGGGCATTGCCATCGGGCTGATGCTCGAACTGACCCGCCACATCGGCTACGAGAACGCGCGGCTGCATGGCGGCGCCACCTGGCAGAGCACCATCGGCCCCGATCTCGAAGGCATGACGCTGGGCATCCTCGGCCTCGGCAAGCTCGGCACCCGCACCGCCAACATCGCCAAGGCGTTCGGCATGAAGGTGATCGCCTGGAGCCAGAATTTGACGGCGGAGAAGGCGCAAGAAGCCGGCGTCGGCTATGTCGCCAAGGACGACCTGTTCCGCCAGTCCGACTTCATCACCATCCACGTGGTGCTGTCGCCGCGCACGCGCGGCATCATCGGCGCCAAGGAGCTCGGGCTGATGAAGCCGACGGCGTTTCTCATCAACACTTCGCGCGGCCCGATCGTCGATGAAGCGGCGCTGCTCGCGGCATTACGCGACAAGAAAATTGCCGGCGCCGGCCTCGACGTGTTCGACGTCGAGCCACTGCCGCTCGATCATCCGCTGCGCAAGATGGACAATGTCGTGCTGACGCCGCATCTCGGCTACGTCTCCGAGCAGAACTACAAGCACTACTTCGCCGGCGTCGTCGAAGACATCCGCGGCTTCCTCGACGGCAAGCCGGTGCGGGTGATGACGTAATTCCTCGGCGCCGCCGCTTGCTGCTCCTTCTCCCCGCGTGCGGGGAGAAGGTCGGGATGAGGGGGCCTCTCCGCTGGGCTGAGAATTGCGGTAACGTCTGCACGCCGCCGCTCCAACCGCCACGCTCAGAATCGCGGAGAGGCCCCCTCACCCTCGCTCGCTACGCTCGCTCGACCTCTCCCCGCACGCGGGGAGAGGTGAATAGGAGAAACCCCATGGGCGCCGACACGCTCATCGACTTCTACTGCCACGTCTCGCCGGCACGTTTTCTGGACGAGATGAACAAGGTGGCGCCAAAGCTCGGCAATATCGCCGCGCGGCTGCGCGGCGTGCGCAAAATCCATGACCTCGATGCGCGGTTCAAGGAAATGGACGAGTTCGGCGATTACCGGCAGGTGGTCTCGCTGCCCAATCCGCCGATCGAGGATTTCGCCACGCCGGGCCAGGGCCTGGCGCTGGCGCGCATCGCCAACGACGCCATGGCGGAGCTTTGCCAAAAACATCCCGACCGCTTCGCCGGCTTCGTCGCCGCGCTCTGCCTCACCGACGTCATGGGCTCGGTCGAGGAGGCCAAGCGCGCCATCAATCAGCTCGGCTCAGCCGGCGTGCAGATCTTTACCCCGCTCGCCGGGCGGCCGCTGGATGAACCCGTATTCGAGCCGCTCTACGCCGCCATGGCGCAGCTCGACCGGCCGATCTGGCTGCATCCGGCGCGCACCGCGGCGATACCCGATTACGCCGCCGAGCAGAAATCGCGCTTCGAAATGTGGTGGTGTTTCGGCTGGCCCTACGACACCTCGGTCGCCATGGTGCGGCTCGCCTTCTGCGGCCTGTTCGATCGCTATCCGAACCTGAAGATCATCACCCATCATCTCGGCGGCATGATCCCGTTCTACGACGGCCGCATCGGCCCCGGCCTCGACGTGCTCGGCCAACGCACCCTCGACGAGGATTATTCGAAAATCCTGCCGTCGCTCAAACGGCCGCATCTCGACTATATGCGCGACTTCTACGCCGATACCGCGATGTTCGGCGGCGGGCCGCACGCGCTGCGCTGCGGCCTCGACTTCTTCGGCGCCGACAAGGTGGTGTTCGCCACCGACACCCCGCTCGGCCCGATCAAGCCGGCAATCGACGCGCTCAACGCGCTCGGCATGTCGGAAGTGGACCGGCGCAAGGTTTTCTCCGGCAATGCCGAGAGATTGCTGAAGAAGAAAGTGAGCTGAGAAAAGGCTGCGAGGCCGGAGCCCCCTCACCCCATCCCTCTCCCCTCTGGGGAGAGGGAGGAGTTCGCCGCGGCGCCTCGCCTGATCTCTACTATGCCCCAGAACTCAGCTGAGTCGCAGAACGGTCCATGCGAGACAAGCTGCGTCCCCTCTCCCCAGAGGGGAGAGGGACAGGGTGAGGGGGTTCGGACGCTTCAGTTGTGCACAAATTCCGGCGGCGTGAACGCGCGCAGCGGGGGTAAAGTCTCCGTCCACAGTTCGATCTCGACCATGTTGGTGCCGGTCGACGGTCCCTGGCTGAGCTTCGAGGTGCCGCGATCGTGGGTCAGCACATTGGCGTTGCCGTGAGCGCAGATGGCGCCGTCCTCGGCGCCGGCCGGGTCGTACCAGGCGCCGCAGGAGAGTTTTGCGACGCCGGGCGACACCGTGTCGGTCAACTGCGCCCCGGCGAGGCAGGCGCCGCGGGTGTTGTGAACGCGCACGATGTCGCCATCCTTGATGCCGCGCCGCCTGGCGTCGTCGGGATGCATGGCGACCGCCTCGCGGCCGTTGATCTTGCCGCGGGCGCTGATCGCTTCGGAATCCATCTGGCTGTGCAGCTTGTAGCGCGGCTGGCTGGAGACGAGATGCAGCGGATATTGTTCCGCTGCGCGGGAGCGGTGCCATTCCGACGGCTCGATCCAGGTCGCGTGCGGCGGACAATTGTCGTAGCCGAAGCCCGCGATCTTCTCCGAATAGAGCTCAATGCGGCCCGACGGCGTGGTGAGCTTGTTGGCTCCCGGATCGGCGCGGAATTTTTCGAACATGACATATTCGTCGGCGCCCTTCGGGATCTCGAAATAGCCGTCCGCCCAGAACCGGTCGAAGTCGGGAATCGACGCCTGGTTGGTGCGCACGCTGTCGCGCCAGCTATCGTAGAGGTGCCGCAGCCATGCCATCTCGTCGCGGCCTTGGGTGAAGGCATCGGCGCAGCCGAGCCGCTCTGCCAGCGCGGAAAGAATCGCATAATCGTTGCGCGCCTCGCCGACCGGATCGATGGCTTTTTGCATGGCGATCACGAACGGATCGCGCTGCGCCGAGCCGATGTCGTTTCGCTCCAACGTGGTCGTCGCCGGCAGCACGATGTCGGCGTGGCGCGCGGTCGCCGTCCACCACGGCTCGTGCACGACGACAGTCTGCGGCCGGCGGAAGGCTGAGCGCAGCTGGTTGGTGTCCTGATGATGGTGGAACGGATTGCCGCCCGCCCAGTACACCAGCTTGATGTCCGGATAGGCGGTCTCGCGGCCGTTGAAGTCGTAAGCCTCGCCGGGATGCAGCAGGCACTGCGCGATGCGCGCCGCCGGAATGGCGCGGTTGAGCGGATTGGGCGCGCTCTCCATGCCCGGCGCGCGGAATGCCGGCGGCGGTTCGGCGATGCCGGAGGCGGAGCCGTAACCGAAGCCGAAGCCGCCGCCCGGCAGGCCGATCTGGCCGAGGCAGGCGGCGAGCAGCAGCACCGCCCAGTAAGGCTGCTCACCGTGATCGGCACGCTGCAGCGACCACGAGGCGCTGATCATGGTGCGGTTTTCCGCCATGCGCCGCGCCAGCGCGCGGATGGTTTCGGCCGCAATGCCGGTGATCGGCGCCGCCCAGTCGGCGTCTTTCACACTCCCGTCGCTCTCGCCCATGACGTAGGCGCACACGCGCGCGAAGCCGGTGCAGTAGCGCGCGAGAAATTCCTCGTCGTGCAGGCGGTTTGCGATCAACGTGTGCGTCAACGCCAACAGCAACGCCGTGTCGGTGCCGGGCCGGATCGCGAGCCATTCCGGCTTAACCGCGGCCGGCCCGTCCTCGCGGATCGGGCTGACATTGACGACCGCGACGCCGGCACCGGCGAGCTCCGCAAGCGACTGGCCGATGGCGTGCGCGCCCATGCCGCCCTTGGTCACCTGCATGTTCTTCGGATTGGCGCCGCCGAACAGCACCATCAGCTTTGAGTGGCGCGCAATCGACGACCACGACGTGAGCGGCCCGGTGCAGGCCTGGGCGTTGCCGAGCACGTGCGGCAGGAACACCAGCGCGGTGCCGAAACTATAGTTGGAGACCTGGTCGATGAAGCCGCCGAAGATTCCCATGAAGCGGCGCAACTGTCCGCGCGGCTCGTGGAAAATCCCCGCCGAACCCCAGCCTTGCGAGCCGGCCATGATCGCGTCATGGCCGTGATCGCGCTTGACGCGCAAAAGCTCGCCGGCGACGAGGTCGAGCGCGCGCTCCCACGATACCGGCACGAACGGCTCGCGGCCCCGGCCGCGGCCCTCGCCGTGGCCGGGGCCGGGGCCGGCTTTGAGCCAGCCCTCGCGCACAAACGGTTGCGCGACACGCGCTTTCGAATGCACCGCCGCGGGAATCGCCTCGATCAAGGGCGACGGATCGGGATCGCGCTCGAACGGCCGCACGCCAACGACGCGGCCATCCGCCACTTCGGCCAGAAAGGCTCCCCAATGGGAGTGATTACGGACGAGCTTGGTCATGGCACGATTCCGATCCTATTCAACGAGATCGTACCACACCGCACGCCGAGTTTGGACCGCGAGGCCCGAGCCCCCTCACCCCATCCCTCTCCCCTCTGGGGAGAGGGAGGAGATTGCCGCTCCGCCAAATTTCACGGCACCGCAGAGTGAACTGCGTCGCAGAATGATCGGCGAGCAGGACGCTGCGTCCCCTCTCCCCAGAGGGGAGAGGGCATAGGCGGCCTTTGGCCGCCGTACTTGAAGTAAAGAACGCCGATGCGAAGCATCGGCTATGGTGAGGGGGTTCGGACGGTTCCGACAATTGCCTCGAAGCTGCAGCGGCGGCGCGAATGGTGTAATGTATAAGCTATGACCAGCCGCGAGCAGAACGATTTCCTCACGCTCACCGGCCCCGGCACGCCGATGGGCGCGCTGATGCGGCGCTATTGGATCCCGGCGCTGTTGTCGTCGGAAATCCCCGAGCCCGACGGGCCGCCGGTCCGGGTAAAGCTCCTCGGCGAGCGGCTGATCGCGTTTCGCGACAGCCAAAACCGCGTCGGCGTGATGGACGAATTCTGCGCCCATCGCGGCGTCTCGCTGTGGTTCGGCCGCAACGAGGAGAACGGGCTGCGCTGCCCCTATCATGGCTGGAAATACGACGTCACCGGCCAGTGCATAGAGGTGCCGTCCGAACCGGTGGAGAGCGGCTTCTGCGGCAAGATCAAGCTCACCTCTTATCCCTGCGTCGAGATGGGCGACGTGATCTGGATCCATATGGGGCCGCCGGCGCTCAAGCCGCCGCTGCCGAATTTCGAATGGGCCACCGTGCCGGGCCCGCACCGCTTCGTCACCAAGCGCACGCAGGAGTGCAACTGGCTGCAGGCGCTGGAAGGCGGCATCGATTCGGTGCACGTCTCCTTCCTGCACCGCCACGATTTGCGCAGCGATCCGCTCCATGTCGGCCAGGGCGCCGAATTCACCCGCGAGACCGACGCCCGCTTCGAAGTGATCGAGAGCAAAGGCGGCATGGTGATCGGCGTGCGCCGGCCGGCGACGCCGGGCCATCTCTACTGGCGCATCACCCAGTGGGTGATGCCGTTCCATACCATGATCCCGCCCTACGGCGACAACGCGCTCAACGGCCACGCCTTCGTGCCGATCGACGACGAGAACTGCATGTCATGGTGCTTCACGCATCACCCGGCGCGGCCGCTGTCGGCGCACGAGCTCGACGTGATGCGGGGCGGCGGCGGCATCCACGTCAATCTCATTCCCGGCTCGTTCCGCCCGGTGGTCAACAAAGACAACGATTACATGATCGACCGCGTGGCGCAGAAGCATCATAAATCCTATTCCGGCGTCAAAGGCATCGCCATGCAGGACGCCGCGATCCAGGAATCGACCGGGCCGATCCAGGATCGCAGCAAGGAGAACCTGGTCTCGACCGACAACGGCGTCATCATGGCGCGGCAGCGCCTGAGCAAAGCGGCGCGCGCCGTCGCCGACGGCAAGGAACCGGACGGCGTCGATCCGGTCACCCACGCCGTGCGTTCAGCCTCGATCGTGCTGCCGGAAGGCGCGAGTTTTTACGAAGCCGCCGGCGATGCGCTCAAGGCCAAGCACGGCGTGGCGCACGCGTCGGTGTGATCCTTCCTGCCCGCCGCGTTTTGCTCCGCGGCGGCGGATAAAGCATCACGGCACGCGGGAAATGTCCTTGTCCGCGGCCGCCATCCGCGCCGCGATGTCCTCGTGCGACCAGCCCGTCAGTTTGGCGAGATTGTCCACCTCGGTCTTGAAGCGTTGCGGCAGCGCCGCGCGATAGGCCTTGGCGGCTACGCATGACGTGGTCGAGGTCGACGGGTGGTGCAGGATGTAGCGGCCCTGGAAATTCTCCCGGTCGCCGGTCTCGATGAAATTGAGATCCTCGGGAAAGCTCTGGGCGTCGTAACGCACGTGCAGGCGCGTCACGAACGGATCGTTGCCGTTGCGCGGCACCGGCGGAAAACGATTCGAGACGGTGTCGTCGCCGCCGTCCCACAGCGCGCCAAGCTCTTTGAGCTCGGCCTTGCTCATCGGCTGGGCGGCGCACGGGTCGCACCAGCCCATGTCCCAGGCATATTCGACGAACACGCCGTGCATGCCTTCGCGCGCCACCGCGCGCTCGAAGGTCGCCTTGTAGAAATTGGCGAAATCATCTTTCACGAACAGCGGCACGTCGACGTCCGACGGCACCTTGACGGTGCGGTAGTTGCTGGCCTCGACGCGGCCCTTCTTCGTCAGCGCGTAGACGACGAGGTCCTGCGGGCCGTTGGCGTTGACGGTGCCCAGCCGCAGCGGCAGCATGAATTTCGCCGTCTCGTAGCGCACCTGCAGCGGCCGCAAGTATGCGGAGCCGCTCGCCTGCAGACGTTTCAAGTTCACCTTGGCGACGAAGAAGTGCATTTTCTGCTTGATGTAGCTGCCGATCACCGGCTCGGCGCCACGCGGGATCTTGTAGCCGTTGTCGGACAGCCAGCGGATCAAGCCGTCGCTTTCCTCGGCCGAGAGGATCGAGACGTCGTATTCGGCGACGTCGTAGCGCGCCTCGACCGTGACGCCGCGGTATTCCGGCGCCGCGCTGCGCTGCATCGCCGCCGGCGCGGGTTGCGGCGCCATGGCCAGCGCCATGACACGTGCCTCTTGGCACGGATCGGGATCGAAATATTCGACCAGCCGCGGCGCCGTATAGGCGTCGAGATGATCGATGGTCTTGGTATCGACGACGTTGATCTGCTCCCGCTTGATGAAGGTCGGCACCGGAACGACGAGGGCGAATTCGCTGGGCGCGCCCTCGTAGTCGCTCGCCATGGTGATGGCGGTTTGCTGGCCGTTGCGGGTCAGCACGACCTTCGAGGATTTGTTGAACAGCTTGGCGTCGGCCTGGGCGACGTAGAAGCCGCAGAACGCGCTCGCCGGCCCCGCCGCAACGGCGAGCTGGGCGACGATCGCGGTCAGCGCGACACCGGCTTTCAGGCGGGACAATAATGGGCTGGTCATCGCGAAGCTCCTTGTGGGTTTGCGATCCAAACGAATCGCTTTGCCGGAATGATCCGGTCGAGAACTAGCGTGAGCGGCGACAGCGCAATCAACGCCACATAGAGCGCCGGCCGCATTTGCATGAAGAACGCCAGATAGTGCCCTGCCGCCGCCACGGCGAAGGCGAACAGCAGGCGGCCGAGGCGCGAATCCGGAGCCGTGCGCGGATCGGAGATCATGAAGAAGGCGAAGATCAAGAGCGAGCCGCTCTGCAATTGATGCAGCGGAATGGCCAGCGGATCGCCGAGCCAGGCGGCGCGCGCCACCAGCAGCGCCGCGTGGCTGCCGAGGAAGAACAGCGCGATGTCGGAGCGCTGCGCGGCTTGCAGCACCAGGATCGCGAAAAAGACCAACAGCGCCGCGAGCCAGACGCTCGTGCCCCATTGGCCGGGCGAGATCCAGACGCCGCTTTGCGTCAAGAGCAAAACGACGATGGCAAAGCCCGCGGGATTCCAGATGTGCTTGCCGTCGACGCGGAACGTGAACTTCGACGCGATCGCGATGATGCCGGCCAGCGCCGGCAGCCACGCCGCATCGGCGCGCAGCAGAAGGCTCAAGGACAATCCGGTGATCAGCGGCGAGCGCAGGTCGATACTGGGCAAGCCGGCCAGCCGCGCGCAGACAATTTGCGTCGCCAGCGCCGACAGGATCGCCAGCGCGCTATAGAGTGGCTTGGCGCCGAAATCGATCCAGGTGAAATTGACAAGCAACAAAGACGAGAGCGCCACGATCTGAAAGTGGCGCGCATCGGACCACCAGCGCCGCATGGGCATTCCCTCAGAAACCCACGACTCGCGCAAAAAATGCTGAGCAACCACGACGCGGCGATGTCCGATCGGTGGCCGGATTCGGGCAGCACCATTACTTCTTTGTTAGGTGCCGCGCCCAACATTACCCTTTTGTCTGGTCGCGCTTGCGGGCGCGGCGCGCGGCGCTATCCGCTCCAAAGCTCACGGAATTGCGTGGCCACCAGCCGGTCGTAAGCGACCGGCGCGGTCGTGAGCCCGCTCGCCATGGCGAATTTGCCCAAGCCCTCGACCGCCTCGGGCGAAATGGCGGCGTCGTAGAACGGGGCATCGCGCGCGATCAGGCCGGCGATCAGCGGCGCTTCCTCGGGCGGGAATAGACGTTCGGCGATGCCAGTCGCGAGCGAGGGGTCGGCTTTCAGCGCCTTCTGCGCCTTCACGATCGCGCGCACCGCGCCGGCGGCAATGTGCGGCTGTTCCTCGATCAGCCGCTCGGTCGCGGTCAGCGCGGCAAAATTATACCAGCGCGCGCCCGGCGGGCCGTCGCCGCGGCGCAGATCGAGATGGACTTTGGCGACGCCGAGCTTTTCGCCGAGCGCGACCCGCATGCCGTTGCCCCAATAGCCGTCGGCAAGATTTTGCCTGATGGCCTCGACGCCGGCATGGCCCATGAAGCGGCCGGCTTGCGTCGGCGGCACCGGCACGATCTGCACCTCGCCCTGCGCCACGTTCAGTCCCGATTCGGCCAAGAGATGCCGCAGGCCGAGCACCGGCCACTCCATGGACGAGGAAATGCGCAAGCCTTTGAGCGCGCCAAGATCGCCGCGCCTGACGTCAAGATCGGCACGAACGGCCAAGAACCAGTAGGAATATTGCGACAGCGCGCACAGGAGTTTCGCGCCCTTCCAGCCCGGAAAGGCGCGGGTCGCCGCATAGGCCGGGCCGCCGAAGAAATGCAACGTGCCCTCGCGCAGCCGTTCCGGCCCGGTCTTCGCGCCGAACTCGCGCAAGAGCTCGACGTCGACGCCTTCCTGTTTGAAGAATCCCAGTTCGGCCGCGGCAACCGCGACGAAATACGAAGGCGAGTCCAGATCGGCAACCGAAAGCTTGAACATCAGTTAGGCTCCTTGAGCGCGGTCTTGCGCCACAGCGCCCATGGCCGCGCCGAAGCGCGCAGCATGGCGTCGTTCGAAGTGAGCGCCTCGGCGCGCGTCATGAAATTGATCGGGCCGCCGATGGTGATGGCGGCAAGCTGCTGGCGCGCATTGATCTCGGTGTAATAGGCGCGGAACACCGCGTTCGGCAGCGACGGGCCGACCACCGAATCGCCGTGGCCGCGCATCAGCACCACGGCGGCGTCTTTGCCGAGCTTTTTGGCCAGGTCTTTGCCGAGGTTCGGCGTCAGGATCATCAAATCGGTGCCGTCGCCGACACTCTTGCGGATCTCGAACAGCGGCACGCCGAGCCCAAGGAAGCCGGCATTGTGCAGCAGCGGCCGCAATTTGGCGCGCGTCACGGTGAATGGCACCACGGTCGGCGAATGGCTGTGCACCACCGCATTGACGTCGGGCCGCGCTTTGTAGATTTCGCCGTGGATGAAACGCTCGCGGTAGAGCAGCTTGCCGTCGTCCTCAGGCTTGACGGTCTGGCTGTCGAGATCGAGCACGAGAATATCCGCCGCCGTCACCGATTCCGGCGCGATCGAGCGCGAGATCAGATAGCGGCGCGGATTGCGCGGGTCGCGCACGCTGACATGGCCGAAGGCATCGAGCACGTTCAAGCGCGCCAGCGTGCGGTTGGCGGCGACGAGATCGTCGATGAAGGTGCGCTCGAGCGGCCGTTCGGCGCCGCGCCGCCTCCCCTGCAATTTTGCCTGCATCGATCGACAGTCCCGCCAAGCCCCTAAAAACGCGCGGACCGTAACAACTTTATCGTCGCCTCGGAAGTGTGCCATAACGCTCGGCCTATGCAGCCGGGCCGCGCCTTGCCATGAACAACGCAGACCTGATCGTCGCCACGCTGAGGTCGGCCGGCATTACGCGCGGCTTCGGCATTCCGAGCGGCAATGTGCTGCCGCTGATGGAGGCGATGCGCCAGGGCGGCGTCGATTTCGTGCTCACCGCGCACGAGGGCTCCGCCGGCTTTGCCGCCGACGTCACCGGGCGCATCACCGGCACGCCGGGACTTTGCATCGCGACGCTCGGGCCGGGCGCGACCAATCTCGCAACCGGCATCGGCTGCGCCTATCTGGACCGCTCGCCGCTGATCGCCATTACCTGCAATCTCAACACCGACCAGCTCGGCCGGCGCATCCAGATGTGGATCGATCACCACGCGCTGTTCAAGCCGATCACCAAGGCGACCCTGCAACTGCGCAAGGGCGAGATCGGCGCGACGCTTGCCGCGGCGATCGCGCTGGCCTTGAGCGAGCCGCAGGGTCCGGTGCATCTCGATTTGCCCGAAGACGTGGCGCTGGCACCGACCAACGAGGCGGTGCCGGCGCTTGCGGCGCCGGCCAGGCCCGCGCCTGCCGCCGACGCGGCGATCGAACGCGCGGCCGAATTGATCGACGCCGCGCGGCGCCCGATCGCGGTGCTCGGTTCGTCCGCCATGCGGCTTGCCGACCCGGCGCAGCTTGTTCGCGTCGTCGAGCATTTCAATCTGCCGTTCGCCACCACGACCATGGCCAAGGGCATGATCGACGAGGATCATCCGCTGTCGCTCGGCTGCATCGAGCGCGCCTGCCGCCAGCTGCAGCGCCGCATGCTGCGCTCCGCGGACCTCATCGTCGGCCTCGGCTACGATACCGTCGAAGTCGAATACGAGGCCTGGATCGGCGACGTGCCGCTGCTGCAAATCGACATCGAGCCGGCGGACGTCGCGCCATCGGTCAGGCTCGCCCATCAAGTGGTCGGCGACCTGTCCTCGTCGCTGACGCGCCTCGCCGCGCGCCCGGCGACGGCCAATCCGTGGCTGCCGGACGAGATCGCCGACCATCGCCGCGCTTTTGCGGCGGCGCTGCGGCCGGCGAACGCGGCGTTCACCGCGCATGCCGCGATCGACGCGGTGCGCCGGGCGCTACCCCGCGACGGCGTGCTGTCCTTCGACGTCGGCGCCCATACCCATCAGATCGCCAGCCAATGGCCGGCGCACGCGCCAAAATCCTTCCTTATCACCAACGGCTGGTCGTCCATGGGTTTCGGCCTGCCCGGCGCCATCGCCGCCAAGCTGGCGCGGCCCGACCTGCCGGTGGTTTGCCTGATCGGCGACGGTTGCTTCCAGATGACCTGCGGCGAGGTCGCCACCGCCAAGCGGCTCGGCCTCACCCTGCCCATCGTCGTGCTCGACGACAAGTGGCTCGCTCTGATCAAGGTGAAGCAGATCCGCCGCCAGTTCCCGCTCTACGGCACCGAGCTGCAGGCCGAGGATTACCGCGAACCGCCGGCGCATTATTTCGGCGTGCCGGCGCACGGCGTGCGCAGCGCCGAGGCGTTGGAAAAGGCGGTGACGGCCGCGCTGGCCGCGGACGGGCCGACCGTGATCGAGGCGGTGGTCGATTCCGAGCATTACCTCGATACGGTGTACGATTGATTTGTAGCCCGGATTGAGCAACGCGAAATCCGGGGCGCGATTTATCAACGCGACGGCCGTTCCCGGATTTCGCTTCGCTCAACCCGGGCTACATCGTTCAGCCGTGGCGGATTTTCAGCACCAGGATGATGAACGTCATCGCGAAGGTGACGAGGCTCGAGCCGATCAGCGGCGCGTCGACGATCGCCAGCCCGTAAATAAGCCATAACAGCACGCCGACGACGCACAGCGTCGTCCCCGGCAGCGAAATCGCCCTGGTGTCGCGGTCGCGAATGATTTTGGCGGCTTGCGGCACCCAGCACAGCGTGGTGAGCACGGCGCCGGCTGCGCCGATCGCTTCAACGAGCCCCGCTGGCATCGCGGCAAAAATCATGCGGAGAGCCGTTTCGAATCGATCGATCCGCTGTTTTGCCGCCGCGCTGTGACAGAAATGAAACCACAAAACCGGCAAGCGCTTTTTTGCCGCGCGCGGCGCATCGTTGGATCTTGCCGCGGCCGCGATGTCATCGCATCGTCACGCATGAATCGTAGAATCATCAAGCCGTTAAACAGGCTTTGTTCCGCCGGATGATCGCGCTGAGCGCGGCGGCGGGCGCCGCAATGCAAGCACCAACGGCTGCGATCAGATCATGAATGTGTCCGACCACACCCAACGCGTCTTCGACAGCGACCTCGGCAAGCTCACCCAGATGGTCGCCGAGATGGGCGGCCTGGCGCAGAAGCAGGTCACCGACTCGATCGACGCGCTGGCGCGGCACGACGTCACTCTGGCGCGCCGCGTCATCGCTCTCGACGGCACCGTCGACGACCTGCAGGCCCGGATCGAGGAGAAGGCCGTGGCGACCATCGCGCTGCGCCAGCCCATGGCGTTCGACCTGCGCGCGCTGGTGGCGATGCTGCGCATCGCCAACGATCTCGAACGCATCGGCGACCTCGCCAAGAACGTCGGCAAGCGCGTCATCGCGGTGAGCGGCGAGAACTCGCCGCGCACATTGATGCGGGGCTTGCACCACCTGGCGACGCTGGTGGTGTCGCAATTGGCCGTGGTGCTCGACAGCTTCGTCGACCGCAATCCGCGTAACGCGCTGCGCGTCTGGCAGGGCGACAGGGAGGTCGACGCGCTCTATGTGTCGCTGTTCCGCGAGCTGCTCACCTATACGATGGAGGATCCCGGCACCATCTCGCTGTGCATCCACTATCTGTTCTGCGCCAAGAACATCGAGCGCATCGGCGACCACGCCACCAATATCGCCGAAGCGGTGCACTACATGGTCGAAGGCCACGCCATTGCGGGCGAGCGGCCGAAGGGCGATACGTCGAGCTACCACCTGAGCGAGACCACCGGCGCGGTCACGGTACCGGCATAAAGGCGCGGCGCCCGCGGCTATTTCCGCTGCCCCACAAAGGCTGCAGGAACGCCGACGCCGCGCGGCGTTAACCGCTCGTTAGGGTTAACGGTCTATTGCTGACCGACCCTTCGGCAACGGCGTGCTCCACCTTTGCCGCTGTCGAAACGGCGATCATCGCAGCGAACACGATGCGTCCGAACCGATTCCGCCGCCTTCTCGCTTCCGCCTCGTTGCTCGCGGCCATCGCGGCTGCGACCGCGGGATGCCAAACGATCGCGCCGATCGCGTCCGAAACGACCGGCGCCGTGCCGGTCGCGACGGCGGCGGCGGCGCCGCCGGCCAGTCAGTCGGACGCTGCCTGGCGGCGCGACCTCGACGTCTATGGCGCGCAGTACCACGCCAATCCGACCAAGGTCGACGTCGCGCTGCATTATGCCCAGGCACTGCGCGCCACCTCCCAGCGCGCGCAAGCGGTGGCCGTGCTCGAACGCCTGTCGATGCAGAATCCCCACAACAGAATCGTGCTCGGCGAATACGGCCGCGCGCTCGCCGAGGCCGGCGACTACGAACAGGCGCTCGACGTGCTCGGCCGCGCCCACTCGCCCGACCAGCCCGATTGGCACGTGCTCTCCGCCCAGGGCGCGGTGCTCGATCAGCTCGGCCGCCACGCCGAGGCGCAGCGCTACTACCAGACCGCGCTGAAGATCGTGCCCGACGAGCCGACGGTACTGTCCAATCTCGGCCTGTCCTACGCGTTGTCGAAGGATCTGCCGAACGCCGAGGCGACCTTGCGCCGTGCCGCCGAGCACCGCCCGGTCGATCCGCGCGTGCGGCAAAATCTCGCGCTGGTCATCGGCCTGCAGGGCCGCTTCGCCGAAGCTGAGCAGATCGCCGGCGCCGATCTGCCGCCCGACCAGGCCGCCGCCAATGTCGCCTACTTGCGCAAAATGCTGGCGCGCAAAGGCGAACCGGAGAGGCCGAAGCCGGTGGCGCGCGCCGCCGGCGGCACCAGCTGATTCAGCGTCATTGCTGAGTCTTACTGCAGCGCCATCACGCGGATCGCGGCCGGGCCGAGAATCACCACGAACAGCACCGGCAGGAAGAACACGATCATCGGCACCGTGAGCTTCGGCGGCAGTCCGGCGGCTTTTTTCTCGGCTTCCGACATGCGCATGTCGCGGTTTTCCTGAGCTAGCACGCGCAAGGTGGTGCCGAGCGGCGTGCCGTAGCGCTCCGACTGCTGCAACGCCAGACACACCGCCTTGATGCCTTCGAGGCCGGTGCGCTGCGCCAAATTCTCATAAGCCTGGCGGCGATCCGGCAGATAGGACAATTCCGCCGTGGTCAGCGTGAATTCCTCGGCGAGCGGCACCGATTGGCTGCCGATCTCCTCGCTGACCTTGCGGAATGCCGCTTCGATCGACATGCCGGACTCCACGCAGATCAGCAGGAGGTCGAGCGCGTCGGGAAAGGCGCGCTTGAGCGACAGCTGCCGGCGCTGGATCTTGTTCCTCAGGAACAAGTTCGGGCTCTGCATGCCGAGATAGGCGCAGCCGATCGACATGGCGAACTTGATCATCGGCGGATAATCGAGCTCCAGCACGATGAAAATATAGAACAGCGAGACCAGCAGCATGGCGATCGGCATCGCCATGCGGAAGAACAGGTAGGTGATATACGGCGCCTGGCCGCGAAAGCCCGCCTGAACGAGCTTGGCGCGCGCTTCCTCCTGGCCGACCCATTTCGACAGATTGAAGTTGTCGACCACCGTCTTCATGTACTGCTTGGGCGATTGGCGCAGCGACGCCTTGCTGCCCTGCGCCAGGCGCTCGCGCTCGCGCTGGCGGATTTTCTCGCGCTCGAGCGCCACCGCCCGCATCCGCTTGTCGAGCGTGTCGGTGACCAGATACGGCATGGCCAGCGTCAGCACCGTCGCGATCGCGGCGACGCCGGCGAAGACCATCGTCATGACGGCCGGGTCGAGCGCCTGCGAGATCAAAGAGCCCATGACGCGCCTTTAGAAATCGAAATTGATCATCTTGCGCATCACCATGATGCCGATGAACATCCAGGTGCCGCAGGCAGCCATCATCATGCGCCCGAGCGGGTCGATCCACAAAAGCTCGATGTAGGCCGGGCTGGTGAAATAGACGAGCCCCATCACCACGATCGGCAGCGCGCCGATGATCGACGCGGAGGCTTTGGCCTCCATCGACATGGCCTGGATCTTGGCCTTCATCTTCTTGCGGTCGCGCAGCACCCGCGACAGGTTGCCGAGCGTTTCTGAAAGATTGCCGCCGGCGCGCTGCTGGATGGAAACGACGATGCCGAAGAAGTTCGCTTCCGCGACCGGCATGCGCTCGTAGAGCTTCAGGCAGGCTTCGCCGAGCGGGATGCCGACCGTCTGGGTCTCGATGATGCCGCGGAATTCGCTGCGGATCGGTTCATCGGATTCGGCGGCGATCAGCTTGAGGCTGTCGAGCAGCGGCAGGCCGGCCTTGATGCCGCGCACGATGACGTCGACGGCGTCGGGGAACCCGTAGAGGAATTTCGCCTCGCGGCGCTTCTTGAGGAACTTCAACAGCCACAGCGGCGCCCCGCCTCCCGCCGCAAAGCCGAAGGCAAGCGCGGGCAACAGACCTGCGCCCAACAGCATCGCGACCAGGAAAGCGACCACGCCGAGCGTGCCCGCCGTCACCATGAAGCGGCGCTTCGACCAGTCGAGGCCGGCTTGCGTGAGCTTGATCGACAGCGGCACGCGCTTGGCCTTTTTTTGCCGCTCCTCGAGCTCCTTGAGCGTGCCCTCGACCTGATCGCGCCGCGATTTCTGGGCGACCCGCGTCGGCCGCGCCACGGCCGGTTCCGAGCGTGCCACGTTCGCCATCCGCTTCTCGGCTTGCCGTTCGCCGGACAGAAAGGGATAGACGAAGACCCAGGCCACGCCGCCGATCGCGGTCGCCACCAGAAAGAACAGGCCGTAACTCTCCATGGCCTAGCCTCGCACCGTCTCGCGCGCCGGATCGGCGGCGTCCAGCGCCGCGGCGAGGCGGGCCTCCTCGCCGTAATAGCGCGCGCGGTCCCAGAATTTCGGCCGGCCGATGCCGGTCGATCTGTGCTTGCCCATCAGGTTGCCGTTGGCGTCCTCGCCGAGGATTTCGTAGGTGAAAATGTCCTGGGTGATGATGACGTCGCCTTCCATGCCCATCACCTCGGTGATGTGGGTGATACGGCGCGAACCGTCGCGCAGGCGCGCCGCCTGAACGACGACGTCGACCGAAGCGCAGATCATCTCGCGGATGGTGCGCGACGGCAGCGCATAGCCGCCCATGGTGATCATGGATTCGAGCCGCGACAGCGCCTCGCGCGGCATGTTGGCGTGCAGCGTGCCCATCGAGCCGTCGTGGCCGGTGTTCATGGCCTGCAACAGGTCGAAGGCTTCCTGGCCGCGCACCTCGCCGACGATGATGCGTTCCGGCCGCATACGCAGGCAGTTGCGCACCAGGTCGCGCATGGTGATCTGGCCCTCGCCTTCCAGGTTCGGCGGCCGCGTTTCCAGGCGCACCACGTGCGGTTGCTGCAATTGCAGTTCGGCGGCGTCCTCGCAGGTGACGATGCGCTCGTCGTCGTCGATATAGCGGGTGAGGCAATTGAGCAGCGTCGTCTTGCCGGAGCCGGTGCCGCCGGAGATCAGGGTGTTGACCCGGCAGCGGCCGATGACCTTGAGGATCTCGGCGCCCTCCGGCGAGATCGAGCCATACTTGACGAGCTGCTCGAGCGTCAGCTTGTCCTTCTTGAATTTGCGGATGGTGAGCGCCGGCCCGTCGATCGCCAGCGGCGGCACGATGGCGTTGACACGCGAGCCGTCCGGCAGGCGGGCGTCGCAGATCGGCGAGGATTCATCGACGCGGCGGCCGACCTGGCTGACGATGCGCTGGCAGATGTTGAGGAGCTGCTGGTTGTCGCGGAAGCGGATGCCGGTCTTCTGAATCTTGCCGGCGACTTCGATGTAGACCGTGCCCGAGCCGTTGACCATGATGTCGGCGATCTCGTCGCGCGCCAACAGCGGCTCGAGCGGGCCGTAGCCGAGCACGTCGTTGCAGATGTCGTCGAGCAGATCCTCCTGCTCGGAGATCGACATCACGATGTTCTTGATCGCGATGATCTCGTTGACGATGTCGCGGATTTCCTCGCGCGCCGAATCGGCGTCGAGCTTGGCCAGCTGCGCCAGATCGATCGCCTCGATCAGCGCGCCGAAGATCGTACCCTTGACCTCGTAATAGGTTTCCGAGCGTCGTGAATCGATCGCCGAGGGGACCGGCGGCGTTTTCGGCCCGGCATTGGCACCTTTGCCCGGCGTCGGTGCGCCGATCAAGGGCGCGCCGAGGCCGGCGGAAGGAAACGGGGTGCGGCCGACTTCTGCGGCCGGCGCTACAGCAGGCGGCGGCGCTGCGGCCGGCGCCGGCGACACGGCGCGCTGCGCCGGGTGCTCATCGACGGCGCTGGGACTACCGGTGGGACGCTTGCCAAACACTTACGCAACTCCAACGCATTTTCATGTCTGCCGCCGCAGCAGCTTGTCCAGCAACGGCGCCAGCAGGCCCGAACGCTGCTTCTTGGTCTCGGTGCGCCCGGCTAGAAGCTGCGCCAATTGCCGGAACGTCTCGGCGGTGCGATGGCCCGCGGAAATCTCGGCGATCATCTGGCCGTTATTGGCGGCGGCGCCGAACAATTGCGGCTCGAACGGGATGGTCGCCACCGGCTCCTCTTCAAGCGCCTTGGCGAAATCGGCGGCCTTGATCTCCGGCCGCTTCGGCACGCCGACCTGATTGAGACAGTAGCGCGGCAGGTGGTCGTTCGGCCGCGCCGCCTTGAGCAGGTCGTAGATGTTCTTGGCGTTGCGCAGATTGGCGAGGTCGGGTGCTGCGACGATGAGGATTTCGTCGGCGCCGATCAAGGTCTGCTTGCTCCAGCCGGTCCACTGATGCGGCACGTCGAGCACCACGCAGGGCACCGTGGCGCGCAGCGAATCGAAGATCGAATCGAAGGCGTCGGCGCCGAAATCGTAGACCCGCTCCAGCGTCGCCGGCGCCGCCAACAGGCTTAAGTGATCGGTGCACTTGGCCAGCAGGCGGTCGACGAAGGCGGTGTCGATGCGGTCCGGCGAAAACACCGCTTCGGCGATGCCCTGCGGCGGATCCTGGTTGAAATCGAGGCCGGCGGTGCCGAACGCGAGATCGAGATCGGTCACCACCGCATCGAGCTTCAGGTCGCGCGCCATTGAGAAGGCGATATTGTGGGCCACGGTCGAGGCGCCGACGCCGCCTTTGGCGCCGACCACGGCGACGATGCGGCCGACCGGCTTGGCATCGGGCGCCGAGAACAACCCGCACACCGCGCGCACCACCTGCAGGGTATCGATCGGCGCGATCAGATAATCGCTGACGCCGCGGCGCACCAGCTCGCGATAGAGAATGACGTCGTTCATGCGACCGACGACGACGACACGGGTGCCGGCGTCGCAATAATTGGCGAGCTGGTCGAGGCCGTCGAGGATCTCCTCGCCACGCTCGTCGGATTCCAGGATGATGACGTTCGGCGTCGGCGCGCTTTGATAGGCTTCGATGGCCGCGGTCAGGCCGCCCATCTGGATACGCATATGCGCCTTGGCCATGCGGCGGTCTTCGCTGGCGCCCTGGATGGCGGCCGCGGTCTCCACGGTCTCGCAGAAGGCCTGCACGGAAACGCGCGGCGCCGGCGCGATGTGCTCATCGCGACCGACGCCGTCCGCGAATGCGCTCTCGTCCGGAGCGGCTTGACTAGCTTGTGCCATCAGGTCCCGACGTCATTGCCCAAAGTCGCTGATCTTGGCTGCGTTGGCGTTCGGATAAGCCGTCGCCGTGCTCGCGCCGTCGCGATATTTCTCCATCACCTTGGTGCGCCGCATGGCGTAGGGCGGCGTCTCGTGCTGCGGCTGCACCAGGTCGGACGGATTTTCGACCATGGCGGCGAGATTGCGCTGGTTCGCGCAGCCGAAATTCCAGTGCGGCTGGTTTTCGAAATAATCGCGGTTGTAGGTCGGCCCGATATCTTCCGGCCACATGCCGCAGGGACCGGCCTGCGCGGTGATCTTCGGATAGGTGACGCGGATGGTCGCCAGCGTGCGCGCATTGGCCGGATAGCTGCGCACCATCATGGTCTTCGGCGGCACGCCGGTCGCCGCCAGGATCGATTGAATTTCACGCAGCGCTCCCGCCGCGGCGCCTTCGTTGACGGTGCCGGCCGGCAGGTCGATCAGCACGCCGCCGGTGGCTTCCTGCTTCCAGCTTTGCGCGAAGGCCAGGAGTTCGGCGCGTTGCTCGGCCGTGAGCTCCGAGCGATTGGCGCCGATGAAGATTTGCAGCGTGCGTTCCGCCTCGGTGATGGTGATCGGATGGCGCAGCCGGTAGTCGTAGGGCACGTCGGGCGCGGCCGTGATCCTCTGGTCGGTCTGGCAGGCGCAAACCAGAAGGCCAAGGCCGATGACGACGGCGGCGCGCAAAAGCGCCGCGGCGCTGCCGCGGCGGCCGGTGGTCATTGCGAGAACGCTGTGCATCGTTCGTCTCCTGACACCGGCTTCAATCGAGGATGAAGCCGTAGCGGCCGTGATAGTTGTCCGGCCGGTCGGCGCCGCCGACGCCATAGATGCGGTTGAAACGGCCGAGCAGGACCTGCGCCGGATCGCTCGGATCGGCGAAGCCGTCGTCGGGCTTCGACAAATCCTTCTGCGCCACCGCGCGCACGACATAGGGCGTCACCAGCACCACCAGCTCGGTGCGTTGATTGATGTAGTCGTTGCTGCGGAACAGCGGTCCGAGAACGGGCAGCTCGGCAAGCCCCGGCAGGCCGTTGATGTTGTGCTTGGTATCGTCCTGGATCATGCCGGCGAGCGCCAGCGAGCCGCCGGACGGTATCTCCACGGTGGTGTCGGCGCGCCGGGTGCGGATCGAGGGAACGGTCGCCGTCGTGCCGCCGGGCTGGACGATGGTGATCGCATTCTGCGTCGACAGGTCCGACACCTCGGTCATCACCTTGAGGCTGATACGGCCCTCGGCGAGCACGACCGGAGTGAAGTTCAGGCCGACGCCGAACTTCTTGAATTCGATCGACGGCTGACAGGTGGTCGGCGCGCCCGGCGTGGTCGACGTCGCCGAGCAGGAGAAGCCGCTCAGCACCGGAAACTCGCCGCCGGCCATGAAGGTCGCGGTTTCGCCGGAGATCGCGGTCAGGTTCGGCTCGGCCAGCGTGTGAATGACGCCGGCCTGTTCCATGGCCTGCAACGTGGCGGTGATCGACTTGAAGTTGCCGACGATCGAGGACCCGCTGAGCGATTGGCCGAGCGCCGAGAACGGATTGGTGTTGTTGAAATTGATCACCGCGGCGCCGTAGCCCAGCGACCCGGTAAGGTTGACGCCGAGCTGCTTGATGACGTCGCGTTCGATCTCGGCGACGGTCACCTTGAGCATGATCTGGTCGCGGCCGCGAACCACCAGCGCGTTGACGACCCGCTGCGACGAGCCGGCGGCGATGGTGCCGAACGCCGTCATGGCTTCGACCAGACGCGACGCCATGTCGAAAGCCTGCTGCGATTCCAGCTGGCTCGCCACGGTACCGGACAGCACGACGGCATCGCCGATGCCCTCGACCGTGATGTCGTCGTTCGGCAGCACGTGCTTGAGCGCCGAGCGAATGCCGTTGAGATTGCGCATCACGGCGATATCGAGGCTGGCGATCTGCTTGCCCTGGGCGTCGAAGATAAAGACGCTGGTCTGGCCCTGCTTGATGCCGATGATGTAGGCGCGGCGCGAGGAGCGCACCACGACATTGGCGATCGTCGGATCGGCGACCAGGACATCTCTGATGTCGCGCGGCAGGTCGATGACGAGGGACTTGCTGACGCCGAGCGCCACGGAGTGCGATCCGGCGTCGCTCGCCGCAATCTGGATGGTCTGGATCGGCGGTTGGATCGGCGGCGCGTCGCCGGCAACACCGGCCTGCCACGGCACGAGCGACGAGACGGCGACCAGGCCGGCCAGAGCCGCCGCGCGGATCGATGTCCTTGTTGCCATGGTGAGGTCCCTTGGTCCGTTCAGTGGGATATCGACAGGGTACTCACGCCATAACGCACGGTATTCATCGGGCCGCGGCGGTCATCGTCGTCGCCGCCTTCGGCGCCCGAGGATGGCGAATCGACGAGGCTGCGCAACGCAAGCGACAGCGTGCCGAGCTGACGCGACATCTGCAGAGTTTCGGCTTGGTCCGGATTCAATTCGAGGGTCGCGGTCCTGCCGACCACGACCTTCTGGCCGGCTTTTTCCTCTACCGCCTGGTCGATCGCCAAGACGCGGACATTGCGCAGGATCGCTTCGCTGACGATCTTCTCGACGCCGGTGAGCTTTTCCGTCGCCTTGTCGCGCCGCGTCAGGATGACGTCGACATGGTCGTCCGGCAGGATGAAGCCGCCGGCGCCGTTTTCGGCGGAAACTTCCATCGACACCGCGCGCATGCCCTTGGGCAATACGGCGGCAAGGAAGCCCGAGCCTTTGGCGAACACCACCGCCGGGTCGCGGATCGGCTCGCCGGCGGCGACCGGTATGCGTACGATGGCACCGACGAATTGCCGCATCGCGTCCGGCCGCTCGCTCTTCTTCACGAAACTGGAATTCGACGCCGCCTGCGGCCACATCTGCCAGCCGACGTCGCCTTCGCCGATCAGCTGACCGCGGCCGAGGTCGTTCTTGGCGACCAGGATGTCGAGGGTCGCGAGCGGCGGTGGCGGCGGCGCGGGCGGCGGCGCCGCCTCGCGATGGCCGCTCGCCAAAAACGCCGCGATCCCGCCAGCGGCGAGAGCGACACCGAGGACAACCAGACGCGCGGCTTTCATTACGCTTCACTTCCCACGTGACGGCGGGAAGCGCCGTCATCGCCGGATTTGACCAGCTAAACGTCAAGGCATGGTTAATGAGGCGTATCCAAATCGCGTTAATCTTGCGTTGCTTCGGGCCTTGCCGGGCCTCTGCAAGCTCAAACGCCGAGCACCGTCATCCACTCGGTCTGCGGATAGACAACGAGGGCGGCGACCGCGAGCGCGATGCCGTAGGGCACGCCGCAGTCCGGCCGGTGCAGCCGTTCGGCCCATTCCCGGCCGAGCAGGATTTTGGGCATCGGCAAGGCGCGGTACTGGATCAAGAGCAGCGTCAGCGCGCCGCCGAGCAGCGAGGCATAGACCAGATAGTCGGCGAGATGGCCGACGCCGAGCCACAGCACCGTGGTGGCGGCGAGCTTGGCGTCGCCGCCGCCGATCCAGCCGCGGGTGAAGCACAGGAAAGCGACCACCAGCACCGCCGCGGCGGCGCCGGCATGGACCAGCATGTCGTGCGCGCTCATCCCGGTGAGCAGAGCGAGCAGCACGAAGCCGCCGAGGAGGATCAGCGACACCCGGTTGGCGATGGTCATGGTGAAAAGATCGCTCGACGCCGCAAAGGCCATCATGGCCGGAAACAGCGTCAATCTGATCACTTCGATCAACATGGCGTCCAAATACCCGATCACGGGTTTAAGACCGGTTAGTCCCCCTCCCTACCCGCCCCGCTTGCGGAGGTGGAAACGCGAAAAGGCTCCGGTCCACGACCGGAGCCCTCTCGTAACGGAGTAACGATGACGCTTACTTGAGGGCGGTCGAAACGCTGGAGAAGGTGTTCTTCAGGTTGGTGCCGAGGCCCTGGACGACGGCGATGATCGCGACCGAAATGCCGGCGGCGATAAGACCGTATTCAATAGCCGTGGCGCCCGACTCGTCCTTCACGAAACGTGCAAAAAGGCTCTTCATGAGTTGGCTCCTTAGGTCCACACGTGGCTGTCTGAGCGTGACCCAGCGGCCGTTTTTCCGGTCGTTTGGATCGTCGGCGACGCTAACAACCGAAAATTTCAATGGGGTTAAATCGTTCCGATAAACCCGCGATGTATCGCCTGTTCCGCAATGTAGTTAACAACCTGTTGCGATCGGGCGAATTGCCACGGCGCTGCGCGGCGATTCTTCAGCTGCCGCGTCGACGCGGCAAGGCCGCGGCGACGGATCGGGAACTCCAGCCGGCGCCGCAGGGGAAGCGATAGCAAACATCAGTTTCGATCAGGTAAGCCGGCGACGCAAAGTTTGCATCAAATCGGCGTCGACATCGCCGCCATGCGTGCGGCGCCGCCATGCGGCCGGCATCTTTCACGCCGTATTAATGGCCGCACCGATATCACGTTGCGAGCACCGCCGCGGCTTTTGCGGATCGGCCTCACATAAGGATCGAGACATGTTGCTGCCGCCAGACGGCGTTCCGGGCGCCGACAGCATGGGCCTCGAGCTGCTCGCGTTTCTTTTCAGCGTTGGCGAAACGTTTACCAAGAACGTGCCGATCTCGCTGGCGCTGGCCGCCGTCTTCACGGTGCTCACCTCGTTCTGGGCCTGCAATCCCGGCCGGCCGTGGTGGCGGAAGCACGATATCGTCACCGACCTTTGCTACTGGTTCTTCATCCCGGTGATCGCGCGTTACTTGCGCATCGGGCTGCTCATCGTCGGCGCCGCGCTGTTGTTCGGCATCACCACGGCCGACGGCCTGATCGCCTTCTACGACAACGGCCACGGTCCGCTCGCCGCGCTGCCGCTCGCCGTGCAGATGGTGCTGTTCCTGGTCGGCGAAGATATCATCCTGTACTGGACGCATCGCTGTTTTCATGGCGAGCGAATGTGGAAGTACCACGCCGTGCATCACTCCACCGAGGAGCTGGAATGGATCTCGGCGGCGCGCTTCCATCCGGTCAACCTGTTCCTCGGCAGCGTGTTCGCCGACGTCGCCCTGCTGCTCGCCGGCATCTCGCCGAACGTGTTCCTGGTGCTCGGGCCTTTGACCATCGCGCACTCCGCCTTCGTGCACGCCAATCTCGACTGGACCTTGGGGCCGTTCAAATACGTCATCGCCGGCCCGGTGTTCCACCGCTGGCACCACACCGCGGCGGAGCGCGGCGGCGAGCGCAATTTTGCCGCGACGTTTCCGGTGCTCGATCTCTTGTTCGGCACTTTCTATATGCCGGCCGGCGTATTGCCCGACGATTACGGCATCGCCGAGCGCGAATTTCCCAAGACGTTCCCGGCCCAGCTCGCGCACCCGTTCACGCGGTGAAACGGCGCGCGCCCTGCGCCTTTGAATTCGCGGGCAGCGTTAAGCAAGCACACCACGGGCGGCGGCGGTCCGGGCCGGCCGATTTGCACTTCATTCACTATTTTGCAGTCAAGTGGACCGGTCACAGTACGGGTTCTCTGGTCGTCGAATCCGCGTAGCGTTTCGGAGAGTATCGATGACGGCGTTGTGCTTGCGCGGCCTCGCGGCGCTCAGACCGCTCTGCTGGCTGGCGATGGCTCTGGTCTTGACCGCGGCCGCGGCCCGCGCCGACGACACGGTTGTCGTGCATCTCGACGAGGCGAGAGTCATCAAGCTGCCCGACCGGGCGGCCACCGTGGTGGTCGGCAACCCGCTGATCGCCGACCTGTCAGTCCAGCCCGGCGGCCTCGCCGTCCTCACCGGCAAATCCTACGGCGCCACCAACTTCATCGTCATGGACAAGAGCGGCATCGTGCTGATCGAGCACAATGTCGAGGTCCAGGGGCCGCCCGACAAGATCGTGGTGGTCTATCGCGGCATCAACCGCGCGACCTATAGCTGCACGCCGGAATGCGCGGCGCGGGTCACGCTCGGCGACCAGACCGAGTTCTTCACCGATACGCTCGCCCGCATGAGCGCGCGCAACGCCCAGTCCTTGGCCGCCGGCGCCGGCGCGCCGCACTGACCCGCGGACCTAAGGTTGACGGGGTGTTAAAGCCGGTCGCCGGTTAGCCGCGCGCGCTGCAACCTATCGCCAATAGCTGCCGGGTAATGCTTCAGCTTGGGCGCGCGACGCCGCGCGGGCCTGCACCGGTGAGGGTGACATGTTCGAGCAGCTGAAAGCAAAAATCTCAGCGCGGGCAGCGCGTCTGCTCAGGTCGCCGCTGCCGCGCCGTTTCGTTTTCCAGGACCGCGCTTCGACCACTCTTGAATTCGGTCTCTTGGCCGCGCCGTTCGTCGCCTTGATCTTCGCGATCCTGCAAACCGCGATCCTGTTCTTCGCCGGCCAGTCGCTGGAGACCGCGGCCGCCACGGCGGCGCGGCTGATCCTGACCGGGCAGGCGCAGACCCAAGGCTGGACCGCGGCGCAATTCAAGTCGCATGTCTGCAGCGTCATCACCGGCGTGTTCAATTGCCAGAACGGCGTCTACGTCGACGTCGAGACCTATTCGTCGTTCGCCGCGGTGAACCTCGGCATGCCGGTCAGCAACGGCACCTTCAACAGTTCGAGCCTCGGCTACAATCCCGGCCGGCCCGGCGACATCGTGGTGGTGCGGCTCTATTACCAGTATCCGGTCTTTGTCGACCTGATGGGCTTCAACCTCAGCACCTTGAACGGCGGCTACAATCTTTTGGCCGCCACCGTCGTGTTCAAAAACGAACCTTACGCCTCGTCCTGAGGAGACGCGCCATGATCGCTCTCGCTCGTTCCAAGTCTTGTGGTGTCAAGTCTTGTGGTGTCAAGTCTTGTGGTGTCAAGTCCGGCGGTGTCATGTCTCGCGCCGTCATGTCGCGCTGCGTTGCGCGCTTCGCCAAGGCGCGCAGCGGGCTTGCCGCCGTCGAATTCGCCATGCTGCTGCCGATCCTGATGACGCTCTATCTCGGCTGCGTCGAGGTCACGACCGCCGTCGCCACCCAGCGCAAGGTCACCTTGACCGCGCATGCGCTGGCCGACCTGCCGAGCCAGTTCACCGCCGTCACCAACGCCGACATGTCGAATATTCTCAACGCCGCGTCCGACATCATCGCGCCTTACACAGCCGCCCAGCTCAAATCGGTGGTGTCGGAGCTTGCCATCGACGCCAACGGCCAGGCCACCGTGGTCTGGAGCGACACGCTCAACGGCACCGCGCGCACCGTCGGTACCGTCGTCAACATTCCGGCGAATCTGGCGGCGCCGAATACCTATCTGCTGCTCGGCGAGGCGCAGTACAGCTACACGCCGCCCTACGGCTATGTCGTCACCGGCACGATCACGCTGAGCGACCAGATCTACATGCGGCCGCGTCAGTCGAATTCGGTGGCGCGCAAGGCGGCGTGATATCGGACGACGGAGGACAGACGACGGACGACAGATGAGTTCCTAATCCGTCGTCTGTCGTCCGTCATCTGAGTTCTGGTACTGGCAGCGCCGTCGTCGATTTGATCTTTTCCATGGCGAAGCGCGAGGTGACGTTCTTCAGCGGCACCGCGGCGATCAGCTTCTTGTAGAAGCCATCGTAGCCGGCGATGTCGGGCACCACGACGCGCAGCATGTAATCGACGTCGCCGGCCATGCGGTAGAATTCCATCACCTCGGGCATGGCACCGACAACTTGGGCGAAGCGGTCGAGCCAATCCTGCGAATGGTCGCCGGTCTCGACCGAGACGAAGATGGTGACGCCGAGCCCGATGCGGTCCTGATCGACCAGCGCGACGCGTTTTTGGATGACGCCTTCGGCCTCCAGCCGCTGGATGCGCTTCCAGCACGGCGTCGACGACAAGCCGACCCGGGAGCCGATCTCGGCCACCGACAGCGCGGCGTTCTCCTGGAGGACCGCGAGGATTTTCCGGTCGATGATGTCCATCTGACGAATATTCTTCCAAACCTGAGGTAGGAAGCGTCTATATATAGAATATTTTTCTAAATCAAGCCGTCAATCCGAGGGCCGGCCAACCGATTTCGGAATGGGTTCAACGCCCGGCCAAAAAGCCCTCGACTTCGGCCCGGGTCGGAGTCCCCGCCGAGCCGCCGATGCGGCTGCATTTGATGCCGGCCACCGCGGCGCCGAAGCGCATGGCCTCGACTTCGCTGCGGCCTTCGGCCAGCGCCAGCGCGAAGCCGCCGTGGAAGGCGTCACCGGCGCCGAGCGTATCCACCGCCTCGATGGCGAACACCGGCAACTGGCACAGCTTGCGGCCTTCGAAAAACAGAATGTCGTTCGGCCCGTTGCTCACCGCGATGAAGGCGTCGGTCTTGCGCGCAATACGCTGCAGCCCGGCGGCGAGATCGGCGGCGCCGGTGGTGGCGCGCAAGCATTCCGAGGAAAAGATCACGTGGCTGGCGATGCGAAACAGCGGATCGTCCTCGTCGGTCGGCCGGTCGCCGTCGAGGATCACCGGCAGGTCGCGCCGCCGCGCCGCTTCGCAGATCGGTGTCACGAAGGCCGGATAGCGGTTGTCGGCCAGCACCGCGTCCGCTGCCTTGACGATCCGGTCCGGATCGGCCGGCGCCGTCGTGGCGATGCGTTCGTCGCGATACGTCACGATGGTGCGGTCGCCGCGCGCGTCCATCAAAATCGCCGACAACGCCGTCGCCAATCCGTCGACGCGCTGACAGAACGTGCAGTCGATTTTTTCGCGCGCGAACGCGGCCAGCACGCGATCGCCGTTGGCGTCTTCGCCCGCGGGTCCGCCCATCGGCCCGGCGAGCGAGGCGCGGCCGCCGAGGCGGGCGATCGCCACCGCCGCATTGGCGGCGCAGCCGCCGTTGACGACGAAAAATCCCGTCGCCTGCACTTTGCCGTCGGGCTGCGGGAATTGCTCGACGCGGAACACCTCATCGAGCACGATGATGCCGGTGCAAAGAATGCGCGGCGCCTCACGCGAGGACATTGCAACCATCCTCGACGAAGCTGCGGATGAGATGGTGGGCGATGGCGACCGGCGGCGGTGTGCTCAAGCCGTCGGGATGGCGGCGGTTAAGCATCAGCGCCAATTCCTCGCGCGTAAACCAGCGCGCGTCCTCGATTTCGCTGCGGTCGATGACGATATGGTCCGACAGCGCTTGCGCGTGGCAGCCGATCATCAGCGAGCTCGGGAACGGCCACGGCTGCGACATGGCGTAATTGACCTTGCCGCAGTGGATGCCGGCTTCTTCCTTAATCTCGCGCCGCACCGCTTCCTCGATTGTCTCGCCCGGCTCGGCGAAACCGGCCAGCGCCGACCACATGGTCGGCGCGAACCGCGGCGAACGGCCGAGCACGCAACGCTCGCCCGAAATCGCCAGCATGATGACGACCGGATCGGTGCGCGGGAAATGCTCGGCCTTGCAGGCCGGACAATCGCGCCGCCAGCCGCCCTGCACCACGCGCGTCGGCGCGCCGCAATTCGGGCAGAAGCGATGGCGCGCATGCCAGCCGATCAACGCCTTGGCTTCGGCGAGCGGCGGCAGATGGTCGGCATCCACCAGGCCTTGCACCGCGATGGTGCGCAGGTCGGTCATTTTCAGATCGTTGCGCGCTTTCAGCGGCTCGATCGCCGCCGGATCGAGGCCGAAGCCGAAGCGCGGCGCTTGCCCGATCAGGCCGAGGAAAATGGTTTCGCGCGCGCTGCCGAGCGCGGCCGCTTCGGCGGGCGAGAACAGCGGCTCGATATGCTCGCCGCGCTCTTTCATCACCACGAGCTCGCCGCCGACGACATAGCCGCCGGCGTGCTCGTCTTTGAGGAATTTCCCCAGCGTGGCGTCGTCGGTACGGCGGTCGGCGGCGCGATCGATCGCGCTCGCCGTGTAGCCGAGGCGCGGTCGCGGGCCGAGGTCGGGACGTTCGGGCACGATGCCGGGATCGGTCAATCAATCACTCAGCCGCTTCGCGCAACGGCCGCGGATAGATCGCGTCGTGAAGCTCGGGCCGCTGCCATTGCGGGCCGAGCACGCCTTGCTTGGCGGCACATGTGGCCGACGAACCGACCTGGTCGCGACCGGCGCGCAGCTGGCGCACGCGCTCGAGGCCGACATCGACCAGGCTCATGCCGGCGACCGTGCTCTCGAACACGATCTCCTCCGGCGTCGCCACCATGGCGAGCCCGCGCTGGCCGTGATCGAACAGGTTTTGCGTCGTCACCACGATGGCAAGATTCTCGATGGCGCGCGCCCAGATCAACGTCCGCCACGTCGCCCATAGCCGGTTCTTGTCGGTGCCCGCCGGCATGAAGATCAGCTCGGCGCCGCGCAGCGCCAGCGCCCGCGACACTTCCGGCATATAGACCTCGCTGCACATGGCGAGCCCGACCTTGCCGTGGGTGGTGTCGAACACCGGAAAATCGTTGCCCGGCGTGTATTGGAATTCCCAATCCTTGCCGCCGGTATAGATCCACGGCCCGTTCGGATGGGTGCGGCGGTAGCGCGCCGGCGCCCGGCCGTCGGGATAGGCCATGACGATGAGGTTGTATGCGGTCGCGGCTTTGCGATCGACCGGCTCGATGGTGCCGAACACCACGTGCACGCCCTGGGTGGCGGCGGCCTCGGCCATGGCGGCGGTCGGATCGAAGGTCGCCGGCATGCGCCACGGGCCGGGATAGGTTTCCGGAAAGCAGACGAAATCGGCGCCCTCGTGGGCGGCATGCTCGATGGCGCTCACGGCCTCGGCGACGTTGCGCTCGTCCTCGCCGGGACGGTGCGAAATCGGCTGCACAATGGCGATGCGGAAGGTCATGGACGGGCTCCTGCTCGCGCTTTTCCCCCGCAAATTCCGGGGCTTCCTCTTGGTGGCGGATTGAAGCCGCGGCGTTCAATAAGGTCAAGTCGCAGTTGGCTCGAGAGGGCGACGACCTGGCGAAGCCATGCCGGTCCAAACAAGCCTGCCGCGAATGGATCGACATGCCGGAATCGGCGGCGTTCGCCCCGCGGTTCTGCCCGAACGGCGATATCTTATTTGAATTGCAGGCCGATCACCGTGGATTCGCTAAGCGCAACGCGCTCGCGTCGCTTCCCGGCTTGACGGCAAAAGCCGCACTCACCACTGGCCGAGCAGGCTGACGCGACGTTTTCTATCCCAGTCGCCGCGAGCGATCTGCGCCGCTTTGACGATGCAGTGGTCGCTCGGCGGCAGGCCGCAGCGATCGGATCGCTCGCAGTCGCCGCAGGTAAACTCGGGTCGCCGCCGCAGCGCCGCCACCGTCCTGGCAAAGCCGGCAAAGACGTCTTGGATTGCCCTGCGCATGGCTGTTCTCCTTGCAGCCCCATTTATCGGCCGCGTGCGTTCTGGATGTCTTGATAAAGATCAATTCAGCGCGCGACCGAGCCCATGAAATTGCAACCCAGTCATTCGCGGGCGAGCGGTGCCCGTTGATCTGGATCAAAGCGCCGGGACGCCCGATCGCCGATTTTGATTTCAAGTGAATTTGTCGCGCCAACCAGCGAAGAGGAGGAGCAGATGTCCGATTTGCATCCCGGTGCAGGCTCGTGGCCCCCTTGGCCCATGTTCGACGGCATGAGGCAATGGTGGCGGAATTGGCGGGCAAATTCCCGCGTCGCCGACTTGGCCTGCTGCGGCGACTACGAAGTCGAGCGCATGGCGAACGATCTCGGCATGCCGGCATCCGAACTGCGCAAGCTCGCAAACCATGGTCCCGAGGCCGCCGATCTTTTGACCCGGCGCATGGTTGCGCTCAATCTCGACGGCAACGAGGTCGGCGCGACGGCGCCGGGCACGTTGCAGGATCTGCAACGGCTTTGCACCTTGTGTGAAAGCCACCGGCAGTGCGCGCGCGACCTCGGCCGCGATCCCGACGACAAGGCCTGGGAAGATTACTGCCCGAATGTGGCGATGCTGAAGCTGTTGGATTCGTTGCCGTGGGCGTCGCGTAGCGAGTGGTAGTCGTTCCGCCTACTGCGCCACGACGGCATCGTAGATGTCTTCTTCCTGCGCGGTATGGATGCGCACCACGGCTTCGATCGCCTCGATCACGCGCTGGGCATCGCGGATGAGGTAGCGGTCGATCTTCTCCGACGGCAGATCCTCGACAATACGGCCGAGCAAACGCGCCAGGTGCAGGATCTCGCGGTGCGCCCGGCTCATGGCGGAGAGACCATGGCCGTCGGTGAGAACCTTGGCGAGGCGCGGATAGACGTTGCCCTCGTCGTCGCGCTCGTGCTCGACCACCTGCTCCTGGGTAATTTTGTTAGCCTCCATGATCAGCCCCATGGCGCCGTCGGGCGTGGCATCGTCGAGCGCGTCGGCGATGGCCTGCAGCCGGTCTAGACCGGCAATGAGGGCAACATGGTCGTGATGCATTTCGCGTCCCACCGCCGCCGGGATGGTGCGTCGGGCGTGACTGTGGGCCGGATTCAGAGCGCGCAGCGCGTTGAGGATCACCGCCACGTCGATCACTTCTTGCACGATCGCCGCCGGCACCGGCAGGAGCCAACCCGCCGTCGCCGCCAGCATGGCCAGCGCCGAGAGACTCATGCCGACGACGATGCTCTGCACCGCGATCCGGCGCGCCCGCTGTGCGATCGCGATCGCATCGCCGACCCGATCGAGGCGGTCGGCGAGAATCACCACGTCGGCCGCCTCGGACGAGGCGCTGGCGCCGCGCGCGCCCAGCGCGATGCCGACGTCGGCCGATGCCAGCGCCGGAGCGTCGTTGATGCCGTCGCCGACCATGACGGTCGGATTGAGACGCTGCTCGGCACGCACGGCGTCGACCTTGTCGGAGGGAACGCGATCGGCCAGCACGGTATCGAGATCGAGCGCGACGCCGATCGCCTGCGCGGCGGCGGCGCGATCGCCGGTGACCATCACGATGCGGGCAACGCCCGCCGCGCGCAGCATGCGAATGGCATGCGGCGTGTCGGGGCGCAGCTCGTCGGCGAGCAACAGCGCGCCGATCGGCCGGCCCTCGACGGCGACGAACACGATCAGCGCCGACCGCCATGAGGCCCGCCGTATCGCCCGTTGCGCCCATTCGGTGCCGCGCTGGCGCGCAAAAATCATGTCGGGGGAACCTGCGGTCACGCGTCTTCCCTCGATGACGCCGTGCAGCCCCGAGCCCATTGATTCATGCACTTCGGCCGGCACTTTCAGCGCCATGCCGCGCTCAGCCGCCGCCCGCACGATGGCCGCGGCGAGCACGTGCTGCGAGGCCTGTTCGAGGGAAGCCCCAAGCATCAGCACCTCGTCGGCGTTCTCACCCGGCGCGGCCTCGATGGAGAGGAGCCGCGCACCGCCGACGGTGAGCGTCCCGGTCTTGTCGAACAGCACAGTATGCGCGCGCGCCAGCGCCTCGAGCGGGCCGCCGCCCTTGACCAGGATGCCGCGCCGCGCCGACTGGGCGACGCCGGCGATAAAGGCCACCGGCGCAGCCAGAATAAGTGGGCACGGCGTAGCGGCCACGAGCACCGCGAGGCCGCGAATGAGGTCGCCGGAGATCAGCCAGGCAACGAAGGCGACCGCGAGCGTGAACGGCAGAAACACCAGCGCATAGCGGTCGGCAAGCCGCACGAACGGCGCCTTGGCGGTTTGCGCCGCCGTCACCAGGCGCACGATTCCCGCATAGGTGCTCTCGCCGGCCGCGGCCGACGCGGTCATTTCAAAGGTCTCACCGGCGTTCAGCGAGCCGCTGAAGGTGGCGGTCCCTCTGGCCTTGACCACCGGGATCGGCTCGCCGGTCAGCGCCGATTCATCGATCGTAGCCGCCTCGGAGGTGACGACGCCGTCGACCGGAACGACTTCGCCGGCCCGCACCAGGAGCCGGTCGCCAATGGCAATGCCGCCGACCGGCACATCCTCGATGTCGTCATCGACGCGGCGATGGGCAATGCGCGGCGCCCGATCGAGCAGCGCGCGCAGGCCATGCTCGGCGCGCGCAACGGCGATCTCCTCGAGCACATTGCCGCCGGAATACATCAGCGCCACGACGGCGCCCGCCAAGGGCTGGCCGAGCGCGAGCGCGGCGCTCATCGACAAGAGCGCGATCGCATCGACCCCGAACCGTCCGGCCAGAATGTCCCGCAGCATCGAGACCGCGAGGCCCGCTATGACCGGAGCAGTCGCCAGCGTCCAGCACAGATCGGCAACGGCCGGGCGGCCGGCAAAATGCGCGGAAATTCCCGCGGCCAACCCCGCAATGGCAATGGTGACGAGCGCCCACCGCAAGATGCGCTCAAGAGACATGACCTGCTCCGCATTGGCCTTTGGCCGCACCACGGCCATTCGTAGCCGCTACGTCAGGCGGCGCATTTGAGAGAGATCAAAGATATACCCGCAAAGGGTCGCGGCCGCGAGCAGCGGCGGCGGGAGTTTCGCGATCGTTGACGGCCAACGCGGCGAGCGGACTTAAGCGTCGGCTATTTTTTGATATTGCCGTCGGCGTCGAACTGGCTGATATAGGCCCAAAGGTCGTTGACCTGCTGCTCGTTCTTGACGCCGGCGAAGATCATTTTGGTGCCGGGGATCTTGGCTCTGGGATCTTTTATGTAGTCCTTGAAGGTTGCCTCGCTCCAGGCGATGCCCGAATTCTTGTTGGCATCTGAATAGCTGAAATTCGCCACCGTGCCGGCTTTGCGGCCGTCGAGCCCGTTGAGCTCGGGACCGATCTTGTTCTGCGCGTCGGGGCCGATCGCGTGGCAGGCCATGCATACGTTGAACACGGTTTTGCCCTTTTGGGCATCTTGCGCCACGCCGGCGACCGTCGATGCGACGATCAACGCGGCGGCAACGGCCGTGGCGGCCAAGTTCATCATCATGTTGTTCCTCCTCGGCCTTTGCCGCACGATTGCAACCTTCGGTACGCCGGTTACTTGATAAAACTCAGATATGACGCGAGCGCGTCAATCTGGTTCGGCGACAATTTGCCGGCGATGTCGGGCATCGGCGGCCCGGCCGCTGCATGATAGCCTTCGCCCCACTGCTCGAGCCGCTGCTTCAAATAGGTGAAGGCCAGCCCTCCCAACCTCGGAATTTGCCTGACCCCCTCGGCATTCGGGCCATGACAGACGACGCAGGCCACGATGTTGTCGTCCGGCATTCCCTCCTGATAGATCGATCGGCCGGCGGCGATGAGCTGCCGGTCGCCGTCATTGGCCGCCTTGGGCGATAGACTCGAATAATAGATCGCCAGATCGCGCGCCGCCTGACGGCTGAGGTTTGCCGCGGCCCCCCACATATACGTTTTTGAAAATGGATTATCGCGGGTGTGCCCCCTGAAATCGACGAGCTGTTTTTCGATGTAGCGACCTTTTTGTCCGGCCAATCGGGGCGCCGGCGTATAGCCCTGGCCCGATCCGCCGTGGCACCAGTTGCAATTTCGGATGGCGAGATTCTCCGCATGCCCTGCCAGAACGGCAGCGGTGGAGAACGCAATCGCCATGACCGCGATCTTTAGCCGGACGTAGCTCATGACCCCAATTCCACGTTCTCTGCCTCTCCGCTCCGGACGTGCCGTCGCTACTTCAGATAACTGACATACGCCGCCACCGCTTCGATCTGCGACCTGGTGAGGCTGTGCGCCACCGGGCTCATGATCGCCGAGGTGTCCGGCTTGGCCGGATTCTGTCCGCGTTCCTTGCCCCAATTCACCAGCTCCTTGATGAGGTAGGGATAGAGTTGCCCTGCCAGCCGCGGAATTTGCCCGCTGCCGGTGGCCTCCGGCCCGTGACAGGCGGCGCATGCCGCGACATTGGCGTCGGGAACGCCGTCCTGGAAAATCTTTCTTCCCGTGGCGACGAATTGCATGGGCGCGCCGCCGATGGGCTTGGGATTGAGACCCCTGAAATGCGCAGACAGCGCCGCGACCATTCCCGTGCTCAAGGAGTGCGCCACGTTGAACATGATATTGTTGGTGCGGCGGTGCTCGATGAAGGCCCGCAGCTGATTCTCCAGATACTCGGTTTGCTGGCCGGCAAGCCGCGGGATCGGAAAATATCCGTCATAGCCTTGGGCCGACGGCCCGTGGCAATCCTTGCAATAGCCGATCTTGGCCTGGACGCCGCCCAGCGCCGCCGTGTCACCCGCGCGGCAAGCTCCGGTGAAAAGAACGGTCAGCAACGCCAACGACAAAGCGAAACCGACCGCACCGGCAATGCGGCGCATGCGCCGCTCGTGCCGCGATTTCGTATCGCTTCGCCGGACGCTCAAGTCCATTGTCTCCCCGCCGGTTCGGATCGCATGGCGACAGCACACGGCATTACTCCAGATAACTGACATAGGCCGCGACCGCTTTGATCTGTGGCTCGCTCAAGCTGTGCGCGATCGGTTGCATGATCGCCGAGGTATCCGGATTGCTCGGGTCTTGGCCGCGCTCCTTGTCCCAATTCGTCAATTTGCTCGACACGTAGCCGAACAACTGGCCTGCCAAACGTGGAAACGCGCCGTTGCCCTTGGCCTCCGGACCATGGCAGGAGGCGCAGGGCGGCACATTGCCGGAAGGAATTCCCTCTTCGAAGATTTTCTTGCCGGCGGCGACAAGATCTCTGGGTCCGCCGCCGAGCGGCTTGGGATTGAGATCGTGAAAATCGGCGGCCAGCGCCGCGACCATCGCCGGGCTCAGCACGTGGCCGACATTGAACATGATATTGTTGGTTCGCCGGTGCTCGGTGAACGCATGCAGCTGGTTTTCCAGATATTCGGTCTGCTGCCCGGCGAGGCGCGGGATCGGATAATAGCCATGGAAACCTTGGGCCGACACGCCGTGGCAGACTTCGCAATAGGCGAGCTTGGCCGCAACGTCGTGCTTGGAAACGGCCTTGGCATCCTCGGCGCGGCACGCCCCCGAAAACGCCAGCGCCAGCGCCAGCGCGGCGGTCTGCAACACCAAATTTGGGCCGGTGATTTTCATGACGCGGGCTCCGCCCTGCCTCATTGATCGTTCGACCACAGGTGAAAGTTCAGCACCGCCTTGACGACCTGAATGTTTTGCTTGGTGTCGACGGGGCCGGTGAAGCCATTGATCGAATCGGTCATGAACACGTTGCCGTGGCCGAACTGGTAGTAGTCGTATTCGACGCTGACCGACCAGGGCCCGGCAAAGGCCCAGGCCACGCCGCCGCCGGCGGTGAAGCCGGTGCGCGTGGACAATCCCTGGAAACTGAATGGCGTGCCGGTGACGGTGCCGACGACGTTGGTCTGGTCGCCCGCCCAGGCCACGCCGCCTTTGCCGTAGAACAGCACGCGGTCCACGGCGACGCCGAGCCGCGCGGTGATGCTCGGAAGGAAATCGGTCTTCGAGCTTACGACACCCTGGTCGCCCGGATCGCCCGCCGGGAAGCCGACGACCGTGCTGCTTTTCATGGTCGAGCCGGAAACGGCGCCTTCGACGCCGAGCAGCAGATGAGAGTAGAACTGATAGTCGCAGCCGATCTGCGCGCCCGCCAGGAATCCGGTGGAGTCGAGGCGGGTGGTGGTGACGCCCACGGTGGTGCCGGCGCCGAGAACCGAGTCCTGCGCCAGTTGCACCGGATCGGTGATGTCCTTGCGGGTTATGCTGCCGCCGACATGGGCACCGCCGTAGCAACTGGTCCATGAGAACGGCTGAACGACAGGGACCATAGGCGGCACCGCAAGATCCGCGCCGAACGCCGAAGCGGTCGCGAGCGAAACCGCGGCGCATCCGAGCAGTATTGTTTTCATCGCGACCTCCCAGAGCTACATCGCCAACCATGCATAGAGGAACAGCGTGTTGTTGGCCTTCGCGCCAACGCTGGTTCCGTCGAATTTGTCGTACCAGATGTATTGCAGCCCGATGCGCGCGTTGAACCACGGCCATCCCGGCGCGACGCTGCTGGAGAACGGGATATAGGCGATCTCGCCAATCCAGCCGTTGCTGTTCGGACTGAAGCCGGAGGCGAGTCCGGCGTAGAGGATCGGATCGGGGCTGCCCCAAGTGTTGAAATACTGCCCGGTCAGCACGACCCTGTTGCTATTGCCGTAGGCCAGCGAGGCATAGGCGTGCGCCTCGTTGAGATCGTTGGTCAAGTTCGCGGTCAACCCGTTGGGGAAGCTTGCGTCCAGCTTTTGGTATTCGTGGACATACGTGCCGCGCAGGGTGAACCAAAAATTGTCGCCCTGATATTGGTATTGCGAATCCACGCCGATATCGGTGAACTTGTCGGTCTGCGAAAACGTCGTGGTGTTGAACGTCCCGGGCATGGTCCACGGATGGACGTTGGCTATCATGCCGAACGTTCCGATCTCGAGCCAGTTGCGGCCCCAATGCGGCTCGAAGGCAACGCGCCAGTACGGCGCAAAATCAAGCGTGCCCGGCGCGCCGAACGGGTCGGTGCCCAACTCGTTTTGGGTCTTGAAATCAAGCGTGCGATAGGCCGACGCCTCGATATAAAGCGCGTCGTTGATATAGGCGTAGGCGCCGGCGCTGCCGACATGCGCGGCGAAGGCTCCTTTGATGATGGTGCCGGCTCCGGGCGTCGGCGCGATCGTCGAGGCGACGTAGGGGAAGGCCCAAGCCGGCGTCGTATTCCACGGGTCTTGGACCGTCGGATTGTTGTTCGCCGTGATGCCGTAGGTCACGTTGAGGCGGCCGATCGTCGTGGAGTCCGCAAAACGGACGTCGGTATTGTCCCAAGTCCAGGTATGCTGGCCGAACGGATCGCTGCCAAAACCGCCGGGAGGCGGCGCGTTATAGGTCACTTGCGCGAAAGCACCGATATGATCGGTGATGGCGCCGCCCCAAAAGAAGCTGACCGGCGACAGCACGACATTGTCGTTGGAATTGTACGGCGCGGTGGGCGGCGGCAGCGGCGCTTGGGTGTGAGTGAATCCGGTGATCGCCATCATCGAGATCGGCGGCACCCAAGTCTTCTTGTCGCTGTTGCTGGTATCCTCGGAACTCGGGAATAGCGTGGTCCGGTAGGGACCGCCGCCATAGGTATAGCCGCCGATCTTGAAGCGCCGGCCGAACGGGGTGAGCCCGGCAAAATCGGTGTGGCAAGTGCCGCAGGGCTGCCCGGTCTGCCGCGCAAAGCTCGGCAGCGCTTGCGCCGGTGGCGCGTGTGCCAGCGAGACGAATGCAGTGAGAAGGACAACCGCAATCGCCTGCGACAGCAGGCTGCAATGCCGCAGAACGCAACAGAATCTCCCACGATTGCGTAGCATCATGTGCAGCACCAAGCACGGGCGCGCGTCGCGCACGGCGACTAGCGCCATGAATTTTCTACGGGGGCAGATCCACCATAAAAAGTCGAACCGGAGTCGGCCATCTAAAAAAACGGCGGCGGCTGACTTTTCACCGTCGTGATGCATTTTCGCAACACGGACTTTATCGATGTGATCATTGCGTTTCCGCGTCGCTTTAGGCGACCCGCGCCATCGTTCGCTATCGAGCTCCACCACCGTTCATGAAAGCCGCGCCGGCGCCCGGCGTGATTTTGATCTGGGTCAATGCTGCTTGCCGACGAACGAGAAAGAATAATTCTCCCCGTCGCGGCATCGAACAGAGGTCGTTGCGGGTTGGGCGGGCGGCGCGGGCTACGGGGGCACGTACCCGCGTCGCTTCGCCTATGTTTCGTGTGGTCCCCTCCCCTGCACTATCAACTCAAAAGTGACGATATTTTCCGCCCCGCCGCGCTTCGCCCCGGGACGCAAGATGTGCCAGAATTTGCCCGGCAAGTGGCGGCCGCGACGCGAAAGGGAGCCCGAATGCCGCGTAAACCCCGCATCGCCGTCATCGGCGGCGGCATCGGCGGGCTCGCTGCGGCGCTGGCGCTGGAGCGGCGCGGCGCCGAGGTGGTGGTTCATGAGCAGTCCGGCGCGCTGAGCGAGATCGGCGCCGGGCTCAACCTCACGCCCAACGCGGTCAAGGCATTGCGCGTGCTCGGCCTCGAAGACGCGGTCCAGGGCATCGCATCGGAAACCGATTTTCTCAACATCCGCAGCTGGAAGAGCGGCCGCTACATTTCGCGCACCAAACGCGGCGATTTCCGCCAGAAATTCGGCGCGCCGAATCTTTCCGTGCACCGCGCCGACCTGCTCGAAGTCTTGGCCGCGGCGCTCAAGACGACGCAGCTGCGCTTTGGCGCCCGCTGCGTCGGCGTCGACGGCGGCGGGCGCCTTGCGACCGCGCGCTTTGCCGACGGCAGTACGATCGAGGCCGACGTCGTGGTCGGCGCCGACGGCATTCATTCGGCGGTGCGCGAAAGTCTGTTCGGTGCCGACAAACCGCGCTTCACCGGCTGCATCTGCTGGCGCGGCATGGTGCCGGTCGAGCAGGTGCCGGCCGACATCGACACCAAAAACGGCGCCATGTGGATGGGGCCGCACGGCCATGTGGTGCATTACCCGGTGCGCCGCGGCGAGCTCCTCAACATCGTAGCCCACATCGACAGCGACGCCTGGACCGAAGAGTCCTGGACGCGGCAATGCGACGTGGCGGAAGTGATGACGACCTATGCGGCGTGGCATCCGGCGCTGACCAAACTCTATCCGTGCAGCGAGCGCTGGTACAAATGGGCGCTGTACGATCGCGATCCGCTGCAGCAATGGAGCGTCGGCCGCGCCACGCTGCTCGGCGATTCCGCGCACGCCATGCTGCCCTATCTCGGCACCGGCGCCGGCATGGCGCTGGAAGACGCCTGCGTGCTCTCAGCCGCGATCGCCCGCGGCGGCGACGATCTCGGCGCGGCGCTATCGAGCTACGAGCGGACGCGCGTGCCGCGCACCGAGGCCGCCGTGCTCGGCGCGCGCGCCCGCGCCAAGGAAAATCATCTCGCCTCGCCCTGGGCGCGCCTCAAGCGCGACATCAAATTCGCGTTGCGCGAACGCTTCGGCAAGGACGACACCGTGTTCAAGGTCGGCTGGCTGTACGATTACGATGTCGGCCGCGAACTCTCGTAGCTTTTGTAGGGTGGGCAAAGGCGCGGAACGCGCTGTGCCCACGCGGTTCAGCACAGCGTGGGCACGCTTCGCTTTGCCCACCCTACAAAACGCGGTCGCGAATCGCGACGACGAAGCGTTGCAGCGCATCCGCCGTATAAGCACGCCGCGGCAGCGCGCCCCAGACCGGCTTCGGCCACGCCGCGTCACCCTTGCGCCGCGCCACGACGTGGATGTGCAATTGCGGCACCACGTTGCCGATCGCGGCGACGTTGAGCTTGTCGCAGCGCGTCTCCTCCTTCAGTGCCCGCGACACCAGCGACAGCTCGTTCATCAGCACCGCCTGCTCGGCACCGAGGTCGATGATCTCGCTGACGCCGGCGCGCCGCGGCACCAGGATGAGCCACGGGAAATTGGCATCGTTCATCACCAGGAGCCGCGACAGCGCAAGATCGCAGACCGGCATGGTATCGGCGTGAAGTTGAGGGTGCAGCGACCAGCCGATTTTGGCCACGTTGGCCTCTCGTGTCCTTCGCCTTACGCTTCGACGTATTCCGCAATGCTGGTCGGCGCCGGCACGGCCAAGCCGTCAGCCTTGAGACCGTCGACATGGAAGCGAATGGCGTCGCGGATCTCGGCTTCGACCTCGGCAACCGTTGCCCCGGTTGCCACGCAGCCGGGCAGGTCCGGCACATAGGCGGAATAATTGTCCTCGGCCTTCTCGATCACGATCGCGTAGCGCATCACGAGCATCCAAAAATATCGAGCCTAGCGGGCATTCAACCGTATGGGTCCATTGTCCGCAAGCGATGGCCTGCCGGCGCTTGCTTTCTCCCCCTCCCCGGCCAATATAGTCTCCGGGAGGTTGGCGGTGGACGAGCCACTCGCCAACCGGGTCAGGTCCGGAAGGAAGCAGCCCTAACGAGCGCGGTTCGGGTCGCTCGTCAGCCTCCCACCCTTTGCATCGGCATTGGCACCATTCGCAACCTCGCAGACGGGCGGCGGGATAGTTGAAGAACAGATGAGTGACGCCGCAAACGATAGCGCCGGTTCCTACCGCGTGTTGGCGCGCAAATACCGGCCCGCGACCTTCGCCGACCTGATCGGCCAGGACGCCATGGTACGCACGGTGTCGAACGCGTTCGAGGCCGGCCGCATCCCGCAGGCCTGGATCCTCACCGGCGTGCGCGGCGTCGGCAAGACCACGACGGCGCGCATTTTGGCGCGCGCGCTCAATTACGAATTGCCCGACGGCTCCGTCACCGGCCCGACCATCAAAATGCCGGTGCTCGGCGTGCACTGCCAGGAGATCATGGATTCGCGGCATCTCGACGTCATCGAGATGGACGCCGCCTCGCACAACGGCGTTGACGACGTGCGCGCGATCAACGACGCGGTGCGCTACGCGCCGGTCTCGGCACGCTACAAGGTCTATATCCTCGACGAAGTGCATATGCTCTCCGGCGCCGCCTTCAACGCGCTGCTCAAGACATTGGAAGAGCCGCCGGCTCACGCCAAGTTCATTTTCGCCACCACCGAAATCCGCAAAGTGCCGATCACGGTGCTGTCGCGCTGCCAGCGTTTCGACCTGCGCCGGGTCGATGCGGCGCTGTTGGTGGCGCATCTGCAAGGCATCGCCGCCAAGGAGAGCATCACCGCCGAGCCCGAGGCGCTGGCGCTGATCGCGCGCGCCGCCGAAGGCTCGGTGCGCGATTCGCTCTCCTTGTTCGATCAGGCCATCGCTCACGCCGCAGGCCCGGTACGTGCCGAGGACGTGCGGCAGATGCTCGGGCTTGCCGATCGCACTCGCGTCATCGATCTGTTCGAAGCGTTGATGCGCGCCGATATTTCGCGCGCACTGCAGGAGTTGCGCGACCAGTACGATACCGGCGCCGATCCGGCCATGGTGCTCGGCGATCTCGCCGAGTTCACCCATTTCGTCACCCGGGTGAAAATCGTGCCGGCGGTGGCCGAGGATGTGTCGTTGACTGAAGCCGAGCGCACCCGCGGCCGCGCCTTTGCGGCGAAATTGTCGATGCGCGTATTGGCGCGGACCTGGCAGATGCTGCTCAAGGGCATCGCCGAAGTCGAGGCCGCCGGCCGCCCGGTCGCCGCCGCCGAGATGGTTTTGGTCCGTATCGCCTACGCCGCCGACCTGCCGACGCCCGATGAGGTGATCCGCTCGCTGGGTGACGGCGCGCGCGGCAATGGGTCCGGCGCCACAGCGTCCGCGCCGGCGTCGCGCGCGGACATGCCGGCGCGCTCGGACATGCCGCGCGGCGGCGGCGGCGGCGGCACGCGTGGCCCGCTGGCCTCGGCGGCGCCGCGACAGGAACCGGTCGCCAGCGGCGCCGAGGACGATGCGCCGGCGCGCGCGCTCAGCCGCTTCGAGGATCTGATCGCGCTCGCCGCCGAGAAACGCGACGTGTCGCTGAAGAGCGCGCTGGAACGCGACGTGCGGCTGGTTCGTTTCGAGGACGGCCAGCTCGAAATCGCGCTCGAACCGAGCGCGGCAAAAATGCTGGTCGGCGAATTGTCGAAAAAGCTGCACGACTGGACCGGCCGGCGCTGGATGGTGGTCGTGTCCGTCGAGCCGGGCGCGCCGTCGCTGCGTGTGCAGGCCGAGGAGCGCAAGGCGCAGCTCAAGAGCGACGTGCGCAGCGATCCCCTGGTGCAGGCGGTGCTGACGCGCTTCCCCGGCGCCGAGATCGTCGAGGTGCGCCCGCCGGCCGGCACCGCCGAAGTGGTGGACGTTCCACCGAATGAGGGTGAATTTGGCGATGACCAATAATTCACGAACCGCGTTTCCCGGATGCGGTGCAGCACGAAGTGGTGCACCGCTGATCCGGGATCGTCGCAGACTCTGAGTTCGTAACGATCCCGGGTCTGCAGCGCACCACTTCGTGCTGCGCTGCGCCCGGGAAACAATGGGAACCTCGATGCCTGATTTTCTCGGCCTGATGAAACAGGCCGCCGAATTGAAATCGAAGATGGAGGCGATGCAGGCCGAGCTCGACCGCATGGAGGTCGAGGGCACGGCCGGCGGCGGCATGGTGACGCTGAAAATGTCCGGCAAGGGCGACCTGCGCGGCGTCCATGTCGACGACTCGCTTCTCAAGCCCGACCAGAAGGAAATCGTCGAGGATTTGATCGTGGCCGCGCACGCCGATGCCCGCCGCAAGCTCGAAGCTTTGCTGCAGGACAAGATGCAGGCGATGACCGGCGGCCTGCCGCTGCCGCCCGGCTTGAAGCTGTTTTGACCTCGTTAGATTGGATTGTTCCGTGCCATATGGAACAGTCGATAAGCGAGGAGAACCAGCAGACAGAAACCCAGCAGCAGCGAAACGTAGCGGATTCGATCGTCGAGGTGATCCCAATAACCCGAATACGCGTTGGCGATGCTGACGGTGCCGCCCAGAATTAAACCGACGCCGACGGTATGGGAATTCAGGAGCAAGCCGACAAGGATCGCCGCGAGACCCAGCGACGTGCCAATAAAGATGAGAGCACGGTAAAATGGCTGGGTAGCTTTATCGACGGCGTCGAGTTCCTCTTGTCGTTTCTTCTCGAATGCGCGATTTTCTTCTTCCCAGGCTTTCCATCCTTCGGGTGTCGTTGGAGCAATCCGAGCCGATGCATACACAGTGTACTCGAATTTCGGAAACGGCTGATAGGCGTTGACGGCGTAATAGACCAGCACCGGATACAGGATCGCGATACCGAATATGATTGCGAATTGACGCATCATTTAGATTTCACCCGTCGCCGTTCCAGTATCATCGCCAAAAGACCTAAAGGATGCAACTGACCCTCATGCCTACCATCGCCGCCGGCCCCGAGATCGAACGCCTGATCCAGCTGTTGGCGCGGCTGCCGGGCCTTGGGCCGCGCTCGGCGCGGCGCGCGGCTTTGTTCCTGATCAAGAAGCGCGAATTGCTCATGGCGCCGCTGGCCACGGCCTTGCAGGCGGCGATGGAGAAGATCGAAGTTTGCCGCATCTGCGGCAATATCGATACGCAGAACCCGTGCGCGGTGTGCACCGACACCCGGCGCGATCCGTCCGCCATCGTGGTGGTGGCCGACGTCGCCGATCTGTGGGCGCTGGAACGGGCGCGGGCCATCAATGCGCGCTACCACGTGCTCGGCGGCACGCTGTCGCCGCTCGACGGCGTCGGCCCGGACGACCTCACCATCGACGCGCTGATCAAGCGCGCCCACGACCCGGCGGTGCAGGAAATCATCCTGGCGCTCAACGCCACCGTGGACGGCCAGAGCACCGCCCACTACATCACCGACCTCCTGCACGGCGCCGACGTCAAGGTGACGCGGCTCGCCCACGGCGTGCCGGTCGGCGGCGAGCTCGATTATCTCGACGAGGGCACGCTCGCCGCGGCGATCCGCAGCCGGACGCCGTTTTAGGCCGGACGCTGCCTGCAAAATAGCCACCGCCCGCCTGCCGCGCGACCACGCCAAGCCCTGGAACGGTAAACCAAAACCAAATCCCCGCGATTCCGCCGTATCCGAAACTTGGCCCGCGGTTTGCATAACACTGGGCTGCGATCTCGGTCTCACTCGTCGTGTTGAATGAGGTTGCAGGAGCCCCCGGAGATCCCGGCACCGGGGGCTCCATTATTTTGTGCATACGTTATTCCTCAAACCCCCGATCATTGTCCCGTCATCCTGAGGTGGCCGCGAAGCGGCCCTCGAAGGATGCACGGCCCGGGCCGTCGCCCTTCGAGGCTCGCTTGGCTCGCACCTCAGGGTGACGGGACCTTAGCTTGCGCGCCTCGCCCACACCGTGCACATCATTGCCGCCGATTTGAGCAAGGTGCGCGCATGGCCGACGACGTTCCGTTCGATAAGTCTTTCGACCTCGAGCCCGACACGGTGAAAGAGGTGGCGCCGCTGGTGCGTGCGGTGGCGGCCAATAATCCGAGCCCGTTCACGTTCAAGGGCACGGTCAGCTATATCATCGGCCGCGGCAAGGTGGCGATCCTCGATCCCGGCCCGGACGACGACGCTCACGTCGCGGCGCTGCTGGACGCGGTGCGCGGCGAGACGGTGACGCACATTTTCGTCACCCACACCCATCGCGACCATTCGCCGGCGGTGCCCAAGATCAAGGCGGCGACCGGCGCCAAGGTTTTCGCGCAAGGCCCGCATCGGCTCGCCCGGCCGCTGCATATCGGCGAGACGCGAAGGCTCGATGCTTCCGCCGACATGGATTTCCGCCCCGACGTGGCGCTGCCCGACGGCGAAGCGGTGAGCGGCGACGGCTGGACCTTGCAGGCGCTGACCACGCCGGGACACACCGCCAACCACATGGCGTTCGCGTTCAAGGAGTCCGATCTGATTTTCTCCGGCGATCACGTCATGGGCTGGTCGACCACCATCGTGGCGCCGCCCGACGGCGCCATGAGCGACTACATGGCCTCGCTGCACAAGCTCGCCACACGCGGCGAGCCGCTCTATCTGCCCGGCCACGGCAACCCGATCCGCAATGCGCAAGCCTACGTCCAGCATCTGATCGCGCACCGCCACGGCCGCGAAGCTTCGATCCTGCACCGGCTCGGCAAGGGTGCAGCCGACATCCCGACCATCGTCAAGGCCATCTATATCGGCCTCGATCCGCGCCTGACCGGCGCCGCCGGGCTCTCCGTGCTGGCGCATCTGGAGGAACTGGTCGCGCGCGGCGCCGTCGTCACCGACGGGCCGGCCTCGATCAGCGGCACTTATCGCTTGGCCGTCGGCTTGCCCGGCGCCTGAGGTTTTGTCGGCGGCGCGGGCGCCGGCGCCGGCTTGCGCGGTGCCGCCAGCACGTCGTCGATATCGCCGATCAGGTTGCGCACCCGCGCCGCATTGGTGCCGAGATCGTGGCGGCCGTAACGCGACGCCGAGCGCACGTCGATGCGCGTGCCGTCACTGGTCGAGCGCACCCGCACCACCACGTCGTCGCGGAAACCGAGGATCGGCGTACGCGCGATCGCCTCGATGAAGCCGTCGCGCGGCGGCGGCCCCGGCGGTCCGCGCGCGTCGAGCGGACGCAGCGCGTTGCCCTGCGGCGGCCGCGCGTCGACGATGCGCCATTTGCGCTTGATGACGACTTTCATCGCCGCGTCGTAGGCCTCCTGCGGCGTCGAGTCGGTGAGATCGGGCTCGATATCCGAATAGGCGGCGTGCTGCAGCTCGGCGGCATAGAGGCCCGCATAGGTGATCGGATTGGCGTCGCGCGGCCGCAATCGCGCGATGGCGTCGAACCGCGGCGGATCGATCGGGTCGGTGGTGATGTCATAGATCGCCGGCAGCCGGTAGCCCTTGATGCCGAGGTAGAGCGGATAGGCGATCAGCGCCAGGCCGATGAACAAGGCAGTGGCGGCTTGCTTGGCCCCGCCGACGCCTTCGAACCAGATGACGAGGGCGGCGCCGATGGCGAGCAGGATCGCGACCACCGCGAGCACCAGCGCGCCGGCGAGCGTCGACAGCGCCGGCACGATTTCGAGCGCGCCCGAGCGCACGATGATGACGGCGATCAAGGTCGCGGCCAGCGAGAACAGCGCCACGCGGCGCGCCCAGATGGCGAGCCGCGACGGCGCCTCCTCAATGGTTCGGCGTCGCACCATCGCTCAGTCCATGTGTCCTTTTTGACCGCTCGCCGCGCTGCCGTCGCCGGCACGCGCCGGACCGCCTTTTTGACCGGCGCCCGGTGCCGTCGGTGCTATCTGGATTGTCTTTAACGGAGTTGGCGCGTTTGCCGCGGCTTGAGGGCTCGCCGCCGGCGCCGCACTCGCGGTCGCCGGCGCGCAAATCTGCTTGAGCGCCGCCCAATCCGCCGCGCCGAGCACCGGCGACGTCGTGCCGGCCGGCGCCATCGCGTTGATCGCGGCGACGCGATCCTTGGTGTCCGGATGGTCTTCGAGAATTTTGATGCCCTGATCCTTGTCGGCCACGACGCGGGCCAGGATGGCGGCCAGCGCGCGCGGATCGCCGCCCAGTTTGCGCATCACCGCGACACTGTAGGTGTCGGCCGCCGCTTCGGCCTGGCGCGAATAGGACGATCGCAGCACGGTCTTGGCGGCGATCACCACGGCGCCGCCGCCGACGAAATCGCCGAGCATCATGCCGAACAGGAACGACAATCCGGCGGCCTGCAGCACGGTGCGCGTGCCGTCGCGGTGCGCGACATGGCCCATCTCGTGCGCCAGGACACCGGCGACCTCGTCCGGCGACTGGGCATGATCGATCACGCCCTGGAACGCGTAAATGTAGCCGCCGGGCAACGCAAAGGCGTTGAAATCCGTGCGCCGCACCACGTCCACCCGCAACGGATACGGCAGCCCCGCCGCCGTCTTGAGCTTGCCGACCAGCTTGTCGAGCGCGGCCTGTCCCGCCGCGCCGTTGGCGCCGGTGCCGCAGACGAAAGCCGCGCCGAGATGTTTGGTGTCCAGCGTGCTGCGGATCTGCTCGTCGACCGCGTTGCCGAGTTTCTGCTCGACCGAGATCGGGACGAGCGGCGTCAGGCGGGTGGCGAGCACCGGCACGCCGATGATCGCGGTGACGATCAGCGACACCACGGCGGCGAGACTCAAAGCCACCACCTTGCGCCGCAGCGCCCGCTCGGCGGCGCCGCTGCGGTCGAGCGTGACGGCGCGGTCCTCGATCGCGGCGGCGAGCGCGGCGTCGCGGATTTCAAGCCGCGCCAGCAAGGTCTCGCCGTGGCGGCCGAGCCGCAACACGCCATCGGGCGCCGACTGCCGGCGCAGCTCGGCATAAAGCCATTCGTCGAGCAGGCGCCGGTCGGCGCCGAAGATCCGCAAACCCGCCGTGCCGGCTTCGACCACGACGTCGTTGCGCGCGCTGCAGGTGCCGTCGAAATAGATGGCCGGGCCGCTCGGCGGTGGCGCGGTATCGGCTGCGGGCGCGGGCGCATCGGCGGCGAGCGTCATGGCTAGATGCCTCCGACGCCGAGCGCGTCGGCCAAACCTTCGCCGAGCGCCGAGCTTGCCGTGCCGGTGGCGCGCACGCCGTCAAGCGCCGCTTCGCTGGTCAGCTGCGCGGTTTCGGCGCCGAGCCGCCACAGCCCCGCCGCCACGATCACCTGATAGACGGTCGAGGAGCCGAGCATGACGACGACATACATAAGGATCGAGATCACGCCGGCGGCCACCTGGGTGACGATGACATTATGCGCCAGGCTGACGATGCCGACGACGGTCAAGACCGTCATCCCGCCCATGATCCCTGCCAGCAAGCTGAGCAGAAAAAGATAAAGCATGAGACGCAGGTAGACCCGGTACACCTGCCCGATGCGCAGCCGCGACGTGACGGCGACCGCGCCGAAGCGCAGTCCCGAAATCCACCAGCGCAGCTTTATCGCCTGGAACAGCGGATAGAACAGCGGCAAGGCGAGCAGGCTTATGGCAAGCGCGCCCACCGCGACGGCGAGGCCGGGCGCGAGCATTTTGCCGATCATCTTGCCGGTCTCGGCATCGTCGCCTTTGTCGATCAGGCGGCCGAGCGCATCCCAGTCGATTTGCGCGCCGAGCACGGCGAGGGCGACAAAAAGCGGCCCGACGATCACCAGCCACAGCGGCAGGCCGCGCAGGAACAATGCCAGTCCCGAACCCTCGAACCGGCCGTGCAGGTCGCCGTAGCTGGTGTTGCGCATCTTGAAGCGCTCGAGAAACGCCAACGTCCACGGATAAGCCAGCCCGAGCGTGACGATGACGACGGCCCAGCACATGAGCGCGTAGGCGGCGTAGCGCCATGGCGAGCCGTGCTGGTCGAAGCGCAGGCCGCGGAACACCGTGCGCGTCAGCCGGTAGCGCCGCGCCCGATAGAGCGCGTATTCGCCGAGCAGAGCCAACAGCGCAAAGCCGATCAGCGCCGGCTTGATCACCACCATGTCCAGTTCCAGCATGGCGACCGCAAAGACCATGTAGAGCGGGGTCAGGATGGCAAGCGCGAACAGAAAGCCGACCAGAAGCTCGGTGGCGAGCCCGTTATATTCCAGCGTGTCGCCCGAGATTTCGGTGTTCGACCAGAGAAAGCGGCGCACGTCGGTGGCGAGCCAAAAGCGGTAAATGCCAAGCGTCACCACAACGAGCGCGGCGCCTTTGATGCGCAGGCGCCAATACGCGCCCTCGTCGCCGAGGAACCGCACCGTTCCCGCGGCGGCGGCAACCGGGCTCAAAGCTTCGGCGGTGGTCATGATGCCCCGGCAATATCCCTTTAAAACCCTCGCAATAGTGCGCTTAAATCCGTGGCATGTCGCCGTGACCTTTTTGCGACGGTCCGCCTTCGCGCTCCGCGCTACGGCGGACTTGAACCCGCCGTAGCTCGCCAATGCGAGCGTAGGCGGGAAGCGACCCGTTTAATGGCTCAGGCCGGGGCAGGCAATGGCCGGCCTCGCAGCGGAAACCCGGCCTTCATGCCGCGCCATGATCGTTCGGCAAATCGCCAGTCCGTTGCCATGCCGTTTCGTCGCCGCCAAAAGCGAAGAGCTCCGGACCGTGTCCGGAGCTCCCGAGGCCTGCAGCTTGCCGCCCCGTGACGGCTTATTCGCCGTAGCGAAAGTCCCACTCGCGGAGCAACTGGGTCCGAATCTGCGCATCGGGATCGGCGCCCACGATTTGGCCGTTAACGACCACGTTCGACTGATCGGGCAATTGCCGCGCAACGGCCGGGCCCGACAACAGCGCAATGCCCAGGGCAGACAAGACCAGCTTGGTATGGAGTGACGTCATGGTTCTATCCTCTCTGTTCGGCACCGCGCCCTCACCTTGAAATTTTTCAATGCTTCGGCAGTGCACGCGACCAGGAGTTAGCCGACGGGTCTTCACAATTTGGTTTTGGAAATTGACGGATTGATCTCAATTTTATCGACGAATTTATCCGATACGCATAACGACTCGTTTCCCGGGCGCAGCGCAGCACCGAAAGCGCGTTCACGCGCGTCTTCGACGCGCTATGGCGGAGCGAGCGTAGCCCGGATTGAGTGAAACGAAATCCGGGTCAGCCTCACCGTCAATCTGGGCCCCGCCCTATCTGCCGCGCAAAAGCCGCATAACGACTCGTTTCCCGGGCGCAGCGCAGCACGTAGCAAAGCGAAGTGATGCGCTGCTGACCCGGGATCGTAACAGACGCCGAGCCCAGAGCGATCCCGGATCAGCGGTGCACCGCTTCGCGCTGCACCGCATCCGGGAAACGCAGCTCAGACCGGCCATCACACCTTTTATTCTGTGAGCAAGCGTAGCCCGGATTGAGTGAAACGAAATCCGGGGCCAGCGTCACCATCAATCCCGGATTTCGCTTTGCTCAACCCGGGCTACGCTCGCTCAGTCTGAATGCGGCTGCGGCTCGGGGCGCACTTTATCTCTCGCGCCCGCAATGAACTCCAGAAACCGCAGACTTTCAGTATAGCTCGGATTCCAGTGGGCGTGAGTAGTGCCGGCCGGGACGAACAGGCTATCACCTGCCTTCAACGTGAGCGGGGCTTTACCGTCTTCCTGCCAAATGCCCGTGCCTGAGACGACATAGAATGTTATCGCCGCCGGATGATAGTGACGCGGATTGATTGCTCGTGGCGCGTACTCCGTATCCCAAACAATGACTTCCTGCCCGGAATTTCCAGGAACATCGCTCTTGAGCAAGCTTTTGTGGGTAATACCCACCTTGCCGTGGGTGGCATCAGGCATGTCCAGTTCAGGCGGATGAACCGCGCCTTGTTCCGCCCGCGCCGGTCTTGCGGCGGCGAGAGTTAGGATCGCCAGAGCTGCGACAGTGACTAAATGAATCGCCATCGTAGGTTTCATCGAGTCTTCCGTACGCGCAGTTTGCAGTTTCCTCAAGCTTGCGAACTTATGGCAGAGCCAAGCTGTACACTTCCTTGACGCCGGCAGCCCGTAGCCCGTAGGGCGGATTAGCCGAAGGCGTAATCCGCCATTTTTTGCTTCGCGCAACGAGGCGGCGGGTTACGGCTTTGCCTAACCCGCCCTACGCGGGCTTTTTATGACCTTATTAGCAAGCGTAGGCCGGATTGAGTGAAACGAAATCCGGCGCCAACCTCACCGCCAATACCCGGATTTCGCGTTGCTCAATCCGGGCTACGCTCGCTCCGTATCCCAAACAATGACTTCCTGCCCGGAATTGCCAGGAACATCGCTCTTGAGCAAGCTTCTGTGGGTGATACCGATCTTGCCGTGGGTGGCATCGGGCATGTCCAGTTCAGGCGGATGAATCGCGCCTTGTTCCGCCCGCGCCGGTCTTGCGGCGGCGAGGCTTAGCATCGCCAGGGCAGCGACAGTGGCAATATGAATCGCCGTCATCGGTTTCATCGCATTTTCCGTAAACGCCGTTTGCGAATTCTTCAAGCCAGCTAACGTAGCCCGGATTGAGTGAAACGAAATCCGGGGCCAGCCCACAGTCAATACCCGGATTTCGCGTTGCTCAATCCAGGCTACGCTCGCTGCTCAATCCGGGCTACACTCGCTAAGCAACCGCACCCTGTAGGATGGGTAGAGCGTGAGCGAAACCCATCATGCGACGCACAGGCTGATTGATGGGTTTCGCTTCGCTCTACCCATCCTACGCGCTGAGCCAACGGGTCCGGCCCGAAGTGGCCGGCCCGATGACAGGCTCCGCGAAGCCCACGCCGTTCGACCGCGTGGGCACGCTGCGCTTTGCCAACCCTACGCGCTGTGCGCTCATAGGGCTTCTCCGCGAGTCCATGGATCAGCCCAGGAGTTTAAGTGTCTAAATGCGTTGCGATAGGCATACGATCGAAAACTCAGGACCCAGTGCATACCTGTGTCGAACGCATCGCGTCTAAAGCTAACGCCGTCCTTATGGCGAGCGCAGTCCTTATGGGAAGTACAATAAGGAATACCCTCCGCGATTATCACCACCTCCTCATCACGTATGCGAATTGCTTTTTTGCCAGGCATATTCACCGTCAGCTTGGCGACCCTTTTGCTAGTCGCTTCAGCGCCGCATATGCAGCATCCGCTGGGCCACCTCGCCGACAGTTCTTGCTCGTTGCCCTTTTTTGTCATCACAACATCGTAGACATAGGATTCGAGGTCGGTTGCAATGTTCGGGGTGAGAGCTTGATCGAGGTCTGGCCAGGGAAGGGGAACTGAGAATATTGCTGTCTCAGAAATATGATCGGTCTCCATCTGCGTGCAAATTCGATTTCTTGAGCGAAGATATTCGCCACACTTATTGCACAGCAAATATCGCTGGCCATCGCCCATGAGAAATTTCACGGTTCCCCCACAGACGGGGCATGGCGCTGACCCGCCCTTTAGTATCGACCACCAATGGCCGACAATTTTCGTTTCTTTTCCAGCCATGCCTCCGATCCAGTCTTAGACGCGATGGGAATCAGCCGATCGACATCGCTGCTTCCGATATTGATTTCCGACGAAGAGAAGAAATACAAATGCTAACACAAAGACAACCCAAGCGCGATCCGAGGCTGAGGCGCAAACCAAGGCCAACCTCTCCCTCGGGGTCAGATCGCGCATAGCGCAAGATCAGGGCGCGCCAGTGGGGCTTTGACGGTTCGTTCACAGCTCACGGCCCGTTCCCACAACATATTGCGCGTGGGTAGCAGGTATATAACTAGGAAATTAGTCCTTGACACCCGTCCCTCATTCCGTTACACATCCAGTCAATTCGCTCACTAAGGACGCCGGCCGGTGATTCCGGTTGGCAGGGGCGAAGGCGGTTCCCGCGGGCGTGGCCTCATCAGCGCGCTCCCGGGCGGCTCCGGCGGATACGCCCGTCCGGCACTACGACCGGTACTGCGAGGCAACTCGCTGGACTGAATGGACAGGCCAGATGCGGGTAACACCCGATGACGCCGGGTCCCAGGAAGCGCGGGCTGGAGTTGAGCGGTGGCGTTCGTTCGCCGCCGCAAGTGCCGCGGCGGAACGCCGACAGACGAGCGCGCTGCGCTTCAGCGCGCGCCGGGCCCGAAGCGCGGGCGAGTGGCGACATTCGTTCGCGTGGCTCGGACAGTACCCCCTGCGTCTGTCGGCGCTCCGCCTCCTTAGCTTTCTTGTTTTTCTTGCAGTGAATGGAAACGGCGAAGGGCGAAGCGAGCAGTAACGGCCGTTGGCAAATTCGCCGATCGCCCTCCGCTTGGCTCGCGCGCTGACGGCGCGAGACCGCGATTCTATTTCACCTCTCCCCGCTGCGCGGGGAGAGGTCGAGGGAGCGTAGCGACCGAGGGTGAGGGGGCCTCTCCGCGATTCTGAGCGCCGCAATTCTGCGCCAAGCCGAGAGGCCCCCTCACCCCACCCTCTCCCCGCACGCGGGGAGAGGGAGTGCGAAGCGTGTAGAAAGGAGAAACATCATGCCATCACGCAAAAAACTTCCCGACCAGCCGCCCTACCTCAAGCGGCGCACGTTCGAGCAGGGCCGCGCGGAGGTCGATGCCGCCCATGTCGCGACCTGCCGGCTGTATTGCGACGCGCTCGATCTTTGGCGCCGCTGCGCCGAACCGTTGTGCCGGCGGCACCGGCACTGTCTCGGCGAGCCGACCGGCTGTTTCGTGCGCGGTCTGCACCGTGTGTCGGCGCGGCGCCGGCTCGAAGCGCAAAAAGTGGTGATCGCCGGCGGTCCGCGCCGCATCGCGCCGGCAACCCACATCGAATGGACCGTGCGCCGCAGCGCGCTCAAGCAGATCGTGTCGTGGGGGTTGGGCTGAACGCCGCGCCGGCATTCGACCAGTCGGTGCGGATCGCGTCCCCCTATCAAGGGGCGCGTGCGAACCGCTACGATGCCGTCCGACAGGCCAGCGCCGCAACGGAAGCAAGAGCTCATGCCGATCAGCGAAAAACTCAAAGCGCTCATCAGATCCGCCTGGGACGACGGCGCGCCGTGCCTGCTGGCGACGCAAGGTCCGAACGGCCCCAACATCTCGCCCAAGGGCAGCATGATCGTTTTCGACGACGATCATCTCGCCTATTGGGAGCGCTCGAAGAAACAGGCGCTGGAAAACCTCGGCCACGACCGGCGCGTTTGCGTGATCTACGCCAACTTCAAGGCGCAGCGCGACGGCGTGCTCGATTCGGGCTTTTTGCGCTTCTACGGCACGGCCGCGCTGCACGACAGCGGGCCGGTGCGCGACGCCATCTTCAATCTGCTGTTGCCGCGCGAGCAGACCCATGTCGGCGCCGATACCGGCATCGGCGTGCTGGTCAGGATCGAGCGCGCCGCCGACGTCCGCGGCAAGCCGCTGCCCTGAACAAATGACGGCCGAACCGCAGCCCGGATTGCCCTCAGTAAGCGAAGCCGGCCCACCGTTTGCCGTACCACAGCGCAACGGCAATGCCGGCGGATACCGCGGCCGTAACCAGCGGCTCCGCCCATTGCGGCGGGAAGTGCGACGGATGGGCGAAGACGTCGCCGATGAGGGTCACGACCGCGCTGATCGTTGCCTGGCGGCCGACACTGTTGGTCGTGCGGTCCATCTGCAGCAGGAGCGCGACGGTGACGATCGCGCCGACGGTGCCGCAGACCGTGGCAAGATACAGATGCTCGGGGCTGAACGCGGCGAAGACGTTGCCACGCGCCATGACGAGAAGACAGGCGAGCCACGCGCCGGCAAACTTTTCGGCGGCAGGACGGAAAAGCCCGCCCGCGCGCCAATCGGCGAATGCCAGGGTGCCGAGCTTCAAGGTCGCCATAAAACCCTCTCTTGTTCGCCGCCGCTTCGGCGCCTTGCCGATGTGCGATAACCGGCCGGTCAGTGCAAATCATTTCCATGTCGCGCGCGGATCACTTCTGGGTGACGTGCGATTGATCGGGCGGCCGTCTTTTTCAGGGAAGCCGGCAACGGTGCTAGTCTTTAGGCCTGGGAAAAACATCGACCAGCCGCGATAAGGCGCTATCAATGCATGACGTCCCGCGCAACGCATCAGGAGGTCGCGTGCCTGCCATTCTCGACAATAAGGACCCGGACGCGCCTTCGCTGTTCGAGCCTGCCGCCTTGCTGCGCCAAGCCCGCCGGCAGAAAGGCCTGCCGGTTGCCGACGTGCCGCGGCTTTGTGTCCTCGATCCCGATGGCGATATCGTTCGCCGGCTCGAAAAATCCGGCCAGGCGACGCGCGCTGACGATTGGCCCTGCTACCACACCGATCTTTATCGCTTTCAGCTCGCCGGCGAGACCGCCGGCATCATCGGCTGCGCCGTTGGCGCGCCGTTCGCCGTTCTGGTCGCCGAGGAGCTCTTTGCCTGCGGCTGCCGCGCCTTGATCAGCCTGACGTCGGCCGGGCAAATCGTCCCGGCCGGGCGGCCGCCATATTTTGTCGTCATCGACCGGGCGCTGCGCGACGAGGGCACCAGCTATCACTACGCCGCGCCGGGCGACTTTGCCGAGGCCGATCCTGGCATCGTCGCCACGGCGATGCGGGCCCTCGACGACGCCGGCTTGCAGGCCTATGTCGGCCCGAGCTGGACGACCGACGCGCCGTTTCGCGAAACCGCCGCGGCCGTTGCGGCGGCGCGCGCCAAGGGCGTGCTTGCGGTCGAGATGGAGGCTGCCGCGCTCTACACATTCGCGCGGGCCCGCAACAAAGCGGTGCTTTGCCTCGCCCACGTCACCAACACGATGGGACTTGCCGACCGCGATTTCGAGAAGGGTGAAGCCGACGGCGCCGCCGATGCGCTGCTGATGCTCGAAGCGCTCGCCAACGCTATCGCGGTGCCAAGCCTGTAGGGGGTGGAAACAAGCGGCTGCGCCCGCGCCGTCTCGGGTTGACCTCGCTTTTTGTTGTACATATATCTGTACGTTGAAAGTCATCACAGGGGGCCGGCCATGGCCAAGACCGAAGCGCGGCAAAAAGCGCGGCAAAAGTCCGCGACGAGGCACGTGACCTATACCGACTTTCGCGAGCGGCTCGCCGCTTACATGGATCAGGTTTGGGACAGCCGCGCGCCGCTTCATGTAACGCGGCAGGGCGGCCGGGCTGTTGTCGTTGTTTCCGAGGAAGAGTTCGACGGCTGGATGGAGACACTGCATCTGTTGCGCAGCCCCGCCAATGCGCGACGATTGTTGGCGTCGGTCGTGTCCGCCAATGCCGGAAAACTTCGCCAGCGTCGTCTCATCGGGCCGCAGGAATGAAGCTGCTTTGGACCGAGCAGGCCTGGGAGGATTATCTGTACTGGCGGCGCAACGATCCCGATACGCTCAAAAAGATCAACGCGCTGATCGAAGACATCCGGCGCAATCCGTTTCGCGGTCTCGGCAAACCGGAGGCGCTTAAATTCGCGCTGTCCGGCTGGTGGTCGCGCCGCATCACCCAGGAGCATCGATTGGTCTATCGCGTGTCGGGAAAGCCGGGCGCGCAAAATTTGGAAATCGCCCAGTGCCGTTACCACTATTGAGCCCGCAGCCGGGATGGAGCCTCACAACCCCAACAGCGTCTTCGCATTGCCGCCGGCGAGCGCCGCGATGGTCGTCGCATCGAAACCGGGCACCGACGCGATATGGCCGAGCGGATCGAAATCGGCCATGTCGTAGGGATAATCGGTGCCCATGACGACGTGGTCGGCGCCGAACACGCGCACCAGCTCGGCGAGCTGATGCGGGGTGAACACCACGGTGTCGACATAGACGCGCTTGAGGTAGCTGGTCGGCGGCGCCGGCAGGTTGCCGTGGCAATCCGAGCGCGCGCCCCAGGCGTGGTCGATGCGGCCGCAATAGCCGCCGAGATAGCCGCCGCCGTGCACGGCGAGGATTTTCAACTTCGGATGCCGCTCCAGCACGCCGTCGAAGATCAGGTAATGCAGCGCGATCGTGGTCTCCAGCGGATTGCCGATGACGTTGTTGAAATAGAAGCGCTCGAAGCGCTTGCCTTCCGTAAAGCCGTTGGGATGGATCATCACCAGTGCGCCGAGCTCTTCGGCCTTCTTCCAGAACGCCGCGAAGGCCGGATCGGACAATTCCTTGCCGTTGACGTTGGTGATGATTTGCACGCCCTTGAAGCCGAGCTGCTTCGTGCAGCGCTCGAGCTCGTTGGCCGCCTCGTTGCCGTCGGGCATTGGCACCGTGCCAAAGCCCTTCAGGCGGTCGGGATGCTTGCTGCAATAGGCGGCGATGCCGTCGTTGACGATCTGCGCCGCTTTGACCGCGATGTCGAGCGGCACCGAGTAGTAGCATTGCGGCGGCGGCGGCGCGATCATCTGCACGTCGATTGCCATGGCGTCGAGATCAGCGAGCCGGTGCACGTGGTCGCGCCGGGCGCGGATATCGGCTTCCTGCTTCTGGTTGAGCGCCTTGGTCTCGGCATTGGCGAAATGCGCCAGCGGAATGGTCGTCCAGTCGAGATGCGGCTCGACGAATTGCGCCGCCTCCGGGACGCTGACATGGGCGTGAATGTCCACGGTCGTGCTTTGCGGCCGCACCTCGCGTCCCGGCTTGCCATGGCGGCGCGCGGCGGTCTTGTCGTACTTGTTCCATTGCTCGGGCATGTTCTTTCCTCGATTGAGCGCACTATGGCAGTTTAGTCGATCAGGTAGATAGGACTCGACCAGGCTTGATGGCCGTCGGCCTGGGTCACGCGCACATAGACCGGCAGATCGGCGCCGCCCGCGAAGCTGACATGATGATCGAGGGTCAGTCGCCGGCTCCAGTCGCTTTCGGGCAAGCGATAGACGCTGAGCTTGCGGCCGAGGCCGCCGCCGTCGAACGCAACCGTTGCGTCGGCGAGTTGGCCAAGCGCGACTTCTCCCGACACGACGTTGGTCTCGATGCGCAACGCGCCCGGCCGTGGCTGGTCGAGCCACAGATCGATGCCGGCGAGATTTCCGGTCGTCACCGACGTCCACGCAAGCGCAACGCCGGGCGTTACCTCCTGCACCTTGCGTTCGGGATTGAGGAAATTCACCGGCGCAAAGCGCGCGATGCGATTGCCGGTGACGGTGAGCTTGCCTTGCCACACCGTCTCGCGACCGCGGCCGCGGTATTCGGCGCCCTGCCACAGGACGCGGACGCGGCGGCCGAGATCGGCGGCTGCGAACGGGCGCTCCGACTGGACCACGCGGGTGCCGTGCAGCACATCGACGCGATCGAGCGGCGCGGTGCCGATCACCTCGACGGTGAGCCGCATCGGCACGCCGCTCGGCCGGATGATGTCGCCCATCATGGCATTGCGCACGCGCGTTTCGCGCGCCGCGCCGAGTGCCGGGTCCTCGGCAAATCCGGTGACGTCCTGTTCGAATGTTCCGCGCAAATCGAGGAACAGCCGCGTGCCGGTGGTGCCGTAATGCCAGCGCCGGCGCAGCGCCTCGAACAGCGCGTCGCGCGTCAGCTCCGGCATGAAGTAGCACGACAAGCCGCCGATCGCACCGAACGTCGAAGCGCCGGGCGTGGTCGCTCCGGGACGGCCTTTGTGATCGTCGCTGTGGCAGACGACGCCGACGCGGAAGCCCATCTCGAAGGCGTCGTGCAGCAGCCATTCGAACGTGCCCCAGGTCGAATGCACCTCGACGGTGCGCTCGATGCGGCCGTCATGGGCATATTTCACGTCGGCGTAACGGCCGCCGACATGGGCGATGACGCGGCAATCCTCATCGCGCAAAAACTCGAACAGCTTGTCCGCGGTGTAGATCGCCTCGCTCGACGTCTCGCCTTCGACAAGAATGTGCGAGGAGCGCCGGATCGGCCGGCCTTCGCGGCGGAAGAACACATTGCGGTCGCCGCCCATGCCGGTATTGCCCGACCATTCGTAGCCGGGCAGGCAGACGAATTGTCCCGGCTTGTCGAACGCGGCGGTCAGCGCGTTGAGCTTTTGCCAAAACCCGTCGGTGATCTGGAAATCGTTGCCCTGGTGGCCCGCCATGTCGACGAAGGCCTTGTCGCGGGCGTAGCGGAAATAGTCTTCCGCCGTGCCCATGCCGATGGTCTCGCCGCTCTGGCCGTGCAGGTCGGCCCAGTAGCGCCGCAGCGGCGCCGCCGCCACCACGCGCAGCGGATTAGCCTGCGCGACGCAGCGGCCGTCGGCCATGACGTTCAGGTCGAGATCGCCCGCCTCATCCGCCACCAGATTCTCGATCACGCGCGGGCCGTCGGTCTTCACAACAGTGATGCTGTCAGGCAGGCCGCGCAGCGAACGGGATGCCTCGAACGTAAGCCGGCCTGCCGCGTCCCCGGTCGGATTGCCCCACATATCCTCGGCCACGATCGCCAGCCGGATCGGCTCGCCGACCACCGCGAGCGAAGGCAAGATCGCCTTCCAGCGCACCGCCGGACCGGCCACCAGATCGAATGCCGGCTGTCGCGGCAATTCGCAGAACTCGTAAGTGGCAAAAGCATCGACCGACGTGCGCAATTCGACGCCGTTCTCGACATTGGTTTGCAGACGCAAGCCCGGAGAACCTTGCCTGCGGTCGCCGAGCCGGATGGTCAGAGTGTCGCCGGCACGCAAGTAGCCGCGGCCGACGCGGATCAGCAATGTGCTGCCGTAGGGACGGATATTGAGACGGTCGAACCAGACATCCAGTTTGGCGCCGTTGCTGGCCTCGACCGTGGTGAAATTCGCCGCGTCGGGCTTGTCGAACTGCGGCTTGCTGAAGTCGGACGTGGTCCGCCACGAAACTTTCACCATGCCGGTATCGTCGATGCCGAACGTGCCGGCCGTATAGACCAGCGTGAGCTCGGCATGCGATCCGGCAATGAACGGCCCCGGCGGCGCAAGCGCGATAGAACCCATGTGCTCGGGAAGATATTTCGAATAAGGCATGGCAATCCGCGGTATCGGACACGGCGCTGCTGGCCGCGCGAGGGAGGGACCGATATGATAAGCGAAGGCGGCCGGAAATGAAGGAGTTATTTCGAATGATGAATTCCCGCTTCCTCATTTTCATTTTTGCCATCGCAACCTTCGCGCCGCTGCATGCCGTGGCGGCCGAATGGCCGGACCGCCCGATCCACTTCATCGTCCCGTTCCCGGCCGGCGGCTCGACCGACGTCGCCGCGCGCGTCGTCGGCAACTATCTGTCGCAGAGACTGGGCAAGCAGGTCGTGGTCGAGAACAAGTCGGGCGCCAACGGCAATATCGGCATGGAATATGTGGCGCGCAGCACGCCGGACGGCTACACCGTTTTGGTCGGGACCGATGCGGTCAGCAGCAACCCGCATGTTTACAAATTGAACTTCGATCTGTTGCGGGACTTGACGCCGATCGTCGAGCTTTCGCATCAGCCCATCGCGCTCGCGGCGCATCCTTCGCTCGGCGTCAATACGCTCGCCGAACTGACCGCGAAGGCGAGGCAGATGCCGGGCTTGCGCTTCGCCACCGGCAGCGGCGTCGGTTCGCTGCAAGCCATGGTCGCGCTTTGGTATGCAAAGCTTGCCGGCATCACGCTCATACAAGTGCCGTATCGCGGCGGCAGCCCGGCGATCACCGACCTGATCGCAGGGACCGTCCAGCTTGGCTCGCTCGGCACCACGCCGCTGATCCCCTACTACAAGGCCGGCACGCTGAAGCTGCTCGCGCAATCCATGGCCGCACGCTCGCCGTCGCTGTCGGACGTGCCGACGTTTCAGGAGGCCGGCATGAACGGGCTCGTGGTCGATCAGCGGATCGGCGTGCTGGTGCCGTCAGGCACCCCGGCCGAGATTGCCGGCCGCCTCAATGGCGCGATCAATGCGGCGATGGCGGACGCGGCGGTCCGCAAGAGCTTCACCGATCAGGCGCAGGAGCCTGCCGGCGGCACGATCGAACAATACGCGACGCTGGTCCGCGACGATTCCGACAAATACGCGCGGCTGGTGAAGGACCTCGATATCGAAGTGCAATGACTGTCGGCCGTCCAGCTAAGCCTGATCGGTTGGCGGCCTTGATCGCCTGGATGCTGGTTGTTCGCGTTGATAATCTTGTCAAGGACGGCGCGAAGCGCCGCCGCCTCCGGCGGTCTACGATCCTTGACAAGATCATCAACGCGAACAGAGTGCTGTCCAAGCGATCAAGGCCGCTTTCTCCGCCGTCCGACATATTTCTGATCCCGCATAAGATCGCCTAAGCCGGCCGCGCCCCGCGCGCCATCGCGAACGGCAGCGCGCCGGCGACAAGCCCACATAGCACCGTGATCGCGGTGGTTTCGGTCAACGGCACCACTGTGCCATCGGCGACGAAGCCGTAGAGCTGCGCAAACAAGGCGGCGCAAAGATTCTGCACGAAGACGCCGACGCCGGCCGCGGTGCCGGCAAGCTTCGGACTGGTCTCCATGGCGCCCGCCTGCGCATAGGACAGCGACAGGCCCTGCGCCATGGTGATGAAAAAGCCCGGCACGAACAATGTCAGCGGCGTCACCAGGCCGCCGAGCAAGAGGCTCGATTGCGTCGTCACCGCGGCGAGCGACAACAGCGAACCGGCGAGTACCATGGTCTCGTTGGCGGCGCGGTTGCCGATGCGAGTCGTTATGAAATTGCCGGCGAGAAAGCCGAGCGGAAACAGCAAAAAGTAGATGCCGAATTCGGTCGACGGCCGGTGCAACAGGTCCTTGAGCAGGCTCGATGCCGCCGTCGCCGTTACCAGGAAGGTCGCGGTCATAAAACCCGACTGCAGCACGAAGGCGGTGAAGCGCACATGGCGGAACAGCTCGGCGTAGTCGTCGAGGATGTTGCCGCGGACGCGGTTTGGCGGCGACGGCGGCCGGGTTTCGAACACCGCGACATAGGCGCCGAGCGCGATGACGGCGCCGAGCAGAAGCGCGAAGCCGAACACACTGCGCCAGCCGAAAGTGTCGATCAGCACGCCGCCGACGATCGGCGAGACCATCGGGCCGATGGTGTAGAACATGGTCAGGTAAGCCAGCGCCTTGACCAGCCGGTCGCGGCCGTAGACGTCCTGGGCGATGGCGCGGCCGAGCGTGATGCCGCAGCCGGCGCCGATGGCTTGCACAAATCTGCCGACGACCAAGGCGCCGATCGAGCTCGCCAGCGCCGACACCGCGCTGCCGATGAGAAACAGCACCAGCCCGGAGAGCAGCACCGGCCGCCTTCCGTAGCGATCCGACAGCGAGCCATAGAACAGCGTGGCGAAGGCCATGCCGAACAGCGCGACGCTGAAGGTCAGCTGCGCCGTCGCTTCGGAAAGCCCGAGCGCCGCCTTCACCGCCGGGATCACCGGCAAGAACAGATGCACCGCCAGCGGCCCGATCAGCGAGATCGAGGCGAGCGCGAGCGCGAACAGCGGACCCGGCGTTGCTGTCATATCGGCGGCGTTGATGTTTAAGCCTGCAAAAGTTCCTGTATGGCGCGATAGGCCTGGTCGATCGCCGAGTCGGTATAGGCGGCGGCGCCGGAATCGGAGTTGGCGATGGCGATGCGGCCGAAGCGCGCGCGGCCGATCACATGCGGCTGTTGCGCCTCCGGCCATTCCGGATCGAACAGCTGGTTATATTCGTAAGCATAGCCGTGCGGCCAGCGATTGATGGTGATGCCCGTCACACCGCTCGCCGCATCGAACCCGCCCGGTCCGAGGATGCGCGCCAGCTGATCGCGGATGTTGCCCTCGAAGGTCGCGAACGTGGTGGTGAAAATATCGTGCTGCCCGGCCCGGTTCTGCTCGCGCTCGGGCAGCCCCGGCTGGCACGGCGTGCGCACCATGCGGACCAGCATCGGCTCCTCGGGCGCGCGCGGGCTTTTATAGTCGGCGATGTCGACCACCGCGTTGAGCGACAGCGACGAGAAATACGAGCCCGGCGCGTAAACAGAGGCGACGCCGAGCGCCTTGAATGCCGTCCAATTGCGCAAAGCGACATTGGCGTAAATCAATGGCGTCTTGACCAGATAGCGCAGCGCCTCTTTCTGCTTTTGCGGCAGTTCCGGACACAGATACGGGATCATCATGTTCCAGCAGGCAAGCACGCACGCCCGCGCACGCACCGTATAAACATCGCCGCCGCGAAAATAGGCGATGTCGACGCCGCCCGACGACGCCGCATCGCCGACATTGCGCGCGCGCACCACCGTGCTGCCGAGCCGGATGCGCACCGATGACTGAGGCTTATCGAGCCACGCATAGTCGAGGCGCGCCGTGACCACATCCTCGGCATTGTTGCCCGGCAGGCTGTCGGGGATCAGATCGCGCACCAGAAGCCTCGCGATCGAGGCATTGCCGTCGGGAAAATGAAACGTGTAGGAGCCGCCGCGATCGGCATAGCCGTTGGCGGTGTAGCCGGTATGCGGCGCCGAGCCGGGCTCGAGCTTGAGGCCGTCGAAGCCGGGAAACTTGAACGCCCAGACGTCGAGCGCGGAAACGGCATCGATGCCGACGCCCCACTCGCCGTGCGTCCTCTTCTGGTAGAACGGGATGACGCCGGGATCGGCCTTGACCACATTGAGCAGGTAATCGCGGTAGCTCATGGCGGCCAGCCGCGTCTTCTTTTCCGCCGACGTCAGCCCCGGCATGTAGTCGATTGCCGCTTCCTGGATGCGCACGATGTCGCTGCGCACGCTTGGCGACAGCGGCCCGTCGGCGAGCAATTGCGCCCACGGCACGCCCGGCGGCACGGCGATCAGCTTGTCGGCGCCGAACGTGTCCTTGTCGAAAAATATGCCGCGATGCAGCCCGAGCGAGGGATAGAAATCGGAATGCGAGCATTTTTGCGTCAGCGCCACGGGATCGATGCCCAGCGTCTTCAGCAAGCCGTCGGCCACGGTGCTGTACGGCCGCGGGCTGTCGATCAACAGCGTGCCGCCGTTGATCAGCTCGATCCGGCCATTGAGCGAAAACTCGTTGCGCTTGGCGTGGCCGCCGAAATCGTCGTGGTTGTCGAGGATGAGGATGCGGGCGTCCGGGTGCTTCCTCCGATAGAAATGCGCCGCCGCGAGCCCGCTGATGCCGCCGCCGACCACGACGAGGTCGTAGGACTCATCTGTTTGTTGGAGGTTGGCCGCTTGCGACCAGAAATCGCCGTCGCGCAGCCGGTGCGCGGCTTCGAATGCGCCGGGATGGCTGCCGCGCAGCCCGGTCAGCGCCGGCGGATAATAGCCGGGCGCGTCCTGTGGCGCCGGCGCGGCGGCAAAGGCTGCCGCGATAGTGTCGGCCGACAACCCGGCAGCGACGGCGCCGCCCACGGCAATGGGGATGCCGTTGAGAAAATCGCGTCGTGTGATCGGCGCTGGCTTATCGGCCATCAGTCACTTTACTTGTCTTTGGCCGCGAGCGCCTCGCGCATCCGTTCGGCATCGACGGCGATGTCGACGCCGGCGCGCTCCTGGGAAAGCTTCATCACCACGCGCGAATCGCGGCCGCCCCAGCCGCGCCCCATGGCTTCGGTCATTTCGGCCAGTGTCAGATTGCACAGCCGCATCGGCACGCCGAGCTCGCGGCCGAGCGCGTTGGCGAGCGAGACGTCCTTGTGCGCGAGCTTCAGCGAGAACGCCGGCGGATCGTAGGTGCCGGGCAAAAACTGGTCGATCAGCGCGTCGAAAGTGAAGCGCCGCCCGGCCGCGCCCTGGCGCACCGCCTGCCACAAGGCCAGCGGCTCGACGCCGGCCTTCACGCCCATGGCAAATGTCTCGGCGAGCGCGCAGACCACCGCATAGCCCGACATGTTGTGCACGAGCTTTGCCACCGTGGCGCTGCCGACCGGCCCGATATAGGCGGCCTTGTCGCCCATGGCGTCGAGCACGGCTTTGTGCGCCTTGAACGCGGCTTCGTCGCCGCCGACCCAGATCGCGAGCTTGCGCGACGCGGCGCCGACCGGGCCGCCGCTCACCGGCGCGTCGAGCATCTGCGCGCCCTTTTCGGCAAAGGCGGCATGGAGTTTCTTCACCACGCTCGGCGCGTTGGTCGACAGATCGAAATAGGCGGCACCAGGCTTTATGCCGGCGATGAGCCCATCCGGCCCGAGCGCCACGGCCTCGACGTCGACCGGCTCCGGCAGCGAGGTGAAAATCACATCGGCCTCGCTGGCCAGCGCCCGCGGCGTCTCGGCCCAATCCGCACCGGCATTGAGGTGATGGCTCGCGGCTTGTCGGTGCAGATCGTGGACCACGAGCTTGAAGCCCGCCTTCTGCAAATTCGTCGCCATCCGGCCGCCCATGGTGCCGAGCCCGACGAAGCCGACGACGGTGTTGTCCTTGGCCATCGCAATTACCTCTGCCTAAATACGCGATTTTGGATACCGGTGTGTAGGCTAGACTTGCATTACAGATTGCGGAAAGCCAGTGGACCCTGTTAGGGAAAGATGGCACGAGGACCAACCGAATTCATCAGATTCCGATGCCAGAGCCATTCACTATTCGAATTTTCGTTCCTGACGGTGACCCCGAAGGGCTGCGCATCATTGATCGGATGAATTGGACCGGCCTCGGCATTATTTTTCCCCGGGAAGATTGGCAGAAGATCAGATTAAGAGCCGATTTTTCAAAGCCGGGTGTCTACATATTGATTGGATACATTGCTGATGACGACCTCCCAACGCTCTATATCGGTCAGGGCGACGTACTGCGTGCACGCCTGGACAGCCATGTCCAAAATAAGGATTTCTGGAGCAAGGCTATTGTCTTCGTGTCGAGCGCATCGAGCGGCGGACTCAATCGTGCGCACGCCACATGGCTAGAACATGCGTTGATTCATCGCGCGATTGCAGCGGATAGGAGTCACCTGGAGAACGGTACGGAGCCACAAGAACCTCAATTGTCAGAGGCTGAAAAAGCTGACACACAGGCATTCTTGCGTGAAATGATTCAAATTCTCCCATTGGTTGGGCTCAACGCATTTGATGCGCCAAAGCCTGTAGCAGAACCGATGACGAAGTCCGTCGAAGCGGCTGCGACGAAGAAGAGCGCCGGTCAACTTGATACGATTGTCGTACCTGCGCAGAAGGATGGATTTGATCGCGTTTTCATCGGAGAGAATGCTTGGTGGTCAATACGCATTTCCGGCGGCATGTTATCCAAAATAAAATATATTGCCGCCTACCAATCGCAGCCGGTATCAGCAGTTACGCATGTTGCGCCAGTAGCTCGCATCGAACCGCATGGTGACAGCGGAAAATACAAACTAATCTTCTCCGAACCCGCAAAACCCATCAAAGCAATTCCATTCGCAGACGCGCCGTCGGGCTTCATGCAGGGACCGCGATATACCACATTCGCTAAGCTGCAAAACGCGAAAAAGGTTACTGATTTATTCGAAAAAACGCCATCATAGCGACCGGATCGAGTGGTGGATTAAGCTAGACCAATCTGCCATTCACTTTTCAAAACTTCCCCAGATGCTGACGCAGGCCGACGCCGTGGACTTTCAGCGTCGTGGCGGGTTGAGACGCCATTCCGACCGCTCGTCCATCAGCAGAATCAAAGTTAGCCAATCATAAGCGCCTCAACGGACGGCCGCGCTCTGTTGATGTGATCGATCGCGAATTTTGCATTTAGCTCTGTGATAATCGAGATATCCCGACGGGAGCTGCACACGGCGTGTAACCACATTATTTTTTCGAGCAAAATGGAACACAAATCACCGGTGACTCGCGAATTGACAGTTCCAACAATCTCCTCCAAAGGAACATGGCGCTGAACAAATAAACGCTCGAACAACGTTCTTCGGACAATGCTGATTGGAGCATGCACTCGAGTAAGCCCAAAATACTCTGGCTTTCCAGCCCGGTCCACCATCCGACAATATCCCACCACAAGGGTATTGCATTTGATCGAAGCTTTGAGTCCCAACTCTTCGCGCAACTCGCGCTCAATCTCACTCGCGATAAATGGAATAAAATCTAAACCTGTGTTCGGTATATCCTTCCGCCAATCCACCGAACCAGAACCACTCGGTGCAACCTGGCCCGTGCTTTGCAGCGACCGTGCCGACTGAACCACCAGGGGGACCTCGACGTCATCAAACACGGCGATCGTTGAGACCCCCATGTGGTTTGATGCCTTTCGTAATGAAAGGCTCGATAATCTTCCATTCCTCTCAACAAAGAATTGCGTTCCATCGATTAATACGTCACCTCGCCGTGGTAGCGTTTTCGGCATGACGAGCCGACGAAGCGCCATGTCATTTGTAAAAAGGCTATTGTGATATGTTGTCTTATAGATAACTACACCGGCGTCTGATCGACGAAGTAAGGTCTCATCGAGATCGGTTTCTTGTCCCATTTTTCGTTCATTTGACACCAGGCCAATCCGCCTTTTGTTCATAATGACCTGACGGTACGCCGACACATTCTGAGGTAATTCATATTCGATGGGGGAAACCACTGCTTGGACGCTCGTTGTGGGCAGAAATACATTAACTTGTTCAAGATATACGGCAAGCCGATCGTACCGAGCTAGTGTTTGCCACCCCGAGTCGCGAAGAGTTTTGACTGCTTCGATATCTAGCGGATTGAATTCAAGCGAATACTGCGACTCTCTCTTTAGCTGAAGGATGCCGCTGCCTGCTGAGACACAAGTTATAAATCCACTTATCCATGTGAGATAACTTTCCAACCGATCGGGAAAAACAACAATGGAATATCCAAAAAAAGTGAAACTGATAATCGAAATCAAGAATCGCCATCTCGCCCTGAGCCAGTAGCTAAACTTGTTCTTAAATGAACTGAAAATAAAATAGAGATACAGGGCAGCCGAACTATGCGTGATAGCCGATCGGACAGACATCTTTCATCATCCACATCAATGCTTAGGTCAGCTGCCAAAGGGACTCGACGAGTTTGACCCATTGGCAGTCCGCAATCAAGTCATGGGTTGTAGTTTGAAGTCAAACAAGCGTCGCGCGAGTTCTCACACATGTGGTCATCGGAAAAATGAAGCAAATGTTCATTCAAAAAATTCCGAGATGCTGGCGCAGATCCACGCCGTCGGCTTTCAGCGCGGCGGCCGTCGAGACCACGGCGACGCGGCCGGAATTGAGAATGACGATGTCGTCGGCGATGTCGAAGGCGAGCTTTGGGCTCTGCTCGACCAGCACGATGGAGAGGCCGCTTTCCTTGAGTTTGCGGATGGTCGACATCACCTCGGCGACGATTTGCGGCGCCAGGCCTTCCGACGGCTCGTCCATCAGCAGCACGCGCGGATTGCTCATCAGCGCGCGGCCGATGGCCAGCATCTGCTGCTCGCCGCCCGACAGATAGCCGGCGAGTTGGGTGTGGCGCTCGGCGAGCCGCGGGAACATGGCGAATACGGTCTGTGCCGTCCACGGCGCATGGCGGCGGCCGGCATGCTCGGTGCGCGCGGCGACCATCAGGTTCTCACGCACGGTGAGGCTTTTGAAGACGCGGCGGCCTTGCGGCACCAGCGCCACGCCGCGCGCCGCGATCAGTTCCGGCGGCAGCCGCGTCACCGCCGCGCCGAACACTTCGACGGCGCCGGCGCGCGGCGGCAACAGCCCGACGCTGACATTCATGCAGGTCGATTTGCCGGCGCCGTTCCTGCCGAGCAGGCCGAGCAGCCGGCCCTCGCCCAGTTCGAACGACACCTGTTGCAGCACGTGGCTGTCGCCGTAATAAGCGTCGATGCCGCGCAGGCTGAGCGCGCTATTCGCCAAGATAGACCTCCCGGGTGCGGGGATCGGCGACGACTTCGGCGCGGGTGCCTTCGACGATCACCTCGCCGAAATGCAACAGCGTGATGCGGTCGGCAAGCTCGAGCGCGGTGTCCATGTCATGCTCGATCATGACGATCGTCACATCGCGCGGGATCGAGGTCAGCAATTGCCGCACGTCGCGACGCTCGTCGATCGAGAGCCCGGCGAACGGCTCGTCGAGCAGCAGCACTTTCGGATTTTGCGCCAGCGCCATCGCGATCTCGACGCGGCGCTTCTCGCCGTAGGAGGTCTCCGCCAAAGGCCGGCCGGCGATGTGATCGAGGCCGACGCGCTTGAGCGCGGCATGGGCCTCCTCCACCAGATGCTGCTGGCGGTGCAGCGCCGCCCACGGATTCCAGCGCAGCGGCGACAGCCCGAGCAGCGCCAAGGTCGCGTTGCGCAAGATCGTGTCGTGGGTGAACAGCGTGATGATCTGATAGGTGCGCGCCATGCCGAGATGGGTGCGCTTGCGGCTTGCCACCTTGGTGATGTCGCGGTCGAACAATTGGATCGAGCCTGAGTCGGGCGGCAGCTCGCCGGTGATGAGGTTGAACAACGTGGTCTTGCCGGCGCCGTTCGGGCCGATGATCAGCCGGCGCTCGCCCGGCTCGACCTTCAGATTGACATTGGCGGTGACGCGCAGGCCGCCGAACGATTTGCACAAATTTTGGACGGCGAGCGCGGTCATGGTTTTCGCTCCCCCGCCGGCGCGGCCGTCCCCGTGGCCGGCGCGGCCGGCCCCATTACCGGCACGACCTTTTTCGCCCCGCTCATCGCCCGCCACGCCGAACGCGACAGCCGCGCCATGCCCGGCACCAGGCCTTCCGGCATGAACACGACGATGGCGACGAAGATGGCGCCGAGCATGAAATTCCAGCGCACCACATAGGCGCTGACCACGTTCTTGATGATGACGACAAGCGCCGCGCCGACGATCGGGCCGAGCAACGTGCCGGCGCCGCCGGAGATCACCATCAGCAGCGCTTCCGCCGAGGCGGTCAGCGCCAAGGTCTGCGGGCTGATGAACTTGTTGTAATAGACGAAGAGAATGCCGGCGGCCGCGGTGAGCAGCCCGGAGAACATGAAGGCGCCGAAACGGATCATCCAGACGTGATAGCCGAGCGCGTTCATGCGCCGCGGCTGGTCGCGGGTGCCGCACAGCGCCGCGCCGAACGGCGAGCGCACGAAGATCGCACACGCGGCGACAGCGAGCAGGAACACGATCAGCGTCATGTCGTAGAACGCATTCGCCGACGTCAGCGCAATGCCGAACGGCATCGGCCGCGTCGAAACGTTGACGCCGTTGTCGCCGTTGGTCAGGCTGATCCAGCGATAGGCCAGCCCCCACAAGATTTCGCCGAGCGCCAGCGTGATCATGATGAAGCCGATGCCGGTGGCGCGCAGCGCCAGCGCGGCAAAGCCGGCGGTGAAAACCAATCCGATCACCAGCGCGGCGAGGATGGCGACGGCGTGGCCGTAGCCGGCGACCAGGAGATAAGCGATCGCATAGCTCGCCACGCCGAACAGCCCGGCATGACCGAGCGACACCAGGCCGGCGTAACCGACCAGGATGTTCAGCCCGAGCGCGAAGATCGCATAGAGCAGTATCTGGCTGGCGATGTTGACGTAATAGGCTTCGCCGATCGCGTAAGGCACGGCGAACAGCCCCAGCACGACGACAGCCATGGCGATACGGCGGGCGATCACAGCACTTGCCCCCCGAACAGGCCCTGCGGCCGCAACACCAGCACTAGCACCATCGGCAGAAATAGAATGAAATAGGCCAGCTCCGGCACCAGCGCCTGGCCGAAATTATAGATGAAGCCGACGATGATGCTGCCGAAGAACGAGCCGAGCAGGCTGCCGGTGCCGCCGAGGATGACCACCACCAAAGCGAGTGGCAGCATGTCCTGATCGAGGCCTGGATAGACCGAGAGAATCGGCGCGCCGATCACGCCGGCGAAGCCGGCGAGCGCCGCGCCAAGGCCGAACACGACGGTGAACAGCTGCGACACGCGGATGCCGACCACGCGCGCCATCTGCGGATCGTCGACGCCGGCGCGGATCATGGCGCCGAGCCGGGTGCGGTCGAGCATCAGCCACAGCGCGATGGCGAACACCACGGCGATGGCGATGATGGCGAGGCGATAGAGCGGCGCCGCCGCCGTGCCGACGCGGATGAAGCCGCCCAGCCCCGGCGGCGTCGCCACCGAGATCGGATCGCCGCCCCAGGCCATCAGGCAAAGATCGGCGACCATGAAGGAGACGCCGAGCGTCACCAGCACTTGCGCCAATTGCTGGCCGGCCAGCCGGCGCAGCAACAGTAGCTCCATCAGCGCACCGAGCACCGCCACTTCGAAGGCCGTGATGATCGCGGCGACCCAGAAATTGAGCGTGAAGCCGAGCGCGCCGGAAAAGAACGTGGTGCCCAGATAGGCGCCGACCATGAACATCGAGCCGTGCGTCAGGTTGGGAATGCGCATCAGCCCGAAGATCAGCGAGAAGCCGGCCGACAGCAGGAACAGCAGGCCGCCGAACGTCACGCTGTTGACGGTGAGCAGCAGCCAAAACGTCATTTCCGCCGACCTTGCACTTTCCGGCTGCTTGGATTTGTAGCTTGTAGCCCGGATTGAGCGTAGCGAAATCCGGGATGTGCCTCAAACGCCGCTCCCGGATTGCGCAGAGCGCAATCCGGGCTACAGGCGTTCAGCACTTCGCCAGCGGCGGATAATCGCGCGAATAGACCGGATGCGCGAGGTATTCCTGCTCCGGCCAATCCCAGAACTGGCTGACGTTCTCGTAGGTCTTGATGGTCTTGTTCCAGACCTTGAGCCCGTACTTGGCGCCCTCGGTGCCGATTTTGCGGATGTAGAAGTTGCCGACGATGTTGCCGAAATGGTCGAACTTGAGCGGCCCGCGCGGCGTGTCGGTGAGACTGACCGCTCGCAGCGCCGCCATGAACTTCTCCTTATCCTTGGCGTCGCCGCCCGCCTTCAACGCCGCTTCGACCACCTGGCAGTTGACATAGAGCAGCCCGGCATATTGGCCCGGTATGGTGTCGTAATTCTTCAACATGCCGTCGATGAAGCGCTGGTTGGCGTCGATCGGCAGGTCGAGCGTATAGGGACAGCAGCTGACGAGCCCGATCGCCTCTTCGCCGTAGCTCTTGAGCAAGGCATCGTCGCCGCCGGTCTCGCCGGTCACCACCGGATATTTGAGGCCGGCGGCCGCATATTGCTTCATGAAGCGCAGCGGGTTTGAGCCGGCAAAGCCCTGGCAGACCACATCGCAATCGGCGATCTGGGCGATGTAGGGCGTATAGTCCGGCGTCACCAGCGGCGGCCACAGTTTGTTGACGACGCAGCCGCCGTCTTTCGTAAACGCCGCCTGGAAGCCGCCCATTTGCTCGTAGCCGAAGGCGAAATCCTCGGTGATGCAGAAGGCGCGCTTGTATTTCAGCTCGGTCGCCGTGTAGTGCCCCATCGGATGACAGGCTTGCGACGAGGTCGCCGAGGCGCGCAGCAGGAACGGATTCGGCGTCCGCTGGGTGAGGTTGTCGGCCGCCGCCAGGCTGAGCGTCGGCATCTTCTGCTCTTTGATGTAATCGCTGATCGCATAGAGCTCGAAGGCGGCGAGCGGGCCGAGGATGACATCGACCTTGTCGCGCTCGACCAGCTCCTGGGCCTTGGTCTTGGTGCCGGCCGGATTGCCGCCGGTGTCGGCGGAGATGAAATCCACTTTGCGGCCGGCCATGGTGTAATTTTTTTCCTTCAGGAACGTCAGCACGCCCTGTTCCATCTGGATGCCGCCTTGCGCCAGCGGGCCGGTCTTGACGGTGAGCAGGCCGACCTTGAACGGCTCGGTTTGCGCGATGGCGGGTGCCGGAAACCGGGTTGTTAGCGCGGCGGCGGCGCCCGCCGCGGTGCCGGCCAGGACCGCGCGGCGGCTGACCCTGCGTGACATGGATTTGCGAGACATTCCTGTCCTCCCTCTGGCCCGTTTATCCGGGTTGCATAGCTGGCCGTTGCGCCCCCACGCAACGGCATTTTCAAGCCATCATTGGCCAAGCCGTTCCGCCCTGTAAAGTGCCGCAATCGTCGCGGTTTGAGATTATTTTTTCATTTCTTTGGCGGAATAATAGGCAGCAGCAGATAGGGCCGCGCCGCGCCGCCGAAATGCAGCGCTGTGACGCCACCGAAAATGTCCGGCGGCCGGTCGCGCGGATCGTCGTGCAGGAACGGCCCGCAGCCGGTCAGCTCGTTCTTGAAGTTGGACAGCTTACCCCCGCTCGGGCCGGGATAGACGTAATCTTTGCCGCGAATGGTGAGCGCGACACGATAGCCCGCCGGCACCACGATCGAGGTCGGCCAGATTTCGACATCGAGCGCCGCCACCTCGCCCGGCTTGAGCGGCCGCTTTTTCGTGTGCGTGTGATACGGCCGGTACGGTTGTGACAGTTTCTTGTCGAGCTGGCGGTGCGAGGCGCGCAGCCAGCCCTGGCCGACCGGCGTATGCGGATCGATGGCGCCTTGGAACACCACTTCTTTGAGATCGCCGGTGAAGACCCTAAGTACCGCAAAAATGTCGGCGTCCGACGTCGACGACGAGATGAACAGTTTGAGCGCCGAAGGCCCGGTGATTTCGGTTTCCTGCCGGAGCGGCGGCGTGAGAAAGGTGACGCCGTCGCCCATGGCGTCGAAACGGATCGCGGTTTTCTTCTTAGCCGGCTTGTCGGCGAGCGTACCGTCGGACGGATCGAGATAAAACCGCGTCCATTTGGTGCGCTTGAGCGGCCACTCGGTTTCCGCGCGCTCGACGAAACGGTCGACGTGGCGCACCTGCAACTGCACCGCCGGCTGCTTGTCCCAGCCGTTGTTTTTGCCGTGCAGGAAATGATCGAAGAAGCGCAACTGCAGGCGCCGGCCGTAGTCGGTGTAGAAATGCGTCCAGTGCTCGATGCCGTGCGCTTCGAGCCATTTGTTCTTCGACGCGGCGCGGACAAAACCCTCGAAATTGCCGCGCGGATGCAGCGGCTGGCCGCCCCAATTCGCTGTCGACAAAAACGGCACCTTGACCTTCGACCACACCGGCGAGCGGGCACGGTGATAGGCGTCGTCGAGCGGGTGCGCGCAAATCTCACTGCCGAAGTCGCTGCGGTTTTTGGCGAGTTCCGCCTCCGACAGCGTCTCCGGCCCGCATACCAGTTCGCCGTGCACACGGCTCCGCTTGCCGCGCTCGCCTGAGCCGTATTGCACGGTCTTGACCTGCATGTCGTACCAATTTTCCCAGAACGTGCAGAGGATGCCGCCGTGGTGGGTCATGTCGCGATACCAGTCCGCGGCGCCTTCCCAGATGCACATGGCGGCAAGATGCGGCGGCTCGAGCGACGCCACGTGCCACTGGTTGATGCCGTAGTAGGAAATGCCGTTGAGCCCGACCTTGCCGTTCGACCACGGCTGCACGCCGGCCCATTCGATGCACTGGTAGAAATCTTTTGTCTCGCGCGGCGAGAAATGATCGATCACGCCGGGCGAACAGCCGGCGCCGCGGGAATCGACGCGCACGCAAGCGTAATCATGCGGCACCCATTTCTCCGGGTCGACCACTTCCCAGCTCTGATAGAGATTGCTCGAGCCGGCGGTAACATCGGGATGTTTTTCCGCCATACGCTGCCACGCGCTCGGATAGCCGTCCTGGAAGGCGAGGCCTTTGGCGTAAGGACCGTAGCTTAAGATCACCGGATAGCGGCCTTCCTTGACCGGGCGAAACACATCGGCGCGCAGCACCAGACCGTCATCCATGGTGATCGGCACGTCCCAATCGATGCGCATGCCGTCGCGCGTCTCGCTGCGCTGCTGGTGCGTTTTGCCCCGCGCCTCAGCACCCATCCGCGCTTCGCCTTCGAGCGATGCCATGCGAGTCCTCCTTTTTTCACCTCTCCCCGCGTGCGGGGGCCGAACAATTCTGCGCCCAGCGGAAACGCCCCCTCACCCCACCCTCTCCCCGCACACGGGGAGAGGGAGTTCACGCTCAGCGCCCTCGCCTCTTCTTCAAATTACCGCGCTTCACGCCGGCCATCCTCTCCAGCACCGCGCAGACCGCGGCGGTGTCCTGATCGTCGTAGCCGCTCCTGCGCGCTTTGGCGTAGATCGTGCTACTGGCATCGAACATCGGCGTCGGCACGCCGATGGTGCGGGCAAAGCCGCCGATGACGTCCATGTCCTTCTGCCACACCGAAATCTTCATGGTCGCGTCGCCGTAGTCGTTCTTCACCATCATCGGCGCGCGCAATTCGAAAATGCGCGAATTGCCGGCGCCGGTCTTGATCAGGTCGAAGATCAGTTGCGGCGATAGCCCGGCTTTGATGCCCATCACCATCGCCTCGGCGGTGGCCACGTTGTGGATGGCCACCAGGAGATTGGCGACGTATTTCATGCGGCTGCCATTGCCGAAGGCGCCGACGTCGTGCACCGCGCGGGTGAAGGCTGCGAACATGGCTTTAAGCTTTTTGATCTCGCCGCTGTCGCCCGAAGCATAGACCACGAGGTCCTTGACCTTGGCCTGGGCGCCGGTGCCGCTCATCGGGCAGTCGAGCATGACGTGGCCGGCCTTGCGCAGCCTGGCTTCGGCTGAGGTCTTGTCTTCCAGCGTGAAGGTCGAGGCCTCGACGATGACGCGGCGCGGTACCTTGGCCTTGACGATCGTGCCGACCGTCGCGGCCAGCGCCTTGGGGCTCGGCAGGCTGGTGATGATGGTTTTCGCTTTGCGCGCCACCTCGCCGGCATCGGCGGCCATCTCGACACCCGCGCGCGCCATGGCGCGCCGCCGGGCCGGAGCGATGTCGTAACCGATCACGCGCCAGCCCGCGGCCACGAGATTGCACGCGAAGGCGCCGCCCATGATGCCGAGGCCGACGATCCCGACGGCACCCTTTTTTTCCGCAGCCATTCTGCTCCTCATTGTCGCTTGGCGTGGCGACGCCGTATGGCATCCGCCCTCCCCGCACGCAAGCGGCTTTCTCGCATTCGTCATTCCGGGGCGCGCGCAAGCGCGAGCCCGGAATCCATAAACACGGACCTTGCAGAATTCTCGCCGGAGTGATGGTCTCCCGCACCGGGAGTATGGATTCCGGGCTCGTGGGCTTTGCCCACGCCCCGGAATGACGGTCGGAGATCGCGTATGCAAATCGGAGTCGCGGGGCTGGGCGCCATGGGCAGCGCCATTGCGGCCCGGCTCATGGAAGTCGGCCACCAGGTCACCGTGTGGAATCGCACGGCGGCGAAAACCGCCCCGCTCGCCGAAGCCGGCGCCAAGGTCGTCGACAGTCCCGCCGCGGTTGCCGCCTTGAGCGAAGCGGTCATCACCATCCTGACCGACGGCGGGGCGATCGACGCGGTTTATCACGCGCCGTCGGGCCTGTTGTCGGGCGACGTGAAGGGCAAGCTGTTCATCGAGATGAGCACCGTGCCGCCGGGCGTGGCAACCACGCTGGCGCCAAAAGTGCGCGCCAAGGGCGGCACATTTGTGGAGTGCCCGGTCGGCGGCTCCACTGCGCCGGCGCGGCAGGGCAAGTTATTGGGGCTGATGGGCGCCGAGCCCGCCGACGCGGCGCGCGCCAAGCCGATCCTCGACCAGCTTTGCCGCAAGGTCGAGCATTGCGGCGCGGTCGGCGCCGGTTCGTCGATGAAGCTTGCGATAAACCTGCCGCTGATGGTCGGCTGGCAGGCTTACGCGGAAGCCTTTTCGCTGGTCCGCGACCTCGGTTGGGAGCCGAAACGCCTCATCGACCTGTTTACCGAGAGCAACGGCGCCAACAACGGCTTCAAGCTGCGCGCCGACATGATCGTCGCCATGATGGAAAACCGCGATCCCGGCCCGACCACGTTCAGCATCGCTAATGCGGTGAAAGACCTCAAGACCATGATCGCCACCGGCGCCGCCAAGGGCGCCGACATGCCGGCGGCGAAAGCGGCTCTTGCGGCGCTCGAGGAATCCAACGCCAAGGGTTTTGGCCCGCGCGACGCCTCGCGGCAAACGGTCTATTGGCCGAGCCGCGGCAAGCCATAAAAGTTTCTCATACCAACACCGGAGCGAACATGTCAGTCACTCTCGCGCAGGCCTCCACCATCGTCGACGTCGCCTTGAAAAAAGGGCGCGACAGCAATCTGGCGCCGCTCACCGTCGCCGTGCTCGATGCCGGCGGCCATCTCGTCGCGTTCAAGCGCGAGGACAAGTCCGGCATCCTGCGGTTCGACATCGCCTTCGGCAAAGCCTGGGGCGCGCTCGGCATGGGTTTTGGCTCGCGCACGCTGGCGAGCCGCGCGGCGAAGACGCCGCAGTTCTTCACCATGCTGGCGGCGGCGAGCGGCGGCCGCATGGTCACCAATCCGGGCGGCGTGCTGATCAAGGATGCATCCGGCACCATCGTCGGCGCCTGCGGCATTTCCGGCGACACCTCGGACAAGGACGAAATGTGCGCCCTCGCCGGCATCGAGGCGGCCGGGCTGAAGGCCGATCCGGGCGCGGACTAATTCTTTCTTTCCGCCCCCGCTTGCGGGGGCGGTAGACGCGCAAAGCGCGTGGGCGGGGGCAAGTGTCCGCTTGCACCGAGCAAGCCAGCCCCCTCCACCACGCTTCGCGTGGTGCCCCTCCCCCGCTTCGCGGGGGCGGAAAAGATAACAGGAGAAATTTCCCATGAAGCTCTTTTCATTCTGGCGCTCGCTCGCGACCTATCGGGTGCGCATCGCGCTCAACCTCAAAGGCATCGTGCCCGACGAGGTGGTGGACGTGAACCTGATGAAGGGCCAGCAGCGCGACGCCACCTATCGCGCGGTCAATCCGATGATGGCGCTGCCGGCTCTGGTCGACGGCGACGGGCCGGCTTTGTTCGAATCGCTCGCCATCATCGAATATCTCGACGAGATCCATCCGAACCCGCCGCTATTGCCGCGCGACGCCAAGGGCCGTGCCCGGGTGCGCGGGCTGGCGCAGATCGTCGCCTGCGATTCCCATCCGCTGATCGTGCCGCGGGTGCGCGAATATCTCGAGCACGAGTTCAAGCTCGACGAGCCGACCCGCGTCAAATGGTGCCAGCACTGGCACCTGATGGCGCTGAGCGCGCTCGAAACCAATCTCGGCGACAAGGCCACCGGCCGCTATTGCCATGGCGACAGCATCACGCTCGCCGACATCTGCCTGGCGAGCCAGGCCGCCGGCGCGAAATTCTTCAACGTCGATACCGCGCCGTTTGCGAATTTTTCCCGGATCGCCGCCGCGCTGGCGCAGATCGACGCCTTCGCCCGCGCCCATCCGCTCAAACAGCCCGGCGCGCCGGCGGGTTGATCGGCGAATGGACGACGAGCGTGCCGCTCACTGACCCTTCGTCAGAACCGCGACCGACGACAGCGGCGTGGCGGTGCTCTTGCTGATGATGCCTTTGGTGGCGGCCACATACGCCTTGTAATGGTCGCTCGCCTGATGTGCGGCGAGCGCCGCGGCATCGTCGAAGGCCGAGAGCAGCAGCACGTGACTACCCTTGGTCTGCGACACCGCAATGTCGAACTCGCGGCAGCCGGGATCCTGCACCGATGCCGCGGCATGCGACTTGGCCGCGCCGATGAATTTGCCGACCTGCCCGTCGGCGACGTCGACCTCATCGACATTGATGAATAGCGGCGGGGAGTCGGCCTGCAGCGCTGGCGCAGTGCTTCTGTTCAGGACCACCGCCGAGAACGGCCTGATGTCGTAAGACTTGATCATCGTCATGGTCAGGCCGATGAACTTCAGATAGGCCGCGGTCTTCTGATGCGCGTCCCAAGCGGCGGAATTGTTGAAGATCTCAAAGATGAAAACCTGGCTTTTCTGACTTTGCCCGACCGCGCTTATGAATTCCTGGGTGCCGGGCTCCTTGATCGTTGCCGCGCCGTCGTCCTTCAGGGCGGCAAGGAATTTCGGCATCGATGCCGGGCTGATGTCCAGCGTGACCACGTTGACGAAGGGCGACGCCGTTTGCGCCGCCGCCTCCCGGCCGTGCAGCGGCAGCAACAAGACCGCGGTGGCGAGCATGATCCCCGGCAGCACGACTGACTTCAGCATTGCAGTTCGTCTCCTGGCCAAAGGCGTTTACGAAAACGTAGCGGCACCCAGACGCGCCCGGTAGCCCCGCAGCGCGATTTACCACCACTTGTGAAAATGATGCACCGGGCCATGGCCGGCGCCGACCTTGACCTGATCGGCGGCGGCGATGGCGGCGCTCACATAGGCCTTGGCCTCGCGCACCGCCGCGTTCAAGGACTGCCCCTTGGCCAGGCCGGCGGCGACCGCGGCAGCCAGCGTGCAGCCGGTGCCATGGGTATTCTTGGTTGCGATGCGCGGCGCGGTGAACCGCGCGGCCCCGTCGGCCTCGACCAGAAGATCGACGCTGTCCGCCCCGCCGCCGTGGCCGCCCTTGATCAGCACCGCGCCGGCGCCGAACGCCAGCAGCTTTTGCGCCTGCGCCCGCATCGCGTCTTCGTCGCGCGCCAGCGGCGCGTCGAGCAGCGCCGCCGCCTCGAACAGGTTGGGCGTGACCACGTCGGCACGCGCCAATAGCGCGCGCAGCGCGTCCAGCGCGTCGGCGCGCAACAGGCCGGCGCCGGTCGAGGCGACCAGCACCGGGTCGAGCACGACATGGCGCGGGCGGTGGCGTTCGAGACCGGCGGCGACGGCGCCGGTGGCCGCGGCATTGCCCAACATGCCGACCTTCACCGCGCCGACGTCGAGATCAGAAAACACCGCGTCGATCTGCGCGGCGATGAAATCGGCAGGAACGTCGTGGATGGCGGCGACGCCTTTGGTATTCTGCGCCGTCAGCGCGGTGATCACCGAAGCGCCATAGACGCCGAGCGCGGCGAAAGTTTTCAGATCCGCCTGGATGCCGGCGCCGCCGCTCGAATCCGAGCCGGCAATGGTGAGCGCGATGGGAACGCTCATTGCCACGCTTCCAATATTTTTATCCGTTTGAGGTATACGTCGCCAATGCAGGCAACGTCGCTCTTGCAGGAATGACGTTGCGCGATCCAAGCATTCTCGTCGGCAGCAAGGGTTTTGCGCTTGTCGGCATCGAGCCGGCCGCGCGTACTGGCATAGACAGCGTCGAGCCTTTGATCCAGTACGATCAATTTGCTGTCGCGGCAGATTGCCTGCTCGTCTTCGTACTCGGCTTTGACACAATCGAATGTCGGCGTAATACCGCCCGACGGACCGCCCGAAGCGATCGACGTCCGATCTTGCCGCTGCTCCGTCACCGCAGGCGGCGGCGACGCACGCAGCAGCACGACGGCAAACGCGACGACGGCAACGGCAAGCCCGCCGATGACGGCATAGAGCGCCGGCGAAATAGGGGCGCGCGCAGCGCTGGCTTTGCCGCCTTGCGCCACGTGCGGCATGCGCTGGAGCGAACGGATGAGGCCGTCCATGTGATGATCGAAATCGCGACCGCCATCCACCGTGACGGCGTGGCGGTAGGCAAAATCCCGCAAGCTTTGCGGCAGCTCGCTGACTTCGGGCATCCTGGTGCCGCCGACAAGCACCGGAACGATCGGGATGTCGCGCTTGAGCGCGGTTTCCACTTCAATACGGACGGGATCGGCTTCGTTGTCCATTCTGTTCGCATTGCCTTTGCGCTGGCCGAGCCAAGCCGGGCCGACGACGACGAGCAGGACGTCGGTCGCGCCCAGCGCTGCGGCGATCTGGGTGCGAAAATCGATGCCGGGCTGAATGCTGTCGATGTCGCGGAACACCGTGTCTTTGCCGAAATGCTGCACCAGCCGGTCGAAAATACGGCCGGTAATGTCCTGCGAATCCGAGCGACGATAGGAAATCGCAATCCTGGCCATGATCGTCCCCTATGTGCCCCGTTTCGCTAGCGTCGCGTCGACGATCGCGCGCAAGGCGCGCGCAGCGGCTGCAGGATCCGGCGCGAGCGACAGCGCCGAGATCACGGCGACACCGTCGGCGCCGGCGGTGATCACCGCCGCCGCATTGCCGGCGTCGATGCCGGCAATGCCGCAGACCGGCAGCTTCGGCGCGCGCGCGTGCAGCGCGGCAACGACCCGCGCCAGGCCCTCGGGGCCGATCGGCGCGTTCTTCTGCTGTTTCGATAATGTGACATAGACGCCGCCCGAGCCGACATAGTCGATCAGCTCGACCGGCGCGGCGTTGGCTTCGGCAACCGTCTTGATCGACAGCCCGATGATGGCGTCGCGGCCGAGCAGCTTGCGCGCATCCTCGACCGCCATGTCGTCCTGGCCGACATGGACGCCATCGGCGCCCGACGCCAGCGCGACGTCGATGCGATCGTTGATGACGAGCGGCACTTTGAACGGCTCGAGGGCCTTTTTGATCGCGCGTGCGCACGTGACCATGGCGCGGGTCTCGCTGTGCTTGTCGCGCAATTGAACGAGCGTCGCGCCGCCCTGCGCGACGAGCCGCGCCAAGTCGGCGAGATCGTGGCCACCCGAACGTTCGGGATCGACGATGGCGTTGAGGCGAAGATCGACCGGCATTAGCAAACCCCTTGCATCACGACACCCTGGTGCGCGCGCGCAATGTCGCGGGATCGAGGCCATGGAGCGCATCGATGATCCAACTGGCAAAGCGCCCCGGGCCGCTCGTGTTCTCGGCCGCCACCTCACCGGCGACGCCGAGCGCGACCAGCGCGGCGACCGTGGCACGCCAGCGATCGCGCTCCACCGCCAAAGCGGCGGCGACCAGCGCCGAGCCGGCGCAGCCCATGGCGGTGACCAGCGCCATCAGCGGATCGCCATTGGCGACTTTTGCCGAATGCTCGCCGTCGGTGACCACGTCGGTAGTGCCGGTGAGCGCGACCACAGTGTCGTGGTGTTTGGCAAAGCGCCGCGGCGCGTCGCCTGCACTATCGCCGCCGGCAAGCGCGGCAAATTCGTGGTGGTTGAGCCGCACCACGGCGGGTCTGCGGCTCACCAGGCTTTGCGCGAACTGCGCGCGTGCCGGCGAGCGTTCGATGAAGACCGGGTCGAGCACCCAAGGTTTGCCGTCCCCAGCTTTCTCGCCCTGCCCCAGCGCGCCCAGCGCCACGTCGATCGCCGCGCGCCGCTCGGCGTCGAAGGTGCCGAGATTGACCAGCAGCGCATCGGCGCCAGCGACGAAAGCGGCGATCTCATCGGGCGAAATGGTCATCGACGGCACGGCGCCGGCGGCGAGCAGCATGTTCGCCGTATAGGCCTGCGCCACCGAATTGGTGATGCAATGCACCCGCGGCGCGCGGCTCCGGATCCGCGCCAGCACGTCGGCGGCGATATCGGCAAAGTCGGGCGGCGCGAGCATATCCATCGGGTCTTTCCGCAACCGTGCAAGGATACTACGCCCGAGAGCGCTCTTGCAGGCTCGTCATATATGCTATCTTGGCGGTCCGGAGGCGCGCATGATCCCCTTTTTCGTGCAGATCAAATGTCAGCTCGGCAAGTCCTACCAGGTCGCCAACAAGCTCGCCGACGCCGAGATCGCCTCGGAAATCTACTCGACCGCCGGCGACTTCGACCTGTTGGTGAAGTTCTACGTCGATCCCTCGACCGATATCGGCCATTTCATCGCCGAGAAGGTGCAGACCATTGCCGGCGTCGCCGACACCCGCACCATCATCACCTTCAAGGCGTTTGGAGGCTCGTAGTCGTTCCCTCGACCGCCCGTCGGCGCGCTAGGGCGAGCTGACGCTCGCGCCAGATCACGAACAGGCCGGCGGCGGCGATGATCGCGGAGCCGACCACGATCATGACCGTCGGCAATTCGCCGAAGAACGCATAGCCGAGCACCAGCGCCCAGATCATCGAAGTATAGTCGAACGGCGCCAGCATCGAGGCGGAGGCGTAGCGATAACTCTCGGTCAGGAGAATATGTCCGGTGCCGCCGAGAAAACCGATGCACATCAAGGCTGCAAACTCGGTGCCGGTCGGCGTCACCCAGCCGAACGGCAAGGTGACGAGGCCGGCGAGCGCGCAGATCAGCGAGAAATAGAACACGATCGACGATGTCGTCTCGCTTTTGGTCAGATGGCGGGTCTGGATCATGGTGCCGGCATTGGTGACGGAGCCGGCGAGCGCGTAGATCACGCCGGCGACGCTGGTGGCGCTCGCCATGGCGATGGTCAATTCGTCGCCGGAAAAACGCGGCGCCAGCACCACCAGCACGCCGAGGAAGCCGATCGTCACCGCCGACCAGCGGTAGATGCGCACGCGCTCCTTGAGAAAAACCGCGGCAAACGCCACGCTGATCAGCGGCGAGGTGAACGAGATGGCGTTGGCCTCGATCAGCGGCAGCCGCGCCAGCGCGCCGAAATTGCAGAACATGCCGACGACGCTGAGCACGCCGCGGTTGACGTGGCCGAGCGGGCGGTCGGTGCGCACCGCGGCCATCAGCTCGCCACGCCAGGCATAGACCAGCACCACCGGCACGATGGCGAAGGCCGAGCGGTAGAACACCACTTCGCCGATCGGATAGCGCGCGCCGAGATAGCGGATCAGCGCCGACATCACGGCGAACAGCACCGCCGAGACGAGCTTGAGAACGATGCCTCTGCCGGTGTTCATGCGTAGGTGTTCCGTCACCCTGAGGTGCGAACGAAGTGAGCCTCGAAGGGGAACGGCCCGGGATACCTCGGCCGACATCCTTCGAGGGCCGCTTCGCGGCCACCTCAGGATGACGGTTCGAGCGTGCTTAGCTTGCTACTGCGGGCGATGCAAAGGCCGCGACTCAATCCTTTTTCGGCGGCGGCGGCGGGCCTTTGATGGGCGGCAGCGAAGCGACGTAATTGGCGATCGCGGCGCGGTCGGCGGCGCTGAGCTGCGAGGTATTTTGCACCACGTCGGCCATCGCGCCGCCGGCATAATCGCCGGCCGGATTCATGCTGGTATCGAGGAACTCGGCGATGTCCTTTTCCGACCAGGCGGTCTTTTCCTTGCCCCACTGGCCGAGGCCGGCGGGCGTGATGTTGGGCACCCAACCTTTGCCGTCCGGCGCCGGGCCGCCGGCAAAGCGCTGGCTGTCGATGATGCCGCCGAGAAAATTGCGCGGCGAATGGCACTCGGCGCAATGCCCCGGTGCGTTGACCAGATAGGCGCCGCGGTTCCATTGCGCCGATCGCGACGGGTCGGCCACGTAAGGTCCGCCCTTGAGAAACAAAAACTTCCAGCCGCCGACCAGCCGACGAATATTGAACGGAAACGTCAAGTCGTGGTCGCGCACCTTGCCCGCGACCGGCGGCAGTGTTTTGAGATAAGCGAAAAGGTCGCGCACGTCGTTGAGCTGCATGTGCCGATAGGAGGCGTAGGGAAATGCCGGAAACAGGTGCGAGCCGTCCGGCGCCGTGCCGTCCCACATCGCGGTGATGAAATCCGCCTCGCTCCACTTGCCGATGCCGTCCTTCGGGTCAGGCGAAATGTTCGGCGCGTAAAAGGTGCCGAACGGCGACCCGAGCGCCAAGCCGCCGCCGAGCCGCATGTGATCGACTTTTTTCGGATCCTTGTCGGGCACGGCGTGGCACGACGCGCAGCCGCCGATATTGAACATGGTCTTGCCGTTGTCGAGGTTCGGCGCGTATGGCAGCAGCGCGGAAGCGGACACCGTCGCCGGCATCGTCACGACCCAGAACACGGCGAAGCCGAGCGCCGCGCCGAGCACGGCGACAATCGCAAGATTGCGCAGAGTGAGCAGTCGTTTCATCTCACCTCTTATCAGTCCGGCGGTGTGCTTATTCCTCACCCTGAGGTGCTATCCCCGACTTGATCAGCGGAGCCTCGAAGGATGACGGATCACTACCGAAAAACAAAGGGCGGGCCGTCCGCGCGGACGCCCCGCCCTCGTTACGGTAGGACGTTCGTTCAGCCCTTCTTGAGGCGATAGTCCTGATGACAGGCGCCGCAATCGTTCTTGCCGATATTGCCGAGCGCCGCCTTGAGGCTGTCCACGTCCTTGATGCTGGCGGTCGCGGCTTTGGCGTCCTCGCCGAATTTGACGAACCGCGCCTTGAAGTCCGCCATGTTTTCCCAAACTTTTGGGCTGGCGTTGAACTGGTCGCTGGGGTCGCCGTCCTTGGTATTGTCGGGATAAAGGTTCGGCACCTTTGCCGCCGCATCCTGGAATGCCGCCAGCGCCTTGGTCACCGCCGCCTGATCGTACGGCTTTTCGCCTTTGGACATGTCGGAGAGGATTTTGGCTTGATCGCCATTGGCCTTCATCAGCGCCTTGCGCGCCTTGATTGGATCTTCCTGGGCCACGGCAACGCAGGCGCCGAGCGCAATGGCGGCCATGGTGCCGACGGCGAACACGGTACGGATCATGTGGTGGTCTCCCTGTCAGGTGATGTTTGGTGGGCCGAAACGCTAGGTGGGCCAGAAGTTTACGGGCAAAGGCAGCCCCGCTGCCGCCGCCCCCGCTGGCAGCATTACCTCGCCACCAACACCGGCATTATGACATTATTCCAGCCGCGGAACTTGGCTACTCGGCCGGCTGGGCGCTGGCCCGTCGCCACTTGCCGCGCCATACCCCGAGTTCGGCAATCCACTGCGCGATGACGTAGAACACCGGCGTGAATACCAGCCCGAACGCGGTGACGCCGATCATGCCGGCGAACACCGCAGTGCCCAGCGTCTGGCGCAACTCGGCGCCGGCGCCGAGCGCCCAGACCAGCGGCGTGACGCCGAGGATGAAGGCGAACGAGGTCATCAGGATCGGGCGCAGCCGCAGCCGCGTCGCCTCGACCGCGGCCTGCCAGCGCGTGCGGCCCTGGTCCTCGAGCTGGCGGGCGAACTCGACGATCAGGATGGCGTTCTTGGCCGCCAAGCCGATCAGCACCACAAAGCCGACCTGGGTGAGGATGTTGTTGTCCTGGCCGCGCAGGATGACGCCGGTGATGGCGGCGACCAGGCACATCGGCACGATCATGATCACCGCGAGCGGCAGCGTGAGGCTTTCGTATTGCGCAGCCAGCACCAGGAACACGAACACCACCGCCAGCACGAAAGCGAACATCGCGGTGTTGCCGGCCCTGATCTGCTGGAAGGCGAGCGTGGTCCATTCGGTGGCAAAGCCGTCCGGCAGCGTCTCGGCGGCGAGCTTGTCCATGATGGCGATGGCCTGGCCTTGCGAATAGCCGGGCGCGGCGGCGCCGTCGATCTCGGCGGCGGGAAACAGATTATAGCGCGGCACCCGGTAGGGCCCGGCGATGTCGGTCACCGTGGTGAACGAGCCGAGCGGCACCGTGTCGCCGCTGGAATTGCGCACCCGGATCTTGAGCACGTCGGCGATATGCTGGCGGTCCTCGTCGCGGGCCTGGGCGGTGACGCGGAAGGTGCGGCCGAACAGGTTGAAGTCGTTGACGTAGGCTGAGCCGATGAAGATCTGCAGCGCGTTGAACACGTCCTGCACGTTGATGCCCAGGAGCTGCGCCTTGGTACGATCGATGTCGAGATAGATTTGCGGCGTCGACGTGTCGAACAGGGTGAAAACCTGCGATAGGCCAGTGGTCGCATTGGCGCGCGCCATCAAGGCGGACGCCGCTTCGCGCAACGCCACCGCGCCACCGCCGCCGCGATCCTCGACCATCATGCGGAAGCCGCCGGCGGTGCCGATGCCCATCACTGGCGGCGGCAGCACCGCGACGATGAAGGCGTCCTGGATCGCCGCCAGCCGTTTGTTCAGCTCGGCCTGGATCGCCGGCGCCGATTGCCGCGGATCGCGGCCGCGCTTGCTGTAATCGTCCAGCACCAGAAACAGCGCGCCGGAATTCGGCGCATTGGTAAACGTGGCGCCGGAAAAGCCGACGACGTTGACGGCATGCACCACGCCGGGCACGCCGAACGCAATGTCCAGCGCGCGCTGCTGCACCGCGTCGGTACGCGACAGCGACGCGCCCGGCGGCAATTGCACCACGACGATGATATAGCCGCGGTCGACCGGCGGGATGAAGCCTGTCGGCGTTTCGCGGAACACGGAAAAGCCCAAGCCCAGCACGACGAGATAGATCACCACCATCATCGCGGCGCGCCGCACCGTGCGCGTGGCGAGCCAGGAAATGCCCGCGCCGACGCGATCGAACGCGGCGTTGAAATAGCCGAAAAAGCCGTGGATCGGCCGCTCCCACCAGCTGTCGCGGTGGCTCGTATCGTGCGGCCTGAGCAGAAGCGCGCACATCGCCGGCGACAGCGTCAGCGACACGATCAGCGAGATGATGGTGGCGCCGGCGATGGTCAGCGCGAACTGGCGATAGAACTGGCCGGAAATGCCGGTGATGAACACCGACGGCACGAATACCGCGCACAGCACCAGCGCGATCGCGATCAGCGCCGAGCCGACCTCGTCCATGCTCTTGCGCGCCGCCTCGCGCGGCGCAAGTCCCGCGGCGATGTTACGCTCGACATTCTCGACCACCACGATGGCGTCATCGACCACGATGCCGATGGCCAGCACCAGGCCGAACAAGGACAGATTGTTCAGCGTGAAGCCGAACGCCGCCATGAAGAAGAACGTGCCGATCAACGACACCGGGATCGCCACCAGCGGAATGATCGCCGCCCGCCAGGTCTGCAGGAACAGGATCACCACCAGCACGACCAGCACGATGGCCTCGAAAATCGTGTCGATCACCGCGTCGACCGACTGCCGGATGAACTGCGTCGGGTTGTAGACGATGTCGTATTTGAGGCCGGGCGGGAACCGCTTCGCGAGCTTGGCCATCAGATCGGTGACGCCGTCGGCGGTGGCGAGCGCGTTCGAGCCCGGGCGCTGGAACACGGCGAGCGCGATGGCGAAATCGTGGTCGAGATAGGAGTTCGACGAATAGTCGAGCGCCTGAAGCTTGACGTCGGCGACGTCTTTGAGCCGCACCACCGCGCCCGGCGTCTCCTTGACCACGATGGAGCCGAAATCCTCCGGATTGGCGAGCCGGCCTTGGGTCTGCACCGCGATCTGGAACGCGCCCTGATGCGCCACCGGCGGCTGATCGAGCACGCCGGAGGCGACCTGGATGTTCTGGCCCTGCAGCGCCGACGTGACGTCGGTCGCGGTCAGGCCGAGCGACTGCAGGCGGTCCGGATCGAGCCAGATGCGCATGGAATAATCGCGGCTGCCGAACACCGTGACCGAACCGACGCCGTCGACGCGGGTCAGCGGATCGGTGACTTCCAGCGTCGCGTAATTGGTCATGAACAGCGCGTCGCGCGTCTTGTCGGGCGAATAGAGGTGCACGACCATCATCAGGTCGGGCGAGGCCTTGGTGACGGTGACGCCGATATTGCGCACGTCGGCCGGCAGCCGCGGCTGCGCGATGGCGACGCGGTTTTGCACCTGGACCTGGGCGATATCGAGATTGGTGCCGAGATCGAAACTGACCTGGATCGAGAATCGGCCGTCGGCGGTCGAATTCGACGACACGTAGAGCATGTTCTCGACGCCGTTGATCTGCTGCTCGATCGGCGTCACCACGGTGGCGGCGACCACTTCGGCGCTGGCGCCGGGATATTGCCCGGAGACGTTGATGATCGGCGGCGCGATCTCGGGATATTGCGCCACCGGCAGCCGCGAGAACGACACGCCGCCGAGAATGACGAACACGATCGACACCACGGCGGCGAAGATCGGCCGATCGATGAAGAAATGCGAGATGCGCATTCAGAAAATTTCCATAGAGGTCAATCTCGCACGAGCGGCACACTCAGCCGAACCCCCTCCCCCTTGTGGGGAGGGAGGGGTGGGGTCGGGAGGCGACGCGTAATCGCCAACGCACGCGCAAAACCTCTCGACCCCCACCCCTGCCCCTCCCCACAAGGGGGAGGGGGAAATTTTCCTCACCCCGCCTTGGCTTCGTTTGGCCCTTTGGCCGGCGGTGCGCTTTCCTGTTGCGGGTTCACTTCCTGGCCGGGACGCGCGCGCATCAGGCCGTTGACAATGACGCGATCGGCGGCGGCGAGCCCGTCCTTGACCACGCGCAGCCCGTCGTCGATCTGCCCGAGCGTGACGTATTTCTGCCGGACCACGTTGTGCTCGTCGACGACGAGGACGAATTTGCGCGTCTGCTCGGTGCCGATCGCGGCGTCGGGAACGAGCAGCGCGGTGTAGGGCGGCGAGCCGGGCACGCGGATGCGGCCGAACATGCCCGGCGTGAAGATGCCGTCCTTGTTGTCGAAGGTGGCGCGGCCGCGGATGGTGCCCGAGGAGCGGTCGATGACGTTGTCGACGAAATCGATCTTGCCCCGGTGCGGGAAATCCTTCTCGTCGATCAGCTTCAGCGTGACCGGCACGTTGCCGTGCAGGCTGGCGACGTCCTGGCTCGACGTGGCGAAGCGCACGTAGCGCAGATACGACGCCTCGTCGAAGGAGAATTCGAAGCGGATCGGGTCGACCGAGACGATGGTGGCGAGCAGCGTCGTCGCGCCATTGGTGCCGCCGGTGACCAGGTTGCCGACGGCGACCCGGCGGTCGCCGATGCGGCCGTCGATCGGCGAACGCAATTCGCTATATTGTTCGAGATCGAGCTCGGCCGAATGCACCATCGCCTCTTGCGCCGCGACGGCGGCTTCGGCGACGCGCTTGGCCTGGGTGCGCTGGTCGTAAGCCTGCTCGGTGATGGTCTTGTTGCCGAGAAGCTGCTGGCCGCGCTGCAGGTCGGCTTCGGTGAAGGCGAGATTGGCGCGCGCCTGGGCGAGATTGGCGCGCATCTGCTCGAGCACGATCTGAAACGGCCGGCGGTCGATGGTGAAGAGCAGATCGCCCTTCTGCACCATCTGGCCGTCCTTGAAATGGATGTCGGCGAGATAGCCGGACAGCCGCGAGCGGATCTCGACGGATTCCACCGCGGCGAAACGGCCGACATATTCGTCCTGATCGACCACCGTGCGCTGCACAGGGTTAGCCACGGTCACGGCCGGCGGCGCGGCGGCGCTTTGCTGCTGGCCCTGGTCGCAGCCGGCGAGCGCAGCCGCGGCCACGAGGACGGCAAGGCGCGCCGCACGGGTGATAGTCATGAATCTTTCCTTCAAGGTGGACCGGGGCACCACAAGCCGCCGCCGCTGTCAACCGCAGGCTGCCCGCCCTTCCCTCGCCGCCGCCCGGTTCCCATATATCTTCTCGACCGGCGGGGACGCCGGCCCCCAGTGGATGCTGGGCTAACACCCTGACAAAACATGAAAATCATACCTCTGCACGATGTCGCCTCGGGCGGCAGCGGCGCCGCCGCCACTGAGCCGCTCAAAGTTCCAGTCGAGGACCAGGTGCTCCTCGACGCCTATTCGCGCGCCGTCATCGACGTGGTGGACCGGGTCGGTCCGGCCGTGGTCGGGCTTTCGATTCACGCCGGCGAAGCCAACGGCCGCCCGCGTGGTGGCACCGGCTCCGGCGTCGTGGTGGCGCCCGATGGGCTGGTCCTGACCAACAGCCACGTCGCCGGCGCCGGCAGCACCGCCACTCCGTCCGCGCGCATCGAAGTGACGACGCCGGACGGCCAGCACCTCACCGCGCGGCTGGTCGGCGACGATCCCGACACCGATCTGGCGCTGATCCGCATCGTCGAGCCGGTGACGTTACCGGCGGCGGCGCTCGGCGATTCCAAGCGGCTCAAGCGCGGCCAGCTGGTGATCGCCATCGGCAATCCGCTCGGCTTCGAATCGACGGTGACGACCGGGGTCGTCTCGGCGCTCGGCCGCAGCTTGCGCTCGCGCACCGGCCGGCTGATCGACGACGTGATCCAGACCGACGCGGCGCTCAACCCCGGCAATTCCGGCGGCCCGCTGGTGTCGTCCCACGGCGAAGTCGTCGGCGTGAACACCGCGGTGATCATGGGCGCGCAAGGCATCTGCTTTGCGGTCGCCGCCAATACCGCAAGCTTCGTGCTCGGCGAGTTGGTGCGCCACGGCCGGGTGCGCCGCGCCTTCATCGGCGTCGCCGCCCAGCACACGCCGATCCCGCGGCGCATTCGCCACGCCGCCGGCATCACCCAGGAACGCGCGGTGATGATCGCCTCCATCGAGCCGGACTCTGCCGCCGCGCTTGCCGGCCTGAAAGTCGGCGACATCTTGCTCGGCCTCGACGGCACCATCATCGCCGGCGCCGACGATCTGGTGCGAACGCTCACCGGCGAGACCATCGGCCGCGAAGTCAAGCTCGACGTCTTACGCGGGACCGAGCGGCTGACGCTGGCGATGGTGCCACGAGAGCGGAAGCTTGAAGCAAACCCGGGCCGCGGACAAAATCCGCGCGCCCGGACTCCATAACCGCCTTCGTACAATCTCGCCGCTGGCCTTCCGTAACGGCACACATTAAGAAGCGGCTCCGTTCGCATCCGCGATCATTCTCCGGCACCCCAAAGAATGCTGCAAATCGACAATCTGGTTTTCGATGCCTGGGGCCGCCGGTTTTTTGACCGGGCGAGCGTCACGATTCCGGACGGCACCAAGGTCGGGCTGGTGGGGCGCAACGGGGTCGGCAAATCGACCTTGTTCAAGTTGATCGTCGGCGAGCTTGCCGCGCAGGAGGGCGATATCCTGCTGCCGAAGGCGGCAAAAATCGGATCGGTCGATCAGGAGCATCCGGCGACGCCGGTCACGCTGCTGGACACAATCCTCGCCGCCGACACCCGGCGCGAGGCCTTGAATGCCCAGTTGGAGACCGCCGAGCCCGAACATCTTGCCGAGATTTACCACCACCTCAACGCCATCGATGCCGACCGCGCGCCGGCGCGGGCTGCCGAAATCTTGAGCGGGCTCGGATTCTCCAACGCCGACCTCGACCGGCCGATGGCGGAATTCTCCGGCGGCTGGCGCATGCGCGTGGCGCTGGCCGCGTCGCTGTTCGCCGAGCCCGATCTGCTCTTGCTCGACGAGCCGACCAATTACCTCGATCTCGAAGGCGCGCTGTGGCTCGAAGCGCGGTTGCAGAAATATCCCAAAACCGCGCTCATCGTCAGCCACGATCGCGAGCTTCTCAACAATTCGGTCGATGCTATTTTACATCTGAGCGAGGGCAAGCTCGATCTCTATTCCGGCGGCTACGACGATTTCGAGCATCGCCGCGCGGAAAAAGCGCGGCTGCAGGCGGCGACGCGCGCCAAGCAGGACGCCGAGCGCGCGCATTTGCAAAAATTCATCGACCGCTTCCGCGCCAAGGCCAGCAAGGCGACGCAGGCGCAGTCGCGCATCAAGCGGCTTGCCAAATTGGAGCCGATCGCCGAAATGGTCGAGGAGCGCGTGGCGCCGTTCACGCTGCCGTCGCCGGCCAAACCGCTGGCGCCGCCGCTCATTCAGCTCGAAGGCGCCGCGGTCGGCTACGACGGCACTCCGGTCTTACGCAATCTCAACCTGCGGCTCGACGTCGACGACCGCATCGGGCTTTTGGGCGTCAACGGCGCCGGCAAATCGACCTTCGCCAAGATGATCGCCGGCGCGCTGCCGCTCCATGCCGGCCAGATGAAGCGCGACGGCCGCATCAAGGTCGGCTGGTTTCATCAGCATCAGATCGAGGCGCTGGACCCGGACGATACGCCTTTGGACATCATCCGGCGCGAGCTTCCCGACGACAGCGAGTCGTCGCGGCGCTCGCGGCTGGCGCAGTTCGGGTTGTCGTTTGACAAGCAGGAAACCACGGTCGCCAATCTGTCCGGCGGCGAGCGGGCGCGCCTCCTTCTCAATCTCATCGCCATGGCGGCGCCGCATCTGTTGATCCTCGACGAGCCGACCAACCACCTCGACATCGACAGCCGCCGCGCGCTGCTCGATGCGCTCAACGATTACGACGGCGCCGTCATTCTCATCACCCACGACCGCTCGCTGATCGATCTGGTGGCCGACCGGCTGTGGCTGACCGCCGACGGCCACATCAAGCCGTTCAAGGGCGACATGGACGAGTATGCCCGCTTCGTCCTCGACCGCGTCAAAGCGAGCGCGGCGCCGCCCGGGCAGACCAGCGTCAGCGACACTGTGTTGCGGGCGCAGCATACCGCGGCCGCCGAGGCGCGCTATGCCGCCAAGAAAGCGGCCAAGAAGCGACGCCGGCGCGGCTATTGAGCCGTCGCCAGGCTATTGCATCGACAACGACGACACCGCCACGTTCACCGCGCCGGTGGCGTTGGCGATCACGCGCAAGGTCTTGTCGTCATAGGCGATGCCGGTGAGGCGCAGGTCGTTGATGGCGAGGTTGGCGCTCATGCCGCTGCCTTGCGCGACAAAACCTGAGACCGCCGTGGCGATGCGCTGCTTGGCGTCAGCGGCGAACGGCTTTAAGTCGATCACCGTCTTGTCGGCGAGAAGCTTCTGCAAATAAGGCGTCGCCGCCTGCGCCGCGGCGCCGAGCAGGCCGAAGGCGGCTTGTGACTGCACGTCGAGCGTCACGTCGGCGAAGCGCAGAATCTGCCGGTCCTGGTCGAGCACCGGCCGGCCATAGACGTGCACCGTGGCGTCGGCGCCGAAAAAGCCGAGCAGGCCGCGTTTCTTGACATTGACCAACAGCGAGATCAGCAGGCGATCGCCCGACGCGGCGATGGCGGCGTGCTTGATGGTGACGGCGAACGAGCCGCTGCCGTCCTCGGGAAAAGTCTTGCCGCCGACCTGCGCTTCGAGCAGCCGGCTGACTTCGGTGAACGGAATATCGATCGGCACGGCGATGCTGACGCTGCCTTCGTTGGCCTGCTGCACCAGATCGAGTTGTTGCGGGAACGGGCAACTCGGCTTGGTCTCGGTCGGCACGATGCGGGTGTCGGCCTGTACGCCGATGAGCAGCGTCACCGCGCTGCCGTCGATCTTCGGCTGCGCGGCGATGGCGCGGGTCGGCCGCACTTCCAGCCAGAGGTCCGGCATGCCCTGCCCCGCCGCGCCGAGCGCAATGGCGCGGCACAGTTTGGTCCATTCGCCGCGCGCCGCGTTCTCGATGAACGGATCGTTGCGCAGCCGCGTCTCCAGCGCACCGGTCTGGCTGCGCACCGCGTTTTCGAGGAACGGCTTCACCTGGCCGGCGACGCTGAGCTTCAGGCCGGCGATCGGCAAAATCACATCGACGACATTGACCTGCGCCGAGAGATTGGGCGCGAGCCGCCAGTTCGGCGCAATGGTCGGCTTCGACGTCGTCGTCACCGTGCCCTGGATGTCGGCGTGCTGATCGAACGCCTTGCCGGCGAGATTCTGCACCGCCTGGCCGACGCCGCCGCCGACCAGGTTGCCGAGCGCGTTGCTGACCGAATTGGCGCCGCTGGCGATCGTGCCGGTAGCCTGGAACTGCCCCGTCAGCGGCGTCACCACCACCAGCGCGTCGAACCGACCGGTTACCGTCAGCGGCCCGCGCGCGATGTTGAAGTTCAGCTCGGCATTGGACAAAAGCTGCGACACCGGATTTTGCGGCTTGCCGGAAAGATTGCGCGGCGCCTGCGCATCGAGCGCGTCGCGGATCGCGGAAAGTGCAATCGCCGCCGGCGCCAGCACCGTCGAGGTACCGGTCAACGGCTTGAGCGGCGGCACCGCGACCAGCGCCGGCCGCCCCTGTTGCAGCGACGCGGACGACGGCCATAGCACGTTCAAAAGCGCGCTGGCGCCGATGAACGAGATGACGACGATAAAGCCGGCGACCAGGATGGTGCGGATGTTCACGCCGGCACTTCGCCCTTGAGCATGAGGCGGTAGAGGAAGCGGCGCTCGTTCATGTCGTAGTCGGGATTGGCCTGGTGCATGACGCTGCGGTTGTCCCACATCACCCAGTCGCCGTAACGCCATTGGTGGCGGTATTCGTATTTCTTTTGCGTCGCGTGCTGCATCAATTCGTCGATCAGCTTGAGCGCGTCGGCGTCTTCCATGCCGATGATCGATTCCATGCGCACCGGATTGAGGAATAGCGCCTTGCGGCCGTTCTCGGGATGGGTGCGCACCAGCGGGTGCACGCCGGGCGGCGGCAGCTGCGCGCGGCTATCCTCGTTGAGGCCGGACAGCGCGCGTGGGCTGTATTTGCTCTGATAGACGTGCACCGCTTTCAGCCCGTCGATCTTCCGCTTGGTCGCTTCCGGCAGATCGTCATAGGCGTCGTGCATGTTGACGTATTGGGTATCGCCGCCGTGCGACGGCAGCTCGACCGCGAACAGCGTCGTCGCCTTGGGCGGCCGCGGATGGTTGGAATGGTCGGTGTGGAAGGTCTCGCCCGGAATCACGCGCTTGCCGTTCACGATGACGTCGTTGGAGACGTAATAGACGTCGGGGTGGCCGGGGACGTGCTGCTCCTTCTTGTCGTGGATCTGCAATTCGCCGAACAATTGGGCTGCGGCCTTGAACTGGCCGGGATCGAAATGCTGGTCGCGCATGACCAAGACGTGATGCTCGGCGAAGGCGTGGTTGAGCGTGGCGCTGGTCGCGGTGTCGACCGACCGGGTGAAATCGATGCCGGTGACTTCGGCGCCGGTGTGATCGGTGAGCGGCGTGATGGCGAAGGACGTCATGGCCGATTCCTCCCACGCGGTGTTTGTTACAAAGACGCTATCGCCGGACCCAGGGAGGGTCAAGGCGCTCATATGAGACTAATATACTCACTGATCGCAGGACGGCCTTGATCGCTTTCTGGACCGCAGTGAAAAACCGCTTCAGCGAATCCCCGCCCGCATGAAACTCTCCCCCGCTAACATCCGGTCACGTTGCCGCTAAATCATTGTATTGTGAAGCCCGTGCGTCGGCCGGGAGGCGCCGGTGACATCTTATGTGCTAGCCATCGACCAGGGCACGACCTCGACCCGGGCCAGCCTGTTCCGGGCCGACACCTCGGTCGCGGCCTTCGCTCAGCAGGAATTCCCGCAGCATTTTCCCGCCGACGGCGAGGTCGAACACGAGCCCGATGATCTTTGGGCGACGACGGTTGAATGCTGCCGCGGCGCCATGCAAAAGGCCGGCGCGACGGCGCAGGACATCGTCGCCATCGGCATCACCAATCAGCGCGAGACCACGCTGTTGTGGGACCGCGCCAGCGGCCGCGCGGTGCATCGCGCCATCGTCTGGCAGGACCGGCGCACCGCGGATTTTTGTGCGCGGCTTAAGGCCAAAGGCCATGAAGCCGAGTTCGCCAGGAAGACCGGACTGCTGCTCGATCCGTATTTCTCGGGCACAAAACTCGCTTGGCTGCTGGATTGCGCGCCTGATATTCGCAATAGGGCGGCGCGCGGCGAATTGGCGTTCGGCACAGTCGATACGTACCTGCTGTGGCGGCTTACCGGTGGCAAAGTGCACGCCACCGATGCCACCAATGCGTCGCGCACGCTGCTGTTCGATATCCATGAAGGCCGCTGGGACGATCGGTTGTTGGCGCTGCTCGGCGTGCCCAAAACCGTTTTGCCGGCGGTGCTGGATTGCTCGGCCGCGTTCGGCGTGACCGATCCTGAATTGTTCGGCGGCCCCATTCCGATCTACGGGATAGCGGGCGACCAACAAGCGGCGCTGATCGGCCAAGCCTGCTTCGCGCCGGGCATGGTCAAATCGACCTACGGCACCGGCTGCTTCGCTTTGCTCAATACCGGCACGACGCCGGTCGCCTCCAACAACAAGCTTCTCACCACCATCGCCTATCAGCTCGGCGGCGTGCGTTCTTACGCGCTCGAAGGCTCGATCTTCATTGCCGGCGCCGCGGTGCAATGGCTGCGCGACAGCCTGCACGTCGTGCAAAGCGCCGAGGAAACCGGCGCGCTCGCCGCAGCCGCCGACCCGACCCAAGAGGTCGTGCTGGTGCCGGCCTTCGTCGGGCTGGGCGCGCCCTATTGGCGGCCCGAGGCGCGCGGCGCGCTGTTCGGGCTCACGCGCGCCACCGGCCCACGCGAACTGGCGCAAGCGGCGCTGGAAAGTGTGTGCTTTCAGACCGTCGATCTGCTCGACGCCATGCGCGCGGATTGGCGCGACGGCGAGCGCGCTCTGAAAACCTTGCGCGTCGACGGCGGCATGGCGAATTCCGACTGGACCATGCAGCGGCTCGCCGACCTGGTCGGCTGCACCGTCGACCGGCCGCAGATCAGGGAAACCACGGCGCTCGGCGCCGCCTATCTCGCCGGCCTGCACGCCGGATTCTTCCCCGAGCCGGACCGCTTCGCCGCGCATTGGCACTTGCAACGCCGCTTCACGCCGCAGATGGATGCCGCCCTGCGCGAACGCAAGCTCGCCGCATGGAAAGCCGCCGTCGCACGGTTGCTTTGAGGCCGGCGACGCCAGCATCAACCTTAATTTCGCCGCAGCGCGCCCCGCTGCGGGCGCGTTGATTAACAACAGCCAACAGCCTCTTCAGCATCCCGACATGGCGACTATGGGAATCTTCATCCCGGCGAGCGATTGCACAGGATGAGCAAAGGAGATTTGCCATGCGTCATCTGAAAATCGCTGCACTGGCTATCACCGCCGTGTTGGGCGCGAGCACGCTCGGCGGCGGCGCTTCCGCCATGCCGCTCAGCGGACTGGCATCGGTCGCGGCACAGCAAACCGATACCGTCGAGCACGTGGCCTGGGTGTGCGGCCCGTATCGTTGCTGGTGGCGTCCCGGCCCGTATTGGGGCGGCCCGTATGGCCGGCCGCACTACGGCTATTGGGGCGGGCCTCGCTGGGGCTGGCGCGGCTGGGGCTGGCACCGCCACTGGGGCTAGCCATAGCTGCTACCGCGCGCCTGACGCTGCTCGGACCGCCTGATCGATCTGCTGCGGCGTCACCGGCGTGCGGTTGAACTCGGCCTTGAACGGGCGCAGCGCGTCGCCGACGGCATTGGCGATCACCGCCGGCGGCGCGATCGGGCCGCCTTCGCCGACGCCCTTGACGCCGAACGGATTGAGCGGCGACGGCGAATGCTGGTGGATGATTGTTATCGGCGGCAGGTCGCATGCGGTCGGCAGCATGTAATCGGCAAGCGTCGTGGTGAGCGGCTGGCCTTCGGCATCGTATTTGATCTCTTCCAGCAGCGCGCCGCCGAGCCCCTGCATGGCGCCGCCGACGATCTGGCCCTCGACCAGCATCGGATTGACCACCACGCCGCAATCGTGGGCGATGGCGTAGTTCTCGACCTTCACGCGGCCGAGCTCGACGTCGACCTCGACGATCGCGGCGTGGGCCGCATAGGACCAGGTCACGGTCGGCGGCTCGAAGTAATAAGTCTCCTCGAGCCCGCCATCGACACCGGCGGGGCGGCCACTGTCCCAGCCCGGGCGCGCGGCTGCCGCCACCTTGGCCAGCGAGACTTCGGCGCCCGGCACGCCGACGATGCCGACATGGCCGCGGCGCAATTCGAGATCGGTCGCCGAACACTCCAGCATATTGGCGGCGATCGAGAACACCTTGTCGCGCAGCTTTTCCGTGGCGCCGTGGATCGCCGCCGACAGCGTCACCGTGCTGCGGCTGGCAAGCGTGCCGAAGCCGATGGCGATCGCCGCGGTATCGGCGAGCGAGATCACCACATCGTCGGGCGTGACCTGCCAGGCATCGGCGACGACCTGGGAGAAAATGGTTTCCATGCCCTGGCCTTGCGGACACGCGCCCGAGGTGACGAAAATCTTCCCGGACGGATCGATGCGCACCAGCGCGCTCTCGAACGGGCCGACGCCGGTGCCTTCGACGTAGCAGCCGATGCCGAGACCGAGATAGCGTCCCGCTTGCAGCGCCTCCCGCTGGCGCACGCGAAACGCCTCGACACCGCCGAGCGCGGCCAGCGCCTTTTGCAGCGCGCCCGGATAGTCGCCGCCGTCGAGCACGATGGGCTGGCCGTCGCGATACGGCATGCCGACCGCGTAGGGCATTTCGGCGGCGGGGATCATGTTGCGCAGCCGCACCTCGGCCGGCTCGAGGCCGAGCTCCGTAGCGACGAGGTCCATGCTGCGCTCCATGGCGAACGCGGCCTCCGGGCGGCCGGCGCCGCGATACGGCGCGTTCGGCACTTTGTTGGTCGCGGCAATGCGACCCGATATGGCGATGGCGTCGATCTTGTACGGCCCCGGCACGTGCACGGCGGTGTTATAGGCGATGCCGGCGCCGATCGGATTCCAGGCGCCGCAATCGACGACAAAATGATCGCGCAGCGCCAAGATGCGGCCTGAATCGTCGAAACCGATCTCGACGTCGTGGGTCTGGTCGCGCGAATGGCAGGAGCACAGCATGTGCTCGTGGCGGTCCTCGATCCATTTCACCGGCCGGCCGAGCCGGCGCGCCAGATAGGGGATCAACAAATCTTCCGGATAGACGTGCCCCTTGACGCCAAAACCGCCGCCGACGTCGAGCGCGACGCAGCGGATTTTTGCCTCGGGCAGCCGCAGCACACCCGACGCCTCGCGCTTGAGCCAATGCACGACCTGGGTTGCGGACCAGATCGTCACCGTATCGGTGCGCCCATCGTGCAGGCCGACGACGCCGCGGCATTCCATCGGTAACGCGACATAGCGGTGATGGTAGAAACGCCGCTGCAGCCGGCGCGGCGCGCGCTTGAGGACGGCATCGGCATCGCCTTTGCCGACGGTAAAGGCGCCGATCAGATTCGTCGCGAATTTGTCGTGGACGATGGTGGCGCCGGCGTCGAGCGCCTGTTCGGGATCGAGCACCGGCGGCAGTGTCTCGAGATCAAGCTCGACCAATTGCGCCGCGTCCTCGGCGGCATAGCGGCTCTCAGCCACAATGACCGCGACCGCCTCGCCGACATGGCGGACCTTGTCATGGGCCAACAGCGGCTGCTGCGGATTGATGAATTTGTGCTGGACCAGCGCCGTCCATTTGCTCGGCAGCGCCAGTTGCGTATCCGACACCGGCGGCAGCTCGCGGACGAGTTCCGGCCCGGTCAGCACATGGAAAACGCCGGGCGCCGCGGCGGCGCGCGACACGTCGATCGCCTTGATGCGGGCATGCGCCTGCGGGCTCCGCACCAGCGCCGCATGCAACATGTGCGGCAATTCGAGATCGGCAATGTACTGGCCGCGGCCGGTCAAGAGGCGGCGGTCCTCGCGCCGCGTCATGGAGCGGCCGATGAAGGGGGTCTGGTCGTTCATTGTAACGGCGAGTGTGGAACGAGGGTCGCGGACAATCAATCCACCCCGGCACGGCCGACAGCGACATACTTGAATTTCGCCCGCTTCATTTCGTCGTCGCGATAAATATTGCGCAGGTCGACGATCACCGGCTGCGCCATCATAGTTTTGAGGCGGTTGAGATCGAGCGCGCGGAACTGCTCCCATTCGGTGGCGATCACGATAGCGTGGGCACCTTCGGCGGCGACATAGGCGCCACTGCAATAGTGCACGTCCGGCAGTTGCGGCTTGGCCTGCTCCATGCCGGCCGGATCGTAGGCGCGCACCGTGGCGCCCTGGTCCTGCAGCGCAGTGATCAGCGGGATCGCCGGCGAATCGCGGGTGTCGTCGGTGTTGGGCTTGAAGGTCAAGCCGAGCACGGCGATGGTCTTGCCGCGCACGGAGCCGTCGAGCGCCGCGACCACCTTGCGTGCCATGGCGCGTTTGCGCTGGTCGTTCACCGATGCGACCGCTTCGACGATACGCAATGCCACGCCGTGATCCTGCGCGGTTTTGAGCAGCGCCGTGGTGTCTTTCGGGAAGCACGAGCCGCCGAAGCCGGGGCCTGCGTGCAAGAATTTACCGCCGATGCGGTTGTCCAGCCCCATGCCGCGCGCCACTTCGTTGACGTCGGCGCCGACCTGCTCGCACAGATCGGCGACCTCGTTGATGAAGGTGATCTTGGTGGCAAGGAAGGCGTTGGCGGCGTATTTGATCAGCTCGGCGGTGCGCCGGTTGACGTAGAAGATCGGCGACGCATTGAGATAAAGCGGCCGGTAAAGCTCCGCGACCACGGCGCGCGCGCGCGCGTCGTCGGTGCCGACCACGATGCGGTCGGGATGCTTGAAATCCTGGATCGCGGCGCCCTCGCGCAAGAATTCCGGATTCGACACCACCTCGATGTCGGCATCGCGGCGCATTTCGCGCAGGATGCGCTCGATCTCGTCGCCGGTGCCGACCGGTACCGTGGACTTGGTGATGACCACCGCGGTGGCGGACAGAAGCGGCGCGATCTCGCGCACCGCGTCATAGACAAAACTCAGATCGGCATGGCCGTCGCCGCGGCGCGATGGCGTGCCGACGGCGATGAACACCGCCTCGGCGGAGCCGACGGAGGCGGTGTCGACCGCGAAACGCAGGCGCTCCTGGCGGACATTGGCCTCGACCAGATCGGCGAGGCCGGGCTCGAAAATCGGGATCTCGCCGCGATTGAGCGCGGCGACCTTCTGCGCGTCCTTGTCGATGCAGGTGACGCGGTGGCCGAAATCGGCAAAGCAGGCGCCGGATACCAGCCCCACATAGCCCGCGCCGATCATGGTCACGCGCATCGCGTTTCTATCCCCGACTAAATTTTGTCCGGACCGGCGGCCGGTGTCGACGTGCCCTCGAACGCGTCCAGCGGCGCCGCCGGCGCGGTTTGCGCTTGCGCCCGCATCAGCGCCAGCCAGCGGCGGCCGAACAGCACGACGACGAGCCCGCCATAAAAGACGCCGCCGAGCAATGCCAGCACCAGCAATTCCGACTCAGCGCGGAACCTGGACAGCGACGATAACAGAGATATGACGATAGGGTGCGCGATGAACAGCAGGAGTGCGAGCGCCAGCCCAGCCGCGGCGAGCTTCGCAAGCGATGATCTCAGCGTCGCATCGGCGGCGATCAGGCCAGCGCGGCCGGCGAACCACAGGACGAGAATGAAATTGATCCAGGCCCCGATCGAGGTCGCCAGCGCCAGCCCGACCTGCTGCAGCGAGCCCATCAGCGCGATCTTGAAGGCGATGTTGACCGCGGTGCCGGTCAGCGCCGCCTTGACGGGGGTGAGCGTATCGCCGCGCGCCAAGAACGGCGCGACCACGCTGCGGATCAACACGAAAGGCACGAGCCCGATCGTATAGGCCGCGAGCGTCATGGCGGCTGATTGCGCGTCATCGGCATTGAACGCGCCGCGCATGAATAGCCCCCGCATGATGGTGCCGGGAACCACCAGGAAGGCGACGACGCAGGGGACCGCCAGCAGCAGGGCGAATTCAATGGCGCGGTTTTGCGCCGCGTGGGCGCCGGCGTGGTCGCCGGCAGCGACCCGGTGCGTCATCTCCGGCACCAGCACGGTGCCGACCGCGATGCCGATCACGCCGATCGGCAATTGGTCGATGCGGTCGGCGTAGTACAGCGCCGACAGCGCGCCGGTGGTGAGAAAGCTCGCGATGATGGTATCGGCGAACAGCGCCACCTGCGTGCCGGCCGAGCCGACCGTCGCCGGCAGGAGCGCCTTGAAGAAGCGGCGCACATCGTCGTCCCAGGTTAGCGCATGGAACGACGTCATCACGCCGGCGCGCCAGGCATCGCCGCCGACGAGGGCGGCTTGCAGCACGCCGGAAATCAGCACGCCCCAGGCGGCGGCATGGCCGGCGCTCGGAAACAGCCAGGCCACCGCGAGCGTCGCCATCATCGAAACGTTGAGCAGCGTCGACGCCGCGGCCGCCGCGGCAAAGCGGTTGAGCGCGTTGAGGATGCCGCCCCACAGCGTCACCAGCGTGATCAGCAACAGATAAGGAAACGTGATCCGGGTCAGGCCGACCGCCAGCGCGAATTGCTGCGGGTCGCGGGAAAAGCCGGGCGCCAATAGCTCGATGGCTTGCGGCGTGAAGATGAGCGCCAGCGCCAGCAGCGCGATCTGCGTCGCCAGCAGCAAAGTGAAGATACGGTCGCCGAACAGCGCCGCCGCTTTCGCGCCGCCCTGGGTGCGAATCCGCGCATAGGCCGGAATGAACGCGGCGTTGAAGGCGCCCTCGGCAAAAATGGCGCGGAAATGGTTCGGCAGCCGGAACGCGACGAAGAAGGCGTCGGCGACCGGGCCGGCGCCGAGGATCGCCGCCAGCATGATGTCGCGCATGAAGCCCGTCAGGCGCGAGAGCAGCGTATAGCCGCCGACAGTGAGGATGCGATCGAGCATTGCTGCCTTATCCCCCTCCCCCTTGTGGGGAGGGGTTAGGGGTGGGGGTCGGGAGGTTTTTACACCAGTGTCGACGCCGGCGCGTCACCTGCCGACCCCCCTCCCCGACCCTCCCCCACAAGGGGGGAGGGAGCTAGCTCGCGAGCGCCCGCCGCACCGCCTCGATGATGCGATTCTGGACCGGTGGCTCGAGATAGGCGTGCATCGGCAGGCTGATTACCTCTTCGGAGAGCCGCTCGCTGACCGGAACGCCGCCGTCGGCGACCGGATAGTGGCGATAGGCCGCCTGGCGATGCAACGGCTTGGCATAATAGATCGCGGTCGGAATGCCTTGAACCTTCAGCGCGGCGCCGAGCGCATCGCGCCGCCCGGGCTCAAGGCGGATGGTGTATTGCGCCCACACCGACGTCGATTCATTGCCGACGCGCGGCGTCATCGCGACGCCGGCAAGGCTTTCGGCATAGCGCGCCGCGACCGCCTGCCGCGCCACGATCTCGTCGGCAAAGACTTTCAGCTTCTCGATCAAGACCGCCGCCTGGATCGTATCGAGCCGGCCGGTGATGCCGATATGCAGCGCATCGTATTTGTCGCCGGCGTTTTCGCCGTGCACGCGCAGGCTTTTGATCCGCGCCGCCAAGGCATCGTCGTCGGTAAACACGGCGCCGCCGTCGCCGTAGCAGCCGAGCGGTTTTGCCGGAAAAAAGCTCGTCGCCGTGGCGTCACCCAAGGTGCCGAGCTTGTGGCCGCGATAGGTGGCGCCGAACGCCTGCGCCGCGTCGTCGAGGACTTTTATGCCATGGGCGGCGGCGATTGCGGCGATGGCATCGTGATCGGCCGGCAGCCCAAACAGATCGACCGAAATCACGGCCTTCGGCTTCAGGCCGCGCTGCTTCGCCGTCGCAATAGCACGCTCGAAACTTGCCGGATCGAGATTGAACGTGTCGGCGGCGACGTCGGCCATGACCGGCGTCGCGCCAAGGAGCGCCACCACTTCGGCGGTCGCGCAAAACGTAAATGCCGGGCAGATCACCGCGTCGCCCGGTCCGATCTGCCACGCCATCAGCACCAGCAGCAGCGCGTCGGTGCCGCTCGAACAGCCGATCACGTGCTTGGCGCCGCAGAAGGCGGCGAGGTCGGCCTCGAGCGCCCGCACCTCAGGCCCCTGGATGAACTGGCAGTGGGCCAGAACGCGGCCAATCGCGTCGTCGACCGCGCTGCCGAGGCGGCGGCGCTGGGCGGCGACGTCGATGAATGGGATCGGGCTGCCGTCGAGGCGGGTATGCTGATTCATCGTTCGATTCACGCGCGCTCAGCCGACAACGCGGCGCGGTCCTTTGCGCGGCGCGCTCGATTGCACGGTGCGCGCGCTGAGACAGCGGATCGCGACTTCCAGGCTGGCGACGGCTTCCTCACCGGTCACCGCGGGCGTGTCGCCGGAGCGGATGGCGCTGATGAAGGCCACCATCTCGGAACGCAACGGCTCGGCATAGCCGACCGACAGGTGCCGCATGGAATAAGCGCCGTCGGGCTGAAAGCCGAAACATTCGGTGACTTGCAGCGTCAGCAGGTCGGCCATCAGATATTTGTCGCGGGTGGCGATGTGGATGTTGCGCGCCTTGAACGGAGTGAGCCAGTTGGTGTTGATCTGGGCGAGGACGCCGGAGGCGGTGCGGAACTGCAACAGCGCGATGTCCTCGCGCTCGGCGACCGCGCTCGAGGTCTGCGGCTGGATCTCGACGATTTCGGAATCGGTGAACCAGCGGATCAGGTCGATGTCGTGCACGGCGAGATCGATGACGACGCCGACATTCGACATCCGCGGCGGGAACGGTCCGACCCGGGTGACGGCGATGGAAAGAATATTTTGGCCCTTGATCGCCCGCTTGATCGCCTCGACCGCCGGATTGAAGCGCTCGACATGGCCGGCCATCAGCGTGACGCCGGCGCGGCGCGCCGCAGCGACGATCTCGCGGCCCTCCTCGATGGTGGAGGCGATCGGCTTCTCGACCAGGATATGGATGCCGCGCGCGGCGCAATCGACGGCGATGTCGCGATGCAGGTGGGTCGGCGCCGCGATGGTCACGGCATCGACGCCGCGCTCGATCAGGCTGTCGAGGTCGGCGAAGGCCTCGCACTTGAGGTGCCGTGCCACGTGCTCGCGCGTCTTGCGGTCGGGATCGACGACGCCGACCAGCTTGACGCCGGGCAGTTCCGCCAGCACCCGCGCATGGTTAGAGCCCATCACGCCGACGCCGACCACGCCGATCCGCAATGCGCCGTCGGCGCCTGCCTTGTCCGCATCACTCATGACTGGAAAGGTCCCCCAAGCAGCCCCGATGCCCCATCTTCCCCTAGCACGGGCCGGGCCAACTGGCGACCCGAGCCGGCGCGGAACCCGAACACGTTTGAATTCAAATCGTTGCAGCTCCGGCCCGCCCATAGCACCGTGAGGTAACCGCGGCCGGTCTGTCAAGCTTATGATTTATTGAGTGAATTCACGCGAAAGCCGTGGCTTTCGGGCTCACATCTCGTCGGGCTGATAGATGACGATTTTGCTGCCGTCGGTGTCGAAACCGACATTGACATGGATCAGCTTGCGCAGCCGCTCGCGGACCTGGGCGCGTTTTTCCGGATCGACCAGGAGCACCATGAAGCCGCCACCACCGGCGCCCAACAGCTTGCCGCCAACGGCGCCGGCGTCGCGCCCGGCCTCGTAGATGTCGTCGATCTGCGAATTGGAGACGCTCGAGGCGAGCTCGCGCTTGATCTGCCAGGACTGGTGCATCAGCTCGCCGAGCTCGCGCAGCGGTGTCTTTGGATCGAGCAGGATATCGGCGGCGCTGTCGACCAGGCTGCGGATCATGCGCAGCTGGTTCTTGCGGTTGCCCATATTCTTGATCTGGGCCTGAGCGAAATCGGTGGCGAAGCGCGAAAAGCCGGTGAAGAACATCATCAGCGATTGCGCCAGCTCCGCGCGCCGCGCCGGCGGCAGGATGAACGGCATCACCGAGAAAGTGCCGTCCTGATGGAAGTCGATGCGATTAAAGCCGCCATAGGCCGCCCAGATCTGATCCTGGCAGCCGACGTCTTCCTTGAGCACCTCCTGCTCGATGCGGATCGCTTCGCGGCCGAGGTCGCGCTTGCTGACCATCCTGGCATTGAGCGCGTTGAGCGCGTTCAACAGGCCGACGGTGAAGGAGCTGCTCGAGCCGAGGCCGGAGCGCGCCGGCAGGTCGGCATCGTGATGGATTTCGAGGCCGTCGGTCACGCCCATGTCGATGAGAATGCCGCGTACCGCCGGATGCTCGATCTCGGCCAAGTCCTTGACCAGCTCGACCTTGGAATAAACGATCTTCGACTTGTGCTCGAAGAACGGCGGCAGCCGGCGCACGCTGATGTAGCAATATTTGTCGATCGCGGTGCCGATCACCGCGCCGCCGTGCTCGCGAAACCACGTCGGATAATCGGTGCCGCCGCCGAACAGCGAGATGCGAAACGGGGTGCGGCTGATGATCATGCGGGCCGGGGCTCGAATTTGGCGGCGAGGACGCGTTCGGCAAGCTTAAGCGATTCGGGCGTGCCGATGTCGATGAAGGCGAACGGCCCGGCGAACGCGGCGAGTGAGCCCGAAGCCGCCCGGCCGAACACGTCGTGCTCCAGCGAGGTGGCGCTGCCGGCGGCGATCTCGTCGAGCAGCGCCGCCGAGAACAGATAGACGCCGGCGCTCACGGCACTCCGGCCATGGAAGCCCGGATCCTTCTCGATGAAGCCGCGAATGCGCCCCTTGCCGTCGAGTTCGATCCGGCCGTAACGGCCGGCATCGTCGACCTCGGCGCACAGCAGTGTGGCTTTCGCTTGCGCGCGCCGGTGGTGGGCGACGAAGGCGCACAGATCGGCATCGGCAAAGCTGTCGCCATTCATCACCAACACCGGATCACTGCGCAAATTCGGCCGGGCGAAGCGGATGGCGCCGGCGGTGCCGAGCGGCCGCGGCTCCGTCACCGTCTCCACCGTCATATCGTCAAAATCGGATTTGTTGCGGTCGAGAAAATCGACGACCGCCGGCGCCCGGTGTCCCAGGCCGAGCACGATGCGTTTCGCGCCGAAGTGCCGCAGCCAGTCCAACAGATAAGCCAGATAGGGCCGGCCGCCGATCGGCGCCAGCAGCTTTGGCGTGTCGCCCAAGGCCGACTGGATACGGGTACCGAGACCGCCGGCGATCACCAGAATGTCGAGGGCGGCGAGACACTGCTCGCGCTGCGAGGCGGGATGAGTCACGCGACCGTCAGAGCACACCGACCTCTCCGCTGGCACGACTCGTCAACGCAACCATAAAGCGCCGCGGTAAATGCCAGGTCAACGATCCGGTGCCATGGCGCTGTGCATACCCGGGTCCGGCGGAATGACGATGATCTCGTAGCGCTCCGGCGGGGTGACGAAGCCGAAAAAGCGGCGCGACACCACGGCGTCCTCGTCGGCGACGACGGGAAAGTGCGCGGCGTAGCTGCCCAGGGCGCGCATGCAAAGCGCTTCCGTCTCGGGACAGACGAAGGCCGCGCCGTCGCGCCGGATACGGTCGTCGCCGACCCACGGAGTCAGTTTCGGGTTGTCGATATCGAAGGTCGACGGCTGGTCCTTGAAGTAGAACACGATGCCGTTGACGAACGTGGTGCTGCCGACGATGCGCAGCGGTTCCGTGGTGTGCGCGCGCCAGACGCGCTCGACCGCCGCCGCGACGGCGCGGTAGTCGCTGCCGTGTTCCGGCACGCCGTTTAAGTGCACGGCAAGCGCGACCAGCGGCGAGAGCGCGAGCATGACCAAGGGAAAGAGGGCGGCAAGCGCCAGCAGGCGCACCGCGGCCATGCGGGGCAACGCCACCAGCGGCGACGACAACAGAATAATCGGCAACAGCGTCATCGCCGGCGTAACCCAGATCGACTCGATGGCGACCGTCAGCAGCACCGCGATCAGCACGGCGGACAAAAATGGCGTGGCGAACGCGACGACCAATGTGCGGCGCTCCGGATCGGCCGGCCACAGCGTATCGCGGAACGCGGCCCAACTCGGCCGCGTCGCCAGCTGGCCAAGGACGATCGCCGCCACGGCATAGGCGAGGCAGTCTCTGATGAAGATGAGCGCCGAAAACAGCGCCAATGCCGAGCTCGCCGGATGCGCTTCCATCGCATAGGAGAACGGCATGAAAGCGTGCGTCGTCAGCCAATGGATATTCGGCGTCAGCAGCACCGTGCCGACTGCGAGCGTCACATAGGGCGCCGGCGAACTGAAATAAGCATTGCGGCGCGGATCCATCAGCGCAGCAAGGCCAAGCCCGGCAAGAAGCGTAATCGACCAATATTTGGCCAGTATGGCCGCAGCGGCGCCGACGCCGGCGAGCACCGCCCAGCCGACGCGGCGGGTTTCGAACGAGCGCAGGAACCACCACGTCGCCAGCGCCCAGAACGGCGTCAGAACCGTGTTGGCGTTGAACTTGATGGCGTGGAAATTATAGAACGGCACGAAGGTCAGCAGCACGATGCCGATGACGCGCTTGTCGGGCGGCAGATAACGTGCGGCGAGCCGCCAGGTGATCCACAGCGCCAGCGTCGGCAGCAGAGCGGCGAAACAATAATAGGCCCAGTCTTCGCGCGGAAACACGGCGAACCAGGCCCGCAACAGCCAGGCGCCGAGCGGCGGATGTTTCGGCGTGCCGAGGCCGACCTCGCGCGACCACGCCACGAACTCGCCCATGTCGGTATGGACGTCCTGGCTGCTCTTGGCGATTGCCGCGTAGAGCGACCAGACGATGAAATAGCAGGCGAGCACGACGACCATGGTGCGCTCGCGGCGCGCCGGATCGATGAGCGCATCGAACAGGTGCTCGATGCGATTGCGTGCCGAGAAAACCAGTGCGGTCATCGCCGTGACATTACTGTCGCGCCGACGGGGCGGCTAGGCTCGACGACAAGGTCAGCGCGATCCTGGCGCCGCGGTCAGGCTGCGGATTTTTGTGGCGGAGATCGCCTCGGTCTCCTCGTCGAGCACGATGCGCTCGACCGCATAGCCGACGTCGCGGCCGTAAAACACGTTGGTGATGTTGGGGACCGGCACCACCACGAAGCGCCCGGCATAGGTGGACAATGCAGTCTCGATGCGCTGTTTGACCGCGAAGAACGGCAGCGGATTCTTGGCGTCGGTGCCGTGGGTGTCGCGTACCGCGATGCAGACCTGGCCGACGCGGCGCAGCCCCTCCTCGATCAGGCGCTGATGGCCGCCATGGAACGGCTGGTAGCGGCCGATGAACAACGCCGTCGGCTTTTGCGGATCGAAGGGCGGCCGTAACAGCGCCAGCGCCTGCTCGGCCCAATATTGCGGCGTGCCGTCCGGGCCGACGCGCAGATCGAATTTTTCCGGCGCAACGAACATCCGGTTGGTGTCGGCGAAACGCCCGGTTTCGATGCGGTCGAGCCAGATGGTGAATGCCTCGCCGAACACGGCGCGGGTCTGCTCGGTCGGGCAGATGAAATCGGCGATCACGGTGCCGCCGGCCTCGACGACGCGGTCGCACATCCAGCCCATGCGGCGGGCGTGCTCGATGCGGTCTTCGTGGGTGAAGCCGAGGTCGCGGGACAGATTGGCGCGCACCGCATCGGCATTGAAGACGACCGCGTTGACCAGCGGGGCAAGCGTATTGGCCAGCGTCGTCTTGCCGGCTCCCGGCAAACCCATAATCAGAATCTTCCGTTTCACGGTGTCTCCGTCAACTTATGGCGGCAAGCCGGGCCTATTCCGGCGAACTGAGGAGGGTGGTAGCCGCATTGCGGCGCCGACGCAACCTGTGGCAAACCGTTGCGCGACACCTTGATCATTGCTCGCCTCGGCTTAAGGCGGCACCGGCAAATGCGGCTAGACTTTTCACCGTGGCCGTGGTGCGCTAGCGCAATGGTGAGCGTCACCCCAAAAGCGTGCTCGTCTAATGCACCGCTGACAGAAACCCTGCGCGTCAGGGACATCGAACTGCGATTTTTCCCCGGCATTCATAGACCACCCCCGAGCACCGACGCTGTTATTTACGTCCATAAGGATGCGGCCTTCGTCGCCGCGATGGATGAGACGCTTGATCGCGTGCGTCCCAAATTTATGATCGAGATCGGCATCCACGACGGCGGCAGCACCGCATACTGGCATCACAAATACGCTCCGGACCGGCTCGTCGCTTTCGATATTTCCCCGGAGGCGCCTTTTTTTACGCGCTATCTTGAACGCAACGGGCTCGCCAATGCCGTGCGCCTCCACTTGGGCGTCTCACAGGCCGATCGCGACCGCATGCGCGCCGCAATCGAAAGCGATTTCGGCGGCCGACTGATCGATGCCGCCATCGACGACGCCTCGCATCAATACGCCGCGACCAAGGCCGCCTTCGAAACCGTGTTTCCGTTTCTGCGATCCGGCGGCGCCTACCTTATCGAGGATTGGGCATGGGGCCATGCCCACAATTGGCCGCCGGACGCCTGGGCCGACGTGCCGCTGATGTCGCCCCTGCTCACCGAACTGATGCTGGTCTGCGGGCACGCTTCCGGCGTTATCGACAAGGTTGAAATCAACCGGCGTTTTGCGGTGGTGTGGCGCGGGCCGGCCGACCTGCCCAAAGACCGCTTCCGGCTCGCCGACCACTACATCGCGCGTGGTTTTTCGGTTGCGCTTTAGGGTGCGATGAATGCGGCGCCAAAAGCCCCATCTCTCGGTCGTTGTCGTGGTGCACAATATGGCGCGGGAAGCGCCGCGCACGCTGTATTCGCTCTCGGCAGCCTATCAGCGCCATATCGCCGCCGAGGACTACGAGATCATCGTCGTCGACAACGGATCAACGCCGCCCTTCGACGCGAAGGTGATCGATGGTTTGACCGGCAACTTTCGCCTGCTCCGTCTCGATCCCGCACCGCCGTCGCCGGTGCGGGCGATCAACCACGGGCTGGCCGAGGCACGCGGCGAAATCGTCGGCGTCATGATCGACGGCGCCCGCATCGCCACGCCGGGCCTGCTTCATTTCGCCCGTAGCGGCGTCGAGCTTTATCCGCGTGCGGCGGCGGTCACGCTCGGCTGGTACCTGGGCCGCGACCTGCAACGCTGGTCGATGGAAGCCGGTTACAATCAACAACGCGAAGACGAGATGCTGGCCTCGATCGGTTGGCCGGGAGACGGTTATCGCCTGTTCGAAATCGGCGCGTTCGATGAAGGTTCGGTCGACGGCTGGTTCTCGCAAATCGACGAAACCAACGCACTTTTCATGAGCCGCGAATCCTGGGATCTGCTCGGTGGCGTCGACGAACGCTTCGACGCGCCGGGCGGCGGCTATGTCAATTCCGATACGCTGACACGCGCCCTGGAACTGCCGGACAGCGAATTGGTCGTCCTGTTGGGCGAGGCCACGTTTCATCAGGTCCATGGCGGAATAGCAAACAATCAAAGTTATCGCAGCCTGGCGAGCAGCCTCGACAAATGGGCGGCGCAATATCACGCCATCCGCAAACGGCCCTTGCGCGCCCCCGCGCCGACCAACCGCACCTATATTGGATCGCTGCCGGACGCGGTATTGCCCCACCTAGCGCGCTCCATCGTCGAGCCGGTCCGCGGCCTGCCCTTGGGGCCGTCGTTCGACCGGGACCTCTGGCAGACCGAGCCTTCGCCACGGCCCGCCGATTCGCTCTGTGCCGAGCTGGTCGACCTTGCCGAGAGCGAATTCCGGCACCGCCGTTTTCAGGCTGCCGCCGCCGTCGCCCGCATGGCGCGCACACGCGCGCCCGACGAAGCGGCGCCGCAACGCCTGCTGGCGATTGCCGGCGCCTGGTTGCGCGACGCGGGCGAACCCTCGGAGGACCAGCGGGCCGGTTTTCATCTGGCGCGCGCCAAGGCGCACGTGCTGTTGGGCGAGGTGGCGGAGGCAGAGGCGGAATTTCGCGCTGCTCTGCACTGGGATGCCAATTTCGCAGAGGCGAGGACCGGTCTATTGGCGCTGCAATTGCGCCGCGCCGAGTCGGCAAGGCCCGACCTACGTTCCGGGCGTCGCAGTCCGGCTGCGGCGCGCAATCGACGGGCCGTCTTGGTGCTTGGCATGCACCGCAGCGGCACTTCCGCTTTGGCCGGCGCGCTCTGCGCACTGGGTGCTGCGGCGCCGAAAAAGACTCTGATGGGGCCGCATCCCTGCAATCAAAAGGGCCTGTTCGAGGCGCTTGGGCTCGCGCAAGCTCATGATGAATTCCTGGACGCGGCCGGCTCCTGCTGGCACGACTGGCGCAAATTCGATTTGCAATGGGCAAACTCGGAGGCGGCCGCGCCGCATTTCGAGCGGATCAGGACGGTGATCGCCGAGGAGTTCGCCGACGAGCCGCTGATCGTTCTCAAGGACCCCCGAATTTGCCGGTTTGTTCCTTACACGTTGTCGATTATGGGCGACCTGGACGTAAGACCCGTTGCGGTTCTGCCGGTGCGTAATCCTCTGGAGGTGGCGCTTTCGCTCAAGCAGCGCGATAATTTCGAAGTGCCGAAATCGATCATGCTGTGGCTCAGGCACGTCCTTGACGCCGAGTATTATTCGCGCAGCCTGCGACGCTACTTTCTATCCTTCGATGGATTGCTGCAGGACTGGCGCTGCCATGTCGACCGCATCGCCGAGCAAACCGGCATCGTATGGCCCGACCGGTCCGATCGCTCCAGCGCCGAGATCGATCAATTCTTGACGCGCGATCTGTATCATGAGCGCGCAACATGGGACGAGACCAGGGACCATCCGCAAGTCTCGGAATTGGCCCGCCATACCTACCGGATTCTGACCAACATCTGTGCGCAAGGTGAGAGCAAGCGACTGCTCAATCAGCTCAATGCCGCCCGCGAGGAATTTGACAGCTATTGCCGCACATTCGCGGCGCCTGTCGGGATCAAGGAAGTCGTGCAGGACCGCTAGCATGAACGCCGCGAAGCCGCCCTGGATTTTCGTGCACGTGCAGAAAACCGGAGGAAATTCGGTGCGTACGGCGCTCGGCGCCGACATCTTCGACCCCTACAAGCACTTTTTTGCGCGCGAGCTGCGTGACATCCACGGCGAGGCGACCTGGGAGTCCTGCTTCAAATTTACCTTCGTCCGCAATCCGTGGGACCGCCTGGTGTCATGGTGGTCGATGATCGACGAGTCCAGGGGCTATGTCGATCCGACGCAGCCGCCGAACGGCTTTTTCGGCTACGTGCTCGAGCGCGCCCGCAGCTTTGAGGAATTTTTGCTGCATTGCCGCGACGAAATCATCGACAGCGACGGCCGCAAACATATTTTCCGCAATCAGATCGACTATCTGGTCGACGACAGCGGACGGATCATCGTCGACTTCGTCGGCCGCTACGAGCGCTTGCAGGAAAGCTTCGACGAAATCAGCCGCCGGCTCGGCCGCGCACCGGTCGAGCTGCCGCGCACAAACTTTTCCCGGCATCGCGACTATCGCGAATATTACACCCCCGCTTTGGCGGAGATGGTGGCCGGGCACTATGCGCGCGACATCGAAGCGTTCGGCTACCGCTTTGGCCAGTGAACGCGGTGATATGCTTCAGTGCACCGCGTCGGTCATCAGCTGGCGAAATTGCGTGAAAGGCCTTTTCAACCACTCGTCCAACCCGTCCATAGGCGTTCTGTAGACCGACGCCATGAAATCCGCCATTTCCTGGCGCGGATCGGACCTAAAACTGTCGAGCGACATGAGATAGTTCGCCGCCATGGTGCAGCAAGGATGCTTGACCGCGCATGAGAGGTATCTATCGGATGTGACGAGGGCGAAACCCGGCTGATCGAACGATCTTTGCGCGGCATCATGCTCGAAGAATGCCGCGCGTCCGAGCCGGCGCAGCGCCCGGGCGGTCACGGCGTAATTGTTCGTGTAAACCGTGCGATCCAGGGGGCGCCGCTGAATCAGCGGTTCGTCGTAGCCCCTCGGCGTAAAAATCCGGCCGAGCCGCAACGAGCCCCACCGCACGCCGTCCTCGCCGGACCGCATTGCCGGCAGATCCTCGAACAGGCCGGGCGACATCCAATCGTCGTCGTCAACGAAGGCAATCCGGCCATCGTGCTGCGCCGAGACCTGCCACGCTTCGTGCCGATGCAGCGACGCCTGCCGCACGTCATTATAGGTCCGCAGAGAAATCGTCTTCAGTTGCGCCCGCATGCTGCGATAGTCCACTTTGAAGTGCTTGTCCCATAGCGCGGCAAATTCGATGACGAGGTCCTCGGGCAGACGCAGGGCCTTAAGAAAGTCGCGCGAGCGTTCGATGTCGAAGCTCGCCCAATCCGGGCTGGCGCGCAGAATCAGCAGATTGTTTTGCATTTCGGTTACGACGATTTGCGCCACCATACGCCGCTGCGGTCGATCTGATGCATCGGCGCATCGATCCCGTGTTGTGCTCTGTATTCGATCACGGCCTGCCGGCATCCCGCCGCGACGCCGAAATCGTCGACGATGACGAAGCCCCGGGGCGAGAGCTTTGAATGCAGATGCTCGAGCGCCACGGCGGTGGACTCGTACAAATCGCCGTCCAACCGGATCAGCGCAAGAGGACCGCATCGCAGCGACGGCAACGTGTCGCTGAACAAGCCCTCGGCGAAGACAACCTGGTCGTCGAGCAGACCGTAGCGATCGAAATTGGCCTTGACGGTCTCGAGCGGCACCGCAAGCTCCGCATGCCGATAAAGCGTGTCGCCGCGATCGGCGGGGTAAAGCTCGGGTTTCGGCGGCGGCACGCCCTTGAAGGAATCCGCGACATAGACCTTGCGCTCGCGCACACCGTTGGCCGCCAGGATGCCGCGCATCAGGATGCAGCAGCCGCCGCGCCACACGCCGGTTTCGATGAAGTCGCCGGGCACATTGTCATCGAGTGCCGTCTGGACGAGATCGGCCAGGTTGCGGAGTCGATCGACGCCGACCATGGTGTGGGCTGTCGTCGGACCTAACGTGCCGGGATCGCGCGCGCCGCGATCGAACTTGTTGCCGGGGCGCCATGGACCCGGCATGGGATCGCCGTAGATGCCGTCGACGACGCTACGGATCAGGAGGTCAACATAAAGATCGCGCGCCGAAGCCGACAGAACACGACTCCACTATTCTGTTTGCAGTCACTGACAGGCAAGATGCCGCACCGACTTCGCCTTGGCAATCGCCCGCACCGCTCAGGCCGCTTGCGGCGCGGTGTTGTGCCGCTGCGCGCGCACCGTCACGCGCAGATGCGCCGCGTAGTCGGGCAGGTCGGTCCAGTCGTCGACCGCGTTGTTTTGCCAATCAAAAAATTCCGCCGCATAACCGGCATAGTCCAGCATGGCCAACAGACCCGATTTGGACGGCGATCCGACCAGGACTTTGTTGCTTCCGGTCGACCCGTAGTCGACCGCATTGCGGGTGTCGGCGGTGGATTCAAAAGCGAGCGCGACGAGCGGCTCCTTGGCGGGCGATATGCTGGTATCGATGATGACGTATTCGGCGCCGAGCCGGCTTGCTTCCAGAAGGAGCCGCATATGCTCCAACGTATGATAGAAAAATCCAAGGCACATCAGGATGTCGATGCTTCCGATCTTCATAGCGCGCAATGTTTCTATGGCGTCGCCGGTCACGATCTCATAGGCGCCGGCGGGCACCCCATAGGAGCGGAAATTGTCCTTGGCTTTTTCGGCAAGGTGGCCGCGCGCCTCGATACCGACCACATGGGAAGCTCCAGCCTTGAGCGCGGCGAAGCTCCACCTGCCGTCATGGCAGCCGAGGTCGACGACACGGCGGCCGGCGAGGATTGACTCGTTCCAGCCAATGACTGCGCGCCAACGCGCGTTGAGGCGAGACCGCGAAGGAACCGTTTCCGTCGTTTCCAGGAAACGAGGATAGAGATCGCAGAAATTCCGATCTTGCATGATGCAGGCGATTGCCCTTGGCCGAAGTTCACCCACCGCGTCCACGCGACTTCCGGCCGGTCGTGTTCTAGGTTAGTTTGCCTGGAAGCGTCAACGCTGAGCGAGGGATGCCGGCATCCATGATTGACGATGTCGCGTTGGATGCTGAACCGGCGACGGCGGCGAAGCTGTCCTGTTTCAAGCGGCTGGAAATTCCCGAAGGCGCCCGGGTCGCCCTGGTCGTCGCCCATGCACCGGCCGGACGAGTCAAGCCGAACGTTCCGATCTACTGCGCGGCGTTGCGTCGCGCGGGGTTGCGCGTGGTGTTGATTGCCGCCAGCGACGATCCTTTCGTCGCCGACCCGGCGCTGACCGAGATCCTGTCCGGCGGCTATGTCCGTGAAAATAAAGGCTACGACTTTGCCGCCTGGGCTCACCTGCTCAAGACCGAACCAAAGCTTTGGTCTGCCGAAATCCTGTTTCTCCTCAACGACAGCGTGATCGGGCCATTGAGCCAGAGCCGGCTGGATGACCTGATCGAGCGCATCAACAGCAACGCCGCCGACGTCGTGGGCGCCACCGAGAATTTCGATTTCGAGTGGCACCTGCAGAGCTATTTCATGGCCTTCAAGCGCCGCGCCCTTGCCAGCGCGGCGTTTCGCGGCTTTTTTGATGAGGTGCGAAACCTTCCGAGCAAGGATGCGGTCATCCAAACCTACGAGATTCGCCTCAGCCGGGTTTTGTCCGAGGGCGGGTTGAGCTGTGCGCCGGCCTATCGCAGCCTGAGCAAAGTGAACCAGACGTTGGGACATTGGCGCGACCTGATCGACGCCGGATTTCCTTTCGTCAAGACCGAGCTTGTCAGGGGCTTGAATCCCGATTGGAACATCATCGGCTGGCGCGAGACGTTGGCTGTCGCGGGTTTTGATCCGGCGGTGGCGGCCGCAACGGTCGCGGCCGGTGATGCCACTGCAGCTTACGGATCGTCCGCGCCACAGGCGAGCTTGAATGCGGCGCCGCGCAAGGCCATCCTGGTTCTCGGCATGCATCGCAGCGGGACCTCCGCGGTTGCCGGCGTCATCAGCGGCCTTGGCGCGGCGTCGCCGAAGACTCCCCTGGTGCCGCAAGACGACAACCCCCGCGGCTTCTTCGAGAGCGCCACCCTCGTCGCGGCGCATAACGATCTGCTCGCCTCGGCGGCGTCGCGCTGGGACGACTGGCGGCAATTTGACCCGCTCTGGTTTCGAACCAGAGAATCGGAGGAGCATCGCCAAAAAATTAGAATGCTGCTCGTCGAGGAGTTCGGCGGCGAGCCTCTGATCTGCATCAAAGACCCGCGAATCTGCCGGTTCGTTCCGTTTGTTTGCGCGATCCTGGCCGAGATGAATTACAGCCCGGTCGCGGTTCTGCCGGTGCGTAACCCGCTTGAGGTGGCGCTCTCACTGCAGCGACGCGACAATATTGCGTTATCGACATCGGTTTTGCTGTGGCTCAGGCACGTGCTCGATGCCGAATTCTACTCGCGCCACATGCCGCGATGCTTTTTGTCGTATGAGGACTTGTTGACCGATTGGCGCCGCCAGATGGAACGCGTGGCCGAAACAACCGGCATCGGCTGGCCCGATCGTTCCGATCTTTCGGCAAGCCAGATAGACGATTTTTTGAGCGCCGATTTGCGCCATGAAAGATTCCCCTTCGATGCGGCTACGGATCATCCCGCCGTCGTGCCCTTGGCCCGCGATGCCTACGACGCCCTGACCGACATCGTGAGCCATGGCGAAAGCAAGGAAATGCTCGACCGGCTCGACCGGCTGCGCGCCGAGTTCGACGAAGCCTGCCGGACGTTCGCGCCCGCGCTCGCCGAGGCCGTCGAAGCTCAACGCGATCTGGCGTCGGAGCGCGACAGCCTGCGGTCGGGACGCGACGACCTCGCCGTCGCCCGCGATGGCTTGCGCGCCAGTCAAGACGTGCTTGCCGATGAACTCGACAGACTCAAGGCCGAGCGCGATTCCTATGTCGCTGAATGTGGCCGCCTCATCGCTGCGCGCGACGCCCTCCTGGCCTCCACGAGCTGGCGGCTGACCGCGCCGTTGCGCATGGTGCGCGCGGCGCTCGCCGGCCCCGGAACGAGTTTTATTGAGCGCCTGACCGTTGCGCGAAAGAAGTTTCGGCAATCGGTCGACCGGCGGGGGCGATAATGCGGCCGCGGCGGCCGGAAGTTTCCGTGGTCGTCGTCGTCTACAACATGGCGCGCGAGGCGCCGCGGACGCTGCGCTCCTTGGCGGCCGACTACCAGCGCCACATCGACGCCGACGATTACGAGGTCATCGTCGTCGACAACGGTTCAAACCCGCCGTTCGACCACAACGTGCTCGATGGCCTTGCCGGAAATTTCCGGCTCATCCGCATGGACCCGCCGCATCCCTCGCCGGCCGGCGCGGCCAATCGCGGTCTGGCCGAGGCGCGCGGCAAGATCGTCGGCATGATGATCGACGGCGCGCGGATGGTCACGCCGGGTCTTCTGCATTTTTGCCGCCACGGGGCGCAGCTCTACGAGCGCGCCGCCGTCACGGCGCTGACCTGGCATCTGGGGTTCGATCTGCAAGGTTGGGCGATCGAAGCCGGCTACGACAAGAATCGCGAAGACGCCTTGCTGGCCTCGATCGACTGGCCGCGCGATGGCTACCGACTGTTCGAGATCGCGACGCTCGCCGGCTCTTCGACCGACGGCTGGTTTCTGCCGATCTCGGAAGCCAATGCCCTGTTTCTCCGCCGCGAAACATGGGATGCGCTCGGCGGCCTGGACGAGCGCTTCGATATGCCCGGCGGCGGCCTGGTCAATCTCGACACCTGGCGGCGCGCCATCGAATTGCCCCGTGCCGAGCAGGTCATGCTGCTCGGCGAAGGCACCTTTCACCAACTGCACGGCGGCATCGCCACCAACGCGGCGCCGCAATCCGTCCAGGGCACCATGGATCAATGGTTCGGGCAGTATCGCGCCATTCGCCGCCACCCCTGGGCCGATCCGGAACCGCCGCATCCGCCGACCTATCTCGGCACGCTGCCGCGGCCGGCGCTGGCGCGCTTTATTCGCGCCGCGCTCGATCCGGCGCGCAAAAAGCTGGGCAGCCGGGAGCCGCCGCTCGGCGCCTCGTTCGACCGCGCCTTGTGGTCGCCGGCGCCGACCGTGCGCCCGGCCGAACCGACTATCGCCGCCCTGGTCGACTTGGCGCAGGGCGAATTTCGCGCCGGACGCTTCGAGGCCGCCGCCGCCGTGGCGCGGCTCACGCGGCGGCATGCACCCGACGAGCCGGAGCCGCAACGGCTGTTGGCGTTGGTCGGGGTGTGGATCCCGAACGGCGAGCCGCCGCAGGAGCGGCGCGCCGGGTTTCATTATGCGCTCGGCGAAGCCTTCCGCCTGCTCGGCGACAAGGACAGCGCCGAGTCGCACTATCGGGCGGCCCTTGCCGTCGATGACGACCTGCCCGAGGTCCGCATCGGCCTCGCCATGCTGCGCATGCCGGGGGAGGATTATCTGTCCTGGCTGCGCCGCCTCCATGCGGTTCTCGCTCCCGAAACCTATCTCGAAATTGGCGTGGCGCGCGGGTACTCGCTTTGCCTCGCACAACCGCCGACCCGCGCCATCGGCGTCGATCCACAGCCGCGAATCGAGGTCCCGCTCACGGCCGAGACGCATGTCTTCCGCGAGACGAGCGATGCGTTCTTCGCCCGCGGCGGACCGGCCGCGTTGCTGGCCGGGCAGCGATTGAGCCTCGCGTTCCTCGATGGCGCCCACGACTTCCGCCAGGCGCTTGCGGATTTCATCAACATCGAGGCGCATTGCGGCCCGCGATCGGTGGTGCTGCTCCACGACACGGTGCCGCTGGACGAGGTCACGCAGCGGGCCGAGCGGCAGCGAAAATTCTACACCGGCGACGTTTGGAAGACCGTGCTCTGCCTCAAGCACTACCGCCCCGACCTGGACATTTTCACCATTGCGACGCCGTCGTCGGGATTGACGGTGGTCACCGGCTTGAATGCGGAGTCCCGCATCCTTCCGGAGAATCATGATGCGGCGGCCGCGCGGTTCGCCGGCACGCCATATTCGGATATTGAAGATCGTTTGGACGCAGCGCTCAATATGGTGCCAAATGACTGGCGGACGGTGGAGACACGACTCCAAGCGCGAGACATACTCGCCGCCGAGCGGTCCGCCAACCCGGCAACGAGCCCACGGTGATCGAATGAGCTTTCCAATCGGGGCAACGGTCATCGACCGCGACCAACCGCCACTGACGGGGGAAGAGGCCGCGGTCATTGGCCGCTTTCACGATCTCTATTACCGGCGATGGCTGGCAGGCGGCGACACCATCAATCTCACTTGGCTGGGACACCAAGTCTGGAAGTGCCCGCTCGATCTCTGGATCTATCAGGAACTGCTGGTTCGCACCCGGCCTGATCTGGTCATCGAGACCGGAACCATGTTCGGCGGCAGTGCGCTGTTCATGGCGACGGTGATGGACGTCATCGGCCACGGCCGCGTCATCACCATCGACCGCGACGACAAACCGGGCCGTCCCGTCCATCCGCGCATCAGCTATTGGCTCGGTTCCAGCGTCGACGATTCGATCGTGACAGAAGCACACAAAGCGGCCGGCGGCGGACGCACCATGATGGTGCTCGATTCGGATCACTCCGCGGCGCATGTGTTCCGGGAAATCATGTGCTATAGTCCGCTGGTTGGCGTGGGCGACTACCTCGTTGTCGAGGACACTAATGTCAACGGCCACCCCACCTATCCGGATTTCGGACCCGGCCCGATGGAAGCGGTGGACAAGTTCCTCGCCGAGAGCGATGCGTTCGTGATCGATGAACGTTGCGAACGGTTCCTGATGACGCTCAATCCAAAGGGATATTTGAGGCGCCAGCGGACATGATAGTGGCAGCCATGAGCAAGGACGACCTTTCCCATGCCATGTTGAACTTCATTGCATGGATTCCGAAGCCGATTCCCCTGGATATGCCGGCCTCTGTATTCCGATGCGCTGCGCGCGCTCGGATCGCAGCATGGCTTGAATCATGAGTATCGAGTCGGTTTCGGCGCGACAGTCGCGGGCGGTCAGCATCATGTGGCGATGCATCCGTGATTGGCTGTGGCTGCCATTCCGCAACTCCGTCCGGGACGCTTATAACAATCAATATTATCCGCTCGGATACTCCCGTGGCCTGGACGGACTGCGCGGTCTCATGACGATCGGCACATTGACTTCGCACATTCATCACCTCGCGGTGCCCGGCTCAGTCCTTTACATGGACATATTCTACGTCATGAGCGGCTACTTCATCACCGGACTTCTCATCCGCGACACGAAGCAATACGGCACGGTCCGATTTGCATCGTTCTATCGCCGCCGCTTTTCGCGTTTGCTACCGCCGCTGATAGCGATGATCAGTCTTTTTCTGATCTTCGGATACTTGCTTCTGCCTTCGTTCAAGGACGCGTTGCGCGATGCTGCGATCGCCTTCTTCTATGTCGCGAACTGGTGGCGGGCGTTCGAATGGCCGGGAATCAATTACATGGGACATACCTGGTCGCTGGCGGTCGAGGAGCAGTTTTATCTGCTGTGGCCGCTGACTTTCCTGGTTCTGTTCCGTTGCTGGGGCGTTGGCTGGCGCATGCTCACCGCGATATTGACGCTGGCTTTTGCGGTCTGGATGTGGCGCTGCTGGCTGACGTGGAATGGCGCATCATTCATGCGGCTTTACAATGGTTTCGACACCCGGGCCGACTCCCTGATGATTGGTTGCGCGCTGGCCGTCGTCCTCGCCATTGTGTCGTTGGAAAACCGACCGGCTTTCGACCGATTCCTGACGCAACTGGCCTGGCCCGTCGCGATCACTGCAGTGGTGTTCACGTTCTTTTTCGTCGATTGGACCGAACGGTTTTACTATTACGCCGGCAGCCTTGTACTCGGCGCGGGCCTCGGTGCGCTGCTGATGGTGATTCTGATGCGACCGCTCGATACGGTGCTGCATCGCGTCCTGGGTCGGCGCGAACTGGTTTTCCTTGGACGCATCTTTTATGCGATGTACCTTTTCCACTACCCTATTTTTGTCTTCATGCAGCAGTACGGACTTCCGGTCTGGCTGCGGGTCATAATCGGTTACCCGCTCACCGTGTTCCTGGCACTTCTGTCGTATGCATTCATAGAATCTCACTTCATGCGCACGAAGAAATCAGGGCCGTCCATTGCTGCCAACGCCGGGGTATCGGCGTTGCGCGAGCAGCCGCAATCGAGCGCTGCGATATCATAAATTTAATTATTGGTTCTCGGCGCTCTTGAGACGTCCACGGCCAGGTTGATGTTTCTCGCGGCGGAAACATACCTGGACAATAAAAAAGCTCCGGACGAAATCTCGTCCGGAGCTTGCGCGTGTCGCTCGGTCAGGAAGAATTACTGGCCGCCGTTGGTGTATCCCGTCACCGCGGTGATCGGGGTACCGTTGCTGCCATTGTCGGCGATCATGTTGTTCTTGTAGGACAGCAAGGTGCCGCTCGGCGCCGACACCCCGGTGACGTTGTTGGTGATGGTATTTTCACCCAGCGTCAAGCTCGCGCTGCCGCCCGCCACGGCGGTACCCGCGCCGCCGGCGTAGCTGATCTGGGTGCCTGTGACTTCGCCGACCACGGAGGTGCCCCCGGAGGTGACCTGCACCCCGGTGCCGCCGGTGTGGGTGACGACGCTTTCTTTGACGTTGAGGCGGATGACACCGGCGCCGCCGCCATTGGCGAAGATGCCGTTTTGCCCGGAGAGCTCCACCCAGGACTTGCTGATCATGACGGTGACATTCGCCGTCGGCGCGATCCGCACCCCGGCGGTGTTGGCGGCAACGGCCGTGTTTTGAATATGGGTTTCCGAGATCGACACCTTCGAATTGTTGGTCGGTACAATACCGATGCCGTCATTGTTGAAGCCGAAGATGTCGCATTTTTCGACGATCAGCGTCCCGCCCGAGTTGAATTGGATGGCGGTCAGGCCGGGGTTGACGCTTTGATTCAAGCCGTCGAATCGCAAGTTGCGGAGGATGACGACGTCGCTCGCCCCGGCGTTGACATTTATTGCGTTCGTACCCGCGACCAGGATGGAGGCCACCTGGCCGCCACCGCCGTCGAGGGTGATCGCCTTGGTGATCGTCACCGCGCCGAAACCGCCCGGATCCAGGGCGTCGATTTCGCCGCCGGGCGCGGTTTTCGAGATAGCGCCGGCGAAAGTCTTGCACGGCGCGGTGCGGCTGCACGGATTGGCGTCGCTGCCGACGCCGGAGACCCAGGTGCGCGTCGCTTGCGCGTGCGCGGGCATGGAGAACAGCGAGAAGCCCATAGCAAACACGAATGGCAACAGAACTGAGACCTTGGATATCTTCATGATACACCCCTTGGTTCCTTCAACGAGTAACCATGGCCACGCCACACCAGGAGTACGCCCGATGTGACGGCCACCAGACTCTTACATCGTCGCGTTGAGGTTAGTTGAGGTTCAATCTGCCGTCGCGGCGTCCTTGAGACCAATGTGGCTGCGCGTGATTGCCGGCTTTGGACTCACGATAATCATCGCCGCGGTCGTCTCAATAAAGCAGGCGGTAAAATGGTGTGCGCTCGATGGTTCGAGGTAGAGAAGACTAAACGCGCCAAAACAAAAGCTCCGGACGAAATCTCGTCCGGAGCTTCCGCGTGTCGCTCGGTCAGGAAGAATTACTGGCCGCCGTTGGTGTATCCCGTCACCGCAGTGATCGGGGTCCCGTTGGTGGCGTTGTCCGCGATCATGTTGTTCTTGTAGGACAGCAAGGTGCCGCTCGGCGCCGACACCCCGGTGACGTTGTTGGTGATGGTATTTTCACCCAGCGTCAAGCTCGCACTGCCGCCCGCCACGGAGGCACCCGCGCCGCCGGCGTAGCTGATCTGGGTGCCTGTGACTTCGCCGACCACAGAGGTGCCCCCGGAGGTGACCTGCACCCCGGTGCCGCCGGTGTGGGTGACGACGCTTTCTTTGACGTTGAGGCGGATGACACCGGCGCCGCCGCCATTGGCGAAGATGCCGTTTTGTCCGGTGAGCTCCACCCAGGACTTGCTGATCATGACGGTGACATTCGCCGTCGGCGCGATCAGCACCCCGGCGGTATTGGCGTTGACCGCGGTGTTTTGAATGTGCGTCTCGGAGATCGACACTTTCGAATTGGTGTTCGGCTGGATAAAGATGCCGCTAGAGGCGAAGCCGAAGATTTCGCATTTTTCGACGATCAGCGTCCCGCCTGAGTTGAAGCTGATGCCGTTGACGCCGGGGTTAACGGTTTGATTTAGGCCGTTGACCCGTATATTTCGGATGATTACGACGTCCGACCCCCCGGCGTTAACGTTAAAGCCGTTGGTGCCCGCGACCAGAGTCGAGGCCACCTGGCCGCCGCCGCCGTCCAGCGTGATCGCCTTGGTGATGGTCAGCGCACCAAAGCCGCCCGGATCCAAAGCGTCGATTTCGCCGCCGGGCGCGGTCTTCGAGATGGCGCCGGCCCACGTCTTGCACGGCGCGGTGCGGCTGCACGGATTGACGTCGTCACCGACGCCGGAAATCCAGGTCCGCGTCGCTTGCGCGTGCGCGGGGGCGGAGAACAGCGAGAAGCCCATAGCAAAAACGAACGGTAGCAGGACAGAGATCTTGCAGATCTTCATGACAACTCCCCTTGGTTCCTTCAACGAGTAACCATACCGACTCTACACCGGGAGATGGTAGGCCCGATGTGACGGCCGTCACACTCTTAGTCGCGTTGAGGTTGCTTGAGGTTCAATGGCCGTCGCCGCGCCCTTGAGCGCCAATGTGGCTGCGCGCGATCGTCGGCTTTCGGCTCACGATTGTCATCGCCGTGCCGTCTTACGCGTTTGTCGAGCGCCACTTTATGCGCATGATGGCCGCGAAAAAGCCTTCCCGGTCAATCAGATCGCCCACCCGCACCGTTGCCGGCTTTCCGGAATTCGTCGCAATAAAGCAGGCACTAAAATCGGTATCGCGTCCGTGGTTCGGGTAGAAAAGACTAAAACGCCAAAAACAAAAGCCCCGGACGAAATCTCGTCCGGGGCTTCCGCGCATTCCTCGGTCAGGAACGATTACTGGCCGCCGTTGGTGTATCCCGCAACTGCCGTGATCGGCGTTCCGTTGCCGCCGTTGTCCGCGATCATGTTGTTCTTGTAGGACAGCAAGGTGCCGCTCGGGGCCGCCACGCCGGTGACATTGTTGGTGATGGTATTTTCACCCAGCGTCAAGCTCGCGCTGGCGCCCGACACGGAAGCACCCGTGATCGCGTAGCTGATCTGAGTGCCTATGACTTCGCCGGTCACGGACGGGCCCCCGGAGGTAACCAGCACCCCGGTCCCGCCGCTGTGGGTGACGACGCTGTCTTTGACGTTGAGACGGATGACGCCGGCGACGCCATTGGCAAGGATGCCGTTCTGTGTAGTGGCCTCCACAAAGGACTTGCTGACCATGACGGTGACGTTCGCCGAGGGCTGGATGAAGATTCCGGCGGTGTTGGCGTTAAAGCCGGTGTTTTGAATGTGGGTCTCGGAGATCGACACCTTCGAATTGGTGGTCGGCACGATACCGATACCGTTATTAGCGAAGCCGAAGATTTCGCATTTTTCGACGATCAGCACCGCGCCTGTGTTAAATTGGATGGCGGTCAGGCCGGCGTTGCCTGCGTTGCCGCCGTTGCCGAGCAGGCCATCGAACCGCACATTGCGGATGATCACGACGTCAGTCGACGCGGCCGAAACGTTAACGCCGTTGGTGCCGGCGACCAGTATCGAAGCGACCTGGCCACCACCGCCGTCCAAAGTGAGCGACTTGACGATGGTCACCGCGCCGAAACCGCCCGGATCCAAGGCGTCGATTTCGCCGCCAGGCGCGGTCTTCGACTCCGCCCCGGCCCACGTCTTGCACGGCGCGGTGCGGCTGCACGGATTGGCATCGTCGCCGACGCCGGAGACCCAGGTGCGCGTCGCTTGCGCGTGCGCCGGGGCGGAGAACAACGAGAAGCATAGAGCAAAGGCGAATGGTAGCAGGACAGAGATCTTGGAGATCCTCATGACACTCCCCTTGGTTATTTCAACGAGTACACGTACCAACTCTACATCGAGAGATAGTACGCCGACGCACGGCTATCACACTCTCACCATCGTCGCGTTGAGTTTGAATGGCCGTTGTGGGGAGTCGTCGCCCCCCTTTGTCGGTAGTGCCAAACTAGCAGGCTTCGCCGGCAGGATCGATGTCAATCGACTGCAACCGGCGAAAAAGTGATGCAACGTTACCGTGTTCCGCATGACTTCGACAAATGGTTGAAACGGCAGAAAAATGCGCCATGATGCCGGCGACGCGGAACCGCGGAACAGGTGACGGAGACGGTGTTATGTGGCGGTGCGGTGGCAAGTTTGTGACGGCCTGACGCATGAGCAGCATCGCGCCCGGACCGTCGCCGCCGTTACCCCTTGCCATCGTACCCAAGCGCCATGCCGACGCGCGCGGCTGGTTCAGCGAGAGCTTTCAGCAGCAGCGGCTGCGCGACCTCGGCATCGGCTGCGGCTTCGTCCAAGACAATCAATCGGCATCGAGCCGGAAGGGCACGCTGCGCGGCTTTCATTTTCAAGGACCTCCGGCCGCGCAGGCCAAGCTGATCAGCGTATTGCACGGACGAATCCTCGACGTCGCCGTCGACATACGACGCGGCTCGCCGACCTTCGGAAAATACGTTTCCGCCGAGCTCTCTAGCGCCGACGGCAAACAGCTTTTCGTGCCCGCCGGCTTTGCGCACGGCTTCGTCACGCTGGAAGATGAAGCGTCGGTGCTGTATAAGGTATCCGACTATTACGCGCCGTCGTGTGAAGGGGCAATTCGTTGGAACGATCCCGACATTGCCTTCCCGTGGCCGTTCAAAGATGCCGACATTATCAGATCGGAAAAAGACGACCGCGCGCCGCCTCTCAAAGATCTCGAAAGCCCATTTCCTTACGATGGCCATCCGCTGACAGAATTGCCGGTTTTCAACTTGAGCTGACGTGAAAGGCTGGCGATGAGGATTGCGGTTGCCGGCGGGGCCGGGTTCATCGGATCGGCGCGGCTCCGGCATTCGATCGGCCGAACCGGCCATGACGTGCCGGTGCAACGAAACATCGACAATGCAGCCTGGCGGCGCCCGCCGCCGGGCAAGGGCGGCGGCGGCAGCCGGCGCGATTTGTCGAAAACGAGCGTGTGATGCGCTTCCTGGTGCTGGGCGGATCCGGTCAGCTGGGCACGCAGCTGCGCGCCTTGGCTTTGCCGCCGGGCGTCGCGCTGACCGCCCCCGACCGATCGGCCGTCGATATCGGCGACGCGGCGGCGATTGCACGGTTGGTCGCGGCAGAGCCTTGGCATGCCGTGATCAATGCCGCGGGCTACACCAATGTCGATCGCGCCGAAAGCGAGGAAGGCCTTGCCTTCGCCATCAATGCCGAAGCCGCCGGACACCTCGCATCGGAAACCGGCAAACGAGGCATTCCCCTCGTCTCCATCTCGACCGATTACGTCTTCGACGGTGCTAAGGGCGCGCCCTATGTCGAAACAGATGCCCCAGCTCCGCTCAATGCCTATGGGCGGAGCAAGCTCGCCGGCGAACATCGCGTGGCGGCGGCCAACCCCCGGCACGTCATCCTGCGCACGGCCTGGCTCTATAGCCCCCATGGCAAAAATTTTGTCCGGACAATTCTGCGGCTGGCGCAAGAGCAAGAGCGCCTCACGGTCGTCGACGACCAGTTGGGCTGCCCGACGTCGGCGCGCGATCTGGCGCAAGCCTGTCTGGATATAGCGCTGGTGTGCGCGGCCGAACCCGATCGCGCGCCTTATGGGCTCTATCATTTTGCCGGCGCCGGAGCGGCGACCTGGTTCGAATTCGCCTGCGCCATTATCGAAGCGGCCGCCGGGCAGCTCCGCCGCGTGCCGCAGATGGTGCCGATTGCGACTGCGCAACGCCCAAGTCCGGCGCGTCGACCGGCCGACAGCCGGCTCGATTGCACGGCGATCCGAGCCGCATTCGGATTGGCGCCGCGGCCTTGGCGCCGCGCGCTTGCCGAAACCGTCGATCGTCTCCTCGCCGGCACGAGCGTCGCATGAAGGGGATCATCCTCGCCGGCGGCACCGGCAGCCGGCTCTATCCGGCGACGCTCGCCGTGAACAAGCAACTCATACCGATCTACGACAAGCCGATGGTCTACTATCCGTTGTCGGTTCTCATGCTGGCCGGAATCCGCGATCTATTGCTGATCTCGACACCCGATCATTTGCCGCTCTATCGGCGGCTGCTTGGCGACGGCTCGGCCTGGGGCGTGCGGTTCAATTACGTCGCCCAGGATAAACCGGCCGGCCTGGCTCATGCTTTCATTCTCGGGCGTGAATTCATCGGCGCCGATCGGGTCGCGCTTATTCTCGGCGATAATTTGTTTTACGGGCACGCGCTCGGCGCCAGACTCACCGATGCCGCGGGACAAACCGAAGGCGCGACCGTATTCGCCTACCACGTCAGCGATCCCAACCGGTATGGCGTGCTCACATTCGACGACGCCGACCAGCCGACCGATATCGTCGAAAAGCCCGCCCAGTTCCTGTCCAACTGGGTGGTCACCGGGCTCTACTTCTATGACAATGCCGTGCTCGATATCGCCGCGGGCTTAAGTCCTTCAGCCAGGGGCGAGCTGGAAATCACCGACATCAACCGGCATTATTTGCGACAACGGAAACTGCGGGTCGTCAAGCTTGGCCGCGGTTATGCGTGGCTCGATACCGGCACCCACGACGCGCTCCTCGAAGCTTCGGAATTCGTGCAGTCGGTGCAGCATCGGCAGGGCCTGCTGGTCGGTTGCCCGGAAGAGATCGCGTACCTGAAAGGCTACATTACCGCGGAAGGTCTGCGCGATCTGGCTGCGAAATATCACAGCTCGCCCTATGGCCGTTATCTGCAGCAGATCGTCGACTGAAAGAGCCACGCCGCCGTCGCGCAACGACACACGGCAATTCACTTTTGCCGCCGGGCCAGATCGAGAATGTTGTGAAATTGACCGAATCTCAGGCGCGGATCGTCGCGCAGCTTCATGCCGGCTTGCGCGATCCTGAAAGCGCGCTCTGGTTGGTTGCACACGATATCCAGACACTCCGCGATGCTGTCGTCGTCATAGCGGAACAACAACGCGTTCCTGTCGTGTTTGAAAACGGCCCGGCTGGCGGGGCTGTCCTCCAGGATCGCGACACAGCCGGCGTTGATGGCATTCATCGTCCGATCGTGGATCATTTCGTTCATCGGACTGACGCTCAGCACGCTGCGGCACGTCGGCATCCGCGCGATGGTGAACTGCATACTCACATTCGTCTCCAGCGCCGCCATGGCGCCGTTGACGTAGGGCGCGGCGCTGCTGTCGGACTGGATCAAGACCGGATATTTTCGCACGACGGAGAAGATCCGCAACCGGCGGTGCGTTTGCACCGACTGCTCGACAATGTGGCAAATCGCGTTGAGCGTCGCGGCGGAGACGTCCTTGTTGCCGGCCGTGAGCGCGGCGGTGACGTGCGGGTGCAGTGGCCCGGTCAAATCAAATCGCGCACTCGCGATCGCCTGCCGCGCGACGTCCGCTAACGGCGCTTCGAGCGCGCTCATCGCCTCGTCGTTTTGCGCCATGCCGCGGACCCGATGCAAGCTGAGCGGAATCATGCAGGCAAATCGACGTTGCGTGAAAACCTCCCGCGTGAGCCGGCCGATGCGCGACCGCCGATTGGGGCCGACGCCGGCCATCGTGGCGGTGAGCGCCCCCGGCAGACAATACGTTTCAAAATACTGCCGCTCTTGTTCGGAATTCAGGAGAAAGCGCGTATTGGCGGCCGTCGAGGCATAAAATTCATGCCATCGGCTGCTTGGATGGTCGAGGATCCACTGCAGAACCGGAGTGCCGTTTTTCTCGGCGGCGGCCAGGAAATGGCCCGACGACAACCACGAATGATCCAGCGTGGAATTAAAGCCCAGGACCGCGGTCGCACGATCGTCGAGGCAGAGCTCCAATTCGGGTCGCAGGCCGTCCTCACGGAGCGGAATAGACCGGCACAGCACGCCGCGGCCTTCCAAATACTGCACGACGTTCTCGGCGTAAGTGCAATCGTGTTCGTGGCCGATCGTATAGATGTAGACTTTGGCCGGCTCCGCTTCATTGCCAATGATCTTGCGAAGCCAGTTCAGCATGATGACTTTGTCGACGTCTGAGGAAGGTGGTCTGCGCTATCGGGCCCGGTCTAGCAGCCGACCGGCTCGGGCATGCAGCCCACCGATTGCGGCGCCTTCGCCGGAGCGGCTGCGCCCGCTTGCGGCGGCGGCGGCGGCGATTGCGGTGGTGGCGGTGGCGCTGGCGGCAATGTGGAGATGACCGGGGCCGAAATTTCCTGCGCCGTTGGCCGCGGCAGCGCCAGGGTTTCGGTCTGATCCCCCTTCTGCAGCGTCGCCGCCCTTCGCTCCACCGATTGGAGAACCCAGCCCGAATGGCCCTCGCCGGTACGTAGCCGCACCGCGTCCCGCGTCGTCGTGTCGATGAACACGGCCACGCTTTCGCCCTCGCTGGCGACGGTGCCGATCAACGTCAAGTTCGGATGCTGCGGCACCGCCGGCGGCGCTGGCTGCGGCCGCGGCGCCGCGGCCGGTACGCTGGCGACAGCCGGCGCCGGCGGTCGCCGCGACGGCGTGAACAGCGGCCGGTTGCGCGTCGCCACAAGCGCGTTCAGCGGGATCGCCCAGAGCGGGTTGGCGCTCACCGTCGGCGTTGCGGCCGGTTTTGCCGTCACGTCAGGCGGCGGCACGGCGTGACGGGTGACGTCGAGCCCCGGATTGTCGACGCCGGAATTGGTGGCGTCAGTGACGCCGGACGCCGTATAGGCGAAGGCCGGCGCGCCGAAGCAAAGCGCGATCAGCAAACCATGACCGAGGCGCCGGAACCTCATCGCGCCGCTCCCTGCCATTCACCAGACAGCGCGAGCCGAACGTGCATGCGGCCGATACCGTCATTGGCGCCGACCGCCTGCGGCATTTCCGCCGTCAGCTCGTTGACGAACAAGAACGGCATGCCGGCTTCCAGATCGTACAGCAGGCGCTGCAAGTCGGATTGCGCGATCTCGCAGCTGATCTGCAGCTTCACCATGCCGCCTTGCGAGCCGACAACGTCGACCTGCGACGACTGGATGCTGCCGCCGGCCTTGGTGACCGCGCCGGCGACGCGCTGCAACAATGCCGCGCCGGCAACCGTCACGCTCGGTCCTTCCAGAAATGGCGAGCCGGTCATGGTGCCGCCGTCCGCCGGCGCCGCCTTACGGCCTTGCAGGCGCTCGAGCAGGCTCGAAGTTTCGGCAAGCGCGCTCTCGCCGGAATAGATGCCGGCGAGCGCCAGCCAGGTCGACGCCAAGAGCAGGATCACCACGGCGCCGTAGATCGACGCCGCAACCAGTGGCGAATAGTTCAACACGCGCTCGATCATGCCGCGGACGGTCATTGGCTTACCGTGTTGACCGGTTCGAGTTTCGCTTCGATGTGGAAGCGATCGCCGGGATCCGACGGCGCGTGCGTGGTCGGCGCGAAGAACGTGGCGCGGGTGAAGTGCGGCGACTGCTCGATCAGCCGGATCAGCGACGGCGCGTCGTGGGTGATGCCGGCGATCTGCAGCGTGTTGCCGTCGATATGCAGCTCGGTGACATAGGTGTGGTCGGGCAGGATGCGGGACAGTTCCTCGATCACGATCACGCTGGCCTGCGTTTCGTGCTTGCGGCGCGCCAGAACCGCAAACGGCGAACTGTCGGCGCCTTGGCGGTCGAGGCGGAGCGCGATGCGGCGCGCGGCGAGCTCGGCAGTGAGCTCGGCCTGGCGGCTGTCGAGATAATTCTGCATGAATGCGCCGGCGGCGGTGGACAGCACCGCGGCCGCAGTGACGCCGGCCAGCACGAGCCGTAACAGCCGGCTCAGCCGCGGCCGGTCGAGCAATCCGCGCGCCTGCTGCTCGAACACCTTGATCAGCTCGCGCGTCTCCCCGCCGGCCCGCGTGAAGATCGACAGCGAGGCGGGATGCAGCGCGGCAAGCCCGGCAATATATGGCTCGGTATTGGCGCGCGTCGTCGCCGCGATCGTGGTCACGATCTTGCCGGAGCCGGTGGTGACCGGTGTGCCACAGCCGAACACCGCTTCGGCCGCGGTCCACGGCGTCAGGCGGTCGATCTGCACCCGCACGATGCCTTCGACGAATTCGGTGGCGCGCGCCGGCAATTCGAGCGGCCGTACCAGGAAGCGGCTCGGCTGCAACACCAGTTCGAGGCGGCTGCCCTTCACGGAGTCCGCCAAGTCTGCGCCGCTTACGTCTGCGCCGCTGAACCGGCCATTGGCGAAGCTGATCCGTTGCGCGTTGCCGGCCTTGCCGGCGCCTTCGAGCGCAAACGTGTCGGGCGCGTCCTCGACCAGGCGTACCAGGCGCGGCGATACGAAGCGCCCGGCGAGCGCGATCACACCGGTTGCGACCGTGTCGGTCCAGTGCGCCAAAATCTCGCCGATGGTCCGCCACAAGGTCATCGCCGGCCGAAATCCAAGGGTTGGTCCGTCGTCCCGTCAAAGACGTTGCGCCAGGACAGTACACGATACGGAACGGGGCCGTCATCGGGCAGCACGATCACTGCTTCCGCGGCGCTGCGGCGCCCATTATCGAACGCCACGCGCACGCCCACCCGGAACGACCTGCCGGGCTCGGCCGCGGCGGCCCCCTGCCCCACCCCAGCCAGCATATTGGGCAGCGACTTGCGGTCGAGCACGCCGGCATCGCGCGCGGCAACGATGCCGTGCATGATTTCCGGCGTCATGCCCGGCAATGCGGCGATGACTTGCGGCGCCGCATCGATGATGTCGACCTGAGCTTGGCCGCTGAACACCGTGACGAACGGCAGCATCCGTTCGATCAGCACCGGCGGAATGCCGTGGATAAGCCACAGCTCGCTGACGTGGATGAAAGGCGCATGGCGGGGCGTGTAGCCCAAGCCGGCGCTGCGATAGAGCGAATTCTCGGAGTCGGTATCGATATTCTGCGCCGCGGTTTTCGTGCGCCAGGCGATGATCCGGTCGGCATAGCCCCCGGCATCGAGCGGCGAGGCGCCGAAACCGATCAGGAGCCCGGCCAGAAGCTCCTTCGGCGCCGCGTTGAGATCGATCCGCGCCGCCTCGGTCTGAAAGGCGACGGACAACTGCGCCGCGCCGATGCGGGCGTCGAAATGGCCGATCGTCGGGCGCGCTTCGTCGGGCTGTCCGATCAGCTGATAGGCGGCGAGTTCCACACCCGCCGACACCAGCGGGTCGGCGATCAGGGCGTCGCCGCTTACCGTGACCGCGATCGCCGAATTGGTCACGTAGATGGCGTAGACCGACACCAGAGTGGCGAGCGCGGCCAGGATCCACAACACCGCGACGATGATGAAGCCGTCGCTGCCCGACCGTGCTTGGTGCGCTGGTACTACGGGGCTCATGCTCATGTCCGGGTCAGCGCGCCGTGGTTGCCGCAGCCGGCGTGGGATTGCCGGCTGCCGCCGGGCCTTGCGCAATCTGCGTCAGGCACTGGGTGACGTTCTTGGCGTGTGCGCATTCGGCCGGCGTGTCGATATGCACCAGCGCCGCCGTCGACACCGCGAGCCGCTGCTGCGTGATGCCGTCGCGCACGGTGATGCGGACCCGCCGCGGCAATTCGGCGGTGTCGCGCCAGGTCGGCTGCCAATTGTCATCAGCACCCGCGTAGGCGAACATCACGCGATAGGGCGAACGCAGCAGCACCACCGGATCGGCGAACCGCATCTGTGCATTGGCGTCCATCGGCACGAAGGCCGCGCGCGAGCGCACCAAGGCGGGGCCGCTAGAGTCGGCGACCTCCTGGAAGCGGACGATTTCGAGACCGGGGCGCGAGCTCGGCCCGATCGCGGTGCGCACGAAGCTGACGCTCAACTCGCCGCCGTCGAAATAGGGCTTCTTCACCGCGATATTGGCCGGCACGAATTCCGCCACCGCCAAATCCTCGACCACGCGGTTCAGCCCGAAGGCAAAGCGCTCGTCGCGCTCCATGCGCGCCATGCCGCGGTTCCAGTTCGGCAGCCATTGCGCGGTGACCGTGACCAGCGCGGTCAGGATGAACACCATCAGCATGACGGCGATCAGCATTTCGATCAGCGTGAAGCCGGCTTCGCCGCTATTCGGATCGGGTAAAGTCCGCGGCGCGCTCATCCGGGCGGCCCCGGTATCAGGCGCACGGTATCGAGCCGCACCGGCGGGCCTTCGCTGCCCTGCACCCGTACCGTGATGGCGAGCGGCACCCAATTGACTTTGGGTGCAGCGCCGGCGGCCACGGTGGGTCTTAAGGTGGAGCTATCCGACACATTGCGGTTGAGCAGAACCGCATCGATGCGCCAGCGATATTCGCCCGAGGCGCCGGATTGGGTTCCCGGCTGCAAGGCCTCACGCGCCGGCAGCGAAGCGATCAGGCTTTGCGCGGTCTCGAGCAGCGGCAGGCGCCGGTCGACCGAGCGAATGCTCTTGACCGTATTGCCGACCACGGCGCCGATAGCGCCGAGCACCACCGCCAACAGCGCGATCGCGACCAAAACCTCGATCAAGGTGAAGCCGGCCGTGCCGCGCGATGGCCGGATGTCAGAGCGGGCGATGCGGCACCACATCGACGCCTCCGGTCAGCCAGTTGACGCGAACCTCGTAGCCGATGCCGAGACGCGTCAGCGCGATGACGCCACCGCACGACATTCCCGACGGAAAGAAATCGATCGTCATGCCGGCCGGGCGATCGTAACAACGCGCCGCCAGCATGGCGTCGACCCGCACGTCGGCCGGCAGCTGTACGATGCGGCCGCCCGACCCGGAGCGGATGGTGCGGGCTTCGGCGTTGACGATGGTTTCGACACGCACGCGCTGGCGCAGCGCCGCGACCCGGTCGGCCTTGAGCACGGCCGCGGTGGCGACCGCATAGCCTTCGAGCCGGGCGCGGCTGGTCGCCCGCGGAATGGCGGGGAGGATGATGGCGGCGAGTAGCCCGATGATCGCCAGCACGCAGACGATTTCGAGCAGGACATAGCCGTCCTGCCGCGACGCCGCCTCAATGCAACGCGCTGGCCTGCGTGGCCGCCTGAATGCTTGAAATGTCGGCAGCGGTTCCAGTGCCGCCCTCCTGACCATCCGAACCGAACGAGACGATCTCGTAGGGCGCTCGCTCGACCGGGGACCGATACACATACGCATGTCCCCACGGATCGTTGGGAACGACGCCGCCCTTCAGGTACGGACCGTTCCACTCCTGCGCACTGCCGGGCCGCTGCACCAGCGCGGTCAAGCCTTCGCTGGATCCCGGATAGCGGCCCATGTCGAGATAATAGAGGTCGAGCGCGCTGGAGAAGCTTTCGATTTGAATTTTCGCCGCCTTGACCTTGGATTCGCCGAGATAGTTCAGAACCCGCGGGCCGACGATCGCCATGATCAGACCGATGATGGTGATGACCACGAGTATTTCCACGAGCGTGAAACCGGCGTCGCTCCGGCGGAGCGCGGCTGCGGCTTGACGCCCTTGCCGGGCGTGTCTCATGTCCATCGTCCTTTTTCCCGCTCGAGCGTTCAGCCGATGAGCTGGCTCACCGAGACCAGCGCCGTCATGACCGAGACGATCAAGCCGCCAACCACAAGGCTGATCGCGATAATAGCAGCCGGGCCGGCAATTCCAACCAACCGGTCCAGCGCGCGCTGCAGCTTGGCCTCGTAGAATTCGGCCACCCGGCTCGCCAAAACCGGCAATTGCCCGGTTTCGTCGCCGAGCCGCAGCATTCGCACCGCCATTGGCGGCAATGCGTCGGTTTCGCCGAGCGCCTCGGACAGTTTCGCCCCATGGCGCACCCGGTCGACCATCTCTTTCCAGATCTCGGCCGGGCCGGTCGTCGCCATGATGTCGACGAGTATCCGCAGCGCCGTCGTCAGATGCACGCCGCTGCCTAGCAGCACGCCGAGATTCCGGCAGAATAAGGGCGCCCGGTAATACGGCATCACCCGGCGTACCAATGGCAGCCGCGTGAACGCCGCCAGCGCGGCGGCGCGGACCGCAGGCCGCCGCAGCAACAGCCACCCCGCCGTCAGCGCCAGCACCAGGCCGATGGCGATCGTATTGATATTGGCGCGCAAAAACGCCGACAACGACAGGAACATCGCCAAGGTCGGATCGATCTTGGCGCCGAGATCGTGCAGCACGGAGGCGAATTGCGGCAGCACGAATGTGAGAAAGAACGTCAGCACGCAGGCGGCGGCGACGAAAATGAAGGCCGGATAGCGGATCGCCTCGGACAACTTGCGCCGCACCGCCTCCGCCCGCATCCGCTCGCTGGCCAGCACTTCGAGCACCTGGTCGAGTGAGCCCGACGCCTCGCCGACGCGGATCAGCGCCACATACATCGGCGTGAACAATTTCGGATAGTGCGCCAAGGCGTCGGCAAAAGTTTCGCCGGCCAGCACATAAGAGCGAACCTCGGCGACGACCGGGCGCAGGCGGCCGATGTCGCGATCGGACGCCAAAAGTTCCAGGCCGTCATTGACCCGGGCGCCGGCGCGCAACAACAGGCCGAGGTCGCGGGTGAAGACGGTGACGTCTTCGGCGCGCGGCTGCTTGAACAGGCCGAAACTGCGCCGCGGCGCCGCAGCTTCGACCGTGAGCGTCTCGACCAGGACGAGACCCAAGGTCTCGATGCGCCGCGCCACTTCGCCGGCGGATTGCCCGGCCATGGCGCCGGAGACCAATTCGCCGCTGCCGTTCATCGCGCGATAGCGGTAGTTCGGCATCGGCTCACCGTACCGTCGTGACGCGCAAAGTCTCCGGCACGGTCGTGACACCCGCGCGACATTTGGCGACCGCATCGTCGAGCATGGTCGTCATGCCGGCCTTGATCGCGGCCTGGTCGAGCATGTTGGCGTCGGTCTGCGAGCCGACCATGTTGCGCACCTCGCCGACCATCTCCAGCACCTCGAACACGCCGGCGCGGCCGCGGAAGCCCGAACCGCCGCAGCGCTCGCAACCGCATGCCTCGTGCACCACGTCGCCGGTCGCAAAACCGATCATGGCGTAACGCGGATCGCGCGCCAGGTCGTCGGCGGAAAGCTCGTGTTGGGTCTTGCAGCGGTCGCACAGCACGCGCACCAGCCGCTGCGCGATGACCGCGCGCAGCGTGGATTTGAGCAGGAAGCCCTCGACGCCGAGATCGAGCAGGCGCGGCACCGCGGCGGCGGCGGTCTCGGTGTGCAAAGTGGTCAGCACCAGATGCCCGGTCAACGCCGCGTGAATCGCGATATTGGCGGTCTCGGCGTCGCGAACTTCGCCGACCATGATGACGTCGGGGTCTTGCCGGACGAAGGCGCGCAGCGCGGTCGCAAACGTCAATCCGATCGACGGCTTGACCTGCGATTGATTGATGCCGGGAATCTCGTACTCGACCGGATCCTCGATGGTCAGAATTTTTCGCGTGGCCTCGTTGAGGATCGAGAGCATGGTGGCAAGGGTCGTGGTCTTGCCGCTGCCGGTCGGGCCGGTGATCACGATCATGCCGTGCGGCAGCGCGAGTAGATGGCGCAACGTGCTTTCGTCGCGGCTCGACAGGCCGAGCTTACTCAATTCGAGCAGGCCCCGGTCGCGCGGCAGAAGCCGCACCGCGGCGCTCTCGCCGTGCTGGGTCGGCATGGTGGCGACGCGCACGTCGATTTCCGAGCGGCCGACGCGCAACCGTGCCGCGCCGTCCTGCGGCAAGCGCCGCTCGGCGATGTTGAGCCCGGCGAGGATTTTGATGCGCGACACCAGCGCCTGCGGCATGACGCCGGGCGGCGCCGGCATGGCGCGCAACATGCCGTCGACCCGCATGCGCACGGTGAGGCCCGAGCGGAACGGCTCGATGTGAATGTCGCTGGCGCGCAGTTCGACCGCGCGCTCGATCAGGTCGTTGAACGCGCGCACCACCGGCGCGCCGCTGGCGAGGTCGCGCAGGCTGTCGATGTCGTCGTCGCTATGAGGGCGCTCGGCGGCCTCCGCCTCGGTGGCATCGCCGCCGTCGAGGCGTTCGAGAATGGTGGTGATGTCCTCGAACGAGGCAATCACAAGTTCTGTCGTTTCGCCGAACACGATCTCGGCGGCGCGGATCGCCGCGGTATCCATCGGATCGGCCACCGCCAGCTTGACGGTGCCGGCGGCGGACCGGAACGGGAACACCATGGATTCCCGCAAGAAGCGCCGGGAAAAGCCCTCGACCTGGGCTTCGCTCGCCAACAGTTCAGGCAGGCCGATGCGTTGCAGCTTAAAGTACCGGGCGACCTCGTCGGCGAATTCGGCGGCCGGCAGATCGGTGGATTCCCACAATTCGCGCAACGCCTTGACAGCGGGTGCGCCGGGTCCGCGGACGGCCGCAGGGAAAGAATATTTGTCGAGAAGGTAAGCGCCAAATTTCTCGGGAGATGCGCCTTGCATGGGTGTTCACGCAGCACTGCGACGACCGGGAAACTGGTGATCAACAGCCTATGTAACTTGACTTTCTCCCATAAATAACAAACGGTTGTGGGGCTGTCAAAAACGCCGTGCTAGAACCATAAAGTTCCGCTAAGCCCGTGTCGCCCCGATAAATCGGCACGGCCGAAGCGGGTGCGTAAGGGGTGGCGGAGTGCTGCGAGGACTGGGTCCGGCAGGGATACGTTGGCTCGTGCTCGGCGCGGCGGCAGTCGCGCTTGCCGCATGTCTGTTGCACGACCCCTCGGACGAAGCCAAGCCCAACGACGTGCGCGCCCAATCGGTCACCGATCAGGTGCGCGCCGCCGACCTTTCGCCGAAGGCGCCGTTTCCGGTCAACGACGGCCGCCTCGCCAACGCGCATCCGTCGGCTGCTGCGATCTATTTGGGCGATACCACCCCGCCGGTCAGAGCCGCGGCCGACGGCGGAGCCGACGCCGCGGGCGACGGCTATGACCTGAATTTCGAGAACGCGCCCGTCACCACCGTCGCCAAAGTGATACTCGGCGACATTCTCGGCGTCGGCTACACCATCGATCCGCGGGTCCAGGGCACGATCACGCTGGCGTCGGGCCGCCCAGTGTCCAAGGCCGACGTGCTGTTCGTGCTGGAAAACGCCTTGCGCATGTCCAACGTGGCGATGGTGCGCGACAAGAGCGGCTATCGCCTGATCCCGGCGGCTGATGCGACGGGCAGCGGCTTCGTCGACGACGAGCAAGCCACTCGCGCCGGCTACGGGGTGAGCGTGGTGCCGCTGCGCTACGTCTCGGCGCAGGCGATCCTGAAACTGCTCGACGGCTTCGGCGTCAAACCCAACTCGGTGCGCGTCGACAATGCGCGGAACCTGATCATCATCCAGGGCACCGGCCCGGAGCGCCGCGCCGCAGTCGAGACCATGCTCAGTTTCGACGGCGACTGGATGCGCGGCCAGTCGGTCGGCGTATTTCCAATTCGCAACTCTACGCCGGACCCGATCGTCGCCGAGCTCGAGAAGATCATGGACGCCGGCGAAGGCGGGCTCGCCCAGAACATGATCAAGTTCCAATCGGTGGCGCGGCTCAACGCCATCCTCGTCGTGACCCGCAAGCCCGAATACCTCAAAACCGTCGCGACCTGGATCAAGCGTCTCGATGATTCGGATACCGCGGGTATCAATCTGAAGGTCTATCGGCTGCACTATGGCAGCGCCAAGCAGGTCGCGGGCCTGCTCAATGAGATCTTGGTCGGTCGCAGCGCCGGCGGGCTCGATACGGCGCAGAGTCAGATCACGCCTGGCGGCGGCGTGTCGATTGCCTCGTCGGGCGGCCCGTTGTCCGCCTTGAGCGCGCAGCCGCCGACGGCGATGGCGCAAGCCGGTGCCGGCGGCGCAACCGCGGCCGCGCGCCCGTCAGGAGCATCCGGCGGCGGCGCCCTCGCCACCACAACGGCTCCGACCGACCAGGGCGCGACCGGCGGAGCGGGTGGCGCCTTCGGCGGCCGTCCCACAGAAAGCTATTTGCCGAACATCCGCATCACGCCCGACATCGTCAACAATTCGATCCTGGTCTATGCCAGTCAGGAGACCCAACGCATCGTCGAGCAGACGCTGCGCCAGATCGACCGGCCGCCGATGCAGGTCGCGATCGACGCGACGGTGGCCGAGGTCACGCTCAACGACGCATTGAACTATGGCGTCCAGTATTTTCTGAACACGCACAATGTCGGGCTGATCAGCACGATCAGCTCGACGGCAACCAACGCTTTGGGCGGCGTGTTTCCCGGCCTAAACCTCTTTCTCGGGCAATCTGCATCGATGCCAAACGTCGTCATCGACGCGCTGCATAACGTTACTGAAGTCAGAGTGCTGTCGAATCCGTCGCTGGTCGTGCTCAACAATCAGGCAGCGACATTGCAAGTGGGCAGCCAAGTACCGATTTCCACCGGAACCGCGACGGTGCTGACGGCAAACAACACGGTCGTCAGCACGATCGATTATCGCAACACCGGCGTCATATTGCGCGTCGTGCCGCGGGTCAGCGCCAACGGCAATGTCATCATCGACGTCGAACAGGAAACCTCGAACGTCGCGCCCGGCTCGGCGGGCAGCCTGACGCCGACGATCTCCGATCGCCACGTAAAGAGCTCGATTTCGGTCGCCAGCGGCCAGACCGTCCTGCTTGCCGGGCTGATCAGCGACGAAACCGACCGCACGCGGCAGGGTATTCCGGTGCTCGACAAGATTCCCGGCATCGGCGACCTGTTCTCGCAGCAGAACGGCACCAAAGTCCGCACCGAGCTGATCATCTTCATCCGGCCCACGGTGATCCGCGATCCCGTCGATGCCCGGATGGTGGCCGAGGAGATGCGCTCCAAGCTCAACGGCGAGCAGGTCGGAGGCAATTTCCCCGGTCTGCATAATGGACCAGTCATCCATCCGTGACGCGGGCATGCCGGGGCGCGGCCATGGGCCGGTCATTGTCCTATTCGGTGGGCTTGCGGTTGGCTTGAGCTTCGCGGCAAGTCCGGATTTGCGCGGCGCGCTCGGCGCAGCGCTCGCGTTACTGATGCTGGCGATCGCCATCAGCGACATCCGCCATTTCACTGTTCCCGATGCCTTGTCGGCAAGCGCGTTCGGGCTCGGCTTGATTTCCGCATGCCTGTTCGACGATGCGCCGCTGGCCGAAGCAGTCTTGACCTGCCTCTTCCGCGCCACGGCGGCGGCGCTGCCGCTGCTGGCGCTGATGCTGTTCTATGAATGGTGGCGCGGGCGGCCCGGGCTCGGCCTGGGCGACGTCAAGCTCGCGGCGGTCGCCGGCGCTTGGCTCGATTGGTTCACCATCGTCGCGGTGATCGAGGTCGCGGCGCTGGCGGCGCTCGCCGCCTACGGCGCATGGCGCTATGTGCTGCACCGCCCGATTGCGGCGACGACGCCATTGCCGTTCGGGCTGTTCCTGGCGCCGGCGATTTGGGCCGGCTGGCTCGCCGAGGCGGCGGTACAGCGCTACCCGTTCTGACGACGTGGAGCGCGGCTACCGCTCCGGCCGCGGCCGCCACGCCAAGGCTTCCATGCGCGCCTGGGCCAGGTCGCCGAGCGTCATTTTGGTCCGTACCGCGTCGCGCATGCGGGCGTGATCGTCGACCGCCGCTTTCGGCGCGGCGGCGGTGGCGAGGATCAGCCACTTTTCGGCCTGGATGACGTTGACCGGCACCCCCTGCCCCTTGTCGTACAGCAAGCCCAGCTGGTACTGCGCCCCGGAATGCCCCTGGTCGGCGGCGCGCCGGTACCAGATGGCGGCTTGGGTGTAATCCTGCGGCACGCCGCGGCCCATTGCGTAGAGGTAACCGAGATAGGCTTGTGCGGCGGGATCGCCGTTCTGCGCCAGCGGACCTAGGATGGCCACAGCCCGCGCATAATCCTGGTGCGCCAAGGCCGCGACGCCCTGGCGCAGCATCGGCGCCGCAACAGCCGAGCCGACCGCCGCGGCCATCAGCAGCGCGCCAAGCCAAAAAATTGACAGCGTCCTCATCGACCCCACTATCGCTGAGAAAAGAGATGTCTTTCAAGCATGCCGTTTCACGCCTGCCTGCGCAGCCGCGGGCGAGGAAGCCGCCGTAAGAAGAAGGGCTGGAAGGAACCGCGGGATGCCTTCTATCATTGGTAAATGAGTCGGGATTCATTAACCGCGTCAGTGCCTTTGCGTTACCACCAAAGTGCGGCGTGGCAATGATATTCTCGAAGCGCGGCGGATCGCCCGGTTCGATCTGCCGATGGCGAAGCAAGGTATGGTAGAATGGCTCTCGCTTCTGCGGTTTTGCGTACCAAGCGCCCAGTAAAAACCATCGTCAATCGCTCTAACGCCTGGGACGGCGCACGATGATCATGCAGCGCTTTCAGCGATGGAAATCCGCCAACTTGCGCAAGTGGCAGATGCGAAGGCGGCTCGGCCTTGCCGGTGGTGCGCTGGCGGCGGTGGCATTTGGTTTTGCATCGTGGCCTGCCGCCTGGGCACAAACGCCGGGCGGACGGGCGCCGCCCTTGGTCACGCAATCGATCAACGACAACACCCTGTTCAGGCTTGCGGGCAACACCCGTCCGGAAGCGCAAAATGCCGCCAACGATCGCGGCCGAGTCGACGACGCCACGCCGATGCAGCATCTGATGCTGCAATTGCGGCGGCCGGCGGCGCAGGAGCAGGCATTGGAGACGCTGCTCGATCAGCTGCACGACCCGAACTCGCCGAACTACCACCATTGGCTCAGCGCAAGCGACCTCGGCGCGCAATTCGGCCCCGCTCCATCCGATATCGCCACCGTCGCCAACTGGCTCACCCAGCACGGCTTCACCGTCAACACCGTCTATCCAAACGGCATGGCGATCGAATTTTCCGGCGCCGCCGGGCAAGTCGGCGCCGCCTTTCACACCGAGATTCATCAGCTGTCGGTGAACGGCGCCGCGCATGTCGCCAACGTCACCGACCCGCAAATCCCGGCGGCGCTGGCGCCGGTCGTTGCCGGTATCGTGTCGCTGAACGATTTCCGGCCGCGTCCGCAGGTCGTGCACGCACCGCAAGCGACCGGGAATTTCACGCAATCCGGCCATTTTTACATGACGCCCAGCGACCTCGCGACGATCTACAACTTCAATCAAGCGTTCAACGGCGGTATTACCGGCAAAGGCCAGACCATTTATCTGGTCGAGGATTCCGATATCTATACCAACGGCGGCACCGTCAACGATTGGGCCACGTTCCGCACCGGCTTCGGCATCCCGGTGGCGAACTATCCGGGCGCCTCGTTGACCACGATCCATCCCAACTGCGCGGACCCCGGCGTCAACGGCAACGACTCCGAAGCGATCATCGACGCTGAATATGCCAGCGCCGCCGCGCCCAGCGCCGCGATCGTCATGGCGGTCTGCAACAATTTCGTGGCGATGCTGCAGACCATGTTCAACAGTCCGCAGACCTATCCGCCGGCGATCATGAGCATCAGCTACGGCGAATGCGAAGCGCTCAACGGCGCCGCCAACAACGCGGCTTTCAGAAACGTCTATCAGACCGGCGCCGCCGAGGGCTGGTCGATCTATGTGTCGGCCGGCGACCAAGGGGCGGGCGGCTGCAATTTCGGCGGCCAAACCGTCACCGACGGCGTTGCCGTCAATGGGCTGGGCTCGACCGTCTATAACGTGGCCGTGGGCGGCACCGATTTCGGCGATACATTTGCCGGCCAGAACAGCACCTATTGGAGCTCCACCAATACCGGGACCTTCGGTTCGGCGCTGTCGTATATTCCGGAAATTCCGTGGAACTCGACCTGCGGCAGCCAGCTGTTTGCGACCTTTGAAGGCTTCGCCACGACCTATGGCGCGTCCGGATTCTGCAACAGCAACTTCGTTGTCAGTCAGCATCCATTTTATCTGGGGAACTGGGCAGGATCGGGCGGCCAGAGCCTGTGCGCGCAAGGCGCGGCTTCGGTCTCCGGCGTGATCAGCGGCACCTGCACCGGCTGGCCGAAGCCGTCGTGGCAAAGCGGCATGCTCGGCAATCCGGCCGACACCGTGCGCGACCTGCCCGACGTGTCGATGTTCGCGTCGTTCGCTCCCTGGCTCCACGCCTATGCCATCTGCTTCTCCGATACCGGCAACAGCGGAACGGCGTGCGACGGCACCGCCGCCGGCTGGAGCACCGGCTGGGGCGGCACGTCGTTCGGCTCGCCGATCTGGGCCGGCATCCAGGCGCTGATCAACCAATACACCGGCTCGACCCAGGGCAATCCCAATCCGGTGCTCTATAAGCTCGCCGCCGCCGAGTATGGCGCCAGCGGCAACAGCGCCTGCAATTCCAGCAACGGCAATACGGTCGCCGGTTCCTGCATTTTCTATGACGTCACCGCCGGCGACATGGTCGCGCCCTGCACCAACTACCCGAACACGTCGAACTACTACAGCTGCTATCGGCCGTCCGGCACCTATGGCGTGATGAGCACCAACAACGGTGCCTATGCGCCCGCCTTCGCGACCGGCACCGGCTGGGACTTCGCCACCGGCATCGGCACCGTCAATGTCTATAACCTGATCACCAACTGGGCGTCGCCGGGCGGCGGCAACGCCAGCCTGACCGTCACCGTCAGCGGCAGCGGCACGGTGGCGAGCAATCCATCCGGCATCAGTTGTCCGTCCACCTGCAGCCACGTCTTCACCGGCGGATTGCCGGTGACCCTGACGCCGACGCCGGCCGCCGGCTGGGCCTTCAGCAGCTGGGGCGGCGCCTGCAGCGGCAACGGCGGCTGCAGCGTGCCGATGAACGCAGCGGAATCGGTGACGGCGACTTTTGTCATGGCTGTCACGTTGTCGGTCAGCGTGACCGGCAGTGGCACGGTGACAAGCTCGCCTTCCGGAATCAATTGCGGATCGACGTGCAGCGCGGGCTACCCCTCCGGAACGCAGGTGGCGCTGACCGCCACGCCAGCAGCCGGCTGGAGCTTCACCAGCTGGGGCGGCGCGTGCAGCGGCAGCGGCGCCTGCAATGTGACAATGAATTCCGCTCAGTCCGTGTCAGCGACGTTCACACAGTCAACGTTCACACTGTCGGTCAGTGTGACCGGAAATGGCTCAGTGACGAGTTCGCCCGCCGGCATCAATTGCGGCGCGACCTGCAGTGCAAATTTCAACAGCGGTACGCCGGTAACGCTCACCGCAAACCAAGCGGCGGGCGCGAGCTTTATTGGCTGGAGCGGTGCGTGCAGCGGCACCGGCGCCTGCATGGTGACCATGAATACGTTTAAAAGCGTATCGGCGGCATTCACGAGCAGCGGCGATTCGTCGGGAGGCCGGACCTGGGTTTCGGCAACGTCGGGCAGCGACTCCAATCCATGCACGCGCGCAGCGCCCTGCCTGACCTTCGCCGGAGCCGTCGCCCAGACAGCGGCCGGCGGTGTCATCAGCTGCCTCGATCCGGGCAACTTCGGCGCGGTGACGATCACCAAGGCGCTCACGATCAATTGCGAAGAAACGCTCGGCAGCGGCCTGGTGTCGGGGACCGATGGGATCGTTGTTCAGGCGGGCGCCGGCGACGTTGTCACGCTCAAGGGTCTCGAGTTCGAGGGCGTCAATTCAGGGCTCAACGCCGTCCGCTTTCTGTCCGGCAAAGAGTTGCATATGCACAAGTTCCAGATCCGCAACTTCACCAATAGCGGCATCGATATCGAGCCGAGTAATTCAACCAGGGTTTTTCTGGCCGACGGTTACATTTCCGATTGCGGCGTGGGCGGCTCGGGCTTCGCCGCCATCCTCGTCAAGGCAAACTCAGGCGCAAATACAAGCGTCTCGATCAACCATGTGGAAATGGAAAATAATCTCAACGGCGTCTTCGTGGACGGCTCCGGCGGCGGCGGTATTGCCCACGTCCAGGTCAGGGACAGCGTCGTCAGCGCTTCTTCGAACAATGGAATATCGATCTCGAGCGCAGGCCCGTCAGCCACGGCCGACGTTGTCAACAATGTCATCCGTTACAACAGCAACATCGGTGCTGTTGTGACCGGCGCCGCGGCGATCTTGAAGCTCGGCGGCAACACCATCACGGACAATACCACCGGCGTCGCATCGTCGGGCGGCACGTTGCAGTCCTTCAAGAATAATCAGATCGCCGACAACGGCACCGACGGAATCCCGATCAATGCGGTCCCGGGATATAGCGGAACATTGCAGTGAGCGACCGACAGAACCCGACACATCATGGAAAAGCCGAGAGCCTTTCGCACCTTACGGAGAATAAAATGAAGCCCTCAGCGATAGCATTTTTCCTCAGTGTGATGTGCCTGGCGCTGGTGCCGATAGCGGCCAATGCCCAGGCGTCGCGGACGTGGGTTTCCGGTGTCGGCAACGATGGCAATACGTGCAGCCGCTCTTCGCCCTGTCTGACCTTCGCCGGGGCCATCGCCCAGACCACGGCCGGCGGCGAGATCAACTGTCTCGATCCGGGCGGCTTTGGCGCGGTGACGATCAACAAAGCGATCACGATCAACTGTGAGCAAACGCTCGGCAGCGTGCTGGTGTCGGGAACCAACGGCATCGTGGTCCAGGCGGGCGCAGGCGACGTCGTCACGCTCAAGGGTCTCGAGTTCGAGGGCCTCAATGCGGGGCTCAACGCCGTCCGCTTTCTGTCCGGCAAGGAATTGCATATGCATAAGTTCCAGATCCGCAACTTCACCAACAGCGGCATCGACATCGAGCCGAGCAATTCAACCAGGGTGTTTCTGGCCGACGGCTACATCTCCGATTGCGGCGTTGGCGGCTCGGGCTTCGCCGCCATCCTCGTCAAAGCGAACTCGGGCGCGAACACGAGCGTCTCGATCAATCATGTGCAAATGGAGGACAACCTCAACGGCGTGTTCGCCGACGGCTCCGGCGGCGGCGGCGTTGCCCACGTCCAGGTCAGGGACAGTGTCCTGAGCGCCTCTTCGAACAATGGAATATCGATCTCGAGCGCGGGCCCGTCAGCCACGGCCGATGTCGTCAACAGCATCATGAGTTACAACATCAGCGCCGCTGCCGTTGTATCCGGCGCCGCGGCGACCTTGAAGCTCGGCGGCAACGTCATCACGAACAACGTCACCGGCGTCGCATCATCGGGAGGCACAGTACAGTCCTTCAAGAATAATATGATCATCGACAACGGCACCGACGGAACCCCGATCACTGCCGTTCCGGGATATAGCGGAACGTTGCAGTAATCGTTGTCGGCTGGGCCAATGCGCCAAGCTCCGGGCGAGGTCTGCGAACGGGCACGTTCAGCGTCCGCTCCAGCTTTGCAAGAGGGACGTTGTGCGCAAATGCGCCGGCGTTGAAGCGTGGCCTGTGCGGCGACGTGCAGCATCCGCGCCATAGGCTTGAGGAGCATGTAACAGTGCACGGTGGGGCCATTGCGCGCCGGCTATCGCTGCGACTGAATGAAACACCTAAGCCGGTGCTCATCGCCTTTGCCGTCATCGTCGCCGTCAAGCTCGGCGTGCTTTTGATATTCGGCCCGGCGTCGCAATACGATACGCTCGGATACCGCAACTACGCCGACGCGATCCTGAGCGGCGCATTCCGGCACGTCGATCTCGCCGCGGATCCGATGCCGATCACGCTGACGCGAATGATCGGCTATCCGTCGGTCATAGCGGCGGCGAATGTCATCGCCGGCCGCGACTGGACCTGGGCGGTCGTGTTGTTCCAGTTCGCGGTATCGCTATGGGCGACCGTTATGGTCTATCGCCTGGCGCGGGCATTTCGGCTGGGCGTCTGGACCAGTCTCTGTGTCGTCGCGGCGCAAGCGACCTCGATGCAGTTCATGGTCGACCAGGCGGTGCTGACCGACAGCCTGACCGGCAGCACCATGACGATTGCGACCTGCATCCTTGGCCTGATCGTGTTGCGCGGCGCGACGGCGCCGTTGCCGCTCTATCTCGGCGCCGGCGCGTTCATTGCCGTCGCCTTCCTGATCCGGGATGTGATCGCGTTTCTGGCAATCGGGCTCGTTCCCCTCGCGGTTGCGGCCGCCCTGGTGCAGCGATCACGGCTTCGCCAATTGGCCGCGTGCGCGCTCGTCTTCCTGCCCCTGATCGCGACCCATGTCGCCTATAGCCAATGGAACCGCGCCCGCGTCGGCTCAGCCGTCGCCGCCTCCATTTCGCAGGCCGCGCTGTTCGGCGCATTGATCGAAGCGGCGCACTTCGATCATTCGATATTCTCCGGCTCGACCCCGATCGACGAAGTCGGCCGGCCCCTGCTCGAGGCCATGGAGGCGGGCCAGCACGGCTATGAGGCCGAGGCAAACGTTGCTCTGCACCGCGACTATGGCTGGGATGCGGTTCGCATAAACCACGAAGTCACCTTGGCGTATTTGCGCGCCTGGCGCGATCATCCCCGCGCGATGATCTTTCATGTCTTTCATCACATCTCGGAAACGCAGCTGCACCAGGCGGTGCGGCCGATCGAGACGGTGCGCGACGTGTTGCTGTGGAATACCGGCAGCTCGCACGATTTCGGCGCCGAGCGCGCCGTGCGTAACGGCAATTGGTGGATGATCCCCGCTGTGATCGCCAAATGGCTGAGCGACACGGCCTCGGTTTTTGTTTTTCTGGCGTTCTTCGTCATCACGCCGATCCGTCTTGTCCGCGAAGGCTGGACGGCCGAAACCGGCGTGTCGGCCGGCATCTGGTGCTTTTATCTGACGGTCGGCGGATTATACGCCACCGTGCATCTCGAGCCGCGCTATCTCACGCCGGTCGTCGCCGGATCGATCGTCGTCGGCGTGGTGAATATTGTCCGCGTCATTGAATTTTACCGGCGTCCAGCCGCATCGGATCCGGCGCGGCAAAAGCTCGCCTGAAACGGCGGCGCAGTTACGCGGCGAAGGCGCGCTCGGTGCGGGCAATGGCGTCGGTGAGCGCGCGCATGGCGCCCGTCAGCGCCACCGGGCCGCGGCCCGAGGCAAGGCGCCGCACATTGCTGGCGGCTTCTTCGATGTCCCGGGCGCCGGCCTCATGGGCCGAGACTGTCAACGTATTGGCAAGCTCCGCCACCACGCCGAGAGGCTCTTGTCCCATCAGCGCGAGCAGCACATCGGCATCGCGCAGAATGTCGTTGATGCCGATCGGCGCCAATGGCGGCGCGACGTGCTCAGCGCCGGCGAATTTTCTGCCTGAATCGGACATCGCTGCGTCCTAAGCTTTTCCGTGCATCTACTACGGCCGCCATGGCGAACCGTTTGCAAACGCCGCTCGCTGTCGACCGTTGCGCCCGCCAAGAGGAGCGCCGGTCGATATCATGTCCCTCGATTATGCCCGCAACGCGTCAATAATTCGTTCGACCGTGCGTCATAATTGTCGGGTCGGCGTGCAAGGCTGGCTTTCGTCCCGCGGCGGCGGGTCAGCCGGGCATAACGCGGCCCGCGACCGCGTCGAGCTTCTGCAACAGCTCCGGATCGCGCGCTTCCGGCGCGGTGATCAACGCATTGTCGAGCGCGCGATCGGAGCCGATCGGGCACGGCTCGTGCTCGCGCGGAAAATCCCGCGCCAGCCGCGCCACCAGCCGCGTGCCCTTCTCGGCGTTGGCGATGAGCACCTTGATGATGTCCTGCACCGTCACCGCGTCGTGGTCGGGATGCCAGCAGTCGAAATCCGTCACCATGGCCACGGTGGCATAGCAAATCTCCGCCTCGCGGGCGAGCTTGGCCTCCGGCATGTTGGTCATGCCGATCACCGCGTAGCCGAGATTCTTGTAGGTGAGGCTTTCGGCGAGCGTGGAAAATTGCGGGCCCTCGATGCACACATAGGTGCCGTCGCGCACGATGCCGATGTCCTCGGCGCGCGCCGCTTCCGCGATATGGATGCGCAGCCGCGGCGACACCGGATGCGCCATCGAGACGTGGGCCACGCAGCCCTTGCCGAAGAACGAGCTCTCGCGCTTGTGGGTGCGGTCGACGAACTGGTCGACCAGGACGAAGGTGCCGGGCGGCAGGTTTTCCCTGAACGAGCCGCAGGCCGAGAGCGAGACCAGGTCGGTGACGCCGGCGCGCTTGAGCACGTCGATATTGGCGCGGTAGTTGATGTCCGAGGGCGAGAACCGATGTCCTTTGTCATGGCGCGCCAGGAACACGATCGGCAGGCCGTCGATCTCGCCGGTCAACAGCGGCCCCGACGGCTCGCCCCATGGACTCGAGATGACTTTTGTCTGCTTGTTCTGCAGGCCCGGCAAATCGTAAACGCCCGAACCGCCGATCACTCCCAAAACCGCCTTCGCCATGGTCCGCCGCGCTGCTTCGTTAAAATATCAGCCATGCCCGTTGCATGCCGAGCTGTCAAACGCCGGCGCGACCGATGACGCAAGCGGGACAAGCGACAACGGCTTCACTTGTTGCCGCGATACTCGCGATACCAAGCCACGAACGATCGCAAGCCGTCCTCGATCGGGGTGCGCGGGGCGAACCCCGTGTCGCGCTGCAGTTCCGAGCTGTCGGCGAACGTTTCAAGGACGTCGATCGGACGCATCGGCAGCAATTCGCGCCGGGCCGGCTTGCCGATGACCTTTTCCAGAATATCGAGCAAGACCGTGACCTCGATCGGCTGCGCGTTGCCGACGTTGTAAAGGCGGTGCGGCGGCTGCGGCTGTGTTTGCGCGGAGGCGGCCGCTGTCGCCGGCGGCGCCTCGATCAAGCGCACCACGGCTTCGATGACGTCGTCCACATAGGTGAAATCGCGACGCATGTGGCCGTGGTTGTAGAGTCGCACCGGCCGATCCTCGAAGATCGCTTGAGTGAACAGCCACACCGCCATGTCCGGGCGGCCCCAGGGCCCGTAGACCGTGAAGAAGCGCAAGCCGGTCGCCGGCAGGCCGAACAGGTGCGCATAGGCGTGCGCCATCAGCTCGTTGGCCCGCTTGGTCGCGCCGTAGAGGCTCAGCGGCTCGTCGACCCGGTCGGAGACGCGCAGCGGCATGCGCTGGTTGGCGCCGTACACCGAGGATGACGACGCATAGACGAGATGCCGGCAGCCGCCGTGGCGGCAGCCTTCGAGGATATTGGCAAAGCCGACCAGGTTGGCATCGACATAGGCGGCGGGATTGACCGCCGAATGGGCGACGCCGGGCTGCGCCGCAAGATGCGCGACATAGGCGAAGCGCCGGTCGGCGAATAATGCCGCCACGGCGCCGCGATCGGCGAGATCGCATTTTTCGAAATGGAAATCTGCGCTCGTGCGCAACTCGCCGAGGCGAGCCTGCTTCAGCCGCGGATCGTAATAGTCGTTGAGATTGTCGACGCCATGCACCGGCCAGCCGTCGGCCAGGAGCCGGCGCGCCAGATGAAAGCCGATGAATCCGGCGGCGCCGGTGACCAGAATGGGCTCGCGCATGGTCCTGTCCTAGCGCAAATCAGGAATGGCCGCGATCCTCGAACTGCCGGCGCTCAAGCAGCGCCGAGACGGCAGCGGCGAGATCGGACGCGGTGTCGACCATAAACCGCGCCGACGCGAGCTTGGCCGCCGCCTGGCGCTCCTGCGCGTCGGCTGCCAACAAAGTGCCGCCGGCGAGCTGCGCCGTCGCGCCCGCGGCAAGGTCATGGGCGCGGTCGCCGACGATCCACGACCGCGACAGATCGAGCCGCATGCGGCGCGCGGCCTCGACGATCATGCCCGGATTGGGCTTGCGCCAGGGATGATTGTCGACCCGCAACGGCGCGCGGCCGTCGGCGTGATAGGCGCAGGCTACGACGCCATCGAGATGGGCGCCGTCCGCCGCCAGCGCCGTCGCGAGCGCGCCCTGCACGGCATGGAAATCGTCCCAGCCGTAATAGCCGCGGCCGATGCCGGCCTGATTGGTCACCACCACGACCGGAATATTCAAGCGGTTGCAGCGCGCGATCGCGGCGGCCGCGCCCGCGATCATGCGCATGTCTTCGACGCGGCAGAGATAGTGCGTATCGGTGACGATGACGCCGTCGCGGTCGAGGAACAACGCGGCGCGACCGGGCGGTACCGCGACGTCGACTTCGCACCACAAGCCGGCATCCTGGTCGGTCATAGCGGCGGCACCAGCGAGCGGTACAGGTTGCGGACCGTTTCCCGAACTGCCGCGGCGGTGAAGCGCTCGTTGAACCGCGCATTCGCCGCGGCGCCGAGCCGCCGGCGCAATGCCGGATCGGCGGCGAGCGTGGCGAGCGCCCGCCCCGCCGCCTCGGTATCGCCGAGCGGCACCAAAATGCCCTCCTTGCCGTCGCGCACCACCTCCCGGCAGCCCGGAACGTCGGTGGCGACGATCGGCCGGCCGGCGGCGGCGGCTTCGACCAACGAGCGCGGCAAGCCCTCGCGATAGGACAACAGCATCGCGACATGATGCTCGCGCCAGACCCGCGCCACGTCGGTGTCGTGGCCGTGCCAGGCGATCCCCGGCTCTTTCGACCATTGTTCCAACGTGGCCCGCGGGATCGAGCGCGGATTGTCCGGATCGGGGTCGCCGAACAGATGCAATTCGATCGGCGCGCCGGCGGCGCGGGCACGCCGCGCCGCGTCGACCGATTCGACGACACCCTTGGGCCGGATCATGCGGCTGACCACCGCGACTTTCACCGGCGGCGCCACCGGCTCTTCGCTGCGCGGAAATTTTGCCGGTTCGACGCCCGCCCCGCCGACGATGCTGACGTCGGCACCGTCCGGATCCATTGCGAATTCACCCGGGTCGTCGCGATTCTCGAACAGATAGCGGGTCCGCGGCCCGCGCAGCCATGAGCCGACAATGAGACTTACAATTTTGCGGGCGAACCGCACGGTGACGCCGCGCTCGATCCACAGATGCCCCAAACCGGTCGGCGCCAGGACCAGCGCTTTGGTGCCGGCGAGTTTGGCGGCGACGCCGCCGATCACGACAGGGCGCAGCGCGATGCAGTGCACGATGTCGGCGCGCTCGGCGCGCACGATTTTGAACGCCTGAAAAAAATCGCGCAGGCTGCGCCATGGACTGAAACTGCCGCGCCGGCCCTCGATCGCAATCACAGAAAATCCTTCGGCCTTGAGCCGCTCGCCGTCGGCTCGCACGCGCGTCGCCACAACGACCTGCAAGCCGCAATCCCGTGCCGCCTGCGCCATCGGCAAGAAATGCGAGACAAAGAACCAGTCTTCGGTGACGAGGTAAAGGATTTTGCGCATGATGGATGGCGGCGCGATCCTAGCTTGTTCCGCCGCCCGCTGGCACCCCCCAGTCGCGGCCGCCTGTTCTAACATGTGCTATATGCCTCGCCGAACAAGGCGGGCCAAGCGGGCGGCGGCCGACCGGAGAGCGTATGACGGCAAACTCCAAGATCGCCTTACATCATGTCGGCGGGCGCTGGGGCAATCATCCCTTCCCGCGGCCGCCTGCTTTCGCCGGCGACTTCGTCGAGGTGCTGTACGAGGCCGATACCGACGCCATTGACGCGATCCAGGAGGCGGGCAAGGATCGTCCAAACGAGCTGATCGTCATTCCGGCCTGCCTGGCCGACAGCGACGGCGAAGGCTTGCTGCACATTTACGTCAACCCAGGCCTCACCTCGCTGCGTGAGCTCAGTCGCATTCTCGACCACCGCTATCAGAGCACATTCGGCATCGACTTCGATTTCGGTAACGACGGCGCCAGGCTGTTGCAAAAGCGCCAGCTTGCGACCCGCCGCCTCGACAGCCTCACCGCGGCGCAACCGGCGCCTTGCCCGCCGCCCGATTTCTTGTCGCTCGATGTGCAATCCGGCGAATATGAGGTGCTGCTTGGCGCGCGCGATGCGCTCGACCGCAGCATCTGCGGTTTGATCGTCGAGGTCGAGTTCGGCGAAATGTATGTCGGGCAACGGCGCTTTCAGGACGTCTACGATCTGCTCGACGGCGCGGGTTTTGACTTCGTTCGTTTCCTTTCGATCGGCGGGACGTCGGTCCGGACGCCGCTCGGCTTTCGCGGCGACGGCTACCAGGATTTCGCCGATGCGCTGTTTTTGCGCCGCTGCGACCGCGTCCCGGGCGATGCCGCCGGCCGCGGCGAGATGTTGACCAAGCTGTGCTTTTTTGCCCTCAGCTTCGGCGTCGTCGAATTGGCCGTCCAGTGCATCACCGCGCTGCACGGCACGACGCCGCCACAGGCCAGGGCTTACGAGCGCTTTGTGGCGGCCTGCCGGGACGTTTACGAGCGCGACGCCAAGCTGTTGCCGCCGCTGTTCTCCGCCATCCTGCCGCCGCTTCGCTTTGCCGACTATTCCGCCGCGGCGGGTTTCAGGGAATGGCCCGAAATATTCGAGGGCCTGCGCGGCTTCGATGCCGCCTATCTGCGCGAGCTCAAACGCTACGAGCGGCGGGCCGACAACGCGTTCGAGGCGCTATTGCGCCGGCATGGTCTCGCCGACGTGGCGGCGACGGTGAAGCGAAAGCGCCGCAGCCAAGCGCGCAATCTCAGATGGGCGATCCTTGAGTCTCAGGGCCGCGCGCCGCGCTGGCGTTCCATCGTGAAACAAAGTGGCCATGCGATCAGACGGGCGTTCCTTGGCAAATAATGCGCAGCTGGACGAAGACAAAAACAGAGCGATGTGAGTTTTCGGCCTGTTCAGAAGTGCATAGCGTCAGCGGCCGAAGAAATGCCGCACGCTCTCGGCGATGCGGTCCGTCTCGTCATCGCGCAAGCCGGCATAAAGCGGCAGCCGCACGATGCGATCGGCGCAATATTCGGTGACCGGGAGCATGCCCGCGCGATAACCCATCGATTCGCCGACCGGCGAGGTGTGCAGCGGCACATAATGAAAGACCGCGTGAATGCCGAGCTGTTTCAGGTGCGCGATGAGCCGCGTCCTGGTCGGCAGGTCTTCGACCAGAACGTAGAACATGTGGAAATTGCTGGCGCAATGCTGCGGGATCGACTGAACGCCTATCGTGCCGGCGCGGACCAAGGGCGCCAGGCCGGTGGCGTAGCGGTCGTAGACCCGACGGCGCAACGCGGTGATTTCCTCCATCGCCTCGAGTTGGGCAAGAAGCACCGCGGCCAAGAGATCGGAGGCGATATAAGACGAGCCAATATCCATCCAGGTATATTTGTCGACTTCGCCGCGAAAGAATTGGCTGCGATTGGTTCCCTTTTCGCGAACGATTTCGGCGCGGCGTGCCAGATCGGGATTGTTGGTCAGGAAGGCGCCCGCCTCGCCGGCCACGAAGTTCTTGGATTCGTGAAAGCTGTAACAACCCATATCGCCAATGGTGCCGAGAAAGCGGCCCTGATACGTGGCGTTGACGCCTTGCGCCGCATCCTCGACCACGACCAGCCCGTGTTTTGCGGCCAGCCCCATGATCGCGTCCATCTCGCAACCGACACCGGCGTAATGGACCGGGACGATCGCGCGGGTGCGCGCACCGATGGCAGCCTCGATTTGCGTCTCGTCGATGTTGAGCGTATCGCGCCGGATGTCGACGAACTTCACCTTCGCCTGGCGCAACCAGAATGCATTTGCTGTCGATACGAAGGTGTAAGACGGCATGATGATCTCGTCGCCGGGGGCGAGATCGCACAGCAAAGCCGCTATTTCGAGCGCAGACGTGCATGAGGTGGTGAGCTGGGCGCTCGCCGTTCCAAAGCGCTGCTGCATGAGCGCCTGGCAACGGCGCGCAAACGGCCCATCGCCCGCGAACTGGCGCGATTGCAGCGCCTCTTCGAGGTATTCGCGCTCGCGGCCGGTCAGATACGGACGGTTGAAGGGGATTCGAGCGCTTTCGCTTTCTTTGTGCTGCATCGTTCAGCAGCCTTTCTTGCGCGCGACGGCAAGCAGTGAACCGCCGACGGGCAGCGACAGGCCCATGCCGATCAATGCCTCATCGACCCGCATGGCGGCAGAACACAATGCGTTGGCCACACCGGATATCTCCAATTCATAGTCGTCCGTTGCGCAATCCGCCAGCGAACGGCGCCGCTTCGCGAGCCGCGAAGCGTACAGGACCGGCAAGAGCATGGTCACGAACGAGCTGCAGCGCAGGATGTCAAAACCGGCAGCCCGAAGCTTCGCCGACAATTGCCGCCGCGTATAACGCCGCTTGTGCAGGGCTTGCACATCGGCGGGACTCCAAAGCCACATATGCTGCGGCACCGTCGCGACGAAAATGCCGCCCGGCTTGAGCGCGCGGCAGACGCTCGCCAGCACGGCGTCATCTTCGACGATATGCTCGATCACGTCGAACGCTCCCACCGCGTCAAACGCCGATTCGTAGGGAAGACTGCGCGCGTCTGCCTGGACAAGCTCGACCGCTGGAAGGCGGCTGCGCGCAAAGCGCAGACCGGCGATGTGGGATTCCAGGCCGGTCAGATCATAGCGATTTTCTGTCGCGAGGGACTGCAGCACATAACCCGTGCCACACCCCACTTCGAGCACGCGCGGTCGGGCTAGACGCTTTAAGTGGTGGCGAAAGGCCCGCATAATGATCCGATTGCGGGCGAGAAACCAAAAGTGCGTTGCCTCCAGATGATACAACCTGTCGAAATATTCGCTCGGATAATCGGCGCTGCCGCGCGCGAGCGCCGGCGCATAGCAGCGAAAGCCTTCGATTGTAACTAAGTCGTCCATGGCAAACGGCCCAGCCTGGGTGACACGATCGATGCCGCCTTCCATCAATCGGCGGGTATTCGTTGCATGAGCCCTTTCCAACGTCCCAGGAACCGGCAGGCGCCTTGTAGTACCCACCATGGCGCCCTAACCGCGTGTACCAGAAGGGTGCAGCCAAAGTGATCGGAAAAAACTGGTTTCCAGCAGCGCCGGCCTACTCCGCGGCAGCGCCCACTCCCCTGATGCCGTTCCCAGTGTAGATAACATATGCTCCAAAAGTCCTGCCACACGCGGATTTGCCTTTGGGACGACTGCGGTTTATCCCAAAACAATGGCTGCCAGTAAAGGAGACAACGGCTCCGTGCATATTCGACGGTGGGGCCTCGTTAGCGCGATGACAATACTCGAAACTAAACGCATCTTGGTGACGGGAGCAGCAGGCTGCGCTGGCAGTGCCATCACTGCGCTGCTTCGCTCCAAAGGCTACAACGTCGTAGCCCACGCGCGGCGAGCCGCGCCGGGAATAGATTGGGTGGCGGACCTCGGCAGTCTATCCGCGGGAGGGTACGCGTTTCCGAGCGATGTGGCAGCGGTCGTGCACTGCGCCGGTGCGAACCCATCTCGCTCTAACGCGTTTGCCCGCGACAACGCGGCTGCAACCGTAGAACTCGCGGCGCTCCTCGAGACAGCAGCTTCATTGAGACAAGTCATTCATCTTTCGAGTGTGGCAGTCTACAAACGGCCACCGTCAGGCTGTTGGATAATTTCTGAAAATGCAGAGACTGTCGATGTCAACGATCCGGGAGCAGACCCGCACGCTTGCAGCAAACGCAGCTCTGAGTTGGAATTAGAGTCGCTCGCGCGGAAGCGGCCAGGGGTAAAATTGACGCAGCTTCGCGCTTCCTCAATCTATGGTCCTGGCGTGGTCTTGACGCGCCTTCTTCCAACTTTGGTGGCGCGAGCGCGCCGCAATGACCCTTTGCAGCTGTACGGACCGCGCGACTACGTGCAGAATTTCATCCATGTACAAGACGTGGCTGAATTGGCAATGGCGATTCTGCTCGATGATGGGGCCCCTCGGGTGGTGGTGAACGCGTTCTCAGACGACACTTATAAGGTTGCGGCGCTAGCGGAACTGGTAAAGGTCGGAGTCGGCAGCCGGAGCCAGATCGTGGACGCCACCGACGACGCCGTCGTACCCGAGGCCGTTTATGTGAACACGCGAGCCAAGCAATTTCATCCTCGGTTCCGCAGGTTGGCGGATCACCTTCCTGACGCGTCGTGACGCTCCGGGTCGCGATTACAGGCGTCAGCGGCGACGTAGGTCGTGGCGCAATACTGGGGCTGCAAGCAAAACCGGCCGATGCAGAGCCTATCTGGATTCTTGGGCTGGACGCCATCTCTGACTTCCCGAGCAAACGCTTCTTGGACTGCTTTGTTCGTCTGCCGCTGGTCAAGGAGGATGGTTATGTCGATGCCCTGTCCGCGGCACTAGAGGCGCACAAAATCGACGTCCTCTTGGCGGGGATTGACTCCGAAATCTCCCTGTTATCAGCTGCACGCCATCGCCTTCCTACCGCTACCAAAGTCCCTCTGGCGCCGAGCAAACTTGTCGAGGCGGCGAACGATAAGCTGCTTACGGCGGAATTCCTGTCGTCGTGCGGCATTGGGGCGCCGGTGACCTGCAGCGCGGAGTCGCCTGTCGATATTGGCCTTCCGCTTGTTGCAAAACCACGCCGAGGGCATGGCAGCCAGGGCGTTACAGTCTTGTACGATCGGGAAGCACTACAAGCCTTTCTCGAGGCGCGACCGCAAAACTATTGTCTTCAGCGCTATATCGAGGGCCGAGAAATCACCGTCGGCTTCCTCTATGATTCGATTGGCGTAATGTGCGACGCGATTGCCATGGAGCGTACCTTGGAGGGCGGTCGCACGGTTCGCGCCAAGGTCTTGGATGATCTTTCGATACTCCGGTTCATGGAGGAATTTGGTCGAAAAGTTCCGGGCATCGGCGCGATCAACGCCCAATTGCGATGGCATGAACATGAAGGGCCGATGGTTTTCGAGATAAATGCGCGCCTGTCGGGATCAACTGAGATGAGGGTCGCGGTAGGCTTTAATGATCCGCTTCGACTTGCGCAACACTTTGGCTGCGGGATGCCCATCACCCGCGCCCAGCCATCTCGGGCGCTGGTCCGCCGCTTGGGAGCGGACTTGTCGGTTGAACCATGTTGAGCGTCGACGATCTGATGCGCCCATGCCAAGCGGTAGTCTTCGACTGCGCCGACACTCTATTGCACCTCGATCCGCCCCGCGAGGTTATCTTCCGCGATGCGGCGGCCGAAGCCGGACTGGAACTGCAGTTGGACGACGTTGCACGGGCCTATGAGCTTGTCGACTTCGCCATCAAGATCAAGAGCAGCGAGCTTAGGTCCGTGGCGGTCAAATCCGAGTTCTATCGCGCCTATAATACTGCCTTGTGTGCAGCCCTCGGCATTGATCAGTCGATAGGAGCACTCAATTCTGTCCTGATCCAGCGCTTCTCAGAACGCCGCCACTGGGTCGCGTTCGAAGACGCGGCGGATACACTGCGGGCCATTGGTGAGCGCGTGCCCGTCCACGTTCTCGCGAACTGGGATAACGGGCTCGAGGACGTCATTCGACAGGCGGGATTGCGCGAGCTCGTGCACGATGTGGCAGCTTCCGCGGCCCTTGGCGCTGAAAAACCGGATCGCGCTTGTTTCGATGCCTTTCTGACCCGCAATGCCCTCGATCCTGCTCGGATCCTCTATGTCGGCAACGAATACATTGCCGATGTCATCGGCGCGCGCGAGGCGGGGATGATACCGGTGCTGATCGACCGCAAGAATCGACTGCCCGCCGCGGACTGTTGGCGCATCCGGGCGTTGGCCGACCTCATTCCCTTTTTTTCAAAACGCTCAAGCGTGCCGGAGCAACGCTCGATTTCACATTAATTGCGTTGATTTAGACCGGCGCTTCATCCAAAATTCTACGGCAATAATGAGAACAAACATATGCAGGCTACAAGCTTTCATAAGGGGATGCACGTCAATCGCGAGGACGTCTACGAGGCGCGCGACAGATGTCCAGTCTGCTTGTCTCAAGATGAGCGTCATGCCTGTCTTCGGATCCAGGACGATCCGGTGATCGAGATGCTGTTTTGCAAGGCATGTGAGGCCTGTTCAGTCTCACACATGCCTAAACAAGAACTTCTTGATCGCTACTACGCCCAATACTATTCAAAGGCGGGTGATCACGTTGCTTTTAGCAGTCCCGAGCGCTTCGCGCGACACCTCAGTACTGTGCTCAAGCCGCGGGCGATCAGCTCGTTGCGCATGCTCGATTTTGGCGGCGGCGACGGGTCCCTGGCGATTGCCTTGGCGCAAAAATTTCAAGTCGGCGCCGGTTTCCAGATTCCAATCGCGATCGATGTAGTCGACTACGAGAAACCTCGCGAAGCGAGCACGCCCAATGTCGTTGTCAACGGACATCGCAACCTCAGCGAGGTCGGCGGACAATACGACGTGCTCTTGGCCAGCGCCATCCTCGAGCATATTCCCGATGCCCATTCGACGATCCGCAAGCTCGTCGGCATGGCCCGTCCTGGCGCGTTCATGTACGCGCGCACGCCCTACGTGGTTCCGTTGGCCAGACTTGTTCCGACGCTTGACACCACCTACCCGGCCCATGTCCATGATATGGGCAGCGGATTCTGGAACCGTTTTGCCGACACGTTTAACTTACGAGCTCAATTGCTTCTCTCGCGACCGTCGCTCGTTGAGACTACGCTGTATAGTAGTCCTATCAGAACTATGCTGGCGCAGGCGTTGAAGTTTCCCGCTCTTGCGGAACTCTGGCTCTCAAAGCAAACGCGCGTACCCAGATGGAAGTTTGTCGGAGGCTGGGAAGTCGTACTCCAGTTTCTCTAATCGCTTCCTGAGCGCCGGAATTGGCGGCGGCGGGTTGCGGGGAGCATTGGTCACAGGCGAAAATGTACCCGCTCCTGCCGCACAAAACCTTTGCCCAAAAGCGATAAAAAAATGGCGCCACTCGCGCCGATGCGCTATGTTTTATCGGCTGGCGTGCTTCGTCTCGAAATATCGAAACACCCGAGCCGCGTAGGACCGTGACCATTCATTTGGAATTTCAGTAAGCTCATGCTCACCGTTGACCAGTCCCATCCCGCTGCTCGCCTGATAGAGGACCGAGCGCCTGACGAAATTGCGGTCATTATACCGCTCTACCAAGGAAAGGCTGTCCTGCGGGAGCTTTGTCAGCGTCTCGTTGCGTCGCTCTCGGCCATTACGGATGATTTCTCCATCATTCTCGTGGATGACCGCAGCCCCGATGACGCCTGGCCGCTGATAGAGGCGCTTGGCCGGGAAGATGAGCGCATTCGCGGTCTTCAGCTCAGTCGTAATTTTGGACAGCATCATGCTCTGACGGCCGGTATTGATCACGCCCGCGCCCGTTGGTACGTGGTCATGGATTGCGATCTGCAGGACGCGCCGGAAGACATTCCACTACTCTATCGGAAAGTGCGCGAAGGTCTTGACGTTGTCGTCGGAATCCGCGCGAAGGACGGCCACGATCTCGCAAAGCGCTGGATGTCACGATTGTATTACAGGGCCTTTAATCTGGCTTGCGGCATAACTCTTGATTGGAACGTCGGAAATTTTCGGATTTTCTCAGACCGGGTGGCTTCGGCCTTTCGCGAAATGCGCGAACAGCTGCGATATTTGCCGGCGAGCCTGAATTGGATGGGTTTTGAAGTCGGCACGGTTGCTCTACCGCATCATCGACGTCCGGTAGGCCAGTCATCTTATACTTTCTGGAAACTCTTTCGGCTCGCCGGAAACACAATAGTTGCTCATTCGCAATTGCCATTGAAAATCACCGCATTATTCGGTTTTGTCACCGCGTGCCTTTCATTCATTGCGGCTCTGATGATTGTCGTCCGTGTCCTGGTCTGGGGCGGCACCGTCCTTGGCTGGCCGAGTCTCATCGTCTCCATGTTCCTGCTCGGCGGTATTCAGATTTTCCTCACCGGGATCGTCGGGCTTTACGTGGGCAAGTGCTTCGAAGAGGCCAAGCGGCGGCCACTCTATATCGTTCGCGCAACGTCCAACCTATAACTGCAGAACACCCGCCATACGGATCCGCCGAGGGCGCCATCGGCTCATCGCCCGGCATATTGACGTTCGTAATATTGTCGGTACGCCCCGGTCCTCACCGCATCCGTCCAATCCTTGTGATCGAGATACCAGCGCACCAGCGCCGGCAGGGCCGACTCGAACGTCTCGCGCGGACGCCAACCGAGCTTTGTGCGCAACGTCGTCGCGTCGAGCGCATATCGCCGATCATGGCCCAGTCTATCCTTCACATGCCGGATCAGCTTGTCTGACGTTCCGGGGGCGCGGCCGAGCGCGGCGTCGACCGCCCGGCAAATCTGCTGCACCACGTCGAGGTTGGTACGTGGGTTATCAGCCCCTATCAGGTAGGTTCCGCCGATCTCGCCGCCCTCAATCACCGCCATGATCGCCCTGCAGTGGTCGGATACGTGCAGCCAGTCCCGCATCTGCCGGCCGTCACCGTATACCGGAAGCTCGCGCCGCTCTATTGCATTGAGGATCATCAGCGGAACGAGCTTTTCGGGAAACTGCCACGGCCCGTAGTTGTTGCCGGAATTGGTGATGATCGCCGGCAAGCCGTAAGTGCGCTGCCAGGCCCGCACGACATGATCGGCGGCGGCCTTTGACGCCGCATACGGACTGGACGGGCGATACGGCGTCGTTTCGGTAAACGGCGGATCGTGCCGGGCGAGATCGCCGAACACTTCGTCGGTCGAAACATGGACGAAGCGGCGCTTGGCCTCGCCCTGCCAGGCAAAGCGCGCTGCCTCAATCAGCACAGAGGTGCCTTCGATATTGGTGCGCAGGAATGGCTGCGGACCCAGGATGGACCTGTCGACATGGCTTTCGGCGGCGAAATGCACGACACAGTCGAAACGGTAGGTCGCGAACAATTCGCCGACGAGGGCGGCATCGCAAATGTCGCCTTTGCGGAATAGCACGCGACGGTCGTCGACCACATCCCCGATATTGGCGAAGTTGCCCGCATATGTAAGGGCGTCGAGAACGACGATCGTGTCCGCGGCGCCCGCGGCCGCGGCGCGCACGAAATTGGCGCCTATGAATCCAGCGCCCCCGGTAATCAACCAAGTCGTCATGTTCGGATCTGGTTGCCCAATTCCAGCAGCAGCTGGCCCGCCTCGATAAGCGATTCGAAAGTGCCGGCGTCGGTCCAGCGGCCCTTCACGAAGCCGTATTCGAGCTCTCTGTTCTCGATATAAGCATTGTTGACCGTGGTGATCTCGTACTCGCCGCGGGCGGATTTCTGGCCGCGGCCGATGATCTCGAACACGCGCTCGTCATACATATAGCAGCCGACCACGGCGTAATTGGTGCGCGGCCTGGCCGGTTTTTCCTCGATCGAGACGATGGCTTTCTCGTCGAGCGCGGCGACGCCGAAGCGCTCCGGGTCGCCGACTTCCTTGAGGAGCACCCGCGCGCCGCGCTGCTGACGCCGAAACTCGTCGACGTGCGGGGCGATCGAATATTCGAAAACATTGTCGCCGAGCAGCACAACGATGCGTCCGCCGGCGGAGAAGGCTTTCGCCAAGGCCAGCGCGTGGGCGATGCCTTGTGCCTCCTCCTGCACCCGATAGGTGAATTCGCAGCTAAAGCGCTTGCCCGATCCCAGCGATTGGACTACAGAGCCCATGTGATGGGTCGAGGTGACGACCAGAATTTCGCCGATCCCCGAGCCCACCAGTTGGCGCACCGGATGCCACAGCATCGGCTCCTTGCCGACCGGCAGGAGGTGCTTGTTGGTGATCTCCGTCAGCGGCGTCAGCCGTGAGCCGACACCGCCCGCAAGGATGACGCCTTTCACAATTGCACCACGGCTGGATTCGCTGTCGTTGCGTACATTGCCACCTGCGGACCGAAGGCCGATCGCGATGCCGCCCGCGCAGCGGGGGGTCATTTGATCGGCGCATGCGGCAAACCTAACACTATGGGCGGAAACAGCAATTCTATTGCAGCATCGACTTCATATCCCGGTAGTCTTGCCAGCGGCAAAACGCGTCACGCAACGGGCCAAAGCGAAAGGACAGTACGGCGTCGAGATGTCGGTCGAAGGCGATCCCCGTGAGCAGTCCATCGATCCGAAGCAGCGCGGAGCCATCTCCCGCTCCCTGATGCGTTTCCGACAGTTCGATGCAATGACTGAATTCGACGGGCACGATGACCAGCGAGCGGCCGTCGCTGTCGGCGACGACATGAAGATCCTTGCCCGCCATCGAAAGCGCCGCCGAGCGAGCCGGCGTCAGGGGTCCGCGGACATCGTCCTGCGCGACCGCCCGTGCGGTCAGATCGACCTTGTCGTCGACGACGAAGTCCAATGCGGAGGCAAGATCACGCCGCGTCTCGACCGACGTCGGCGAATAGGTCGCGAGGTTCGGCTCCGGCAGCTCGATCAGTCCCCACGGCTCTCCGGCGCGATCCTCGGTCGCACGCAGTTCGCCAAGCGCGGCGTCCGGCCGCGGCATCAGCACGTAGCGGACGCCGAGCAATTTCAGGAGTCGCGCGTCCGGATAGGTGAAGACCGTGATATTGCGCTGGTGCGCAATCGGCGGTCGCTGCAGCGCCCGCTTGACCAGCGCGTGGAATGCCGGGGACAGGAATTGATTATATTCAAACAAAGTCGGTATCCGATAATACCACAGGCCGATCGACATCTCGTCATTACCGGCGAGTTTCGCCCACTCGGCCGCCGCAAGGGATTGCTGCTCCCAAGCGTCGCCGCGGCCGGGCGCAATCGGCATAACGGTCACGATGCGTCCTTTGAAGGCTGATGAAGAATCAATTGCAATATTTGCTTTGAGAATGGTCACAACGGGCGTGATTTGTGGAGGGAATGGATTGACGCTGGGAGTTGGCGGCTTGCGCAAGACGAGGATCGCCGCCAGCACGAATAGCGCGGGGAGCACGATCCACCGCGGACGGATCGCATGACCCCATCGAAGTTTCGCCTGCGCCAGACGTTCGGCGGCGAAATTGCAAATCGAGAGCGCCGCAATCGCGGCAAAAACCGCATAGAGCGGCCACACAGCGATCTCGAGATAAATCGGCGGCGGCAATATCCAGCGCGGCATCACGGCAAGAGCAATTCCCGCGCCGAGGAAGGCCACGATAAGCGCCAGCAGCGTCCACGCCCAGGCGCGAAGCTCGAAGTCGGCGGATTTCAGCGACAGCACCGCACCTAGGGCAGACGACGCCACGAGCAGAGGCCCCGACCAACCCGTCGACATGCCAAGAAACACAATCGAGGCATAGGTCTCGTCATGATAGACGGTGGTATAGTCATGGGGGAAAAAATTCGGTGTCGTATCCAGGAACAGGCCAAGCGCATACCAAGGCCATCGCAATAGGCCTGCAACAATCAGCACCGCCGCCAGGACGGCGAACTTGCGCAGGAGCTCCGATCGACGGCGCGCGAGGAACAGAGCCAATCCGACATAGGCCGCAACGGCCGATGCAAGAATCGGCAGCGCGAGCGAAGTCGCCGCCAGCAAATAAGATGTCAGTGCGATCAGGCCGATGGCAATTGCGACATCCGCGAGCAGGCTCGAGCGGCCCGCCCGGCTGACCAGCCAAAAGCCGACGACAGGCGCGGCGACGACCAGGACAACCGCCGGCGCGACTGCAAGTATTTCGTAAAAGAACGGGCGCGGCACGAAAGGCGTGGTCAAGAAACCCAAAATCCATCCCGCAGTGAGCGCAACCGTTCGCGATTGCGACAACAGCCGCGCTAGTCCGTAAGCCGCCAGAAACACGATACCGGCGAGAATCAGGTAGCTCGCGACCTTCGCCACCTGGGGATTGGAAAACCACCCGATCGGCCACAAGAAAAACAGCAATCGGGCATTTTGCGGCACTTGGATGTTGCCGATCGATTGCAGGAAATTATTCGAATATGCGAAAAACGGCTGGCCGAAGCTCAATTGATCGCGGGCGTCAACCAGCATGTACGAGCCGTCATAGTGGTAGAACAGCGCGTTGATGTTCCGCGCAAACGCGAGAACGGCGCAGACACCGAATACCGCCAGATTGGCGACGAGCCCCCATGACCCCTTGCGCAGCACTGTGCGATCCTCAACGATATTGCGAAGCTGGATGACCGAAACGTCGAAATACGCGTTCAATCCGTGTGCGAGCTACCAAGGGTGCACCTCTGAATAATTCATATTTCGGCGCAAGTCGGCGACCAGCGCGCCGGCGGTTCCGCGAACCCGAAGGAAATTTCGAATTGCGACTTCGTGATTGCCCCGAAAGCCGAAATTGTCTCCACTTGCACTTTCATTTTGCGCAGCTGCACTCTTGTGGTGTAAATATGCGAGTCGCGTCGCTTTCCTTTGCCGACCGGTCGACAATGCACATCCCAAGTCTCACGTCACGGCGCATGGTCTGAGCCATCCCCAACGAAACCGCGGTTTTATATCGAATAGATCCCCCTTTCGTAAGGGGGACGCTTGGTAACCCAGCATGGGAACCACTCAAGCGAGGGCGTTCATGAAAAAAGTCGTGCGAGAATCGTTCGGGCCGACCTTGGCTGAAATACTGCCAGTCATCTGTTCGCTACTCTTTCTCGTCGGCGGATTCCTAAGCCTGGTTTTCTGGCTCGACGCGGTCGACGTATACAATCGCCATTTTTTCGAATCAGGTTCGCTCATTTTTTTGTACAATATTTGCCGCGTGCTGATGATTGGTGTCGTTTCTTGGATTGTTTACGCAACGGGCAAGTTCATGCTGGCAACTGTGGTGCCGGCAAAGACAATGCAGGAATTTTCGCCGGGCGAACGTGCTGTACTCGGCTTCGCCGTTGGATTTGGCATTTGGCAAGTTCTCATGCTCGTACTTGGCGTTTTCGGTTTCTTTTACCAAACAGTCATGGTCAGTCTTTGTCTCGCGATGCTGGCCGCCTCGGCACGCCATTTCCTGCAATTTGTTCGGGCAGCGAGAGAGCGAATTGGCGCCGAACTTGCCGCGATGCGGCGGGGACGAATGACTGCGTCGACGCTCGGCGGCCTGTTATCCGCGATCGCCGTCATCTGGCTTCTGCTTGCGTTGGGCCTTTATCCTGGCGGCGGAGGCGACTATTACACGCATTATTTCTATTTCTATGTCGACGTCCTCCGCAATCACGGGTTATCCTCCAACGACGTTTGGTATCACTATTACTATTCGAAGGGCGATGGCCTCACCTACCTCGCCATGCTGCTGACGGACCTCGAAGCGCCGCCGCTTGTGTCCTATTGCACGATCGCGTTTTCCGCCTTGGCGCTCAGTGTCGCGTGCAATCGCATGGCGCCCAGATCGCTATGGCCGGCACTATGCGTCGTGCTCTACATGGCCACGTTCGCTGTAACAACCACCGGATACAGTATCGGCGGCGGCGAGCTGCAGAAGACGCATGAAGAGCTTGCCGCGCTTGTCGTAATATTCGCCTGTATCGTCAGCCTATATATGACTCGCCCCAACGTGTGGGCGTTGCCCTGTCTGATTGCGGCGATATCCGTTGCGATCGGCACGACGGTCCTGACGCAATCGGCGGGAGTCCTTATCGGCGTGGTCTCCGGCTTGATGTTTGTTTGGCAGCTCGGCGCCGGCAAAGTGCGACAAAGTCTTGGCTTTGCCGCGCTGGTGGCGGTTTGTGTCGGCACCGTCGGCGGTATCGGGATTCTCAACTATTACGCCACCGGGCTGTTCACCGATCAGTCGCTGGACTTGATGTGGCGCTTTGCCGATGTCGATCGCTTGGACCGTTGGGGCGTTCTCCCGGATCTGTTCCTCATCGCCTGGATCAGGGATAACTATGAAGTGCTGGCGCCAAAATATGGCGTCAGTAACGGTCTGCACCAGCTTCGCTCGTTTCTCCACCTCGACCTGTTGCGCGTTCTGGCGTTCAGCGGATTATTCGCGCTCGTTTCCGCGTTCACTATAAATCGTGTGGCGTCATCCCGTTTGCAACCGGGCGCGGCACGGCCGACTTTCCTCGTGCTGACAATCATGCTCGGCGGGTTTATCGCAATCTCGATCGTCGCGGGACATGTGCAGGACGTCAGTTACCAGCGGTTCAGCCTTTTCTTCGTACCTCTTTTCGTACTCTTCGTCGTCAGTTGCTGGGCATTGCTGCTCGCGGAGGTTGGCATTGATTGGCGACCGCGGCTCTTGCGCATAGCCGTACCGGCCGTCTTGCTGATATTGGTGCTCTTCAGTCAGCGGCAATTTTGGCCGTATTTCGCCGATGAAACCAAAGACGGCTTGCGCTTCGCGCTCGGCGAATACAGCATCGCCGAAGCTTATTCGCATCAGCAAGGCGGGCTTGCTTTTGGCGGGATCAATCCCGCCGTGCTTGCGGCGTGGCGTCACGTTCCGCCGGGAGCCCGCATCTGGAGCACGAATGTCGACGGCTATTGCATGGCTCCCGGATGCCGCATCGAAAGCTGCGACTCCTTCAAGTTACCCTACCGAATAACAGAGATTTTGAACGGCACGCCCGCCCAAGCGCGTCAGATCCTTCAGCAAGAAGGCCTGAATTATTTTATTTTCTCCAAGGACTCCATCCTGATTGACGTGCTGCCCTACAGCCATCTCTTTGAGCCGGCAAATATTGCCGACAATCTTGCGATCAAATGGACCGACGGCAGCACTTACCTGCTGACCTGGAAGGGTTCGGACACGACGCCCCTCGATGGGACGTTCATGCAGTCCTATTCGGCGCGTTGGAACAACGCCAGCACCGACCATCCCTGGTTCAAGTTCAGGGAGGCGGTTCCCGCGATCACTGCCGAGATGGCGGCTTTGCGAAGCACGCCACATCCATGGCGTCCCATTCCGTTCCTATGGCGGGACGCCAATTGGCGGTCGGCAAATACGCCGGGGCAGAAGTAACGTAGCCGCGACGGGTCGCAGGCACGAGATGCGGCGGGATTGGCGATGACCGTCAATGATCCCGCGGCGCGCGATTCATCGCTGTCGATAGGCCCCACGGCGAACGCCGATGTCGAACAGCGCATGCCGATCGACAACACGTTCTTCAGCGCGGCTGATTCATGCACTGCCGCGCTCGATCGAATCGATGCGCACGGCGGCCTGCTGCCGGGCGAACGCCAGATACGTGTATTTCACGCGGTGCTCGGCAACGAATTCCTGAAAGGCCTTGAATTCGTGCTGTTCCCAATTCGGAAAATTGAAATATTCGTCGAACAGGATCACTGTGCCAGGGACAAGGCGCGGCGCCGTCAGCTTCAGGATCGTCTTTGTCGAGCTATAGAGATCGCAGTCGAGGTGCATGAATGCGATCGAGCCCGGATGTTCGTCCAGCCATTTCGGCAGGCTGGCATCGAAGTACCCGCGGTGCAGGACGACGTTATCGGGAACGCGCGGCAATCGCCCTTTGCGATCGAACGCCTTGCCGCCGAGGTTGAAGCCCGACCATGCCTCGGGCAATCCTTCAAAACTGTCGAAGCCGTGGATGGTGCGTCGGCCGATGCGCCGCGCCATGTAACGGATCGTGCCGCCGGTGAAAACGCCGAACTCGAGATAATGGCCCTCGATGCCGACGGCCTGCAACGAATAGTCGATCAGTTCGCGCTGGCTTTCCAGGCCGAGCGCGTCCGGCATCGCGCTCTCGATATAGTCGACGCTGCGCTGCAACGCGCGCAGGGCGCGCTCGCGCATCGGATGTATCCGCCCGGTGTCGGCCAGCTGGTACGCACCGCAGACGATCTTATAGAGCAGGTATTTCAGCCGAAAATTGGTGATCAGCATGGCAACCGCAATTCATTCCTGCCGGGCGTCGGGGGCTCCCCCCATTGGCGATCTGTTCTGCCGGAGTTTAGCGCCAAGTGAACGGTTTATCACGCGCCGAGAAGCGCATCATCGTCGATAAACCAGATTGGCGATACGCCGGAAGACCAGGTCGATCAGCGTATGAGCGACCGAAAGCGCGTTCCTGATGGTCAAAGCGTTCGACCCTTCGGCGCGACGCTCGATCGATTTGACGGGCACTTCCTTGTAGCTGAATCCCTGGTCGAGCAGCATGCAGATGATATCGGCCTGAAAGCCGAAGCCGCGCGTATTGGGGTGCCAGCGGATCACGTTGTAACGCAGATGCACCGCGAGCCCATTGTAGTAATGCAGGCGAAAGCCGCTGACCAGATTGACGATGGTGGTGTAGGTGGTCGAGAGCGAGCGGCGGTACAGGCTCTTGCCTTCGTTCGACACGTAGTAGGGGACGATCATGTCGGCCTGACCGATCTCGCGAAATACGGCAAGCATCGTCTCTTTCGGTTCGGCATCGTCGCCGCAGATCAAACGGTAGTATTTGCCTCTGCCGATGAAAGCGACATCGAGGTAATTCTGCGCCAGCCCGCGGTTTTTCTTATTGGTGCGCAGCACGATCCGCTCATCGGGGTGAGCGCCGATATAGTCTCTGACGATTTCGCTCGAACCATCCTTCGAACAGTCATCGACGACGATGATCTCGTAGCTGATGGTGCCGATTTCATTGAGTGCTTCGCACACCGTTTGAATGGTCTTGGCAATGAATTCCCGCTCGTTGTAGCAGGAGATGAAGACCGTCAGATCCAGCGGTGCCTGTTGGCCGGGCGCCGCCACGTCCTCGACGGAATGCAGCTGGCGGGCAGCCGGCGTCATCGCCACGTCAGCAGGAAACAATACGGTGGGCACGGCTGCTACTCCCCGATTCCGATCGACGCGATGCGTGCCGCGACCTGCAGTCGGGCGGAGGTGCCGGCGCGCTGAAAGGCCCCGCAGACGATTTTGTAGCGAATATATTCCAGCCGAGAATTGGTGATCAGCATAATCTCTATCTCTCCACTACGTCACCGACCCTATATGGTAAAACTACGGCGCCCCATGGGGCGAACGCATCCAATCGAACCCACAGCGATCCAGAACGCAAGCCAGCGGCGTCCCCATCCGCGACGACGCACAGCCGGTTTCGACAAAACAGATCTCGAGCGCACGGACATTCGCTAATTGGCATGCTGAGGGGAAGCGGCTTTTGTCGCGATCAGCTGCGCACAGCGACCTTGTGCGAAGGGAAAAAGCCAGTCGCTCAAATATGCCGTCACGAGCTTATGGCCGTCATTGGACAAATGAACCGAATCGATCAGCGATCCCGGGAAGTAATCGTGTGCCTCCCAGAGGCGCCGTAAATCCAGGAACTTGATATTGTCGTAATGATCGTCGCCAATTTTTCTCGGAATGACATTGGTCATGCGGGTATAGGCTTCCTGCGACTGCGATAACGGTTGAAATACGGCGAAGATCGGCGTACCTGGAAAATCGCGACTGATCGATTCCAATGAATTTTCGTAGAGCGGAATCGACACTCTGTCGATGATATCGTCCCTCATCAACGACATGATCGCAACCCGATAGCGCCGTTGCAGCTCCTCTCGAGGCATCGGCCCAAAAGTCGAATCGAATCCGCTCAGAGTGTAGTTGGTCGCCCAATCGTCGCTGTAGTCGCGCAGATACATCAGCCGAATCAGGGACCCCACCACTGTCCGCTTTACTATTCCGGGATAGTACTGCGCGATCATTTTGAGCCAAGCCGGGCTTGCCGAATAGCGCAACACATGAAGTAAGCCGCCCTCTTGGGTGGCGAGCTGATCAGAATCGTTCCGGCTTGTCTCAGGTACCGCGATCTCGTTATGCCCGGAAAATGAAACAATCGCATCGGGCTGCAACGGATGAGCCCATTTATTCAGGGCGATGAAATTCTGATAAATATGACTTGCAGCCATGGCCAAATTCACGATCGTCACCTTGCAATTCTGGCCGCGCGCTTGCAATTCCTCGTCCAGCTTTGCCGGCAGCAATCGATAAAACATGTCCTTATTGGTGCGTCCGCCCCAGCCCTGCGCGGCGCTGCCTCCGGTCAACACAATTCGTATTTCGTTGTCCTGCTTTGGCGGCGGCGATTCGAGGCGAAAGTCGATGAAAAATCCGTACTCTCCGCTGGTCACGTCGAAATCATCGTAGAAATTCGACCAGGGAAGTTTGCCGCGCTCCCGCTTGTAGGCCTGAATTTGGCCGCCGGTGAACGGATAATATTCCATTGTCCGCATCGTCGGTTCGTCGGCATCTTCATCCGGATAGGCCGCGTGACGGTGAGTTAACAGATAGACATCAAATAATTTCAGACCCAGCAGGAGCACCCCCACCGCTAACGTGCAAGATATTAGAATAGCCAAAAAGTGCAGCGCGATGGTCTTGGCGAATTTCATATTTCATTTCTCGGCGGTTTCGACCTTCTAGACCGAAATTCCACTGCCGAACCTAGAATGGCTATTCCGGAAGAGCTCAATCAGCAGTCCCATGAACGAATCATGGCGAGCAACGCCAAGCCGGCGACCTACGCGTGACCGCTCGCACGGCAGCACAAACCAAGAACCCCCGAGAACCAGCATCACGACGTGCCGATTTTGACCTTGACGCCGAAGTCGACCACGCGATCACCCGGCGCGGGCGCGCCGCTCCCGCATGGCGACATGATCACCGCGGCGATCTCCCTTTTGCGCATGCATGCCCATTCATGGTTTTCCTTTTAGCCGTGCGCACCGCCAAGTCTAGACGTTTCAGTTGCCAGCTCCCGTGCCGCCGGCTTATCTTCCGCGACCATTCCTCAGGTTCGGGCGGCGCTTTCTCTTGTGGGCGCTGGGCAAGCGAGTCAATGGGCCTCAGGCGCGAGTTTCTGGAGGACCTACTTACGCTCAAGCGCCTAGGCGCGCTGGAAGGGGCCCGGCGCGTCATCGAAATCGGTTCGCAGCAACTGGACGACAGTTTTCTTGCATCGAACGACCTGCTCGATCAAGCCCGCCAGATCTTCGGCGGAGCGAAAGTCGACTTGGGGTCGCCGAGCGGCGCCAACTTTGCCAGGTCGGCGCCGCCATCGCGGCCGTTCTGGAGGTCAATCGGCTTTCAGTATGCGACCATAGATTTGGACACGCGTCACGACGCGATCCCGCTCGATCTCAATACCGACCAGGTGCCGCAACAGCTACGCCGGCAATTCGACCTTGTGATAAATACCGGCACCACCGAACATGTCGCCAATCAAGCGCAGGCGTTCCGAATCATTCACGATCTGACCAGAAAAGGCGGCGTGATGTTCCATGAGGTCCCGGCGGGATCGTGGAATCACGGCCTGTTCAATTACACGCCGAAATTTTTTCTGATGCTGCGCAAGCAAAATGACTATCAGCAAGTCTATATGCGCGAACGCACGGAGGGTGACATGTTCATACGCGTAGCCTTGCGTAAACGCCTGAACCGGGAGTTTGCAACGCCGCTTGATGTGCCGCCCGAGGTCATGCCGCGCAAGTATAGGCAGCCATGGCGCACCATCAGGCGCATCGCAAGATTGCCGTAGACAGTCGAAAACTATGGCGTGTCGTTTCAGTTCTGTCCGGTCCGAGCTTGGCGCCAAGTTAACAGCTTCCCCACCGCTCCCCGTTGCGTCGCGGCCCTCACGCGCGGCGCAATAGCGACGATGAGGGGCGCAAGCTCTTCGAATTTGAACCAGCGTAGCGCGTCGGGTTCGGCGCGCCGGCGCGTATAGGCATCGAGGAAGTCCGGGCCGATCGGCGTCGTGTCGGGGCCGATCCAGGTGAGCAGGAAGGTCGAGCCATCGCTCCATTTGATGCCCAGATAGCGGCCGACCGTGTCCGGGGCAAACAACCGGCTGAAGGGCAGAAGATCGATGATCCGATAATCCTTCATGAAGAGAAAATAGTTGAGACCGGCTTCCTGCAAGCGCCGCTTCGCCAGTTCAGGCTCGCCGCCCAGGATTTCATCGAGCCGGCCCGACATCTTGAAGGACACCGAGCTTTCGATCAGACAGCCCGGCACCATGCAATAGGAATCGACATTGGTGCTCCAGATCGGCGTTCCGTAAGGGAGCTGACGCGCGGCGGCAAGCGCGTCGGGATTGATGGCGCCGAAGGGATAGCCGCTTTCGGCATGGCTGTAGGCCTGCGCCAAGCTGAACCGGCCGGAAAGAAACCGCAAGGCATTGGCCGTCTCGGCGGGTATTCGCCTCGTCCAATGCTGCTTCCCCTGCCAGGCGAGGAGAACCGTGACAAGCAACGCGCAGGGCAGCACCGTCCACATCCACGGATCACCGCGGGATTCAAGCTTGCCGTTTAACAGCCAAAGGCCGCCGGCAATCGCAAACAGCACCAGCAAGGGAACAAAAAAAGTACTTAGCCTTTCAAATGAAATATTCTGAACACGCCCCACTAAAAGTGCGACGACGATGAAAAAGAGCAATATGGCGCCGAGTCTCGCGGCCACCGCTCCGGCGAACGAGGCTTCCGCGCGATCGCTGGCCCGCTTGCGCCTCCAGTGCGCAAATCTGTCCGTCGCGTAGATTCTGTCCGCCACATGGACAATGATTGCTGCGATGATCGGACCGACCAGGAACGGCCATAGCCCTCTGAGCCGCAGGAATCGAGCGAGCAGGTTGAGCACGCCCCATCCGAACGGCGGGGCCAGAGCCGCATAGTTATCTTCGATCCACGCCACGGTGATCACTTGCGGGATCACGCCCCAGCGGTCGAGGCGGGACACGTCGGCAAAGGGCAGCATCAGGTCGAGCGGCTGGTCGGTCGGCAATCCGGTTTGCACATAACTCAATACGAACACGCCAGCCACCGTGCCCGCGATTGCGGCGCCGACAACGCCATAGCCCCACACATCGCGCCAGCGCCGCCGTACCAGCGACCATGCCCACAACAGTCCCACGAAAAGCCCGAGCAGGACGCCGACGGCCTGGGTGACGATGGCTGCCGCAATCGCGCTCGCGGCAGCCATCACCCGAAACGGCCGCGGCGGGCCGCAGCTTTCCATGCACAGCGCCCACATGAACAGCACCATCAGCGCCGCGACCTCTTCGTGGTCTTTCTGAAACTCGCCTTCGGCATAACCACGGTCGAGGCCGACCAAATAAAACAGCAAATAGACCAGGACACCCGCTGCAGGCCACATCGAGCCGGGCGCCATGCGCCCCGCCAGCGTTGCGATCGCTACGGCAGCAAACAAGACACATGGAAAAGTAGTCAGCGCCGGCGCTTCGGGGTCGGTCAGCAGCATGCCCAACAGAGCCAAGCCGCTGCCTTTCGAGTAATAATAATGATACCAGACGTCGTTCGGAGCGAGGCCGTGATTTTTCAGGACTGCAAGATAGTAATAGAAATAATGCGTGTAATAATCGCTGCCGCCGCCGGGAAAAAGTCCGCGCCGCAGCAATAGCCATGCGGCGACTACGGCGATCAGCACAGTACCGATGGTTTGCTGTGATGGGCTTCCTCGGCGCAACTCCGTGAAACGGATTGCGAGACCGCGGCATCCGGCGACCGCAACGCGGCCGAAATGTCTGCCGGACGCGACGAGAACCACCAGGCACAATCCGGCCATGACCGGGCGGTAATATAAATTAAGGACGCCAAGGATCAGCATGACAACGTGCCAGATGCCGACCCCGATGCCGAAACCAAGCACAGCGCGCTCCGCCGGTGACAACGCGGCGCGCGCGGCAGCTGACATGATGAGGATCGCGACACCCGCGCCCGGAGCGTAGATCAGCCACGAAAAGAGTCCGACAAAGACGACACGCACCGCATTGTCGGCTGCGACAATCATGCCGGCCTCGAAGAAATGTCGATGATAGAAGTCGACCGCATCGAACCATGATACGACGCCGACGAAGCCGAAAATCAGCGCGCCGAACGCCAGCATCTCCCACCAGGCCAAAGTCGGCGCCGACGCAGTTCGCTCAAGCTCGCCCGTCATTCCCCGGCGCATCTCATCCCGCCTTATTTGCCGGCGAAGCGGCTTTGCGATGGTCGCGCAGCATCAACCAGACGATGCCCCCCGGCAGGCTCAGCAAGGTGCCGATCAGGCCCAGTTCCACCGACAGCGCCAGCGCCGCCTCGCGGTCGACGCCGAGCAGGCCGAGCAGCGCCACCAGCGATAATTCGCGCACCCCCCAGCCGGCGACCGAGATCGGCAAGGCAACGACCAGGCTCATGATCGAGATGACGGCGATCATCGCTACCGGCCCGACGCCGATGCCGAGACTGCGCGCGATGCCATAGGCGCCGACCCCGGAACAGGTTCCCGACGCCAGCGCAAAGCCCAGCGCGATCAGGCCCGAGCGCTTGGTCAAGAGCCGCAGCTCCTCCGCCATGCGCAGAACGAAATGGACGAGGCGCTGCCGGCGCCATCGCCCGAGCGTGCGTTCGATCACGCCGAGCAGCAGGATCGCGAGCGCGCCGGCGACGAGAATAGCGGCGCCGCCGAACCATATGGCGGCGGCAAACGGACTCCAAATGGTCGGCAAGGTGGCGAGCGCGAGCATGATCAGGGCGGCGACCGTGAGCGCGCGGTCGACCAGGATCGACAGCACGATCTGGCTCATCGACAGCGCGAACCGCCGCGCCAGCCAGATGCGGGCAACGTCGCCGCCGACGGTGCCGAGCGGCAGGCAGTTGAAAAAAATGCTGGCATAGAACACCGCCTGCACGCTCGCCATGGCCGGCGGCGGGCCGCGCATCAACGCGCACAGGATCGAGCGCCAGCGTTCGCCGCCGAGAACAATTTGCGTGAGAAAGAAAAGCGCCGCGACGGCGAGCCAGCCGCGGTCCTGCGTCGCCAAGAGGCGCGCAAAGGCCGCCCGGTCGATGCCGCGGAACACGAAAAACAGCGTGACGGCGGTAAGCGCGAAGGAAAATCCCAGCGCCAGCCAATGGCGATGGGTTTGCGGGCGTGATGTCGCGTCCTGGATTGACAAAGGAACGTGCCCTGGTCCGGTGCCCACCGTTAAGAGGCGGCTCTTTTGGCAGCTTTGCCGGCAACCCTCAAGGGCTCCGCGCAGCAATTGCCGCGTTGTATCCTGCGCCGTGAGCGAACGCGCCGCGCGTGGATAGCGCGCGATTGGCGCCGCGGCAGTTGGAACTAAGACGCCGCCGAGGTCGCCGCTCTGACCGCCGCGCGCACGCGGCGTGCCACCCGCACCGCCGGCTCGAGACTTCGGCCAAGCGGCCTCGCATTATAGTTGCCGTCGATCCAGACAAACCCCTTCGACCGCGGCGAGCGCGTGCGCGGCAGCATGTGCCCGACCGAGCGCGCAACGTGAGGCCGACTCGACCGCTCGATCGCGGCGAGATTATCGAGGTAACGGCCCCATTCGCGCTCGGAACGGTAGTGTGCTTGTGTCGGAGACACCATCGGCAACGGCGGCCCACTCCCCTTCTCTGCCAGCACAATCACACACGGAATGCGCCACCAGCAGGCCAGCAGCGGAACGCGAATGCGCGCTTCCGCAGTGCGCATGAACGCGGGATCGAGCCAATAGGCGTTTGCCCGGTTCCCGGCAGCTATGTAGGCATAACTCTTGCAGTCGGCAAAACCGTTGGCGACAAAGAAATCGAAATACCACGCCGGCGAGCAAAGCTGATAGGAGCCATCACGCGGGCTCCATGCATTGATCAGCAACGCTCTGCCGCCCGGCTTCAACATCGCGGCCAGATTGCGCAACGCCATCGCGGGGTCGAACACGTTATCAAGCGTCGATCCATCGACGATGAAATCCGCACATTCACGCAGCGAATCCGGAATCGGCTCGCAGAGATTGTGGATGATCTCGGCGCCTTCATAAGGGCTGACATCGAGCGCCTTGACGCTGTCGATGCCGAGTGCGCGGAAGATGGAACGATCAGTCACAATCTCGCCGTAGCCGGGTATGCGATTGGAAGTCGTCCGATCAATTTCGATGGCGCTGGTGTCGACCACATGCCCATGTCCGCGCAGTTGCGCTGCCAGTCCGCTCGGCGTCAAATAAGTCGCTTGCCGGCCGATGAAGAGAGCGTCGCCGGTGATCGGACGATAAGCGTGCTCCCGGCCGATCGCGTCGACAGCTTGTCCTGACAGGCCCATAGGCTCCTCCACGGTTGAAGCGTGCACGTGGAGCGCGCGGCCGTCAATCGGCAGCCGCGCCGCGCGCCGCTCGTTACGGCGCCGGGCAGATGAGCAGCGCCGATCGACCGTGGGCTTCGACCGGCAGATAGACCTGATGGACTTTCTGGTCGCCGCCGCAGCGCCAATTGCCGATAAAATCCTTGCCGCAGCCATTGGCCGGATCGCCCATCTTGTCCGCGTCGACGGTAAACGAGCAGGCTGCCTTGGCTTTGTCGCAGGCGCTTGTCAGCGCCGCTGTGTAATTACCGATCTTCACCAGATTGGGCCGGCCGGACGGCGACACGTAATCCTTGCAGGCCAGGCCGTAGGTGGCGTCGACGACGTGGATCACACCGGCATTCGGATCCGGCGGGCTCAGCCAATAGTCGAGGATTTTCATGGTGGCAAGAAACGATATCGCCACCACGGCAAAACCTCCGGTCACCATGAGCAGAACCCGCCCGATCGACGACCGCATGGCCGATTGTTCTCCTTTTAGGTCGCTGCGATCGACGCCGCATCGGCGATTCTACACGTGCGCTTGTCAAACTGCCAAGGGCTGGTTACAACGCCGCGCGATCCGTCACGATCGTCGAGCGAGGACTTGCGGAATCGCCCCACATTGCCGGGTTTTAGCATCGCTTGCCGGCCGCCGTGCCGGTGGACACCTCTGTCAAGGACATGAGTCAATAAATGGGACGCCTGCTCGAAATCGTCACCCCGCTGCACAAGGCGACGAAGCGCGATTATCTCGCGCGCATGAACGACGACAAAGTGCATTGCATGGTGAAGGCCAAGGAATACGAGTTCGACTACTGGGACGGCGACCGCCGGTACGGCTACGGCGGCTACAAGTTCATCGATGGGCGCTGGAAGCCGGTGGCGCAGGCCTTGATCGACATCTATGGGCTCAAAGACGGATCGAGCGTGCTCGACGTCGGCTGCGGCAAGGCGTTCCTGCTCTACGAGATGAAGAGAATTCTGCCGGGGCTCAAGATCGCCGGCTTCGACATTTCAAAGCACGGCCTCGCCGATGCCCGCGACGACATCAAGCCGTATCTGTTCCGCTATCGCGCCCAGGACCGCTATCCTTACGGCGACGGCGCCTTCGATCTCGTGATCTCGCTCGGCTGCCTGCACAATCTGCGCCTGTTCGAGCTCGAGACCGCAGTGCAGGAAATCAACCGGGTCGGCAAGAACAAGTACATCATGGTCGAGGGCTATCGGAACGAGCTCGAGCAGTTCAATCTCGAATGCTGGGCGCTGACCGCGGAATCGATCCTGCATACGTCGGAATGGATCTGGCTCTATAATCATTTCGGCTATACCGGCGACTACGAGTTCATCTATTTCGAATAGGTCGTGAGAATGCAGGTCAAGACAGCGAAGGCGGCGATCCTGGCGCAGTCGCGCGAGCCGCTTGTCGTCGACGAGATCGCGTTGCCGGAGACGCTCGGCGTCGGCCAGGTTTTGGTCAAGGTGCTCTATTCGACGATCTGCGGCGCCCAGCTCAACGAGATCGCCGCCGCCAAGGGCCCCGACAAGTTCCTGCCGCACCTGCTCGGCCACGAAGCGTCGGCGCGCGTCGTCGAGATCGGCCTTGGCGTCACCACCGTCAAGCCAGGCGACACCGTGGTGCTGCATTGGCGGCCGAGCCAGGGCATCCAGTGCCAGCCGCCGGCCTATCAATGGCGCGGCAAGAAGCTCAATGCCGGCTGGGTGACGACGTTCAACGACTATGCCGTGGTGTCGGAGAACCGTATGACGGTGATTCCGCCCGCCTATAACCTGCGCGACGCGCCGCTGTTGGGCTGCGCCGTGACCACCGCCGCCGGCGTGATCAACAATGATGCCAACGTCAAGATCGGCGAGTCCGTGGTGGTCTTCGGCGTCGGCGGCGTAGGCCTCAATGTCGTGCAGTTCGCGGAGCTTGCCGGCGCCAATCCGATCGTCGCCGTCGATCTGGTGGACGCGAAGCTCGACATGGCGAAGGCGCGCGGCGCCACCCACTGCCTCAATGGCAACGCGGTGGCGGATATGGACGCTGAGATCCGCGAGATCGTCGGCGCCAAAGGTCCCGATAAGGTGATCGAGACCACCGGCGCCAAATCGGTGATCGAGCTCGCCTATAACCTCACCCATGCCGATGGCACTTGCGTGCTGGTCGGCGTGCCCAGCGAGAAGGTTTCGATCTACACGCTGCCGATTCACTTCAACAAAGTGTTGACCGGCTCGCACGGTGGCGATGCGGTGCCGCATGTCGATATCCCGCGGCTGATCCGGCTGATCGAAGCCGGCCGCCTGTCGTTCGAGGGCCTGATCACCCACGAATTCCCGCTCGACGACATCAACGCGGCGCTCGACGTGGTGCGCAGCGGCACCGCAGGCCGCGTGCTGTTGCGGATCGGCGCGGCCTGAGCGCGCGTTCGCACGAGGGTTGAGAATGAGCTCCGATAATCCTGCGCGGTCGAACGGTATCGTCGGCAAGACGTGGCGACTTGCTGAACGTGGAATTCGCCTGGCGCAACTCGTCGCCGCGCGGGCCGGCGCAACGGCCGCCGATGCCATGCGCCGCAAAGCAAAGGAGTTCGAAATTCGCCTGGACGGCTTGCATAAGGGGCTCGACATCAAGCCGATTTCGGACATCGCCTTTCCGCGGCTGGATCTCGCCGCCAGCGAGAATCCGGTTGCAGAGATCCTGGCGGCGCCGGAGTTCGAAGCGACCAAGGCGTATTTTTACGACAATCCAGCAACGGCCCGCTCCCTCGTCTCGTCTCAGTCGCAGGCCTTGCTGTACAGCCTTATCCGCAATCTTCGTCCCGAGCACGTATTTGAAATCGGCACCTACAAGGCCGGAACCACCGAGGCGATCTGCCGCGCGCTGCAGTTAAATAACAAAGGGATCGCCCATGCCGTCGATCCGTTTCAGGGCCAATATATTGAGGGAGTTCTCAAATTCTGGCCGCCGGAATTGTTCCGGCACGTCCGCCTTCATTTGAAGGACTCGATGGCGTTTTTCAACGATATTGAGCGGCAACATATTCATCCCGAGATCGTGTTCGTCGACGGCAACCACGAATACGAATACGCCGCCTTCGACATCGCATGCGGCGCCCGCCTGATCGCGCCGGGCGGCTTTATCTTCGTCGACAATATCTCCCAGCCTGGACCGTTTTTCGCGGGACGCGATTTTCTCGCCGCCAATCCCGGCTGGCGGGAGCTCGGCAGCTCGGCCACCGATTACAATCGGGAAAAGGCCTTCGACCGCGGCCGCGGCACGGTGACCGAAACTGATTTCATGATCCTGCGTGCCCCCGTTACCTACGGGGTTGGCCAGCGTCCGTTCAACGTCGCGCGCACGCGCCGGGGCACCGGCAAAGTCGCAGGCGTGCGTCTTAAGCTCGTGCCGCCCGACCAAGGAGGGCGTCTCACCGTGCAGGTCGTGCTGCGCGGCTTCGGCGCAGTGCCAATCGAAACCACGAGCGAAGCCAGCGTGCAGGTCGAGGCGGGATGCGCCGAGTTGTCGGTGGCAATGACGCCGCCAATGCAGGTCGAGGGCCAGTTCGTCTATTTCACTGTTGAGCCGTGGTTGATTTGGCACGGCGCGAAGCCGCTCCAGCTCATCGCCGCGCCGGAGCCATATTGATCCGGCTGCTCCGGATCGGCTCGACATCACCGCGACCCACGTCCCTAGCGCTTGATCATCAGCCCTTGCCCGGTCGGCAGTTCCATGATGACCTGGCCGCGTTCCGCCATGAATCGATCCAAAGCCTGTTTGTGATTTTGAAAGTGCTTCCAGCCGTAGTCGTCGAAAATGACGATGCCGCCCGGCGCGACGCGGTCGAGCAGCACCTCGATCGCCAAGGCTTCGGCCCGGGGAGAATTCAAATCGACGTGCAGGAATGCGACCCGCTCCGGCGCGATCTCGTGCAGGACGTCAGGCACGATGCCTTTGGTGACGACAACGTACTCCTTGTCGCGGAACCGATTGCGCACATAGCCTTCGATATCCGTGGCGCGATAATCCTTGTCGATATGCTCGAAATATTGCGGCGCGCCGGGAAAGTCTGACGCGGAGGAATATTGCGGAGCAAAGCCGGCGAAGGTGTCATAGATGTAGAACTTCTTGTCGGCGCGGCGCAGATCGACAATTTCGGTGATCATCCACGTCATGTCGCCGCGATACACGCCGCATTCCACGAAGTCGCCCGGCACCGCCAGGCAGGTCCGCGCCGCCCAGATCAACGTGTTGTAGCGCCAGGCAATGCCTTGCGGCGAGCGATATTGATTTTGACCGGTCGAGCTGTCGGCTTGCGCCAGGGCTGCCTGAAAGCCGGGCTCGCTGAGAAAGCCGGCGGTCTTGTCGAGCGTGAGCAGGCGGTCGCCCCAAAAGACATTCTGGTGGTACGGTCTAACCACGCCGTCCAAAACCGTGTCAAAAATTCGCGCCGCGAATTTCCGCGTTCTTATCTTGAAGCGAATCGCATTGCGAAGCTTTCGCGAGAGCGTTTCCGGCTCGGCGGTTTCAGGCATTCGTGGGGCTCGCGACCCTGCTTCTGGTGTTTATTGCCACCCGCTCGACGACGTCCCACACGTCCGGCACTTCGAGCCCGTAATGCACGCGCAACAGGCTCGAATCAAGCGTCGTGTTCGACGGCGTTGCACCTTCCGGTAGTCCAGCCTCGCGCGCACTCGCCTGGGTGACCAATTTCGCATCCACGCCGAGGTAGGCGGCGAGGAAGCGACCGATATCGGCATAGCTGACGTCGCGCGGTCCGGTGAGCTGAAAGATGCCGCGCGCGCGGTCTTGCAGCAATGCGGCGATCGCGGTGCAGACCAGGTCGGTCGGCGTCGGCGCCAGCTTGAGGTCGTCGAACGCGCGGATCGGCTTTGCCGCGGTGAGGTCTTTGATCCAGCCGCCGAGCAGCGGCATGGTGTCGGACATCACCTTGGCCAGGCGCAAGATGGCAACCGGCGCGCCGTCGTCCATCCGGCGCAGCAGTGCCGCCTCGGCGCGCGCCTTCTGGCGGCCGTATTCGCTCGTCGGCGAATGCGGCGCGTCGGCCCGCTGTTGCGGCGTGCGGCCGTCGAACACCTGGTTGGTGGAAAGAAACAGCACGGCGCTGCCGCGGGTCAAAAGTTTTTCGGCCAGCGCCAGAGTCTGCACCACGTTGATATAGGCGGAACCTTCCGGGTCGTTTGCGCAATCGGCGAGACGCGCGACCGCGGCGCAGAGGCAGACCGCCTGCGTGCCGCGCGGCGGCGTCCAGTCGTCGAGCGGTGCCGACAAATCGAGAAACGGCCGGTCGGGCGCGACATTGTCGCGGCGCCGCGTCGTCGCGGCGGCGGATTGGCCTTGCGCCTTGATCGCACGAAACGCCGCCGCGCCGATTTCGGAGTCACCGCCGACGATGAGGAACATCCATCAGCTCTTCGTCATGGCCTGCTTCGCACCGGCGCGCCGCCGCCTGGCAGCTGCCCATCAGGCAACTTTATCTTTTACTTTCAATGATTTGGAGACCCGTGCGGCGATCTGGGCGGGCGCCAAGCCGTAGACCTCGAACAGCTCTTCCTGCAAACCGTATTTGTGCGGGAAGGCGTCCGGCAGGCCGATGCGGACGAGCGCCGGCAGACTTGAGCCGAGTTTTTCGACCAGCACGTCGGTCACCGCGCTGCCGAAGCCGCCGATCATGGTGCCCTCTTCCACGGTGGCAACGAGCTCGGCGTCGCGCGCGAATTCAAGCACCGCCTCCTCGTCGAGCGGCTTGACGGTGTGGAAATGCACGACGGCAACGTCGTGGCCGTCTTTGCCCAGCAGGTCAGCCGCGGCGAGGCAATTGGTGGTCATCACGCCGGTCGCCAACAGCACGATCGCGCGCCGCGACCGCGCCCGCCGCATCGGAATAGCCTTGCCGATGGCAAAACCGTTCTCGTCGCGGCTCACGACCGGATCGCCGCCTTTGGCGAGACGGATATAGATCGGGTTCGGCCACGCCAACGTGGCGTTCATCAACCGCACCATCTCCTTGGCGTCGCACACCGCCGTCACCGTCATGTTCGGCAGCGCGCGCATGATGGCGATGTCTTCGATCGCCAGGTGGGTCGGGCCGAGCGGCGCGTAGACCAGGCCGCCGCCGTTGCCGATCAGCCGCACCGGCAATTCGTGCAGGCAGAGATCGACCGCCACCTGCTCATAGCAGCGCCGCGTGATGAAGGTGGCGATGGTGTTGACGTAAGGAATATAGCCTTCCATGGCGAGACCAGCCGCCATGCCGATGACATTGGCCTCGGTGATGCCCTCCATGTACCAGCGCTCGGGCATCTCTTTCTTCATGTCGCCGAGCAGGCCGGGACTGAGATCGGAGCCGATGAACAGCACGCGCTTGTCGCGCTTGGCGAGGTCGTAGACCATGTTGAGGCAGGTCTGGCGCATGCGTTACTCCAGGGCGGCGTAGAGCTTGGTCACCACGTCGTTGGCGATCTTCGACTTGTGGTGCCAGTTGGCATCGTTCTCGGCAAACGCGATGCCCTTGCCCTTGACGGTGTGACAGATGATGGCGCTCGGCCGGTCGGCGGCGAGCGGCAGGCGATCAAAAACCTTGCGCAAGGCCTCGACGTCGTGGCCGTCGACGTCGACCGCGGCGAAATTAAAGGCGCGCCACTTGTCGAGCAGCGGCTCGAGGTCCTGGATTTCCCGCGTCGGGCCGGCCGACTGGACCTTGTTGTAGTCGATAACCGCGGTGAGATTGTTGAGCTTGTGCTTGCCGGCGCACAGCGCCGCTTCCCACACCGAGCCTTCGTTGATCTCGCCGTCGCCCATGACCACGATGACCCGGGTGTCGCGCTTCTCGATGCGCGCCGCCAGCGCCATGCCGACGCCGTAGGAAAGACCATGGCCGAGCGCGCCGGTCGACGCCTCGACGCCGGGAATTTTTGCCGCTTCCGGATGGCCGCCGAGAATGGAATCGCGGCGACAGAACGTGTCCAGCGTCTCGTAGGGAATGAAACCCTTCTCGGCGAGCATGACGTATTGGGCGATGCAGCCGTGGCCCTTGCTCAGGATCATGCGGTCGCGGCCCGGCCATTTCGGTTCGGTGGCGCGATAGCGCAGCACGTCGTCGTAGAGCACGCGCATGATCTCGACGAGCGACATCGAGGAGCCGACATGGCCGCGCTCGCCGCCATGCAGCGTGCGCACCACGAGGCGGCGCAGATGCTTCGAGCGCTCGTCGAGCGGTGGCGTCGCGAGGTTGAGCGCCGGCGCGGCCTGGGCTGCCATCGCTTAAGCCTCCACCTTCTCTTCAAGGCCGGCGAGAAATTCGCGCGCATGCGCCAGCTGCCGCGCCTTGACGTCGCTCCAGCGACCGGTTTCGCCGGCCAGCACGCGGCGCTGCCAGCGCTCGGGGATGAACTCGTTGAGCAGGATCAGCACCCAGCGCAGACCGAACAGCGGCAGATAGGCCGACAGCCGCTCGGCGAAGGCCGGATCGCCGCCGTAGAGCTGGGTCGCCGCTTGGCGGAAGCGCTTGCGCTGGGGTGGCTGCAGCGGCCGGCCGGGATGCAGCAGAATATCGGCGGTGAGCTTCACAGGGTCGTCCCAGCCAAAATACTCGAAATCGAGGAACGCCAACGACCCGTCCGGCCGGCGCAAGCTGTTGTGGAAGCCGAAATCGGACGGAACGAGGCTGCGCCATTCCTGCGGGAGTTCGGCGTCAAAAGCAAGGCCGGCCGCCGTCACGACGGACCGCGCCTTTGGGCCCTCCAAGGCTAGCCGCGGCGCGATAGAAATATCAATAAAATCAATTAGTTCACCCTCACCATCGGCGGCCTCGCGCAAGCGCGCCAGGCGCCCTTGAATCTGCCGGGCGATCTCGCCGCCGCACAGACACGCCTCCGCCGCCGGCGGCTGTTCGGCCGCCCACGGCGCCGCGCGCAGACCATGGATTGCACTGAGAAAAACGATCGCCGCGTCGATGTCGGCGTCGCTTATTTCAGCCACGTCACCGCCGTCGATCCAGCTCAACAGCGCATAGCCGTGCTCGCCATCGACGCCGAGCACGCGCGGCACCGTGTCGATGCGATGGCGCTCCATCAGGCGGAGCGCGCCGACTTCGGTCGAGAGCCGATCGCGCGGGTCGTCCCGGCGTGACGGATATTGCTTGAGCGCAAAGGCGCGGCCGCCGCTCGCCACGCGCCAGATGCGGCTGTTGCGGCCGCCGGTGACCAGCCGGCGCACCGTGACGGCATCGCCGACCAGCGCTTGCGCCACCGCGGTCGCTTCGGCGAGCGCCGTCGTGCTCAAGGACCCGCTCCGCCAAAAACCTGCCGCTCGACGTCGCGCCACGTCGAACAGCGCGTGTATGACGACGAAGCCGGCTGGGCGCCATCGGCGAACAGGATACGTTCGACGTTCGGCGGGAAATCGGGGTCAGTCAGCACTTCCTCGAGATCGTCGATGAAGTGGGTCAAGGACAGCGCCGCGATGCGCTTGAGTTTTTCCGCCCGCGTGCTCTCGAAATAAACGTCCGCCAAGGCCAAGCCGTTGTCGCCGTCAAGGAGCCCCTGCCCCGTCATCCAGCCGAGCGCGGCTTGGCGCAAGTTCACGCGGTCGGGGTCGAAATGACCGTATTCGGTCTTGTGGCTCACCACCGCGACCGTGCAGCCTTCGGCCCGGCAGCGGCGCAGAAACGTCTCGACGCCCGCGACCATGGTCGCGCCACCGATGCCCTTGCCGTAGACCTGGCCCTGCAGGCGCTGCCAGGCGAGTTCGCCCTCGGGCAACAGCCGGATGGCGTCGCGCACCGCCTGTTTGTTTCCAGAGAAATCCGGCGCGACCAACCCGCCCGCCACGGCGGCTGAGCGGAATACGGCGTCGTAGGCGATGATGGTGTTGTCGAAATCGATGCCGATGCGCAGACTTGATGCCATGGTGACGCGCGCGAGTTTCCGCGCCGGCCCTAAGAGAATGATGGACGATCGAATTTGGACCAATCCAGCGCCTGGATGCCGATCCAACGCGCCGCGTCGGCGACGGTGGCAAAGCCTTCGACCCTTTGCGGCTCGGTGTCGGGATGCGTCACCCGCACATAGTATCCGGAGTGATCACCGTTTTCACAGATCGCGAATTCGCGCGCGTCCCCGCTCGAACGCCTGGTGAAATTGCGGCCCTCCCATTTCGGCACCGTGCACAGCGCGAACAGATAATGCGCCATGGGCGAGAAGCCGGTATGGATCACCTCATCGTTCATGGAAAACACGAACACATGCTCGAAATATTTTTCCAGTAGCGCCTTAAGCTCGGTGCTGGTCTTGCAATTGATATGGCCGGCCTTGCTCGGCGGCGAGGCGTAAATCTGGGATTCGAGCGACGGCGTGCCGATCATCAACAGCCCGTCCTCGGTGAGCGACTCGCACAGATTGGAAATGTAGGCGTGCTCGTCCCTGGGCGCGATGTGCTCGATGACGTCGAGGCTGAACAGCGCCTCGTGCCGGCGCGGCAAGGGAGCGCCGACGATGTCGTGGACCTCGGCTTTGAGCGGCCACCGCTCGTCGCGCCGCGCCCGGACGTCCTGGATGAACAGCGGATCGAAATCGTAAACCGTGATGTCCGGGACTTCCTGAAGCACGACGCGCGTGCCGAAGGCGTCGCCGCAGCCGACCTCGCCGATGTTGCGGCAGCCCGCCAACATTTTGGCGACGAATTTGTAACGCGCCAGGAGGAACGTCAGCCGTCGCGGGTCGTCGTACCATACCTGATTGGTCATCAGGCCGAGCGAGGTCAACCCGATCGTCTCGCGCAGCTCGAGGCAGCGATTGTACTGCGGCTCACGCGTCTCCTTGGTGACGGCGGCGGGCATAATGCCGGTTGCGGTCCTTGTCAGAGCCTCGCGCTTGTCCTGCGCGACCTGGGAACGCCAAAAAGTCTGCGATGTCGCGATCTGGGGTGCATCGACCGTGAGCCGCATGACGAAGCTCGACAGGTGACGACGCCCGGCAACGCGCCGGGTTGCCCGCCAGGCATCAACATTGCCGATGAACGAACATAACAGCAGAAAACCGGCGCAGATTGCGGTCAGCGGCATTGTCAGCCACCGCATCCGGTTCATCATTCGCCGCAGCTTGGACATGCCTCTGCGGCCCCACTGCCGGGGGAGGTTCGACGGCACAAAATGAATTTCGGTCGGCACCGCGCTGGAGCGGATGAAGCGCGAGCTTTGGTAGGTAACGCTCTGGCCGAACTCGCGGTCCTTGTCGGCGACGCGGCGGTTCAGGACGAAGAGAATGATGCGGCCGCCGTTCTTCAACAGCGGCACAACCCGATCGGTCAGCTCGCCGCCGTCCTCCATGTCGGTTTCACTGAGCTCAAGCAGGCACAGATCGAATTTGCCGTGAAGCCGTTCATAGCGCTCAGGCGGGTTTTTCAGAAAAGGACGGCAACGCAGCCGGTGCGTGCGTTCGCCATTGTCGGCGAGCGCCACGCTGAATGCCGTCGGCTCGTTCGACAACAGCAGCATGCGCTGCGTGGGGTCGGTGAAGAAGGATTCGATCTCGCGGATCACAATCTGGAAATCCGGCCACGCCGGATGCCAGGGCAATACGTGGGGCGGCTTGCCCATCAGGGCAAACTTGGAGTGCCAAAGCAGCCAGTTGGTCAGTTTGTTGGGCGTCTCAGGCAGGCCGAGCGCGTAGATCCACTGCTCGTCGTTGAGCTTGCGGCCGCCGACTTCGTGAAATGCCGCCATGGCGCCTTGCCAATAAGGATGACCGCGATAGGGCTGCGGCTTGCGGCTAAGGTAGTCGGCCACGGCGGCGACAAATTTGTCCGCCTCTTCGATGCTATGTTCGACGGTAGGCGGAAGTTCGTCGGCGTGAAAAAACAACGAATGCTGGACATTCTTTCGATGAATGACCGTGGTCCACTCGCTCAGGCTCTTGGCCAGCGGGTTCACTTGGATCGGACCGGGGCGGAGAAACTTCGCCTCGTGCATGCGCGGCTGCATCTCGATGACGAGATATTCGTCGGAGTCCGTAATCGCGTCGACATTGCCGGACGGACACATCTCCGGAATGAACGAATAGTCGCAGGACGAGCCGATGATGAAATCCGTAACTTCCGGGCGCACGCACAACATATGCATCAGATAGAAGCGGCCCAGCATGGTGTTGCCGTCGACTCTCCAGAACAGCCGGTTGCTGTCGCTGTTGTGGCTGAACGGCAGATTGACGATGTTGGCCAGCACCAGCGGATGCAGGTTGTTGAGCGCCCATTTCATCAGCTCGCGGGACTGCAGCGACAGGCCGAGTTCATTGCCGGCCAACCGCTCCCGCAGCCACGGCAAGGCTGATTCTTGCGCAACCTGCATGTTGCCGACCACGACGGCGCTGGTGCCCTGCTGCATGCGCTTGAGCGCATTGGCAAACGAGCCATCGGCGACGATATAGTCCGAGACCAGGAAGAAGAAGCAGGTATCGACCATGTCGTCGCCGACTTCGCGCACCGCTTCGGTATAGGCGAGCGTGATCGTGGTCGAATAATTGCCGTCGGTGATGAGATGATCGATAGGATGGATCGTCGTCTTGCAGACGGAGTCGAGCTGCTTGAACGCCGGATGCTCGACGATGAAGGATTCGTCGTCGGCGCTGGTCAGGATGATGAACTCGGTCGGCAGCGCGGCGGCCAATGCCGGAACGTTGCCGGGCGCTAGCAGCGTCGGCAGGCCGCACTCGAGGAACTGGCGGACGTAGCTGTAGCCCCAGACGCAAAGCAGAAGCTTCGCCGCTTTCGGCGGCGCGCGCAATTCATGCGACGCCACCGGGCGGCGGCCGCTATCGACGTCTGGCGACAGGAATTCGACCTTGTTCATTTCAGCTTCAGCGCTTGCATCCGCTTGATGTTGTAGTAGCGGTCGTCCGACATGGAATTCGGCACCTTGCCGGCGAGGAACGCCGTCTTCAGATCGACGATGGCGTCCTTGACGGTGCGGCCGGCGACGAAGCCGAGGTCGCGCCGGATCTTCTCCGACGAGACGTGATAGGAGCGATGGTCGTCGCTCGGCGTGACGACGATGTCGACCTTTTGCCCGACTTCGTCGCGCACCATGTCGGCGATGGTGCGGACTTTGAGGTTGTGATAGCCGGCGTTCCAGCACTTGCCGCTGATCGCCTCGTCCGGCTGTTCGAGCAGCTGCAAATAGAGGTCGGTCATGTCCTCGACATGCAGGTTGGGGCGCAATTGCTCGCCGCCGAACACGGTGATGCGGCCGTTATTGATGGCGTGGTTGGTGAGGATGTTGACCGTGAGATCAAGGCGCAGCCGCGGCGCGTAACCGCACACCGTGGCGGGACGCAGCGTCACCGCAACGAAGCCGGGCTCGCGCTCTTCCTCCAAAACTTCCTCGCACATGGCTTTGTACTTGGAATAGTCGGTGAGCGGCTTGAGCGGCAGATCTTCGGTGACGTCCGGCTCGTCCTTGATGCCGTAGACCGAGGACGACGACGCATAGACGAAGCGCTCGACGCCTGAATCCTTGCTCGCCTTCACCAGCGGCCGGAAGCAATCGAAATTGATCGACTTGCCGAGCTCCGGATTGAGGTCGAAGGACGGATCGTTGGAAATGCAGGCGAGATGGATCACGGCGTCGCAGCCGGCGAGCGCGTTACGCACATCGGCCGGATTGCGCAGGTCGCCTTTGACCTGGATGAGATTGGGATTGCCGTCGAGATCGGCAAAAACCTCGCCGTAAATGTAAAGATCGAGAACCGCGACCTCATAGCCGGCATTGAGCAGCTTGGGTACGAGGTTCGAACCGACGTAACCAGCCCCGCCGGTTACGAGGACGCGTTTGAACCGATTAACCATCACGCTTTCCGATGTCTTCTTGCAACTACGCCGCCGGCGCCTTGGCGGTCTTTGCCAAGCCGGTGCCCCAGCTCGTTCCCCAGCCCATGTCGATGTCGAGCACCGCATGGCACAGCGCCAGATGCGCCACCTCGACGAAACCGTATTCCTTATCCTGGCCCCGGACATAGAAATTCACGTCGCCGGTGCCACGCAGCTTGTTGGTCTCGCCGAACCCCGAATAGGTCACCACTTTGCAGCCGCGCGCGCGAGCCTCTTTCACGGCGCCGAGAATGTTCGGCGAGTTGCCGGAGCTTGAGATCGCGATCAGCACGTCGCCCGGCCGGGCGTGGAATTCGAGCTGCTTGGCGAACACGTTCTCATAGCCGAGGTCGTTGCCGAGGCAGGTCAGCGCGGAAGGGTCATTGAAGGCGAGCGCGCGAAGCCCGCCGTTCTTGGAAAAATCGATGGCCAAGTGGCTGGCGATGCCGGCACTGCCGCCGTTGCCGATGAAAATGATCTTGTTGCCGGCATCGTGCGCCTCATGAGCGGCCTTGCGCACCCACTCGCAGCCCGATTCGAGCGTCAGCTTTTTCGACGCTTGATCGGTCACCTCGGCGGCGCGCATGGCGCTGGCCAAAGAGCCGATCCAACGATCCAGCAATTCCCGCATGTTTTCAGGCTCCGATGTTATTTGAGTAGGCCCGTGATGCCCTTGATCAGAGCCGCCTTCTCGATGGAACGCCGATGGCCGACGATCTCGACCTTCAGCGCGCCGACGACGTTACCGATGAAGCCGACGCGGTTCATCGGCGCGCCCGCGGCAACCAGCGGCGCCGTCACCGCCAGGAACGCATCGCCGGCGCCGACGGTGTCGACCACGTTCTTGGCGAAAGCCGGGATGGTGTGGGTGATGCCGCCGGCCTCGAAGGTGACGCAACCGTGCTTGCCCTGGGTGACGATGATCTTCGAACAATCGATGTGATTTTCGGCCAGCCGGCGCGCGATGTCGCCGACATTGGCGATGCGGTCGCTGACCGCGAGCCGCGCCTCCGGCGCGTCGATGCAGACGTAGTCGGCGCGGCCGTATTTGGTGATCAGGTTATAGCCGAGATTGGCGCTGTTGCTTTGCGTGTTCACGGCAAGGAAGCGCGATTTCGCGGTCAGCGCTTCGATCGACGACGCCGCGATCAAGCCGTGGCCGAAATCGGCGGCGATGACGACGTCGTAGTCCGCCGCCCGGTCCAGGATCGCGCGATCGACATCGCCCTGCACGTCAGGCGTCAGCGGCTCGTCGTTCATGAAGTAGACCTCGAACAGCTTGCGCATATACGAGGGATCGACGAAACGGCGTTTCAGCGTGGTCGGGGCGCCGACCCGCGTGAAAGCCCGCAGGCCGACATTGGGCTTGAGGCTCTGGCGGATCAGGTCGTCGTGGGTTTCGGAATCGCCGACGCAGGTGATGATGTCGACCTGCTTGCAGAACGACGCCACGTGGTTGGCGGCGGCAAACACGCCGCCGGCGAACAGTTCGCGATCCTGATAGCGGGTCGCGATCATGTTCTCCTTGGGCGTCTTGTGCATCGGCAAGACGTATTGGTACTCGTCGATGATGGCGTCGCCGACGATCAGCACGCGGTAGTCGGCGACGCGCTCGATCAGCTCGCAGAGCTGGTCGAGGCCGCCGTCCTGGCGCAGCGTGTCGAGATGCTCGCGAATATGCGGCTCGAAGACGTTGAGGTGGCGGTTGATCAATTCGCTCGACGAGAACGACACCTCGTCGGTGAAATGGATGCGCCCGCCATAGGTCTCAACCGCGTCGCGCTCGAGCGAAATCTTGCCGGTGATGTCGCCCTGCGGGTTCTGGTAGTCCTGACCCTTGATGTAGATCGACGGCCGGATGCGCTCGATGGCGCTCACGGCGTCGGCTGAGTCGTTGATGGCGACCCAATCGACATATTCCAGGGTCGCCAGCATCTCGGCGCGCAATTCGGCGTTGAACACCGGGCGGCCGGGACCCTTGTTGACGAAACGGTCGGCGGTGACGGTGACGATCAGCACCTCGCCGAGCTTGCGGGCGGCTTCGAGATGGCGCACGTGGCCGAGAGGCAGAAGATCGAACGTGCCATGGGCCTGGACCACGGTCTGACCGGCGCGCCGGGCTTGCTCGCAGGCCGCCGCAACCTCGGCCAAGGTGCGGACCTTGTCGCGCGGGCTTGGTGCCCGGCCGACCGGCGGCTGTGGGATCAGTTTTGCGACGCTTGAGTCCATGGTCGTCCTCTTACGTCACTGCGCTCGGCGTCGAGAAAGCGGAACCAGTCGGTGGTCGCCTCGGCGATGCGGGACGCCGTCCAGACCGGCGCATCGCGCCAGTAATCGATGTTCTCAAGCATCACCTTCACGCCGTCGGCAAAGCCGACCTTGGGTTGCCAGCCAAGGTCGCGTTGAATCTTGGCTATGTCGGCCCAGGTACAATCCGGTTCTCCGGGGCGTTTGGGGATGCGCACGGTCGGCGGCGACCCCAAAAGCCGCACCAGCTCGTTGACGCTGACTGGCCGCCCGCTCCCAACATTGTAGATTTCACCGATTTTGTCACTCTCGGCGACGGCGATCAACGCATCGACTACGTCGGCCACGAAGGTAAAGTCCCGGGTCTGCTCGCCGTCGCCGACCACGGTGAGCGGCTCGCCGGCCAAGAGCTGAGCCAAGAAAACCCCGAACACCGCGCCGTAGGTCCCGCTGGTGCGCGCGCGCGGCCCGTAAACGTTGAAGAAACGCACCGAGACAGCCGGCAGCCGGTAGACCTGGGCCCAATGCATGACGAGCTGCTCGCCCAGATATTTGGTTAATGCGTAAGGGTAGCGCGGATCGGCCGGGGCGGTTTCGGCGGTCGGATAGTGCGCCGGGATGCCATAGCACGACGAGGATGCGACATAGGCCAGGCGCTTGACGCCGTGACGGCGCGCCGCCTCCAGCACGCAAAAAGTTCCATCCACGTTGGAGCGGAAATAGGCTTCCGGTTCCTGGATCGAGGGCACGATGTCGGCGCGGGCGGCGAGATGGAACACCCGCTCGACGCCGGCTGTGGCCGCGGCCACGGCGGCGGCATCGGCGACATCGCCTTCGATGATCGCCAGATTGGAATTCCCGTGATGATGCTTGAGGTTAGCGCGCCGGCCGACGACAAAGCTGTCGAACGCCCGAACGCCGCGGCCTTGCGCCAGCAAGCGATCGACGAGGTGGCTGCCGATAAAACCGGCCCCGCCCGTCACCAAGTCAATTCCCGTTGGCCGTGCCACCACCCCTCCTCTGTCGGCCTAAAACCCAGCCGGTTCTGACATGGGCAGAACCGGCTGGGTTTTATCTCCTTGCTGGACCATGATCTTTTCCGAAAACCGGCAGCCGATCCCCGGATCCAAGTCCGCGGACAAGCATTTTCGCGATCATGCTTGGGCGCGACCTTATGCGTTCAAAAGCCGCCGATTTCAAGCACAGATGGTTGACCGCTAAGGGCTTGGTTCGCCACCGGTTTTGCCGCAGCCCTGCGGAGCGGCTGATCGCGGCATGGTCGAGCAGATCATGACCTGCGGGGAAGCGCCCGGCCTGCTAATTGGTTTTCGCCACCGGACCCGACGCCGCCGGTCGAACAACCGGCGGGGCCTGCGACCGCCAAACGAGCGTCTCCAATCCGGCAAGCGCGCGCGTGGTGACGGCCCGCAGCGGCAATTCGACCAGCACGTGGACGATCAACGCGACCGGCAAACAGATGATCGTGACCAGCGCAAACAGCACCAAAGCCGTGACGTACGGCGAACTGAAGGACTTGGCGAAATCAATCAATGGCAAGCCCGGCACGCGCGTGAAGGTCCAGCCAAAGAACACCGCCATCGTCATGTGATGCGTGAGGTAGAGCGGATAGGTCAGATCGCCGAGCCAGTTGGACAGGCGATTGTTCTTGGTCGCCTCGAAAATTCCCGGTAGCGCGATCGCGAACAAGACCACGGCCACATAGTCGTTGATCGGGAACCAATCGTCGGCGGGCGTCCAGCCGTTGCGAGATACGAACCAAGTGGCAACAGTGAGAATCGCAAACGAGGGCCACGGGCCGGCAGTCGCAATGTAGGGGACGCGCCGGGCCAAATGCCCGAGCATGAAAAACATGAGTGTCGACGGCAGAAAGAAGTAGCTCCAGATAATGTAGGTGGCAAATGTCGGCGCATGAGGCCCGACGACGAAGAATGCGACAATTCTGACCGCCATCGACCCGACCAGCGCAGCCAAAGCACAGCGATCGGATCGCAGCAGCCACGGCGCCAGCAGATAGAACGTCATCTCCGCCCCGAGGGTCCAGCCGATCTCCATTCTGGCCGGGAAGAAACTAAAATAGGTCTCGGGATAATGCGCGAACGGAACGAGCCAATCCGACCCGAACAGGAAGATCGCACTGAAGACACCGAGCAGCGACCCGTGCAGCCACGCGGCGGACAGGATCACGGTGGAAACCGCCGCCACGGCCCACCACAGCGGATAAATGCGCAGGAATCTCGCTCTGTAGAACTGATAAGTTCCCGCGCTCGTCCGTGGATATTTCGAATCCAGGACATAACTCATCAGGAAACCGCTGACGATATAGAAGAACACAACGGCCCGGCCGCCGATGATGTTCAGCGACCAACTGGCGTCGCAGGTAATCTGGAAATTTGCCGCGTATTCGCATTCATGGCCGAGCACGACGCCATAGGCGAGGAACAGCCGTATTGCCCCCATGCTCAAGCCCCTGCGCGCGGCGCTGACTGTGTCGTGCGAACCTGACCAGGAAGCGAATTCATGTCAATGGCGCAAAAGCATGGCGCAGCCCGTCCGGCCAACGCCACGGATGCGCAAAGCCGATCCGATGATGCGATACACGGAAAAGCAGCGCGGTGCCGGCACCGGCCGCCAGGCACTGCTTGACATGACTTGACCGGGCGTCGCGTAATGACGGCTGCCTATCGCCGATAGGAGATTTCACCAATGCAGCCACAGACGGCGTGGCCGACTATTCCATTCTCCGCCATCGATCTTTCGTCCGACAATCCCATTGTGGAGATCCTGAACGCGGCGAAGTTCAGCGAAACCGAGGCGGCCTTGTACAAGACCGCAGCATCGCAGCGCGCGCTGATTTCGGCCGCATCGTCGGCGTTGATCTACACGCTCGTTCGCAACGCCAAGCCGCAACACGTCGTGGAAATCGGCACCTACTACGGCGGCACGTCGGAAGTGATCTGCCGGGCCCTGTACGAGAACGGCTCGGGTATCCTTCATACGGTGGCTCCGTTCGAAGCAGAACGCGCGATTCCCATCTTCGATTCTTGGCCTCGGGAGCTGCGCCGGCACCTGGAATTCTATCTCATGACCTCGATGGATCTTTATTACCGGCTGAATGCACGCGGCATCTGGCCGGAGATCGGCTTCATCGATGGCGACCATTCCTATCAAGCCGCGCTTTTCGACATCCAGTCGCTGGCTAGGTCGCTTGCCCGACGCGGGTTCCTGCTGGTCGACAACGTCTCGCAACCGGGGCCCTATTACGCGGCGATGGATTTCCTGCAACGCCATCCGGATTGGACGCAATGCAAGGCCCGCGAGCCGAAATGGGCCGATCCGAACAAGGCTTTCGACCGCGAGCGCACAAGCGTGCCGGAAACCGACTTCGAGATTTTACGGGCGCCGCGCAGCTACAGCATCGGATCGAGACCGGTGACCTTTGGCGAAATGCCGTCGGCAACCGAGCTCAAGGGATTGCGCATCCACGCCGAATCCGGCGGCGGCACGTTGTACGCCCAATGCGTGTTGCGCGGCCTCGGTTCGGTGGGCGCCGAAGAGGTCACGATGGCGGCGATCGAGATCGCGAAGCCCGGCACGGTGGCGCTGATGTTTTCGAAACCGCTCGTGATCAAAGGATCGTTTGAACGTTGCTCGGCCGAACCTTGGCTGGTTTGGAGCGGCGAAACGCCCCTCGTCCTTTCCAAAATTCCAACGATCATTTCGTGACAGACAGACGGGACAATAGACTTGGAAGGACTCGTTGGCCCCGCTTCCTGCCAGATTGACGCCGAGAAGCAAATGCAGGCCGGGTCGGTAGGGCGTTACGTCAATGCAGGCGCTGGGGCGGCATCGGCGCAAGATGAGTTATCGTAGCGATTCGGCACCGAGGGATATACCTTCGGTCTTCGATTTGGTTCCGACAATTGCCCAGATCAACAGCATTGCCGCATAGGGAGGCAAAATCGCAAGCGCGCCAAGATAAGAAAACAGCGTGCCGATCGACAACGCGCTAGGCTCGACCAAAGGGGTTGCCGCGGAGAACAATAAAACAATTGCGATCACGCCGGCGGCGCTGCCCAGCATTGCGGCGCCGACCGCAAATCCTCCCGCCGCCATGCAGATAAGCGCTCCCGCGGCAATCCAGATTATGGGCGCCTGCAAATCACTCAAGCGCATGCCGTATTCAAACGGCATATCGTACATGGCGATTTGCTGCCTGATTTTGACCGGCACCGTCTCGAACAGGACCAATGGATGATCGCGGATGATGCGCAAGACCAGCGATCGCACAAGCCTGTCATATTCGGCCCAGCCGCGCATAAGGTCGATAGTCAGTTGCCCGTCTCCAAGCCGGCGGACGATCGGCGAACTGAAATCGTTGCGAGCGTTGAGATCGTGGATGACCGCCGTATAGACTTCGCCGTCATCGCTGCCGAGCGGGGCGCCACCGAGATATTCGCGTCGCAATTCCAAACTGCTTCTGAGGAGTCCTATCATGACTTCGTGCCAAACGATATGCCCCTTCGGTTCCATAGCATAACGCTGATCGGCACTCATGGAGACGGCAGCCGAGTAAGCAAAAACCACCAGCAAAAAGATAGCGGCGGGCCACAGAGGCGCCAGATCAATCAGACGATGCTTCGCATCTCTTCGTCTGAGCAACAGAGACAGACCAATGCCGCACGCGACTACGGCGATCATCGCAACCTGCCATGCCAGTTCGGTACGACAGGACAACAGAAACGCGAAAATCACGCTTTGGACAATGGCGGCCGTCACGGTAAATGCGCGGGGCGGCCGGCGTTGCCAGAGCAGCAAAAGAATATGCAGCGCCGGCACCAGAGAAAGGCCCGAAAAAAGCCTGCTGTTGCTGACGGTGTTCTGGTCGAAACTGTGCGCATAGTTTTCCAGAAAATGGAGTTCGCCGAGAAAAACGACCAGCAAGAACAGTAGGAAAGGACTATTGCGAAATTGCAGGACGTAAAACAGGCAGGTAAGCCCCGCGACCAAATAGAAGAAATAATATAACGAGGAGATTTTGTCGCCGAACAGGCGAAAGCTGAAATAGATGTAATCCGCCAAACCGAGTTCATTGGCTTGAATGATTTCCGGCTGCAGGCTCGCATCGATTGGAACATCTATTGCTTGCTGGATGATCCGGTCAAGCCGCGTTCCATCGGACAGCAACGCTGCCCAACCGGTCGCATCCAAATGCGATCCTGGTTCGTCATCTAACAGCGCAAAGCCGTTCTCGTTGAGGACGTTGACCACGGACTTATAGGCAAGATATCGGCCTGGGCTCGGGTCATGCATCCGGGAAATGGCGACCGCCAGCGACTGCCGCAGCCGATAGATCGGATGAAAGGCGACCCGATCCTGGCCGAGCTCTATTCCATGAAAGACGTCAAGACAAAACGCGCACCCGATCAGCAAGAGAAGGCCAATACACCCGATCCTGCGTAGCTTGACCACGCCGACTGGGATTGCGTTGGCATATTTCTTCATCGGCCGAATTGGGAAATCCTCCCGAACCGACCGCCGCTACTTGCGCTCATCGATTTCGACTCCCCCGAACACGACATTCTGGCCGGCGCCTCGGAAGACATGCAGGCCGTTGCTTCCTTCCAGGAGGTTCGCGGTGACGTAGATCTGGCCGTCCTTGGTCACGAGATCGAACTCCGCCTTGACCCATCCATCCTTTGCCAAAGCCACGCTCAAGTTCGTCAAATCTCCGGATGATTTGGTCATCGTTGCTTGCGTCATATCGTACGAAGCCACGCCGTAATGCGCAGGATGGCCCGTCACCGGGTCGTTGCTGTCGCGGCCTTCGATCATGGCCCAGGCATTTGGCGCGGATTTGAACCACACCGTGACGCGATAGCTGCCGCCGGACGTAAGATGGTCGAAACGGACTCCGACGCTATGGCGCGAGTCGGTGGGCGTGGCGGTCAGTCGCCGCGGCTGGAAACCGGCGACAACGGGCTCCGCCGCCATCTCATCGCTTATGGTCAGGCCAACCAAAAAATCCCATCTGTGGTCTTCGCTGCCTGCCGGCGCGGCGGGAGGGGAAGCAGCAGCCTCAGCATGCCGCCCCTGGTCGGCCGCCAATATCTTCTCGGCATAGAATTTGCCTATCACGTCCATGCCCTTGTCGGACAGATGCGGCGGGTCGATGAAATAGGGCATGCGTTCCGGCCGCGGATCGGGAAACAGCGTCCCGATATTGTAATACTCGATCACCCTACCGCGCGCGGCTGCGTTATCGACCAGCTGCTCGAGCTCGACCGCGCCATTGCCGAAAATATAAGTGTAGCTTGGCTGCGCGGTGCCTTGTCCGCACATCTTGTTCTCATTCTGGGTGAGATAGGTTTCGAGCGCCGTGGTGCGCTTTTCGATCGCGGCGTTGCGCTCCGGTGAGCCGACCGGATACTGATAGATGTCGACAAAGTCGCCGGTGAACTGATTGACCGTCGGCTGCGTGGACAAAATGTACTTCGCCCGCGGAAACAGGTTCAGCATGCCGCGCTCGGCTGCGAGATAGAAGGCCAGTATTTGCCGCGATTCGCCCACTTTCGTGGGGATGATCTGGCGCCGGCTTGGCAGGGCTTCGGCGCTCGACTGATCGAAGATCTGATCGTCGCGAACGTATTGCTTGCCGGTAATGATGCGGTAGGCCCTGCTGTGTTTGATCAGCTCGTTTTCAAGCCAGCCGCGATAGAATACCGGGTGAAGGGTCGACATCAAATAACCGTCGATGTACGACCGCATCGTAGCAAAATACATGGGATTGCCCGGGCCCTGGGAATAGTTGCAGCCGACGCCTGCATCGTTGAACCCATCCATGGCGACGACCCAGTCGGGATCGAACTCGGCACCCCAAAGCTGCAGACCGATGAACTCCTGGAACGCGAGCCAGCTTCCCATCGCCAAATTGATGACCGTGTAGCGCTCGCCGCTCTGCAGGTTGTTGAGATAATATTGCATCCGTCCCGCCACCGTGCGGTCGGTCGCGGTGGCGCCGACCCCCCATGCCGCCGAGCCGCCGGTGAACAGCACGACCTTTTCGTTGGCCGCCTTTTCATAGGGACGGCTCAGGCTGAATTCATGCGGGTCATTGTAGCCGAGCGAATTGGTTCGCACGGTGGAACGATAGCTCTCTTTGGTGAACGTATTGAAATATTGCCGGTATTCGCCCGGCACGGTCGTGGTCATCACGTAGGGCTGGAAAGTCTGCCACAGCCCGTTGAGCATTTCGTCCTGATGTTCGTGTCCCCAGATCCGGAAATAGAGCTCGATGCCGCCCAGCAAAACAACAAAGACGATTAGATTGACTGCGACGATGCCGACTGCGTTTGCAAGCTTCTTCATGGCTGAGTTTTTAACGATCCGCCCCGGGCGAACCCGCCACAGCATCGGAAGATCGTGTCGATCAGCCGGGTGAGCACACTGCGCTTCGCGAGCACCGGCCGCCGACCGCCCGCCCCATGAGAACCGACACGTGGCTGTCTCTAACATAAGACCGCAGCATGTCAATTCCGCGCGCTTGGCAAACCACAGCTGGCGCCGCGATTTTGCGACCCGATCGCAACTCTTGCAAGGCGGGCAGCGGGGCTGCAATAAGCAGGCGCGAAATCTTTCACAGGATTCGCTGCTTGTGCTACGCCGCCCGGTGGAGGGTGACATGAGGAATCGTTGGCGCGCCGGCTGCCTCGCCGCCGGCATGGTCGCCGTGGGCGTTGCCCCGACCGTGGCGCAAGCGCCGGTGCAAGCTCCGCGCACCTACGAGTGCACCGCCAACGCGCATTGCTCCGTTTCCTGCCAAGTTGACGGCGAGAAACAAATGCAGACCGGCGCCCCGAAGACGATCACCGTGACGCCGATTGCGCCGAACAACTATGTCGTGGAGCTCGTCGAGCAGAACGGCCACGTTCAAACTCTTTATCTGGCTGGGACGAAAGTCGCGTGCAATCTCGACGGATTGACAAGAAAAGCCGAGTGATGCGGGTTTGAGACAAGGACGGCCCGCCGCGGCGCTGCGGCGGTTTACAGACGACACAACGCGGACGGCCGATTGGCGACCATGAACCCGAGCGCGGAAACTGCGATCAAACGCCGCGGCGCCGACGCCATGTTCTACCTGCTGGCGGGCATCAGCCTGCTGCTTGTCCTGCTGATCGCGGCGGACGGCGTGCGCAAGGGACTCGATACGATCCTACCCAACTATTACCGGCACACCGGCTCGGTGGCGATCGCGATCTCCGAGGCGGCGCACGGCACGTCCGGCATGGTCGGCCTGGTCGAAGTCGGCAATGTGCTCGACAAGCTCGGCTACGGCATCAATCCGAACCGCGAGCGCATCGCCGCCCTTAATGCCCATCCGGCGCAGGCCGACGCAGCTTTGCGCGCCGCGGCCGATCTTGCCATAGCCGATCGCAGCAAGACTTTCGCTCTCGCCCTCAATGAAACCGGGATGATCGATTACTACTACCTCGCGTTCAAACTGTTCGGCTATCACGTCCGATCGATCTATGCGCTTTATGTCGGCATTCTCGCCATCATGGCGCTCTGCTTCATCGGCGCATTTCGCCATCGCGCGATATTCATCGTGCCGTCCATTTTGTATCTGTTGCTGCTGCTGATCGATCAGGATGCGATGCCGTCCCGCGACTTCGACTTCGGGCCGCTGACGAACAGCCGGACGCTGCCGTTGCTGTCGCTTTACCCGGTGTTGCTTTGCCTGACCCTGGTCGGGTCCGGCCGCGGATTTCGTTGGCTGGACGCCACGGCGGCAGCGCTCGCCGGCTTGGTTTTTGCCTTCGTGGTCAACGCGCGCACTTATGCCTATTGGCAGGCCGGGCCGCTCATTGCGCTCACTGTCGTGATCGTGGCGGCGCGGCTATGGCCCTGGCGATTGCCGCTGCGCGCGCGGCTTATTCGTTTGTCCGTTTATCCCGTGCTGGTATTCGCGCTGAGCGCCGCGATCCTGGTCGAAAATCATCATTGGCGGCGCGACGCGACGGCCTACCACACGGCGACGTTTTCCGGACACGGTTATTGGCTGGCTTACCTTGTCAGCACCATGCCGTCGTTCGAGTGGCGCGTTCCCGAGCTCGAACGGAAGTCCGGCGTAAAGGTCGAGGAGTCGGACGGCTATGCCGGCGCGCTGTTGCGGATCAAGATCAAGCAGCGCGGCGAGCGCCTGGAAGATTACCAGGCCGGCGACTTTTGGAATGAAAGCAAGCGCGACCCTTTGGCGAGGCAGGTCGTGTTCGATCTGTGGCGCCAATATCCCGGCATCATGGTCGAACATTACCTGCGGGCGCTGGCGCCGGTCGCCATCAACCTGCTGTGGCACCTCGGCCTGATCGCGCTCGCCGTCGTTGCGGTCGGCATCGGTCCGCACAGGCCGTTAGTCTGGTTGTTGCGCGCGGCGGCACTGACTGCGATCGGCAGGATCGCCGGCGCCATCGCGCTTGCGGCGGTCGGCTTGCCCTATGTCATGCCGGCGGCCCGGCAGCTGTCGGCCTTGGTGGTCCCCGTTGCATTGCTGGCGCTCTCGGTGATCCCGACCGTCATCGTCATGCCGTTCACCGATACACGGCTCGGAGTATCGGCCAGCGCATTCACCGATCCGCGCATGGGAGACGTCAACGACGCGGTCTGGCTTTGCCTGTTGATTTGGGCCTGTGGCGCGAGGTTGCGGCTCCCGGCGGCTTTTCGCTTCTGGCAAAAAGCTGAAAGCAGGAAGCGCGTTTTGCCGCGCGAACATTCAAGCCTTTATCGCCCCGTCGAATGAGCGCAACGCCAGGCCCCGCTCGCGCACGAGGCCGGCGACGTCCGGGTCGGTCAGCACATCGTGCTCGGTCTGCCGCGCCACGGCGCTGATGAATGCGTTATAGCCCGGCCGCGGATAGTTGTTGACGCCCGCCGGCGCCGGAAACCCGGGATGGATGCAAATCTCCAGCGAACGCCCGGGCGCGGCCGCGCGCAGCAAAGCCAGCATCGCCCGTTTCGTCACCGCGCCGGAATAAAGCACACCGAAAAAATCGTCTGTGGTGGCAAGCGCCGGATGCAGCCCCGCGGCGCGCCAGCGCAGCAGCGCCCATTTGGCGAGGTTGTTGCGCCGCATCACGCCGGGCAGATCGGGGCCGAGCACAAAGGCGTGAAACGCCTCGCGCGAATGGCGCAACCGAGCGATGCCGAACCGCGGCAACAGTTCCTCGAGCAGGCGGAAAACTGCCGGGTTCATGTGCACGTGCTGATGAGAATCGGCATGAGTGGGGCGCAGGCCGTGGTCGCGGGCGATGGCGAGCTGGGCTTCGAATTCGCGCCGGATCTGCCGCAGCATGGCGCTGCCGCGCTCGCCCTTGAACGACGAAACAATGAGCCGATCCGCCGCCAGCTTGAGGTTGCCGTCTTCGTCGACCAGATCGGCGACCTCGCCGCGCGGCGCCACGGCCTTGCCGAGCGTCAGCGACAGATGAACCCCGATCGGCAGCGCCTGCGGCCGCACATAATCGCGGACGGTCTGATCGAAATAGGCGGTCGTCATCAGCATCGTGCATGAGCTGAGAATGCCGTGGCGATAGGCCGACAGGATGCCGGCATTGATGCTCGGATGAATGCCGAGATCGTCGGCATTGACGATCAGTCCGGGCGGTACGGAACTTGCCAAGCTCAGCTCCCGTCCTATTGCCGACCGCGTAGCGCCGCCGGCGTTATCCCGCGCGGGAAAAGCCGGCCGCGGAAAATCCCCGCTGCCGCCCACAGTGCGAGCAATCCCCAGCAGGAAAACAGATACGTCGTGGCGAGATGCAGGTTCTCGGCCGGTCCCGACACCTTCGTCAGCGCCATCGCCGCGGCAAATACCAGGAGCGCAAGGAGCGGCAGATGCGGCAGCCAGTAGCGGCCGTGCGCGACATCGGCGGTGACCAGCGTCCGTATGACCGACAACGGCACCGCCGCCGCCGCCAACAGCAGCATCAGCGGCGACGTGCAAAACCGGATACCGTGCGGGGAGCCGCATGCGAGGTCCGACCCGGCCCACAATACGACAAATGCCGCGGCGCCGAGCGCAAAGGCGGCGAAGATCGCCTTCATCACCGCCTGCGAGGTGTCCTCGCCTTCGCCCTGAATGCTGATGACGACCGGCAGGATGATCTGAACCACCGGCTGCGTCGCGGTCACGATCGCCTTCGGCAGCACGCTCGACGCCGTATAGATGCCCAAATCCGCCGGGTTCAAAATCAGATAGGCCAGGAAAATATCGGCGTTGTTGAACAGCACGAAGCCGACGAAAGCGCTGCAGAACGCCAGCGCCCGCCGCAGCGAATATGCCGCGAGTGCCGGGCTGTCTTCTTCCGTCGTGGCTGCCGCCGAGCCCCTGCCGGCGATCACCCAGCACAGGCCGCCGAGCGTGAGCAGGTTTGCCGCCAGCATGCCGGCAAAACATCCCCATGGCGAGCGGGTCAACAACAGTCCGACCACGCCGACGGCGCATTGGGCGACGCACCACAGAAACCAGCTCGCGCCGTAAGCCACAAAGCGCAATGTGCCCTGCAGCGAGGCGCGGACGATCTCGACGCCCAGGAACGATACGGCGGTCAGCGGCAGCACCAGGATCAGCGCCAGCGAATCGGCGCCGATCAGTCTGCCGCCGATATAAAACAGCACTTCGAGCAAGAGCACCGTCGCCGCCGTCCACGGCAGGGCAATCGCGGCGATGCGGGCGAGCATCCTGGAAACGAACGCCGGCCCTTTGCTGCTGTTGGCTTGCGCGAAATAGCTCGAAAGCAGCAGCGCTATGATGGAAATGGGCGCGACCAGGACGTTCAATACGGCCCAGCCGGTATACAGGCGGCCGAACCCGGTCGGATCCAGCATCGCGTTGGCGATCAGGAGCAGCAAATAATAGAAGCCGTGCCCGGAAATGTAGAACGTGGTCAGAACCAGCGATCGGCGGATTATCGAATGGCGCATCGTATCAGGCCGGTAGGGGCATTGAGTTCCGCCGCAAGACTGCTGTCGACATCGCTGCAAGACGAATCATTGCACAGATTTTACGCCCAACGATACACCTTCAGGCTTCGATCTGAGACCGACGAGCCCCCGGATCAAAAGCACCGCCAGCCAGGGAATCGCGATGGCGATGATCCCGAGATAGCAGAAAAGCGAGCCGATCGATAAAGGGCCTGGATCGATCCATGGCGTCACCGACGCGAACAGGAAAAGCACCGCGACAATGATGGCGGCGGAACGCAGATCCGCCAAGCCGATGGTCAGTCCTCCCGCGGCCATGCAAATCAGCGCGCCCGCGGCAATGATAATGGCGGGTGTTCGTATATTTGCCCACGCCATGCTGTGCGTGACTGGATTGTTGTACCAAAACAGCTGATGCTTTACTTTGGCCGGCAGCGTTTCGACAAGGACCGCAGGGTGATGCAGGACGATTCGCAGCGTCAGCGATCGAACCAGCTTTTCGTATTCGCTCCACCCGGCCATGAGGTCGATCGTCAGCTCGCCGTTGCCGAGCTTGCGCACGATCGGAGAACTCGCATCGTTGCGGGCGTTAAGATCGCGAATGACCGCCAAATAGACCTCTTGATCGTTGACATTGTCCGTGCCGGCGTATTCACGCCGCAGTTCCGGACTGCTGTTGAAGATGCCCAACAAAATTTCATGCCAAATGATGTGTCCCTTCGGCTCGGTCGCATAACGCTGGTCGACCTTCAGGAAGACAATCGTCGCGTACGCGGCCGTCACGACGAGGAGAACGACCGCCGGCCAAAGCGGAGCGAGCCGGCCAATCGGATGGCCCGGCTTTTGGCCGCGCAACGGCCGCAGCAGCACTACGCCAAGGCCGCAGGCGGCGGCGGCGACCATGGCAATCTGCCAGGCCACCTCGGTGCGGCAGGACAATAGGAACGCGAATATCAAGCTTTGCAGGCTCACGCCGGCTACGGTGAAGGCGCGCGGCGGCTGGCGTTGCCAGAGCACGAACAGAACATGCAGCGCCGGCACCAGGGACAAGCCGGAAAACAGCCGGCTATTGGCGACCGTCTGCTGTTGCAGGCCATAGCTGTTCGCATAGTCTTCCAGGAAATAGAGCTCGGCGAGGAAGATGACGAGCAGGAACAAAAGCAACGGGCTTTTGCGGAATTGCAAAATATAGATCAGGCAGGTCGCCGCCACGATCAAGTAAAAGAAATAATAAAGCGACGAGACTTTGTCGCCGAACAGCCGAAAGCTGAAATAGATGTAATCGGCATAACCGAGCTCGTTGGCTTGGATGATTTCCGGCGGCAGGCTGGCATCGATGGGACCATCGATAGCCTGCCGGATGATTCGATTGAGCTGCGGCCCATCGGTCAGCAGCGTTTCCCACCCGGCGGCGTCCAATCGCAGCCCCGGCTCGCTGTCGAATAGGGCAAAGCCGTTCTCGTTGAGCACGTTGACCACCGACTTGTAGGCAAGGTACCCGCCGGGGCTCGGGTCATGCAGTCGAGAAATGGCGACCGCGAGCGACTGCCGCAGCCGATAGATCGGATGAAAGGCAACCTGGTCTTGCCCGAGGCGCATGCCATGAAAGATGTCGAGATAGAACGTGCAGCCGACCAGGAGCAGCAGCGCGATGCACCCGATGCGGCGCAGATTATTGTTCGCGGCATCCAAGTCGCTGGCTCCGATTAATGCGGCGATCGCGGACGGGGTTGCGGCCCAAGTTGCGATCCAAGTCACTTGGCGGCTTGCTTGCGGGCAAGATACGACGAACGCAGCTGGCTGACCGCGATATTGGCCGACAGTCGCTCCCCGACGAAGCCATTTTTGTCGAGGACCCCTAGCATCTCACTCTCGGTGTAACAAGCATAGCCGGCCTCGCGACGCAGCTTGCGATAGGGCGAGACGAAGTTGCGCGCCAACCCGATGATGGCCGCGACCAAGAAGCCGTTCTGCCAGGCGAACCGCAGGAACGTGGTGACGTGGCCGACGAGCGGCGTATCCGGCGCGATGATGTCGCCGAGCAACAGCCTGCCGTCGCTCTTCAACAGCCGGCGAAAGAGTTTAAGCGCATCGGTGAATTGGCTCGGGCTGAGATATTGCACGACCGAGTTGACGACGATCAGGTCGACCGAAGCCGGCGCCACCGCGTCGAGTTCGGCGTCATCGAGGATACGGATCTTCGGACTGCCAGCGTAATGCGAAAGCAGCCGGTGGCGCGTGCTGTCGGCGCGGTCGTAGAGCAACAGGGTCCGGCAGCTTTGCGCCAGGTCGTCGGCGGCAAGCGCATCGCCGCAGCCCCAGTCGAGCACAACCGCCGCGCCGCCGGCCGGCAGGAACCGGCCGATGCCGCTTAAAACCCTGGCGTAGTGCGCCTCCTGGTGGCGCCGGCTGACATAGATCGCGTTCGGCGCATTCCAGAAATCCAGCCAGGACCTCATCGCATCGCCCGCTTCCGGGTGCCGGCGGCGCAGGCGCGACCGGCGCCTTGCGGATGGCCTCGATCTGCAGTCGCGAACGCGTTCCTGAAAAACATGCCTGATTTCCGGCGGGCGGACCCGTCACAACGAAAGCCGATGTTGCACGGGCGCAACGGTCAATCTGACAGAATTTTGTCTTAACGTTGCGTTAACCATAATTAACATAGAAACGGCCGACCGTGGTAGCCAACGCGTAGTCCCATCGGGGCACGAGACTAACATGCTATCAAGGCTCGCTTACGCGATCGTTGGGACTGCCGTCGTCGCGGCGTCGTTTTCCGGTACCTTGTTTGCGCTGAACTGGTGGTCGGGCAATTTGAGCTACGACCCGCTATTCACCGCCTCGATCCCATCACTTCCAACCGCACGACCGCAAGAGCCTGCCCCATCCGCACGGCCTGTGCCCGCGCCAACGACCGTCGCTACGCAAGAGACGCCGGCGGATGCGCTGCCGAAAGTGCAGACGCGGGGATTCCAATGGGCCGCCATGGCGCATTTGCTGGTGCGGCCGGAAACGGAGCCGGCCGTGGTGGCGGGCCAGCCGGTGCTGCGGCTCGTCGCATCGCCGCAGGACGGTTTCCACACCTTGGGTGGTCAATTCAGCGGCCTGAACAAGAACCGGATCTACCGGGTCACCGCCTGGGTCAAGGCCGCGGGCGGAGGCAACATCCAGCTCGAGCTGGGCGACCAGCCGCCCGGACAGCCGCCGCATCACATCGCCGCCATTTTCAGTCTCAGCAACCACACGGTTCGCGACGGAGACGTCGTGGTCAAGGACGGCGGCATCGACCAAGGTCCCGACGGCTGGCAAAAGATCTGGCTCAATCTGGTGACGGCCGACGGCAACCTCGACGTCACGCTGCGGCCGGCGAACGGCGACGTCCTGATGTTCAAAGGCGACGGCAGCCTCGGTATGATTTTGGGCGGCGTCGAGGCGAATCCGCGCGGCTAGCGCGTTTCTTCAGACAGCGCTTATGACATCGCGGCCGCCGGGCGAGAGCGGCGCAGGACATAAAGCAGCAAGGCCAGCGGCAGATATATGCCGCAGAGCATGACCAAGATCAGCCAGGTCACCAGCACTTCCGCGATCAGGGTGGTCGGATAAAAGAAACTGGTAAGCGTCGAGCAGGCGAACACGACCACGCCGACCGCTGCGCCCATAAACGCGGTCCGTGCCGTCGGCAGCGGCACGCCAAGCGCCAGCGCCAGGACGATGGCGGCCAGCCCCAAAAGCATCGGACCGGCGTAGTTGCGCCAGTTCCCCAGCTCGGGCGTGTCGGCGAAAAAGTAGATCTGAGCCTTCGGTTTTCCGATCACGAACGACCGCAACACCCGCCACGGATGCTCGCGCACGACGCGGAAATAAAGCCGGCGCATTTCCTGGTCATAGACGCCGTTGCTCTTGAAGATATCGATGTCGAGCACGCCATCGACGACGTTGGCGATCGCTGACGCCCCGTCATTGCGCCCGCGCAGGTCGCGTATGGCGGCGACATAACTCATATCGTCGGAGAACCGCGGCAGATTGTAACCGTAAGCGGCATATAGCGTCGGATCGGCGCTGACGGTGCTGCCAAAGAGGTCGTGCCAGAACAAATGGGCTTTTGATTCTGCCGAGTACAAGGCTTTGTCCGGCGCCAATGCGCTGTAGCCGAGCAATACGATGACCCCCGCTGCCGCAAGCGCCGCCGGCCAAGTTTGGTAAGCCGATTTGCCGATAGCCGACGGCCACTGGCGGACGCGGAACAAGACTTGCCGCAGCGGCCGCAATCCGGTGACGACGACGGCGGTCAGAAGGATCGCAAGAATTTCCCAATAGGTCTGGGTCCGGCAAAACACCATGAACATCAGGATGAAGGTCTGAACGGCGGCCATCGCCGCCACGGCCGGCGTCGGGCGAGCCCGCGTCACGACGAGAAGCAGCAGATGCAGCGCCGGCAGCAGTGCCAGGACCGGGAAAAAACGGCTGTTCTGGATCGCGATGATAGCGCGGGTCTGCGCGTAATCGAGCGCGAAGTAATGCGCCGCCAAGTATAGCATCAGCAGCAGCAGGCAGAACCGAGATCGGCGGAACGTGGCGAAGAACAGCGCGACGGAAACAAACAGCAAGGTAAAATAGAACAGCACGAGCGCGTTGATGTTGATGCCGTAAAGCTTGAACGCCCAGTACGTGTAATCGACCAGGCCGAGCTCATTGCCCTGCAATATGACGGGCGGCAGCTTCGGATCGATGGCGACCTCGCTCGCTTCCTTCATCAACTGGTTCATGCGCGCGCCGTCGGCGACCAGAGCCGCACGTTGCGCTGCCGTCGGCAGCGGATAGGTCTCGCCGCCCAGGAGTGCGAGCCCGTGCTGCGTGAAGTAGGACAGGATCGAGCCGTAGCCGACATAGCCGTGCAATGGCTGCGGTTGCATGCGCGACAGCGCGATCACCAGGCTTTCGCGCCAGCGATAGATCGGATTGTCGTACATCTTCGACTGGAAGCCGAGCTGATAGGCATGCAGCATATTGATCGCGAACAGCACTGCCACCGCGAGCGCGAAAATCGCGATCACCGCGCGGGATTCCTGAACTGGCACCAATGCAGGAAGATTTTGGGTCGGGACCGGCACCGTCGGCGATGCGGCATCGGGGCGTTCAGTCACAGTCACCCTCGACCTCAATCGCTCGCGCCGACGTTTGCGCCATGCCGTTTGACGGTTGGGGTATTGCACTATTTGCGGATAGAGGTAAATCCCTCGGCGATGGCAATCATCTTGTCCCGCAAGACTGCGCGCATGACGGCCGGCGCCGCTGCGATCCTGTTAGCTGGAATGGTCGATTGCGGGCCGTTCAATGCGGCTTCGGTGACCGCCGACAATTGGGGCACCCGGCCCAATACGGCGGTTCGCGTCTTGCTGATGAAGGCCAATCAGCCGGCCGACGCCGTCATGCTGCTGCCCGGCGGCCACGGTAATATCAATCTCGACAGCCAGGGACATGTCGGCTGGGGCGAAGATGATTTCGTCATCCGGACCCGCTGGCACTATTTCGACCGCGGCATCGCCACGATCATTCCGGACGTCGCCCTCGACCACAAGCCGCCGGTATCGCTCGCCGGATTCCGAACGTCGGAGCTGCACGCCGACGATCTGCACGCGCTTTCCGAACAACTGCATGGCGTGGCGCCGAAAGTTTGGATCATCGCCTACGACACCGGCGCCACGTCGGCGCTCAATGCGGTTGCGCGCGGCAAAGTCGATTCGATCGCCGGCCTCGTTCTGATCTCGCCCATTCTCGAACCGCCGGACGAGAACAGCACGCTGCTTATCGACGGCGTAAAGCGAGCGCTCGGCCGCATGCCCGTTCTCGTGGTCGGCCATCAATTCGATCCGTGCTCGTTGCCCGTCGTCGACCGGATCAAAAATGCCGCCGCGGTCCTGCGGGCGCCGCATTTTCAATCGCTCGTCATGAGAGGTGGTCAAACGCAATTCATGCTTCACGATGCGTTTGCCTATCCCGAAGGCAGTTGCAACACCCAGCCCGCCCATGCTCTCGCCGGCCTCGAAGAGGCCGTGACCGGCAAGATCATTGACTGGCTCTCCCACGAAGGCGCGATCGCATTGGATGCAAGGCCGCCTTCGGCGTCGGCTCCCGACATCGCCAGTCTCGACCTGCCGCCGGTATCACAGGTCACGGCCCTATCCGCCCTGCCCGAGCCGGCGACCCCGCAATTCCACTGGGAGGTGTTGCGCGGCTTGAACGTGCAGGCCGTCAATGCCGCCGCCATGGTGGGTGGCCAGGCGGTCTTGCGTCTCATTGCCACCCCGAACGACACCGGCCATACGCTTGCCGTCAGGCTGAGCGGGCTCCGCAAAGATCAGACCTACCGGATAGCGGCCTGGGTCAAGCCCGTGGCCGGCGGCAATGTCGAGCTCGCCGCGCTCGATCGCCCCGACACCGACAAGCCGGTCAACAACGGCGACGCCGTATTCGACCTGTCCAATCATCAGGTCCTGGAGGCGTCCGGAGTACGGGACCGCGACATCGAGCAGCATCCCAACCATTGGCAGAAGGTGTGGATCAATGTGGCGACGTCGGACGGTCAGTTGCTCGTAGCGGTGCGCCCCGCCAAGGGCGGAAAGTTTTTGTTCGTCGGTGACGGCAAGCTCGGATTGATTCTGGGAGGGATCGAGGCGGAGCCGCTCGATTAGGCCAAATCGCTTGCGCCGGAATATTGTCCTCAGCGGCGCTGCAGAAACCACTTGACCGTGCGGTCGAGGCCATCCTCCAGGCCGACGCGGGCATCCCAACCGAGGCGGCCGCGGGCCTTGCTCGTGTCGGAATAATTGCGCTTGACGTCGCCGAGCCGCGGCGCGGCGTGGCGGATGCCGTGGCTGCGGACGCCGTTCTTCTCGAGCACCGTGCGCAACGTTTCGGCAAGCTCCAGCACCGTGGTCTCGGCATTGGTCGCGACCTGAAAGATTTCGCCGCCGACGTCGGGCGCCGTGGCGCCGCGGAAGATCGCCTCGGCGATATCCTCGACATAGATGAAATCGCGGGTCTGCAGGCCGTCGCCGTAGACCTCCCAAGCTTGTCCGGCCAGAGCTTCGCGGATGAATTTGGCGACGATGCTGCCCTTGTGGGTGGACAGCGGCCCGTAGCAATTGCCGAAACGCAGCGCCACCGTATCGATGCCGAAACTGCGCTTATAGGCCGAGCAATAAGCCTCGCCGGCGAGCTTGCTGGCGCCGTAGGGCGACACCGGATGGGTGGGCAGCTCCTCGTGGATCGGCGGCTCGCAGTCGCCGATCGGCGCGCCGCTCGAGGCAAAAACGAAACGGCCGACACCGTTATGCCGGCAGGCCTCGAGATAGTTCAGCGTGCCGAACACATTGACGGTGCAGTCGCGCATCGGGTCGGCGACCGAGGGCCCGACTCCGGTATTGGCGGCAAGATGGATGACCGCGTCGGCGCCTACGACGACACGGCGCGCCAGCGCGGCGTCGCGAACATCGCCAGTTACGATCTCGATGCGGCAAGTCGCGCCGCCTGCTTCCGCGGGTTTGAGCGTCTGCGGATCGAGCGCGCCAACCGGGCTGATCGCTTCGAGCTCGGCGCGCGTGCCGACGGAAAGGTCGTCGATGACGCGGATCGTGTCGTTGCTCCGCGTCAGCAGCAGCCGGATGAAATTCCGGCCGATAAAACCGCAGCCGCCGGTGACGAGCCAGCGCATCGCTAGCGCCACCGCACGCGCGGCAGGATACGCTCGGGTACGATGTACTCGCGATATTGCAGCACCTGTTCAAGCATCGCCGCGACCACGTCGTCGGTCATCAGGTGCGGCTTGAGCCCGAGCTCGGCCAAGCCATGATGCGCCGGATTGTAATAATGCTCCTCCATCTCCTTGCGCGGATTGTCGAGGTGCTGGATGTCGACCTTGAGATTGAGCGAGCGCGCGACGCGCTGCACCCGTTCGGCCAGTTCGTTGACGGAGAATGTCTCGGTGAACTGATTGAGGATGCGCAGCTCGCCCTTCCCCGGCGGATGCGCCGCCGCGAGCGCGATGCATTGCAACGTGTCGCGCAGGTTCAGGTAGCCGCGCTTCTGGCCGCCGCGGCCGTAGACCGTCAGCGGAATATTTGCCACCGCCTGCACCAGGAAGCGGTTCACCACCGTGCCGAAAATGTCGTCGTAGTGGAAATTCGGCCTCAGCCGCGAATCAAGATCGGCTTCGTCGGTCGACAAGCCATAGACCGGGCCCTGCATCAGGTCGGTGACGCGTAAGCCATGAATGCGTACGTAGAACCACAGCAGATCGGTGTCGAGCACCTTGGTGGTGTGATAGAGGCTGCCGGCCTGGCGCGGAAACAGAAACTTGTCGCTGCGGCCCTTGTGCTGGATGTCGATCCAGCCTTCCTCGATGTCGATATTGGGCGTGCCATATTCGCCCATGGTGCCGAGCTTGATGATGTGGCAGGCCGGCGCGTGGCGCAGCACCGCCCAGATCGTGTTGAAGGTGGCAATCAGGTTGTTCGACAGCGTGGCGCGCGCCTCGTCATAGCCCATCATCGAATAGGGCGCGGACGGCTGCTCGGCGTAATGCACCAGCACGTCGGGAGCGAATTTTTCGACGAGTTGCGACAGGAATTCGAAATCGCAGCAATCGCCGATCTTAATCTCGATGTTGTGGCCGGTGACGCTCTCGAATAAAGCGGCGCGCTCCGGCAACAGCGGATTGGCCATCAGCGCGTCGGAATTGGTGTCGCGGGCGATTCTACGGCGCAGATAATTGTCCACCGCGCAGACGTCGTGGCCGGCGCGGCGAAACGCCATCGCCGTCGGCCAGCCGAGATAGCCGTCGCCGCCGAGGATCATGACGCGCATCGCCGCCTCGCGCTATTCGGGACTGCCGCTGACCAGGTCATGCCGGCGCAGGAAGTCGGTGAGCTCGGCCTGCGACAGCGTCGCGACATTGGCCGAATTGTAAGGCTGCTCGACCGCCGTTTTGCGCAGCTCCTCGTAGTGCGGCTTGGCCTTTTCCGGCGTGGCGAAAGCTGGTCGCACGACGAAGTAGCGCTCGAGCTCAAGCGCGCGGCGCGTCTCCTCGTCGTTCATCAGTTCCTCGTAATGCTTCTCGCCCGGCTTCGGCCCGACCACCTTGATCTCGATGTCTTCAGCCCGGCGGCCGCACAGCGGGGCGAATTCGCGCACCATGACGGTCGCCAAGTCGGCGATGCGGATGGCCGGCATTTTGGTGATCAGCACGTCGCCCGGCTGGCCGAGCACCATGGATTCGATGACAAGGCGCACCGCGTCGTGCAGCGACATGATGAAGCGCGTCATCTGCGGATCGGTCAACGTCACCGGCCCGCCGCCCCGGATCTGGTCGCGGAAGATCGGAATGACCGAGCCGCGCGAGCCGAGCACGTTACCGAAACGCGTGGACAGAAACGTCGCGCCGGAAAGATTCGGATCGAGCGCCGCCGCGGTCATGAGCCGCTCGCCCATCAGCTTCGACGTGCCCATCACGTTGGTCGGATTGACCGCTTTGTCGGAACTGGTGAAGACCAGCCGCTCGACCCCGTTCTCCACCGCCGCGCGGGCGATATTGTGCACGCCTATGACGTTGGTCTGGATCGCCTCGAACGGCGAGCGTTCGCACAGAAAGACGTGCTTGTAGGCGGCGGCGTGGAACAGCACCTGGATGTTTCTGGTCTCGCGCGTGATCGCCATGCTGTCGCGGATGTCGGCGAGCAGGAAGTGCGCGTCGTAGCGTGCGCCATAACGTTCCTCGAGGAACGCCAGCTCGCTCTCGTTGTTGTCGATCCCGGTCAGCGAGGCGATTTCGAAGTTTTCCAGGAGCTGGCGCGCCAATTGCTTGCCGACCGTGCCGCAGACGCCGGTGACCATGACGCGCTTGCCGCGCAAATAGGCCCGTGCATGGTCCTGCGCAGACGATTGGGCATTCATGCGGATCAACGATCGGGCGTGGCGCCGGGCACGGCTTCTTCAGCTCAATGAATTGCCTATAGCGGCTACGCGGTGTTGACGCAACCGACGGAACTTGAGGCTTCCAGAGCGCGGCATTCCACCTCGATTCGGCGTTGGCCCGACTCGCCGCGCCGTGCTAAACGTTCGTCACGGCCTCGGGACGCCGGCGCTTCCATCAACGGGAACGCGGCAGAGGGGGGACAATATGAGCAGCGACAGCCCGGCTGCGCACAATCCGCTGCATCTGTCGATCGTCGTGCCGGTCTATAACGAGGCCGCCATGCTGCTCGCCATGGCCGAAGAGCTGGCCCCGCATTTCGACGATTTCGCCGGCCGCGGCCGCTGGCAATTCGTGCTGGTCGACAACGGCTCGACCGACGGTTCGGCGGCGATCTGCGCCGAGATCGTGCGGCGCTGGCCCGGCTCCGTGCTGGTCGAGCTCGACCGGCCCAATTACGGCGAGGCGCTCTGCGAGGGCTTGGCGCAGGCCGCCGGGCCTTGGGCCTTCATCATCAATGTCGATTTCTGGGACGTGCCGTTCATGCGCTGGTGCTTCCGCACCCGCGGCGTCTACGATCTCGTGGTCGGCTCGAAGCGGGCGGATTTTTCGCTCAACCGCCAGCAAAGCTACCGAAAACTTCTCAGCTGGGGCCTCAACACCATCCTGCAGGCGGTGTTCGGCTTCGTCGGCTCCGACACCCACGGGCAGAAATTCGTCTACCTGCCGGTGATGCGGCCGATCTTCCGGCAATGCGTCATGCGGCGCGGCCAGTTCGATACCGAATTCACCTTGCGTGCCGCGCGCGCCCAGCTGTGGATCGCCGAAGTGCCGGTTCCGATCGTCGAACTGCGCAAGGCGCGCAATCTGATGCTGCACAAGATCGCGCGCAACTTCGTCGACATCCGCCGCCTGCACCGGGTGATGCGCGAGGTGCCGATCAAGGCGGCGACGCGCTATCACCGCTGGTCGCGCGAGGACGTGGAAAACCTCGACGGCGCGCAGACCGCGCTGCTCATTGAAATGGGCCGCCTGCATCGCGGCTCGACCATCCCGATCGATTCGGCGCTCAACGAGCCGCGCGACGCCGCGGCTGTCGGCTTTGATCGAAAGCGCGGCGCCGCAGTTCGTCCTTGAGCCCCGTCAGGCCGCGCTCGGTTTTTCCATCACCATGATCAGGCAGTCGGCCAACAAGGCATTGTAGAAGCTTGCCTTGTGCGACAGGTGCCAAAAATGCTTGCCGGTGCGGAACCGGGTTTCGCGCGTGAAGCCGAGCTTCGGCAGCACGCCGTCGAGCGGCTGCGGCAGCGCGGGCACGATCAGATACATGTTGCGCCCGGTCAGTTGCAGCGGCCGGAAGCCCGCGTTCCGCAACAGCTTGAGCAGGCTGCGGCGCGAGAAGAACTGGAAGTGCTTGGGGTGCTGCAGTTCGCTGACCGTGAAGCCGATCATGCCAAGCGCGCGATAAAGCCAGAATGCTGAATTCGGCGTCGACAGCACCAGCCGGCCGCCGGGCTTGAGCACGCGGAACATTTCGCCAGCGAGAATTTCCGGCGAGGTCATGTGCTCGATGACCTCGGAGCAGAAAACCAGATCGAAGGTGTCGTCCGGATAATCGATGCCGCTCTCGAGATCGACGACATGGCCGTCGAAGCCGTGGGCGCGATAGCGCGCGATCCCTTCCTCGGAAATGTCGACGCCGCGGACCTTGTGGCCCTTGGCGGCGAGCGCGAGCGAGTTGCTGCCGGAGCCGCAGCCGACGTCGAGAATATCGAGCGGCGTGTCGTCGGGGACGCAGTCGATCGCATAGATCTTGCTGGTCCGCGGGATTTCCGACCCTTGCGTATATTTCCGATCGTAAAACGCCTGAATGCTCTGGTGCATGGCGCCGCGGTTGCCGTAACGGAAATGAATGGGCCTTGGTAGGGTCGTTATAGATAGGCGGGTCCGATCGTGCAACCGCGCTCAGCCGTCGGAGGCCGCCATAGCCGACTGCCGCTTGGCGCCGGCCGCGAATCCGACAATGGCGGCCGCCGCGATCACCAGCGCCAGCACCAAAAAAACGCCGATCCAGACGAAATTGTCGATCATGACCATCGGATTGAGGACCACCAGCCAATTCGGCAGCCAGGCGACGACGATGAATAGCGGAATCACGCCGGCCGTCGGCAGCAAAGTTCGCAGCGCGTCCGCATTCCAGGTCACCAAAAAAACCAGCACTATGACCGCCGCCGCCGGCACCAGCGCGCTCCAGATCGGCAACCCGCTAAAAAGCCCGCCGAAGAACTGCTGCTCCGAGAGCCAGGCGCGCGCCGGCTTGTCGATGAAAAAGGCATGCGCCACGAATTTTGGATCGTTGCGCAGAATGTCGAAGAACGCCAGCCGGCTGAATTTCTCCAGCGCGGTCCGCTTGGTCGCGCCATCGCGATTGAGGTATTGCCCCTGCTGTTCCGGCGGCAACTTCATGATGGCGATGCGGGCCACCGCCGCGGGCATCGCATCGTCCGTGGCGTTGTTCACCGAGGCGCCGTATTTCTTGTCCCATTCAGGCTCGAGCTGCAGCGACGACAGCAAGCCCTGCCAGAACATATGCCGCGGCACATCGCCTTGTGCGCGGTAGACCGGGTGCAAAGTCGCGGCGGCCAATAACTGGGCTAACAACAGAACGGCGAGAACAGTCACCGGCGCCGGCGCTGAGCGCGATTGCCGCCAATCCCAGAGCGCCCGCAGCGACCGGCCGCGCCGTAATGCCAGCGCGCCGCCGATCATCCAGAAGGCCAACAGCGCCAAGACGGCCCAAATGACCGGTGACCGGATTTGCAGGGCAAAAGCGAAAATCGCCGCCTGCATGGCGACGACCATATAATCGAGCGGACCGAGCCGGTAGCTCGGCCGCGTCCACATGACGATCAGGTGCAGCACCGGAATGGCGGCGATGGTGCCGAGGAAGCGAGGGTCCTTCGCATCGATACCGGCGGCGCGGAAAAAGGCGCTGGAACCGAGGAAATTCACGAAGTCGGCGCAGACGATCGCATAAAGCGCAAGTGTCACCGCGACAACCGCGGCCATGGCGCCGACGCTGCGCCAGTGGCCGACGCCGTAAAGCACCAGCGATATCATCAAGATGACGAAGTAAAGATAGGTCAGCGCCGGGACATTCACGCCAAAGACCTTGAACGCCAGATAATTATAGCTGCCGAGCCCGGTGTCTTCTCCGGAAAAGCCGATGAGGTCGATGTATTCGCCCTTGGCGTTGGCCGGCCTTGGCGGCGGCAAATCGATGGTTTGCGCCCGCACCAATGCGGACTGCAGCAGTTTCGCATCGCGAAGATTGTCGGGATAGCGCACGTCGGACGCCGGATCCGGCTCGCTGGTGAGTCCGCTCTTGAGCAGTGTAGCGAGGAGCCGCTGGTCGACGGCAGCGCCGCCGATGCCAAACCGCAATTTTGTCAGTGCTGCGCTGATGCCGTAAAGTTCTCGGCTCCAGCCCTGTTGCGTCATGGTGTTGACGAGGTTCTTTTCAAATAACGTGCAAAGCATCGCCGCGAGCAACAACAGCGCGACGGCAAATGCGCAACAGGAGGCGAGCCAAGCCTCTCTGCGGCCGGGTGCCGCTCCAGAACCTTTGCTTGCTGCCGATTGGGAGGTCACGGGTTTCCGAAATATTGCCGATGGGGCCCAGACACTTGAACTTTTCGCAATCACGACGCAAGAGCCGTGCTCGCCGCAGGCGCCCTGAAGCAACGACCGGCGCGAAGCCGCGTGTCCGAGAGCCAGAGTTTCGTCCCGCGCTCAGCCGTGGGAGGCCGCCATCGCCGGCCGCCGCTTGGCGCCAGCCGCGAATCGAACAGCGGCTGCTGCCGCGATCACCAGCGCCAGGACCAAAAAAACGACAATCCAGGCGAAATTGTCGATCATGACCATCGGATTGAGGAGCACCAGCCAATTCGGCAGCCAGGCGACAATGATAAAAAGCGGGATTACGCCGGCCGTCGGCAGCAACGTCGCCAGCGCATCCGCATTCCAGGCCACCAAACCCACCAGGAACAGGACCACCGCCGCCGGTACGAGCGCGTTCCAGATCGGCAACCCGTTAAATAGACCGCCGAAGAATTGCTGTTCCGACAACCAAGCCCGCGCCGGCTTATCGATGAAAAAGGCATGCGCCACGAATTTTGGATCGTTGCGCAGAATGTCGAAGAACGCCAGCCGGCTGAATTTCTCCAGCGCGGTTCGCTTGGGCCAACCATCGCCGCGCAGATATTGCTGCCGCTCCTCGGGCGGCAATTTCATGATGGCGATGCGGGCCGTCGCCTCGGGCATCATGTCGTCCGTATAGTTGTCGACCGAAGCGAGGTATTTGGCACCCCATTGCGGATTGAGTTGCAGAGAAGACAGCAAGCCCTGCCAGAACATATGCCGCGGCACATCGCCTTGTGCGCGGTAGAGCGGATGCAAAGTGACGGCGGTCAACAGCTGGGCCGACAATAGAACGGCGAGAACGGTGACCGGCACCAGCGCCGAGCGCGATTGCCGCCAATCCCAAAGCGACCGCAGCGACCGGCCGCGCCGTAATGCCAGCGCGCCGCCGATCATCCAGAAAACAGACAACGCCAGCACCGCCCAGACGACGGGCGACCGGATTTGCAGGGCAAAAGCGAAAATCGCCGCCTGCATGGCGGCGACCATATAGTCGAGTAAACCAAGGCGGTAGCTCGGCCGCGTCCATATCACGATCACATGCAGGACCGGAATGGCAGCGATGGTGCCGAGAAACCGCGGGTCCTTCGCATCGATGCCGGCGGCGCGGAAAAAGGCGCTGGAACCGAGGAAATTCACGAAGTCGGCGCAGACGACCGCATAAAGCGCGAGCACCACCGCGACGACGGCGGCCATGGCACCGAAGTTGCGCCAGTGTCCGATGCTGTAAGGCACCAACGAGATCATCAAGATGACGAAGTAAAGATATGTCAGCGCCGGGATATTCACGCCAAAAGCCCTGAACGCCAGGTAATTATAGGCGCCGAGCCCGATGTCTTCTCCGGCAAATCCCATGAGGTCGCTGTATTCGCCCTTGGCGTCGGCAGGCCTCGGCGGAGGCAAATCGATGGTCTGCGCCTGCACCAATGCGGACTGCAGCAGTTTCACATCGCGAAGATTGTCGGGAAACCTCACGTTCGACTCGGGGGGTGGATTCCCCGCAAGGCCTGCCCCCTCGAGGGTGGCAAAGATTCGCCGGTCGATGGCAGAGCCGCCGATGCCAAACCGCAGTTTTGTCAGCGCGGCGCTGATGCCGTAAAGTTCGCGGGTCCATCCCTGCTGCGACAGGGTGCCGACGAGGTTCTTTTCAAATAAGGTGCAAAGCATTGCCCCGAGTAGCAGAAGCGCGACGGCAAATGCGCAACAGGACGCGAGCCAAGCCTTTCGGTCGCGGCCGGACGCAGAACCTTCACTTGCCGCCGGTTGGGAGGTCACGACTTTCCGGGGATGTTGCAGATGGCGGAGTGCAGACACTTGATCTTTTTGCAATCGCGACGCAAGAGCCGTGCAAGCCCCGGGGCGGCGGCGGCAACGACAGGCATGAAACCATGCGCCCCGAACCCATGAACCGATAAGCCCCCATGAGCCGCGCTGTCATACTCGCCGGCGGACGGGGAACCCGCCTTCACCCGTTCACCATCGCGCTGCCCAAGCCACTGGTGCCGGTGGGCGATCAGCCCATCCTCGAAATCGTCATCCGGCAGCTGATCGCCCACGGCTTCTCGCACATCACGCTCGCCGTCAATCACCAGGCCGAAATCATTCGCGCCTATTTCGGCGACGGCGGCCGATGGAAGATCAAGATCGACTATTCGATGGAGAACAAGCCGCTCAGCACCGTGGCGCCGCTGCGGCTCATTCCGGATCTGCCCGACGATTTCCTGGTCATGAACGGCGACGTGCTGACAGATTTGGCCTTCGATCGCTTCCTCGACGAGCACAGCCGCGGCAATCAGCTTTTTACCATTTCCGCCGCGGCGCGCGAGCAGACGATAGACTATGGCGTGCTGCAAATGGGTACCGACGGCTATCTTTCCGGTTTCGAGGAAAAGCCGAAGACGCCTTACTGCGTGAGCATGGGGGTGTACTGCGTCAACAAAAAAGTTCTCGATTTGATTCCGCAAGGCGAGGCATTCGGGTTCGACCAGCTGATGTTGAAAATGATCGCCGACCGCGAGCGTGTCCGTGTCGTGATGCACGACGGCTATTGGCTGGATATCGGCCGGCCGGACGACTATCAGAAGGCCCTTGAGGACTGGCCGATTCTGCGTACAAAGCTCAAGGGATGACGCAATCGCACCCTGCATCAAGCCGACGCGATCGGCCCGCGGATGGCGAAGGCACATTCATCGTTACTGGCGCGAGCGGATTCGTCGGGCGCCATCTGGTAGAGCGACTCAGCTCGCTCGGGCACCGCGTCCATGCGCTGTCGCAGTCGAATGGGTTTGACGTCAGGACCGGCGAGCTTCCGGACGGTCCGATCGATCATGTGTTTCATCTTGCCGCGCGGACCGGCGTGGCGGAAGCCTGGCAAGATCCATCGGGCTTTTTTGAGGTCAATGCACTCGGCACCTTCCGCGTCCTCGATCAGTGCCGACGTCGCGGCTACCCGGCATGCTATTTGAGTTCCTTTCTCTATGGCGGCGATGCCAGCGCCGGTGCTAAAGAAACCGACGTGATCAAGCCGGATAATCCTTACGCGTTCTCGAAATATATCGGCGAGCAGATTTGCGGTTTTTTCGGCTCGCATTTTAGCTCAAACGTCGTGGTGCTGCGGCCGGCAAACATTTACGGCCCCGGCCAGGGCTCGAACTTTTTGATCCCGCATGTCATTGCTCAGCTCGTCGATGAGCACGCCGGTGAAATCCTGGTGCAAGACCTTGCGCCGCGTCGCGATTACATTCATGTTGATGACGTGGTCGATGGAATGCTGCAATCCATGAAAGCGCCTGCAGGTTCGATCTTCAACCTAGGGTCCGGATCGGCCTATTCCGTCGAAGAGATCATCCGTTGCGCCTGCAGGCTTGCCGGCGTGCAAAAACCCTACCGCGCGATCGGCAAGCCCAGGCAGCACGAGATCGCCAATTCGCGCATGGATGCGACGGCGGCGCGGCAGATTCTGGGCTGGGAACCGAAGGTGTCGATCGAGCGCGGGCTGCAGTCGGTCATCGAGAGCATGCGGTGATGCGAAGCCTCGATATCGTGTGTCCGGCCTATCGCGAGGAGGAGATGATCGAGCTCTTCCATCGTCAGCTCTCGGCCGCGCTGGAACCGCTCGATCAGCGCTATCGGATCCGCATCATCTATGTCTTGGATCCTTCCCCCGACCGGACGGAAGCGTTGCTCTGTTCGATCAGCGCCGCCGATCCCCGCGTCGAAGTGCTCGTGATGTCGCGGCGGTTCGGCCATCAGGCGGCGCTGATCGCCGGCATCGATTGCAGCCGCGGCGATGCCGTCATCATGCTCGACAGCGACATGCAGCATCCGCCGGAGCTCATCCCGCAGCTTGTGGACCATTGGGAGCACGGCGCCGACGTGGTGCAGATGATCCGCAAGGACGGATCCGAGACCCGGCTGGTCAAACGGCTGACGTCGCGCTGGTTCTATCATTTGCTGCAAAAAGTCGGCGCGGTGGATTTGCCCGCAGGCGCGTCCGACTACCGCTTGCTGTCGCAACGGGTTGCCGCGGTTGTGCGCGCGCAGATCACGGAAAGAAATCCATTTTTGCGCGGCCTGGTATCCTGGGTGGGCTTCAATATCGTCTACCTGCCGTTCATGCCCAGTGCGCGCCAGGGCGGGCGCTCCCAGTACCGCTCTTCGACCCTGATCAATTTCGCCCTGAACGGCATCTGCTCGTTTTCCAAACTGCCGCTGCGATTTTGCGTCGGATTGGGGATGGCCATTGCCTGTTTGAGCTTCCTCGGCGGCTTCCTCGAGATCATCTTCTATATGCTGGGAGCGATCGAGGTGCCGGGCTGGTCGTCGTTGATCGCCGCCGTATGTTTCCTCAGCGGCGTGCAGCTGTTCTTTCTCGGCGTCATTGGCGAATATATCGGACTCATTTTCGACGAGGTAAAAGGCCGACCCCGGTACATCGCCGACCGCCGCTACCTGCTCGGCCGGCCGGCGCGATGTGAGGGCGCCGAACGGATCTCGGCCGCGCCCGTGACGCGAAGCAATGCCGCAGCCGACGAAAAAGTGGAACCGTTATGAATCGGGCCGACCGCGCGACCATGGCGCGCCCGTTCATTGCCGGAACGGAAACGGCAGAGCTGACCGCGATCGTCACCGGCCGGACCGATTCGCTTTTTGCAAGCGATCTGGCGGAAAGCCGCGACCGCGTCTCGGCCAAAATGCGCGACCGCCGCATTCTGGTCATCGGCGGCGGCGGCTCCATCGGCGCGGCCACGGTTCGCATCATCCTGGATTATCATCCTGCCGCCCTGCACGTTGTCGACCATAACGAGAATTATCTTGTCGAACTGGTCCGCGAGTTGCGCGGTCGAGCGGCCGGCATTCCCGATGGCGACTTTCGCGCTCTGCCGCTCGATTATGGCGGCCCCGTCATGGAGCGGTTTTTGGCGGATTCGCCGCCATACGACGTCGTATTGAATTTCGCGGCGCTCAAGCACGTCCGCTCGGAAAAGGACATCTACTCCGTCCTGCAAATGTTCGACACCAACGTCGTCAGACATATGCGCTTCAAGCGCTGGCTTGCCGATCATCGGCATGGCTCGACCTATTTCGCGGTATCGACCGACAAGGCGGCCAATCCGGTGAGCTTGATGGGCGCCAGCAAACGCCTGATGGAGGACCTGATCTTCGACGGCGGCGCCGCAAGAGGTCAATCGACGACCTCGGCGCGATTTGCCAATGTCGCATTCTCCAATGGCAGCCTGCTGCAGGGCTTTGGCCACCGTCTGGCCAAGCGGCAGCCGCTCGCGGTGCCGCGCGACACCCGGCGCTATTTCATTTCGCACCAGGAGGCCGGCGAGCTTTGTCTCTTGGCGACGTGCCGGATTCCAGACGGTCACATCGCGGTGCCGCGCGCGGACGCCAAATTCCAGCTGCAATTGCTGGAAGATATCGCCGGCGCCTGTCTCGACTATTGGGGCCTGCGCGCGGAGCGCTACCTCGACGAAGCGAGCGCGCGCAACGACGTCGAACGGCTGGCGCGGGAAGGCCGCTGGCCGCTGCTGCTCACGCCATTGGATACCGGCGGCGAGAAACCGTTCGAGGAATTTGTCGGGGCCGGCGAGACCGTGACCGACTGCGGGCTGCTCAATGTAGCGGCGCTGCGCCACATTTCTCGCGCGAGCGCGGAGCAAAAACTATTCGATCAGATCGCCCGCTGGGTGGATGAGCCCGATCTTGCGATTGCCAAGAGCAAGTTCGTCAGCGCAATCGCCGATGCCTTGCCGAACTTCCGCCATTCGGCCTCCGAACGAAATCTGGACCAGCGATTGTGACAAAGGACGGCACCCGCCCTGGGCCGATGTCGGCGGTCGTGGAAACTTCGGCAGTCGCGAATTGTCTCGTCTGCGGCGGCCGCATGCAGCCGAGCAGCCTGCCGGGCTTGGTCAAGTGTGACACTTGCGGTTTCGTTTCAGCCAATGTGACCCTCACGGACGAGGAAATAGCCAAGCTCTACGACCGGAGCTATTTTCATGGCGACGAGTATTTGGACTATGTCGCCGAAGAAGACAGCCTGCGGCTGAATTTCCAGGGCCGGCTGCGCACCTTGCAGCAAATCGTTCCGGATCTTCGCGAGCGCGACATTTTCGAGATTGGCTGCGCCTATGGCTTTTTTCTCGACGAAGCGCGGCATTTTGCGAGGTCGGTCGCGGGAATGGACATTTCACAGGATGCGGTAGCGTATGGCCGCAGCCAGCTCGGATTGGATGTCCAGCAGGGCGATTATCTCAGCCGCGACTTGGGCAGAAAATACGACGTTGTCGCCATGTGGGACACCGTGGAGCATCTCAAGCGCCCGGATCTCTTCATCGAGAAAATCAAAGACGATCTGCAGCCAGGGGGCGTCCTCGCGCTGACCACGGGCGACATCGGCAGCGTCAATGCCCGGTTACGCGGCCCAAAGTGGCGGATGATCCATCCGCCGACCCATCTGCATTATTTTTCCGCAAGCACCATGAAACTGTTGCTGGAGCGGCACGGTTTCGACGTGGTGCATCTGAGCCATCCGGGAATCTCGCGGCGGCTGCGTTCGATTCTTTATTACGTCCTGGTCTGGCGAACGCGAAAGACGGAGCTTTACGACGCATTGAGCCGTTGGCGCGTGTTCGATCTGCGCATCACCGTCAATATGTTCGATATCATGTATGTGGTCGCGCGACGCCGCTGAGCAATACAGCTTTCGTCACCGCAGCAGTCCGCGGCCGATCGCCGCGACTTCGAAGCCCGCATCGCGCAAGGATTGCAGCTGCTGCCGGCTCAGCACGCCATTGGCATCGAGAACGACCGGCCGCTCGGCGCCGCTCCATGCCGCAAGGTCGATGGCGCGATACGGCTTGTGCCCGACGGCGAGAATCACGGCGTCGAAGCCATGGGCGTCGGGCAGTTCGCGATGCAGCGGCACGCCGATCTCCCCCTCGACGAGAGGATCGGCGAACGCGACCGTTGCCCGTTTGCCGATGAGCATGCCCGCCAGCGTGAGCGAGGGCGAATGCCGGGTATCGCCGACGTCTTCGCGATAGCTGGCGCCGAGGATGAGAACATGCTTGCCGGCGAGACCGCCGGGAATCATCTCTTCGAGCAGAGCGACGGTCGCGGCCGGCATCCGGCTGTTGATCGCCACCGCGGCAGTCGAGAGCGGAAAGTCAAAGCCCACCAAGCCGAATAGGTCTTGCGCCGCCGTCGTCCCGAACATCGGGTCCTTGCTGAGGCAATTGCCGCCGACGCCCAGCCCCGGATAACGGATGTTTTGATGCGTCGGCCGGACTCTGATGGCCTTGAGCACTTCGAACAGATCGACGTCGATGCGGCGGGCGAATTTCTCCCATTCGTCGATCAACGCGATATTCACCGCCCTGAAAGTGTTTTCCAGGACCTTGGCCGTTTCCACCGCGCGGATGCTCTCGAGCCGCGTCAGGGGCCGCTTTTTGGTGTCGATGAAACTCGACAGGAAGGCCTCCGCCGCGTCGGCGGCCTCGACCGTCATGCCGGCATAGACCCGCCACATGTCGACGATCGAAGCGAGGTAGCCGTCACCGGGCATCACACGCTCATAGCAATAGGCGAGCTTGAGCGCTTGCGTCGGCAGCGACCGCGCGGCCAGGCGCTCGCGCAGCAGCGGCGCGACGATGCGCTCCGTGGTTCCGGGCGGCACCGTGCTTTCCAACAGGACCAGCGCATCGGCCTTCATGTGATCGCCGACCGTGCCGATGGCGGCGCGAAACGGCGGCAGATCGACCTTGGGCGTCTCGTCTTCGATATCGAGACCGATCTCGACGACGATGATGTCGGCGGCGCCGAAAGCGCTCGCGTCGGTGACCGCGACGAGGTTGCCGGCACGGCGCGCCGATCCGGCGGCGGTAACGAGCGCAGCATCGGTTGTCGCGAAGGGAAATTTGCCTTGATTGAGCGCGGCCGCCCGCTCGCGGCCGCTGTCGGTCGGAAGATCGACGCCGATGACGTTGTACAGCGGCTCGCCCGCGCCATCGCGCGCCGCGGCGATCGCGATGGCGTTGGCGGCGCCGACAAAGCCGAGACCTTGCACGCAAACAATCTTGCGGCCGCGCTTGTCGCCCAGGAGACTGCTTAAAGTCGCGGCCGTCCCGTCCAAAATCGCGCTCATGGCCGTTCGCGGTGCCAGTGGGTCGGTTCCGAACCTGGCAGCGGCAATGCCAGCTCAGTCAACCGCCACGCCGGCATCAACCGCTGCAATTGGCTGCCCAGTATCATGCGCGCCCGAATATTACGATCCGCCGTTGACCGGCGCGCCGACCGGCGAGGCCTCGACAGCGATGCCTTCGGCGACGCTTTCGTCGTGGCGTTCGGCGCGGGGACGGATCGAGAAGAAACGGCGGACGACCCGGATCATCGGGCGCTCGTAGACCGTATACGAGACGCGGGCGATGCCGACAGCAACGACCATCAGGATCACGAACAGCACGATCCGGGTGACGAGCGGCTGATTGTCGGCAAGCCTATGGCCGAGATTATGCATCACCCAATAATGCAGCAGATAAAGCGAGTAGCTCGCCTCGCCGCCAAAGACCATCCAGCGATTGGACAGGATCCGTGAAAACGCGTTTCCCTTGATGGCCGAGGCGCCGATCAGGATGGCAAATGGGCCGGCCACGCATGTGGTGATGGCGCCGCTCAGCGGCAGCAGCCGGATGTTGCAATAGAGATAGGCGAACAGGATAACGGCCAGCGCCGCACTGGCTGCGATCATGGCGCGCGCCGGCTCCACTTTGGTGGTCATCACGAACTGCGCGGCGGCGGCGCCGGCGAGAAACTCGAACCCGCGGATCCAGGGCGAGTTGTAAACCAGCCAATGGGAGAAATTAGCAGCGGCCCGGGGATTGCCGGTATAGAGCGCGGCCCAATTGTTCAAATAGCCGCGATATTCGGTGAGCTCGTAGGCGAGACCGGCGCCGATCAAGGCGACGATACTGCCGATGATCACCAGGCGCGTTCCGGCGAGCCGGCGCAATGTCGGCGCCAGCAGCGGATAGCTCAAGTAAAAGAACGCCTCGGTCGACAGCGACCACATCACGCCGGTGGCGTTGCTGTAGGCTTCGCTTGCGGCGCGATCGCCGAAGACCCAAAACCACCACGACTGCGTGAACGTCAGGTAGAGTGGAATCGGTCCGACAAGATCGACTTTGCCGTCGTTGGTCCTGAACACTTCGACGGTGGAGATGACGAAAACCAGCAAAAACAATGGATACAAGCGCGCGAACCGCGCCACGAAGAACGCGCGAACTCCGCCCGGCAGTGATACCGACGAGCCGTAATTATAATGGATCACGAATCCGCTGAGCACGAAGAACAGCGTCATGCCGATATTGGCGAGCGCGACGAACGGCGCATTGTACGCGGTAATGCTGGAATTCTGCTGGAATAACAGAATGTAAAAGTAGCCGTGCGAGAACAGCACGGTGCCGGCGGCGATGAAACGCAGCCCGTCGAGCGACGCGATATGCGGGTGGATGGGGTCGATCGTCGTGTTACGGCGGGTCTCTAGCGTATTCATGAGCTCTCCGCGCCAGCCGTCGACCGCGTCAGCGCTTTTTGATGCCACCTGCCGCGGACTATAACGGCGCGAGAGTCGATCGACAACCGTGGCGCGGCGTCGTCGGCTCGCACTCAGCGGACATAGGGCGTGAAGTGCGGCACGATCAGGAACTGGTAGACCAGCAACGCGCCGATCATGGCAACGAACAGCGTGCCGACGACGATCTCGCGGCGCAAAGAATAGGCTTGTTCCGCCGCAAGCATATTGGCTTCGCGCGGCCCGAAACTGCATAACAGGCGGCGCGCCACCAGTTTGCGCAACCAGGCCCGCGCCGGCACCTCGATCAGGCGAAAAGTCGCGGTCGACAGCATCAACGTCAGCGCAATGGCCACGACAATCCGAAACGCGGCCTCCAACTCTATGCCGTATCCGAAGTCCATCGACGGCCGCTCGAAGATGCGCAAGGTCCAGGTATGAACGGCGTAGATCGAAAAACTCAAGTCGCCGAGCAGCACCATGAGCGGGGTCGACAGCAGCACGGCCACGCTGGACGAGCGATAGCGGCTGACGCAAAAGATCAGCGCCGCGATGCCGATCGCGCACCCGAAGTTCAGCTTGAGAAGTTCCGCGTATTTTGCGATTTCGGGACCGAACGGCCGGAACAGAAAAACGAGCGCGAAGGCGAGGAGAAAGGCCAGCGAAGCGCAAAGAACGATGCGCCCGCGGCGCTCTTCGCGCGGCGACACCGGGTACCGTGAAAAGACCGCATAGATTTGCGCGGTCAAGCAGCCCAAGATGAATTCGAACACCCGCCCATACGGCGAATAGTAGAACAGCCACCAAAACACCGTGTGATCCGACCCGCTGACATTGCCGTTCATGTGGCGCACGCCGAAGGCGTTGATCGCATCACTGTGACCGGCGGCATAGGCGAACGCAGTCAGCACCAGGCCCGACATCGCGCCCGCGGTCACGAAGAGGCCGGCGATGCTGCGCAGCCGGGCGACGTAGAGCACGAGCACGATATAGGTCACATAGAAGAAGAATTCGGTCGACAGCGACCAGCTCAAGCCGAATGTACCGTCAAGGACGAGCCGGTCGCCATAAAGCACGATATAAACCCACGACTGCGTCAATGTGAGAAAGTGGCCCATGACGAGAAGCAAATTCAGCTTATGGTGATCAACCCATTGCAGGACTCCATCGACGGCGAGGCCCACCAGAAAAAAACAGATGAACAGCGGATAGATGCGGGCAAAACGCGCGCCGAGAAATTCCAGGATCGCCCAGCGCGGCCTCATGGTGGTGAACAGCCGGCTGTAATTGTAGTGGATGACGAAACCGCTCAAGACGAAAAACAGCGGCATGCCGTATACGGTGAAGAACTCGCCGTAATTGAAGACCGTATGCACATTCTTGAAGTTCGCCAGCCACGAACAGGCGTGCGAGAACAGGATGCAGAACGCCGCCAGGAAACGCAGCCCGTGCAGCGCCCGCAATTCGTGCGAGCTCTCACCGGCCTGGCTGATGCCGGTTTTTTTTGCAAGCTCCGCCGCGGGCACTGCCGGTGACGATGCGACGACCGCCGCGCTTGCGCCGGCCGGCGCGCCTGTATTCGGTCCCGACACGGGCTTTGAGGTGACTTCATCCATGGCAAGGAGGCTCGCGCGGGAACGGTATCAAGCGCCAATCACCGGCCGATTCCCGGCATCCAACGGCGGATAATGGTCGGAAGCGCGAAAATGAGTCAACCGTTCGGCGGCCGCCAGGCAATCCGGCCGACGAATGGAACTCACGGCCCAGCCGACATTCACCGGCACGCGAACGCGATACGCATTTTGGCACGATCGAACAGCGGAATCAGGAATTCGCGCTGCTGGCTGTCGGCAGAACCGCATGAATACAAAACCTGAAAGCGTTTCCCGCAGCCGCCCGCCGGATCTGGCAACTTGTTGACATCGTATTCGAACGTGCATGAATTCTGTCCGTTACAGACGCGGCGCATGAGACCCAGCACGTTGTCGTGAAGCTTGCCGTCGCAATTGTCGCCGAAGCTTGCCGACGCCACTGAAATCGTGCCCGGGCTTTGGCTCGGGTCTGTGTGCGCCAGCGCGCGCATGTGCATGGAAACGAGCACGCTGAACAAAGTGATCAGGGTCAGGATAACCGGCAGCCAAATCCCGAATCGCAGCGGCCGAAAATTCGCGCGAACCCAGCGCAGCGCCGGTTTCTCGATCAAAAGGTAGGATATGTACGAGACAACTAGTGCAACCAACGTCATTCCGATGAAAATCATCCAGCGAGGGACTTCCGGATATTTCACGACCAGCCACTGTCCATATCCATGCAAAATGAAATAGTGCAACAGGTACAGCGAGTAGCTTGCGTTACCGAGCTTGACGAGGAGACGGCTGGAAAGAATTTCGGATAGCCGCGAGCGATAGCGCGCGGTCGCGTAGATCAAGACCGCCACCAGCGTTGCGCAGCATTGCGTCGCGATTGCATATGGACGAAGTTGATAGCCGAACGTCACCACCACCACGACGACGAAGGCGCCCAGGCTGCCGTATGTCAGCAATCGCGCAACGCGCCGGCTTTCGCCCTCGCCGGTGCGCAGCAAGAGTGCCTGGGCGGCGACCGCACCCAGCAGGAACTCGGATATTCGGCCCCACGGCGAATTGAACAGAGTCCAGCCCACAAACTGCGCCGCGGACGCCGCGGGGAAATGTGCCGCGGCCCAACTCCGCAACTCGGCGGCATGGAACAAACCAAATATATAAAAGCTCAATCCGTATAGCGCGGCGGCAACCCCGACGGCGGCGAGCCGCCAGCCGTACAATCGGGCGAGCGCGCCGGCGCCGAACAGGTAGGCAAAATAAAAGAACGCCTCGGTGGAAAGCGACCACATCGCTCCGGTGGCGCCCGTGATGTGGGTACCGTAATATTCGTACGCCGACGTCGAACCGACCGGCCACCACCACCAGGTCTGCGTGAAGGTGAGATACAGCGGCAAGGCCTTGAAGGGGTCGTAAAGCGTGAACACGTTCCCGGAAAAATATCCCTGCGCCCACAGCAGCGTGAAGAAGTCATAGCTGAACACCAGCAGAAAAAGCGGATAAAGCCTGGCGAACCGCGCAATGAAAAAATCCACTTTGCCCGACACGCCCGACGGAACGGTCTTATGATAATTGAAGTGAATGACAAAACCGCTCAACACGAAGAATAACGTCATGCCGACGGCCGAGCCCGAGTGCATCAAGTTTGCTAAAACACCCTGGTTCAACGAGTCCTGCTGCAGCAGGACGATATACCAATAGCCGTGCGTCACCGTCACACCGAGCGCGGCGATGAACCGAAGGCCGTCGAGCGAAGGAATATGCGGGTGAAGCGGCGGTCGTGCCTCGCCGGCAATTTGCGCAGCCGATTGCTGCGCTGGCGCGTCAATCGGCGCTGTCCCGGCCTTTTCCAAAACGATAGTCGTCGACATTCGACTTCGGTCTCACCTCACCGAGAGCAGGCCGCGACAATATCGGCCGAGCACGACGCGATCAAGGATCACGCGCCGATCGTGCGTCATTAACGCGCCAGCCTTGCTTGAGAACAACCGGCTCTCTATGATGCGCGGCACGCATCAAGCCGTGGAACCGACGATAAGGGAAGCGGGCCGTTTGCCCGACGGCCGCCAACGATGAGCGATAATCCAGAAGCGGCAGCATCGAACGCGCACGCGATAAAACAAATAACGCTGCTGATGCCGGTTTGGGGATATCAGTTCGTCGGCCGGTTCCTCGAATTCTGCCTGCCGACGCTGCTTGCGCCGCATAACATACCGGCCATCGCGCGGGCAAAACCTTGCCGCTTCGTCTTGTTGTCGAGCGTGGCCGACGAGCCGATCGTCCGGTCGCATCCGGCCTGGCAAAAGCTCGAACGGCACTGCGCCTGCGAAATCCAGTCGATCGACGATCTGATCACCCAGGGCAATCACACCGCGACCATCACGCTCGCCTTCGAACGCGCGCTGCGCCAGTCCGGCGAGGCGATGTGCGACACCTGCTTCATTTTTCTGATGTCGGACTATCTCGTCGCCGACGGATCGCTCGCGACCGTGCTGCGTACGATCGAGACCGGTGCCGGCGCCGTGCTCGCCGGCAATTTCCAGATCATCGCCGAGGATGCCGCGCCGCTGTTGCGGCAACGCGCCGACCTGCAATCGCACGAGATCGTTCTGCCGCCGCGGGACCTCGTGCGATGGTCGCTCGCCCATCTGCATCCGGCGACGGTGGCCAACATCGTCAACTTCGGGCTCACTCACAACGCCCATACCAACCGGCTGTTCTGGCGCGTCGACGAGAATTGCCTGATCGGACGCTTCTATCTGATGCACCCGATCGCGATCCATCCGGAAACGAGCGACTTCGCCGTCGACTCTTCGTGGGATTATTCGTTCGTGCCCGAACTGTGCCCGTCCGGCAATGTCGTGGCGTTGACCGATTCCGACGACTACCTCGTCGTCGAGCTGCAGCGGCGCGACTACGAGTGGGAGAATTTGCGGGCGGGCCCCGTGATAGCCGCCGAACTGGCGCCAAGCCTGGCGGAGTGGACGACCGGCCATCACCGGCGCAACGTCGCGCAGACGGTGATCTTTCATGCCGCCGGCCGCCCCGCGGATCTGGCGCAATTCGTCGCGCGCTCTGACGCCTTCGTCGAAACCGTGCGCCGATCGCTTGCCGCGCCGCCGCTCGACCATCGGCGGCATCCCTACTGGGTCGGATCGATCGCCGTCAACCGGCGCCGCAGTCGACGGCCGCTCGGCAAGACGGATTGGTCTTTTTTGCTGAATGAAAAGCCGACCCCATCGCCCTCTTCGCAGCGGCGCTTGCAAGAAAAATTGTTCGGTTCTCCGCCCAAGGTCACCAGGCTGCACCCGTTATGGCCGGATTACAGACTGCCGCTCAAGGCGCTCAACGACATCCTGTCGTCGAATGGACGCGTGCTTCTGGTGGCTCAGGACACCGAACCGTTCGCGCCATGGATCGTGGACGCAGCCGGCGGCGTGGTGACCCTGAACTCCGATCACCTGCTGCATTTGACCCATCTTCAATACGGCGGACTCGCCGGAAGCTTCGACGCCTGTTTGTTGGTCTCCGGCGAGTCGATGCTCGAACAAGCCGATGCGCTCATTGAACATATCGGGCCTTTGCTCAAACCGAAGGGCCGGCTCATTCTGATGGCGACGAACAGCCTTTCGGCCGAGGATCCGGCCGAATTCAGCCGCAACTTCGCATCCAAGGCCGGCCGGCTTCTGAATCGGTCGCTTTGGATCGAAGATATCCAATACGTCGCGCTGAGCCGGCGCCGTTCGGCCATGCGCAACGCGCTGATGTGGTTGTTTGCGATCAGCGGCCGGATGCCGTTTGTCGCCGCAGCTGCATTGCCGGTCGGGCTCGCCAATTATCTTGCCAACGTGACCGCGCGCACCAGCAACACGCCGCCGCTCGGCGCCTTGTCGAGCGTGTGCCTGATGCTGCGGGCGTCGGGGCAGGCCGCGCCCTACCCGGAGCGGTTCGCGCGGGAAGCAGCGCTGGCGCGCGCCGGCCTGGCGTCGACACAGCGCCGCCCGGCGCCCAGCGAAGCCCTGCCAATGCCGGTCGGCTTGCCGACGCAAAACTTGCTGGCCGGCCCGCTGTGGCAGAGTGACGAAGCCCAATCGGGCTTGCATCTGGCGCGCTATCGGTTCGTCGCCGCATTGCTCGGCGTCCGCCACGACGTCGCCGAATATGGCTGCGCCAGCCCGGCTGGCACGCGGCTGGTCCTGCAGCAGTCGAGAAAGATGACCTTGTTCGACCCTCGACCGTTGGTCGTCGGCGATTTGCAATGGCGCTTTCGCGACGACTGGAGGTTTGGGGCGCGGCTGCATGACATTCTCTCGATGCCATTGCCGCGCCAGGTCGATTCGGCCTATTGCGTCGACTTCCTGCAATACATTTCCCGGGACGAGGAGGACGACTTCGTCCGGAACTTGCGCGACTCGCTCTCGCACGAGGCCGACTTTCTGCTCATCGGCAGTCCCTCCTATGGTGCCGGCAATCCAGCCGACGCGCAGCACGCCGCCGGCTCAGAGGCCCCACCTGCCATGGCGGCCCGATTGGATTCCCAGGATCTTCCTTGCCGGTCAACGCAAGGGCAACCGGCGCTTTCGGAGCGCCTTCCGCAAGCGGAGGGCCTCGCCGCGCGGGATCCGCGATCGGCGCCCGGCGAAGCCAGAGTTTACCGACGCACCGGCGCCGAACTGAAAGGCCTCATGGAGCGCTTTTTTCATAATGTCTTCGTGTTCTCGATGGTCGACGACCTCGCCCTGCCGGGCATTCAACCGAACGCCCAGCATGTCTTTGCACTGTGTTGCGGCAAAAGGACTGAAGATTCCGGTGCGACAACCGCGCCGGCGCCATAACCGGGCGCCGCGGCCGGATGCCTGCCTAGTCGCGGAACGGCGCGCGGGCGACCAGAAGCATGACGGTCATGACGCCGATAAACGACCACAACGCGAAACGTCCATAACCGAAGAACAGGTCGCTCGACATTCTCTGCATCTCAACGGCCAGCAGAACCGTGAACAATGCAATGCCGAAGAGAACGTATTTGCCAATCCTATTGAGCTTACGTTCCATCCGATCCAAACGATCGTGATCCGTCATGCGGACTGTTCCCATTAAACCCGGCACCCCTGTTGTTTAATGGCCAAGCAGCACGGCAACGACATTTCCCGGCAATGTCCATGCCGGGTCGCCGACCGCGACACCACTGACTTGCTAACGCGACCACTGACTTGCTTACGCAGGGATGCAGAAACGCAGCGATCCGGACAAACGCGTAACACGAACGGCACAAAACCACACTGTCCGTGGCCAACCACCCTTGAACGGATGCCGGCGCGCAGAATCACTTCGCGAGCTTGCGTTCGCAAGGCAATTGCAGCCTTCGCGTACAGATTCTGTCAATAGCCGCCGATAGCATCGGGCGAGTTTTCTGTTTAAAATTATACGGTAACCTGACGACGGCTGGATCACGATGCCGGGCCTTCCCGGCAGACTGAGCCCTTCGCCCGCGCCGCAGGCCATTGCCGTCCTATCCGGCAACCCCCATGACAACGGGATGACTGGAAACAGCAACGCCATGCCGCCCACGCTCTCGGTGGTCTTGCCGAATTACAATCACGCCAAATTCATCGGCCGCGCTTTGGCGGCGCTGCTGAGCCAGCAGCGCGTCGCCGACGAGATCATCGTCATCGACGACGGCTCGACCGACGACAGCGTTGCCGTCATCGAGCGGATCGCCGCCACTGCGCCGACGATCCGCCTGTTGCGCAATCCGGTCAATGTCGGCGTGATCCCGACGCTGCAGCGCGGCCTGGAAGCGGCGCGCGGCAAATACGTTTATTTCGCCGCCTCGGACGACTGGGTGTTGCCGGGCTTTTTCGCGCTGGCGCTGCGCCGGCTGGAGGCCAATCCCGACACCGGCCTGTTCTGCGGCGAAGCGATGTTGATCGACGGCCGCACCAACCGGCCGTTCGCCGTGCGGCCCGCGGTGCGGCCGCGGCTGCGCGCCGGGCGGATCGAAGCCGCCGGCGCGCGAGACTTGCTGCGCTCGACCGACAATTGGATCCTCACCGGCAGCGCGATCTTTCGTCGCGATTGCGTCACCTGGGCGGGCGGTTTCGATGTCCGGCTCGGCTCGTTCGCCGACGGTTTTGTCGCGCGCAAGGTGGTGCTGAAATATGGCTTCCTGTTCGAACCGGAAATCGTCGCCAGCTGGCTGGTGTTCCCCGACAGCGTCTCGCGCAAGACGGCGCTCGACGTGGAACGCACCAAACACATTCTCGACGTCGTTCCCGCCCTGATCGCCGCCGATCCCGGCTTTCCGTCCTGGTACGCCGACGCTTTTCGCGACCGCTGGCGATTCGCCGCGTGCCGCCTGGCGCTGCAGGCCGATCCGATCGAGCGATCCATGATCCTGGAACTGGGCGCGCATTCCGCCGCAGAGAAGGCCAAATTGGAGTCGATTTTGGCGTGGCCGCAGCGGAACTTGGCACGCTTGGTGATTCTGACCCGGCTATGGTATCGGCTGCGGCCGACGTCGCTCTTCGCGCTGTTGCGGACGATGCTGGCCATGCGCGGCTTGCGCCTCGCTTTGCGCTTTCGGTCCGGGCAATTACCCGGTATGACGGCGGCGACTGTCGTCCCAGGCGACACCTGACCCTAGCTTCACAAGGTCATCGTTTCTGCAATGCTGACGCAAGTTAAAGACGCGCCCTCGATGACCGCAACGGCCGGTTCCCCCGTCGATTTCGTGTCGCAATCGAATCTGGCTCTCAAGGCCAGGATCGCACGCACGATCTCCGAAGAAGTCGTGGCTGGATTCCGCATCTGGCGGGTCTGGGGGATCATGGGTTGGGACGACATCCGCCAGCGCTATCGCCGCTCGGTGCTAGGACCGTTCTGGATCACGCTGAGCACGGGCATCTTTATCCTGCTGCTCGGCATCATCTATAGCCGCCTGTTCCATATGGAACTCGAGCATTACATGCCGTACCTCACGGTCGGCTATATCGTCTGGGGTTTCATGTCGGCGACGGCCAACGACGGCTGCGTCGCGTTCATCGATCCCAATCGCATCATCAAGCAGATCAAGCTGCCCTATTCGGTTTATGTGCTGCGCATGGTGTGGAGAAACTTCATCATATTTCTGCACACCATCATCATCTACATACCCGTCGCCATCGTCTTCAAGGTCGAACCGAACTGGGCGATGCTTTTGGCCATACCCGGCCTCATCCTGGTCTGCGTGAACCTGATCTGGCTGACGGCCGTCATCGCCATACTGAGCACGCGCTATCGCGACATTCAGCCGATCATCGGCACCGCCTTCCAGCTCGGCATGTTCGCAACCCCGATCATGTGGCCGATCAGCTCGCTCGGCGACGCCAGGATCGTTGCCGAACTCAATCCGGCTTATCACCTGATCGAGATCACGCGGGCGCCGCTGCTTGGCGAGTTTGCGGGACTGCATTCTTGGCTCGCCGCGATAGCCATGGCGATTGTCGGCTCGGTCTTGGCGGTGGCGCTTTTGGTGCGGGCGTCACGGCGTATCGTCTTTTGGCTCTGATTTAAGAGAACGCCGTGGCAGCAATATTCCTAAAAGACGTCGGCGTGGATATTCCGATTTACGACGTCAACCATGCGTCGCTAAAAAAGGCGTTGCTCGGGCGCACCATCGGCGGCCGCTTCGCCCAGTCCGGCGCACACCTAACCGTGAACGCGCTCAAGAATCTCGATTTCGAAGCCCACGACGGTGACCGCATCGCGCTAGTCGGCGACAACGGCGCCGGCAAGAGCACGTTGTTACGGGTGGTCTCCCACGTCTATCCGCCGACCAGCGGCATGGTGCATATCGTCGGCAAGGTGTCGCCGATGTTCGATACGACCCTCGGCATGAGCATGGATGCCACGGGCATGGAAAATATTCAGATTGCCGGCACCATCTGGGGCATGTCGCGCGCGCAAATCAGAAACAGCACCGACGACATCGTCGAATTCACCGAGCTCGGCGATTTTCTGAAAGTGCCGGTGCGCACCTATTCCAATGGCATGCTTATGCGTTTGGCGTTTGCCATCACCACCATCCGCGATCCGGAAATCCTGCTTATCGACGAAGCCATCGGCGTCGGCGATTCGGGCTTCTTCAAGAAAGCCTTCGCGCGCCTGATGCAGCTCGTCGAGCGGTCACACATCCTTATGGTGGCGTCGCACCAGGACGATACATTGCGCCGCTTGTGCAACAAGGCGGCCTGGCTCGATCACGGCAACCTCATGGCTTATGGCGAATTCGAGAGCGTGCTGAGCGCCTATCGCAATCCGAATACGCCGGCGCAGCAGCCGGCCACCGCTTGAACGGCAAGTTGCGCTCACACCGCCGCGCGGTTGTGTGCTAGGAACCGGCCTGCGGCAAAAACCGAAAAGCGGGCGATGGGCAGCCGTCTGTTGATACCGGTGATCATGTGCGGCGGGGCGGGCACGCGGTTGTGGCCGGTCTCGCGCGAGAGCATGCCCAAGCAATTCGTGCCGCTGGTCGAGGAGCGCTCGACCTTTCAACAAGTGCTCGGCCGCATCCGTGACGCGATGCTATTCGACCGGCCGATCGTCATTACCCATTCGGATTTCCGTTTCATCGTCGCCGAGCAGATGCGCGAATGCGCCATCGAAGGCGACATCGTGCTCGAACCGACGCGCCGCGACTCGGCCATGGCGGTCGCCGTCGCAGCAGTGCTCGCCGCCGCGCGCGACCCGGCGGCGATCGCGATCGTGCTGGCCGCCGACCACGTGGTGCGCGACCCCGATGCCTTTGCCCGCGCCTGCCGCGAGGCGACGGCGGCCGCGGCCGATGGCCGGATCGTCACTTTCGGCATTAAGCCGACGTTCCCGGCGACCAATTACGGCTATATCCGGCCGAGCACCAAGCTCGACGGCGGCTCGGCGTTTGCGGTGGGCCGCTTCGTCGAGAAGCCGGATGCTGCGACGGCGGAGCGTTACATTGCCGAACATTACCTGTGGAACAGCGGCAATTTCCTGTTCCGCGCCGATGTGATGCTGGGCGAGATCGCGCGCTTCGAGCCGGACATCGCAGCCGCCGCCAAAGCCGCGGTCGGCGGCCTGACCAAGGATCTCGATTTCCTGCGCCTGCCGGCCGAAGCGTTTGCGCAGGCGCCGAAAAAATCCATCGATTATGCGGTCATGGAGCGCACCGAGCGCGCCGCCGTGGTGCCGGTCGATTGCGGCTGGTCGGACGTCGGCAGTTGGGGCTCGGTCTGGGACGCGCTCGGCCACGACGCCGACGGCAATGCGGGCTCCGCCGTCTTTCTCGACAGCCGCAACAGTCTCGCCCATTCCGACGAAGCGATCCTCACCGCACTGGTCGGAGTGGACGATCTCGTCGTGGTGGCGACGCCGGACGCCGTGCTGGTGGCGTCGCGCGACAAAGCCGAGCAGGTCAAAGACCTGGTCGAGCGGCTCAAGGTGCAGAACCGCGAACAGGCGGTGACGCATCTGCGGGTTTACCGGCCGTGGGGTTATTACCAAGGCGTCGACACCGGCGCGCGCTTTAAGGTCAAGCGCATCGTCGTGAAGCCGAATGCCGCGCTGTCGCTGCAAAAGCATTTTCGCCGCTCCGAACATTGGGTCGTGGTGCGCGGCACCGCCGAAGTCACCATCGGATCGGAAATCCGCGCCGTCCACGAAAACGAATCGATCTACATCCCGATCGGCAGCGTCCATCGCCTGGCCAATCCCGGCACCGCGCCGCTGGAACTGATCGAGGTTCAGGTCGGCAGCTATCTCGGCGAGGACGATATCGAACGGCTCACCGACCAGTACGGCCGTAACTGACGATCCGTCACTCCGCCGCGGTCGGCTGGCGCTTGCGCTGGTCGAAGCGGCGGTCGAATACCTCCTCGGCGATGCGGTTCTTCAAAATCTCCACCGAGCCGCCGGCGATCATCCAGCCGCGGGTGCGGCGCATGCAATATTCCACCAGCGTCTCGCGGGAAAAGCCCATGGCGCCCATGATCTGCACCGCCTCGCTCGCCACTTCGAAGCCGGCCTGGTTGCACGCCACTTTGGCGATGGCCGTCTCGTAGGCCGAGGGCAGGCCGTTATCGGCGTGGGTCGCGGCGCGATAGAGCAACAATTGGGCGCTCTCCAGCTTGAGCGCCATGTCGGCGAACTTCCACTGCAAGCCCTGGAATTCGCACAGCGGCCGGCCGAACTGCTCGCGCGTCGCCGCATAGTCGCGCGCCGCCGTGAACGCGTAGCGGCCGCAGGCGAGCGCGCGCGCCGTATTGCCGAGCCGCTCGACATTGAAGCCGGCCATCTGCTTCTTGAAGCCGCCGGGGCCGAGCAGCACGTTCTCCGCCGGAATGCGGCAATCGGAAAAATGCAGTTCGCACCATTGCTCGCCGCTCATGAATTCCGACGGCGCCGCGATAGTGAAGCCGGGCGCGCCGCGCTCGATCAGCACCGAGCCGATGCCGCCGAGGCCGGGCCCGTAGCGCACATAGACGAGAAAAATCTGCGCATCGGGGCTGAAAGTGGAAAACACCTTGCTGCCGTTGATGATGTAGTGCGATCCGTCCGGCCGCGCGCTGGTTTTCAGGTCGGTCACCGCCGAGCCGGCGTCGGGCTCGGTCATGCCGAGACTCATGACCATGCGGCCGGCCAATAGCTCGCCGAGCCAGCGCTTCTTCTGGGCTTCGCTGCCGTATTCGGCGAAGACGCGGATCGGGCCGAAATTGCCGAACTGCACCACGTCGGCGCTGCGCGGACAGACCGCGGCGACCTGCTCGATGGCGATCACCGCCTCCATCAATGTGCCGCCCTGCCCGCCGTCGCGCTCCGGCAGCGCGATGCCCATCAGCCCCTGCTTGGCCATGAGCTGCGCCACGTCGTAGGGGAAACGCGGATCGTGCGCACGCTTGAGCGCGCCCGAGGCGAGATGAGCTTGCGCGAAGCGTCGCACTGACTCGGCGAATTGCTTTTGCTCGTCGGTGTAATCGAAATTCATGATCGGCTCACTGTGCGCTCACCCCGGTCTGTTTGATGATGGCGCCCCATTTGGCTTCCTCGCTGGCGATGTCGGCGGCGTAAGCCGCAGGCGTGCCCGGCAGCACCTCGGTGCCGTCGGCGGCAAGCCGCTGCCGGATGTCGCCGTCGGCCAGCGCATTATTGAGCGCGGCATTGAGCTTGGCGATAGCCTCCGGCGGCGTGCCGGCGGGCGCCACGAGGCCGTAGTGCAGCTCCGCCGCATAGCCGGGCAGTCCTGCCTCGGCGACGGTCGGCAGTTCCGGGAACAGCGGCGAGCGCCTGGCGCCGGTCACCGCGAGCGCGCGCAGATTGCCGCCGCGCACCTGGCCGACGACGCTCGCCATCGGGCAGAACATCAGCGCCACGTGTCCGCCGAGCAGATCGGTAATCGCCGGCGCGACGCCTTTGTAGGGAACCGCGGTGAACTTCACGTCCGCCATCATGGCAAACAGCGCGGCGGCGAGATGGGTGCTGGTGCCGGTTCCGGTCGAGGCGAAGTCGAGCTTGCCCGGATCTTTCTTGGCGAGCGCGATCAGGTCGGCGACCGAATGCGCCGGCACCGAGGGATTGACCAGCACGAAATTCGGGCTGGTCGCGATCAAGCCGATCGGCGCAAAATCCTTTTTCGGATCGTAGGCGGCGTCTGGATAAAGCGACGGATTGATCGCCAGCGAGCTGGTCGCGATCAAGATCGTGTAGCCGTCGGGCGCGCTGCGGGCGGCGTCGCGGGTGCCGATGGTGCTGCCGGCGCCGCCACGGTTCTCGATGACGATCGGCTGGCCGAGGTTTTGGCTCATCTTGGCAGCGACCAAGCGCGCGATCACGTCGTTGCCGCCGCCGGCCGGATAAGGAACGATCAGCGTGATCGGCCGCACCGGATAATCGGCCGCCTCGGCGTTGCGCTGGAGGCCGATCGTGATTGCGGCGAGCGCCACAATCGTTGCGGCGACGGCCGCGCTGCAAGCCCGCGTTCGTTTCAGCAGGTTCACGGCGCCTAAAGCTTCTGGACGCCGGCCTGGTCGATGATCTGCTTGAACACTTCGATTTCCTTGGTGACGCGCGCCCAGGCGGCGTCGGCGCCCTGCGGGCGCACCTCGAAGCCGGCATTGAACAGCTTGTCTTTCATTTCTGGCGTGCTCAAAACTTTGAGCGTTTCGGTCTCCAGCCACTTGACGTTGGCGGGCGGCGTCTTCGCCGGCGCCAGCAGCACGCAATCGACCGCGAAGACGAAGTCCTTGTAGCCGGCCTCTTCCATGGTCGGCACATCCGGCAGCTCGGGCCAGCGGCCCGCGGCGCTGACCGCGAGGCAGCGCATGGTGCCGGCCTTGATATGCGGCAAGGCCGGTGCCAACGAGCCCGAGCTGAGCTGTACGGTGCCGCTGAGCAGCGCCGTGATGGCGTCGCCGCCGCCCTTGAACACCACATCCGACAGCTTCGGCAATTTCTCGCGGATCTTGAGCAGCTCCAACTGCAGTTGCGCCGTGGTGCCGATCGGCGGCGTCGCGCAGTTGTATTGCTCGGGATTGCCGCGCGCGAGCGCGATGAAATCCTTCATGGTTTTCGCCGCCAGTTCCGACCTGACCACGAACGTGTTCGGCGACGTCGCCAGCTCGCTGACGCCGACAAAATCCTTGTGCGGATCGTAGGGCAGCTGGTTGTACAGCCCGTAATTCACCGAATAGGCGTTGGTGGCGAGCAGGATGGTGTAGCCGTCGGGCTCCGAGCGCGCGGCGTATTCCATGCCGATATTGCCGCCGGCGCCGCCGCGATTGTCGACGATGAAGGTCTTGCCGGTCGCTTGCTCGAGAGCCGCCGTCACCATGCGGGCGACGATGTCGGACGGGCCGCCCGGCGTATTGGCGACCACGAATTTCACCGGACGATCCGGATAAGCGGCGTAGGCCGAGCGGATGCGCAGCAATGCCGGCGCGGCGATGCCGGCGGCAAGGGCGCCGGCGGCCTTGACGGCGCTGCGCCGGGATAAACCGATTGCTCTGGTGAATTTTGTCATCGTCGTTGTCCTGCTTTCAAATGCCGTCTTATTCGCCGAGCGTGATGCCATTGCCGTGGATGACCGTCGACCATTTGGTCTCTTCGCGGTCGATGATCGCGGCGTGCTCTTCGGGCGTCGTCGGCTCCGGCTCGCCGCCTTCGTTGATGATGCGCTTGCGCACCTCGTCGGTCGCCAGCGCCGCGCGCAATTCCTTGTTCAGCCGCTCGACGATCGGCCGCGGCGTGCCGGCAGGCGCCAGCAGGCCATAGCTCAATGTCGCGTCGAAGCCGGGCAGCCCCGATTCGGCGAGCGTCGGCAGTTGCGGCATCAGCGTCGAGTGCCTGGCGGAGGTGACCGCAAGCGCGCGGATATAGCCGCCGTCGAGCGCGGCGCGCGACACCGGGATGGGATTGAAGCCGACCTTGACGAAGCCGCCCATCATGTCGGTGATCAGCGGGGCGGAGCCTTTTTCCGGAATCTGCTCGACCTTGACGCCGGCCTGCTGCGCGAACAGCACCGAGGCCAGGTAATTGACCGTGCCGATGCCGGGCGTGGCGACCTGATAGGGCTCCTTGGCGCTCTTCATCAAGGCGATCAGCTCGCCAACCGTGTGCACCGGCAAATCCTTGTGCACCAGGAGAAGCGCCGGCGCCGAAGCGATCAGGCCGAGCGGGGCGAAATCCTTGCGCGGATCGTAGCCGACATTCTTGTAGAGGTTCGGGCCGGTCGCCAAGGTCGAGGTGTAGCCGAGGATGATGGTGTAGCCGTCCGGCGTGGCATGAGCGACCTGGCGCGTGCCGACGGTGCCGCTGCCGCCGGCATTGCGGCTCTCGACGATGATCTGCTGGCCGAGCGTGGCGCTCATCTTGTCGGCGACCGAGCGCGCCATGATGTCGTTGGTGCCGCCGGGCGGCAGCGGAACGATCAGCGTGATCGGCCGGTTCGGGTAATCGTCCGCCGCGACCGGGCCGGACATTGCGAACGCGACGATCGCCGCCAGAACCGCAATAGCCGCCGTCAGCCGCGCCAAAACACCCTCCCCGCTCAAAGCGTCCTCCACTTTTTTGTTGCAGCACCCGCCGGTGCCGGCCGATAAATGTAGCCTACCCTTTGGCGCGCACGGTTGTCATGGCCCGTGTCCTGGGCCGTGTCACGCTGCCGCATCAACGCCGGCCGCGGCGGCGCGCTGGACGGGTAAGTTTCGATGTATCTCATAAGTCGGGATTGCTGAGTGTCTGAAGTCATATCATTGCTGGCCGAAGCATCCGCGTTGCATCAAGCCGGCCGACTGGCGGAAGCGGAAAAGACTTACCATCAAATTCTCGCGACCGAGCCCGACCATTTCGACAGCCTGCACCTCTTGGGTATCATTTCTCATCAGCGCGGCGATCACGCGCAGGCGCTGCGGCACATAGACCTCGCGCTGAAAGTCATTCCCGATAACGCTCTTGCCCTGAACAATCGCGGCATCGCGCTCAAGGAGCTGAAGCGTTTCGAGGAAGCGCTGGCGAGCTACGACCACGCGCTGGCGCTGCAGCCGGACTACGCCGCGGCGCTGTGGGGTCGGGCCAACACCCTCACCGAGCTGAAGCGGCTCGACGAAGCGTTGGCGAGCTACGATCGCGCCCTTGCCGCTCGTCGGGATTTTACCGACGCGCATGTCGGCCGCGGCAATGCGCTGTACGCGCTGCAGCGGTTCGAGGAGGCGCTGGCGAGTTACGACCAAGCAGTTGCGCTGCGGCCGAGCCATGCCGAGGCGTATTCCAGTCGCGGCGCCACCCTGCATGAGCTCAAGCGCTTCGAGGAGGCGCTGGCAAGTTACGACCGCGCGCTGGCGCTGCTGCCGGACTATGCCGAGGCGCGCTACAATCGCGGCAACGCCCTGCATGCGCTGAACCGGTTCGAGGAAGCGCTGGCGGACTACGACCACGCGCTGGCGCTGCGCCCGGATTATGCCGAAGCTCTCGTCAATCGCGGCATCGCCCTGCACAAGCTGAAGCGGTTCGCCGACGCGCTGGCGAGCTACGATCGCGCGCTTACGCTGCGGCCCGACTATGTCGAAGCCCACTATAACGAAGGCATGAGCCGAATGCTGATCGGCGACATCCAGCGCGGCTGGCAAAAGCTGGAATGGGGATGGGTTGCCGCGCGGCAGCGATACATCAAGCGCAATTTCGCGCAGCCACAGTGGCGCGGGTCGAATGAGATTGCGGGCAAGACCGTCCTGCTCCATGCCGAGCAGGGGTTCGGCGACATGATTCAATTCTGCCGCTACATCCCGCGCGTCGCCGAGCTTGGCGCGCGGGTGATCTTTGAAGTCTACGAGCCCTTGCGCGAGCTGATGGGCACGCTGCCCGGTGTGGCGCAAATCGTATCGACCGGCGAACCGCTGCCCGATTTCGATATGCATTGCCCGATGATGAGCCTGGCGCTGGCGCTCGGCGCCGGGCCCGCGGCCATGCCGTCGCAAGCGCCCTATCTGCGGGCATCGCCGCAGGCGGTGATGGATTGGAACGGCCGGCTGGGGCCGCGGCATCGACCCAGAATCGGCCTCGCCTGGTCCGGCCTGCCGGCGCACGATAACGATCACAATCGATCGATGCGGCTCGGCGCTTTCCTGCCGGGCGTGGCGGGTTTCGACGCGACCTTTGTCAGTTTGCAGCGCGAGGTGCGCGACTACGACGCGCCTTTGCTGCAAGAGCGCAGCGACGTTTTGCATTTCGGCAAGGAGCTGAAAAACTACGCCCACACCGCGGCGCTGATCGCGAATCTGGACCTTGTCATCACCGTGGACACCAGCGTCGCCCACCTCGCCGGCGCGCTGGCAAAGCCGGTCTGGATATTGTTGCCATTCATCCCAGACTGGCGCTGGCTGCTCGATCGCGACGACAGTCCGTGGTACCCAACGGCGCGGCTGTTTCGTCAGGATGAGACGCGCGGCTGGGACGGCGTCGCGGCGCGCGTTCATGCTGCGTTGGATGATTACTTGCGCACGTTGTAAAAGAGCTCGCGGGAGAGAATGCTCATGAAAAAGCCTATACTGGCGCTTGCCGCGGCGCTGTGCCTGATCGCAGCCGCAAAACCCGCGCCGGCGCAGGACTGGCCGGCGCAGCCGATCCATATCATCGTCTCGTTCGGCGCCGGCGGCGGCGCCGACATCATCGGCCGCATCCTCGCCGACGCCATGCAGGAGCGGCTGGGCAAGCCGGTCATCGTCGAGAACAAGCCGGGCGCCGGCGGTATTCTCGGCAATGAGCTGGTCGCCCACGCCACGCCCGACGGCTACACGCTCGGCATCATGACCGCGGGCCAGATCATCGCCGCGGTGACGCGCAAGGACATGCCGTATGACACCGCCGCGTTGACGCCGGTGGCGCAGGTGGCGAGCGCAAGCCTTTTGATCGTGACGCGGCCGGATTTTCCGGCCAATACCGTCAAGGAACTGGTCGAAGCCGCCAAGGCCGATCCGGGCAAGATCGTGTTCGCCAGCCCCGGCTTCGCCGCCACCCAGCATTTTGCCGGCGAATTGTTCAAGCAGATCGCCGGCGTGAACCTCTTGCATGTGCCGTTCCGCTCTTCGCCCGAAGCCATCAATGCGGTGCTCGGCAAACACGCCGACGTGCTGTTCGATACGGTCTCGGCGCTGCTCGGCCAGGTTCAGTCCGGCGCGCTCAAGGCGCTCGCCGTGACCGGCAAGGATCGCTTTCCCGCGGTGCCGAACATCCCCGCGGCGGCCGAGTCCGGCGTGCTGCCCGGCTACGATGTCACGACCTGGTACGGCGTATTCGGCCCGCCCGGCGTTCCGGCGCCGGTGGTCGCCAAGCTGAACAAGACGCTCGTCGACATCATCGCCGACGATAAAGTGCGCGAGCGGCTGATCACGGTCGGCGTCGTGGTCAAAGGCTCGACGGCGGCGGAGTTCGGCGCCTTCATGGCGAGCGAGTTCAAGCGCTGGAACGCCGTGCGCGAAGCCGCGGGTATCCCGCAGCAGTAGATTTTTTCCGTAAGTCAGCGCACCTTGACGGGGCTGCCTTCCGCCATCGAACGGATGATCGCCTCGAAGGCGCCGACCACGTCGAGCATTTCGGCGGTGGAAACCGGAAACGGCTTGCCGGTCTCGATGCTTGCGGCGAAGGCGTCGATCAGCACGGCCAGCGAATCGACTTGCGGAAATGTCAGCGTCTGCGGCGCTTCGCCGATGCGCGCCAGCACGAGCGTCGTCTCGTCGCGGGCTTCCGCGGAGCCCTTGGTGCCGAACGCGTGCACGCGCCAATACATCGGCGCGGCGCGCACGGTGGCGAGGAGCCCGGTGGCGCCGCTCTCGAACTGCAGCAAAGCCGCGGCGGCGTCGCGCGGATCGGGCGGCGGTTGGCGCGAAAATATTTTGGCGTCCACCGTGGCGATGGGGCCGGCGAGGTTGACGAAGGCGTCGATCAGGTGAAGCCCGGCGCCGGTCATGCCGCCGCCCGGCGATTCGCGCGGATCGTCGCGCCAGCCGCCCCTCACCCGCGTCGAATGCTCGTTGCTGTAATGGCCCTCGATGTGCAGCACCTGGCCGATGACACCGTCGGCGACAATGCGCTTGAGCTCGCGCATCGCGGCAAAGCAGCGCTTGTTGTTGCCGAGCCCGAACACGACCTTGGCCCTGGTCACCGCGGCGATGGCGCGCTCGGCTTCGGCGCGCGTCAGCGCCAGCGGCTTCTCGCACCATACCGGCTTGCCCGCCGCGGCGACGGCGCCGATCTCTTCGACATGCAGCGAATGCGGCGTCGCCAGGAACACCGCCTGCACGTGCGGATCGGCGACCGCAGCGGAAAATTCCGTGCCGAGCGCGAAGCCGTGAGTTTTGGCGAAATCGGCGACAAGCTCGGGCTCTTTGCTGACGCCACGAATGATGCGCAGGCGCTTGCTCTTGCCCTGCACCGCTTCGACGATGGATTTGCCCCAGCGACCGAGGCCGATGACGGCGGCGTCGATCATCGGTCAGCGATGGGCGGGCTGCGGAAAGGAGCACATCCGCACATTCTAGGCATGCCGGAAATGCCGCTTCAAGCTGCCGCACTCGCCTCCTATGATGCGCGCAGAAAACAGCGCGGCAAGGCCTGCGCGCAACAGCTTCGATCCCGGGAGGAGCATCATGGACCGTCGTGCGTTTCTGCAGTCCGGCTCGCTGGCGGCAGCCGCCGGCGCGGTAATCGCCAACGCCGCCACGGCCGCCGCGGCCGAGACGCCGGCCGCGCCCGCGCGCGACTGGTCGAACCGGGCGCCGAAGGGCGAGCCGGTGGTCAAGCGCTTCGACGAACAGCGCTGGGTGCTCGACAACGTCATCCAGGCGAACGGCGTCGATTGGGATCAGGGCCGCACCGCCGCCACGCTGCGCGGCCTCGGACCGGGTGCCGCGCCGGACATGGACGAGTTGCGCAAGCGCGTGAAGCGGCTGGTCGATATCGGCCCGGCCTTCGAGACGCTTGCCGGCAAGCGCGAAGCGGCCGCCAAGGCGGCCGAGCAAAGCGGCGACAAAATCGCGGCGCGCGACAATTATTTCATGGCGGCCAATTATTGGGCTTCGGCGATGTGGACCATCGACGAGGTCAATCAAAAACTCACCACCTTGAACGACCAGAAACGCGCGGCCTTCGACAAATACACCGCGCTCGCCGACCATCACATCGAATGGGTCGAATTGCCCTATCGCGGCAAATCGCTGCCGGCGATCTTTCACCTGCCGCCCAATTATCAAAGCGGCGCCAGGGTGCCGGTGATCGTCGCGCTGTCGGGCATGGACGGCTACAAGGAGCGCTCGGTGGCGCTCTCCAAGGACGCCTGGATGGAGCGCGGCTATGCGGTGCTGGCCTTCGAGGGGCCGGGCTATTGGGAACCGCCGCTGCGCGGCATCTATGTCGACGTGCCGGGCTGGGCGGAAGCCGGAAAAACCGTCGCCGATTGGCTGGCCAGGCGGCTGGAGGTCGACGCCGGCAAGATCGGCATGACCGGGGTGAGCTACGGCTCGTTCTTCACCGCGATCATGATGGCGGCCGATGCCCGCTACAAAGCCTGCGCCGTGACCGGCACCTGCTACGAGCCGAGCGGCGAGACGATCTTCAACCGCGCCTCGCCGACGTTCAAGAAGCGCTTCATGTTCATGTCCGGCATCACCGACGAGGGCGAATTCGACGAGTTCCGCAAGACCATCGACTGGAACGGCTACGCGCAAAAGGTCAAAGGCGCCTATCTGGTCGCCTGCGGCGAATACGATCAGCTCTGCCCGCTCGAACACACGGAAAGCTTCATGAAGGCGCTGGGCGGGCCGAAGCAGCTCCTGGTCTACCAAGGCGGCAATCACAGCATTGCGCTGACCACGGCGACGCAGAACGGACCCGAGCCGCGGGCGTACCAGGCCGAGTGGATGGCGGCGCGGCTCGACGGCAAGCCGTTTGCCAGCGAGCGCTGGTTCGTCGAGGCAAGCGGCAATGTGGTCAAGGAAGCGATGGCGTAACGGCCCATGCGCACGCTCATGATCGCGCTTGCGATGCTCGCCGCGGCCGGGAACGCCAACGCCGCCGAGATCAATGCCTTCATCTCGACCGCGCTCAAGACGGTCACCGACGAAGTCATTCCACCGTTCGAGCGCACGGGCGGCCACACCGTTCGCGCACTCTACGCGCCGCCCGGCGCTTTGCTCAAGCATTTCGCAGCCGGCGAGCCCGCGGATATTTTCCTCACCGGCCGCGAGGCGATCGACCAGTTGATCGGCGAAGGCAAGATCGTGCCCGGCCGCATCGATCTTGCCACCACCGGCATCGGCATTTGCGTGCGTAACGGCGCGCCGAAGCCGGACGTGTCGACGCCGGACGCATTCAAGCGCGCCATGCTCGAGGCGAAAACCGTGGGCTACGCCTCGCCTGCCGGCGGCAGCATCGTCGGCCCGCATATTCAGAACATTTTCGCGCGGCTCGGCATCGCCGAGCAGATGGCGCCGAAGACAAAACTCTCCGCCGGCGGCCCGAACGGCCGGGTCAGCGTGCTGGTGTCGAGCGGCGAAGCCGAGATCGGCCTGCAGCAGGTGACCGAGCTGATGTCGAACCCCGACGTCGAGGTGATCGGCATGCTGCCGGCGGACCTGCAGCAGATCACCATGTATTCCGCCGGCATCACGTCGAGCGCCAAACAACCCGACGCGGCGCGGGCATTGATCCAGGCATTCACCGCGCCGTCGGCAAAACCGATCTTCAAAGCCAAGGGGCTCGATCCGCTATGACGCCAAGACCATTCATGCGCGCGCTTGCGCTTATTGCGACGTTGATTGGCGCCACGGTTTCGGCGCAGGCGGCGGAGATCCATGCGCTGATCACAACCGCCATGAAAGCGGCCATCGACGAGCTCGTGCCAAAGTTTGAACGCGACACCGGCAACACCGTCGCCGTGAGTTTTGGCCCGTCCGGCGGCATTGCCCGCCGCTTCATCGGCGGCGAGCCCGCAGACGTGATCATCATCGACAGCGGCGCGCTCGACGACCTCATCCGGCAAGGCAAGGTCTTGCCCGACCCGACCGATGTGGCGCGCACCGGCATCGGCATCTGCGTGCGCAAGGGCGCGCCGAGGCCGGATGTCTCCACGCCCGAGGCGCTCAAACGCGCCCTGCTGGCCGCCAAATCCATCGCTCACACCGCGCCTGCGGGTGGCGGCATCACCGCCGCCCATGTCATCAAGCTGTTCGAGCGGCTCGGCATCGCCGCGGAGGTCACGCCCAAAGTGAAGCTCGCCGCCGGCGGACCGAACGGCAGGGTCAGCGTCCTGGTGTCGAGCGGCGAAGCCGAGATCGGCCTGCAACAGGTCTCCGAGCTGATGTCGAATCCCGGCGTCGACGTGATCGGCATGCTGCCCGCGGAGCTGCAACAGATCACCACCTACGCGGCCGGCATCACGGCGAGCGCCAAGGAACCCGAAGCGGCGAAAGCACTGATCAAGGCTCTGACCGCGCCGGCCGCGGCGCCGGTTTTCAAAGCCAAAGGACTTGATCTGCAGTAGGACAATTGCGGCGCTATTTGCTCGGCGCGTTTCATCACGAAGCGCTCTCGCCTCGCGACTCCCTCTCCCCGCGTGCGGGGAGAGGGTTGGGGTGAGGGGGCGTTGCCGCAATTCTGAGCTTCGCAAAAAATTCTCAGCCCAGCCGAGAGGCCCCCTCATCCCGGCCTTCTCCCCGCGCGCGGGGAGAAGGAGGCGTTGCCTTGCGCGCTACAATTTACCGCACACGCTTTCATGTCCGCTTCTTTCATGACCAAGCGCCCGCGCCTCGCGGCGCTCCTTTGCACCCGAGTCTTCGTCATGCGCGAAACGCAAACTGATCGCGCGCCAGCAAAATACGGTCACGTCAAACGCGAAACCGGCTTTGGATAAAAGAAAGCCAGGGGTGGGGCCTGCCTTTCGGTCTTCCGTTATTCCGGTTTCGTCGTTTCGTAGCCCGGATTGAGCGCAGCGAAATCCGGGAACGAAGGTCCGGCTCGACTGCCGCTCCCGGGTTTCGCTCTGCTCAACCCGGGCTACGAAGAAGAAAAATTGAAGGAAGCGGAACGCCGGCAAACGCAGGGTAACCACCGCCGCGTCTCGCGACGCGGCGCGCGCCCTTTTGGAGCGCGCACGCTTGACGGCGTTCCACCACGGCTCTCACCTAAGGGAATTATTTCATCCCAAAGGCTCAGCTTCAGGCCAGGCTTCCTGGGACGCGGTCTGAACGGGCGTTACCCGCCTTCGCCTGTCCCAGTCCAGGGAAGCACCTCCCACCCCGGTCGTCATGCCGGGAGACATGATGCCCAAGCCGCCCGGGAGCAGGCTGCAAACCCGCCCGCGGGCACCGCCCCCGCTCCCATGACGCGGTGTGCCTCCGCGCCACGTCCTTCACGGAGCGAGGATGATGGTGTAACTGTAATAGAGACGGTTGTCAAGGGATCGTCTCTGAAAAAGATACGCCGGGGTTGATGACCATAACCACAATGTTTCCCCGAAAGCGGACATGGACATAGGGTCGTCCAGGTCCCGTCACGCGGAATGCCTTAAACGCGGCGCGGCTTTCCTGTAGGATGCTGTCGGCGCTCGCAAACGGAGCTCAGTCGCCTGCCGACGCAAAGCCGCGGCTCGGCTGCGAGTTGCAAGAGCACTTGGCAATAAACGCTTACTTGGCGCAATGAAACTCATAATGACTCTGCTCGTCAGGGACGCTGAGAAGCTGCTGCGAGAAAATCTGGAGTTTCATCTTCAGCAGGGGGTCGACTACTTCATCATTACCGACAACCGGTCGGTCGATGCAACCAGTCGCATCATTGGCGACTATGTTGCCGCCGGTCTCGCGGAGCGGATTTGGGAGCCGGATGACACCTTCAGCCAGGGCCGTTGGGTCACCCGAATGGCCCGGCGGGCGGCGATGGCGCGAGCCGATTGGGTCATCAACAGCGACGACGACGAGTTCTGGTCGGCGAGCGCCGGCACTCTGCGCGACGTGCTTGGCGGCCTGCCTCCCGAGCTGGCGGCCATTGCAGTAGCGCGGCGCAACCACCCGCCTGTCCCGGGGCCGCCCTCCGATCATTTTCTGTCATCCATGATTTATCGCGAGCGCAGCTCCCTGAACATATTCGGGGACCCGCTCCCGGCCAAGGTCATCCACCGTGCGTTCGCCGACATCGAAGTCACGCAAGGCAATCACAAGGTCAGCCGGTCCGGCGTTGAGCTCGGCGTTTGCCCGACTGATGCGATCACCATCTCGCATTTCCCGATCCGCGACTTCGCTTCATTCGAGCGCAAGATTATCAATGGCGGAGCAGCCTACGCCCGCAACACCGAGATCGACCGTGTGTCGGGGCATGCGTGGCGTTGGTTATATGAGCTTTGGCGTCAAGGTGGACTGAAGGCCTGGTATGATCGCCAGCTCCTCGACCCCGATCAGATCGCGGAGAGATTGGAGAACGGTACGTTGGTCCGGGACGAGTCCGTGCTGCGCGCCGTCGGACCTCGGCGGGACTATTGATGCAACGCCGCGGCGTGATAACGCTCGCCGACGCCAACTACTTCCCGGGGCTCGTCGGCTTGCACGCATCGATCCAGACGAGTTGGCCATGCCCGATCGCCTGTTACGATGTCGGGCTTACGCCCGAACAACGAAAGTCGGCCGGCAGCCTTTCCGGCCTGACCATTCTCGACTTGCCGGACGACCCTTTGATTGCCGCGCTTGAAGAGGCGACCCGGCATCGCAAGCCGCCCGCCAAGCCCGGCAAACGGATCTGGCCGCTGTGGATTTGCCCGCTGTTGATCCGCGCGGCGCCGTTTGAGGAGGTGTTCTGGATCGACTGCGACATCCTGGTTCTGAGGGGCCTCGACGAACTGTTTGAACGACTCGCAGACGGACCGGTCTTTACGCCCGAGAACAAAGCGCCTGAGCTGACGCCGAACTCGCCGCGCCTCTACGAGCTGCTGCCGATCGAACGCGCGTTCGACCCGCGCGTGCCCGTCGTGAACGGAGGCGTCTCAGGCTGGCGGAAAGACCGGGATGACAGCGCGCTCGCGGCCTACATCCGTCCAGTCGCGGCGGCGGCACGCGTGCCGGAGATGATGGACGCCATTTCCTGGCACGATCAAGGAGCCCTGATATGGGCAATCCAGAGCCTGGGACTGGAAGATCGCGTTCTGCAATCCCCGCTCTGGAACCTGTGCGTCGACCATGTCGATCTGCCGGCCGAAATGTTGAGATGGGATCGGGACCTGTGCACCCGGCTTCGCTCGGCGCTGCCGGAGGTGCGCCTGTTGCACTGGAATGGACGCCGCCCGCCGTGGACCGCCTGAGCGGCGATTTGAACCGAACCGCCGCGCTGCCTCAACCGGCTCTCTCGCGAGTAAGCAGCGCATGCTTGATATCGCGCAGTTTCCGCCACTCATGCTGCATGTGAGGGCGGAATAACAGCGCATAGAGCGGAACGATGGCGATGAACTTCAGGTCTATCCGGGCCGCATCCAGGGCGATCACGATTGGCCCCCAAGCTTTGTAGAAGCTCTCGTCGACAAACGGCAGGTAACGCTGTCCCTCCGGACGGAACGCGGTGACGACAAAGCGGCCGTCAAAGGTTCGAAACGCCTCGCAGATCAGATAAAAGCCGCCGCAAACCCAAAGCAATGGTCCGGCGCGGCTGCCGGCAACCACCCCGATAAAGCTCGCGACCTCGATCGGCAGCAGGATGAAAATGTTGAACCGCTCGATTGTCGCGCGACCGAGGTCGTGGACCACGGTGCTCAAGCCTGCACTGCGGTCCCGATCGGCCGTATGCAACTGATGAGACAGGATGCCCCTGATGCCGACCGCCGACGCCCAGGCGAGCACGCATGCGATGGTCAACCACGATGGTCGTGCCGCGCCAAAGCGGGTGACCGCCATCAAGGCGAGCGCGGCAGGATAGACATGGGCGGCCAATGCGTCGGCGACGATGCCCAGCCATCGACGTTCTTTTATGCGCAGCGGAGGAACCGAATAGGCGAGCGGCAAGCTCAGTTCGGCGATGGTGAGGAGTGCGCCCTGCCAACCCGCCGCCCCCGCCGCGAGCGACTCCGCGATCACCGCGGAGCCTGCCGCGAGCCAGGCTGTCCGGTGCCTTCCGATCTCGATTGCGGCATTGACGCGACCGACGCGGAGATCCTCGTCGACGTCGTAGAGATCGTTCAATGCATAGCCGTAATTGCCGACGGCACAGACGGTGAGCACCACCAACACCAGGGCGGAAAGCGTGTTGCTGTCCAAAGCGCCGCCGTCGAGCAGGAGCAGCATCAGGGTGACCGACAGCGGCACTTTATTGAACCACCAGGCCCGCGGACGAACGAGATATGCGGACGCTACACGCTTCATTTTTTGTGTCTCGTCGTAATGTAACCGCAGCGATTGATACTACGCGGCGGCACCGTCGAGGCGGAGCGGCTTCTGAAATCGCAGTTCAAGCCACTCGGACCATTCGAAAGGCTCCCCGCCGCCGAAAAGGTCGAACTTGTGCGCTTGATTGAATTTCACCCATATCGTGACGTCGTTCACGAAGCCGACCGGTCCAACATGTTGTTCGCGGAAGCCGATGCGCTTTAGAACGTCAACAGTGTGCTGGATACGCGGCGTCTTAAGAACAAATTCGCGGTCGACGCGCTCGACCACTTCGCGAACCAGCTGTTGCTTGTCGGCGTCATCATAGCTTCTTTCGAAGAAGTCCTTTATATAGACGATCCCACCCGGCTTTAACACATGAAAGACCGATCGCAGCGGCTCCGTTGGATCGGTAGCGTGTGAAAGCGATTCCAGGAACAGCACACGATCGAAGGTCGCCTCGGGGAACAATTCGTGCAGCTTGCGAAAATCGGCGAGGTGCACTTTGATTCGCCGGCTGAGCCCGGCTTCCGCAACCAGCCGCCGAGCTGCTTCTACCTGCGCCTTGGACACGGTGACAGCATCGATCGTCACGTCCTTGTATGTGGCAAAGGATATGGCTGGTCCGCAGACGCCGCAGCCGGCGTCAAGGATGCGCTCGCCATCCTGCACGCCGGCCTTGTCGCAAAGATACCGATGGAGGTCAGCCGTGTCGGTGGGACGGCAGGCCTGCAACGTGTTGCCAAAGGATGCCTGGTATCGTTGAGTCCATTCGTCGTAATAGCGGCCGACACGCTCCGGATGGGTCTCGTCGTTTGGCATGGGGCGCCCTCATAGCGGCCTTCAGCCGGGATTGCCCGCTGGTATTTTTCAAAACCCCCGCGGCGCGTCAATACAGACGCGGAATACCGACAGGCGAGACGACCAAACACTGCATGACGCAGCAAACCGAGCAATGCATGGCGGCCGTTCTTGCCGGTGCCCGCGTCGGTAAGCGCCATGAGCGCACTCGGCGGCACCGATTTGTGATGTCCGCTCGAACGCCGAAAGCGGGCATTCGACATTCCTCATTCGATGGTCACGTGCGCCGCATCAATGACCTTGCCCCATCTGGCCGAATCCTTGCGTAAATAGTCGGCAAAGCCGTCAAGCGGGCCAGGCACCGGCTGCACGGCAAAGCGCTCCAGATACTTGTTCTGGAATTCGGGATCGCCGACGATCTTTTGCACGTCGGCATTGAGCTTGCGGATAATGTCGGCAGGTGTGCCGGTTGCGGCAAACAGCCCGAACGACACGCTCGCTTCGTATCCCGGCACGGTTTCGGCAATGGTCGGCACGCCGGGGAACTGGGGCACACGCTTGTCGCTGCCGAAAGCGAGCATCTTGAGCTTTCCTGCCTGCACCGTGCTCAGCGCCACGGATGGGCCCATGATCACCGCGTCGATGTGCCCGGCAATCACATCGCTCAGCGCCGGGGCCGCCCCGCGATAGTGCACTGCCGTCATCGTCGTGCCGGTGAGATTCTCCAGCTCCACCCCGGCGATATGCAGCGCGGTGCCGACGCCGGCCGTGCCGAAGGTCACGCCACCGGGCTTGGTCTTGGCCAGGGCGATGAAATCAGCGACCGAATTCACCGGTAGCGAAGGATTCACCAGCGGCGCCGTCGGAATGGTGCCGTAGCCGGCGACCGGAACGAAGTCCCTCTCCACGTCGTAGGGCAGCTTATCTTTGGCATAGAGATGCGGTTGAGTGGTGTAGAAGCCGGTCTCCGAAGCGAGCAGCGTATAGCCGTCGCGCTCGGCGCGCATGACGAATTCGGCTGCGATCGAGTATCCGGCGCCGCCCCGGTTTTCGACGATGACGCTCTGCTTCCACGTCTCCGACAGCCGCTGGGCGACGGCGCGGGTGAGCACATCCGTCAACGCGCCGGCTGCCGAGGTCACCACGATGGTCACGTTGCGGTCCGGATAGGTCTGCGCCAGGGCGGCAGGGCTCGCGAATAGACAGGCCAACAGAAAAAGGCGGCTGAGCCGGGCGGTCATCGCTGCCTCCGATTTCCCACTTCTCGTCGTTTTCGTTGCGCCCCCGGGGCTTAAGGCTAGCACGGCACGGGATGGCAAACGCCAGCGTCAACGTCTGCCGCCGGCTCAATGGGCGGCCGCGCCCGCCTTTGGCCTGCGAAACCCCTGCCGATAGACGACGAGCAGTGCTGCAATGATCGGTTGAACCTCCGCCGAAAACAGGCATTGCGCCCTGCCGAAATCGCTGAATTGCAGCCTCCCGCCGGGTTTCCTTTACCGCAAACTTCTGGCTACGTAGTCACCGGACGATTCGGACCTAGGGAGGAACCATGGCCAAGCTGATGTCGAAGTCGGAGCTCATTCAGAAAATCGCCGAGCGGCAGGCGAACACCCTGACGCGCAAGGACGTCAAGGGCGTCATCGAGTCGCTCGCCGAAATAGGCTACAAGGAGCTCAAGAAAACCGGAGCCTTCTTTGTGCCCGGATTTGCCAAATTCGTCGTTATCAAGAAGCCCGCCACAAAAGAGCGGCAGGGCATCAATCCGTTCACCAAGGAGCCGACAACATTCAAGGCCAAGCCGGCGCGCAAGATCATCAGGGCTCGGCCGGTCAAGGCTGCCAAAGACGCGGTAGCGTAGCGCTGAAAACGTCGGTGATCTCAGGTCGATCTTAACGAGCCGCCGCTCTCGTTCCGGCGCTGCTTGGCCGCCATTGGATTTGCCGGGTTGCTGTTCGCAAGCCCGATGAAATCCCGGCGAACGCCGGCGCGCCGGGATTTTTCGACGACGTTTGGAATCTTGCGGCAAAGCGTGCCGACCTGGACGGTCAGGCGCAAGTTCAGTCCATCACGCGCGCGCTTCAGCCGTTGCCGTCACCAGGCGGCGGAACGAGAGCGCGTTGAGCGGGAATTCCAGCACGACGTGCAGCAGGCTGAGCGAGAACAACAGCTTCAGGCCGAGACTGTAATCGTAGAGATAAAGCCCGGTCGCGCCGATGCTCAACCCGATGATGCCGGCCAGGCGCGTTGCCGGGATTTTGTGCCAGTTGATGACGCGAACCTTAATGAACCAGTTGAGATAGTGGTACGTGTAGACGAACGACAGGAAACCGGCCAGGCGCCCGTCAAGCGGCATGTCTTCGTTGCCGACGAGGTCGCCGATCGCTTCGCGCAATCCGCCGAAATAGCGCGACGCCAGTTTCGCCATTTCGTCGGAAGGGTTCGACGCCGGCGGATGGATCAGGATCAACGTGATGCTCAAGACATAGACCGCGGCCAGCACGATCTGGAAGCGGCTGCCGCCGCTGAGATAACCAAGCAGCAGGAACACGAAAGTGAACAGCGAGACATGGATCAGCGACGGGATCATGATCGCGACAATGAAGGCCGTCGGACCGAAGCTCGCCAGCGCCAGCCCAATAATCGAGCCGACACCGGCGATAGCGACGCGCGTAGTCCAGTCGCGCGTGAACGCCAACGCGCCGCACATGCTAAGCAGCGACACCAGGATGAACGCGTTGGCGGTGAAGTGGCCGCGCAGCGCCACCATCAATGCCGTCGCCACAAGGAGCGCGACGGCAAGCAACCGATGCGGCAGGAAGTACGAGCGCTCATGCAGCCAGGAGATTTCGGTGAGATAATGCGCCGGCCCCAGCACCGAGTAGGCAAAAACGACAAGCTCGAAGGGCAGCACAAAGGATATGGCGAGAGCCGTCAGCATCAACGCGAGATGGGCGCCGTCGAGCAACGATGATGGAGAGAAGGTCATCGTCAAGATTTACCCGCCGGTGACCCGATGCAGGCGCTCGCGGATCATTCCGCGACCGCGTCCCCGGCAATTCGCCGGCGCCTGGACCTTGCCTGGATGTGTGGTCTGTGATTGTAATATACGCCTATTCACCGTTCAACCTCGGAGGGCTTCAATGCGGAAACTGCTGTTGGCCATTGCGTTGATTGTGGGCTTTGGACTGGTTGTCCAGGCGATCGTCACGCCGACGACGGCGCAACCGGTCGATTGTTCGAAAAAGACCAACGGCTGCTGACACCGCCTTTTCCGAAAAGTCGCGAGCGCGGCCCGAAAGAGCCGCGCTCGCGACCGTTCGTATTCCAAGTCGAATTTCCAGTAGAATGCGCGGGGTCGGGGCCGAGAGCGCGTATCGGCCGGTCGGGGAGCGGCGTTGCTGAACCGCAGAGAACCTCGCATCTTCATAAGCCATTCGAGCGCGAACAACGACGCGGCCGTCGTGCTGTTCGAATGGCTGGAGCGCGAGGGCTGGAAGGACGAGATTTTTCTCGATCTCAGCCCGGAACGCGGCATCGCCGCCGGTCAGCGCTGGGAACGCAAGCTCAATGAAACAGCCGACCGCTGCGAGGTGGTGCTGTTTCTGGTGTCCAAGGACTGGCTCGGCTCGGTGTGGTGCCGCAAAGAGCTCAATCTGGCCCGCCGGCTCAACAAGCGTCTTTACGGCGTCCTCGTTGAAGACCTGAAGATCTCGGAACTGCCCGAAGATCTGACCAATGAGTGGCAGCTGGTTAGCCTCGCCAGCGGCCGCGATCACGTCATGCTGCATGGCACGTTGCCGGTCACCCATGATCCGGTGACCGTCACTTTCTCGGCCGAAGGCCTCAAGCGCTTGAAGCACGGCCTCGAGCTCGCCGGACTGGACCCGAAATATTTCGTCTGGCCGCCGGCAAACGATCCCAACCGGCCGCCCTATCGCGGGCTTTGTTCGCTCGAGGCCGAGGACGCCGGCATCTTCTTCGGTCGCAACGCCCCGATCGTCCAGGCGCTCGACAAATTGCGCGGCTTGCGCGAAGCGGCGCCGCCCCGCCTGTTCGTCATCCTCGGCGCCTCGGGCGCCGGCAAATCGTCGTTCATGCGGGCGGGCCTGTTGCCGCGGCTGGCGCGCGACGACCGTCATTTCGTGGCGTTGCCCATCGTTCGACCGCACCGCGCGGTCCTGTTCGGCGAAAACGGGCTGCTGCGCGCGCTCGAAGGCGCGGCGACGGCGGCCAATCTGGCGACGTCGCTGGCCGATTTGCGCATCGCCATCAAAGGCGGCGCGGAAAAGCTGCGGCCGCTCTTGCGGCAGCTCGCCGGCCATCCGGCGCCGGTTTCGGCCGATCCGTCGGCGCCAGCCGGCACGCCGGCGCTGTCGCCGACGCTCGTTCTTGCCATCGATCAGGGCGAGGAACTGTTCCGCGCCGAAGGAGCCGACGAAGCGCAGGCTTTCCTGACGTTGCTGAGCGAACTGGTCAGCCAGGACGATCCTCCGCTCATCGCGCTGTTCACCATTCGATCGGACGACTACGAGCCGCTGCAGTCGGCCAAAGAGCTCGAGGGCTTGCGTCAGGACGTGATCAATCTGCCGCCGATGCCGAAAGGATCGTATTCCGACGTCATCAACGGGCCGGCTTTGCGTCTGCACGCCACCAAGCGCGCCTTGACGCTGGACGACGATCTCGTCGAGACCTTGCTCACCGATATCGAGGAGGGCGGCAGCAAGGACGCGCTGGCGTTGCTCGCGTTCACGCTCGAACGTCTCTATCTCGAATATGGCGGCCGCAAGCGGATGACGCTCGACGACTATCGGGCGTTGAAAGGCATCAAGGGCTCGATCGAGGCCGCGGTCGAGCAGGCGTTCGCGCAAGCCGACAAGGACCCGGGCATTCCGCGCGACCGCAACGGCCGGCTGGCGCTGCTGCGGCGCGCGTTCATTCCCTGGCTCGCCGGGATCGACCCCGAAACCGGCAGTCCGCGGCGCCGATCGGCGCGGCAAGCCGAGATTCCGAAGGACGCCCAGCCGCTGCTGGACCTGCTCGTCGAGCAGCGGCTGCTGACGACCGATATCGCCAAGGATACCGGCGAACGCACCATCGAGCCCGCGCATGAAGCGCTGCTGCGGCAGTGGGTCCAGCTGCACGATTGGCTCGACGAGGATAGCGGTCTTTTGGGCCTGCTGGAGGGCGTCAAGCGCGCCGCCAGAGATTGGACGGCGAACGGCAGGAACGCCGCGTGGCTCATCCATGTCGGCAATCGCCTTTATGCCGCGCAACGCCTCGTCCGCGACCGGCCCGATCTTGCCGCCAATCTGCGCCAGGCGGAGCTGGATTATCTTGCGGCGTGCCGTGATCTTGAAAGGTCGTCGTCGCGGCAGCGCCGCCGCCGGCAGGCTTTGGTCGGCGGTCTCCTGCTTTGCCTCGGGGTCGGCCTGCTCGGCTGGTGGCAGCAGGCGCGTCTGGTCGCGCTGAATTACTGGCTGTTCAACGTTCGCGGCTATGTCGCGACAGCCGAGGCGGAGCAGAAGCTGCAGCCGGGCGAAACGTTCAAGGAGTGCCGGGACTGTCCCGCGATGGTCGTCATCCCAGCGGGTCACTTCACGATAGGATCGCCGAAGGACGAGATCGGGCGCTGGGATGAAGAAGGGCCGCAGCGCGATGTGACGTTTGCAAAAAATTTCGCGGTCGCCGAAAACGACATCACCTTCGAGCAGTGGGACACCTGCGTCAGGCTTGGCGGCTGCACCAGCAATCCGGCGGCGCCTTGGGGCCGCGGCGACCTTCCGGTGATCAATGTCGACTGGCAAGATGCGCAGCAATATGTGACGTGGCTTGCCAAGCTTACCGGGCGGCCATATCGGCTGCTCAGCGAGTCGGAATGGGAATACGCGGCGCGCGCGCGCACGACCACGGCGTATTTTTGGGGACCTGCGGTGGGCGTCCAGCACGCCGACTGCGACGGTTGCGGCTCACCTTGGGACAAGAAACAGCCGGCGCCGACCGGAAAGTTTCCGGCCAATGCCTTCGGTCTGCGCGACATGGCCGGCAATGTATGGCAGATGGTCCAGGATTGTTATCGACCGAACTACGAGACGCTGCCGATCGACGGCCTGCCGAATGCCGAGGGCGATTGCTCGCTGCGCGTCGTCCGCGGCGGCGCCTGGACCAGCGATCCGCCATACCTTCGCTCGGCATCAAGGTACAAAAATCGAATCGACGATCACGGCAGCATGACCCGCGGTTTCCGCGTGGCCAGAGATCTGCTTCGGTAGGCGATGAAGGCTTCGTTGGCGACGTGTGAGAGCAAATCAGCGGATCGGCGGCGCGTATTGCAATCCACCGTCGCGCCATAGCGCGTTATAGCCGCGCGGCAATTTGAGCGGCGAGGCTTGGCCGACATTGCGTTCGAACACCTCGCCGTAATTGCCGACCGATTTGATAATTCGGTACGCCCAATCCTTGCTCAGGCCGAGCGCCTCGCCTTGATCGCCCTCGCTGCCGAGAAGCCGCCTGGTCGCCGGGATTTCGGACCGCACCTGGTCGTCGACATTGGCCGACGTCACGCCGGCCTCCTCGGCGAGCAGCATGGCGAAATGCGTCCATCGGACGAGCGCGAACCAGCCGTCGTCGCCCTTGCGCACGGCGGGGCCGAGCGGCTCCTTGGCGACCACGTCGGGGAGGATGGCGTTCAGGTCGGGCTCCGCCAGCGCGTGCATGGCGGCGAGCAGGCCGGAATGGTCCGCGGTGTAGGCGTCGCAGCGTTTCGAATCGTAAGCCGCGATCGCCTGATTCGAGGTCGAGAAGCTCAGCGTCTTGAGCACAAGCTTATGAACGCTGGCAAAATCGGCGAGATTGAGCTTGGTGGTGGTGTCGTCCAGCACGCAGACCGCGACATTGTTGAGGTCGGCCGCCGACTTCACCTGAAGCTTGCGCACCATGAATGCCTGGTGATCGTAGAAATTGACGCCGGTGAAGGTCACCCCGAGGGACGTATCGCGCTCGCTGGTCCACGTCGTGTTGCGCAACAGGACGTCGACTTGGCCCGATTGCAGCGCCTCGAAACGCTCCTTGCTGGACAGCGGCACGAAAGCGACCTTGCCGGTATCGCCGAGAACCGCCGCGGCGATGGCGCGGCAGTAATCGACGTCGAGACCGCTCCACGATCCTTGCGTGTCCTTGTTGCTGAACCCGATCAATGTGCCGTTGACGCCGCAATCGAGCATGCCGCGTGCCTTGACGGCGTCGACGGTCGCCTGCGCGAAGGCTGCCGGGCCGCTCAACGACAGGATCGCCGAAAGCACGATGCGGATTGCGACGCGCGTCATGGGTTCAGTCTCGACATTCGCCTTGTCGGATCGCAAATCTAGGCGGTCAAAGCCAGCGTCGCATAGGTCGCAAGCCAATGTTCCCCCATATAGTCGTTGGTGATGTGCGGCAGGCTGGCAAGGATGTGCGCTTCCGCGGCGTCGAGCGCGATCCTGCTCCGCGCGTCGCCCGCCGGCAATGCGGCCGCAAGGCTGCGCCAGCACCAGGCGCGGCTGAAATTGAGGCCATCGAGGTGGACGATTTGCGGGTCCGATTGATCTCCGACCGCGACCGGTTCGAATAAAACGCGCGGCTGCCGCTGCCCCAATCGCGGCAGGAAGCGGTCGACCCAGGCCGGAAAATCGCGTGGACCGAGCACGCGCCGCATGCATTCCATTTCGATCAGCAGCGGCGAATGAAAGTCGTTGCCGTTGGGCTCGAGCGCCTGGCCATCGGCATCCGAGCCGAAAAACTCCTGCATCCGCATCCGCACCACGGCAAGCAGGTCGCCGTCGCTGCATTGTTCGGCATAGTCGATCGCCAATACGGCGGCGAACGCGGTGTTGGGATGGGTTCCGGCCCTGATCGGAAACGGCAATTTCGGCAAATAGGCCTTGAAACGTTGCGCCAGCAGCCGCGATAACGGCTGCAAGTGATCGTACCAGCTTCGCGCCTCTGCCATGTCGTGCCGCGTAAGCTCGCCCGCCAGCATCAAGAGCCACGCCCAGCCGTAGGGCCGCTCGAAGCTTTGTTGCAGCGGCCGTTCCAGGTAGCTCAATTCGCCGGCGATTTTTCCTGGCGCCAGATGCTCGTCGAATAGCGCCCGAATGTTCGGAGCCTGCGGCAGATCGGGAAACAGCCGCAGGAGCTTCGCCAACAGCCAAAAACCGTGGACGCAGGAGTGCCAGTCGAAACTGCCGTAGAACGCCGGATGAAGGACGCGGGGGCTGGCCACGTCCGCGGGCCCGGCGAGGATGTGATCCATCTTGCCGGGATATTCGCGCATCACATGCGTCAGCGTGATATCGGCAAAGCGCGCTGCCAGGTCACGAGTCAATGTTGCAGGCATCGGTGAATGGACCGCCAGAAGCGACTTTCAGTTGCGGGAATGACCACAAGAGTTGTCAGACGCCGATAGACTTAACAAGAAAGCCGCCGCCGCGCCACTGTAGCGTGATCGCGTGTCGCGCGGTTACCGCGGCGCCGGCATTTGGGCGGCGTACCAGTCGTAGATCTGCTGCCCGGTCCAATGCACCACGTCGTGGCGGTTGATGTAGTCGTACAGCTCTTCGAAATATTTGATGCGGTGCGCGGCGCCGGTGACGTAAGGGTGCACGCCGATCGCCATGACGCGGGCCGAGTCGACGCTTTCGGCATAAAGCCGGTCGAAGGCGTCGATGCTGCGCGTCAGCAGCACGTCGGACTCGTGGTGGTGCGAGACCATCAGCGTGATGTCGTTGATCTCGGCGCTGTAGGGCACGGCGAGGATCGGGCCGTGCCTGGTTTTGACCCAGAGCGGCTGGTCGTCGAGGATCCAGTCGCCGAACCAGGTCAGGCCGCACTCGGTGACGTAGTCCAAGGTGTCAAAAGTCTGGCCGCGGCCCGGGCCGAGCCAGCCGGTCGGCCGCCTGCCGGTGAATTTTTCGATCACATCGCACGATTGCCTGATGACGGCGCGCTGGTCCTCGATCTGCTGGATCGGCATCTGCACGAAGGCGTGCGCCATGAATTCCCAACCGGCGTCGCGCGCCGCGGCGGCGACCTCCGGATAGGTCTCGCAGACCTTGGCGTTGATCGACACGGTCGGCGTGACGCCGGCGTTTTGCAGCGCGCGCATCAGCCGCCAGAAGCCGACCCGCATGCCATACTCGTACCATGTCCAGTTCGGCATATCGGGGATCGGCGTCTGCCCCATCGGCGGCTGCGACAATTGCCGCGCCATCGGCCGCGTGATCTCCCATTCCTCGATATTGACCACCGACCACACGATCATGCGCGCCTTGCCCGGCGGCTTGAGCGGCGGCCGGGTGAACGGTGAGGAATAGGACAGGCGCTCGCGCGGCAGGGTCATGGTGTGATCATTGTAGGCAGTCGGCGGTGCGATGAGCAATCGGCTATGCTATTTCAGTTAACATGAGACGTCTGACGAGGCGGAGTCGTCCTTAAATTGCACGCTAGACCGCAGCGCAGAGAGAATTTGAAGTCAAGGATCGCCTTCGGCGACCGCCGTAGGCGGCGGCGCTTCGCGCCGTCCTTGAGTTCAAATTCTCTCTGCGCTCAGATGTCGACGTGCAATTTAAGGAAAGATGGCTGCACAGCCGCAGTATCTGTCTCGACCAGACAATCGGCTGTCGCGAAGGAGAGCGCACGATGGATGACAAAGAGCTTTACGACCGCGGGCTGAAGCTGCGCACGGAAATATTCGGCCGCGAGGCGGTGGAAAAACGCATGAACGCCTTCGGCGAATTCGGCCGTCCGCTGCAGCACATCATCAACGCCTATGCCTATGGCGACGTCTGGCAGCGCACCGCGCTGCCGCCTGAGACCAAATCGCTGGTCATGATCGCCATGATGGCAGCGGCGAAGCAGCCCAATGAGCTTGGCGTCCACATCCGCGGCGCGCTGAAGAACGGCTGCACGGCGGAGCAAATCCAAGAGGTGCTGCTGCTGCTCGCGCTTTATTGCGGCATTCCGTCCGCGATCGATGCGCACCGCATCGCCGCCGACGTGCTGCGCGAGCACGCGGGCGCTTAGCTGGAAGCGCCCTCGCGCGAGGCGAGATAAACCAGGCCGGCGGCTCCGAGCACCGCGCCAATGATGATGCCGAGCGGCATGAAGGCGGTGAACACCAGCATGCCGGAATAGCCTTCGAAGTCGCTGGTATGAAACAGCTTGGTCCAGAGCAAACCCGCGCCAACGCCGATCACGCCGCCGCCGATGGCGCCCAGGAACAAGCCGACAAACGCGAGCACGACCTTCATAACGATCTCCGAATCGTAGGGTGGGCACTGCGCGCCGCGGGGTCTGTCCCGCGTGGGCAAAATCGTGCGCGCCATAGCCCGTCAAAGACGAGCGTAAACGCCCTAATGGCCCACGCGGCAAGGCTCAGCAGACGATTTTGCCCACCCTACTTGGAGAAATGCCTGTCCAGCCCCTGCCAGCCTTCGAAATAATCGTGCTGCAGTTCCGATGACTCGATGGCGTAGCGCGTGAGCCGCATGGCGTAGCGGCTCTCGAACATGAACGCCATGGTGTCTTCGATCTTGTGGGGTTTCAGCTCGGCACGGCTGGCGCGCTCCCAGGTCTCGGCGTCGGGGCCGTGGGCGGTCATGCAATTGTGCAGGCTGGCGCCGCCGGGCAGAAATCCTTCGGCCTTGGCGTCGTAGACGCCGTGCAGCAATCCCATGAACTCGGTCATGACGTTGCGGTGATACCACGGCGGCCGGAACGTGTTCTCGCCGACCAGCCAGCGCGGCGGGAAGATGACGAAATCGATCGTGGCGGTGCCGGGAACGTCGGACGGCGCGGTGAGCACGCTGTAGATCGACGGGTCGGGATGATCGAAGCTCACGGTGCCGATCACCATGAAGCGCGCGAGATCGTATTTGTACGGCGCGAAATTGCCGTGCCAGGCGACGACGTTGAGCGGCGAGTGATCCATCTCGGCGGCCCACAGATTGCCCTGGAATTTGGCGATCATGGTGCACGGCGCCTTGGTGTCCTCGTAAGCGGCGACCGGGCTGAGAAAATCGCGGGTATTGGCGAGGCCGTTGGAGCCGAGCGGGCCGAGCTCCGGCAGCCGCAGCGCCACGCCGTAATTCTCGCAAACGTAGCCGCGCGACGGCCCATCCGGCAGCTCGACGCGAAAGCGCAAGCCGCGCGGAATGACGACGATCTCGCCGGGCGCCGCCTCGACGATGCCGAGCTCAGTGACGAAGCGCGCACGGCCGAGCTGCGGCACGATCAGCATTTCGCCGTCGGCATTGTAGAAATAGCGGTCGGTCATCGAGCGGTTGGCGGCGTAAATATGCACGCACATGCCGACCTGGGTGGCGACGTCGCCGTTGCCGCCCATGGTCACCAGGCCCGCGATGAAGTCGGTCGGTTGTTTCGGGATCGGGATCGGGCTCCAGCGCAATTGCGTCGGCGTCGCGTCGACGTCGTTGAACGGCGCGCTGCGAATGAGGCCGTTGTCGATGCGCGCATAGGGCCGGTGCACGACGGAAGGCTGGATGCGGTAGGTCCAGGTGCGCCGGTTCTCGGCGCGCGCAGTGGTGAACGAGGTGCCCGAGATCAATTCGGCATAGAGGCCGTGCGGCGGCCGCTGCGGCGAATTGCGGCCGACCGGCAGCGCGCCCGGCACCGCTTCCGACACGAAATGATTGCCGAAGCCGGGCTGATATTGCAGCGCCGCGGCGGCGCTCGGCGCCTTGGTGTCGGCTTTGCGGGTTTTGGTGTCCATGCGACCTCACAAGGCGCGCGCGCCGCACGCGCCGGGGAATTGGTCTCGATCGCAACTAATATCCGCTTTCCCGCGGCCGGACGCAAGCTCGTTGGAATAGTTCCAAGCTGCGGACTCATAAAAGTCAGCTCGTCCGCTCCGCGCCCGATAGCGACTAAAGTGCATCGCAGCAAACTCGACATCTGACTTTCCTGTGCAGTACGGTTCGTCGCTAGCCATGGTCCTGGTGCCTACGACGCCATCGGAGTCGAAATTTAAGGTGTCATGTGAGGTCTCGGCTGTTCATCCCGTTGGTTTTGCTGTTTGCGCCGCTGGGCGCCTACGCCATGACGGGCGACAAAGCGGAATTTCAAAAACTCGCCGATGACGTTTATGCCTTTGTCGGCAAGCTGAATGATGCCAATGCCATGGCGATCGTGACGACGCAGGGCGTCGTGGTCGTGGACACCGGCAACAACCCGCCCGAGACGCGCATCTTGCAAGAATTCGTTCAATCGGTGACGACGCAGCCGATCCGCTACGTCGTCATTACGCAAAATCACGGCGACCATTCCGGCGGCACGCCTCTGTTCTCGCCGCCCGCCACCGTCATCGTTCAGGACAAGGTCGCCAAGGACTGGGCCGCGATGAAGGACTATCAGGTCAGGTCCTGGCAGAAGCGCTTTCCCGAACGGGCCGAGGCGCTCAAGGGCGTTAGCCCGCTTGATACCGTTGTCAGCTTTTCCGATCGCATGACGCTTCATGTCGGCGGCAAGACAATTGAGCTCATCTATATCGATGATGCCTACAATCCCGGCGATGTGGCGGTGTGGCTGCCCGAGAGCGCAATCATGCACGCCGGCTTCGTCGGCTATATCGGCCGGCATCCCGACATTCGGCCCGACTACAGTCACGGAACGACCCGGGGGATGCTCAAGCAATTGGAGGTCTTGAGCGCACTGAAGCCGAAAATCGTGGTTCCAGCTCATGGTCCCGTGGGCGACGTGACAGCGCTGCACGGGCTCACCGACTATCTGCTTTTGGCGCGGCAGAAAGTCCGCATCATGATGCAGCAGGGACTGCCGCTCGAGACAATTGAAAAGCAATTCGACATGCCTGAATACAAGAACTGGGATCGCGGCGCCCATTTATCCGCGACGGCGGCGACGATCTATCGCGAGCTAAAAGGGGAAGGCCCGGAAATCGCGCCATACCAGGAGCGCACGGCGCACGTGACGGTCGCGAAGATCGCCGAGGAAGGCCGCTTCCTCACCGTTACCACCGACGACGGCAGGGAATTGCATCTGCGGGCCGCCGGCGATGTCGATTTCGAAGGCATCAAAGACAGGTCCGAGCTCGCGCCCGGCATGAAGCTCAAAGTCATCTATCTCGAGCCAGCCGCAGGCACCGCCCCGCTTGGCTTCGATATCACTGAACTCGAGCTCGAACGGAACTGACGGTCTTGGCGGGCCGATGGTCAGCCTTTCCGGAAATTCCTGAAACGTCAGGAGCCATTTCGGTGTCGGAGGCGGCGAGCTCCAGCACCGCCACTCAGGTGCGCGGGGCTTTTCACGGTTCCAAAAAGGGAACCTTACGCGATGATCCACTGTTTACGTTGCGCCACGGACCTCGATGAAGGAGGTGGACATGGTGCGCGCTTCAAAATCACAAATGGACAAAATTGAACATCCGCAGTCTCACTATGAAACTCCCGATGATCTGATTAAAGACCAAAGCCTTTCTGCCAAAGAGAAAAAGCAGGCCCTTAACGTCTGGGAACAGGACGCACGTCAATGGCTGACGGCCAGCAACGAGGGCATGTCGGGGAGCAAAGAAGGCGTCAATCAGAGCAATCAGCACCAGCTAGGCCAAGTGGAACGTGCACAAGATAAAATCGCCGCCAAACGAAAGCGCAAGACAACCCACTGATATGAGCTCACGGCAGCTCGCGTCTACTCGGGCAGGATGGACACTGACGCCGCACAATGCGCATAGAGAGGCCGCGGAATGATCTTTACGATCGAGTTCTTGCGCATTCGCAAAGAGGACAACGCGCACGCCACGCTCGCCCGTGTCAGGCACATCGCGTCCGATTTGGAAAGCGCCAAGGTGAAAGCCAGGTCGCTCTTCAATGTAGGCACTTTGGACATGCCGCAGAACCCGGATGGCATGCGGATTTTGGACGACGATGGGAATGAGGTGTTCTTTTGGACCCTGGGGACGGACGATTTCTAGAGGCCCGATTTCTAGAGGCCCAAGGGCGAGAAACGCTTCGACAAATAGCAGCTCTTTGAACATTCGAGCTCAGCAGCAATGTCCAGGCTCGAAGCTCGAGCCCCGCCACACATCGTGTGCGCAGGGGCTTTCCTCATTGCAATGGATCGTTAGAATCCAAGCGTCGCGTGAAATGCTGCTAAAACAAACCCAAGCAGGATTGCGCCGCCAAGCACGCCAAGCTCTATTTTCACGCTTGGGAGGCTTACCCGCAGACCCACATTGCCTGCCGGCGAGCGGGCGATCGTTACCGGCCAGTCCAGGGCCCACTTCAACCTGCGAGGTCCATAGGCCTCCCGCATCGAACTCTCCCCGTGATCCGATTTAAGTGCCGTTGAACTAAAATTCTAATGAACCGAAGCGAGCGCGGGCTTGCCACGATGCTTTATTGAACGAGCGTCTTGAGCCAATGCGTTCTGCCGCTCGACCAATTCAGCGCACCGCGTCCATCGCTCGGCAATGGCACGCCAAACGGTCTTATTCTTCGGATCCCGCGAGCCTTTCGCCATAAGCTCGCATTCGGCGGCAAACCTCAAAAATCGCTCTGACACGTCCATTGGCCGGGTCCCGTGCTAAGTCAGATTAAACACGACAACTCGCCCCCCGCTGAAAGGTTCCGGCGAAACCTGTCCATCGGGGAGACCGGCTCACATCGGTTTCTAATCAGATACGACCGGAACTCCGGGGGGTCGTGCTTCGCTGCGCGCCCCGGAACCACATCCCTCAAGCCGCGTTGCCCGTGATCTGCCCTGCCGGCCGATGAGTGGGGTGCACGCCATGCAAAAAATTTCGCTCGCCGCCGTTGCTGCCCTGGTGCTATTCGCGCCCCTGTCCGGGGTCGAAGGGCAATCGAACCCCGAGCCCGCCATTGCCCCCGCTCCCCGCACCATCAATCTCACGGCGGAACAGCGCTTCATTATCAAGGAAATCGTGCACAAGGATCTGGACGTGCCGAAAGCGCAGGCTGGGGCGCCGGAATCGATTGGCGATCCTGTGCCGCCGGAAATTGTGCTCCATGACATGACCCCGGAACTCGCCCAAAAAGTTCCCGCGGCAAAATCGCATAAATTCTATGTCACCGCGGACGCGATCGTGCTCGTTAGTCCGAGTGATCGCAGGGTTGCCGATGTGATCAAGTAGGCAAACCAGAGCCTGAACCCGTCCGGCCGCCTGCTGAAGACGGCTATGCCCCCGATAACGGCCCTGTCAGCGAACCGACCTTCTGCGCTGCGCGAGGGACCGTTCGACCACTCGTCGGCGCGCGCCCGCAGCGATGCACTGGACAATCCGGTTTGCCATGGTCCAAACCTCCGGATCGCGCCGGCGGCGTCGGCCGCCCGCGCCGGCTCTTGACGTCCCTGTCGTGACGTACCTGTCGTGACGTACCTGTCGTGACGTATCTGGGGAGGGGTCATGCTCAACGGTTGGTTTCGCCTCACTATGGTCGCCCTGGCGCTTGCGATTCTCGCGATCGCCGCGACGCCAAGTCTCGCCCAGCAATGGCCCACGCATCCGGTGCGCTTCGTCTTGCCGTTCGGTCCGGGCTCCGGAGCCGACACCGCGGCGCGGCTGATCAGCGACACGCTGCAGCAGAAATGGGGCCAGCCCGTCGTCATCGACGGCAAGCCTGGAGGCGATGGCCTGTTGTCGCTGGGGACCGTCGTGTCGGCGAAGGACGACCATACGTTATTCTTCGGGCCAAGCAGCATCTTCGTCGTGCAACGCTACGTGCACGAGGATATGGCCTTCGATCCCGAGACCGACCTCGCGCCGATCGCCGGCGTCGCCAAGGTGCAGATCGCGGTCGCCGTGCCGACCAGCCTCGGCATCTCCTCACTGGCGGAATTCGTGGCGCTGGCGCGCGCCAAGCCGAACGAGACGAGCTATGCGGTGGCGCCGGGATTTTCCGAATTCGTATTCGACGGATTTGTCAAAGAAAACGGACTCGCGATCGCCAAAGTCCCTTACCGCGACATCACCAAGTCGCCGATCGATCTCGGCGAAAACCGGATCCAGCTGTCGATGCAATCCTATGCGGCGATGCGGACCTACGCGCAGACCGGCAAGATCAGGATCATTTCAATCAACGATCGCGAACGGTCGCCGATCGCGCCGGACATTCCCTCGGTGGTGGAAGCCGGATTCCCGTCCCTGCTCGCGAGTCCCGTCTTGGGCCTGCTCGGACCGCGCGACATGCCGATCGACTTGCGCCGGCGCATCGCAGCCGACGTGCTCGCCGCGCTCGACGACAAGACGGTCGGCGAAAGATTGGCGCTCACCGGACAGCCGGCCGCGCCAATGGGCCTCGACGCGTACACCGCCGCACTCAAGGAGCAATACGCGCAAGTCGCCCGTATCGCGTCCGTGCTGGGCATCGCGCGAAAGAAGTAAGGAACCCAATACGTCGTGGTCGGTCACCGGCGTGCGGCGGCCGGTCGTCACGGGGTGGAGGCTATGGCGCCCGCAGCAACGGCATAGCGCGCTGCTTCGTCGCCTAGATGCTGGCGCAGCAAGACACCAAGCCCGCCGAGCGGCCGCATGCCCATCATCTTCAGCGCATGCCATAAACTGACCTGGTTCGTCGTCAGCACCGGTTTTCCGAGATCATGCTCCAACCGATCGATGATGCCGAACGTACTCCAGTTGCCGCACGCCAACATGACTGCGTCGGCTTCCGGCCTGTTGACGCGGCGCCCGACATCGTAGGCGGTTTGCGCATCGAGAAGGCCGATCTCGAGATTGCGGGTCAACCCCAGCGCCTCTTGAGCGAGGACTTTGACGCCATTGGCTTCGATGAAGGCTGCGACGCTCTGGTTGACCGAAGCGCTCCAAGGCGCGCCGAGTGCGATTCGTTCGACGGAAAGCACGTGGAACGCTTCGAGCAGCGCGGTCGAGGCCGTGGTGGCCGGCTTGCCGCTCGCCGCGCTTATCCGCTTGATCAATTCCTGGTCGTAGCCAATGCCGTTGCGCGACGACGGGGCGGTCGCTGGAAAAATGATCACGTCAACGTCGACATCGGCCAGCTTTTGACTTTCGGTCTCGATCTCCTGGACAATTTTTAAGGTCGATTCTGCATCCACATTGCTCAACCGCATTCGCGCGACGTGCAGCGTGATGTCTTGCGGCAGTGCTCTGCCGATATCCCGCTCCTGCACCGAGCTCGAGGATGGAACCAGCAAACCTATCCGCCGAAAGTCCTTTCGCGGCGCCATTGGAACCTCCCCATCAGCAACGGATGCTACTGAGCCGTCGCAAAGCCCGGCCAACGGCTGATGCGTTTTTGCTTCGACCTGAGACAACGGCAAATTCCGAGCGGACGTTAGCACAATCGCTCAAATAACCGACATCGCGCCGCTTCACTCGATCACCTCGTCGGCGAGGGCGAGCAGGTTCGGCGGCACGGCGATGCCGAGCGCCTTGGCGGTCTTGAGATTGATGATGAACTCGAATCTGGTCGCCTGATCGACCGGCAGGTCTGCCGGCTTTTCGCCCTTGAGAATCCGCGCGGTGTACGCACCGACCTGACGAAACTCGGCGGCGACGTTCGGTCCGTAACTCATGAGTCCGCCGGCCCCTGGATATTCGCGCTGCGTGTAGCACGCCGGTAGCGCATGACTGGCCGCAAGCGCGACGATTCTTTGCCGTTGCCCGGTAAAGAACGGACTGTTGCCGACCAGAAGCGCTCGGCTGCCCGCTTGGGCGATCTGTGCGAAAGCGGAATCGAAGTCGCGTTCGCTTTGCACTTTGGCTATTGCAACGTTGCGACCGCCGCTGCGCGCTGCCGCCTCGGCATCGTGCAACTGATCGGCGAAGTCGGATTGATTGCCGTCGAGCAGTACACCGATCGTGTCAGCTGTTGGAACAAGCCGCTGCAACAGCTCCAGCCGCTTCGGTCCGGTCTGGCCGGTGAAGAACGCCACGCCCGTGAGATTGCCGCCTGGCCGGTTCAGGCTGGCGACGAGACCGGCCTTGACCGGATCGGTGCCGCTGATGAACACGATTGGAATCGCGCTCGTCGCCTGCTTGGCCACAAGCGCCGCATTGGCATTGGCGACAATGGCTGCCGGTTTCATCTTGACAAGATCGGCTGCCAGCGCCGGCAGCCGTTCAGATTGACCGTCTGCCCAGCGGTATTCGATCGCAACGTTGCCGCCGTCGACGAAACCGCCTTCGCGCAAGCCATCGAGAAAAGCGCGCGTGAACGGCGCAAGCGGGCCAGCTGCCGCGCTGTTGAGGAAACCGATCACCGGCATTGCGGCCTGCTGCGCAGGCGCGGGACGCGATGCAAATGTCGCGGCGACGCCGCCGAGAAGCGTGACGAATTCGCGGCGCTTCACTCGATCACCTCGTCGGCGAGCGCGAGCAGCTTCGCCGGAATTTCGAGGCCGAGCGTCTTAGCGGTCTTGAGATTGATCACGAGCTCAAACTTCGTCGGTTGTTCGACCGGCAGGTCCGCGGGATTGGCGCCCTTGAGAATGCGATCGACAAAATAAGCTGCACGGCGCGTCAAGTCGATGAGGCTCGCACCATACGAAATCAGCCCGCCGGCTTTGGCTGCCTCACCGGCATAGAACAGCGATGGCAGCCGGTATTGGATCGCGAGGTTGGCGATCCGTTCGGCATTTCTCGTCATAAGCGGGGCAGGCAGCAGAATGACGGCTTGGGCGTTTGCGCTGGCTGCAGCTTGGAAGGCATCGTCGAATGCATGCAAATCGCGGGTTTCCAGGATTTGCAGCTTGACCATCAGCACCTGGGCGGCTGCTTCGGTTTCGCTCACTGAAAAGCGAGCCGCGGGATCATTTGGGTTCCAGCACGCGGCCACATGGACGATGCCTGGAATGAGCTCCTTGAGCAGCTCGAGCCGCTTCGCGCTGACCTCGGGGCCGAGAATGCTCAAGCCGGTGATATTGCCGCCGGGGCGCGCCAGACTGGCCACAAAGCCAAGCCCCACGGGGTTGCTGCTCGTCACGACGATTGGGATAGTCTTGGTCTGCATCCGCGCGGCGCTGGCCGCTTCCGACCCAGTTGCGAAGATGACATCGACTTTGGCTGCTACCAGTTCGGCCGCAAGTCGTGGCAAGAGATCGGTGCGGCCCTCGGCAGCTTTGTACTCCAGCACGACGTTTTGGCCATCGACGTAGCCCAAATCCCGCATGCCTTGCCTGAATGCATCTTCGATCGGGGATGCGGCTGAGACCGGTACAAGGACCCCAACGCGCGCAATACGATTGGGCTGCTGCGCGCGTCCGGCGCGCGGCCACACACTGGGCGCCGCCGCCGCGCCGCCGATAAGCGCGATGAACTCGCGCCGCTTCACTCGATCACCTCGTCGGCGCGCGGCAGCCTCGCCGGCGGAATCGTGAGGCCGAGCTGTTTTGCGGTTTTCAGATTCAGCACGAACTCAAACTTGGTCGGCGCCTCGATCGGCAGTTCGGCAGGCTTTGCGCCGACCCAAGCGGGATAGCGGGATAAAGGCAAGGTCGTTGGCCTTAAAGTTATCGTGACGCGTAGCCTAGCGTCGCGAAGAGTACACGGTGGTCTCAAACGAGCCGTACCACTCTAGAATGCGCGAATCCAGAAATGGCAGCACCTGCGTCAGGACAACGCCGGCTATGTGCTTCACTGGATCGAGCCAGAAATAGGTATTGGCCAAGCCGGCCCAGGACACGCTGGCGCCGCTGCGGCCATTCGGCCCATCCTGCGGATTGATCAAGAAGCTCAGGCCCCATTTGATGTCCTGACCGGGGAACTCCTTGCCCATGTCGAGGTCGGGCGTCGAGTCCGGCGCCGTTGTTTTCAGGACGACCCGTGAGAGGTTGATATCGCCGATATTGTTCCTCAACATTTGTGTCACGGTTCGCTCTGGCAGAATAAACGCACCTTTGAATTGGCCGCCGTGCATCAACATCTGCAGGAAGGTCATATAGTCGCCTGCGGTGCTGTACAGCCCGCCGCCGCCCATGAAGAATTCCGGCTGCTGCGGCAGCTCGAACTCGATCGGCTTAAGCCCGCCGTCCGACCCGCGCACATACATATTGGCCAGCCGGCGCCGCTGATCGGGCCCGATGATGAAATCGGTATCGTGCATGCCCAGCGGCTGAAAGATGTGCTGGCGCATATAGTCACGGAGGTTCTGACCGCTCACGCGCTCGATCACCTTGCCGAGCCAATCCATGCTGATGCCGTACTCCCAGCGATTGGCCGCGCCCGGGTCGAACGCCAGGGGCGTTTCGAGCGCCGCATTCTTGCAGGAGGTGATGGGAGGAAGGTTGGCATATTTCGCATATTTGTCGGTGTTGGCATCCCAGAAAGTGTAAGTGAGGCCGCTGGTGTGGGTCAGCAGCATGGCGACCGTTATCGCGCGATTGGCCGGGCGTAATTTCGGTTTCCCGGCGCTGTCAAATCCCTCGAGGACCTGTGCCGCTGTAGCGGGCCAGCCATGGTCCCGGAGAATCTCGTAGACGGTAGTGTCAAGGTGGAGCTTGCCCGCCGCCACGAGTTGCATCGCCGCAACAGCGGTCACAGGCTTGGTCATCGACGCGATCCAAAATACCGAGTCCTTGCTCGTTTGGCTGCCCATGCCCGGGGGGTTGATCGCGATGTCGAAAAAGACGCGCTTGTTATCTGCCGCCATGGCGACCAGGCCTGGAAGCTTATTTGGATCTGCGGCCTGACGCAGACGCTGATCAGCGGCGGACAGATCAGGGCTCGTCGCCGCCGGAGCAGACCAGGACGGCGTTATGCCGAATTTCGCCAACGGGAATGCCGCCGAGCCGGCGGCGGCGGACTGCAAGAGCTTACGTCGTGTCGGTCGGAAGCGTGCCATGGGTTATCCTTCCTCGCAGAAGAGGTTGATTGTTCGCAGCGTTTGAATATCCCCGGCCACGGTCGGCGAAAGGCCGTCCGTGCTCGCCTGCCGACGGCACGTGCGCTGCCGCGCCCGGGGCTTCGGCACGCCCCATAGGCAGCTCGGTCACTCAGAAGTTGCATTATAGGCCGCGCGCTTTTCCTGGCAAACCATTTCGCAGCAACGCAGCATTTCGGTCGCCTTCGCGGCGAAGCGGCTATGAACGAGGTTTATGAGTACGCGTCCTAGCCGGGGACGACGGCGCCGGACGCCCGTTGCATGGCGAGCGTCGGTCGGTGGTAGCGAGGGAGCTGCCGCCCCCTCACCCGCCCCTCACCCGCCCCTCACATATTGCCGTGGCCGCGCTTGATGGTTTGGCGGATCACCGGCGCGGTGACCTTGTCGGAAATCTGGATGTTCCAGATTTCGCTGTCGCCTTGCGCTGTGAAGTCGGCGAACAGCTTTGGGATCACCGACACGTCGCGAATCTCGTGGCCGCGTAGCCCAAAGCCGCGGGCGATGTTTTCGAACGCGGGCCGGCCGAACACCGCCAGGCTGTCGTCGATGCCGTCGGCGCGCAGCTTGTGAAACTCCGAGCCATAGCCGCCGTCGTTCATGGCGCAGATCAGGATGCGATAGCCCTGGCGCTTGAGCGTCTCGAGCTCCTGGATATGGAACAACAGCCCGCCGTCGCCTTCGAACAGCACGATCTTGCCCTCGCTCCCCTGCCGGCGCGCCGCCGCGACGCCGAGCGCGTAGGACAGGCCGTTGCCGACGGCGCCGAATTCACGGACCGTGGTGTAGCGCTCCGCCGGCCGGCCGCGCATCTGGGTGTTGAAATAGGCCTGATGGCCGCCGCCGACGACACAGTCCCAATCCTTCGGCACCACCGCGTCGATGGCCTCGATCACCTTGCGTGGATCGAGCACCCCGGGCTCGATGTCGAATGGCATCGCGTCCGCCGGCTCGGTGGCGATGCGATGCGCGAGCTCTTTGGTGCGGATCGCCGCCGCCGTCGGTTTGCCGGCGCCCAGCTTGTTGTCGAGACCGGCAAGGATCGCCTCGACGCCGACGCGCGCATCCGACCGGACGTAGATGTCGGCGGCCTGCTGGCCGTCGCGCAAGCCGCGCGGCGCATCGTCCAACTGGATCTTGACGGCCTTTCCCCAGTAGTGCCCGCCGCCGACGTAGTAGGAGAGACTGGTGCCGACCGCGAGGACGACGTCGGCCGACTCGTACATCTCCCTGCCCAGCGACGTGAAGTAGCTGCCGGTGGTGCCGAGCCCGAACGGATGGTCGTGGAAAAGCCCGCGCGCCGGCAGCGTGTTGGAGAGTAGCGCGCCGCAGCGATCGGCGAGCTTGACCACCGCGTCGCGCGCGCCGGACCGCATCACGCCACGGCCGCCGAGAATGACCGGCCGCTTGGCCGCGGCAAGCCGCGCGACGGCCTCGGCCACCACTTCAGGATCGGGCTGCATGCGCCCGACCTTGGGCTGGTACATCGCCGAAGTCTCGTAGGGCTGGTTCGACATGTGCTCGACCTTCTGCAGGTCGTAGGGAATGCCCAACACCACCGGGCAGCGCTCGTACTTGGCGACGTGGAAGGCCTCGCGCACGTAGTCCATCATGCGCGGCACGCTGTGCGCGGCGATGTAACGGGCGCCGGTCGCCGTCACCAGCGGCGCCTGGTCGATGTATTGGTTGTAGAATTTGGCGTTGATCGGCGATTCGCCGGCGAACACCACCATCGGCAGGCGGCCGCGAACCGCGGCCGGCAGCGCCGTCATCAGCTGGGTCACGCCGGGACCGCAGGTGACCGAGGCCACGGCGACCTTGCCGGTGGCGACGTTGTAGGCCGTCGCCGCCGCGACGGTGACGTGCTCGTGCCTGACGTGGACGGTATGCACGCCCGGCAGTTTGGCAAAGGCGGTGGACCAGTGCATGTTGCCGTCGCCCATCAGGACGAACTGGGTGTCGACGCCCTCGGCCAGGAATGCTTCGGCGAGGGCTTCGTAGAGTTTGGGCATGGCGCGCTACCTGAATGATGAGGCGGTACGCAACAAGCATGCCCGGCGACGCCCCGTCAATCAATCCGGTGCGATTGGCGCGCGATCGCGGCGCGCGCCCCCTATTCGTGAAGCAGCGTTTGCCAGTTTGCCGGCACCCGTTCGGGCGGTCCGGGCGCCGGTTGATCCAACGGATGCGCGTGAGGCGCGGCAAGTTTTGGGCCGGCGAAGGATTCCTCCGTACGATAGTCGTAAAACCAATGCTCGCCCGGCTCGAAACTCGTGATAATCGGGTGACCCGTGGCGGCGTAATGTTTCGATGCATGCTGACTTGGCGAACTATCGCAGCAGCCGATGTGACCGCATTGCGCGCATCGGCGAAGATGAAACCACCAGCCGCCCGCGCCTAAGCATTCGACGCAGCCTGTTCCGCTCGGCTCGACGGCCGGGTTGATACCATCCCTTTCGGACGTCATGGGCTTCTCTCCGACTTCCGTTGTTGCTCCTCTTAGCCGTAAGCGACGCCCGGCTTGCTTTGCCCGACTTCGATAATATAGCCATCAGGATCGCGAATGTAGCAGCGCGTCTCGCCGTACTTTTCCTTCGGCTCGGTGATGAACTCGGCTCCGCGGCTTCGCCATAGCGCATAGCACGCTTGAATATCGGCAACGCGGATATTCATGAAGCTGCTGACCGAATCGGGGTCGGCGGGGACGCTGAGCGTTACCGTCGGCTTGTCGGGTGTCGGACCGCCGCCGACGTTGACAATGAGCCACGTGTTCGCGATCTGGATGTAACCCGGCGCGCCGCTGTTGTCGCCTCGGCTCAGAATGCGGCCGCCGAACACCTTTTCATAAAATCGAGCCGATCGTTCGATGTCGGCGACGGCGATGAAGTGCGCGACGGTAATCCCATCCTGCGGCGGCATCTGATAGTTTTTTTGTTCGACTTGCACTTGGCTCATGGACGACTCCAATACGGATATTTCGCCCCTCGCCAGAATACGTCCCGCAGTGTGCTTTAGCAATGAACTGTGACTTGCAGCTGAAAACACAAAGCCCAAGACTCATGCACTACACAAGACTCATGCACGACATCAACATGCTTTATTCAAATCGGTCATAAGAAATCGCGAGCAATAGAGCGATCCCAGTCGCGACGACACACTTCGTTGCCGCCCTCGAAGGCGCGCATGCTTCCCTGCAGCAGGAAGGATTTGTCCGTGGATGACAGCTTAAGCTGCGTCTCGACCCGGATTTGCCATTCGTTTCGCGACAGCGTTTGCGTATTGCGCAGCTCGGCAACGGCGCTGAGCGGATCGTTGTCCTCGACGTGATACTCCGACTTGTACTGTGTGCCCAATTCCAGACCAAGGCGGTCGATGCGTTCGATCCGCACGCCGTCGCGATGAACGATGGTTGGCTTCTCAGGCTGCGCCGTCTCCGGTTCGGGAAATGGCGAGAGTCTTGCGTCTGCGACGTTGGGCGAACGTTGCGGCAGATCGAGCGTGCCGGCAAAGATCTGCACGGTCGCCGTCGCCGGACTGGGCCAGATCATCGGCCAGTAGGCCGTCGATATCGCAAGCCTCACCTTGTGGCCGGCTGGAAAGACCGAGCCCGCATCATTGAGCTTTATGCGCACGCGGTAGCGCTCACCTGGTGCCAGCAAAGCGGGCCGTTCGTGGCTCTCGCGATGGGTGAGGTTGAGCACGCCATAGCTGACACGCAGCGATTCACCGGACGGGTGCACATCGCATAACCGAACGACGAGATTAGCAATCGGCCGGTCGGATGCGACATCGAGCGTTACGATCGGAGCGCCGAGGATCTCGATCGGCGCATCGAGCGGCGCCGTCTCGAAAACCAGGGATCGCACGTCGTCTTCCTGCTGGTCGCGGGCCTGATCACGCCCACGGCCGAATGGCACCCAGTCGCCTGAGCACTTGCCAACCGTCTGCGGCGAGCATACGGCGCGCGCCGTCAAAGGTGCCGCCGCTTCGCGCAAGCCTTCGTCGGTCAAGAACAACCGCCGCGGCATAAGTCCCGGCGGCGGCCACGAGGGTTCTGCAATCCACCGGCCCGGCAAGGTGTCGTGGTGGCTCGCCGGCTTCACGCTTTCCGTCATCCACGCCCGCAGCATGGGTTCAGCCATCACGCCGGTATCGATGCCTTTCAGCCAATAATCCCACCACCGCAGGATTTCCTGGAGGAATCCGACCTGCGGTCCGGGAAATGCAAAGTGCGGATAGGCGTGTGCCCATGGCCCGATGAGACCCTTGCGGGGCACCTGCAGTCGCTCGAGCAGGCGCGGGATTGCATTCTTATAACCATCGGTCCAGCCACCGACGGCATAGACCGGGCATTGGATCGCCGCGTAGTCCTCGCATACCGAGCCGTGCTTCCAATACGCATCGCGTCGCTGGTGCTTAAGCCAGTTTTCCTGGAACAGCGGCATGTTCGCCAAGCGCTCCAGCCACAACGCCCGCCAGTCATCGCCGACCAGCGCCGGATCGGGCGGCAGGCACATCAAGCCAAAAAAGAAAAACGCCCACTCAAGTCCGGCGGTGGTCAGAAACGTGCCGCCCATGTAGTGCGCGTCGTCGGCGTAGCGATCGTCGGTCGAACAAATGGTGACGATGGCTTTGAGTGCCGCCGGACGGCGCGCCGCGATCTGAAGCCCGTTGAACCCACCCCAGGAGATTCCCATCATGCCGACGGCGCCGTTGCACCAGGGTTGTGCCGCCAGCCAGGCGATCAGCTCGACGCCATCGTCCTGTTCCTGCTGGGCGTACTCGTCGAACAGCAGGCCCGTCGATTCACCGCATCCTCGAATATCGACGCGGACGCCCGCGTAGCCGTGACCGGCGAGATAGGGATGCGTCAGCGCGTCGCGTTCGTAAGTCCCGTCGCGCTTGCGATAGGGCAGATACTCCAGGATTGCCGGAACCGGATTCTGCTCGGCATCCTCCGGCAGCCAGATGCGAGCCGCTAGCGTCGTGCCGTCCTTCAACGGTATCAAGACATGCTCGATGACCCGCACGGCTCTGGGGAAGGTCGTGACAATTTTCGCCATTGCGAATTCACGCGCCGTGTTTGCCGATCAGGCCCCAGATCGCGGCATCGAGGCCGTAGCGTCCGGCGCCGGCCGAGACAACCATGATCAGCATGAAGCCATAGAGGATCTCGGGCAGATAGAGCCAGAGGAGTGTATCCGTTTTTACGGCAGGACGAAGTCACAAGAGCTGCGCAACTCCGCCAAGCGCCAGATTTATCCCGGATCGCTGTGAGTACATCACAGACCTCCATTTCGAGGCGTGATATCGTTCATTGACTTTACCAGGCTGGGGTTCAACTCGCCGGCCACGTCTCGGATCTCTGCACAAAAGGGCCAAGAATTCCGTGCGTATCTTCGTGACCGGGGCGAGCGGCTACATAGGGGGATCGATCGCGGCTGCGCTCATCAGCGCCGGGCACTCGGTCGTCGGCCTGGTGCGGCAGGCCGATAAGGCATCGCAACTGGCGCTTCAGGGAATTCAGCCGCTCTTCGGAACACTTGCCGACCTTGCCGAGATGACGGAAGCCGCGCGTGCGGCCGACGCTGTCGTCAACACCGCCAATGCCGACGACTTTCTCGCCGCCGATACGCTCGTCAAGGCGCTGGCCGGATCGGGCAAAGTGCTCATTCACACCAGCGGCACCAGCGTCGTTGCGGATCGTGCGGCGGGCGAATACAGCGCCGCAATCTTCCACGAAGACAGCCCATTCGATCCGCTGCCGGAACGCCTGTTGCGGGTGGCGATCGACCGGGCCGTGCTGATGGCAGCGCAGCAAAAAATCCGCAGCGTCGTCATTCGACCGAGCCTTATTTATGGAAGAGGACACGGCCTCAATCCGCACAGCATCCAGCTGCCTCGTCTCATCGCGCTGGCAAGGAAATACAAGATCGCCCGCCATGTCGGGCGCGGACTCAACGTCTGGTCCCATGTCCACATCGACGATCTCGTAGACCTTTATCTATTGGCTCTCGATGCGGCGCCGCCCGGTTCGTTGTTCTATGCGGAAAACGGCGAGGCTTCATGGCAGGCCATGGCTTCCGCCGTTGGTCGTCGTCTCGGCTTCGGCGCGGAAACCAGGGACTGGCCGATCGAGGAGGCAGTCCGCGAATGGGGTCCAAGCGCCATCACGAGCTACGGCTCGAACAGCCGCGTCAGGGCGCTCAAGGCGCGCAAGATGCTCGGATGGGCGCCGAAGGGGCGCACGCTGCTGGATGACATCGCGGCAGGGAGTTATGCAGCTACACCCTAGCTTTTTTCGGCCCGCGCCACGGTCCCCGCCGCCCGCTGCATGCCGAGCGTCAAAATCCGGTGCAGCAGGTCGCGATATTTGATGCCGTCGTGCTTGGCGGCGGCGGCGAATTCCTGGCTTTCGGCGATTTCGGGGTTCGGATTGGCTTCGAGGAAATACGGCACGCCATCGGCCGACAGCCGGAAATCGATGCGCGCATAACCATCAAGCTCCAAAGTCCGGTAGATGCGCTTGGCGATCGCCTGGATGCGCAAGGCGACTTCGGGCGCCAGGTTTTTCGCCGGCCCATGCAAGATCTGGCGGCGCTCCTGATAGTCGGTGTCGTGCTTGACCTTCTCGGTGGCGATCGGCCAGTCGCCTTCGGCCATGTTGCCGAAGGTGAGTTCCCAGACCGGCAGAACGCGCAGCCGGTCGTTGCCGAGGACGCCGACATAGATTTCGCGGCCCTCGATATATTGCTCGGCGATCGCCGGCGTGCCGACCCGCTCGTGGATGAAATTCACCCGCTCGGCGAGCTTGTCGTCGGTATCGACCACGGAGGCTTGCGAGATGCCGTAGGAGCCGTCCTCGATCAGGCTCTTGACGATCAGCGGCAAAGCCAGCCGCGCCGGACGCCGCACCTTGCGGCCGATCGGAAACACCGCGAAGGCCGGCACCGGAATGCGGTGGTAATGCACCAGCGTCTTCGACAGATCCTTGCCGCGCGCCAGCATCAGGCCGCGCGGATTGCAGCCGGTATAGGGCACCCGCATCAATTCGAGGAAGCTCGCGACGTTCTGATCGTAGATCGCTTCGCCGTGAAACTCCTCGAGCAAGGTGAGCACGACGTTCGGCTTCCAGGTCTCGATCTCGTCGCGGATCGGTTTCAGCTCATCAAGCACGCCGAGCGGCTTCACCTCGTGCCCGGCGCGGCGCAACGTGGTGACCACGTCGTATTCGGTTTTCCATTCGCTGATTTGCTGCTCGCTGAACCCCTTGGACGAGTCCGGGGGCAAGAGATCCGGGTGAACCAGCACCAGGACGCGAAGCCGTTTCATAGCGCGATCCACCTTCGCCGCGACGGACCAAACAATGCATGCATGGTTTTCGCGGTCAACAGGATCGTGAACTCGATGAGCAGCCGGCGCTCGGCTCCGACCGCGCGCAGTTTCAGCTTGCGGCAGCGCGCGATCATGTCGTCGAGCACGGCATCGACGGTGAGCTGATATTCGCCGGTCCATTTGGCGACCAATTCGCGCACCCGGTTGCGGTTGCGCCGGATGAAGGACGCCGCGGTCTCGGCGTGGCGATGTCTTGGATCCGCCGAGAACAGCCGCAGCAGGTCGCGGTCGTAGGTGCGCGGCGGGTCGACCAGATAAAGCTCGCGCTTCTTCTTGTAGTATTCGCCGAGCGTCTCGCCGAATTTGCTCAACGGATCGAGCTTCTCCCGGTTGGTCATGAGCGGCCGCTTGCCGGCGATCTCGCGCATCAGCTCGTCGACGTATCTAAGCTTCTTGAGCGCCGGCCAGCCGATATAGCGCGCCCGCCAGTTCGAGCGCGGCCGCAGCCAGACCGCGAAAGTCTCGGCGAAATCCTCGTCGGGATGGCTCTGCGCGTACCACAGCCGCAAGTGCTGGACGTAATTGCGGCTGGCGGGGTTCGGCTGATAGTAGCGCGGATAGCGCTTCGAGGTCGGGCCGAACAATTGCTGCCAGCGGCGGCGGCGATGCAGCTGATAGGCGTGCTGCACCACGTGGCCGGCTTCGTGGCGCAGGATGTTCATGCACGAATTCCAGGTGCCGCCCTCGACGTCGATGATCATCTTCTTTTCCAGCCGCATCAGGCGGGGATGGGCGAGAAAGAACGGCATGGCGATGCCCGGCGTATTCTCCGGGCTGAACCATTCCGAGGAAATCCAGGCGTGCGGCCGCACCGTGATGCCGTGCTCGGCAAGCTCGTCGTGCAAGGTCAAGAGGCAGTCCTCGAGCCAGGTGCCCTCGACCTTGACGCGAAGGTTCTTGAGGCGGACCTTCATGAGCTGCTCGTCGGGCAGCGCAGCCCAGGGAAATTTCTTGCTCATCGTTGCGCGAACCTGGAACGAATGACTGGCCGAATGGTGTCACGGCCTATCCCGGCCGACAACCGCCGACGACGCCTGTCCTGTTCAACCTACGAGACGCCAGGGAGGCGGAATCTTCCTTAAATCGCACGGTAGCATTGGAGCGCAGAGAGAATTTGAACTCAAGGACGACCCATAGCCCAACGGGCTATGGGTCGCCGCCGAAGGCGGCGGCCCTTTCGGGCCGTCCTTGACTTCAAATTCTCTCTGCGCTGAGCGTCTACCGTGCGATTTAAGGAAAGCTCGCTGCAAAGCAGCAGTCGCACATCCATTTGAACCAGGTCAGGATCGCCCTTGGCGGCCGCCGCAGGCGGCGAAGAGGCCTCGCCAATTTTCCTTGCCGATCCCGGTTTGCTAAGCTGTCCCCGCCGCTACCCGACGCCGGCTGAGGACATGGATGTGCCGATGAACGACAAGATCGAATCGACCGAACCGTGCGACCACGATCTGCTCGCCTGCGACATCGCCGACGAGGCCCTGGAAGCCGCCGCGGCAGCAACAAAGCCCGCCTTCTCGCTGGTCGGGTCGCCGACCGTCAGCATCCTGCTGGCGTGCTGCAGCAGCTGATCGGGCGGCGCCGACGGCGCCGCGTGGCGGCAATTACCGCAACATTGTCTCACTGATCGCGCGTGCTTCCGGTCTTGACCGGCAGCCCGGCGGCGCGCCATTCCGGCAACCCTTCCTCCAATCGTCGCACCTTGAAGCCGCGGGCGCGCAACAGCGCGACGGCCTCGAACGACAGCACGCAATATTCGCCGCGGCAGTAGGCCACGATGTCGCGGTCGGGATTGATTTCGGCAAGCCGGTCCTTCAACGCGCGCAGCGGAATGTTCACCGCGCCCGGCACATGGCCCAGGGCAAATTCGTCGGCCGGGCGCACATCCAAGACGGTCACCGCGCGCTGGCGGATCATCTTTTGCAATTGCTTGCGGGTCACCGGCTCGAGCTCGTCGAGCTTGTTGAAGTAGCTGCGCACGATGCGCTCGACTTCGGCGACGTTGCGCTCGGCGATCCGCCGCAGCGCGGCGAGAACGTCGAGAATGCCGTCGTCGGCCAGCGTGTAATGCACGAACTTGCCTTGACGCCGCGATTGCAGCAGTCCTGCGCGCCGCAACTGCTGCAGGTGCTGCGACGCGTTGGCAACGGACAAGCCGGTGCGTTGCGCCAGGACGTCGACGGTGCGCTCGCCCTGCGCCAGCTGCTCCAGCAATTCGAGCCGATGGCCGTGGCCCAGGGTTTTCGCGATGGCGGCGAATTGGGCGAACAGCGCTTGCTTGGGACCGAGCGTTGACAATGCGGGCGCCGCGTATTTAGATCATTCAATTGAATACTTGAATGATGCCGCCGTGTCAAGCGAACGGCCTTGCCGACGCTGGAGGTAAACCCATGATCTTGCGGCAATTTCTCCACAGCGACCCGGTGGCGGCGTCCTACCTGTTCGGCTGCGGCGGCAAGGCCATGGCGGCCGTCGTCGATCCCGTGGGCGACCTCGCGCCCTATCTGCGCACGGCCGAAGCCACCGGGATGCGCATTCTCCATGTCATCGACACCCACTTGCACGCCGACCACGTGTCCGCCGGCCGCGCGCTGGCGCAAGCCGCGGGCGCGCAATACGTGCTGTTCGCCGACGCCAATGTGAGCTTTCCATTCCGCAAGGTGCGTGACGGCGACGTGCTCGGCTTGGGCAACGTCACGGTCGAGGTGCTGCACACGCCCGGCCACACGCCCGAGCACATTTCGCTCGTCGTCACGGATCACACGCGGTCGGAGGAGCCCTGGTTCGTTTTGACCGGCCATACGCTCATGGTCGGCGATCTTGGCCGCACCGAGCTTGCGACCAGCGCGGAGGAAGGCGCCCGCAATCTGTTTGCCAGCGTGCAACGGCTCAAAGCGCTGCCCGACCATCTGGAAGTGTTGCCGGGCGCCTATTCGGGCTCGGTGTGCGGTCGCAGCCTCAGCGGCAAGCCGACATCCACCATCGGCTTCGAGAAGCGCTGCAACAAGGCGTTTCGCATCGAGGATGAGCCGACCTTCCTGCGCACGATGCTTGCCGACATTCCACCCGCGCCGCCGCAAGCGGCGCACGTGCGCGCGCTCAATTCCGGCCTCATGGCCGCGGAATGACGACCGCCGCCGACAGCGCGCCGAGGATCACCCTCGGCTTGCGCGCCAACTGGCCGCAATTCTCGCTGCTCGTTCTCATCAATGCCTTCGTCGGCGGCATGGTAGGCCTCGAACGGACCGTCGTGCCGCTGATCGGCGCCGAGGAATTCAGGATCGCTTCGACCACGCTGGTCGTTTCATTCATCGTCAGCTTTGGCGTCATCAAGGCTTTGGCCAATCTGGTGTCGGGTCAACTGGCCGACACTTGGGGCCGCAAGCGCGTCCTGGTCATCGGCTGGCTGTTTGGCCTGCCCGTTCCATTCATCATCATGTGGGCACCGAGTTGGGAATGGGTGATTGCGGCCAACGCACTGCTCGGCATCAATCAGGGTTTCGCCTGGTCGATGACCGTGATCATGAAAATCGACTTGGTCGGGCCCAAATCTCGCGGCTTGGCGGTCGGTCTCAATGAATTTGCCGGGTATCTCGCGGTCGGCGTGACGGCATTCCTCACCGGCTATATCGCGGCGAATTACGGATTACGGCCTGCCCCTTTCTATCTCGGCGTCGCGTACGCGGCTTTTGGCCTGATACTCTCCGTCTTTCTCGTTGGCGATACGCGGGACCATGTCCGGCTCGAATCGGACAGCAACCGGAAACCGGCCGAGCCGGTCGGCTTTTGGAAGATCTTTGCACTCACCTCCTATGGCGACCGTAATCTGTTCGCAGCCTGCCAGGCCGGCCTCGTCAACAATCTCAATGACGGCATGAGCTGGGGCATTTTTCCATTGTTCTTTGCGTCGTTCGGGCTCGGCGTCGAACGGATAGGCATATTAAAAGCGGTGTATCCGGCGACGTGGGGCATTCTCCAGGTCGCCACCGGCCCCTTGAGCGATCGTTGGGGCCGCAAAGGGTTGATCGTCGCCGGCATGTGGGTGCAGGCAGGAGGTCTTTTCCTCACCGCATTCACACAGTCATTCGAATGGTGGCTGGTCGCCAGCCTTTTGCTCGGCGTGGGAACGGCAATGGTCTATCCGAGCCTGATCGCTGCCGTGTCGGACGCTTCACAACCGACGTGGCGTGCGCGCTCGCTGAGCGTCTATCGTTTTTGGCGCGACCTCGGCTACGCCATCGGCGCGTTGTCCGCAGGCTTGATTGCCGACGCGTTCGGTCTCGCGTCCGCGATCAACGTCATTGCCGCGCTCACGTTTCTCTCAGGTGCGGTCGTCGCCATGCTTATGCGTGGGCGGCAAACGGTCTGAAACGTTCCTGAGGGCCGGCGACGTGGGGACTAAATCGGCTCGACTACCTAAGAACTCACGGTCGCAACGACCCCCGGCTTTGCCGAATGAATTGCCGCCAGGAGATTGGAAACTATCGGCAGAAGGTCGGCAAGCCGGTTTGTCTTTGCATGGAGAACGATGATCGCGATTGGCCAGGCCCGAATGTTCTGCTGGTGAGGCAAATTCCGATCCACCGTGACGAACACGTCAAATCGTTCGGAAGCCAAGGCAAGCAATTCGCCATTCTTAATGGAGGCCCATCCCATCTGCCGGGCGGTTCTCACGTCGTGACCGACAAGGGCGCGGGAAAGACGCCAATCGACGCACTCGTCCAACAGAATTCTCACGAGGCCGATTCGACGAGCTTTTCCTTCGCTTCTTCCAGAAAAGCGATCACCTGCTCGCGTGTTACCGAAGGAAAGCCTTCAAGAAACTCATCAATCGAGTCGCCTGCTTCGAGATATTCGATGAGCGTCCGAACCGGTACGCGCGTTCCACAGAACACGGGCGTTCCACTCATGACCTCGGGGTCGCGGCAGATGACGGATTGGCTCATGCACTTGTTGTATCAGAAATGACCTGCACCGCCTATTTTCCTTCACCCTGAGGTACGCGTGCAGCGTAATCCCGGCTCCATGATTGACCCCTCACCCCCGCAGGGGGAGGGGTTGACCGCCCAACGGGTCCGGCCCGAAGCGGCCGGCCCCGGTGGCAGGCTCCGGTGGTCGGGTCGGGCCTTAGCCTTCTCTGCACATCCCCACCTGCCGCGCTAAAGCGCGGCGGCCTCCCCCTGCAGGGGAGGTTGGATATGGTGTCACTTTTCTATTGACATAAGTAACTGTATAAGTTACCGCACAATCCTCGCTCCAGTGAAGGACGTGGCGCGGAGGCACACCGCGTCATGGGAGCGAGGGCGGTGCCCGCGGGCGGGTTTGCAGCCTGCTCCCGGGCGGCTTGGGCATCATGTCTCCCGGCATGACGACCGGGGTGGGAGGTGCTTCCCTGGACTGGGACAGGCGAAGGCGGGTAACGCCCGTGCAGACCGCGTCCCAGGAAGCCTGGCCTGAAGCTGAGCCTTTGGGATGAAATAATTCCCTTAGGTGAGAGCCGTGGTGGAACGCCGTCAAGCGTGCGCGCTCCGAAAGGGCGCGCGCCGCATCGCGAGATGCGGCGGTGGTTACCCTGCGTTTGCCGGCGTTCCGCTTCCTTCGATTTTTCGTAGCCCGGGTTGAGCAGAGCGAAACCCGGGAGCGGCAGTCGAGCCGAACCTTCGTTCCCGGATTTCGCTGCGCTCAATCCGGGCTACAAGGTGAAGCCGGAATAACGGAAGACCGAAAGGCGGCCCCACCCCTGCCCTTTCCTTGGACCGGACCGGTTTCGCGCTTCACGTGACTGTATTTTTCTGGTGCGCGATCCGTTCGCGCTTCGCGCATGACAAAGCTCGCGCGCCACAACGTCGCGAGACAGGAGAGCCTATATCCCCGATGGAGCGACGCGCATGCTTCACTTTTTCGGCCGGCCGCTGCATATGATCGCAGCGCATCGGGTCGCAACACGTGCACAATGACATCATTCCGGTTCTGGTGGTCGGCGGCGGGCCGGTCGGGCTGGCGCTGGCCGGCGATCTCGGCTGGCGCGGTGTTGCCTGCACGCTGATCGAGCAGAGCGACGGCTCGATCTATCAGCCGCGCATGGATCTGGTCGGCATCCGCACCATGGAATTCTGCCGCCGTTGGGGCCTGGTGCCGGCGGTCGAAGGCTCGCCCTATCCGCGCGACTACGCCCAGGACAATATCTATCTGACGAGCCTCACCGGCTACGAGCTCGGCCGCGAGCGCTTTCCCGGCATCGGCCAGGCGCCGCCGCCGCAGGTAAGCCCGCAGCGGCGCGAACGCTGCCCGCAAAACATGTTCGATCCGATTTTGCGCGCTTTTGCGGCGTCGCAGAACAACGTCGCGCTGCGCTACCGCACGCGGCTCGTTTCGTTCACGCAAAATGCCGACGCGGTGACGGCGGTGGTCGAGAGTGCCGAGACCGGCGCGCGCGAGGAAATTTTTGCGCGCTATATCGTCGGCTGCGACGGCGCGCGCAGCCTGGTGCGCGAGACGCTCGGCATCGCGATGCAGGGCAATCCGGTGCTGACCTACACCACCAACGTGATCTTCCGCTGCCCGCAGCTCTTGTCGCTGCACGACAAGGGCAAGGCCTATCGCCACATCTTCATCGGCCCGGAAGGCACCTGGGCGACCATCGTCGCCATCAACGGCCGCGACGAGTGGCGCTTTTCCATCATCGGCGGCGCCGAGCAGCGCGACTATACGACCGAGGACATCAAGGCGGCGATCCGCCGCGCCGTCGGCCGCGATTTCGATTTCGAGATTTTGAGCGTGCTGCCGTGGGTGCGCCGCGAGCTGGTCGCCGAGCACTACCGGGGCGGCCGCGGTTTTATCGCCGGCGACGCGGCGCACGTCATGTCGCCGACCGGCGGTTTCGGCATGAATACCGGCATCCAGGACGTGGTCGATCTGTCGTGGAAGCTTGCCGCCGTGATCGAGGGCTGGGGCGGCGATGGGCTGCTCGATTCCTACGGCATCGAGCGCCAGCCGATCGGCACCCGCAACGTCTCCGAGGCGAGCGGCAATTTGCGCCGCATGCTCTCGGTCCCGCCTCACCCCGACCTGCTCGACGACACGCCGCAAGGCGCGGCGACGCGTGAAAAGGTCGGCCGCGAATTTTCCGAGACCATGCGCCGGGAATGGTTCACGCTCGGCGCCCATCTCGGCTACCGCTACGAAAACTCGCCGATCTGCCGGCCGGACGGCACCGCGGCGCCGCCCGACGACCCGCGGGTCTATGTGCCCACCGCGCGGCCCGGGCACCGCGCGCCCCACGCCTTCCTCGCCAACGGGCGCTCGACGCTGGATCTGTTCGGCCGCGGTTTTGTGCTGCTCGGTTTCGGCGCCGGCGCGGCCGAGGCGGCGCCGCTCCTAGAGGCGGCGCGAAAGCGCAACGTGCTGCTGACTTTCACGACAATCGCCGAACCGCATATCGCCGCCCTTTACGAGCGCAAATTCGTGCTGGTCCGCCCCGACGGCCATGTCGCCTGGCGCGGCGACCGCATGCCCGAGGATGCGCTATGCGTTATCGACGTGGTGCGCGGCGCCGCCGATCCTTGTAGGATGGGTAGAGCGTAGCGAAACCCATCATCTTTCCTGGGCCCCATGGTGGGTTTCGCTTCGCTCTACCCACCCTACGTATTGAGGCATCCGATGCAAATCCCCTCCCGCGAAGAACTCGCCCAATCCGGAACGCTTGAAGAGCTTTACGGCAAGATCGGCCAGATCGGCATCGCGCCGGGCTGGGCCAAGGCGACGCCGTCGCTGTGGCCGGAGCCGCGCAAAAATTTCGCGCCGGCGCACTGGAAATACGAGCAGGCGCGCGGCGCGCTCGATGCCGCCGGCCGGCTGATCAACACCGAGCTTGCCGAGCGGCGCAATCTCATCCTGTTCAATCCGGCGACCACCAACAGCTACGGCACCGTGCGGACCATGGTCGCGGCCTATCAGATGATCATGCCGGGCGAATGGGCGCGCTCGCACCGCCACACGCCCAACGCGCTGCGGCTCATTCTGGATTCCGAGCCCGGCACCTATACCGAGGTCGACGGCGTCAAGATCGCCATGGAGCCGGGCGACGTGCTGCTGACGCCGAACTGGTCGAGCCACGGCCACGGCAATGACAGCCGCGCCTGCGCCTATTGGCTCGACTTCCTCGACGTGCCGCTGGTGCAACTGCTCGAGCCGATGTTCTTCGAGCCGAACGAGGACGACAAGGCGGACGACGGCTCGGCGTCGGCGCCGCCGACCAAGGATTCGCCGTTCGTGTTTCCGATGACCGAAACATTGAAGCGCCTCGACGCCGCGGCGCCGACGCCGGCGGGCCGGTTCGGCACGCAGGTCGAGCTCGGCAATCCGGCGATGGACACGATCGGGCTGCACATGATGCGGCTTTCGCCGAAAATCAAAACCGCGCCGTACCGCACCACCGCGAACAATATCTACGCCGTGGTCAAAGGCACCGGCGCCACCACCATCGACGGCGAGCGCTTCGAATGGCGCCGCGGCGACGTCATTGCCGCGCCGGCCTGGCTGCCGCATAGCCACGAGGCCGCCGAGGACGCGCTGTTGCTGCGCGTCACCGACGAGCCGGTAATGCAGCGGCTCGGCTTCCACCGCGTCGAGGGCGAAGCGCAAGCCGCCCATTGATCGAGAGGATGGACCGCAAGCAGCGCGTTGCGGTCGTCGGCGCCGGCCTCGGCGGCCTGTGCGCCGCCGGTTTTTTGCAACGCTCAGGCTTTGCCGTAAAAGTTTTCGAGCAGGCGCCGGCATTTTCGCGGATCGGCGCCGGCATCATTCTGTCGGCCAACGCCACCAAGGTGCTGCGCCGCCTCGGGCTCGAGGACGCGCTGATCTCAGCCGGCATCAAATCGCGGCAATATGTCAGCCGCGCCTGGGACACCGGCGAAACGATGTATGAGATCGCCTTCGACGCGGCGAGCGAGCGCCGTCATGGCGGCCCCTACGTCCATATCCATCGCGGCGACCTGCACACGGTGCTGGCGCACGCCGTGGCGCCCGGCACGATCGCCTTCGATCATCAACTGGTGGAGCTGGACGAGCGCGCCCGCGCGGTGCGGCTGATTTTCGCGGGCGGCGCGACGGCGGAGGCCGACATCGTCATCGGCGCCGACGGCATCCGCTCAAAAGTGCGGGATTGTCTGCTCGGCGCCGAGCCGCCGCGCTTCTCCGGCGCCGCCGCCTATCGCGCGATCTTTCCGGCGGACCGCCTCAAAGGCTTGCGGATTCCCGATTGCACCAAATGGTGGGGCACCGACCGGCACTGCCTGCCCTATTACCTGACCGGCAGGCGCGACGAGGTTTACGCCATCGGCGTCGTGCCGGTGGCGCATTGGGATGGCGACGAGGCCTCGGTGCCGACGACGCGGGAGCAATACCTGGCGTCATTTGCGCACTTCCACGCCGATCTGCAGCGCGTGTTGCAGGCGGTGCAGAGCGTCAGCCTGTGGCCGATTTACGATCGGGAGCGCAACGATCGCTGGAGCGGCGGCCGCGACAGCCGCATCGTGCTGTTGGGCGACGCCTGTCACCCGGTGCCGCCCTATATGGCGGCGGGTGGCGCCATGGCGGTGGAGGACGCCGCGATTTTGAGCCGCTGCCTGACCGCATGCGACGATCGCGCGGCAGCGTTCGCGTCGTACATGGCGACGCGAATACCGCGCGTCGCCGACGTGCAGCGCATCTCGCTGGAGAACAGCTGGATGCGCGGGCCGACCGACACCGACTGGTTTTATTGCTACGATCCGTGCACCGCGCCGCTGGCGCCGCCACTTTGATTGCGACGATGGTCGAACCCAAACCCGATCCCAAGCCCGACCCCAAACCCGACCCCATGATCGCGCGCGATTTTGTCGGTTACGGCGAGACGCCGCCGAACCCGCGCTGGCCCGGCGGCGCCCTGATCGCGGTCAACTTCAATCTCAACATCGAAGGCGGCGGCGAATCGTCCCTGAGCAACGGCGACGAGGAATCCGAGGGCATGCTCAACGACATCGGGGTGAGCGCCCAGCGCGGCCGGCGCGTGCCGCTGGTCGAATCGGTGTTCGAATACGGCAGCCGCCGCGGCGCCTGGCGGGTGCTCGGCGTGCTGCGCGATTTCGGCGTCAAGGCGAGCATCCTCGGCGTCGCCCGCGCGCTCGAGCAGAACCCCGCACTGGCCAAGGCCTGCGTGGCGCAGGGCCATGAAATCGTCAGTCACGGCTATCGCTGGATCGACTACGGTGCCGTCGCCGAAGACGTCGAGCGCGAGCATATCCGGCGCGCCATCGAGATTTTGACCAGGCTCTGCGGCACACGGCCGGTCGGCTGGATGACCGGACGGCCCGGCCCCAACACGCGGCGGCTGTTGGTCGAAGCCGGCGGGTTCTTGTACGACCGCGATTCGCTCGCCGACGAACTGCCCTATTGGCTGAACATCGCCGGCCAGCCGCATCTCGTCATTCCTTATTCCTACGAGGCGAACGACAACCGCTTCAATGAGAACAGCGGCTTCTCTACCGCCGAGCATTTTTTCACCTATCTGCGCGACGCGTTCGACGTGCTCTACCGCGAAGGCGGCGACGGCACGCCGAAACTCTTGTCGATCGGCCTGCATGACCGGCTGATCGGCCGGCCCGGCCGCTGCCAGGGCCTGATCAAGATCATCGACCATATGCGCGGTTTCGACCGGGTGTGGTTTTGCACCGGCGCCGATGTCGCCCGGCATTGGCGCAAGGAATTTCCGCCGGCCGGGCGCTGAGCGTACGCGCGCCAGCGCGCCCTGATCGCCAAGTGTCTATTTGGCGTCCAGGAAAAACGTTTCCATCAGGCCTTTGCCCTTGACCTCGATGGCGCCGCGGCGCTCGAAATTGAAACGATCGCCGAGCGCGAGACGGGTCGTGGCGGAGACCTGAATGCGCCCGGGCAGCGAGTGCGACTCCATGCGGCTTGCGGTATTCACCGTGTCGCCCCAGACGTCGTAGGCGAATTTGTGCGTGCCGATGACGCCGGCAACGATCGGGCCGCTATGGATGCCGATGCGCGCCTGAAGTTTCAAGCCCGTGGCCTTGGCGATGTCGTCGACCGCGTCCAGCATGCGCAGCGCCAGCGCGGCGATGCGGAACGCGTGGTCGTCCTGCGCTTCGGGAATTCCCGCCGCCACCATATAGGCGTCGCCGATGGTCTTGATCTTTTCCACGCCCTGTTCGGCGGCCAGCGCGTCGAAGGCGGAGAATATCTTGCTGAGAAAATCGATGATTCGGTCCGCCGGCAGCTCCTGGCTGAGCGTGGTGAATCCGACCAGATCGCAAAATAAAATGGTCGCTTCGAGGATCCGGTCGGCGATGACCGTCTCGCCGCTTTGCATGCGGGTGACGATCTGCTGCGGCAGGATGTTGAGAAGCAGCGTTTCGGAGCGCCGCTTCTCGCGTTCGAGATCGACGATGAATTTCTTCTCGCGGTCGCGCAGCCATTTTTTCTCGAGCGAGGCGCCGACCCGGGCGCGCAGCAGGATCGGATTGAACGGCTTGGTCAGGTAGTCCTCGGCGCCGGCTTCGATGCAGCGCACCACGGTGTCGATCTCGTCGAGCGCGGAAATCACGATCACCGGAATGTGGCTGGTTCGCTCCGCCGTCTTGAGCCGGCGCAACACCTCATAGCCGCTCATTTCCGGCATGATGAGATCGAGCAGGATGATGTCGAAATCCTGCCGCTCGACGAGCTCCAGCGCGAGCGCGCCGTTCGCCGCGGTCACGACGGCGTGGCCTTCCCGCGTCAGCCGGCGCGCCAGCACGTCGCGGTTGGAGGCATTGTCATCGACGACGAGGATCGCGCTCGACGGCGTCGCCGCGCGCGCCTCGTCCGCCGGCAGCGGCTTGATGGTGCGCAACACGTCGCTGAGAATGTCGGTCTGCTTCGCCCGACTGTCGTCAGTGTCGGAGCCGGCATCCTTGCGCTGCGCGAGCGTCGCCATGGCGTCGATCTGGCCGAGCAGCTGATCGGCGGAATCCTTCAGCTTGACGAGGTCCTCGCGCAGCGGATGCGCGCCGTCCGCCTCCATGTCCTCGATCAAAAGCTCGCTGTAGCCCTTGATGGCGTTGAGCGGCGTGCGCAAGTCGTGGCGCAGCCGGCGATGGAACACCTCGGCCGTCTCGCCCTCGTGCAGCTCCGCCGACGAATTGTGGATGACGCTTTTGACGAACGCGTTCAGCTGAATGCTGGCGCTGCGCATCCTGTCGAGATCGGCAAGCTGCTCTTGCATCTGCAGCTTGCGCGCGTCCTCGATGATCATGTCGAGAAACTCGGTGACGGCGATGGCCGGCGCCTGCACTTCCTGGCGCAGGAACGCCGCCATGGTCCTGGTCAGCCGGTCATCCGATAGCGTCGTCGACAAGGCTCCCCCATGGGCGCGGCCGTAGCCCGCTAGCCCTTCGCAGTGCCAAGAAGCCGCTCCATCTTGCCGATCAGGCGATCGAGCTCCACCGGCTTGGTGTCGTAATCGTCGCAGCCGGCCGCCATGGCCTTTTCGCGGTCGCCGCTCATGGCGTGCGCGGTCAGCCCGATCACCGGCACGCTCTTGGTGGCGGCGTCGGCTTTCACGCGCCGCGTCGCCTCCCAGCCGTCGATCACCGGCAGGCTCATGTCCATGAGGATGATGTCGGGCCGCACGCTCTTCGCCAGATCGACGCCCTGCTGCCCGTCGACCGCGAAAACGACCTCGAAGCCACGACGCACCAGACGCCGCGAGAGCATGTCGCGGTTCATTTCGTTGTCTTCGACCAGCAAGACCTTTGGCATCGGACGTTCCTGCTCCGTTTTCTTATACGCCGGCCGCCACGGCCGCACGCGCCGGCCGCCGCCGCACCGCCGCACTGATCGCCGCCGCAATGTCGAGCCGCGACGCGCTGCCCTTCTCGACGATCTTCTGCGCCTGGCGCAGCAGGCGCTCGCGCTCGGCGGCGGTGAGCTGCTTTGCGGTGATGACGATCACCGGGATTTCGCGCCACGCTTCATGCGCGGCGAGCGCGTCGAGAACCTCGAAACCGTCCATTTCCGGCATCATCAGGTCGAGGAGAATCATGGCGGGCGCCGGATGCCCGCCGAGCCAGGTCAGCGCCTGACGGCCGTCGCCGACTTCGACCGCCGGCAGGCTCATTTTTTCGATGGTCTGGCGAATCATGTCGCGCGCGCTCGCGTCGTCTTCGACGATCAGGATCGGGCCGTCGCGCCGGACCAGGCTGTTGATGAGCGCGGTCAGGCGCGCGCGATCGACCGGCTTGGTCAGCACATCGACCGCGCCGAGCGACAAGCCGATGCCGCGATCGGACAGCATCGTGACCATGACCACCGGAATATCGCGCAATTGCGCATCGGCCTTGAGCGCGCTCAAAACCTCCCAGCCGTCCGGCTTCGGCATCATCACGTCGAGGGTAATCGCATCCGGGCGCAGCTTGTGGGCGAGGCTGAGCGCCTCTTCGCCGCTCGCGGCGTGCACCAGACGATAGCCCGCGTCTTTCAGATTGGTCGACAACAGATCGCGCGCCGCGGCATCGTCGTCGACCACCAGCACCGTCGGGGCGCCGTTCGATTCCGCAGCGATCGGCGGGGCATCTTCCGGCTTCGCCTGCGCCGGCGCGAGCGGACTGTCCGGCAAAGTGATCGTGAAGGTCGAACCGACGCCGGGCTTGCTGGCGACGGTGACGTTGCCGCCGAGCATCTGACAGAAATTGCGCGTGATCGCGAGTCCGAGGCCGGTGCCGCCGTACTTCTTGGTCGTCGAGGCATCGGCCTGGCTGAAGGCCTGGAACAGCCGGCCGAGCTGCTCCTCGGTCATGCCGATCCCGGTGTCGGAGATGGCGAAGCGGACCATCGGCCGGTCGGTTTCGAAGCGCTCCACCTCGAGCGTCAACCGGCCGTGCTGGGTGAACTTGCTGCCGTTGCTGAATATGTTGAGCAGGCTCTGCTTGAGCTTGGTGCGGTCGGTGCGCATCGTGCCGAGATTGTCGGCCAGGCGGAATTCGATGGTGTTGCTGTTCTTCTCCGCCATCGGCACGATGATCGCGCGAACCTCGTCGAGCAGCGGAACGATCTCGACGTCTTCGATGAAGACGTCCATCTTGCCGGCTTCGATCTTGGACAGGTCGAGAATGTCGTTGATCAGACCGAGCAGGTGACGGCCCGAGCTCTCGATCTTCTTCAGGTCGAGGGTGAGATTTTCCTGGCCGAGATCGGCGACGTCTTCCTGAAGGATTTCGCTGTAGCCGATGATGGCGTTGAGCGGCGTGCGCAGCTCGTGGCTCATATTGGCCAGGAATTGCGATTTGTGCTGGCTCGCCACTTCGAGCAGGCGGCTCTTTTCCCGGATTTCGCTGAGCAGCCGCGCGTTCTCGATGGCGATGACGGCCTGGTCGGCAAACGCTTTGATCAAGGCGACCTGCTTGTCGCTGAACGGCCTCGCCTCGGCGCGCGCGGTGCCGATGGCGCCGACGATATCGTCGCCGCGCAGCATCGGCGCGAAGATGATCGAATCGAAGCCGAAATCCCTGGCGATCGACTCGGCCGTGGCCGGAGCGGCGGGATTGCCGATCACCGGAACGATTTGAACGACTTTCTTCGTCAGCATCGCACTGCCGGGCACGGTCGAGTCATCGAACGGCACCGGATAGCGCTCGCCGAGCTTTTCGAAGCCCGGCTCGCCGTCGAGCGCGGCAAGGTGAACCATGCCGTCCTGCAACAGGTTGACGATGGCGTAGCGGGTGCCGAACAGCCGCAAGATATTGCGCACGATGGCATCGAAGACCGGCTTGGCGTCGGTCATCGAGCCGCTGATCGAAGCGAGAATCTCGCTGGTCGCGGTCTGCTGCTCCAGCGATTCGGTGAGATCATTCGTGCGCTGGCGCAGCTCGTTGAGCAGCCGCGCGTTCTCGATGGCGATCACCGCCTGGTCGGCGAAGGCCTTTATGAGCGAGACCTCTTTATCGCTGAAAACCCGAGGCTCGTGATGCATGCACAGAATAGCGCCGATGACCTTATCTTGTCGCATCATGGGCGCAGCTATGATTGAATCATATTTTATGTCGTGCGCGATTTGCTGGGCGGCGGGCGGAACAATCGAATTGCCGACTACCGGCGAGTACTGGATGACCTGCTTCGACAGCATCGCCTGGCCGCCCACGGTGCTATCATCGAGTGGACGCGGGTAAAGCTCTATTATTCTCTCAATTCCCGACTTGCCGTCCGCTGCCGCCATTTCGACTATTCCGTCGCGCAGCAATAGGACCGTCGCAAAGCGCGTGCCAAACAGCCGCAGCAGGTTACGTACGATCGCATCGAAAACGGGTTTCGGGTCCGTCATCGAGCCGCTGATCGACGCCAAAATCTCGCTGGTCGCGGTCTGCTGCTCCAGCGACACGGACAGCTCGCGGGTACGATCCTCGACCCTTTTCTCCAGGCCGGCGTAGGATTCGCGCAGCCGCCCCGTCATGTCGTTGAACTGATCGGCCAGCGCCTCGAATTCGTCGCCGCTGTCGACCGCGATGCGCTGCGCCAGATCGCCGCCGCCGATCCGCGCGGCGCCCAGTCGCAATTGCTCGATCGGCCGCAGCAGGCGGCTGGCGCGGATGCTGATGGCGATGAGCGAGACGATGATGATGAACAGGCCGATGCCGGCGACGGTCAAGAGCGATTGCAGGAGCGTCGATTGCAGCGGAGCGAGCGGCGCGATGACGCCGTATTCGAGACTTTGCGACCCGATACGCAGCGTCTTGGCGACGCCGAGATAGGCGGTTCCTTCGACATCATACTCGCTGGCCTTGCCGTCGAGATTCGCGGGCTTGATGGTAGCCGCGGACGTGGCGACGTTCGAATAGATGAGATCGTTGCCGACCCAGATCAGCGGATGCAGGATACGCCGACTCAACAGCTCGCCGATCAGCGCGGAGTTCGCGACCGGCGTGCCGCCGAGGATGTAGCCGAAGAGTTGCGAGCCTTGGTTCTGCCCGGCATCGCCGAGGCTCGAATCGCGGGCGCGCCGGACCTCGACCGCCGACAACAGATAGACGGTGCCGTTGCAGCGGACCAATTGCTCGGGCTGTTCGCGCGCGACCGCGCAGCCGGCGCCCGTCGCCTCGCCGCCGCGGGCGAAATGCCACTGGCCGATCGTGGCGTCCTTGTCGGCGCCGGAGAACGCCACATTGCGGGAATCGGCGTTGTAGACGGCGACGAACGCAATCCGCAGCACCTGGCGCTGCTCCGCGATATAGCCGTTGAGCTGCGATTTCATTTCGAGATCGAGGGTGACCTGCAGCGTATTGTCGGAAGCCATCCGCGTCAGACCTTCGGACACGTTCTTCTCCGCGTCCTGGAGGACGAGGGCGAAGGTCTCGAGGTTCGCCGCCAGACCGTTGGCGAACAGATTGCGCGCCTGGCGATTGAGCTGATAGCCGAGGATCAGACAGGTGAGCAGCGCCGGCAGCGCGACCGCGAGCGCCACCAGCACCATCAGCTTGGTCTTGAACGAGCGCCGAGGAGCCGGCGCGTTGTCCGCTGCGTCTATCATGCGCAAATCATCTGAAGTTTCGACGACTCACGCAACACCCGAGAGTGTCGAACTAGTCAGTAGGAATGATCGAGCGATCGTACAGCAACGGGCGCCCCTGGAGCGGCAACAGGTCGTCCTTATAAACCGCGTTGGCCGCTGCAAGCACGCGCGGTGGAATCTCGATGCCAAGGTCTTTGGCGCGTTTGAGATTGAACACGATCGCGGACTCCGGTCCGTCTTCGATGGGAAGATCGCCAGCCCTCGTGCCATTGAAAATCTTCACCGCTTTCTGACCTGCCAGCCGACCCATGGCGCCGAAATTCTCGACTGCGCCGCCGAACAGACCCATGCGGGCAAAGAAGTAATTGATCGCCATCTCCGGCCTGTGCGAGTGCGCAAGCGTCCAATCGTAGATTTGCGCCGCGGCGTACCTGCCGCCACCTTCGACCGGCAGCGACAGCGCGACGGGATAAATCGCCTTGACGTCCGCATCGTCGTTCAAGCGCTCGATGAGAGCGGTGTAGTCCGCCCAGGTCTTTACGCGCTGCACTTCCCAGTGCACGTCGGTCACGTCCTTGAGCTCGATCTCGAATTGCTTGGTCAGCCCGTTGCCGGTGGGCGTATAGTCGGTGATCATCACGACCTTCTTGCCGCGCAATCCCGGAACGGCCTGCTCCATGACTTTGACCGCTTGCGCGGCGTAAAGCTTCTCATAGACGCCGGTGACGTTGCCGCCCGGATGCGCCCAGCTTTCCATGTAATGCTTGCGCTCGTTGTACATTTCCGGTTGGCCGTTCATCCCCGAAAAAACCACGGGAATGTCGCCGCCGACCAACGGCATCATCACTTCGCTGACCGCTGCGTCGTCATTGGCGAAAACAAGGTCGGGCTTGAATTCGCTGATCTCCTGCAGCGCCTTCTGCCCTTCGCGATGTATGCTTTCCGGACTCGTGTTGGTCTTATAGGTGTCCATGTAATAGGTTTTTACCTGCAGATTGCGCCCAACGGTCCAGCCGCCGACCGCAAGGGACTGCAGTTCACCCTCGGCCTGGGGCTCGCCGCAGACATGTCCGGCCTCATAGCTCTGGACGATGTAGATTCGCTTCGGCGGATTTTCCGCAAAGGCCGGACTGGTGGCAAGGAAACAGAGCGCTCCAAACAGCGCAAATGAACCTGCAATCGGCCTGCCAACAAATTTGATCATATACATCATCCTCCTGGCCGCTGACTACCACACGGTGTCAACCCTGTCTGCCCCATTTTGCTCACTTTGCGGCTCTCGCGTACGGCGGCTTTGTCGGGTGAATCGATCAATGCACTGCAAACGGCGCACAAGGCGCCAGCGCACGTCGGCGCGTCAGCCTAGACCGCGACTTTGTCGAGGAAGCTTTCGATCTCGGCGCGCAGATTGCCGACCGAGGTATCGACCGATTGCGACGCGGTCAGCACGGTCTCCGCCGCGGCGCGGGTTCCGATCGCGGCTTCCGAGACCTTGCCGAGCGCCGAGACCACGAGGCCCGTGCCGCTCGCCGCGTTCACCGCATTGCGCGAAATCTCCGAGGTCGCGGCGCTCTGTTGCAAGATCGAAGCCGCCGCGCTCGCCGCGCGCGTCGAGATCTCGTTCATGCTCTGCTCGATGCCGTGCACCGCCGTGACGGCGCCGCCGGTCGATTCCTGCACCGCCAGGATGTGCCGCGCGATCTCTTCGGTCGCCTTGGCGGTTTCCACCGCCAGCGACTTGACCTCCGACGCGACGACGGCGAAGCCGCGCCCCGCTTCGCCGGCGCGGGCAGCCTCGATGGTGGCGTTGAGCGCGAGCAGGTTGGTCTGACCGGCGATGTTGCGGATCAGCATGACCACGTCGCCGATTTTCTGCGCCGCCTGTTGCAGGCCGGCATACTGGCCGTTGGTCGCCTTGGCGTTGCTCACGGCGTTGCCGACCAGTTCGGTGGTTTCGGCCAGTTGCTGATTGATCTCGGCAATCGAGGCCGACAATTCCTCGGCCGAACCCGCCACCACGGTAACGTTGGTGGCAGCGTCGTTAGATTCCCGCAGCGCCCCCTCGGCATGCCGCGTCGTTTCCTGGGACGAGCTGATCAAGGTGTTGGCGGTCGACTTCATCGCGTCGGTCGAGCTGCTGACGATGCCGAGCACCTCCTCGACCCGCTTGCGGAACGACGAGATCGCGCTCTCGGTCGCCAAGCGGCGGTTTTCCTGCGCCAGCATAGTGTCGCGCTGCTGCTCGAGTTGCTGCCGCTCGGTGATGTCCTCGTGGGTGGCGACCCAGCCGCCGTCCGGCATCGGCTGGCGCACGACGCGGATCAGCCGGCCGTCGGCCAGTTCGTCGATCCGACTCGAAACTTTTTCAGACGAATGCTTACCCAGGGCGCCGAGCTTCTTGTCCACCGCGCCGGCACTCTTCTCGCCTTTGAGCAGGCCGTTCATGACGCGGTGGGCGATGATCGCTTCGTGCGACGTGCCGGGTTTGAGCAGTTCAGGCGGCAGGCGGTAAAGACTCGCATAGCGTTCGTTGCAGATGACGAGGCGCTTACTGCCGTCGAACATGCACAGGCCGTGCGTCATGTTCTCCAGCGCTGTGGTGAAGCGCAGATTGGTTTGTTCCAGCGACAATTGCCGGCGGATGCCGGCGGCGATGGTGATCAGCTCCAGCAGCGTGAGCACCGAAGCAGCAGCGAAATAGACCGCCCGATGACGCTCGAAGCCGGCGGGAGTTCCGTGCGCGTCCGGCAGGAGGAAGAGGAGGCCGATCCAGAAAATGGCAATGATCGCCATGCCGAAGAGCGGCGCAGGCTGCAGCAGGGCGCGAAGATATTGGGACAAGCGAACGCTGCCGTTTTTACAGGACATTTCAGCGCCTTGATGCCACGGGCCGGGTTCGAATTTGGTTAAAGGCGCGGACCTTCGCGCTCAGCGAGCAGGGTTCCGCCGGACTTTTCCGCATTTACCGCTCGTTAACGTCTTGCCCGCCCAGCAAGCCCTCGACCGCATGCGGCCGTTCCGGAGCCATGCATACGCGGCGGAAACGACCGGAAAAGGAGGTAGCCGCCTCCGTTTCGCTGTGAGACTATCGCCTCCCGCCACTCAGCAAGTTCTGTACTCTCGCCATCATGAACGCAGGCATCGGACAAACGGTACGCCGCAAGGAAGACGCACGCCTCGTCACCGGCCGCGGCAATTACAGCGACGATTTCAATCTGCCGGGCCAGGCCTACGGCGCCGTGGTGCGTTCGCCGCATGCGCACGCGCTGATCCGCGCCGTCGACGTCGCCGCGGCGCGCGCCATGCCCGGCGTGCTCGCGGTGCTGACCGGCCGGGACGCGCTCGCCGACGGCCTCAAGCGCATCCCGCACCTCGCCGCCGCCGGCACGCCGCCCGACATCGTCTTGACCAATCGCGACGGCTCGCCGGTGCCGATCGCGCCGCATCACGTGCTGGCGACCGATCGCGTCCGCCACGTCGGCGCCGCGGTCGCCTTCGTCATCGCCGAGACTGTTGCCCAGGCCAAGGACGCCGCCGAGAAAGTGGTCGTCGATTACGAGCCGCTGCCGGCGGTGATCGATGCGACCGCGGCGGTCGAAAAAAATGCGCCGCGGCTCTACGACGATTTGCCGAACATCATGATCGACGCCGAGGTCGGCGATGCCAAGGCGACCGATGCGGCGTTCGCGCGCGCCGCGCACGTGACGCGGCTCGACACCTGGGTCAATCGCGTCACCGGCGTGCCGATGGAGCCGCGCGCCGCCGTCGGCGTCTACGACCCGGCGACCGAACGCTACACGCTCTACGCCGGCTCCGGCGGCATCGTACGCCAGAAGAAGGAGATTGCGGCGATCTTCAGCGTGCCGTTCGAATCAGTGCGCGTCGTCGCCCACGAGATCGGCGGCAATTTCGGCACCCGCAACAGCTTCTTTCCCGAATTCGCACTCGTGGTCTGGGGCTCGCGCAAGGTCGGGCGGCCGGTGAAATGGACCGCCGAGCGCCACGAGGCCTTCGTCAGCGACTATATGGGCCGCGATCTCACGGTGTCCGCCGAGCTCGCGCTCGACGCCGACGGCCGTTTCCTCGCGCTGCGCACCAACAATCTCAGCAATGTCGGCGCGCACAGCGGCTCCTATGTGCCGCTGGTCAAGGGCGTTGGGCTGGCGACATCGGGCTATCGCATTCCGGTCTCGCATATCAACGCTCGCGCGGTGCTCTCGACCACCATGTGCACGACGCCGTATCGCAGCGCCGGCCGGCCCGAGGTCATCTATGTCATCGAGCGGCTGATCGACAAAGCCGCCCAGGAGCACGGTTTTGATCGCGTCGCGCTGCGCAAAAAGAATCTCATTCCGCCGTCGGCGTTTCCGTACAAAAATCCGCAAGGCATCACTTACGACAACGGCACCTATCGCGCGGTGATGGATCGCGCCATGGAGCTCGGCGACTGGTCGGGCTTCAAGCGCCGCCGTGCCGAGGCGCGCAAGCGCAAAAAGCTGCGCGGCATCGGGCTGTGCTGTTATCTGGAAACCACCGGCGGCTATCCGCGCGAGCGTGCCGACATCACCGTGCAGCCGCAAGGCCGGGTCGACGTCGTGGTCGGCACGCTGTCCAGCGGGCAAAGCCACGAGACCACCTTTGCGCAATGCGTGGCGGAGTGGCTGGGCGTGCCGTTCGACGACGTCTATGTCGACGAGAGCGACACCGACATCGTCAAGGAGGGCGGCGGCTCGCATTCGGCGCGCTCGATGCGGCTTGCCGGCATCGTCATGGGCAACGCCTCCGACATGATCGTCGAGAAGGGCAGGAAGATCGCCGCCCATATGCTGGAAACCGCCGAGGACGACATCGCTTTTGCCGGCGGCCGTTTCACCGTCAAGGGCACCGACCGCTCGGTCGGCATTTTCGACGTCGCGGCCGCGGCGGCGGCGGCGGACGGCAAGGTCGTGCCGGAGGATTTGCGCGGGCCGCTGGCGGCGACGTCCGACGAGACCACCAGGCAGCTCGGCTTCCCCTATGGCGCCCACGTCTGCGAGGTCGAGATCGATCCGCAAACCGGTAACCTCGACCTGGTGCGCTATACCGCGGTCGACGACGTCGGCCGCGCCATCAATCCGATGGTGGTCGACGGCCAGACCCATGGCGGCGCCGCCCAAGGCATCGGCCAGGCGCTGTGGGAGTGCTGCACCTACGACGCGCAGGGCCAGCTGCTGTCGGCGTCGTTCATGGATTACGCCATGCCGCGCGCCGATCTGCTGCCGTCGTTCACCACCGATATCAGCGAGGTGCTGTCGCCGACCAACCGGCTCGGCGTGCGCGGCGCCGGCGAAGGCGGCACCACCGGCGCGCTCGGCGCCGTGGTCAATGCCGTGGTCGACGCGCTCGCCGAATTCGGCGTCACCCACATCGAAATGCCGGTGACGCCGGAGCGCATCTGGCAGGCCATTCAATCGTCCAAAGCGTGAGGCGCAAGGAGCAACCATGCCCGATATTCTGACCCAGCAAGACGGAGCGATCCTGCGCATCACCTTGAACCAGCCGGAGCGCGGCAATGCCGTGTCCGACGAGATGGTGGCGCAACTGACCGGCATCATCGAAGGCGCGGACAAAACTTCGAGCGTCGTCGTGCTGCGCGGGGCCGGTGCGGATTTCTGTGTCGGCCGCGCCGTGATGGGCTCGAGCCCGAAGCAGGACCCGGACGCGCTCGAGCGCCGCACCTTCTCCGACGTGGTGTTCAACTGCTACGGCGCCATGCGCAACGCCAAGATCCCGATCGTCGCCGTGGTGCAGGGCCGCGCGCTCGGCTTCGGCTGCGCCATCGCCGCGGCCTGCGACATTACTCTGGCGAGCGATAAAGCGGTATTCCAGGTGCCGGAAATGGCGCACAACATCCTGCCCACCATGGTGATGTCGTCGTTCGTCGACCGCGTGCCGCGCAAGGCGATGAGCTATCTGGTCTATTCGCAGGCCGAGATCTCGCCGGAGCGCGCGCTCAGTTTCGGCATCGTCAGCGACGTGGTGCCGGCGGCAAAACTCGACGACGCGGTGGCGACGCTGTGTGCGGCGATCTTGAAAGCGCCGCGGCCGGCGATCCTCGGGGTGAAGGAATACGTCAAGACCGCGCCCGATATGGCGGTGTTCGGCGCCGTCGAATTCGCCCGCAATCTGCACGCCACCGTCAATTCATCGCACGAGATGCGAAGGAAGCATTAGTTGTGTTCCTTGGTAAAATGAATAGTCTGCCGCGCCGTGACGGGACTTCTCTCAACTTGTGCAGGCGTGTTTAAGCCGCACCACCTCGGGACGCGGCGATGATCACTGTTGCCATCGATATCGGCGGCACCTTCACCGACCTGGTCGGCTTCGACGACAAGGCGCAAAAATTCGTCGAGGCCAAAAGCCTGACGACGCCGCATGAGTTGACGCAAGGCATCCTCGACTGCATCCGCCAGAGCGGGCTCTCGGCTGCAGCGATCGAGGAGCTGATCCACGGCTCGACCATCGCCATCAACACGCTGATCGAGCGCAAGGGCGCCAAGACCGGACTGATCGTCACCCGCGGCACCCGCGACGTCTACATCATCGGCCGCGGCAACCGCCCGGAAGCCTACAATCTGTTCTTTCATCGTCATCAGCCGCTGGTGCCGCGGCACCTGACGCGCGAGGTAGACGAGCGCGTCATGAGCTCGGGCGACATGTACCGGCCGCTCAACAAAGCGAGCGTCACCGAAGCCTGCCGCGCGCTCGCCGCCGAAGGCGTCGAAGCGGTCGCGGTGTGCCTGTTGCACGCCTACGCCAATCCCGAGCACGAGCGCATCGCCGGCACCATGGTGAGCGAGGCGTTGCCGAACGCTTATCTCTCGCTGTCGCACGACATCTTGCGCGAATATCGCGAGTTCGAGCGCATGTCGACGACGGTGGTCAACGCCTATATCGGCCCGAAGGTCGGCGGCTACGTCAAAGACTTAAGCCAGAACCTCGGCGGCGTCGGCTTTCGCGGCAATCTTTCGATCATGCGCTCTAATGGAGGAGTCATGACGCCCGAAGTCGCGACCGAACGGCCGGTGGCGATGATGGAGTCCGGCCCGGTCGGCGGCATCATCGCCTCGGCGCGGGTCGGAGAGAAGCTCGGCTTCGCCAATGTCATCTCCTTCGACATGGGCGGCACCACGGCGAAGACGAGCCTGGTGCGCGACGGCAAGCCGACCTTGGCGCCCGGCTACTATGTCGGCGGCTATGCCAGCGGCCATCCGGTGATGCTGCCGATGATCGACGTGGTCGAGGTCGGCGCCGGCGGCGGCAGCATCGCCTGGAGCGACGACATCGGCGCGCTCAAAGTCGGCCCGCAAAGCGCCGGCGCCGATCCCGGCCCGATCTGCTATCGCGGCGGCGGCACCGAGCCGACCATCACCGACGCCAATGTGGTGCTCGGCCGGCTCGATCCGCACAATTTCCTCGGCGGCCAGATGGTGCTCGATGCCGACGGCGCCCGCGCCGGCATCGAACAGAAGGTCGCCAAACCTTTGCGCATGGGCACGATCGAGGCGGCGCAGGCCATCGTCGAGATCGCCATCTCGAAAATGTCGCTCGCCGTGCGCGAGGTCTCGGTCGAAAAAGGCTACGATCCGCGCGACTTTGCGCTGGTGGCGTCCGGCGGCGCCGGCCCGCTGCATGTCTGCGCCATCGCCCGCGAATTGCATATTCCCAAAGTCATCGTGCCGCTGTTTCCTTCGCACTTTTCCGCGCTCGGCATGCTGCTCGCCGACGAGCGCCACGATTTCACCCGCACGTTCTATTGCGATCTGGCGAGCCTCGACTTTGCCGCGCTCGCCGCCGTGCATGACGAAATGGCCGCCGAAGCGAAGAAAAGCCTGCGCCACACGGCGAAAGCCGAATTCCAGACCGAGCTCGATCTGCGCTATGTCGGCCAGGAATTCACGCTGTCGGTGCCGGTGTCGCGCGACGCCATCAAGCGCGGCGACCGGCAGAAAATCCGCGCCGCGTTCGATGCGCTCTACGAGCACCGCTACGCGCACCATTCGCCCGACGAGCCGGTCGAGATGGTCAATATCCGGCTTGCGGCCATCGGCAAGCGCGCGACGCTGAAATTTCCCAAACTGCGCGCCGCAAAAACCGCCGCGAAACCGAAACGCCGCGACGTCTATCTCGGCGACCCGAATAAGCCTTTGTCCTGCCCGATCTATCAGCGTGCCGATCTCGGCGCCGGTGCGCGCATCACGGGCCCGGCACTGATCGAGGAGCACGGCACGACCACGGCGCTGTTCAAGGGCGATAGCTGCCGGGTGGCGCGGTCGGGCGAGTTGATCATCGACGTCGGAGGCGTGTGATGGCGAAATCCCGCAAGCAAGCTCAACGCGGCAAGCGCAAGCCGGGGCGCCGCAAAGCCCTCGACGCCGTCACCCTCGAAGTCATCCGCAACGCGCTGCCGGCGATCGCCAACGAGATGGCGGCCGACCTGCAGCGCACCTCCTACAACATGATGATCTACGAGGTGCGCGATTTCTGCACCTCGCTGGTCAACACCAAGGGCGAATTGATCTCGCAGAACGTCGGCGGCGTGTCGCATTTCGTCGCCGATCTCGGCGTGCTGATCACCGACGCCATGGCGCGCTTCGGCGCCAAGGGCTTTGCGCCTGGCGACGTCGTCATCACCAATCATCAGGCGGTCGCCGGTCAGCACCTCAACAACATCGTCATCTACATGCCGTACTTCCACAAAGGCGAGCTGTTGATGTTCGCCATGGTGCGCGCGCACTGGATCGACGTCGGCGGCATGTCGACCGGTTTTGGCGCCGGCCCGACCGTGAAAGACCCTTGGGAGGAGGGCCTGCAGCTCGACCAATTGAAAATCTACGAGCGCGGCAAACTGAACGAGACGCTCTATCGCGTGCTCAAGGACAATATCCGTTTTCCGGAATCCTCGCTGGGCGACATGAAATCGCAAATGGCCGCCTGCCGGCTGGCGGGGCGGCGCCTCGACGAACTGTTGGCGAAATACGGCAAGCAGACGATCCTCGACGCTATCGCGCAAATCTTCGACGAGACCGAGCGCAAATGCCGCAATGTCGTGGAGAAGCTCGCCGACGGCGTCTATGAAGCGAGCTCCTTCATCGACGACGACGGCGTCAAGCGCGGCGAGCGGCTGCCGATCCACGCCAAGGTCACGGTCGATCATGGCAGCATGACCATCGATCTCTCGGCGACCTCGGGCGAGCGCAAGTCGGCGGTCAATTCGCGCACCTATGCGGGCGCCCGCGTCGCCTATAAGTCGTTGACCGGACCGCTCGAGCCGGTCAACGAAGGCTCGTTCCGCGCGCTCAAGGTCGTCATTCCCGAAGGCAACGTCATGATGGCGCGCTATCCGGCGCCGATGTCGAGCTGGAGCACCATCGTGCCCACCGTCGTCGATACCATCGTCAAGGCACTCGCCAAGGCCATGCCGGATCGCGTGCCGGCCGGCCATCACGGCCTGCTCGGCGGCTCCATCGTGTTCTTCGGCGTGCATCCGAAGACGCAGCGCCGCTTCGTCGTGCAGAGCATCGAGGGCGGCGGCTGGGGCGGGCGGCCGGCCGAGGACGGCGTGTCGGGCACGGTTTCGGTCTGCCAGGGCGACGTGCGCAACGGCTCGATCGAGGGCATCGAGCTGAAATGCCCGGTGCTGGTGGAAGGCCGCGCGCTGCGCATGGATTCCGCCGGCGCCGGTAAGCACCGCGGCGGGCTGGGCATCGACACCAGCGTGCGCAACCTGGTCGAGGGCCGCTGGAATTTCGATCATCCCAAGCGCGTGGAATGTCCCCCTTGGGGGCTGTGGGGCGGCACGGCCGGCACGACCGCCGATTTTCTGCTGCGCAAGCCGGGCGAGAACGATTTCCGCTCCATGGATGCGATCCATTATCCGGTGCCGGTCGATTCCGAGGTGATCGTGCGCACCGGCGGCGGCGGCGGCTGGGGCGATCCGCTGGACCGCGACGCGGCCGCCGTGCGCTCCGACGTGATCGAGGAATTGGTCTCGCGCCGCTTCGCCGCGGAGACCTACGGCGTCGTGCTCAGGGACGATTTGACGCTCGATGTGGTGCAGACCGAGCGGCGGCGAAATGCGCTAAGATCGGGCCGCGGATAACAGTCATAGCGGGGGAGGCGATGAAGTCGGCGCTGGCAGTCGTCGCAGCGGCCGCGATCGGCCTGGTGACGGCGTCTACCGCCTCAGCCGCCGAGCTCATCCGCGTCGGCAATGCCGGGCGCGAGTCGTTTTCGTTCACGCCGGCGAATATCGGCAAAGAGGTTGGCATCTTTGCCAAGCACAATCTCGATCTCGAGATCGCCGGCTTCGGCGGCGACGCCAAATTGCAGCAGGCCATGGCCGCCAATGCCATCGATATCGGGCTCGGCTCGGGGCCCGGGCTTGCCTTCATCGCCAAGGGCGCGCCGGTCAAAGGCATCGCCGCCATGGCGGGGCCGCCGCTGATCTTCGCCATGGTGGTGCGCGCCGACGGCTCGGTGAAAACGATCGACGACCTCAAGGGCCGCAAGGTCGCCATTTCCACCGTCGGCTCGGCGACCAATTGGCTGATGAACGTAGTCTCGCGCCAGCACGGCTGGGGTTTTGACGGCATCTCCCAAGTGCCGATCGGCGATAATTCGGCGCGTATCGCCGCGTTGAAGTCGGGCGCCGTCGATGCCTGCATCGTCGATATCGGCTCGGCGCTCAATTTCGTCGAACGCGGCGACGGCCGCATCCTGATGCGGTTCGGCGACGTGGTGCAGCATTTCATCATGCACGTCATCTTCGCCACCGACGTGGCGATCGCGCAAAAGCCGGCGACGCTGACCGCGTTCCTGCAAGGCTGGTTCGAAACGATCGCCTTCATGCGGGCCAACAAGGCGAAGTCGGTGGCGATCGCCATGACGGTGATGGGCACCGACGAGAAAATCACGAGCGGCATCTACGACGAGCTGATGCCGATGTTCACCACTAATGGCCGTTTCGATCCGGCGGCGCTCAAGGTGCTGAGCCGCTCCTTCGTCGAGATGAAGACGCTTCCCGAGGCGCCGGACATGAGCAAGCTTTACACCGAGGCGTTTCTGCCGAAGAGCTGACAATGGCGAACCGCACCATCACGCTGCTTGCCGCCGCGCTCGCGGGCGCGCTCGCCTGCGCGCCGGCGCTGGCCGCAGCGCCTTTGCGCGTCGGCAAGGCGGTGCCGGAAGCGTTCTCGTTCACGCCGCTCGACATCGGCATCCGTAAGGGCTTCTTCGCCAAGAACGGCGTCGAGGCCGAGGCCAGCGCCTTTGCCGGCGATGCCAAATTGCAGCAGGCGATGGCCGCGGACTCGATCGACATGGGCATCGGCTCCGGCCCGGGCATGGCTTTCATCGTCAAAGGCTCGCCGGTCAAGGCGGTCGCCGCCATGGCCGGCCCGCCGCTGCTGCTCGCCATCGTGGTGCGGCCGGACGGCGCCAACAGCGTGGCCGAGCTGAAAGCCAAGAAGATCAGCGTGTCCACCGCCGGCTCGCTGACCTATTGGCTGGTCAGCGAAACCTCGCGCCGCCAGGGTTGGGGGCCGCAAGGCATCGACATTCAGCCGCTGGGCGCCATGAGCGGGCAGATCGCGGCGCTCAAGCGCGGTGCCATCGACGGCATCGTCATGGATCTCAGCACCGCATTCGACCTGGAAAACCGCGGCGAAGGCCGCATCCTGGTGCGCTTCAACGATTTGACGGATTTCATCGTCCACGTCATCTACGCGACCGACCCGCTGATCGCGGACCGCCCCGACGTCATCCGCGGCTTCCTCAAGGGCTGGTTCGAGACAATCGCCTTCATGCGCAAGAACAAAACCGAGACCGTCGCCATCGCCAAGGACGTCATCGGCAAGGACGCGGCGATCGTCGGCCGCACCTACGACGAGGTGATGCCGATGTTCTCCGACGACGGCCGCTTCAAGCCGAGCGCGCTCAAGGTGCTGGCGAAATCCTTCGTCGAGCTCGGCACCCTGCCGGCCGAGCCCGACATGAGCAAGCTTTACACCGAGGCGTTTCTGCCGGCGAAATAGCGTAACGTGGAGTGGCGTTGATGGCGATGCAGCGATCGATGATATGGGCCGCCGGCGCCATCGCCGTGGCGCTGGTTTTTGCCGGCGGCGCGGCGTCCGCGCAAACCACCATCCGCCTCGGCAAGGCGCAGCCCAATCAGTTCGCCTTCGTGCCGGCCGACGTCGGCGCCGATACCGGCATTTTCAAGAAACACGGCATCGATCTCGAGATCAGCTCGTTCACCGGCGACGCCAAGGAGATGCAGGCGCTGACCGCGGGTTCGCTCGACATCGCGCTCGGCGGCGGGCCGGCCTTTGCCACCATCGTCAAGGGCGTGCCGATGAAAGCGGTGGCGGCCGAAGCCAATGCGCCGAACACCATCATGCTGGTCGTGCTCAAGGACGGCCCGATCAAGTCGATCGACGATCTCAAGGGCAAGAACGTCAGCGTCTCGACCACCGGCTCGCTGACCTATTGGCTGACCCAGCAATTGTCGCGCGCCCAAGGCTGGGGCGACGACGGCATCAAGATTTCGCCGCTCGGCGCCTCGGAGGCGCAGATCGCCGCGCTCAAGACCCATCAGATCGACGGCGTGACCACCGACAGCGTCACCGTCTATAAGTTCGTCGAGACCGGCGCTGGCCGCATCCTGGTGAAATACGGCGACCGCATCAAGGATTTCCACGTCCATGTCATCTATGCGAGCGACACTTTGATCGCGAACAATCCCGCCGCGCTGAAAGCCTTCCTTGCCGGCTGGTTCGAGACAATCGCTTATATGCGCGGTCACCGGCAGGAGACGATCGACATCGCGGTGAAGCATACCGGCGTGTCGCCCGCCGTGGCGGCCTTGAGCTATGACGACACCATACCGATTCTCAGCCTCGACGGCCGGTTCGGCGCCAAGGCGCTCGACGTGCTGGCGACGTCGTTCGTGGACACCAAGGCGCTGCCGGCGAAACCCGACATGACGACGCTCTATACTGAAGCCTTCTTGCCGGCCAAATGATACGAAGCAGATGACGCGGAGGATGGCGATGGTGGCAATAAGGTGGATCGCACGGCTCGGCGGCGCATGCGCCGTCGCCGCGATCGGCGGCTTGATTTTGACGGACATGGCGTCCGCGCGAACGACATTGCGCCTCGGCAAGGCGCAGGCCAATCAATTCGCCTTCATCCCCGCCGACGTCGGCGTCGAGACCGGCATTTTCAAGAAGCACGGCATCGCCCTCGACATCAGCGCCTTTGCCGGCGACGCCAAGATGGTGCAGGCGCTGACCGCGGGCTCCCTCGACATCGCGCTCGGCGGCAGCCCGTCGTTCTCGGCCATCGTCAAAGGCGCGCCGATGAAGGCGGTGGCGGTGTTCTCGGGCGCGCCGAACATCATCATGCTCACCGTGCTCAAGGACGGCCCGCTCAAGACCGTCGACGATCTCAAAGGCCACACGGTGAGCGTCTCCGGCGCCGGCTCGCTGACATTCTGGCTGACCCAGCAATTGTCGCGCCGGCTCGGCTGGGGCGACGACGGCATCAAGATCACGCCGCTCGGCGCCTCGGAGGCGCAGATCGCGGCGCTGATGACCCATCAGATCGACGGCACCACGACGGACAGCGTCACCGTGGAAAAATTCGTCGAATCCGGCAACGGCCGCATCCTGGTGAAGTTCGGCGATTATTTCCCGGATTTCACCACCAGCTGCATCTATGCGAGCAATGCGCTGGTCGAGAGCAACCCCGCCGCGCTGCGCGCGTTCCTCGCCGGCTGGTACGAGACCATCGCCTATATGCGCGATCACCGCCAGGCCATCCTCGATGCCACCATCAAGCAGATCGGCATGTCGCCCGGCGTCGCCAGCGCGATCTACGACGACACCATGCCGACCATGAGTCTCGACGGGCGTTTCGACCCGAAGGCGCTCGACCTGTTGGCGGACTCTTTCGTCGCCATGAAGCTCCTGCCGTCGAAGCCCGACATGTCGCAGCTTTACACCGAAGCGTATTTGCCGAAATGACGGCAGGCGATCTCGCGGTCCGCATCAAAAACGTCTCGCACCAGTTCGGCGAGGCGGGCGAGAAGCAATATGTTCGCGCGCTCGCCGACACCTCCCTCGACATCGCCCGCGGCGAATTGCTCTGCCTGATCGGCCCGAGCGGTTGCGGCAAGAGCACGCTTCTCAACGTCATCGGCGGACTGATGACGCCGACCGGCGGCGGCGTCGAAGTCGCCGGCAAGCCGGTGCGCGGGCCGATGCCGCAGGACATCGCCTTCGTGTTCCAGGAGAACGCGTTGTTTCCCTGGAACACCGTGCGCGAAAACGTCCGCCTCGGCATGCTGTTCCAGGGCGTGCCGAAATCCGAGCACGAGGCGCGGGCGAAGCTTTCGCTCGAAGCTGTCGGGCTTGCCGATTTCGCCGATCACTATCCCGCCCAGCTCTCCGGCGGCATGCGGCAGCGCGCAGCGCTGGCGCGGGCGCTGTCGCTGAAGACCGATATTCTGTTGATGGACGAGCCGTTCGGCGCGCTCGACGAGCAGACCCGCATGATCCTCGGCGAGGATCTGTCCGTGCTATTGGCGCGCACCGAGAAGACCATCGTCTTTGTCACCCACAGCTTGGGCGAAGCGGTGTTTTTGGCCGATAGGGTCGCTGTGTTCTCGGCGCGGCCCGGCACCGTCAAGAAGATCATCCGCGTCGACGAGCCGCATCCGCGCAAGCCGGACTTCGTCACCTCGGAGAAATTCACCGCGCTGCGCAACGAGCTTTACGCGCTGCTGCACGACGAGATCCGCAAGACCGTCGCCGAATCGGCCAGCGCTCCGGACGGTGCCTGATGGAGTTCCGCAAGGAACGCGTGGGCGCCGGCGGCCGCATCGTACAGATCGGCTTCCTGATCGCGCTCTTCACGCTCTGGTACTTCGCGACCAACCGCTGGGGCGTCAATCGCCTGTTGCTGCCGAACCCGATCGCGGTCTGGCATCAGCTTCTCGACGTGCTGCGCAGCGGCGAATTCTGGCCCGACCTGCACGTGACCTTGACGGAGCTGGCGATCGCCTTCGCGCTGTCGATGAGCTGCGGCACCGTCATCGGCTTTTTCGTCAGCCGCACCCGCTACACCATCCGGGTGTTCGATCCGCTGTTCGCCGGCATCTATTCGATTCCGCTCATTCTGTTCCTGCCGCTCTATGTCTTGTTCTTCGGGCTCGGCCCGGCGTCCAAGATCGCGCTCGGTGCCACCATCAGCTTCTTCCCCATCGTGCTCTCAACCATCGCCGGCTTCGGCAATGTCGATCGCACGCTGATCACTGCCGCGCGCGCGATGGGCGCGTCGAACTATCACCTGTTCCGCTACGTGCTGCTGCCCGCCGCCCTGCCGATGATCCTGGGCGGAATCCGCATGGGATTCACCGTGGCGCTTCTCTCCATCATCGGCAGCGAGACTCTCGCGTCGCTGGCCGGCCTCGGCCATCACATCGTGCAACTGGCCGAAAGCATGGATATGCCGCGCATGTTCGCCTACATCGCCTTCGTCGTGGCGATCGCGGCGCTGCTCAACGGCATCGTCTCCGCCCTCGAAGCCCGCGGCAGGCGCTGGGCATGAATCCCGCTTTACGCCAATCCCTGCTGCGGCATCCGGGCGTGGTCCGGCTCGGCGTCGTGATCGCGATCCTGATCGTCTGGGAAATCGCCGCGCGCTTCTTGATCGATCCGCTGTTCATCGCGCCGCCGTCGCGGGTGGTCGCCTCGCTCGGCACGGTCTGGGACACGAGCGGCGTGCCGGCGGCCTTGCGGGTGACCTTGTACGAGCTCGCGGTTGCGTTCTTGATCTCGACCGTGATCGGTCTTGCCATCGGGCTTTCGGTCGGCCTGCAGCCGTTCGCGCGGCGGAGCATGATGCCGATCATCCTGTTGCTGTACGGGCTGCCGCAGATCACCATCCTGCCGATTTTCATCCTGCTTTTCGGCATCGGTCCTCCTTCGAAGATCGCCTTCGGCATCACCCACGGCACGTTCGCGATCATCATCGCCATCGTCGCCGGCGTGCAGAACCTCAAACCCATATTGCTGGTGAGCGCGCGCTCCATGGGCGCCAGCCGCTGGCAAATCCTGCGCTGGGTAATCTTCCCGCACATGATCCCGAGCTTCTTCGCCGGCATGCGGCTCGGCATGAGCGGCGTGCTGCTCGGCGTGCTGTTGGCGGAGCTCTATGTCTCGACCACCGGCATCGGTCACTTCACCACCATGTTCACGGAAAATTTCGATCCGACCAAATTGTTCGGCCTGATCGCCATGCTGGCCGCCATGGCGATCGTGCTGAACGAGTTCGTGCGCCGCGCTGAAGCGCATTTCAGCCGCTGGCGCTAGCGGAGGTTTTTTGCAAATGGCGAAGCTGAGACTGACCGTCGCCTGCGGCGACTACGAGATCGTGCGCGCGCTCAGTGACGGCTCCGTGCAGGCCGACGGCATCGAGCTCGTCATGCTGACCGGCATGGGCTCGCGCGAGCGGCACTGGCGCATGGCGCGCAAGACCGAGTTCGACGTCTGCGAGATCAATATCGGCGGCTACTACATGGCGCGCGACCGCGGCGAGGCGCTTGCCGCGATCCCGGTGTTTCTGCACCGGCGCTTCCGCCACGGCTTCGTCTTCGTCAACGCCACGTCCGGCCTCCGCGAGCCGAAAGACCTGATCGGCAAAAAGATCGGCGGCACCAATTTTCAGCCGGCTTCCAACATCTGGATGCGCGGCATTTTGGAGGAATATTACGGCGTGCCGCACCGCCAGTGCACCTGGGTGGTCGAGCGCAGCGAGGATTTCGAGTTCACGCCGCCAAAAGACCTGCGCATCGAGATGGCGCCGCCGGAAAAGCGGCTCGACGTCATGCTGGCCGAAGGCGAAATCCCCGCCATGCTGTCGCCCGACATCCCGCGACTTTTCCTCGAGGGCGACAAGCGCATCGTGCGGCTGTTTCCCAACTACAAGGACATGGAGATCGAATTCTTCCGCAACACCGGAATCTTTCCGATCATGCATGTCAATGTCGTGCGCCAGGAGATCATCGACAAATATCCCTGGGTGGCGACCAATCTGGTCAAGGCGTTCGACGCGGCCAAGGCGCTGGCCTATCGCCACGTCGCCAATCCGCGCACCACGCCGCTCGCCTGGATCAGGACGGCGTGGGAGGAGCAGCTCGACGTGCTCGGCCCCGATCCGTGGGCCTACGGCCTCGGCGACGCCAACCGCAAAAATGTCCAAACGGTGCTGCGGTATTGCCATCAACAAGGCTTGATCAGCCGCATGATGCCGCTTGGGGAGTTATTCGCCGATACCGATCTGGGCGACGCCGGCGGCGGGGCGGAAAATATCTGATTCAAAATTTTTGTAGGGTGGGTAGAGCCAACGGGTCCGGCCGTTGGCTCTACCCATCCTACGACGACAGCTGTTGCGTACCGTGTGAGGGGTAAGCCATGCTAGACGAGGAAACGACCGCCAATTCCGCCAATCCTGCCAATCCCGCCATCGACAACACAGACGATCCCGCCGTGGCCAAGAAAGACGATCCCGCCTTCCTGTATTTCCCGACCAATTATCGCTGGTCGATGGGGCTATTGATCTGCCTTAGCGGCGCGCCGTGGATCGGCGTCGAGATCGACGAGGTCAACCGGGTCGGCCGCGCGCTCACCGACAAGGTCGGCGACGACAATGCCTGGTTCGAGGAATGGGCCCGCATGGGCGACAAGATCACCGCGCGCGGCCGCGACGCGCTGCGCGCCGGCCACAAGCTCACCGCGGCGTCATGCTTCCTGCGCGCCTGCCGCTACTACCAGACCGGCGAGCGCTTCATCCACCCGCGCTCCGAGCGCAGCCAGGACGTCTATGCGCAGTCGGTCGCCTTGTTCAAGGAAGCCGCCGCCATCATCCGCCGCCCGCGCATCGAGCCGGTCGAGGTGCCGTACGAGAATACGAGCCTGCCGGCGCTCCTGGTGCATCCCGATCCGGAAGCGACGCGCGGCCGCCCTGCCCCCGCCATGGTGTTCTTCGACGGCTTCGACGTCACCAAGGAGTTGCAATACGGCTACGGCGTGCCCGATCTCGCCGCGCGCGGCATCGGCTGCCTGATCGTCGACGGGCCGGGCAACGGCGAGAGCGTGCGCTTTCGCAATCTGCCGCTGATCGCCGAGACCGAACGCTACGCCACGCCGGTCTACGACTATCTCGCCGGGCGCAAGGAATTCGACGAAAAACGCATCGGCGTGATGGCGCTCAGCCTCGGCGGCTATTACGCGCCGCGCGCGGCGTCGCTCGAGCAGCGCTTCGCCTGCTGCGTCGCCTGGGGCGCGCAGTGGGACTATCACGAGATCTGGGCGCGGCGGCTCGATCTCCTCGATTCCGGCAGGGTGCTGTCGTTGTCGGTGCCGCCGGAGCATTTGCAATGGGTGCTCGGCGTCAACGATCGCGCCTCGGCGCTCAAGAAGCTTGAAGGCTTCAGGCTCGACGGCATCGTGCAGAAGATGACCTGCCCGTTCCTCTTGCTGCACGGCGAAGGCGACGAGCAGATTCCGCTCGACATCGCGGAGAAGCTTTACGAGGCGGTCGGCTCCAAGCAGAAGGCGCTGAAAGTCTTCACCCGCGAGGAAGGCGGCTTCCATCATTGCCAGGTCGACGACGCCACCATTGGCGTTCATTATATGTGGGATTGGATCGCCGACATTCTCCACGCCGGCGAATAAGGGATGCGGCCATGGGGATGAGCCAATGACCACACATCGGCTGGATGCCGCGCCGGACACGGTGCATTGGGGTTATTTCGACGCCAAACTTAAACCCCTGATCACGGTCGATCCGGGCGACACCGTCGTGATTTCGTCGGTGTCGGGCGGGCTCGGCCAACTGCCCGGCGCCGGTTCGGGGTTTAACGTGCCGGCGGCGCTGTCGGCGATTCACGAAAGCGTGCAGCCGAAGCTCGGCGGACCTCACATCCTCACCGGGCCGGTCGCCGTGCGCGGCGCCAAGGCCGGCCAGGTGCTCGAAGTGCGGATCAAGGCGATCGATCTGCATTACGACTGGGGCTACAACATGATCCGGCCGCTCGCCGGCGCGCTGCCGGACGACTTCAAGGAGATGCGCCTCATCCACATTCCGCTCGATCGCGCGCGCATGGTCGGACGGCTGCCGTGGGGCCTCGACCTGCCGCTCAAACCGTTCTTCGGCATCATGGCGGTGGCGCCGCCCGCCGCCTGGGGCCCGGTTGCCTCGCCGCCGCCGCGCCGCAACGGCGGCAACATGGACAACAAGGAACTGGTTGCCGGCACCACGCTCTATCTGCCGATCCATGTCGACGGCGCGCTGTTCTCGGCCGGCGACGGCCACGGCGTGCAAGGCGACGGCGAGGTCTGCATCACCGCGATCGAGACCGGCCTGATCGGCACCTTCGAATTGCATCTGCGCGATGACATGACGCTGGAATGGCCGCTCGCCGAGACGCCGACCCATATGATCACCATGGCGTTCGATCCCGACCTCGACGATTGCGTGGTGATCGCGCTGCGCGACATGATCAAGCTGATCTGCGCCCGCACCGGGATTTCGCGCGAGGACGCTTACACGCTGTGCAGCCTGGCCGCCGACCTGCGGGTGACCCAGGTGGTCAACGGCTCGAAGGGCATCCACGTGATGCTGGAGAAGGCGCTGCTGGCGCGCCGCAATTAGGTCCCCCATGCTCCGGCGCCGCTTTTCAGCAAGCGTTCCTCTTGAACGGCGCACGCAAAACGCCCATTTTCAGGTCGTTAATCGCAGGCTTTTGCTGTCGTTGTAACCGTTTCCAGAACCGCTATAATTCCCGATTGCGTGCGCGAAAGTGCACGACTTTCTTCAGTTCTGGCAGAGCGGCCCGTCGTTTAAGGCGGGTCGTCTGGCTTTTGGAATTCGTGGGATGAATCGTTCCAACCGCACCGACCACATCCGGCTCACCTCCCATCCGGAGCCCGGCGCCAAGCTGCCGTTCCCGATCACATGGGGCGCGGCGGGCGCGCGCGAGCGCGGGCCGATCATCGGCACGGTGTCGCGGCCGCAAGACCGCAACGTCATCGGCAGCCACGGCGGCTCTTACGCGGTCTACCGCGCGCTGGCGGTCTCCTCCGGCGCGCTCGATCCGATCCGCCGCTCGGACCTGACCAACACATTCCCGGCCGCGACCATCGGCCCGTTCGCGCAATGGAGCGAGGCCGAGCGCATCGTTTCGCTCGATCCGTGGGGCCATCTGGTCGCCGAGACTTTCAAGACCGAGATCGCCGAAGGCGTCGATATCCGCCCGACCATCGCGATTACCCGGGCGCGTCTCGACCTTCCGGAAATGCAGCAGGCGCTGGCCGCGGGACGCCTCGCCAATGACGGTGTCGTGGTCCACGACAACGGCAGCGTCTCCGTGGTCAAGATCGCCATCGATCCGGTGTGGTACCTGCCCGGCATCGCGGCGCGGTTCGGCACCACCGAGAAGGACTTGCGCCGCGCGCTGTTCGAGCAGACCGCCGGCATGTTTCCCGAACTGGTGACGCGGCCCGACCTGCAAATCTTCCTGCCGCCGATCGGCGGCACCACGATTTATCTGTTCGGCGACGTGGCGAAGCTCAACGACCCGCGCACGCAGATCACCTGCCGGGTCCACGACGAATGCAACGGCTCCGACGTATTCGGCTCCGACATCTGCACCTGCCGGCCTTATCTCATTCACGGCATCGAGGAATGCGCCCGCAGCGGCCAGGCCGGCGGGCTCGGCATCATCATCTATAACCGCAAGGAAGGCCGGGCGCTGGGCGAGGTGACGAAATTTTTGGTCTACAACGCGCGCAAGCGCCAGGAGGGCGGCGACGCCGCCGCGGCCTATTTCGAGCGCACCGAATGCGTCGCCGGCGTTCAGGACGCCCGCTTCCAGCAGCTCATGCCCGACGCGGTGCATTGGCTCGGCATCAAGCGCATCGACCGCTTCGTCTCCATGAGCGACATGAAATATGACGCGCTGGTGAGCCAGGGCGTCGACATCGTCGAGCGCGTCGCCATTCCGGACGCGCTGGTCCCGGCCGACGCCCATGTCGAGATCGAGGCCAAGAAAGCCGCCGGTTATTTCACGCCCGAGCCGCAGCAGCCGCAGGATTTTCCAAGCGCCGTCGGCCGCGACCTCGGCAAGTACTGAGCGCTGGCTGTGCCGTGACGCCCGAAACGGCCGCCGCCTATTCGCTTTTGAACGCCGAGGCGGTGCGCGAGCGCGCCCATCGCATGCTGGCGCTCGGGCTCGACGACAGCCTGCCGCACTTTCGCGTCGATCTCGGTCGACTCGACGCCCCGGTCGACCTCGTCTTGTCGGTGATGAAGAAGAATTATCCGGCGCTCGACGTGCCGTTCCACTCGCGCTGGCGGCATTTCGTGACACACGGTTTCGATCGCCACGCCGATCTTGCAAAAGACTTCACCGACACCATCGCGCGGGCGCGCTCGGACTTCGATCTCGCGATCATCAGCGTGCTGCTCGACGCCGGCGCCGGTCCGCAATGGCGCTATTGGGATGCTGCGACAACCGACCATTATTCCCGGTCTGAGGGATTGGCGGTCGCGAGCATCAATTTGTTCGCGTGCGGTGACTTTTCCGCTCGCCGCGGCGACGGCGCAAGTCAGTTGCGTGTCGACGCCGCTGCACTGACGAAACTTGAGACCGAAACGTTGCGTGATGGTTTTCAGGTCGCCGACGACAATCCCCTAGTCGGCCTCGAAGGCCGCGCCGAGCTCCTTCGCTCGCTGGGCCGTCTCGTGGCGCAGCGTCCGGAAATATTCGCGCTGAACGACACGCCGCGGCCCGGCGGCTTTTTCGATCATCTCGTCGCCAAAGCCGGCGGCGGCGCGATTTCCGCGCCGCTCATTCTGTCCGAATTGCTGCTGCAGTTCGGGCCGATCTGGCCGTCGCGGCTGACGCTCGGCGGCGTGCCGCTCGGCGATTGCTGGCGGCATCCGGCGCTGACCACGGCGGATGCGACCAGCGGGCTGGTGCCGCTGCACAAGCTGTCGCAGTGGCTGGCTTATTCGCTGATCGAGCCGCTGCAATGGGCTGGTCTTGCGGTCACCGATATCGACGGCCTGACCGGGCTTGCCGAATATCGCAATGGCGGGCTGTTCATCGACACCGGCGTGCTGGTCTTGCGCGATCCTGCCGACGCGGCGCGCCAGCACGACGTCGGCTCGGCCTTGGTGGTCGAGTGGCGCGCCTTGACTGTCGCCCTCCTCGACCGGCTGGCGGACGTGCTGCGGCTCAGGCTCGCTATGGACAAGACATCGCTGCCACTCGCCAAAATCCTCGAAGGCGGCACGTGGTCGGCCGGCCGCCGCATCGCCCGCGACAAGCGCGCCGACGGATCGCCGCCTCTCAAGGTCATCAGCGACGGCACCGTGTTCTGAGCAATCTGCCGGGAGGCATCATGGAAGGCGTCACCATCGTCAAACACCCGCTGGTTCAGCACAAGCTGACGCTGATCCGCGCCAAGGACATCTCGACCAAATCCTTCCGCGAGCTCTTGAAGGAGATCGGCATGCTATTGTGCTACGAGGTGACCCGCGACCTGCCGCTGACCGACGTCGAAATCGAAACGCCGATGTCGCGCATGATGTCGCCGCGGCTCGCCGGCAAGAAACTGGTATTCGCGCCGATCTTGCGCGCCGGCGTGACATTTGCCGAAGGCATGCTCGATCTGGTGCCGGCGGCGCGCGTCGCCCATATCGGGCTTTATCGCGAGCCCGAATCGTTCGTCGCGGTCGAATATTTCTTCAAGGCGCCGTCGGATCTCGATGAGCGCCTCGTCATCGTCGTCGCCCCGGTGATCGCGACGGCGAATACGGCGGCGGCCGCCGTGGTCCGGCTCAAGGAGCGCGGCGCCAAGGAGATCAGGTTCGTGTCCATGGTGGCGTCGCCCGAAGGGCTCGAGCGGCTGCGCGGCCTGCATCCCGACGTGCCGATATGGACGGCGGCCGTCGACGACGGACTCGATGAGCAGGGCTTCATTCTTCCGGGCCTGGGCGATGCCGGCGACCGTGCCTATGGCACGAAGTAACAGCCGAATATGAATGCCGCAGCCCTCAGGCCGCCAGCAGCTTTTGCACTTCGTTGACCAGTTCGCGAAGATGAATCGGCTTCGACAGCACCTTGGCGTGCTTGGGCGCGCTGGAATCGGAATTGAGCGCCACCGCGGCGAAGCCGGTGATGAACATGATCTTGATGTCGGGGTCGAGCTCGGCGGCGCGGCGGGCAAGCTCGATGCCGTCCATCTCCGGCATGACGATGTCGGTCAAGAGCAGCTCGAACGGTTCTTCCCGCAGCCGCTGGTAGGCGGATAGGCCGTTGTCATAGGACACGACGTCAAAGCCGGCATTCTGCAGCGCCTTGACCAGGAATCGGCGCATGTCGACGTCGTCTTCGGCAAGCAGGATTTTGGACATTGGCGACCCGAACCCGGCTTCCGCCGGCTCCCTCCCGTTCCATAAGCCGGATGGCCGGTAAAGATGAGGTGAAAACCGGTCCATGTAACCGTCCCCGGACCGCCCTTGGCAAGCGGCGCCGGCTATGGACAATGGCCTTTGGCGCACGCTAGGGATCGGGTGCCGGGTCGCGAATCTGTGTGTAAAGCCCGCCGGGCGCCATGTTGGAAATCCAGGACGAATTCGAGCCCCCATTCGAGGCGATCGAGCCGGCGGAATGCCGCGGCCCGGTGCTGTTCAACTCGCCGCATAGCGGGCGGATCTATCCGCGCGCCTTCTTGCAGACGTCGCGGCTCGACCTGGCGACGCTGCGCCGCTCCGAGGACAGTTTTGTCGACGACCTGATCTCCGGCATCGCCGTGCGCGGCCATCCGGTGATGAAGGCGCATTTCCCGCGCTGCTACGTCGACGTCAACCGCGAGCCCTACGAGCTCGACCCGCGCATGTTCGACGGGCGGCTGCCCTCCTTCGCCAATACCCGCTCGATGCGGGTCGCCGGCGGGCTCGGCACCGTGGCGCGCGTGGTCGGCGATGCCCAGGAAATCTACGACCAGCGCATCGCGGTGGCCGAAGCGCTGCGCCGCATCGACAGCCTGTACAAGCCCTATCACCGCGCGCTGCGGCGGCTGTTCATGCGGCTGCATCGCGATTTCGGCGCCGCCATGCTGATCGATTGCCATTCCATGCCGTCGGCCACCGGCTCGCGCGACGAGCGGCCGCGCGCCGATCTGGTGCTCGGCGACCGCTACGGCACGAGCTGCGTTCCCATCGTCGCCGAGACCATCGAAGAGACCATGCGCGGCTTCGGCTATGCGGTCAGCCGCAACAAGCCCTATGCGGGCGGCTTCATCACCGAGCATTACGGCAACCCGACAACCGGCCTGCACGCGATCCAGCTCGAGATCAACCGGGCGCTCTACATGGACGAGCGCCGCTACGAGCGGTCGGCGTCGTTTGCGCGATTGGCGGGCGAGTTCGAGCTGCTCTCCGACCGCCTGGCCGGGATCCCGCTGGAGGAGCTGCGGCCCTATCGGGCGGCGGCGGAATAGATCGCGAACTGCCCGGCGCGGAACAAGCCGAAGCCCAAAAGAAAGGGGCCGCTCACCTTGCGGGAGCGGCCCAAGTCTAGGGAGGAAACGCCCAAGGAGGGCGACGGTAGCGCGAGGAAGCCTCCCGCTACCGCACTGCAATAAAGTACACTGCGTCGCACAAAATGCAAGCCCTGTTGACCTAATCCGCCCAGAGTTTCCCCACCAATTGTGCAATGCAGCTTTTCGCCTTCGTTGAGGCTAAGGGTGATGAGCCAATAGCTGATGAATATCAGCCGCTTAGGCACGAGGCCCCGCGTCTGCCCAGAAATGCGCCAGGCGGCACCGGTTACCGCTATTTCCGGTGCCCGCAATGATTTCCTGCCGGAGCGTTGCGGATCGGCCACAGGCCGATTGCCGTTGCCGGAACTCTCGGCTACCTCGGAGCACGAGGCCAATTCATGACCGCCATCGACTTTGTAGCCTTCGTGGACGAGCTTGCCGCCGTCTCCGGCGAGACCATCCGGCCGTTTTTCCGCAGCGCCTTGGGCGTCGAGAACAAGAGCCGCTCCGGCGGCTTCGATCCGGTCACGGCCGCCGACCGCGCCGCCGAAGCCGCCATGCGGGCGCTGATCAAGCGGACCTTTCCCGAGCACGGCGTCATCGGCGAAGAGTTCGGCGCCGACCAGCCCGACGCCGAATATGTCTGGGTTCTCGACCCCATCGACGGCACCAAATCCTTCATCTGCGGCCTGCCGGCCTGGGGCACCTTGATCGCGCTGACGCGCGGCGGCGAGCCGATCTACGGCATGATGCACCAGCCGTTCACCCGCGAGCATTTTTCCGGCGACGGCAGCGGCGCACGCTATCGCGGGCCGGCCGGCGACCGCGCGCTGCAGGTGCGCCCGTGCGCGGCGCTCGGCGACGCCATCATGCTCACGACCAGCCCGCTGTTGATGAAGGAGGCCGACCGCGAAGCGTTCCGCCGCGTCGAGCAAAAAGTGCGGCTGTCGCGTTACGGCGGCGATTGCTACGCCTATTGCGTGCTCGCCGCCGGCCATGTCGATCTGTTGATCGAGACCGAGCTCAAGCCGCACGACGTGCTGGCGCTGATCCCGATCATCGAGGGCGCCGGCGGCATCATGACCACCTGGGACAACGGCCGCCCGCACCATGGCGGCCGCATCATCGCCGCCGGCGACAGACGCGTGCACGAACAGGCGATGGCGCTGCTGAACGAATAGTCCTCGTCATTGCGAGGAGCGAAGCGACGAAGCAATCCAGCTCTGCGGCCGAGAAACCTGGATTGCTTCGCTACCGCTCGCAATGACGAATCAGTACAGCGCCGTGCCCGGCACGAAGGCGTCGAACGCCGCCCAGAACTGGCTGCGGTAGCGGTCCTGCTCCATCAACAGCTCATGCTGGGCGCCGACCACGACGAGATGCGAGCCGGCGCGCAAAAGCGTGGCGAAATCCTCGATCGCCACATTGGAGACGATGCGGTCGGCGCCGGCGGCAATGATCAGGATCGGCTGGCGGATATGCGCCGGATAGGTGCGCTCGCGCATCGTCCGCATGGTGCGGAACGCCGCGTCGGTCCAGGCCACGGTCGGCGCGCCGAGCGCGAGCTCGGGCGCCGCTTCGAGGATCGCCTGATTGCGCGCATAGCGCACCGGGTCCGACGTCAAAATATTGCCGACGAAGGGTTTTGCCTCCATGATGCCGACCTGACCTCTCGGCACATACATGCTGCCGAAGCCGGTCAAGCGCAACGCACGCACCAAAACCTTCGCCGTGGTCGTTGCGGCAAAACCTTGCAGGTCGATCAATGGCGCCGCCAACACCATGCGGTCGAACCAGCGCCGGCCGCGATAGGCGGCGCGAATGAGCACGGTGGCGCCGGTGGAATGGCCGAGCGCGAACAAAGGCGGCGGACAATCCGGCAGCACGATCTCGCGCATCAGGGTCTCGAGGTCGCTGTCGTATTCGGCGAAGTCGCGCACATAGCCTTTGTGGCGGTCGCCGAGCATGCGCTCCGACAGGCCCTGGCCGCGCCAATCGAGCGTGGCGACGGCAAAGCCGCGCGCACGCAAATCCCGAACGGTCTCGAAATATTTTTCGATCCACTCGGCGCGGCCCGGCAGAATGACCACGGTGCCCTTGCGTCCGGCCGGCGGCAGCCAGCGGGCAAAGCGCAAGCTCACGCCGTCCGGCGTCTTGAGCTCGCCAGTGACGAAATTGTCCGGCACTGGATTGGCGGGGATCGAGACGAGTTTCATGAGGATTTCGGCCGACGCGGCCTGACGCTTATAACAGGCCGTCGAAGCCGCTCAACATGCATCGGGGAAACCACCCGAACCGATCGAGGTGGCGGCCTTGATCGCATGGCTGCCAGTTGTTCGCGTTGATGATCTTGTCAAGGACGGCGCGAAGCGCCGCCGCCTCCGGCGGTCTACGATCCTTGACAAGATCATCAACGCGAACAGAGCGCTGTCCATGCGATCAAGGCCGCTTTCTAGGCCTTTCAGACAGTATTTTTGGCTATGTGGCGAAGCATAAGTTTCCAAGACTTTTCAATACCTTGCCGCCCCTTGCGCGATCCGGAACCCGCACCATATCAAATCTGTGCAGGCCGCTTGCCGGCTGCGCATTTAAGGCCAGGTCCATTCGGGCAGGCCGTCCGCATGTCGCTCAAGGAGGATATGCCATGCGAACTTTCGATCTAGCTCCCCTTTATCGTTCCACCGTCGGCTTCGACCGGCTGTTCTCGTTGCTCGATCAGGGCCTCGAGGGCGCCGCGCCCGGTTATCCGCCCTACAATATCGAGCGGACCGGCGAGAATGCGTACCGCGTCTCCGTCGCGGTCGCCGGCTTCAACGAGCCGGAACTCTCGATCGTCGCCAAAGAGAACACGCTGACCATCCGCGGCGAGAAAAACGCCAAGGACGAAGGCAAGAGCGGCGAGGTGCTCTATCAGGGCATCGCGGCGCGCACCTTCGAGCGCGTGTTCCAGCTCGCCGACTTCGTCCAGGTCAAGGGCGCGAACCTCGAGAACGGTCTCCTGCACGTCGATCTGGTGCGCGAGATCCCCGAGGCCAAAAAGCCGCGCTCGATCCCGATCGGCAACGGCAAGACCATCGAAGCTCAGAAGCAGGCTGCGTAAGTTCTTCTTAAGCCTGCGGACGTCAAAGGGAGCGCCCCGGTTTTCCGGGGCGCTTTCGATTCGTGCGCTCTCCTCCTCAGCACCTTGCCGGTCAGCGGAACCGATGGCCGGGTGCGTAGCCCGAAGCGCCAGGATGGCCGCGAACCGCGCCATGTCTCATATACAAATGTCCTGGCGCATAACCCGATGCGCCGTGATGGCCGGCAACGCTGCCATGAGCCCGAAACTGGTGTCCGGGCGAGAAAGCCGATGCGCCGTGGCCGCGGGCGAGCGCTGCCGTAGCGTCGCCAACCAGCAGAGCAATTAAAGCCGCGACTGCGAAGATTCTGATCATGGGGGCCTCCTTTCGGCCATTAGGTGTAACGCGTCGCGACCGTGTGGAGTTCCAGGCCGGTGAGTGAAGGACGGATATCCGCCCCCCGCGAAGCGGGGGAGGGGGACCACCCGAGCCTCGCACAGCGAGCGTAGGGTGGTGGAGGGGGCGCGGGAGGCGACGCTGCGCAGGCGTCGACGTCATACGCCGATTTTAAGTTTGCTCGATTCTTCCCCACAGGTGAGCGCAGCGAGCGTAGCCCGGATTGAACAACGCGAAATCCGGGATTGACGGTGAGGCTTGCCCCGGATTTCGTTTCCGCCTACGCGCTCCGCGCTTCGGCGGACTTGAACCCGCCGTAGCTCGCACAGCGAGCGGAGGCGGGTCACTCAATCCGGGCTAGGCTGCCTGAATGTGGATGGCGGGCGAGTGCAGTCTTAAGCGCGCCGACATCCGGCGTCCTCATTTTCGATCCACAATGTCAAACAGCGACGCACCCTCTAGAGCATGATCCCGAAAAGTGGACACCGGTTTTCGGATAAGATCATGCTCAAACTAAAATTCTAGACCATGGTCCGATTCAATTGAATCGGATCATGGTCTAGTCACCGCCGCAAGCGCGGCAATGACGACGCGGAACTGCATTGCCGCGATGCGACTAGCATCCGGGTCTTCCTTCACGCTCCAAGAAAGCTTGCCTCGAACGGACGGGAGGCGATGTCTTTGCTCCCCAAAGAGGGAGGCGGAGCGCCGAACGGCGCACCACAGTTGCCGCGCCTCGATGCGGGAGGCGCGGCCGCGGCCCGATAAGCGGGCCGCTCGCCTTTCGGCGCTCCTCCGCGGTCATGCGCCGGGATTTCACTCCCGACTCGGCCTGGGCCGCGCTTCCTGGAATCACCGGATGCAAACGGGAGGACCCTCTCCGGCACCAGTGCAGCGAGCACCTCGCGGTCCGGCACGCGCCGGACGGGACGATGCCCAAGCCGCCTGCAGGCCAAGCGCGACGAACGCCGCCCGCAGGAACCGCACCCGCTCCGTCAGTCGGCGTCACCGGTTGACGTCCCTTACGATGAACGGGATGGACGCCGTTATTCAAATCCTCAACGGCGCTGTCAAAGGCTTTTCGATTTATGCAGACAAATCGCGGGGTTGCGCGGCGCGATTGCCGCTCCCCGCAAGCCCGGACGCGTTTCACTCCACTGTAAAGATTCGCAAAAGTGAAGTTGTGCCTGTCAATCAAGGCTTTCTGCGCGGTGCGAATCTTTGCGGGGATGCGCGGCGGCGTCCGAATTGCACAGCGGCCCGTAGATTTCCGCTCGTCCCCGCGAATGCGGGGACCCAATCTGGATTCCCGCGTGCGCGGGAAATGAGCGAGCGTAGCCCAGATTGAGCGCCAGCGAAATCCGGGATTGACGGCGAGGCTTGCCCCGGATTTCGTTTCACTCAATCCGGGCTACGCTTGCTGGACCTGATCCCGTAATCTAGGGGACAGATTGTAGTATTCAAAGATAAAGAGATTGGAACATTCCTCATTGTCTGCTCAGTCCGTTAATCGGAGTTCAGCATGTGCTGGCGCACTTGGGACAAATACCTGGCGGCGAGCGAGCGATGGCAACGCCTGACATGGCGCGAGCGCTTGGGGTCGCGTGGGCTCAGCAATTTTTCATTGATGATTGCACGACTTGCCGCCTTTCTTTGGGCCAGCGTTCGACATTCTAAATGCCTCATAATTCTAATCGGTCGTCCCGCTTCCGTTTTCGATGAGATCGACCGCACAACGTCGGGTGCCGCCTCTCGCGTTTCATCCGCGTTCAACTATCTCAACACCTCGAATAGAACCGAAGCTAGCCGAGTACGAGCGCTAGTTGATGATCTTTTTCGACGGTATCCTGCTTCGCATCGTAAGGATTTGAAGCGACGACTGCGATCAATTGACAATATCACACACGCAAGCGCGTTTTTCGAACTCGCCTTGCATGAAATCCTGCTATGCACGGGACATAAAATCGTCGCGGTCGAACCCACGGTTCCTGGAACTGACAAAAAGCCCGATTTCCTTGTCGAATCATCGGAGGGCGCGCGTTTTTACTTGGAGGCAACTCTAGCAACAGGGCGGTCCAACGCGGACGAGGCGGCACAAAGACGACTCAACCAAGCGCTTCATATTATCGATACAATGGGTTCGCCTGACTACTTTCTGGATTTGTCCATCGTGGGCATTCCAACCGACAATATTCCTGCCGCCACATTTCGACACCGACTACGGAGTTGGTTGAGACAACTTCGATACGAGGACGTTGTCGCAGCGTGGGAACAACGAGCGCATGCCGTTCCATCGTTCGACTACGTAGAACATGGCGTCGAATTTCACATAAGGCCGTATCCTCGGAAGAATACGCGTGGAGATCCTAATGAGCGTGCAATTGGGGTACAATCGTTGGAGCCTTTCGTCGGCCGACCCGAGCTTCCCATTCGTGCCGCAATAACGGGAAAGGCCGGACGCTACGGCGCACTACCGCTACCATACATTATTGCCGTGAACGCCATGGGGAACTACCCGAGAGAGGATCACGCAATTGATGCGCTATTCGGCAGTCCTTCGGTCGCGGTTTATCAAACGGACGATGGGTTACGGCATCGTGACGTTCGGCAGCCGGACGGCGCGTGGCGCGGTCCTGGTGGCCCGGAGTACACGCGGGTCAGCGCTGTCATCTCAACTGAACGGGTGGACCCTTGGCACATTGGATTGCGTCGCGCTCGACTGATACTTAATCCGTGGGCGGCGCGCCCCGATCAGTTCAGCAACCTGACGATTGATCGACGTGAAGTAAAGAACGAAATCCTGGTCGAATCGGAGGGCGCGGCGCTTCGGGAAATTTTGGAAGTACCGGAGAACTGGCCCGAATAATTATTAGTTCGCGTAGGGCGGGTTAAGCGAAGCCGTGACCCGCCGCCTTTGCGCGGCGTGCACCCCAACGCCCGTTTAGAGACTCAGCGAGCCGCCTCGTGTGCGCTTGAATTTTTCAATGACCATGTCGGCGCCGCTTTGCAACAGCTTGTCGAGCGTCGTATCAGTCAGCGCGGCAACCACTTTCAGCTCGCGCCATTTTTCGACTTGGAGATAGACCGCGACGGCCTTTCGGCCGCGCCGTCCCTGCGGTCGAATCGTTCCTGGCTTCGGCAAGCGGCCCATGCCGCATTTTCGTAAGAGATTTACTGTCGCAGTCAAGGAATTGCCTAAGGGCCATCAATTCGCTATAGGTGATTTACCACCTCTGCTGATTACATGTGCACTTGTGCAACATAGGTCCGGCACGTCATGGGAGCAAATCCGGTTGACGAACATTTCGGTGCTCGTATTCGTATGCGCCGGACCATGTTGCGCGTGAGCCAACGCAGGCTCGCCGATGGGCTGAGCGTATCGCTTGCGCAGATGCAAAAATATGAAAACGGCACCAGCCGGCTCAGCGTCAACCGCCTCTGCGCCATTGCGGCCATTCTCGATGTGGCGCCGGAATTCTTCTTTGCCGGCGCGCCACCCGCGCGGTGCGCAGCGAAAATTAAAAAACCGCCGCTGATCGGGTTTTTGGACAGCTTCCCCGACGCCACCGATGATTACGCTTTGGTCCGCTCATACTTGCGAATCAAGGATGCCAAAATGAAACGTCACATCGTCGCCCTTGTTCAAGCCATCGCCGGTGACTGACCGCGAGCGCGTAGGATGGGTAGAGCGAAGCGAAACCCATCAAATTCGCCGAGCAAGATGATGGGTTTCGCAAGAGCTCTACCCATCCTACGGGCTTGCCAATTAGGGAATTCTGAGACACAATTTGTACTTGTAATTCGAATGCAAAGACCACCATGTCGGCACTCGAGAGCCTTATTAACTTGCTAGTTGACGGCATCGCGCCAGAGATTGCGGTTCGCCTGGTAGAGGCGCAACAGCCATTCGATCATGCCAGAATACAATACTTCGTGCGAATTCCCGACCTAGCGCAGCTACCAAGCGCGCAATGTCTGACAACACATTTACCGCAGGACCGAAAACCGACAAAAGAAGAAGTGGAACGTGCGATCGCAATTTGCCTTAAAGAGAATTGGCCAACGACGTAGGCGCGGGGAGGCCGACTCGTGATATTCAATATCGACGTGGGTCGAGACTTTTTCCGGATCCCGCGGAAGCACAATATATTCACTGCTACGGCAATATTTTTGAAAGATGACGTCAACACCGATCGCTACTTTCAGACCTACAAGAAAGAAATCGACAAAATTACTGGCGCGGCGATTACCGTCTTCTTGGCCAAGCAAGTCGAATGTGGCGATGCCAGCGCGGTGACACGTGTGTTTGACGGGGATTCTCCCGAAGCTAAGCGCTTCCCAAAGTTGCGGCGCGGCGACCTTCCTTGTTTGTGGCTTGAAGATATACAGGGCAAATCTGCAATCCTCAAAATCAGCGAAAATCTCGATAATGCTAAGCAGATACTTCGAATCCTGGCCGATCAAGCGGAAATAGCGCAGTCTGCAAACGACCTGAAGAGACGCGTCGAAGCGGCGATGCGCGGCGATTTACAGGAGCGAGACCCTTTTGTCGCACGGCTAATGGAGATATTGGAGAAGATCGTCATGTTCAATCTTCCGAATGACAAAGTCGCGATCGTGTCTGGCGGGGTTTTTATTGTTACGATGCTGGTAATTGCGCTCTTTGTCCCGCAGCCATCGCCCTTTCAGTATTTCGTATTTCGTAGCGTCCTTTCGATATCGGCAGCGGCTTTTGCTACCGCGATTCCGGGCATTCTTAATATCAATATGGGCAATTGGCTAAAAGCAGGTGGCGCACTTGCGGTGCTTGTGCTTGTTTATCTCGTCAACCCAGCAAGCCTTGTTGTGAAATAATTTTCTCTAAGCAAATTGGACTTTTGATGAAGCGCTTAGGACGGGTTAGGCGAAGCCGTAAGCCGCTGCCTCGTTGCACAACGCAAAAAGATGGCGGATTACGCCTTTGGCTAATCCGCCCTACGGGCTTACGTTTCCTGGATGCGGTGCACCGCTGATCCGGGATCGCTCTGGACTCGGCGTCTGTTACGATCCGGGGTCTGCAGCGCACCATTTCGCTACGCTACGTGCTGCGCTGCGCCCGGGAAACGAATCCTTACCCCACCTTCTCCCCGACGAAATCCGTCAGCTCCTTGCGCGTCATGTCCGGCGCGAACCAGATGAACAGCGGCGCCAGCATCAGGAAGGACAGTGCGAGCAGCGGCAGGCCAGCGGCGATCGAGTAGGCGGTGGCGATCCAGCCCATGATCATCGGTGCCAGCGAGGCGGCCGCCAGGCCGAAGGTGAAGGAGGCGCCGACGCCGGTGCCGCGGATTTGGGTCGGGAAGAGCTCGGCGGTGTAGCCCAGGCCGGTGCCGAAGCTGCCGGTGATCAAAAAATTCGTGGCGAGGCCGACCCAGAACAGGCTCGCCGCGCTGTCGAGGTGGCCCATGGTCACCAGCAGCACCGCGGCCGGCACCGCGAAGGCCGGGATCACCCAGCGCCGGCCGTAGAGATCGCACAAATAGCCGCAGATCCAGTAGGCGAAGATGGCGCAGAACATCCAGGCCGCGAGGAATTTGCTCATGGTCGGGAAGCCGAGATGCTTTTCGTTGGCGAGATAGAACGGCATCCACGCCGACCAGCCGATCCAGGTGAACAGGTAGAAGAAATAGACCAGCGAGGCGATCAGCATTTCGCGCGGATAGCGGCGCGCCGGCGCCAGAATGTCGAGCTGCTTCTTCAGGCCATCCTTGAGCATCGCCGCGGTGACGCGCTCGTAGCGCGGGCTTTCCTTGATGCCGATGCGGATCCATAAGACGAGCAGCGCCGGCAAAATGCCGAGGAAGTAGAGCGAGCGCCAGCCCCATAGCGGCACCACGACGAGCGCTGCGAGCGAGCACAGCATGTAGCCGAGCGGATAGCCGCCGACCAGGCCGCCGAGTGCGGTGGCGCGCCATTTGGTCGGCGCCGTCTCGGTCACCATCAGCATGCCGACCGGATTTTCGCCGGCCAGCCCGATGCGCGTGATCGAGCTCCAGATCAGCAGCGTCACCCAGCCGGTGGAGAAGCCGGTGAGCCCGGTGAACAGCGCATAGACCAGGATCGACCAGATCAGTGCCGGGCGGCGGCCATAGAGATCGGCGAGCACCGGAAAGACGAAGGTGCCAATGAGCCCGATCCAGCGCGAGATCGTGGTCACGGTGCCCATGATGGCGGGCGTGATGCCCCATTCCTTGATCAGGATCGGCGTGACCAGCTGCATGATGGTGGCTTCGTAGATGTCGAACGCCCAGCCGAGGATGCAGATGGCGAGCACGATGGCGCTGTAGCTGGTCCATCGCTCGCTTGATGTGAGGGGCGGCGCCGCAGCGCCCGCCACGATGGTGGTGGCCATGTCCTGCTTCCCTTCCCTAAGACAAAATTCCGCTCTGCGGCGGATGCGCGAAGCCTGCGCTTGGCGCAGGCAGCCGGTCAAGATGTCGGCGCCAACAAAGGCACGTTTCCCGGGCGCAGCGCAGCATGGAGCGAAGCGGAATGGTGCGCTGCAGACCCGGGATCGTTACAGACGCCGAGTCCAGAGCGATCCCGGATCAGCGGTGCACCACTTCGCTGCGCCATAGCGCGTCAAAGACGCGCGTAAACGCGCTGATGGTGCTGCACCACATCCGGGAAACCAAATCAGCGTGGAGTGCGGCCTTGATCGCATGGATGCTGAAAGGTGCGATGCGGCGAATCAGCCAGCGAGGCTTCCATTTGCTTGAAAGATTTTCGGACCGCTGTGGACGGCCGCGCTACTTGAATTTGCATTTATATGCAAATACAATCTCTCTACAAATTCACAAAGGGAGGCCGTCCGATGTCGCTGTCACGTCGTCGCGTCATGGTGAGGGGCGCCGTCATCGGCGCCGGGCTCGTTTCCAGCACCACGCCCTTATTCAAGGCCTTGGCGGCAGGCCAGCCACCGCTGCGGCGGACTTTGGAAGGTCTCGCTTGGAACGATCCCATCGTCTCGACTTATCGCGATGCCGTCGCGCAGATGAAACTGAAACCGGCGAGCGACAAGGCGAGCTGGGTGAGCCTCGCCGCAATTCACGGCTCGTCGCCGAATGCATATCACTTCTGTCCTCATGGCAACTGGTACTTTCTGCCCTGGCATCGCGCCTATACTTTGACTTACGAACGTTTCATCCGGAGCTTGACGAAGAATGACGACTTCGCCTTGCCGTTCTGGGATTGGACGCACAACCCGACGATGCCGGAAGTGTTTTTGACGCCGACCACCCCGGACGGCAAAAAGAACGCGCTTTACGTCAACGACCAGGATTTTGGGCAGAGCTGGAAGCGAACTTGGCCGCCCGCTCAACCGATGCCGCCGCAATATGTCGGCCAGCCGATTCTGGACGATATTCTCGGCTCGACCGACTACGAGGAATTCGGCACCAGCCGGCCGCGAGGCCAAAACAACCTCGATCCAAAGTGGGTCACGACAAGGACCGGCGCGCAGGGAACGCTCGAGCGCCTCCCGCACAACATGGTGCACAACAGCATCGGCGGCTGGATGCCATCCGCGCTGTCGCCGCGCGATCCGATTTTCTTCATGCATCATTGCAATATCGACCGCATCTGGGCGGTCTGGAATTCGCTCGGCAACGCCAATTCTTCCGAATCGCTCTGGAAGGACATGCAGTTCACGAACAATTTCGTCAATGTCGACGGATCGTCCTATTCACCTAAAGTGTCCGACCTGTTTGTTCCGGAAGACCTCGGCTACACCTATGGGCTCAGGCCTGCCGTCAGTTCGCTCACCGCCTCGCCCAATTTGGTGACGCTCAAGAGCAAACTCACGACGCTGTTCGCGGCGTCGGCTCCCGTCAATGCCGGCGGCATCAAAACCTATGCTGCAGCGGTGACGGGCCAACCGGCAGGCACGGCCGCACAGCCATTGGCGGTATCGCTCAACGTGGACCCGGCTCTGGTCGCGGCCGTCGCTAAGCGGACACCCGTGCCGTCCGGCTCGGAATTGCTGAATTTCGCCCTCGCACGCGAGCAACGCGCAACCGGTCCGCGGGTCCTCGCCTTCGTCCGCGACGTGATGGTGACCCAGCCGGAAAACACCGAATATCGTGTCTTCTTAAATCGCACCGACCTCAACCCGCAGGTGCCGGTAACGGATGCGAATTATGTCGGTAGTTTCGGCATATTCGTTCACGGTGAGCACGGCGGCGACCACGGCGGACAAGCGCCGTCTTTCCTGCTCGACCTGACGCGAACCGTGCAACGGGTCTACGGGTCCGGGCTGCCGACCCCCGGCGCGCTCAAGCTGCAATTCCTGCCCGTGCCGACCAGGCCCAACGTACGCGCGGGCACCATCACGCCGGGCAGCATCGAGATCGCGTTCGTGGATTCGTCGAACGCGCAATAAATTTTGCGACCAAGGCCGCGGCGGGTCCTTGCGCCAGGGTCGCCGCGCCATGATTTACACGTGGTGTGCGATGGACGCTCCATCCACATGCGGCGCTCCGTTTGGGAAAACGGCATGGCGAAGGCCCCGGTTTGGATAACAGGCTGCATCGCTTCGACGATCTCGCTCTGGTCTGTGGCGGCCTGTCTTGGCGGAAGCGATCCCTTGCAAGCCACCGTCGATAAACCGGCAGTCGTTGTGGCGAAACCACCCCGGTCCGGCGGACCGCAATCTGCGGCGGCGGGTCAGATGCACGTCATCATCTCCGTTACCGGTTATCATCCCGCCGACGATGGCACGCCCGTCGAGATGGTCGTGACCGGGCGAGCGGGCAACGGCACGGAGCAACAGGTCGGCCGCTTCGGCGTCACCCCTGATGTCGCGTATCACGTCAACGATGCTGCGGACGCGATGCGCTTTAGCTTTCGAATACCGCCCGCACTCATCTCCTCCGAACCGGTCGAGTTCAGTGTTCATATCGTTCCGGTGCGCGGCACCGGCAGCGGTGCGTCGCTGCAAATCGGTGACGCCGAAATTCGCTGACACGAGGCCGATACGGTCGCTGGATGCGAGGATGACCCGGAAAAAGCCTGTCTTCGGACTTGATCCGAGGATGGAAATCGGCTTTCCGAAAAGATCATGCTCCACCAAAATCCTGGAGCGCAAATCGTTTTGATCTAAAATGATTTTGCTCTAGGCGTCGAGGAAACCGGACAATGCCTTGAGCACCGCATCCGGCTGCTCGAGCTGCGGCAGGTGCCCGGCGCGCGCGATCATCTCGACCCGCGCGCCCGGAATCTTTTTCGCGAACGCCTGCGCGTAGACCGGCGCGATGATGCGGTCGGCGTCGCCCCAGACGATCAAAGCCGGCGCGGCGATGCGGTGGCTGCGCTGGGCAAAGCCGCGGTCGGCGATCGGCCAGACGAATTTGCCGGTGCAGGCCTGCGCCCAGATGAATTGCGCCTGGGTCTCGACGCGCTCGGCGGCGTCGGCCGGCGTATCGAAGAAGCGCTTCGCCGCAACGCCGTCGGGATCGGCGAACAGCGACGGCCGGCGCGCTTTGTGGGACAGGATCATCCAGTTCTGCACCGGATGATCGTCAAGCCACAGTCCGACCGGATCGATCAGCGCCAGGCGGCCGACTGCTTTTGGCGCGGCGGCGGCAATCTCGGCGGCGAGCAAACCGCCGAACGAGTGGCCGACCACGGCGGGCGCCTTAAGCTCGAGCGCGTCGAACAGCTCGCCGTAATAGACGACCAGGTCGAGCCAAGTGTCGAGCGCGTGCGCCGCCTCGGTGTCGCCGCGGCTGGTGCCGGGAAATTTCGGCGCATGGACGGTGTGTTGCGCGGCAAGCCGCGCCACGAAGGCGCGATCGGGGTTAAGCCCCCAAGGACCGTGCAGATAAACCAGCGGCGGCCCGTTGCCCGCGATCTCGACCTCGGTCTCGATGCGGCCCTGCCAGAGTTTCAGCCTGCGTGTTTCCGCCGTCGCCATCGCGTCGCTCCCGCACGTTTTTGCTTTTTGTTTTTTACGATGCGGCGGCCATGGCGGGGGCGGCGGCGCGCTTGCCCTTCAGACGTTCCGGCCACCAGCGGTCCTCGTATCGGTCGTCCCACTGGTCGGCGAGATAGGGCAGCACCTCGCGCGCGAACAAATCGATGTTGCGCTTGCACAATGCGGTCGGCATCGAGCCGAAATGCAACAGCGCCAGCAAATGCCCCATGCGCAATTCCTTGATGCCGTCGAGCAGTTGCTCGCGCACCGTCTTCGGCGAGCCGACCACGACATAGCCGCGCTGGTAAAAATCCTTGGCCTTGAGGTCGAGCGGGTTGACCGCGGCGCGCGGATTATTCTGCAGCGTCTGCACCAGCGCGCCGTATTCGAGGCAGCCCGGGATCGCCAGATAATAGGACGGCGAGTAGAGCAGCTTGTGGAAGAAATACTCGGCGTGCGCGGCGTAAAGGTCTTCGGCCTCGGCGTCGGTCTCGGCGACGCCGATGAGCTGCAAAAAGCTCAGGCGATACGGATTGTCGTCGCGGCCCTTGCGCACCGCGTGGTCCCAATAGCGGTCGGTCACCGCCTTGGCGTTCTTGGCGCCGAAATAGCTCAAGTGACAGAAGCAGTGGTCGTGCTCGACGACATATTCGGCGGTCGAGGAAAAGCCGGAGCCGGGAATCCACACCGGCGGATGCGGCTGCTGGATCGGCCGCGGCCACAGATTGACCATGCCGAGCTGATAATGCTTGCCGTTCCAGGCGAAAATCTCGCGCGCCGACCAGGCCTTGAGCACCAGCGCCAGCGCCTCGCGGAAGCGCTCGCGCTGCTCGATCGGCACGATGCCGTTACTGATCACCGCATCCGACGGCAGGCCGGTCGGAAAGCCGGCGACCAGCCGGCCGCCGCTGATGCAGTCGAGCATGGCATATTCCTCGGCGATGCGCGTCGGCGGCGTGGTCGACGGCAGGGTCGAGCCGAGTTGCACGATGGCGACGTCCTGGCCGTTGGTCTCTTTCGCCAGCACCGCGCCCATGAGGCTCGGATTGGCCATGAAACCGTAGACGTTCTGGTGGTGCTGGTTGGTGCACACGCCGTGGAAGCCGGCCTTGGCCGCGTACAGCAATTCATCGAGCGTCGCGTTGTAGTACGCGCCGACTTTGTCGGAATCGGCGACGTCGAACCACAGCGGATCGATGAAGGCGGAGTCGTAACGCTTGATGAAATCGTCCGGCAAATCCCGATACGGCATCAGGTGGAACATACACACTTTCACGGCGGCGCCTCCCGATAGGATTTCTGTGCATGCTAGGGCGCATTGCGGACGTTGACCAGCGCCGCTTCCGTCATTGCGAGCGAAGCGAAGCAATCCAGCCGCAACGCCGAAGCTGGATTGCTTCGTCGCTTCGCTTCTCGCAATGACGGCGAGGTCGTCCCGTTCGGTGAAAATCCAGATGCCGTTATGGCTCGACGAGATGACGCAATCAGTCGTTCAACGGCTCAACTATGACGGGAGATTTTTTTGGCGCGGCCGGCGCGGCCGGCGCAGCCGACGTCGTCGCCGGCGCGGTCGGTGCGGCCGACGCCGCTGCCGCGGCCGGCGGCGCGCCGGTGGTCATTTCGGAATTGATCTGCGGCTTGCGCGCGGCGAGCGCCGCCGGCCGCGGGCGCGGCAGCGGCGGAATTTCCGGCAGCGCCGAGCGCGTCGCGCCATGCGGCACCAGCGGCCGCAGCGGCGGCGGCTCCATGTCGGCCGCGCTCGGCACGATGACCGGCTCGGCGAGGTCGGCCGGATCGTAGAGCGGCGGCGCGCTGTAGAACTGGCCGTAACGCCCCGGGCCGGGCACGATGCGATTGGCATCGCGGATGGCGCCGGTGCGCGCGTCGATCACCACGCGCATGAGAATGCCGCGGTAATCGGTGGCGCGCAGCACATAGATCGTGCCTTCGCGCAGCGGCGGCGCCAGCGGATCGAAGCCGGCCAGGCGCGCGATCCTGGTGATCTCGTAGGACGACACGAAGCCGGTGACCGGCTGGACTACGGGCGGCGCGGCGGCTGGCGCCGGCGCTGCCGCCGCCGGCGCTGACACTTGGGCGTGGCCGGGCGCGGCCGCGAGCAGGCACGCCACCAACGCCACGCCGAACGCTCTACCCACGCAACGTCTCCCCTGCCCCGCATTCTGCCTGTTCGCCGGCAAAACGTGAAATGAAATTGGGGCGGCGCTTTGGCGCAATTAAAACTTTTTACTCAAGTTCACGAAGCGTTCGATTTCCGCCTCCGCCGTCGCAAACGACGTCACCAGACGCGCCAGCACCCGGTCGGCGCCAAGCCCGAGGTTTTGGCTCGGCCGCACGTAATAGCTGGCGCCGGCGGCCTTGAGCTTCAAATCGAGCGCGCGCGGCAGGGCGACGAAAATAAGGTTGGCCTCGACCGGCCAGATCGGCACCAAGCCGACCGACTTGAGCCCTTGGGCCAGGAGGTCGGCCATGGCGTTGGCATGGCGAGCCAGCGCGATCCAGCAGTCGTCGGCCAGGTAGGCCGCCATTTGCGCGGCAATGAAGCGGTGCTTCGACAACAGATGCCCGGCGCGCTTGCGCCGTTCGCCCATGAACGCGGCGCGGGCCGGATCGAATACCACCACGGCCTCCGCCGCCAGCGCGCCGCCCTTGGTGGCGCCGAACGACAGCACGTCGATGCCGGATTGCCAGGTCAGCTGCGCCGGCGTGGTGTTGAGCCGCACCAGCGCATTGGCAAAGCGCGCGCCGTCCATGTGCACGGCGAGCGAACGGGCATGGGCGATCTCGCTCAAAGCGGCGATCTCGTCGGTGCGGTAGATGGTGCCGGCCTCGCTGGCCTGGGTGATCGACAGCGCCGCGGCGACCATCTGGTGCGGGCGATGGCCGCCGTAGCCGGCGAGCGCCGCTTGCAGGGTTTGCGGCGCGATCTTGCCGTCGCCGCCCGGCAGGCCCTCGAGCTTCAGGCCGCCGCCGAAAAACTCAGGCGCCCCGCATTCGTCGGTGGCGATATGGGACTCGGCGTGACAGAACACGACGCCCCAGGGCGGGGTGACCTGCGCCAGCGCCAGCGCATTGGCCGCCGTCCCGGTCGGCACCAGGAACACCGCCACCTCGCGGTCGAACACCTCCGCCAGCCGCCGTTCGACGCCGGCGGTCCAATCGTCATTGCCGTAGCCCAGCGCAAAGCCGGCATTGGCCTTGACCAGGGCGTCGAGAATGGCCGGGGCCACCGGCGCGGTGTTGTCGCTGGCAAAATTCATCGCCAGGAACCTAGCCCGGATTGTCCGTCGTGCCATCCGGGGCGATCGCTCGAGTACTTTGGCGTCGGTATTTTGGTGACCACGCCGCCGCGACCATTGCGCTTGCCATATTCCCATGATCCACTCGGAGACGCGGACCATGGCAGGAATCCGCGCCGGATCGGTGCAGAACGGACCTTTTCGTCGCGCTCGCGAGGGCTCCGCCCTTGTGTTGTCGCCGGGAATTTGCCATGTTCGGCATAGGACAGCATTGCTGTCCCAATTGGTGACCCGCATTGCGCGCGGCCATTCCTCCCTTCTCTCCCCGCTTCGGGGAAGGCAGGAGGGGGAGCGCGGGGGTCAGCCGCCGGTAAGGCAAGGGCGCGTCGGACGGCGGCGAAAAAGCAGCCACAGGCCTTAGAGCGGCACGAAGGTTGCCTCCAGAATGAGTTGAACGCCCGCGTGCGCAGGCGAACGCGAAGCTGCGCAGGGTGCAGAGCGCCGGCGTCGCTGCAAACGTGCGGGGCGCACCGGCGGGGAGTGCGAGGACGACGATGACCGCGGCAGGTTTCGGCTTGTTTGATCCGGCGCTGGAAAAGGATTCCTGCGGGGTCGGATTCATTGCCGACATCAAAGGCCGCAAATCGCACAAGATCGTCGAAGACGCGCTGACCATCCTGCTCAATCTCGAGCACCGCGGCGCGGTCGGCGCCGATCCGCGCGCCGGCGACGGCGCCGGCATTCTGGTGCAGACGCCGCACAAGTTCTTCTTAAAGAAAGCCGCCGAGCTCGGCTTCAAGCTGCCGGCACCCGGACATTACGCCGTCGGCGCGCTGTTCCTGCCGCACGATGCGGCGTGGCGGGCGGAGATCATGGACACCTACGCGGCCATCGCCGCGCAGGAGGGCATGACCATCCTCGGCTGGCGCGACGTACCGACCGACAACTCGACCTTGGGCGTCTCGGTGAAGCCGACGGAGCCGTTCCACAAGCAGGTGTTCCTGTCGCGCAGCCCGAAGGTCGGCTCCGAGGACGAGTTCGAGCGCCGGCTTTATATCTTGCGGAAAACCATATCCAGCACGCTGTACGGCCGGCGCGAGCGCAGCACGTCGCACTATTATCCGGTGTCGATCTCGTGCCGCACCGTGATCTACAAGGGCATGTTCCTCGCCGATCAGCTCGGCACCTATTATCCCGACCTGCACGATCCGGATTTCGCGAGTGCGCTGGCGCTCATTCACCAGCGTTTCTCCACCAACACGTTCCCGACCTGGTCGCTGGCGCATCCGTACCGAATGATCGCTCATAACGGCGAGATCAACACGCTGCGCGGCAACAACAACTGGATGGCGGCGCGGCAGGCCTCCGTGTCGTCGCCGAAATTCGGCGCCGATATCAAGAAGCTTTGGCCGATTTCCTACGAGGGTCAGTCCGACACCGCCTGCTTCGACAACGCGCTCGAATTTTTGACCATGGGCGGCTACTCGCTGGCGCATGCGATGATGATGATGATTCCGGAGGCCTGGGCCGGCAATCAGCTGATGAACGAAGAGCGCCGCGCGTTCTACGAATACAACGCCGCGCTGATGGAGCCGTGGGACGGCCCGGCGGCGATCGCCTTCACCAACGGCCGGCAGATCGGCGCCACGCTCGACCGCAACGGCCTGCGGCCGGCGCGCTACGTCGTCACCCGCGACGACCGCATCATCATGGCGTCGGAAGTCGGCGTGCTGCCGATTCCCGAGGAAGACATCGTCACCAAGTGGCGGCTGCAGCCCGGCAAGATGCTGCTGGTCGATCTCGAGGCCGGCCGGCTCATTCCCGACGAAGAGCTCAAAGCCACGCTGGCGAAGAGCCATCCCTATCGCGAGTGGCTCGACCGCACCCAGATCGTGCTCGAGGATCTGCCGACCGCGGCCGAAGCGGCGCCGATCTCCAACCTGGCGCTGCTCGATCGCCAGCAGGCGTTCGGCTACACCCAGGAGGATCTGAAAATCCTGATGACGCCGATGGCGACCACCGGCGAGGAAGCGGTCGGCTCCATGGGCAACGACACGCCGATCTCGGCGCTGTCGGAGCGGCCGAAGCTCTTGTTCACCTATTTCAAGCAGAACTTCGCCCAGGTCACCAACCCGCCGATCGATCCGATCCGCGAAGAGCTGGTGATGAGTCTGGTCTCCATCATCGGGCCGCGGCCGAATCTGTTCGACCTCGAGGGCATGTCGAACACCAAGCGGCTCGAAGTGCATCAGCCGATTTTGA